>JAESGE010000008.1_pt1 | contig 678930 bp, 681 predicted proteins | sample 9269601 | NCBI WGS metagenome assembly JAESGE01 (sample SAMN14515569, study PRJNA621662) | algae metagenome | isolation source: Tolypothrix brevis GSE-NOS-MK-07-07A and co-occurring heterotrophs from wet... | place: USA: Grand Staircase Escalante National Monument, Utah | collected 2006-04-16
AGCCGAGCGAACGGTCGAGGGCTTATGGAATACGGTCGGCCAGATCGTCACGCTGTTCGAGCCGCAAGAATGCGCCAACTACTTCAAATCCTGCGGATATGACCCCGAGTAAAGCGGACACGCTCTAAGATGCCTGTCGGTGCGATTCGGCCTGAAGATAGTTCATCGCATCGAGCCCATCCATCGGGCGACCGAAATAGTAGCCCTGGACTTGATAAATGCCCGCGGCCCGAACCGCTTCCAGGTCGAAATCGGATTCGACACCCTCGGCCAGGCATTCGATGCCCAGGTTCGCAGAAAGGTCGGCGATCGCGCGCAGGATGTTGCCGCCCACGCCATCGTCTTCCCGCAGCCGGAGAACGAAGTTCCTGTCGGTCTTCAACTTGTGCAGGGGGAAACGATTGATGTAGCCGAAGTTGGAATAGCCGGAGCCGAAGTCGTCGAGTGCGATCAGGCAGCCCATGCCCGCCAGCAGTTCGAGGCTTTCACGGGCACGGTCGAAATCCGTCATCACTGCGGTCTCGGTGATTTCGAAGATCACTCGACTTGGGGCAATCCCGCTTTCGCGCACGATATGCGTGATCGTGCCGATCGATCGCGGCGAGACGAGATCGACTGCCGAGAGATTGAAGGACAGCTTGACCTCTTGTGGCCATGTCGTTGCGGTTGAAAGCGCCTTGTGCAGCAGCACCGCCGTCATGCGTTCGATCAGGCCGGAGCGCTCGGCCGCCGGGATGAACGCCGATGGTGAAACCGAGCCCAGCGTTGGGCTGTTCCAGCGTGCAAGGGCTTCGAAGCCGATCGTGCGGCCGGTGTTGATGTCGATCTGCGGCTGATAGGCCAGCGACATTTCCTTGGAAAAATCACAGTTGCGCAGCGTCTGGTCGATGCGCCCGACATCCTTCATCTCCGCCTCGTGGCTGGACGAGAACACGACCACGTCGCCGCGGGCCGCGCGTTTGGCGCTGTAGAGCGCATGATCCGCTCGCTCATAGAGTTGACTGGCCGTATCGCCATGCGCCGGGCAATGGGCAAAACCTGCCGAAGCGGAAATGGTGATACAAAGGCTGTCGAGAATAAACGGATCGCGCATGCCCATGCACAGTCGTTCACCCAGCGCCAGTACCTCACCTCTCAGGGGAGCGTCCGGAACGATCAGCGCAAATTCATCCCCGCCGAGTCGGGCAATGAAACAATCATCGGGCATGGCCGCTCGCAAACGTTCGGCGACCTCTGTCAGCAGCCGGTCGCCTGTCACATGACCATACAGATCATTGACCGGCTTGAAGCCGTCGAGATCGATAATGCCCATATGGAAACCGGATTTGGCCACGATCGCCTTTGTTAGCGCACGGTCGAGCGCGATGAAGAAGCTGCGCCGGCTTGGAAGTCCGGTCAGCGTATCGAAATCGGCAAGAACTTCCGCCTTGCGCCGCAGGTCATCGGCCATTGTCCGCGCCGCGACCGCCTTCAGGATGGCCGTGCGCATCAGCCATGCCATTCCGAGAGCGGCAAACGTCCCGGCAAGGCCGATAAAGGCATATTGCAGCAGGATATCCGGCCCGGCTTTCTGGGCGAGCCAGATCATCGTGGCGAGCGAAATCACCGATCCGGCGATGATCACCCGCGCGCTGACGGCCGATGTCGATATCACGAGGATCAACAGGACGAAGTAGACGAGCTTGTGCGCCTCGAAGTGAATCGAAAGATAGGTCACGATGTTCACATACATCGCCAGATGCATGCTGAGGCTGATCAGTTCCAGCTTCCCGTGGCTGAGATCCCTGCGCAGGCTGCGCAGGAGAAACAGCGCCAGCATCACCGTCGCGATCGACATTCCTGTCAGGATGATCTGCTCTGTACCCGTTTCGCTGAAGAAATGTGCGACGGAAATCAACGTGTAATAGACGATGGCCGGCAGCAGAAAACCGCGCATGATCGGCGCAAAGGCTTCGGCAACGCCGCGGTGAAACTGCAAACGCGCGTCCCTCGCTTCGTTCTGTGAATCCGGCAGAGTCTTGAAAGGTGAGGTGTCCAGCAATTGATCCATGAAGAAAACAGTCCGGTTGCAATAAGTGCACGCAGTAAATCTTCTAGAACGCGCTCTCATAGCGGCCCAGATCGCAACCGGATCCGTTCAGGCTAGAAGAAATAGCACGTGAATCTTTAGGAAAGGCAAACAATTATGCGCAGGATGATCTGAGCATTCCATGCTGACCGGCTATGTCATCTTATTGTCATGGGCAAAGTGTATCGCGCGTTTGTTGAAACACATGTGTTGATAATATTTATGTTGCAAGAATTTCCTGTCCTGCGGATCGGTGTCATCGCCGATCCGCAGTTTGCTTTGCTGCCGCCCCACCCGACACTGGACCGGCACTATGCCAGAAGCCTTGAGAAACTGTCCGAGGCGGTGGAGTGCTTCAACACGATGCCTTTGGATGTCGTCGTTGTCCTGGGTGACCTGATCGATCGGGAGTTCGAGAACTTTGCCCCGGTTCTGGCGCAGCTCGACCATTTGCGACATCCGCGGATCCTGCTGCCGGGCAATCACGATTTCGCGGTGGCGCCCGAGCGGCTCACCGACATTCATCAGGTGCTGTGCATGCCGGCGCCTTATTACAGCCAATCGATCAATGGCATTCGCCTGATCGTCACTGATGGCAACGAGGTCTCGCTGTTTGCGCCACCGGAGGGCGATCCGCGTCGCATCGAGGCGCAGGCCCGTCTTGCGGCGCTGAAGGCAGCAGATGCGGTCAACGCCATGGACTGGAACGCGGGCATGAGCAGACGTCAGACGGAGTGGCTGGCGCAGCAATTGCGCGATGCCGAGGCCGCTGGCGAGACGGTCATCGTGCTCGGCCACTATCCGATCTACCCGCCTTCGGATCATAATCTCTGGCAGTCGGAAGAGATCGCCGGCATGCTGGCGGCATCGCCGGCCACCATTGCCTATCTCTGCGGCCATTTCCATTCCGGCAACTATGGACTGCTCGGCGGCGCCCATTTCGTCAATTTCTGCGGCATGGTCGATACCGAATTCGACAATGCCTTCGCGGTGCTGGATCTCTATCCCGATCGCATCGAGATTGAGGGCTTTGGCCGCGAACAGAGCCGAAGGCTTCCGCTCTAAGCCGGTACCGCTGGTGGGGAAGTCGTGGCCCAGGCGCGCGTCCATTCGGCACGTAGACGATCGCCATCGCCCTTGAAAAAGCGCTCCTCCATCAGGCATTGGCTGATGCGCTCACTGCGGAAATGGCGGATTGCCAGCCGCAACTCGCACCAAGCAACCAGGTTGACCGATTGTGCATAGTAGATCAGCGCTAGCGGCTTGATCGTCCTGTGGCTGACCTCCCCGCGGTCGTCACGATAATCGATCCGCAGCACCTGTTCCTCGCGGATCGCTGTGCGAACCTGTTCCAGCTCGAAATCCTTTGGCATCTGCGGCGGCGAGCCCCAGGCATACAAGGTGGATGATTGCAGGCTCCGCCGCAGTGGTTCCGGCAGGGCACCGGCGATCTTCCGGCTTACCGAATCCGCCGAGCGCATGAGCGAACTGTCGCCGCTCCGCTCGAGCATCTGCAGCCCGAGCATGATCGCCTCCGTTTCCTCCACGGTGAACATCAATGGTGGAAGGTCGAAGCCGGGTCTGAGAATATAGCCGAGCCCACGTTCTCCTTCGATCGGCACGCGCATGGCCTGCAGCGCGGCGATGTCGCGGTAGATGGAGCGCACGGTCACTTCCAGTTTGTCGGCAATATTCTGAGCCGTCACCGCCGATCGGGACAGCTTGAGGATTTGGATGATCTCGAACAGCCGCGATGCCTTGCGCATTCTGTCTCCTTAGCCTCCTGACACAATGCTGTCAGGAGCATCTCTGTATTGAGCGCATAACAAACTGAATACTTGAGATAAACCAGCCCGACAATACAAGCCGTACCGAGGATACTGACATGAGTTACGCCGAAAATCTTTGGCTTTTTCTTCTCCTGCTGACCGGTATCGTCGTCGTGCCGGGCATCGACATGATCTATGTGCTGGCCAGCGCTCTTTCCGGCGGCAAACGCGCCGGGCTGGCCGCAACCGCCGGGATGATGGCTGGTGGCGCAATCCACACCGTTTCCGGCACGTTGGGTGCAGCCGCGCTGGTGGCATTCGTGCCGGAGCTCTTTACCCCGATTTTGCTGGCCGGGGCCGGTTACATGATCTGGATCGGTTTTTCACTCATCCGCAGTTCCATCACCGTCGAGGCGGTCCAGGCCGGTGCCACAAGGCGTCTTTCGTCGACATTCGGTCAGGCGCTTGCCACCTGCCTGCTCAATCCCAAGGCCTATCTCTTCGTCGTTGCCGTCTATCCCCAGTTCCTCAGGCCGCAATATGGCTCCCTGGTTCTGCAGGGCGTTGTCATGGGCATTATGACCATGGCCGTGCAGGGTGTGGTCTATGGCAGCGTTGCCTTGGCGGGCCACGGCGCGCGCCATGCGCTGGTGGCAAATCCGGGTGTGACCAAGGCCATTGGCCGCGGCGCCGGCCTGTTGCTGATCGCCGCCGCACTCTTCACCCTCGCGCATGAGTTGACGTGAAACGACGTCCCGGACAGCGCCGGACGCCCGTTGGTGACGCTGATCTTTCATGAAAATCAGTGGATTGACGCTCTTTTTTCAAATCACCGCTTTGTGACTTCATTCCGCCCATCCAAACCTGCAAACATTCCCGTGCTCGAAGCCAACGTCGGTTCGCCGGCAAACTCCGTGGGAGAATGGGAATGAAGTTGAAGCTCGTTTTGACGGCCGCAGCGGCGATCTGTCTTGGCGTGACGGTGGCCATTGCGGCGGGTGAGCCGCAGGTAGTCCGTCAGGAAATGATGAAGAAGACCGGCGGCGCCATGGGTGCGCTGGCGGCAATCGCCAAGGGCGAAAAGCCTTTCGATGCGGAGGTCGTCAAGGCTTCGCTGACCACCATGGTCGAAGTCGGCAAGACATTCCCCGACCAGTTCCCGGCAGGTTCCGAGACCGGTCTGGAAACGGAAGCCAGCCCGAAGATCTGGGAAAACATGGATGACTTCAAGACGAAGTCGATGGCGCTTGCAACCGCCGCCGAAGCCCAGCTCGCCGCCATGCCGACCGACCAGGCCGGCGTTGGTGCGGTGATGAAGGCCGTTGGTGGCGCCTGCGGCACCTGTCATGAGACGTACCGTTTGAAGAAATAAGCGTCTGGCGCGCCCGGCAGGTCATCTGTCGGGCGACCGTCCGTTATGGCCCGGCTGCGGGCCGCGTGGATCTTGCGGAGGCGCTGGATGGTATCGAAATGGGTGAAGGGCCTTGTTGGCCTGTCGGCGATCGGCGCTCTGGGCCTGGGCGGTTTTCTCGTCGTCACGGCACCGGCGCGCCAGGATGCGTCCGTTTGGGCCGGCCTCGGTGAGCCGGATCTGGCGCATGGCCGCGAGGTATTTTTTGCCGGCGGCTGCACCAGTTGTCATACGCCGGCTGGCAGCAGCGGCGATGCCCGCCTCATTCTGTCGGGCGGTGCGCCGATCCACAGCCCGTTCGGCACCTTTCATGCGCCCAACATCTCCAGCAGCCCGACGGCCGGTATCGGCGCCTGGACACTTGCCGAATTCGGCGATGCCATGACCCGGGGTGTCGGGCGCCGCGGCGAGCACCTTTATCCTTCCTTTCCATACGGGTCCTATGCCCGCATGACACCGGATGACGTCAACGATCTGTTTGGCTTCATCAAGACGCTTCCAGCCAGCGACGCCGTGGCGCCGGCACATGAATTGCCGTTCCCCTTCAATATCCGCCAGTCTCTCGGCGGTTGGAAATTCCTCTACTTCAACGACCAGCCGCGTGTCGCGCTGACGGATGCCAGCGACATGGTCAAGCGCGGCCAGTATCTCGTCGAAGGTCCCGGCCACTGCGGCGAATGTCATACGCCGCGCGATGCGCTGGGTGGTTTCAAAAGCGGCCAGTGGCTGGCTGGCGGGCCTAACCCGGAAGGTGAGGGCACCATCCCCAACATCACGCCAGGCTCGAAGAGCATCAGTGCCTGGAGCGCGGCCGATATCGCCAGCTATCTCGAAACCGGATTTACCCCCGAATTCGACAGCGTCGGCGGCACGATGGTCGAGGTGCAGAAAAACATGGCGGAACTGCCGGCCAGCGACCGCGAGGCGATTGCCGCCTATCTCAAGGCCATACCCGCCGTGCAATAGCCGGGGAGCGGATCATGCGCCGCTCACTCTTCTGCGCCTGGCTGCCGATTGAAAACGCCGCCTCAAGCATCGCGCAAGCCAGCGCCGTCATCATGCACTCCTCGAAATGACTTCGGAGGAACCATGAGCATCGAACGTCGGCGGATGGAATCGGCAATCCGCTCGCTGCTCGACAACTATCCCGATCCCGCCCTGCATCGCTGGGTGGACGAGACGGTGCGTGCCTTCGAAAGACGTCTTTCGGCCATTGTCGATCCGCGCGAGCGCGATCATGCCCAGCAGGCGGCGCTCATCCTGATCAAGACCACCTTGCAAAAGTGGTCGGAAAAGCCGCCCGTGCGCCATTGAGGATGGCGTTCTGTTGCCGGCTTTCCCGACCACATCGGTGATACAGCCTTATCTGGCTGCGCTGCGGGAATCCCGCTTCGCCTGTGCCGCCGCTGCAGCCGAGCGTAGCCGTCCCCGTTCCGCCGGGCGAACAAGGCTCTTGTAGCGCTTGGATTCGATTGCCCGCATGCCGGCATGCGCATGGCGCGAATTGTAGCTCTCGTCGCGCTCGGTCTCGGCGCCCTGCTTCAGGGCCAGCGCAGCGCGCATGTTCTCCATCAGTTGCACCTTGCCTTGCATCTTTTGCCGGCGGGCATGTTCGCCGTTCAGCCGGCGCATGCTCATCGCCAGGATTTCGAGCTTGCCTCTGGTGCCGACATCTTTCCTGACCGGCTCTGCGCCTTTCGCCGCAGCCTTGCCGCGTAATTCGCGCGTCTGGCGATGCGCCTCGGTCTTGGCGCGATTGCGTCGATCGCGAACCTTCTTGAGCAGGTTGATCAGATCGGCATCGTTCAACTGCTGAACCGCCGGGTGGTGGGACTGCTGAACCAGATGCCATTCCTCCTCGGTCAGCAACCGCTCTTCCTGTTTGCGCGAAATCGCCATGTACGCCTCCTCCGTTTTTGCTGTCGTGTCGTTGATCCAGATATTTGAATTGGGGGACAGGTCGGCGTTCGACCGATAAACGCATCACAAGGCCTCGGTTGAGCGCCGTCACGCATGCTGTATGGGCACGTCGGCGTGCCCATGCCCAATCCATTGCCATTGTCAGCCTGTTCAGGCGGCCTTGATCTCGATCTTCTTTTCACTGCTGACCGCCTCGGCCGTCTTCGGCAGCGTCACGCGCAGCAGGCCTTTGGCAAAAGTCGCTTCGATCTTGTCCCGGTCGATGCCGTCGGGCAGGGCAAAGCTCCGCTGGAACGAACCGTAGCGTCGCTCGGACAGATGATAGTCTTTTTTGTCTTCCTTCTTCTCTTCCGATTTCTCGCCGCGGATCGTCAGGACGCCATTCGCGACCTTCACTTCGACGCTCTTGTCGTCCATGCCGGGCAGTTCGGCCGTCACCTCGTAGAAGCCATCCTTTTCCACCATGTCGACGGCCGGCGCGACCTGCCATGGGAAGGCAGACGGATCGAGGCTGCGCAACGCCCGCGGGGCGGGCGCCCGCAACGAAAACGGATGGAAGTCGGTGAACAGCCGGTCGATTTCCTGGCGCAGCGTTTCGAGCGCCGCCCAAGGCCGATCGGTGACGGGTGTCTGTGAATTTTCGGTGGTGATCGGAAGCTTCTTGACTGCATTATTCATGGTCATCACTCCTCAATGATCTTGATGCCCGCAGCCGTGGCTGCGCGACATCTGCCTCTCATTTTGCAATCCGATCTTATCCAAAGAAGCAGCGCAGGTCATTGATCACGGTCAAGCGACGGAGCATTTGGCCTTTTCGCCATGGCGTGGCCGGTGCGCGCAATGTGGCGCCGCCGCTTGCAAGCGAACTATCTTCCAAAGTTCAGTCTCGGAGACTTGCCTCGACGTCAGCCAACGGCGCCATGCGGCAGATGTTCATTGGCAAACACGGCGATCTCGTCTTCTGCTTCGGTGCTCCACAGATCGAGCGCCTTGAGGATCTCCATGGTGAAGGTGACCGGCGAATTGCCGGGTGCCGTGATCACCTTGCCGTCCGACACGGCCTGCGGCTGGTCGCGGTAGAGTGCGCCGCCGCGGTAGCCCGGATATTTCTGATGCGAGGCCAGACGGTTGCCGGTATGGGCCACGTCGTTAAGGACACCGGTCGCCGCAAGCGCGCTCGCCGCCGCGCAGATCCCGCCGACCACTTTGCCGGCGCCGTGAAATTCGACCACCTTTGCGGTGAAATCCGGCGCCGTGTCATTCTCCCAGCTCAAGCCGCCGGGAATGATCAGCGCGTCGAAGGTCTCGGCATCCACGGCATCATAGGCGAGATCGGGCGTGACTTTCAGTCCGCCCATCGAGGTGACCGGCCGGCCATCGGGCGAAGCGGTCCTGATCTCGACGCCCAGATAGGATCGCGCCACCGCCATCAGCAGGGCGCATTCCCAGTCGGCGAAGTCTTCGGTCAGGGCAATGGCTATACGGGTCATCGACATGTCTCCCTGCAGCTTGGCATCGACCTGTTACGACAGGCGCTGAATGTAGCGCATTCCGGTGACGGGGCGCGGTACGAAATCCATATGCTCGTAGAACCGATGCGCCGCCACATTGCCGGTTGCAGCGCCTACCGAAAGGTAGTCGCAGCCGGACTGGAGAGCAATATCGCGGGCGCGGGCAACCAGATGCTGGCCGATACCATTGCCGCGCTGGCCGTCTCGGACGAACAGATGATGCAGGTCCATGCCGCGCTTGCCTTCGTCGGCCCTGTAGAGCGGCACCAGAATGGCGTAGCCGATCAGGCCTTCGCCGCCATCGGCAACCAGCGCGGTGATCCAGGGCAGGGCGCCGAACAGGTCGCGTTCCAGCGTTTCCGCCGTCATCGCAGAGGCGTCGCCGTGATGGGCGGCAAGGGCCAAGATCATGTCGTTGAGTTGCGGCAGGTCCTGGTGCCGGGCATGGCGGATCACCACGACGGGCGGGCGCGGCAGTGTTGTTTCGGTATCTTCGGTCATTTTTGCTTCCCTTTTTTGATGTGCCGTCAGGGGAAGCTGCGTTTTTTAAACAACAAGGCCGCCTGACGGCGGCCTGTTGACAAAGTGATCTGTCGAGCCGCCGGTTACCGGTAGGCCCAAAAATACGTGCAGGAGATGGTTGCGCGTGCGTTGATCATGCAATGGCAAATGCGCCGATTTCAATCGATTGTCAATGGCGCCGCGCGCGCTGTCTCTTCTTCAAGAGATTTGTTATCATTGCAGTCGTCGATTGGAGATCATGCATCATGACAAAGAGACTGGCATTGACCAAGCAGGATGAAGAGTTGATCGAAAAACATCTCTCGACGGGCCAGTTTGCCGATGCCGCAGATGTCGTCAGGACCGGGCTGGAAATTCTCGACAGTATCCAGGGCCAAAGGGAGCGCTGGCTGAGGGAAGACATAAGTCGGCGGCTGGATGAAGCGGAGCGGGATCCTGTAAAAATGCAGAGGCTCGACACTGTTTTCCGCAATCTGGAGAGCAGACACCGTGATCGCTTGTCTTCCGATCCCGCTGGCGACGAATGAAGCGAGATGTCATTGTTCACGAGGAAGCTTCGGCCGAACTGGGTTCGATCTATGACTACATTGCAGATCGCGCAGGGCCGTCGGTTGCGTGGCGTTTCGTGCAAGGCGTCAAGGATCTGCTCGCCGGGCTCGAAGATTTCCCCGAGCGCGGTTCCATACAGCATGGGCTCATTCCGGGCCTGAGAGTGATCGGTTATCGAAAGCGCATGAGTATTGCATTTGCTGTTTGGCCGGAGCGGGTTTTGGTCCTCGGCTTTTTCTATGCTGGCCGCAATCTGGACGAAATCGAGCTTCTCAAGCGCGGATCGTCCGCTGGCCTTTAGGCGGCTCTTACCTTTTCAACGCATTCCCCGCCCGGTCGGTTAGGTGCTTGTCGAAATTGACCTTGGTCAGCAGCATGTCCTTCCGGGTGTAATGCACCACGTCGTCCGGTGCGCGGGTGCCGACGACGAGGTAGCTGGCGTCGGCGGCAGAACGGTTTTCCAGACAATGGCCGACGGCCACGCCCGCCTTGAAGGTCGCCGCGTCGCCGGGCTGCATGTCGGTCGCGTCATCGCCCTCGATCAGTGTCACCTGGCCCGACACGACGAAGATGAACTCGTCCTCCCGCTCGTGCCAGTGCTGGTGCGACGAGCGCGAACCCGGCGGCAGGGTCTCGAGAAAGGCGCCGAATTGTGTCAGTCCGCCGGCATCGCTGAGAAGACGTGCCGAATAGAGGCCGAGCTCGGCATTGATGCCTTCGGCCTTGCCCACTTCGAGTGCGGCCTCCTCACGTCTGATCACCGGCATCGGAATGTCCTCAATGTTCGTGTTCGCAAAGCCCGTGGTTCGACAACGCCCGGATGACATAACAATCTCCAACCGTATGGCCCTCGCAATGGGAGACGATGCGGGTGAGTTCGTCTTCGAGCTTGCGCAGCTTGGCGATCTTTTCGCGCACGTCTGCCAGTTGTTCGCGGGCGATCTGGTCGGCGGTGCCGCAGGGCTCCTCCGGATGGCGGCTCAGGGTCAGAAGCTCGCGGATCGCCTCGATCGGAAAGCCGAGATCGCGCGCATGACGGATGAAGGTCAGGCGTTCGAGGTCGGGTTTCTCGTAGCGCCGCTGGTTGCCTTCTGTCCGGTCAGGCGCAGAGATCAAGCCCATCTGCTCATAGTAGCGGATGGTCGGCACCTTGACCCCCGTGCGGCGCGACAGATCGCCAATCGAATACATCGGTGAAAAAACCTCTTGAACCTCTAGTCGCTATAGATCTTAGAAAGGATGCAGGACGAGATCAAGCAGGAAAGGAAATCGCATGAGCGCCTCTTGCGGCCACAGCCATGGCCCCTTCGACGGCATGTCGGACACCTACAAGCGGCGACTATGGATGGTGATCGCCATCAACGCCGGAATGTTCTTCATCGAGATGACCGCCGGCCAGTTGGCCCGTTCCCAGGCGCTGCAGGCCGATGCGCTGGATTTCTTCGCCGATGCCGTCACTTACGGCATTTCGCTGGCCGTCATCGGCGCCACGATCCGGGTGCGCACGACCGCTGCCGCCGCCAAGGGCGTGAGCCTGTTTCTGATGGGGCTCTGGGTCTTCGGCGCCACGCTGTACCGCGTCTTCTATATGGGTCTGCCGGAAGCGCCGATCATGGGTGCCATCGGTTTCATGGCGCTGATCGCCAATGTCGCCAGTGTGCTGCTTTTGATGAACTACAAGGATGGCGACGCCAATGTGCGCTCCGTCTGGCTATGCTCGCGCAATGATGCGATCGGCAATGTCATCGTCATGATCGCGGCGGTGGGCGTTTGGGGCACTGCGACCGCCTGGCCCGACCTGATCGTCGCCGCCATCATGGCCGGTCTTTTCCTGACGTCGTCGATCCAGATCCTGCGACAGTCATGGACGGAGTGGCATGCCGGACCGGCTGATGGTCACGGCCACGCGGGAGAAGGCGCCATGCCGGTTGTTGTTTCGGCGAGCGCCTGCAGCGGCGATGGTCATGCGCATCATCATCACGGCGATGACCACAAGCACAGCCACTGACAGCCCTGGCGACGCGCGGACACAAAAAACCGGCCGGGTTGCCCTGGCCGGTTGCGGAGAACCTGCTCTGTACACTCAGAATTCGGCGTAATCCGGCAGGTCATATTCGCGGTAAGCCGCCTCGACCTGCTGTGAAACCGAGTTGGCAACGCGCTCGTCGCTGTTGGCCGTTGCGGACTCGGCCGTGAGCGAAGCCTTGCGTCCGCCCTCGACGGTCCACAGCGCCGAAGCAAGCTGGTTCGACAGCAGCGTGCTGGAAAACGTGTTGGGGCTGCCGGTGCGGACCTTCGAGGTCGTGCTGGTATCCGGCGCAGCGTCATCGGCATCGGCCGTGCTGGGCACGTAGCGATTTTGATAGGAGTAGTTGCTGCTAAGACCGCTGTCGATCCTCATGGCTGACGCCTCGGTTGAAAGAATTAACCATTTGTTAACCTTTGAACCTTGCGCGAAGCTTGCGTGTTGCGCCGCAAGAGCGAGATTTGGCCTTGCGCCAAACCCTCGCTCGGACTACGCGGCGAACGAATCAGAGATGCCGGTATTTCATTTTTTAGAAATTGCGCAAGCAATCACAAAAAGACACCCGTAAAAGCTTGCGCGTCAAAAGACCGTCTACATCTTCCCCGCCACCTTGATCGCGAATGCATATTCAAACGCGATCTCCTCCAGTCGCTGGAAGCGGCCGGATTTGCCGCCATGACCGGCGGCCATATTGGTTTTCAGCAGGAAGGGGCCGGCATCCGGCGCGTGCTCGCGCAGCTTGGCGATCCATTTGGTTGGCTCCCAATAGGTCACGCGCGGGTCGGTGAGGCCTGACAGCGCGAGGATCGGCGGATAGGCTTTTGCCCCGACATTGTCATAGGGTGAATAGGCGGCGATCCAGTTGTATTGCTCGGCGGACTCGATCGGATTGCCCCATTCGGGCCATTCCGGCGGCGTCAGCGGCAGGGTATCATCGAGCATGGTATTGAGCACGTCGACGAAGGGCACGGCGGCGATGATGCCGGCGAATTTCTCCGGTGCCATATTGGCGATCGCCCCCATCAGCATGCCGCCGGCAGATCCCCCTTCGGCGATGATGTTGTCGTAGGACGTGTACTTCTCTGTCACCAAGTGATCGGCGGCGGCGATGAAGTCCTTGAAGGTATTGGCCTTCTTTTCCATCTTGCCGTCTTCGTACCAGGAGAAGCCCTTGTCCTTGCCGCCACGGATATGGGCGATGGCATAGACGAAGCCGCGATCGGCGAGCGACAGGCAATTGGTGTTGAAGCCGGCGGGGATGGTGATGCCATAGGCGCCGTAGCCGTAGAGCAGGCAGGGTGCCGAGCCATCGAGCTTCGTATCGCGGCGGTAGAGCAGGGTGACCGGAACGTCGACGCCGTCATGCGCCTTGGCAAACACGCGGCGCGTGACATAGTCATCCGGATTGTGGCCGGACGGCACTTCCTGCGTCTTCAAAAGTGTGCGTTCGCGCGTCGCCATATTGTAGTCGAACAGCTGGCTGGGCGTCGTCATCGACGAATAGGAAAAGCGGATGACGTCCGTGTCGTATTCCGCCGACCCGGACAGGCCGAGCGAATAGGCCTCCTCGGCAAAGGCGATGGAATGCTCTTCGCCCGTCTTGCGGTCGCGGATCATGATCACCGGCAGGCCCTCGCGGCGCTCGAGCCAGACGAGATGCCTTGCAAAGGCCATGTGGCTGAGGATCAGCCGGCCCGGTTCATGCGCAACGACCTCTTTCCAGTTCGCCTTGCCTGGTGCTGAGACTGGCGCTTCGACGATCTTGAAGTCCTTGGCACCGCCGGCATTGGTCAGGATGTAGAAGACGTCGCCGCCCTCGGTCATCGCATATTCGATGCCTTCCTCGCGCTCCGCCACCAGTTGCGGCTCGGCCGTCAGGTCCTTGGTCGACAGCAGCCGGTATTCCGAGGTCTCGTGGTCGTGGATGTCGATATAGATATAATCGTCGAGCAGCGAGCCGCCGACACCCATGAAGAAGCCAGGATCGGTTTCCTCATAGACCAGCCGATCGTCAGCCTGCGGTGTGCCGACGATGTGGTGGAAGACCTTGGACGGCCGGTGGTTCTCGTCCTGCAGCGTATAGAAGAAGCTCTTGCCGTCCGGCGCCCAGACACCGCCGCCGGCAGTGTTTTCCAGCACGTCGCCGAGATCCTGCTTGGTTGCCAGGTCGCGGATGCGCAGGGTGAAATATTCCGAACCCTTGTCGTCATAGCCCCAGATGCCGAAGCTGTGGTCGGTCGTGTGGTCGATGCCGGACAGGCGGAAATAATCCTTGCCTTCCGCTTCCTTGTCGCCATCGAGCAAAAGGTCGCGCAGCGCCTCGTCCTTCGGGTCGCCATCGCGGGGAATTCGGAAATAGCGCGGCTGTTCACCGCCCGTGACAAAGGCCGAGCCATAGGCAAACGGGCCGTCCTTCATCGGGATGGACGAATCGTCTTCCTTGATCCGGCCCTTCATTTCGTCGAACAGCGTCTTCTGCAGCGCCTTGGTATCGGCCATGGCCGCGTCCATATGGGCGTTTTCTGCCTCCAGATAGCCACGGATCTCCGCATCGAGGATCGAGGTGTCCTTGAACATCTGCTGCCAGTTGTCGGCCCGGAGCCAAGCGTAGTCGTCGGTGCGGGTGATCCCGTGGCGCGTGTCGCTCATCGGCTTCTTGGCAACGGTCGGCGGTGTCGGCAGATTGTTGAAGATGGACAAGTGGATTTCCTTCCAGAATTGGAACAGGCGGTTGAGCGAGAGATAGAGAGGCCGGACGCCGGGATCAAGGCGAGGCCCTGCCTTGGCGTACTCAGCCTTGGCGTCCTCAGCCGTCGGTGCTGTGCGACGACTTTGCCCAGTCCATGTAGAGATCGAGTGCCTTGCGGGTCACCGGGCCTTCCTGCAGCTGCAGGTCATCGAGCCGGGTCACCGGCACCACCTTGGAATAATTGCCGGTCTGGAAGATTTCGTCGGCATTCATGAAGTCCTCGACCGAGAGCGTCACCTCGCGCACCTCGAAGCCCGCATGGCGCAAGAGGCCGATGATCCGGGCGCGGGTGATGCCGGCCAGGAAGGTGCGGTTGGCAGCCGGCGTATAGACGATACCATCCTTGACCATGAAGACGTTGGAAGAGGCCGTCTCCACGACACTGCCGTTCATGTCGCGCACCAGCGCATTGTCGAAGCCTCTGCTGCGGGCATCGATGATCATCCGGCCGGAATTGGGGTAGAGGCTGCCGGTCTTGGCATCTGTCATCGCGCATTCCGGTGTCGGCCGACGGAACGGCGACAGCGTCAGCGATGACGGCTTGGCGGTGTGCATCGGGGCCTCGAAAAGGCAGAGCGCAAAACGCGTCGATTCCGGATCCGCGGCAACAACGGAACCGGCCTGGCCATGTTCGGCCCAGTACATCGGCTTGATATAGATGGCTGTCTTGCCGTCAAATTTGGCAATGCCGTCCCAGGCCAGGCGTTCGATCTCTTCCGCGGTCATGGTCGCCTTCAAGCCCAGGTTTTCCGCCGAGCGATTGACCCGCTGGCAATGCAGGTCGAGATCCGGTGCGATGCCGTCGAACCAGCGGGCGCCATCGAACACCGTGGAGCCCAGCCACATCGCATGCGATGTCGGTCCGATCAGCGGCGGATTGCCGGAAAACCAGTCGCCATCGACATAGGTGAATGTGGTCGTGCGGGCAGAGGAATCGACAGCCATCAGAGGTCTCCTGTTCTCATTTGCAAACGAGCAAAGTCTCCCGGTCGGCCAAGGTCAAGGAGAAAGTGTCCTCCTGCTCCGCAAAGGAGCCGTGCTGCGTGCAAAGCGGGCAAGTTTATCGGAATTTGACGGAAAATCAGAACCTTGCCTGATCGGTCGATCAAAAAGCGTGATGGGTCGGCGTCACAATGGATTGTCGGTATGCCGGTCGATCCACAGCCAAGTTGCGTGCCTTGGTTAAAGATCCCGTAACGCATTGCTGCAATATTGAAGCAGTTCGCCTCCGCCGCTGCGGAGCTTCGTATTGCGTATAGTCTGGGGTCCACCATGCGAAATGCCGCCCGTGCCATCATCCTGTCTTCCTGCGCTCTGGCATTTGCCGGTCAGGCGAAAGCCGAAGGCTTCTGGTCGGGAAACTGGTACCTGACACTCGGCGGCTCGGGCATTTCCGCGCCGAAATTCGAAGGTGCCAAGGACAACAAGCTGTTCTTCTCGCCGATCATTTCGCTCGGTCGCGGCAACCAGCCACGCTTCAGCTCGCGCAACGACAGTGCATCCTTTGCAATCTACGACACCGATGTTGTTCGCGCCGGTGTCGCCGGCAAGTTCATTCCGGGCCGCGACGCGGGCGATGCCGACGAGTTGATCGGCCTCTCCGAAATCAAGTGGGGCGGCGAGATCGGCGGCTTTGCTGATGTCTATGTCACCGATTATCTGCGTGCCCGCGCCGAACTGCGCCAGGGCATTCGCAGCCATGACGGCCTCGTCGCCGATCTCGCGCTCGATGCCTTCACCGATATCGCCCCGGATCTGCGCATTTCCGGTGGTCCGCGCGCCACCTATGCGACGAGCGGCTATACCAAGGCCTATTATGGCGTCGATGCCGGTGAATCGGCTGCATCCGGCCTCACCGAGTATCATCCGGATGGCGGCTTCACCTCCGTCGGCGCCGGCGCCGCGATCACCTGGGACGCCACCGAAAAATTGCAGATGAGCGCCTTTACCGAATACAAGCGCCTGACCGGCCCTGCGGCCGACAGCAGCCTTGTCGAGGAGCGCGGCAGCAAGAACCAGCTGACATTCGGCGTCTCCGCCAGCTACAAATTCGGCTTCAGCCTCGATTAAGACCCCGCCGCATCTGTTGCAGGCTGTGCTGATTTTTCGCGGCTGCTGAGCGGCAAGGGCGGTTTTCTTGACCGCTGCCTTGCTCTATCACTGGCCCCATGAACAGTTCAGCCGAGCACACCGATCGCGTCATCGACGCCGCTTCCGACAACTGGGTCCATCGCGTCCTGCCGCGCTGGCTCTGGCCCTATGCCCAGCTAGCCCGCTGGGACCGGCCGATCGGCTGGCAATTGCTGATGTGGCCGTGTTTCTGGTCCTCGGCGCTGGCGGCCAATGTGCTGGCCGCCGAAGGCAGGCTGAGCCTTGCGCTGTTTGCCGTCCATCTCGTCCTGTTCTTTGTCGGATCGGTTGCCATGCGGGGTGCCGGCTGCACCTATAACGACCTCGTCGACCATGAGATTGATGACAAGGTGGCGCGCACCCGCTCCCGCCCCCTGCCGTCCGGCCGGGTGTCTCGCCGCAACGCCAAGATCTTTATGGGCCTGCAGGCGCTGGTCGGCCTTGTCGTGCTGCTCTGCTTCAACATGTTTTCGATCGTTCTGGGCATGGCCTCGCTGGTGATCGTCGCGATCTATCCGTTTGCCAAGCGCTTCACCGACTGGCCGCAATTTTTTCTCGGCCTCGCCTTTTCCTGGGGTGGGCTGATGGGTTGGGCTGGCCTCCATGGCAATTTGTCTCTCGCCGCTGTCCTGCTTTATGTCGGCGCTGTTGCCTGGACCATCGGCTATGACACGATCTATGCCCATCAGGACAAGGAGGACGACGCGCTTGTCGGCGTGCGCTCCACCGCGCGCCTGTTCGGCGACGACACGAAACTCTGGCTCGCCGGCCTTTACGGCCTGACCCTCATCCTGCTTCTCATCGCCTTTGTCACCGCGGGCACAGGCTTCCCGGCCATTCTCGGCCTTGTTGTCGCTGGAGGCCTGTTCGCCTGGCAGATCAAGGTGCTCGACATCAATGACGGTGCCCAGTGCCTGGCGCTGTTCAAGTCGAACAATCGTGTCGGCCTGATCATCTTTGCCGGACTTGTGCTCGCTTTGCCCTTCGCTTGACATTGAATGTGATGGTGCGCGCCGCCCCGAAACCTTGTTCTTGACGTCAATATAGGGTACCCCCCTATGCTATGAGCCATACGCACAAACATCAGGCCAAGTTGCTTGCCAGAGTCCGCCGGATGAAGGGGCAGCTGGAAGCGATCGAAACCGCCTTGCTGGCAAAGGCGCCCTGCACCCAGATCCTCAATCAGGTCGCATCGGTGCGCGGCGCGATTGCCGGTCTCACGGCCGAATTGATCGAGGATCATATCCGCGAACATCTCGTCGATCCGGATCACGATCCCGATGCCGAGAAGGCCAAAAATGCAGCAGAACTCATCGATGTCGTCAGGAGTTATCTCAAGTGACCGGACATGATCATCCCCATCCCCATCCGCACGCACATCCGCAAACAGCCATGCCGTCGGGCGTAAACCGGCTCGCCAGCCGCCACGCGCATATTTTTCTCGGCGCCGATCATGATCGCAACGCGCGACGAACCTGGATCGTGATTGCTATCACCGCGACAATGATGGTGGCGGAAATCGCCGCCGGCATTCTCTTCGGCTCGATGGCACTATTGGCCGATGGCTGGCACATGGCGACCCACGCCGGCGCGATCCTGATCGCCGCGCTCGCCTATGGCTATGCACGCCGCAATGCGGAAAACAGCCGCTTCAGCTTCGGAACCGGCAAGGTCGGCGACCTCGCGGGCTTCGCCAGCGCCATTGTCCTGGCCATGGTGGCGCTGCTGATCGGCTGGGAAAGCCTGTTGCGGTTTACCGCTCCGGTGCCGATCAACTTTTCCGAAGCCATAATCGTTGCATCGGTCGGCCTTGGGGTGAACCTGGTCTGCGCCGTCCTGTTGCATGGCAACGGACATCATGCCGACCATTCCCATTCCCATTCCCATAGCCACAAGGCTCACGGAAGCCATGCGCTTGATCACGGGCCTGATCATGCGTCGGAACAGGGGCATGGTCACGGTCATGCGCATGGTGAGCACGCTGCGTCTCACCCTGCTGACACTCATCAAGGCCACACGCATCACGCGGGCGAAAGGGCCCAGGACAGCAATCTTCGCGCAGCCTATATGCATGTTCTGGCCGATGCCCTGACGTCGGTTCTGGCGATCGCGGCGCTGATCTTCGGCAGCGTCTACAACTGGCTCTGGCTCGATCCGGCCATCGGCCTGGTCGGCACGATCATCATTGGCCGCTGGGCCCTTGATCTGATGCGTCAGTCGGGTTCGGTTTTGCTGGACTATGTTCCACGCGACGAGCCGCTGCCGAACGAGATCCGCAAGATCATCGAGGCCGAGGGTGCCGACATTGCCGACTTGCATGTCTGGCAATTGGGGCCGGGCCATCACGGCGCGATCGTGTCGCTCACCTCGGATGCGCCGAAACCGCCGTCTCACTACCGTGAAAAGCTGGCAAGGCTGACGGCATTGTCGCATGTGACGGTCGAAGTCGAGTGGCACGGATCGGCACGACCGGCCTGAAATCGGACGCAAAAAAACAGCCCGGAAGTCGCCTTCCGGGCCGCTTAATGTCTCGTCTTGGGACGAAATCAGCTGCGGGCGATGATTTCCTTGCCGGAAATCTTCATGGTTACGCCAAGCGAACCGGTCGTGCGGCGCACCAGGAAGCGCGGGCGGCGCTCGGCGAAATAGGAGTGGCGGCGACGCGGTTGCGTGTCGCGGGTGCGCACCTCGCCGATATGATCTTCCAGCGGACGGGCAACGCCATCGGCCTCGACCATCAGCATCGGGATGCGGAAGGCATCTGCCCAGCCGCGCCAGTCGGCAGCGATATCGCAGAGATCATGGGCGACGAGCAGTGGGATGCACAGATCCGGATCGTCGTGATGCAGTTCGAGTGTAACGGTCACTTCGCCGTCGCCATGGTCGATCGCCCGGGCCGCAACGCCTTTGAAGGCGCGGGCAGGCAGAGCGAAGGAGAGGGGGAGACCGCTACCAGGAAGGATTTTACGCAGCACGGCGCCGCGTTCGTCGATGGTGATTGTCACATCGCCTAAGGAGCCGTGCAGTGCGTAGGAGACCTGCTGTGGGAACCGCGAGGGATCCAGTCGCAGAGTGGCTCCTGCCCAATCGGGCTTCATAACCGTGTTCGTCATCTTCATGCTACCCTTGTTTTACCCGAGAGCGCGTCATGTGCTCGTCTGTTTGGGACTTCTCGTCCTCTGTGGGTGCAACATAGCCAGCGGCTGTTCGAGACAGCTTAAAAATCGCGGTAAAAAAAACCTTGCAGTCTCAAATGGTTAGTTTTGTCGTACTGCGCAGGGTTGCTGAAAAGTGAAAATCGGCCACGATCTATTCCAGATCGATACAGATGTCGGATCGCCGGGATGCGGGAAGGCCAAGCCAGTATGCCGCCTGCTTCATGCGGCAGTTTCAAAAAGCGCATTCGCAGCGTTTCTTCATAAAGATATAAAGCTCCGAGCAAGGATTAAGGCGCATGATGCGATTCGTATAAATCGATTTTTCTGCCGAGGACGCGATGGTCTCCACATATCTGAGCTACGATCTTGCGACGCGAGATATGAAGTCGAGCCTGAACCGCGTTGCCTCTGACAGCCAGGTTGCGCGCGAAACCGCGTATTTCGAGGAGAATATCGGCAACGTCACGTCCGTGGATGAATTCCTCGACGACTACCGGCTCTATTCCTTTGCAATGAAGGCCCACGGTCTCGAGGAGATGACCTATGCCAAGGCCTATATGAAAAAGGTCCTGGAAAGCGATCTCAGCGAAAGCTCCAGCTTTGCCAACGTGCTGTCCGACGATCGATATCGCAATTTCGCCGCCGCTTTCCAGTTCACCGGCCAGACCAAGGATTCCCAGACGTCGGCGCAGGAAACCAAGCTGCTGGCACTTCTGGATGAGCAGCTCGTTGCGGAAAACGACGCGATCGAGACGGAAACCTACTACTACGAGTCGGTGATCGACACCGTCACCTCGGCCGACAGCCTGGTCAAGAACACCCGCCTGTTCAACTATGTTCTCGATGCCTATGGCATTGACGGTACCTATTACACCAAGGAACATTTCACCAAGATCCTGACCAGCGATCTCAGTGACAGCGCAAGCTACGTCAACCAGTTGGTGGAAAACGACGCGTCGAATTCGGCGGCTTTCCTCAAGCTGGCCCAGGCTTTCAGCTTCAACACTGATGGCTCCCTTTCCGGCACGACGGCCCAGACCGCCGACCAGAAGGAAAGCACCGTTGGTCTCTATATCGAGGAAGAGCAGACCTACGCCTCCGAATATTATCTTCAGCGCGAAAAAGCCTACTACACCGCGCAGATCGCCAATGTGACCACCGTCGAGGACATCACCGGCGACGAGCGGCTGTTCAACTACGTCAAGACCGCTCTGGAGCTTGACGGAACGGTGACCGCTTCGGTGTTCAAGTCGATCGTGACCAGTGACGTGAGTGCTTCGGGCAACTACGCCATCACCAACGGCGGCAGCGCTTGGGTCGCCGTTGCACAAAAGTTCAATTTTGGCACGGACGGCAACGTCAAGACGGGCTACTCGGCGCAGGGCAGTGCCCAGCTTGCGTCAACCAATACCGGCTTTGCCGAGTTCTACGACGACGAGAGCGAGGAGCTCAAGGCGTCGTCAACCAGTTACTTCACTGAAAAAATGGCCGAGATCACCAGTGTCGACGATATTCTCGACAACAGCTCCCTGCGCCTGATGCTGCAGCGCGCTTTCGGGTTTGAAGCGAATGAGTTCAGCAATTCGGAGCTGCGCAAGGCGCTGACCAGCGACATCACCGATCCGAACAGCTATGCCAACAAATCGCGGGATTCGCGCCTGATCGAGATGGCGACCCTGTTCAACTTCGATAGCGAAGGTGATGCGAAGGCACCGTTGCAGGCGCAAAACCAAGCGACGGCGACCAATGTCGCCAAGGACTACATCGTCAAGAAGATCCTCTACCTGGAGGGCGACGAGCAGACGACGGCAAAGGAAGCGGCCACCAAGGAGTCCGAATATTACCAGGAGCAGATCGCCAGCATCCGCACCGTTGACGAACTTCTGGCGGATCGCCGTGTCGTCGATGTCGTGCTCGGCGCATTCGGCTTCGACAGCGATGAGGTAACGGACGACTTCCTCAAGCAGCTGTTTGCCTCGGATCTCGACGATCCCAAGAGCTTCGCGAACCAGCAGACCGATACCAAATGGGCGGAAATGCTCGCCTCGTTCAACTTTGACAGCGAGGGCAACCTGACCGATGACACCGTCGGAACGGTGCAGCAACGCGGCGAAACGCTGGAAACCATCAATCTTTACCTGCGCCAGACGTTTGAAGAGAGCGAAGGCGAAAGCAACCAGGGTGTTCGCCTGGCGCTGTATTTCGAACGCACGGCGCCGACATTGACCGATGCCTATGACCTGATCGCCGATGAGGCGCTGCTGGAAGTCTTCCGCACCACGTTTGGCTACTCGGAAGAATTCTCCAACATGGATGTCGACATGCAGGCGAAGATCGTCGAGGACAATATCACGCTTTCGGATTTCCAGGACCCGGCCAAGATGGAGCGCTTCCTGCAGCGTTACACAGCCATGTATGACACCGAAAACGCCAGTTACGACACGTCCGCACTGTCCATTCTCCAGGGCAGCGGCGGCGGGATTTCCGCTGATCTCCTGACCAGCCTGGCCGGTTTGAAATATTAGTCCCTGCGAGGGCTGGCGCCATGTGATTTGATCGTCGCTAAAAACCTGCCGCAACTTGCCGGCAGGTTTTTTTTGATCTATCGATGTATCTCGCTGAATATATCGGATTAGAGGTTTTTCGATGCGCGAATTCTGGAAACGTATTGCTTTCGGCAGCCGCGTCGTCATTGCCGCAGCGACCCTCATTGCTGCTCCGATGGCTGCATACGCCGCTGAACCGGTCACCGTCTTTGCGGCCGCAAGCCTCAAGGAGACCGTCGAGCGCATCGCGGCCGATTGGAAGGCGGAGACTGGCCATGATGTCCGGCTGTCCTTTGCCGGCAGCTCGGCGCTCGCCAGGCAGATCGAGGAAGGCGCGCCGGCCGACCTGTTCATTTCGGCAGACCTGAAATGGATGGGCCATCTCGACAAGGCAGGCATGATCCAGTCGGATAGCCGGGTTGATCTGCTCGGCAACCGTATCGTGCTTGTCGCGCCGAAAGAGTCCACGCAGACCACAACCATTACCCAAGGCTTCCCGCTGGCGGCGCTTCTCGGGGATGGCCATCTCGCCATGGCCAATGTCGATGCCGTGCCGGCCGGTACCTATGGCAAGGCCGCGTTGGAGAAACTCGGCGTCTGGGACGCGGTGAAGGACAAGGTGGCACAGGCTGAGAATGTCCGCGCCGCCTTGCTCCTGGTATCGCGTGGCGAAGCGCCGCTTGGCATCGTTTATGAAACCGATGCCAAGGTCGATCCAACCGTTCGCATTCTCGATCGCTTCCCCGAAGACAGCCATCAGGCCATTGTCTACCCGGCTTCTCTGACCGCCAACAGCACCAATGCCGCCGCCCCCGCCTTCCTCGCCTATCTGCAGGGGGCAAAGGCCCACGCCGTCTTCACCGAGGCTGGTTTTACCGTGCTCGCCAAAACGAACTGATCAAGACCGTGCGGTCAAAACTCTTTGACCGGCGTTGAAAGACTGCAACCAGGATGACCGCGTGACGCTGACAGCCGAGGAATGGACCGCAATGCTGCTCAGCCTGAAGGTCGCGGCCGTTGCCGTGGTCTTTTCGCTGCCTGTCGGTATCGCCGTCGCCTGGCTGCTGTCGCGCCGCGAGTTCTGGGGCAAGACGCTGCTCAATGGCCTGGTTCATCTGCCGCTGATCATGCCGCCGGTGGTGACCGGCTATCTGCTGCTCATCACCTTCGGGCGCAAGGGCAGCGTCGGCGCCTTTCTGGAAAGCTGGTTCGGCCTTGTTTTTTCCTTCCGCTGGACCGGTGCCGCGCTCGCGGCCGCCGTCATGGGTTTTCCGCTTCTTGTGCGCTCCATCCGCCTGTCCATGGACGCCGTCGATCGCCGGCTGGAAGCCGCAGCCGCAACCCTTGGAGCGCCGCCGCCCTATGTCTTCGTAACGGTGACCCTGCCGCTGATCCTGCCGGGCATTGCCGCCGGCGCCATCCTCGCCTTTGCCAAGGCGATGGGCGAGTTCGGCGCGACGATCACCTTCGTCTCCAACATTCCGGGCGAAACCCAGACCCTGGCAAGTGCCATCTACACCTATACCCAGGTGCCGGGCGGCGATTTTGCCGCCATGCGGCTGACCCTGATCTCGATTGCGATTTCCTTCGCCGCACTGATTGCGTCCGAAGTTCTCGCCCGCCGCCTGGCCGCACGCATGGGAGAGGCCTGATGCTGGACATCGCCATCCGCCATCAGCAGGGGGGCTTCTTGCTTGAGGCCGATCTTCGGATCGGTGACGGCCTGACGGCGCTGTTCGGCCCCTCCGGTTCCGGCAAGACGACGCTGATCAATCTGGTTGCCGGCCTTGTCCGGCCGAGCGAAGGGCAGATCCGGCTTTCGGGCGAAACCTGGAGCGACAGCGATCATGGTCTCTTCCTACCGCCTCATCGCCGCCGCATCGGCTATGTCTTCCAGGAGCCGCGGCTCTTTCCGCATATGACGGTGCGCCAGAACCTTGCCTATGGCGAACGCCTCCTGCCGCGCATGGAGCGCCGCGAAAGCCTGCCGCGTGTCGCCGATCTGTTGCGGCTCTCCGCCTTGCTCGATCGCCGGCCGCAACATCTGTCGGGCGGGGAAAAGCAGCGCGTGGCGCTGGGGCGCGCCCTGATGACAAGCCCGCGGCTGCTGTTGATGGATGAGCCGCTGTCGGCCCTCGACAGCGAGTTGAAGCTGCAGATCCTGCCGGATATCGAGCGTATCCGCGATGAGGTCGGCATTCCGATCCTCTATGTCAGCCATTCGGTCGAGGAAGTCGCGCGGCTTGCAACCCGTGTCGTGGTCCTGGAGCGTGGCAGGACCATTGCCATCGGCGCGCCGGATGCGGTGCTGTCCAATGTGCCGCGTGGCGCCGGCGCCCTGCCGGCCGGCAACTTCATCTCTGCGACCATCACCGCCCACCATGAGACTGACGGCCTGACCGAAGCGCAATCCGCAGCCGGTCCCCTGTTTCTGCGGGCGGTCGATTTGCCTCCCGGCACGGAGATCCGCGTCTTTGTCCCGGTCGCCGATATCATGCTGGCCACCGCCGATGTCGGCGGTCTGTCGGCGCTCAATCGTCTTGCCGGGCAAATCGTCGCCATTCAGCGGGAAAATGGCGCAGCCGTTGCGGTCGTTGTCGATTGCGGCGGCGAACACATGGTCGTCGAGGTCACCCGCCGTTCGGCGACCCAGCTTGGGCTCGCCATCGGCAAGCCGGTCCATCTGCTGTTCAAGACGGTGTCGATTGCCCCGGAAGGCCTGTTTCGACGCGCCTGAGCTATTCGCGCTCCGGCTTTTCCGGCTTGCCCGTTTCGAACGCGCGGTTCATCGCCTCATCGAGCCAGTCAAGATCTGCCGCCAAAGCCTTCCGGCTCTCGCTGTCCATCCGTCGGCAGCAGGCGAGCAGCTTCTCGCCAAATGGCGTCAGTCCGGCGCCGCCACCGCTCTTGCCGCCATGGCGGGTGAAGATCGACGGTTCGGTGAACATCCGGTTGATCTCGTCGGCAAGCAGCCATGCCCGGCGATAGGACATGCCGATCGCAGCCCCTGCCGCCCGGATCGAGCCGTGTTCGACGATCAGCGCCAGAAGCTCCGCCTTGCCCGGACCAAGACGCGCGCCGTTGGCAAGGTCGATCCTCAACGTCAGGCGGGTCTCCTTGGCCATGGTCAGTCGATGACCTTGCCGGGGTTCATGATGCCCTTCGGGTCGAAAGCCTGCTTGATCCGCCGCATCAGTTCCGTCTCGATCGCCGGTCGGCTGGCGGCAAGCTCGTCCCGCTTCAACTGCCCGACGCCGTGTTCGGCGGAAATAGAGCCGTTATGCGCATGCACGATCCCATGCACCACGGCATTCATCTCGCGCCAGCGGCCGATGAACTGGGCCTTGTCGGCGCCCACCGGCTGGCTGATATTGTAATGGATATTGCCGTCGCCGAGATGGCCGAATGCGCAGATGCGGGCATCCGGCATCACGCGGTGCACGGCGGCGTCTGCTTCTCCGAGAAATGCCGGAATGCGCGACACCGGCACGGACACGTCATGTTTGATCGATCCACCCTCAGGCCGCTGCGCCTCCGACATGCTTTCCCGTAAATGCCAGAAGGCCTCTTGCTGGGCAATCGAACTGGCAATCGCCGCATCTTCGATCTGGCCGGCCTCGAAGGCATCCTCGAGCAGCGCCTGGATCATCGTGTCCGCTGTCTCGGCGGAATCGGAGGTGGAAATGTCGATCAGCACATACCAGGCATGGGCCGAGGGCAGGGGGTCGCGCACCCCGGGGATATGCTTCGTGGTGAATTCGATGCCGAGGCGCGGCATCAGTTCGAACCCGGTCAGCGCCGTGCCGCAGTGCTGCGATGCCTTCTCGAACAGTGCCAGCGCCTGTGTCGGAGACGTCAGGCCGGCAAAGGCCACCTGCCTGCCGCGCGGACGCGGATACATCTTCAACACGGCACCCGTGATGATGCCGAGCGTGCCTTCCGCGCCGATGAACAGGTCGCGCAGGTCATAGCCGCTATTGTCCTTCTTCAGCCGCCGCAGCCCGTCCCAGACCTCGCCGGTCGGCAGGACCACTTCCAGCCCGAGGCAAAGCTGGCGCATGTTTCCATAGGCAAGCACGGCCGTGCCGCCGGCATTGGTCGACAGATTGCCACCGATCCGGCAGGAGCCTTCGGACCCGAGCGACAGCGGAAACAGCCGGTCATGCGCTTCCGCCGCCTTCTGGACGTTTGCCAGCACGCAGCCGCCATCGACGATGATCACATCGGCAAGCGCATCGATTTCGCGGATCGTGTTCATCCGCTCGAGGGACAGGAGAACGTCGTCGCTGCCCTCGCGCGGCACCTGTCCACCGACAAGGCCGGTGCCGCCGCTGACCGGCACGATCGGCGTTCCGGTTTCGCTGGCAAGTTTCAGGATCGCCGAAACCTCTGCCGTGCATGCCGGCTTCAGCACCAGTGGCGACGAGCCATGATAAAGCCCGCGATTTTCGGTGAGGTAAGGCTTGATATCGTCCTGCAGGACAAGCGCATGGGCTTCTCCGACGATATCGATGAAGGCGCGCAGCGTCTCGGCCCGCGTCAATGTCATGGTCATTCCACGGGTCCTTCCGCATCACGCGGTGCAGCGGCGCGCACCAGTCTGTCATTGATCGCTTCGCCAAGGCCGGTGTCGGGCACGGGCGCCACGGCAATGGCGACGGCACCGGTCGCATCGGCCTGTTTGAGATAGTCGAACAGATTGGCGGCCGCCTCGGCCAGATCGCCAGCGGGGCTCAGGTTCAACACCATTCTGGAGTCGTCCTGACCGGCGACGGCTGTGTTGCCAAAGTTCAGAAGCGCTTCGAGCCTGCCAACCGAAGTGGCATTCAGGCGCACCCCGGCATTCGGCGCGTAATGCGAGGCCAGCATGCCGGGGGCCTCGATGATCGCCGCGCCGGCAATCTTGGGGCGCTGCACCGGCACGCCGGCGAATGCCTCGATATCCTCGGCGGACACGCCGCCAGGGCGCAGCAGGTGGATTTCACCGTCCTCGATTTTGAGAATTGTGGATTCGACGCCGACTTCGCAGGCGCCGCCATCGATCACCAGATTGATTCTGTCGCCGAGATCGCCATCGACATGGGCTGCCGACGTCGGGCTGATCTTGCCGGATGAATTCGCGCTCGGTGCCGCAAGCGGCCGGCCGAAATGCCGGATCAGGTCGCCGGTGAAGCCGACAGGCACGCGGATGCCAACACTGTCCAGCCCGGCCGTTGCCAGCGGGTGGATGTCGCTTTCCGGCTTGAGCGGCAGCACCAATGTCAGAGGCCCGGGCCAAAAATGCTCGGCCAGTCTGCGCGAAAGCGGATCGAACTCCGCATGCTGCTCGGCCATGTCCAGGTCGGCCATGTGGCAGATCAGCGGGTTGAACCGCGGTCGGCCCTTCGTCTCGTAGATGCTGGTGATGGCGGCCGGATTGGTGGCGTCGGCAGCAAGGCCGTAAACCGTTTCGGTCGGGATCGCTACCGGACGGCCGAGTGCAAGGATCACCGATGCGGCGTTGATCGCCTCATCCATGCCGTCGCCGATTGCGATGATCCGGGCCATGTGCCTGCCTCGTTAGCTGTGTTCCCGCTGTCCTTAGCGTGTTCCCTTATGCGCGATCAAATGTCTTTTTGCAGAACCACTGCCTACAATGTTCCACAGTGTAATTTGAGGGGATCCGGCAAAGATAAAATTTTATATATCGATGTAACCGAAAGAAAGAATTCTTCTGCCTATAGTCGCCGACAACGAGACAAACGCCGCCTCAAGCCGGGAAGCCACAGATGCAGCAAGTCAAGAATCCCGCCTCCAGCATAGCGCTTCGTGTGGCAACTGCCATGCATCAGATGGGCATTGACGGACTTCCGCGCAACTATGAGCTTGTCTACGAGGCCTACGCTGGCAGCAATCCGGAACTGGTGCGGGAATTCATCGCGCTCGGCAAGGTGAAGAGCCAGGAGGCGCTGGACGAACTGGGCCGCAAATACCTGCCCCATCACCATGAAGATGGCCTGCTCAGCCGCCAGAGCGGCCAGGTCCGCGCGGAGATGAGCAATTTCATCAATCTGCTCAACGAGGAAAAGATTTCCCTCTCCGACTATGGTCGTGCCATCGGCAATGCCTCGAAAACCATCCTGACAGAGGCCGATCTCGAGGGAACGCCGCTTGGTCAGTCGATCAAGGCGCTCAAGGCCGCGACCGAAAAACGCGCCCACCAGAACAGCAATGTCGTGCGCGCCGTGGTCGACAAGACGGCATCGCTGGCCGACATGCAACGCGAGGCCGAGGAAGCCGAACAGGCCAAATTTGTCGATCCGCTCACCCGTCTTGCCAGCCGCCGCGCCTTCAACAAGGCCGTGGCAAAGATCTATGCCAATCCGGAAATGCCGGTTCTTTGCGGCGTTGCCGTCGGGGAAATCGACGATTTCACCCGCATCCAGGAACAGATGGGGCCGGCTGTCGCGGAACGTTTCCTGATGCAGGTTGCCAAGGTGCTCGAGGCTGCATCCGGTGGCGGCGACCTTGCCTGCCGCTTCGATGCCGGCCGCTTCGGTCTGTTGCTCTATACGTCCGACGCGGATGAAATCAGCCGTGTCATCGAACTGGTGCGCGCCAAGCTCAAGGCAACGGCCTTTGTTGGCTCGTCCAGCGGTCGCACTCCGGGTCAGATGGCCATGTCCTTCGGTGTCTGCTTCTCCGAACAGGCTCCGAATGCGTTCGATTTCACCAATTTTGCCGAGAAAGCGCTTGCCACCTCGAAGGCCAATGGCGGCGACACCGTCACGATTTATGGCGCCAACGACTACACGTCCAAGGATTGGCTTATCTACAAGAAGAAGCCGGTGGGTGGCTTCGGCGTCTGAGCCGGTCCCGAGCCCGGCAAGGCAGGCCTGGCGTCAGAGCTTGGCGATGATCTTGCGGATTTCCGTGTCGCGGGCACCCAGCATCAACACATTGCGCAAGGCTTCCCGTGGGTCGTGGGTGCGAAACAGCAGCCCGTTGTCGCGGATCGACCGGTCGACGACCATGGCCTTCTGCTCGGTTTCCGGCTTGATTGCCACGGCAAAATACATCCGGGTGTAGCTCTGTCGGATCTGTTCGAAGAATTGCTCGCTGCCGCCGATTTCGGCGAAGAAGTTGGCAATGTAGAAGGCCCATTTTACGTCGGCATATTGGGCGAAATTGGTGCGTGCCGCCGTGACGTGACAGTAGCCGAGATGCGGGCTGTCATCGAGCGTCTTGTGAAAGATAATTTTCGGAAACTGGATCGAGCGATGAAAGCCGTTGATCCGGCTATGGGTGGTCTCCGCCGCCGTTTCCAGACGCCGCCCGGTACGCACGGCCACCTCCGCATAGGTGAGGTAGCGCTTTTCCTCCGAAAGCCAGTCGTCGCGATGGCGCGAGATGCGACCGGTGCGCAGGAATTCGGTATGCGCGGCCTTCGTCGCAGTCGCGCTTTTGTCCGGGACTTTCGGGGCCGCGTAATATCGAAGTTTTTGCATGTCGAGGCTCTGACGGTTACTGGCTCGGTACGCCGATCTTACAGCGACATGGTTAATCATGATTTGCGTCTACTGTGGCCCCTTGAGGTTTCGCGAGGCTTGCCGCAAGGCAGTTCTTGCTGCGACCTGCACAGATTTGTCATTTTGCGCCATCGCAATAGTCGCAGACGTCACTGAAGCGGCCTATCCCCAAGAAAAGACACATCATTTTTGAGGAGATGCTTTTGGCGCATTTGCATGGGCATGTCGCAAACATTCCCGGACGTGTCGTTTCGCAATGCAGCACCCGACGGCTGGCTGTGTTTAGATATCGGCAAGCTCGAGGTGCTGCCCCGTAGGGAGGGTGGGAAATCGGGAAGCCGGTCAAAATCCGGCGCTGCCCCCGCAACGGTGGTGGAGATTCGCGTGACGGCAAAAGGCCACTGGGAAGATCCTGGGAAGGCGCCGCACGTAGTCTGGCAACAGACGTCTCCAGAGCCCGGAAACCAGCCTTGATGCAAGGATATATGAGGTCGCGGTGGGCGGCCGGAGATAGCCGTGATCGCCCGTTTCGGGTCGATTGGTGCTGCGCTCCTGTTCCATCGCCGGTGAAACGAACGAGGACGACATGGATCTGCACAGCACGGTATTGCGGCAGTTGAAGAACCGCCGGGAAGGCTTCAGCCTGGAGCAGCCTTTCTACATCGATCAGGATTATTTCAAGCTCGACATGGAGCAGATCTGGTACCGCGACTGGCTGTTCATCGGCCATGACTGCGAGATCCCGCGCGCCGGCAACTATTTCACCGCTCAGGTCGGCGACTATCCGATCGTCATGGTCCGCGGCAAGGATCAGGTGATCCGCGCCTTCCACAACACCTGCCGTCACCGCGGCCACCGTGTCTGCACCTCGGATCGTGGCGCGTCCGCCAAGCTGGTCTGTCCCTATCACAACTGGACCTATGATCTCGATGGTTCGCTGGTCTTCGCCCGCCAGATGGGCGAAACCTTCGACAAGAGTGAATTCGGCCTGAAGCCGGTTCATTGCGAAAGCGTCGCCGGCTATATCTTCATCTGCCTGGCCAATGAGCCGGCCGATTTCGCCCCGGTCCGCGCGTCGATCGAACCCTACATGAAGCCGCATCGGCTTGCCGAAGCCAAGGTCGCCCATCGCAGCACCATCATCGAGAAGGGCAACTGGAAACTCGTCTGGGAAAACAACCGCGAGTGCTATCATTGCGCCAGCAACCACCCGGAACTCTGCCGTACCTATCCGGAAGCCCCGACTGCGACTGGCGTCCAGGGCGCCGGCGATGATCCGGTCATCGCTGAACACTGGGCCCGCTGCGAAGCCGCCGGTCTGCCGAGCACCTTCAATATTGATCCGTCCGGCCAGTTCCGCACCGCCCGCATGCCGCTAATCCAGGAAGCCGAAAGCTACACGATGTCCGGCAAGCGCGCCGTCAGGCGTCCGCTCTCCGACGATGTCTCGACCTCGCATATCGGCACCATGCTTCTCTTCCACTATCCCTCGACCTGGAACCACATTCTCGTCGATCACGCGATCTCCTTCCGGGTCACGCCGCTGTCGGCCGAGGAAACGGCGGTCACCACCACCTGGCTGGTGCACAAGGATGCGGTCGAAGGTGTGGATTACGATCTCAAGGAACTGACCCATGTCTGGGAAATGACCAATGATCAGGACCGCTCGATCGTCGAGGAAAATGCCTTCGGCATCCGTTCGCCTGCCTATGAGCCCGGCCCCTATTCGGTCGAGCATGAAGGTGGCGTCATGCAGTTCGTCGACTGGTACACGACCTTCATGATCAACAGGCTGCAGGGCGACAAGGCCCGCCTGTCCGTGGTCGCGTGAGATGAACATGATGCTCGCTCCCTATCGCCATGTCGATGAAATGCGCCCCTGGTCCGACCGGGAGCATCTGCTTGAATGCGTCGCCGTCACGCCGGAAGCCCCCGACGTGATGACCTTCACCTTCCGGCCGAACAAGCCGGGCCTGTGGTTCCGCTACCAGCCCGGCCAGTTCGTCACGCTGGAGATCCCGGCCTCGCCGGAACCGGTGATGCGCACCTATACGCTGTCGTCCAGCCCGTCGCGGCCCTACACGGTAGCAATCACGGTCAAGGCGCAGAAGGATTCGATCGGCACCCGCTGGATGTTCGACAACCTGAAGCCCGGCATGGCACTAAAGGCGATCGGCCCGCTCGGCGATTTTTCCTATGCCCGCCATCCGGGCAAGAAATACCTGTTCATCTCGGCCGGCTCCGGCATCACCCCGATGATGTCGATGAGCCGCGACATGGGCGATCGCTCGCCCGACAGCGATATCGCCTTCCTGCATTGTGCCCGTTCGCCCGACGACATCATCTTCCGCTGGGAGCTTGAGGCCAAGGCGCGCGACATGCCGCATTTCACGCTCGGCTTCATCATCGAGCAATTGGGTCGCGGCCAGCTCTGGTCGGGATTGAAAGGCCGCATCGACAAGGCGAAGATCGCGCTTCTGGCCTCTGATTTCCTTGAGCGCACTGTCTTCTGTTGTGGACCGGAGCCGTTCATGGCCACGGTTCGCGAGGCCTTGTCCGGCGCCGGCTTCGACATGAGCCAGTATCACGAAGAGACCTTCCAGCCGGCCAAGCCGCAACTGCCGATCGTTGTCGCCGACCATTCTGATGGCGAGCAGGCGACTATGGTGACATTCGCCATGTCCGGCAAGGACGGCCTTTGTGCGCCGGGCCATACCGTTCTGCAGGCGGCCCGTTCGGCCGGCGTGCGCATTGGAGCCGCCTGCGAATCCGGTCTCTGCGGCACCTGCAAGGTGCTCAAGATTTCCGGCGAGGTTGAGATGGAGCACAATGGCGGCATCCTCGACGAGGAAATCGACGAGGGCTACATTCTGGCCTGCTGTTCGCGCCCGAAAGGCGATATCGAAATCGAGGCCTGAAGGTCGCAGGTCTGTTTTCAAGAGGCGTGCCGCATTGCCGGCACGCCTTTTGCGTTTCATCCGGGATTTGCGCCCGGCGCATGGCCTTCGTCATGATTTTGTTTCGATGGAACAATTTCCTCTCAGCCTCGTTAACTGGCATTCGCGGTCGCTTGGCCGCGGCCATCGAAACAGGCGGCAGCATCAGTTTTAGAATAAAACCAATGTTAATGCTGGGTTCAGGATGAAGCCGTTAATTTTCGTTTCAGGATCAGCAGTCTCAAGGCATGGGCCGGGACATAAAGCTGGTCGCGGAAAACGCAGGGAGAAAGTCGCATGAAGACTGCATTCAAACGTATGGCCGGTCTCGTACTGGCTGCCGCCGTCGGCTTTACCGGCATCGTGCCGGCACAGGCCATGAGCCTGCCGCGTGCGCCGGTCGAGGCAAGCTCCGACGTCGCCGAGGTTCAGTACCGTCGGCGTGAATATCGCCGTCACTACAATAACGGCCATCACTATCACAACGGCCACCGCGGTTACTCGCATCGTCGCCCCGGCTATCGCTATCACAATGGCGCTTGGTTCCCGCTTGCGGCCTTCGCAGCCGGCGCGATCATTGGCGGTGCTGTGGCCTCGCAGCCGCCGCGCGCCAGCGCCGGTGGTATCAATCCGAGCCACTACCAGTGGTGCGCCAACCGCTACCGCTCGTATGACAGCCGCAGCAATACGTTCCAGCCCTACAACGGGCCGCGTCAGCAGTGCCTGTCGCCCTACTACTGAGCCAATACCTCTCTGATCGGCGTGCCCGAACAGCTCGCCCCGTCAGCGCTTCAATACCCGGCCTCGTGCCGGGTATTGTCGTTTTGGTCCATGCGGGTCTTGGGATATGCTGGTTTGGGTCAGGAGCAGACACGCATTCATCTAGAGAATGCCGGCCCGCCTGAGCAGATACCAGGCAGCGGCGATTGAGACCGCGATGAAGCCGATGGCAAAGATCGTGCCGTCGGCCTCGGCGGCGAACGGCAGATTGGATGTGTTCATGCCGAAAAAGCCGGTAACCAAGGAAGGCGGCAGCAGGAACGCGGTCATCAGCGACAGGATGTAGAGGTGTCGATTGGTTTCGGACGACAGTTTCGAATCGATTTCCTCATGCAGCAGCCGGGCGCGTTCCTGCAGCGCATGAACGTCGTGATCGACGGATTCGAGCCGCGCCGTCAGCCGCTGTGCCACTTCGTCGAAGCCGAAGGGCATGTCCTCGTCGTCGCTGGCTGCCGCACGCCGCATCAGCGACAGCATGGTGCGCAAATGCCGGTAGAGCCGGACAACCACACGCCGCACCGGCGCCAGCCTGCGCCGCTCGTCACGCAATTCGCTGTCATAGACGACATCCTCGATCGCGTTCAGTTCCTCGGTCAGGTCGATCACCACCGAGATGATGCCGCGCTGGAACTCGGCCACCAGCGTTTCGAACAGATGCATCGGGCTGCGATATTTCGTGGAATTCTTCTCGACTGCGGCCCGCACCCGGTCGAGCGAGCGGATCGGTTGCAGCCTGGTGGTGATGATGTACCGTTCCCCCAGGGCAAAGTGCAGCCAGCCGAGATCGCGTGTCTCCTTGTCGAACTCGCGCTGAAAATCCACCAGCGTGCCGAACACCATCTGGTCGTCCACCGTCAAGGCGGCGTGCGTGTCGTGTGTGGTCAGCACGGAACGCGCCTGCTCCGTCAGCCATTCGAAACCGTCGAGCAGGGCGCCGACGCGCGTGTCCGCGATGTTCAGATGCAACCAGAGAAATCCGGGACCTTCGGCCAGCATCGCAGGCGTGACCTCGGCTGAAAGCCGTGTTGCCTGACCCGAGACCGGATCGATCCGGTAACCCCAGACAAGACCCGGCAGGGCATGGATTGCATCGAGCATGGGCGATTGTCCTTCGAGGCTGTAGGCGGCGGCGAGGCCTATGCGGGCGGATAACGCAAAAAGCGCGCCGGTTTGCCGGCGCGCTCCATGATGGTTTATGTCGAGGGCTTAGCCAATCCTGGCATTGTCCTCGCGCTTGACGGCCACGATCGTCGAGCGCGGCAATTTCCCTTCGCCATCCGGGAAAGGGGCGCCCGGATGCTGGATGCCGACAAACATCGTCCGCTTGTCGCCCGTCCAGGTCATGCCGGTCACTTCGCCGCCTTTCGGGCCGGTGAGGAAGCGCTCGATACGACCGGTTGCCGGATCGCCGGCAAGCATCTGGTTGTTGCCCTGGCCGACGAAATCGCCTTCGTTCGAATCCTCGCCATCCGTCTGGATCCACAGAAGTCCGGTCGAATCGAACATCATGCCGTCCGGCGAGTTGAACATGTTGCCGGAATTGATGTTCGACGAACCCGCATAGGCGTCGCCCTTGTGAACATCGGGGTTGCCGGCCATGACGAACAGGTCCCATTTGAACTTGCCGTCTGCGTGGTCGTCGTTTTCCGGATACCAGCGTACGATCTGGCCGAACTCGTTGCTTTCGCGCGGGTTGACGGCACTGATTTCCATCACGTCGCCACCAGCATTGGTGCGCATCTTGCCGTCCTTCAGGACGCCGCGATGGCTGTTGTTGGTCAGCGCGCAATAGGCTTCGATGGCGACCGGGTTGACCGCGACCCATTCCGGACGGTCCATCGTGGTCGCGCCGACCTTGGAGGCGGCCTGGCGGGTAAAGACGGCGATCTCGTCTGCCTTCATGCCGGTGGTCTCCGGCGTCAGCGCCAGCCATTCGCCGGTGCCTTCGTCGGAGAATTTCGCAACAAAGAGCGTTCCTTCGTCGAGCAGCGTCGACGTGTCGCCGCCCGGGACATAGATGCCGGCGGAGACGAACTTGTAGAGGAACTCGCCACGCTCGTCGTCGCCCATATAGACGACCACACGGCCGTCGCGGGCAATCACCACGGCGGCGTTTTCATGCTTGATACGGCCAAGCGCGGTGCGTTTGATCGGGGTCGAGGATGCATCCGTCGGATCGATCTCGACGACATAACCGGCGCGGCGCGGTTCGTTCGGATTTTTCGACACGTCGAAACGCTCGTCGAAGAGTTCGTAGCCGTAACGCGTCTCGGCAACGATGCCGTAACGCTTGTAATCGTCAGGCATTTTGAAGTCGGCGACGGTCGAGCCGAAGTAACCGTTGAAGTTTTCTTCGCAGGTGAGATACGTGCCCCAGGGCGTCTTGCCGGCGCCGCAGTTGTTGAAGGTCCCGAGACAGTCGACACCGTTCGGATCGGCAGCCGTCTTGACGAGGTCCGAGCCGACAGCCGGACCCGAGAGCTTCATCGGCGTGTTGTGATGGATGCGGCGATTGAACGGGCTGTCGACGACGATCTGCCAGCCGTCGGCACCTTCAGCCACTTCCATCACGGTCACGCCCTGCATGTTCTGCAGGATCTTCACGTCGTCGAGACTTTTCGGCATGCCCTTTTCGTTGTTGGGCAGGTTGGTCTCGTTGTTCACATATTCGTGGTTGACGGCGATCACCTGATGGGTGCCGATGACGAAGCTCTCCATGCCGTCGGTATTCTCGCCGAACACCTTGTCGGAGGCTTCCAGCGAAACGCCGTTGACCGGATCGATATCGGCGACATTGGAAAACAGCGGCTGGCCCCACTTGGCGAGCGGCTTCCAGCTATAGCCTTCCGGCACATGCACGGTGGCGTCGGTGGCAATGGCGATCGGCTTGAACGGGAAGCGCGATGCGGCTTCCTGGGCCTGTGCGGATGTCGAGGACATCAGGTTGCCGACCGAGCCCATGGCAACAGCAGCCGAACCCATGGCGAGCACACCGAGAAAGCCGCGGCGCGAGACGGCGCGCTCGACGACGCGGTCGAAATCGGTCACTGCCGGCGGCGGGTTGTGCAGTTCGTCCCATTCATCCCAGGACAGATGGTTCGTGTTCGTGTCGCTCATGGTTGACCTCCGAGGTTGGATTGGAATGGTTCCAGCCTTTGGGTTAGTCAGTGGCGATGACAGACATGTGACGAATGGGCGACGCACCGCTAGATCGCGGATGCCTGAAACACGTATGGCGCAGAGCTTATACCATGGTTTGCAAGGCCGTAGGCAACAGATGCGGCCACAAATGATGATCGCGAAGAGGCGTGACGGGTGCCGGCTCAAGGGCTGCGTTCATGCAAATAGTTTGACGTTTACGTAAAAATCAATTAGCCAAAGTGGGAAGCTTCGCGCATCCTGGGTGGGGGATGATCGCGGGCAGTTGCACATGAATTATGGAGGAGAATGGCATGTACAAGGCGCCCGTGGAGGAGATTGCGTTCACCTTGAAGCATGTGGCCGGTCTGGCCAAGGCGATCGATGACGGAAAGCTCGGCGATCTGAGCGATGACCTCGTCGACGCCATCCTGGAGGAAGCCGGACGCTTTGCCTCAGACGAAGTGGCACCGCTCGCCGAAATCGGCGACACGCAGGGTGCCCGCATGGTTGATGGCAAGGTCATCATTCCCGACGGCTGGGCCGACCTCTATCGCCACTGGGCCGAAGGCGGCTGGAACTCGCTGACCGCTGCGGAAGAATTCGGCGGCCAGGCATTGCCGCATATGCTGAATGTCGCAGCGCTGGAAATGTGGAATTCCGGCTCGATGGCCTTTGCGCTCGGCCCGACGCTGACCATGGGCGCTGTCGATGCGGTCACGGTCCACGGTGCCGATAACCTCAAGCAGACCTATCTGCCAAAAATGGTGTCCGGCGAGTGGACCGGCACGATGAACCTGACCGAGCCGCATGCCGGCTCTGATCTTGGCGTGATGAAGTCACGCGCCGAGCGTCGCGACGACGGCACCTATCGCATCTTCGGCCAGAAGATCTTCATCACCTGGGGCGAACACGAGATCACCGAGAACATCATCCATCTCGTTCTCGCGCGCCTGCCCGATGCGCCTGCCGGCACGCGCGGCATCTCGCTCTTTCTCGTGCCAAAATTCCTGGTCAATGCCGACGGTTCGCTCGGTGCGCGCAACGATCTCCACTGCCATTCGCTTGAACACAAGCTCGGCATCCACGGCTCCCCGACCTGCACGATGATCTACGGCGACGGCAAGTATGGCGACGAGCCCGGTGCCATCGGCTATCTGATCGCCGAGGAAAACAAGGGCCTGAATTGCATGTTCACCATGATGAACAATGCCCGTCTCGCTGTCGGCATGCAGGGTGTCGCCATCTGCGAGGCCGCCACCCAGAAGGCCGTGCAATACGCAAAGGACCGCACTCAAGGCAAGGCTCCGGGCTGGACGGGGCAGGGCATGAGCCCGATCATCGAGCATCCCGACGTCGCCCGCATGCTGGTGACGATGAAGGCTTTGACGCAAGGCGCGCGCGCCATCTGCTACACCTGCGCCCACGCCACCGACATGAGCCACCACGAGGCGGGTGATGCCGCCCGTCACTGGGCCGAGCGCGCAGCCTTGCTCACCCCGATCGCCAAGTCCTTCGCCACCGATGCCGGCGTCGAAGTGGCCTCGCTCGGCATCCAGACCCATGGCGGCATGGGTTTCATCGAGGAGACCGGTGCTGCCCGCTTCTGGCGCGACAGCCGCATCGCCCCGATTTATGAAGGCACCAACGGCATCCAGGCCGCCGACCTCGTCACCCGCAAACTGCCGCTATCGAACGGCACCCAGGTGCGCGGCTTCATCGCCGAGCTGAGGGAGATCGTCGCGGCGGTTCGTGCCTCCAATCTCGACGGTTTCGGCGAAACCGCAGACCGCCTGGATGCAAGCCTCGCCGATCTTGACGACACGACGGAATGGCTGCTGGCAGAGCTTGCCGCCGGCAATGCCAGTGCCGCGCTGTCCGGCGCCACGCCCTATCAGCGCCTCTTCGGCCTGACGCTCACCGGCGTCTATCTCGCCAAGGGCGCGCTGGCCGACGAGGAACACGGCCGCGATAATCGCCTGGCGCTCTGCCGCTTTGCCGCCGAAAACATCATTGCCGAGACGGCAGCGCTGAAGGACCGCGTCATCAATGGCGCTGCGAGCTTGCAGGCGGCACGGGCTCTATTCGCTTAATCTTTGGCGTCGCGCGAAACGCGGCCCCTCATCCCCGGCGCAATGGCATTGCGCCTGACCTGCCGGCACCTTCTCCCCGCAAGCGGGGAGAAGAGCGAAGGCCGCAGCGCCTCCGGTCCCCCTCGCCCCGTTCACGGGGAGAGGGAGCGCCGAGCGAAGCGGAGGCGGGGTGAGGGGCTTTTCGCAGCGACGGATCTAATTGAAGAGGGACAAGCATGACCGACCACATCCAGATCACCCGCCCAGACACCCATCCCGGCGTCCTCGTCCTGCGCTTCAACCGGCCGGACAAGAAGAACGCCATTACCCAGGCCATGTACCAGAAGCTCACCGCCGGTCTGCTCGAAGGCGAAGCCGACGATCAGGTCCGCGCCATCGTCTTCCTCGGCTCGGAAGGCTGTTTCTCGGCCGGCAACGACATGGCCGATTTCCTCGGTTTCGCCATGGCCGGCGCCGTGGGTGAACCCGCCGCCTTTGGCCTTTTGAAGGCGCTGACCGAGGTCACCAAGCCGCTGGTCTCCGGCGTCGACGGCCTCGCCATCGGCATCGGCACCACGCTGCACATGCATTGCGACCTCACCGTCGCCTCCGACCGCAGCCTGTTCAAGACCCCCTTCGTCGATCTCGCTTTGGTGCCGGAAGCCGCCTCCAGCCTGATCGCGCCGCGCATCATGGGCCATCAGCGTGCCTTTGCCATGCTGGCCGCAAGCGAAGGGTTTTCCGCCGAGCAGGCGCGCGAGGCCGGCCTGATCTGGAAGGTGGTCGCGCCCGCAGACGTCGAGGCCGAAACCCTGAAGATCGCCGCTTCGCTGGCCGCAAAGCCGCCGGCCGCGATGAAGATCGCCCGTGCCCTGGTTCGGGGCAATCCGGACGAGGTGCGTCAACGCATGCAGGAAGAGCTGGTGCATTTTGTCGCCCAGCTGAAGAGCACGGAAGCCCGCGCCGCCTTCGAGGCCTTCATGAAAGGACGCTAGGCTCGGGTCGCACTGCGGAAATAAATGACGTTCGTCAGTTTATTTGCCAGCGTGAGCTTTTGCTTAAATTCCTCTTAATTCTCTCGACCTATTCATGGGTGAATGGCGATCCAAAAGAATCGCGGCATCGACATGAGGTTGCATGCTTGTCACACCATGACCCAATGGCAGTGTCCGGCCCGGCTGCATCTGCATGCCGAAATGTCGGATGAGAATTTCAGGAATTCCCGTGAGCGCCCGTTCCAATCTGATGACCAAAATCCTGCTGGTCGCGTCCCTTGTGGTCGTGGCCGCTCTGACCGGTTTCTCGGTCTATATCGATAGCCTGCAACGCCGGGCCGCCACCGATGCGGTGGAAAGCGAGATCAACTCCTCCGGCCTTCAGGCATCGCAGAGCATCGCCAACTGGCTGGGTGCCCGCGTCATGCTGACCGAGCTGGCCGGCAATGCTGCAGCCAAGGCGAGCGACGCCGCCGGCATCGCGGCGGCCTTCGACAATCCCGTGCTGATCCGCGAGTTCATGTCGACCTATGTCGGCGACGAGCAGGGTGTGTTCACCAGCGTTCCGAACCAGCCGCTGCCGGAAGGCTACGATCCGCGCAAGCGCCCGTGGTACCAGGATGCCGTCAAGGCCGACAAGATGGTCCTGACTGACCCCTATGCGGATGCATCGACCGGCAACCTGATCATCAGCGCCGCCATGCCGGTCAAGCGCGACGGCAAGCTGTTCGGCGTCGCCGCCAGCGACTTCTCGTTGACCTCCCTGGTCGACATGGTCAAATCCGTCGACATGGGCGGCAAGGGCTCGGCCTTTCTCGTCAAGGCCGATGGCACCATCCTGGTTCATGCCGACAATGCGCTGGTGACCAAGAAGCTGGCTGATGCCTTCCCGGCCAACACGCCGGTGATCGGCAGCGGCATCAGCGAAAGCACATTTGCCGACAAGTCCGTCCTGGTCAGTTTCCTGCCGATCAAGGGCCTGCCGATGGGCGACTGGTATCTCGGCGTCACCGTCGACAGCGACCTGGCCTATGCCAGCATCGGCCAGTTCCGCGTGGCCGCCACCGTCGCCACGATCATCGGCGTCATCGCGATGACGGCGGTGCTTGCAGCACTGCTTTCGCGGCTCGTCGTGCGTCCGGTCGTCGATATGACCGGGGTCATGGGCAAGCTCGCCGGTGGCGATGTCTCGGGCGACATTCCGGGCACCGACCGCGTCGACGAAATCGGCCAGATGGCAGCCGCCGTCGCCGTCTTCCGCGACAATATCATCGAGCGCGGCCGCCTGGCCCGCGAGGCGGATGAAACCCGCACGATGACCGAACAGGAGCGCCGCGAGCGCGAAACGATCAAGGCTCGCGAGGCCGAGCAGGTGTCCTTCGCCGTGCAGGCTCTGGCCGATGGCCTCGGTCGCCTTGCCAATGGCGATCTCGTCCACCGCATCGACACGCCGTTCGCCGGTGATCTCGATCGCCTGCGCGCCGACTTCAACAACTCGGTGACCAAGCTGCATGATGCGCTGGCCATGGTTGGCCGCAATGCCCGCGCCATCGACAGTGGCGCCACCGAGATCCGCTCGTCGGCCGACAATCTCGCCCGCCGCACCGAGCAGCAGGCGGCCTCCGTCGAAGAAACGGCCGCCGCCCTCGAGGAAATCACCACCACGGTCAAGGACAGTGCCCATCGTGCCGAGGAAGTCGGCCAGCTGGTCACCCGTGCCCGGGGCGGGGCGGAAAAGTCCGGCGAGATCGTCCAGCGCGCGGTCGGCGCCATGCAGGGGATCGAGAAGTCGTCCGGCGAGATCTCCAACATCATCGGCGTCATCGACGAGATTGCCTTCCAGACCAATCTGCTGGCGCTGAATGCCGGCGTGGAAGCCGCCCGCGCCGGTGAGGCCGGCAAGGGTTTTGCCGTCGTCGCCCAGGAAGTCCGGGAACTCGCCCAGCGCTCGGCCAATGCCGCCAAGGAGATCAAGACGCTGATCAGTGCATCCGGAGACCAGGTGCGTGCCGGTGTCGAACTGGTCAACCAGACCGGCCAGGCGCTGGACGTCATCGTTCGCGAGGTTCAGGAGATCAACGGCCATGTCAACGCGATCGTGACCGCGTCGCGCGAACAGTCGACCGGCCTGTCCGAGATCAACACCGCCGTCAACACCATGGACCAGGGCACCCAACAGAACGCCGCCATGGTCGAGGAGCAGACAGCGGCAAGTCATGGTCTGGCGACCGAAGCCGCTGCCTTGACCGGACTTCTGGCACAGTTCCGCATCGATGAGCGGGCAAACACGCAGGAGCCGCGTCGTCGCTACGCGGCCTGATCCCGGTTTTCACCCTGAAACGCAGAAACGGCACCCATCGTGGTGCCGTTTTTTTGCCCGGAGTTTGTTCGTCGGTTCAGTTTCTGTTCACCGGTTCTGCCGATAGTGATCGCACAAACGTTCGTCTCATGCGTTTATCGAGATGAAGAGCGAAGTATTAGAGGTCGCCATGTTGCGTGCATTTTGCGTTTTCCTTTGCCTGGCCGTCTTGAACCTGCCGACCGTTTCCGGCTTCGCGATGGCAGGCAGCCGATCCAAGGCCGATTTCCAGTTGGTGAACGACAATCAGGATGTCATCATCCAGAGCCAGTCGAGACGCCAGAGGCAGCCGGGCGTCCGGCCACAGCGCTACTACTGCGTCATTCCCCCGTCAGGCACCCGCAACGGCGGTGCAGAAGCATCCTGCCCGGCCAGCTCCGGTCGTGTCGGCGAGCGCTGCCGCTGCGCCAATGCGACCGGAACCGGCACGCTCTTCACCTATTGAGCCGCTCTCGTGACGTCAGCCGGCGCCGACCGGGTTGATGTCATCGACGAAGCGCACGAGGTCGGCCATGGTGAAATGGCCCGGCGTCTCGCCGGGCAGTTCCGGCACCCAGTTTGACCGCTGCCAGAGGAAGGATCTGTCGTCCCCGTGCACCAGGCCGAGAAAGGTCTCGGCGATGATCGTCGAGCCGACAGGCCCGAGCCGCTCGCCATGGTGCAGCTGTTCCGCTTCCTTCAGGATGTAATACCAGAGCGGCGTGCGCTTGTGAAAACCATGGGTTGCCGCCACCACACCATCTTCGCCGTCCGACAAGTTGGCTTGGCTGAGTGGGGCAAAGCCCATCGCAAGACAGACATCCTGGCCGGACGGCAGACCGATTTGGGCGCCGCGCCGGAGATTGCGGAATGGCAGGACGAATTCACGCGCCTGCGGTGTCGTCATGTCCGGCGGATGGCCGGGCAGTGCGTGCAGCTCCGGCACGATGAACGGGTCGAGCCGTCGAGACAGGTTGAGCGTGAATGTCGGATCCGTCTGCGCCAGCGTGCCGAGTTCGAAGAATCGGCGCCAGTCGATCACCCAATTGGAGGGCAGGCTGCGCAGCGGCCCGAGCGGTGTCGGCGGCACGTCCGGCGCGAGGTCTCCGACGATCTGACCGGATTTACCGGTGAAGTTGAACATCAGGTTGAGTGTGCCTTCGGTGATGCCTCCCGTCCGGAACACAGCATTGTGGCTGTAGGACTGGCGAACCATGGAATGGCCGAGCCGATAGGCAGCGGCAGCAAATTCCGCCGGCATGTAGGGCTTGGCGCGAAAACGGTAGAAGCGGCGACCTTCCTGCTTGATCCTGCGGATCAGCCCGGGTTCGGTCAGCCTCTCGACGAAATCGAACAGCACGATCCACTGGTAGTGCCAGGTCACGACCCGCCGCGCCTCGTGGAAGAGATCGAGGCCGGTCAGCCCCGGTTTGCTCGCTGCGATCCGGTCGACCACCTTGTTGTGGAATTTCAGCATCAGCAGGTGGAACTGCGCGACCAGCAGGTTCTCGTCATTGCGCTCGTCGAAGATCAGCGCATGGCCATGGCTGTTGCGCGGCAGGTCGTTGGGACGTTCGGGAATGCGTTGCGCAACGAGGCCATCGGATTCATGCGCCTTGCCGATCAGGAAGCGCGGCCCCGGCGGCGAAGATATGCTGTCCTTCGCATAGAGATAAGGGTGGATGCCCGGTCCGTCACCATAGAGCGAATCGAGATCGAGCGCCGGCGAGCGGAAATTGGTGGTCGCCAGCGGGTCGGCCTTCTGCTGCTTCAGCGGCGTCGTGTCGAGCGTGATGTCATGGTCGACGAACTGCCCCAGATAGGTATAGCCGGCCGGAATTTTCGGATTGTCTCCGTCGTCGCCCTTGCTGTCCTTCATCGCCAATGCCAGCTGGAACAGCGCATCCTCGTTGGCAACCAGCGGCGGCAGATGTGGAAACATCAGGCCGAACTTTCCCGGATCGGCATTTCCGGCCAGCGCCATCAAGGAGGCGCGTTTCATCCCGCGGACACCGTGTCCGTGCATGGCAATTTCCGACATGACAGTCTCCTGGTTCCCTGGCTCCCGGCTCCCTGGATTGTGCTCGAAGAGCGATACAATCATCGGATGAAATCAGGAATTGCGCAAGCAACCAAAATACACGCAAAAGAAGTATCTGCGTGTATCGAAAAATCTGGCGATTGACGGACGCTGAACCGCGGTTCAGCCCTTCGAAAGCGTCACGACGGCTTCCACATGCGGCGACCAGAGGAACTGGTCGATCGGGGTCACCTGATCGATCCTGTAGCCGCCGGCAATCAGGATCGACAGGTCGCGGGCCAGCGTCAGCGGATTACAGCTGATCGCCACGACTTTTTTCACCTGCGATCTTGCCAGCTCGGCGCATTGCGCTTCGGCGCCGGCGCGCGGCGGGTCGAAGACGACGGCATCGAAATGCTTGAATTCCGAGGTCATCAGCGGCCGGCGGAACAGGTCGCGCCGTTCAACGCTGAAGGTCTTCAGGCCCTGTGTATTGCGGGCACCGTGATCCAGTGCCTTGATCGCCTTCTCGTCGCCCTCGACCGCATGCACCTGCGCCTTGCGGGCAATGCGCAGGCCGAATGTTCCGATCCCGGCAAACAGGTCTGCGACGCGCTTGGCCTTGCCGATATGGGCAATGGCGATCTCCGCCATCGTTTCCTCGGCCTCGAACGTCGCCTGGGTGAAACCACCCGGCGGCAGCGAGACGCGTGCGCCGCCGAAATCCAGCATCGGCTTGACCGGCTCGATGACGATTTCGCCATTCGCAGACACGCGGGCAATGCCGCGCAGCTTGATCACCGCGTCGCTGACGGCGCGGCGTTCGCGATCGCCAAGCCCACCACGCAAGCCGTCGAGGGAAATGTCGAGGCCGGTCAGCGTTTCGGTCACGGTCATGCGGAAGGCGTCCGATCCGGCGGCTCTGGCGATGACCTTCAGCGCGTCGAGCCGGGAAATGATCCCGTTCGACGCGATGGGACATTCCTCGATCGGCACGACATGATGCGTCTCGGCCTGGTTGATGCCGATGACCAGATCCTTTTCACGCCGGCGCACGGTAAACACGATCCGGCGCCGCTGATGGGCATGTGCTTCGACCATGTCAGCGACCGGCGCTTCGATGCCCTTCGATTTCAGCGCCGCAATCAGGATCTGTCGCTTGAAGGCATTATAGGCGGGTTTTGCCAGATGCTGCATCGAACAGCCGCCGCAGGTGCCGCCGACGCCGTCGGGGCCGAAATGTTTGCACACCGGTTCGATCCGGTCTGGCGAGGTCGTGGCAAAGGACATGATCGTGCCTTCACCCTTGACCCGCGCAATCGACACGGTTTCGCCCGGCAAGGCAAAAGGCACGAAGATCGGTCCGTTCTCGTCATGCGCGACGCCGTCGCCCCTGGCGCCGAGGCTGGAGATGGTCACGGTCTCGGCGCTCATTCGGCGTCCTCGCCCGTTTCGTCATCTGCGTCTTCATCAGCGTCGTCGAGCGGCTTTTGGCCGGCGAGCAAAAACTCCACATTGCCGTCGCCGCCGGCGATGGGGGAGGGGATCATTCCAAGGCTGGTCCAGCCCATGTCTTCGGTCAGCCAGCGTTCGAGCTCAGCTGCCACAAGAGGCGCCGTTTCCGGTTCCTTCAGCAGCCCGGCCTTGCTGATCGCGTCGCGCCCGGCTTCGAATTGCGGCTTGACCAGAAGCAGGCAGTAAGCCCCCGGCTCGGCAAGATCGAGTGCCGGCACCAGTGCCAGCTTGAGTGAGATGAACGAGACATCCGAGACGATGAAATCGATCGGCCGGTCGTCGATATCGTCCGGCTCCATGTAGCGGGCGTTAAGGCCCTCGATATTGGTCACACGCGGATCGGACGCCAGGCGCGGATGAAACTGGTCGTGTCCGACATCCACGGAGGTCACATGGGCGGCCCCGCGCTTCAGCAGCACTTCGGTGAAGCCGCCGGTCGAGGCGCCGACATCGAGGCAGTCGCAGCCCTCGGGCGACAGGCCGAAATGATCGAGACCGGCAACCAGTTTCAGCGCCGCGCGCGAGACATAGTCCTGTGCCGGATCGTCGATGGTGAAGGTATGCGTGGCGGCAAACACCAGGCTCGGTTTGCTCACCACCCGGCCGTCGACCTTGACGGTTCCGCGCTGGATGGCGTCACGGGCGCGCGAGCGGCTGGCAAAAAGGTCTAGGGCGACCAGCAACTGGTCGAGGCGTTGGGGCTCTGGAAGATCTGTCATGCCCCGTCAATGATCCGAGAGGGCCTTCGGCGCAAGTCTTTTGTGCCGCGCACGCCAGCGGCTGCCGCATTTATGCCCCTGCCGGTGCGTGATACTTGTCAAAAATGCGGACTTCTGGTTAATTAGCAATTAATTAATAAAAGTCAGCTAATGTTTATATGAGCCTGCAAAGCCGGATCTCCTCCATCCGCCCGCGGCTTTCGTGCTCTATCTAGGCTGCGGATACCTCCTCCTCCCGGACCGCAGACAAGCAGAAGCCCTCCGGTTTCGGGCCCGGAGGGCTTCGGCGTTTCTGGACTGCGCTTCAAGTCTTGGCGACAAAGATGGCGGCCCCTCTGCATGACACTCTCTATTCCCGCATGACTTTGGAAAATAAGGGAAAAATACAGAAGGTAACCCTAAATTAAGCAAGGTGTATTTTATTGGGTCCGAAGTTACGGGGCCGATGCATGGCCACAGGAGGGACATGACATCCCGTTTCCCTATCGGAGTGTCGAGGATGAAGCGCCCAAGCATCAAAGTGGCTATCGTTGCCATGTTGTCTCTCATTGCAATCCTGATCGCCACCCTGTCCTTTGTGTCGCTGAGGGGCATCGGCACCTTGAACGGCAACACCCGCGAGATCAGCGGTTACTGGATCGAGCGGCTCGTCGTAGCCCGTACCATCAAGGGTGACTTCAACCTTTTGCGTCTTGCCTTTGCTAAGGAACTTCTGGCTGCGTCACCGGATGAACTGAAAGCAGACACCAACGCCATCAGCGCAGTGGAAGCCGAACTTGCCGGCGCCATCAAGGAATACGAAGGCGGCGTTCGTACGGAACGGGGCCGTCAGCTGATCACGCAGTTCAAGCAGTCCCTGGCTGTTTACGACAAGCTTGGCGAGGAACTGCATGCATTGAAGGAAGCAGGCAAGGAACAGGAAGCCGTCATGCTCCTGAAGACGGGGATGGCCGACGCCGCCAACAAGGCCAATGCCGACGTCGACACGCTGGTCGCATTCGTCGTAGAACGGGTCAGGGACTTTGCCGCACAGAGCGAAAGCGCCTACCAATCCGTTCTGGTCTGGACCATTGCTGTTGCCGCATTGGCATTCGCCGTCGCGATTGCTGGCGTACTGTTTGCCGTGACCGGTATCGCCAACCCGATCCGCCGCATCGCCGCCGCCATGCGCACGCTCGCCAGCGGTGATCTCGCAGCCGAAATCCCCTTTGGTGGTCGTGCGGATGAAATTGGAGACATGGCGTCGGCCGTCGAAGTCTTCCGCCAGGCCGGCCTCGCGAACAGAGAACTCGAGCGTAAGGCCGAGGAAGCCCGTGCTCGGGAAGGCGTGCAGGATGCCGAGAGCCGTCGCCGCGCCGCCGAGGAAGCGGAAAAGCTGCGTTTTGCCACAGCAACACTCGGCAACGGCTTGAAGCGTCTCGCAGACGGTGACATTTCTTTTCAGCTGACCGAGGCATTTGCCCCCGAATACGAACCGCTTCGCCAGGATTTCAACGGTTCGCTGAAACAGCTCGGCACGACGATCTCCTCCGTCCTCGACACCGTGCACAGCATCGACAACGGCACCCGCGAAATCGCCTCGGGCGCAAATGACCTATCGAAGCGCACCGAACAGCAGGCTGCTGCCTTGGAAGAGACAGCCGCAGCCCTGGACCAGATCACCGTCAACGTGTCGAATTCGTCCAAGCGCACGGAGGAGGCCCGCTCGGTCGCCATCCTGGCCAATGAAAACACGACGAAGTCTGCGGAAGTTGTGTCCAACGCGGTCGATGCCATGCAGCGTATCGAACAGGCTTCCAGCCAGATCGCCAACATTATCGGCGTCATCGACGAGATCGCCTTCCAGACCAACCTGCTCGCCCTGAATGCGGGCGTTGAAGCGGCCCGAGCCGGTGAGGCGGGCAAGGGTTTTGCCGTCGTTGCCCAGGAAGTCCGCGAACTCGCCCAGCGCTCGGCCAATGCCGCCAAGGAAATCAAGGGTCTGATCCAGAACTCCTCGGCCGAGGTCGACAACGGCGTCAAGCTGGTGCGCGACACCGGCGTCGCGCTGAAGGCGATCGGCGATTATGTCTCGCAGATCAATCACCTGATGGATGCTATCGCCACCTCCGCCCGCGAGCAGTCGACGGGCCTGGCCGAGGTCAACACAGCCGTCAACCAAATGGATCAGACCACCCAGCAGAACGCCGCCATGGTCGAGCAATCGACGGCCGCGTCTGCCACATTGGCCCAGGAGGCCGGACGTCTGCGCAGTCTCGTCGGTCAGTTCAAGCTGGCGGGACAGGCCTCGGCGGCGCCGGCCATGGCCGATCGCGGCTTCGCGTCTTCAACGGCTGTTCGGGCACCGTCGACGCCGGTCCGCCGCGGGCCTGCCGTCCAGGGCAACCTGGCTGTCAAGGAAGAGTGGAGCGAGTTCTGATCGCACCCACGACGGTTGCTTTTATATGCGATCGCCCCCGGTATCCGGGGGCGATTTGCGTTTCGCCCTGTGACGCTTGACGAAGGTCCGACCGTTCGGGTTGCGTTTCAAAACCACCAACCTGACGCAGGATCTGGGACTTTTGCAGTTTGTCCCCAGCCAGCCTTGACAGTCGTCAAGTCGGAGCCGGAGCGGTAACGCCTTGTAAAGTGGTTTGAGCAACTATCCGGCCGATCGAACAGAACCGGCGGTCCCTGACGCGCGTCATGATGATCGCGCACGCCCGGATCGGATCATGGACCCGCATTGCTGGCGCACGTTTTGTGTCGCCTGTGCCCCTCTCCCACGGGGTCGGAAAGTCGTCACTATGTCATTGAAAAATCTATCATTGAGCAAGAAACTCATTTTGACGTTCTGCGCCATCATGACGGGCTGCTTCATCGCTTCGCTGGTGGTTTTGCTGCAGGCCTATGGCGCAAAGCTCGCCGCACGCGACCAGGATCGCTCGCAGCATATCGGCAGTCTCGTCGACGCGTCGGTGGCGGCGATGCTCGAACAGGCGGTCAACCAACGCGGCTTCCTGCTCATGCGCAGCGACAGCACGCTTGGCGCGGTCACGGCAGAACGTCAGGCGCTGAACACGGCGATCGACGCGGCCAAGACAATGGCTGCCGGTGAACCGGATATCTTGCGTTCGCTCGACGCGATGCGCATGTCGGCCGACAGTTATGCCAGCGAAGTTGTGGATCCGCAGATCCTTGCGGCCAAGGGCGATGCACCGCTGGCCGAGATCGTCGCAATCGGCCACAAATCGAGCGGCGGTCAGTTGGACCAGTTCCGTCAGGCCGCAGCCGATATCAAGGCGTCGCTTGCCGCCCGCACGGCGAAGACCCGTGACGCGCTCGAAGCCGCCCATCGTCAGCTTGAGCTTGCCCTGTTCCTTGGCGCGGCGGTCGCCGGCGTCTTTGCCATTGGCCTCATCTATCTTCTCGCCCGATCGATCGTCACGCCGATCACCGGCATGACGGAAGCCATGACCAGCCTTGCTGCCGGCAACCACGCCATCGACGTTCCGGCCGTCGATCGCGGCGACGAGGTTGGCAAAATGGCCAAGGCGGTGCTTGTCTTCAAAGATGCGGCGATCGAAAGTGCCCGCATGGCCGAGGAGCGCCAGTCGATGCGCCAGCAGGCGGAAACGGAACGGCAGAAGAGTGAAGCCGAAAAGGCCCGCGAGGCCGAGGAAGTTGGGTTTGCCATGGGGCAACTGGCCGAAGGCCTCTCGGCGCTGGCCAACGGTGATGTCGTCTTCCGGCTGGACAAGCCTTTTGCCGCGCGCCTCGACAGCCTGCGCGGCAATTTCAACGACTCGCTCGACAAGCTTCAGGCCGCCCTTCATTCGGTCGGCGCCAATGCCCAGGCGATCAACGCCGGTGCAGCCGAGATCCGCGCTTCGGCCGATGATCTCTCCAGGCGCACGGAGCAGCAGGCAGCCTCCGTCGAGGAAACGGCGGCGGCTCTCGAACAGGTCACGACCACGGTCAAGGATACCGCAAGGCGGGCCGAGAATGTCGGTGAGCTGGTGGCTCGTACCCGTACCGGCGCCGAGCGCTCCGGCGATGTCGTCCGCAATGCGGTCCAGGCGATGACCGAGATCGAGAAATCGTCCGGTGCGATCGGCAACATCATCGGCGTCATCGAGGATATCGCCTTCCAGACCAATCTGCTGGCACTGAATGCCGGTGTCGAGGCGGCCCGTGCTGGCGAAGCCGGCAAGGGCTTTGCCGTGGTTGCCCAGGAAGTCCGCGAACTGGCCCAGCGCTCGGCCAATGCGGCCAAGGAGATCAAGGGCCTGATCTCCAATTCCACCAACCATGTCAGCAACGGCGTGTCTCTGGTCGGCGAAACCGGTATCGAGCTGGAAAAGATTGTCGCGGCCGTGCAGGAAATCAGCCAGCACGTCAATGCGATCGTGACGGCGGCCCGCGAACAGTCGACCGGCCTGCAGGAAATCAACACGGCCGTCAACGCGATGGATCAGGGCACTCAGCAGAACGCCGCCATGGTCGAACAGCAGACGGCAGCCTCGCATTCGCTGGCCGCAGAGGCAGGTTCGTTGAATACGCTGCTTGCCCAGTTCCGATTGGGCCAGGGGCAGCATGTGGCTGCACGACAGCCGACCGCCGCCTTGCGCCAGTCCACCGCTACACCCACGGCAGCTCGCAAAGGTACGCCTCAGGTTGCATCGGTGTCGCATTCCGCAGCGCCATCGCCGGCCAGGGCATTGGCCAGCAAGCTCGGTCGCGCCTTCGGCGGCGCCGCAGCCCCGGCAAAGTCGGAACAGGAATGGTCGGAATTCTGATCTGGCGACCATCTCGCTCTGTCACAACGCAAAAGACCCGGCGCGCAAGCGGCCGGGTCTTTTTTCATCGGACCAGATGTGATCCGCTAGACGTCGTCAACAACATCCGTCTGCGGCCGGTCGGCGCCATCGGCATGCTCGTGATGCCAGTTGCCGGCCTCATCCTGCCAACTGATCTCGGCATCGCCATCGGCCAGTTGCTGTGCGCCGGCTGCCTGCCTTGCGGCACGTACGGCTTCGGCGTGCGTTGGAAAAGCCTCGGAATAGACCGCGCCCAGCCGATAGGCATAACCTTCGTCATGCGCAACGACGTGGTACGTTACCTTGGCCATGCCGACGTTCCTCAGTGCCACGACCAGCGGCTGTCGCGCGGCGCCGGCGTGGAGGTGGCGACCAGATAACCGATGAGGCCACCGATAATGCCGATGGTGAGCAGGGCGGTCGACGTTGCGGTCGGATGGCGTCGCACGACACCGGCAACGCTGTCTGCGCCATCACGGGCGTATTCGACGACGGCGCTGGCCGTCCGGGTCGCGCTCTGCGCTGCGGTCTGCGCGACATCCGACGCCTTGTTGCGCAGGTCGATACCCTTGCGGCTTGCCTGCTGTGCAATGACGTCCTGGAGTTCGCTCATCTGATCGCGCAGTTCGCGCAGTTCTGCCTGAAGGGCTGAATTCGTGGCCACGGTGGATCCTTTCACGTTGTTTCTGACTTCGAGAGACAAACGCCAGCACCGTGAAATTGTTCCATCGCCGCGACCGCCGATCTGGGAAAGACATGGAGATCTGGGAAAGACACAGAAAAGCCCGACACGTTTCCGCGCCGGGCTTTTCTGTCAGAACAAAAGTCTGCCGAATTACTTCGAGGCAGCTTCGTACATTTCCAGCACGTAATCCCAGTTGATCAGGCTGTCGACGAAGGCTTCGAGATACTTCGGACGGGCGTTGCGGTAGTCGATGTAGTAGGAATGTTCCCAGACGTCGACGCCGAGGATCGGCGAGGCACCGTGAACCAGCGGGTTCTCGCCATTCGGGGTCTTGGAGATTTCCAGCTTGCCGTCCTTGACCGAGAGCCAGGCCCAGCCGGAGCCGAACTGCGTCGTGCCAGCGGCGATGAAATCGGCCTTGAACTTGTCATAGCCACCAAGGTCGCTGTCGATTGCGGCCTGCAGCTTGCCAGGCAGGGTCTTGCCGCCGCCGTCTTTCTTCATCCAGTTCCAGAAGTGGATGTGGTTGTAGTGCTGGCCGGCATTGTTGAACAGGCCGGCATTCTTGCCATAGGACTGCTTCACGACCTCTTCCAGCGACAGGCCTTCGAGGCCCGAATCCTTCAGCAGGTTGTTGCCGTTGGTGACATAGGCCTGATGGTGCTTGTCGTGGTGAAACTCGAGAGTTTCAGCCGACATGAACGGGCCGAGCGAGTCGTAGGCATAGGGAAGGGCGGGCAATTCGAAGGCCATGGTGGTATCTCCTCTTGGCAAAAGATTGCGTTTTGGCAGGTGACGGGAACATAGGTGCGGAACAGGGGTGAGGCAACCGCAGATCCGCTAAAATCGGTACGCGAGCGGAAAGATTTGTCTCGGCCTTGCCATGTTTTGCGGCAATGGTTTAGCCGGAGTCTTACGGCTCGAGTTTTCATCCGAAGGAATATGAAATGTTACGCTTCACGCTTGTTTTCGCAATGGCTTTTGCAACATCCGCCACGGCTTATGCGTCATCCGACACCGCCTGGGCGGACTTCGCCAAGGACGTCTCCACCAAGTGCCTCGAGGCTGCCAAAGGCAGTCTTGAAACGCCGTCGATTGTCGTCGATCCCTTCGGCACCGAGAGTTATGGCGTGGCGATCCTGAACGGCAAGGCTGCCGGTGCGGACGCGAGGGTCAGCTATCTCTGCGTCTACAACAAGCAGGACAAGACAGCCCAGATCGGCAGCGAATTGCCTGCCGACAAGCTCGGCGTCACCATCCCCTGACAGGCTCTATTTGAAGTAGACCTCCGGCTCCGGCAGCCCGTTCAGGCTGAAGCCGAATTCGGCCCGGGCGATCTTGCATTCCTCGTCACCCGGCATGCAGGTCCGGCAGACATGCGGCCTGACCGCATAGACCGAACAGCCGACATGTTTGCCGACCTCGCCGGTCAGCGCCGAGCAGCGGCCGTTCTCGAACTTCATCCCGCTTTCGTCCTTGGCGATCATCGCCTCGGGAATGGCGGCAAGCTCCTCGTCGCTTTCGAGCGAAAAGCGCGGCCAGTCGGCCGAATAGGCGCAGCAGGCACCGCAGCTTTGACAGTCGAAGATCTCCGGGGGCGAGGTTTCCAGCATCAGCCCCGCCTCAGTTCCGCTGCCGGATGCGCAGCAGGTTGACCGCAAAAACGAAGGTGAAGACCAGCATCAAAAGACCGGTAAACACCGGCCCGGAATCGACCGAGACGAGATCCATGCTGGCCCCCGTGGCGCCCGAGCCGAAGGCGCTGCCGATCGCATAGGACAGGGCAAAGACGGCGCTGCCCGACACCAGAAGCCCGCCACGGAAGCGCTCCCCCAGCAGCGTCAGGCTGGCGGTATAAAGCGAGAAGCTGGCGGCCCCGAGAATGGAGACGGCAATGAGCAGGCCTGCCTGCGATGTCATCAGCGGCAGGGCCAGGAAGGCGAGTGCGGCAATCAGCGAACCGGAGACCGCCACCACCGGGCGCGACACCCGGTCGAGCAGCCAGCCGACGAACGGCTGCGCGATCGCCGTCGGCAGGGCGACCATGGTGACGACGAAGGCGGCGAAATTGGTCGAATAGCCACGCTCGACGAAGTAGAGCGGGATCATCGAGATCGCGGCGATGTCCGAAAAACCGAAGGCGAGAACCATCAGCGTCAGGATCGGAGCAAGCTTGACGAAGGTAATGAGCCCGCCCGCCTGCGATGCCTCCGGCTTGGTCTTCGCGTAGCGTCCGAGCATGACCGAGGCGAAGGCGACAAGCGCGACATAGGCAGCCGTCAGCGCAAAGGCGAAGCCACCTTCGATGCCGATCAGCGGGATGGCGAGCGGTCCGGCGGCAAAACCCGCACACATGCCGGCGCTATAGGCCCCGGACACCCGCCCGCGTATCCGGTCGGGACAGGCCGTGTTCAGCCAGGCTTCGCTGACAGTGTAGATGATGCTGGTGCAGAACCCGAGCAGGAAACGTGCGGCAAACCAGACCCACATCTGGTCGAAAGCGGAAAAGGTCGCAAGCGCCACCGAGACGCCGCACAGGGCGGCGATGATCAGCCGGTCGCCGCGCATCCTGCGCGTCAGGGTGCCGATCATCAATGTCGAGGAGGCAAGCCCGAGCGCAAACACCGATGCGTTCAGTCCGGACATCGTCGAAGACACGCCACGGCTTTCGAGGATCAGCGCAATCAGCGGATAAGTCAGTCCCTGGCCGACGGCAAAGGCAGTAACCCCCAGGATGACGACGCCGATCGCGGCCCAGTCGGGCGCGAAGTCCTCCGCGGTCGTCACACTGTGCATGGGGACCTCCTGGCGCTGTTCAGCACCCGCTTATCTTGGCTTCCTCTATCGGGACAGGGCTGGGAAGTCCAGCCGAACGGCCTATGCCGGCCTGGTCCCGGAAGACCGGATTCTCACCCCGCCGCATTCACCCCGGCATGGCTTTCGCCGAGTGCGGCAAACACGGTCTTGAGAATGCCGGCGGCATCGAGGCCGGCCTTGGCATACATCACCTCAGGCTTGGCCTGGTCCATCCAGTAGTCCGGCAGGACCAGCGAACGCATCTTGAGACCGCCGTCGAGCAGGCCTTCATTGACCAGAAGATGCACGACCTGGCTACCGAAGCCGCCGACGGCGCCCTCCTCGACGGTGACCAGCACCGCATGGTCGCGGGCGAGACGTCGGATCAGGTCGACATCGAGCGGCTTGGCAAAACGCGCGTCGGCAACCGTCGTCGACAGGCCGGCCGCGTCGAGATCCTCGGCGGCCAGCAGGCAGTCGGCCAGACGCGTGCCGAAGGAGAGCAGCGCCACCTTGGTGCCTTCCTTGACGATCCGGCCTTTGCCGATATCAAGGATTTCGCCGCGTTCCGGCAGGGCAACGCCGACACCTTCGCCGCGCGGGTAGCGGAACGAGATCGGGCCGTCGTCGTAAGCCGCGGCCGTGCGCACCATATGCTTCAGTTCCGCCTCATCTGCGGCCGCCATGACGACGAAACCGGGCAGGGATGCGAGGAAACCGGTATCGAAGGAGCCGGCATGGGTCGGGCCGTCGGCACCGACGAAACCGGCACGATCGATCGGGAAGCGGACCGGCAGGCCCTGGATCGCCACGTCATGCACGACCTGGTCATAGCCGCGCTGCAGGAAGGTCGAATAGAGCGCGCAGAACGGCTTGAAGCCTTCGGACGCGAGGCCTGCGGCAAAGGTCACGGCATGCTGCTCGGCAATGCCGACATCGAAAGTGCGCTTCGGGAAAAGCTCCTGCAGCTTGTCGAGGCCGGTGCCCGAAGGCATGGCGGCGGTGATGCCGACGATCTTCTCGTCAAGCGCGGCTTCCTGCACCAGGGCATCGCCGAACACGGCGGTGTAGCTCGGCGCGTTCGGCTTTGCTTTCGCCTGCGTGCCGGTGATCACGTCGAACTTGTTGACGCCGTGATATTTGTCGGCAGCGGCTTCCGCCGGCGCATAACCCTTGCCCTTCTGCGTCACCACGTGGATCAGAACGGGTCCCTGCTGGTTGTCGCGCACATTGCGCAGAACCGGCAGCAGGTGTTCGAAGGAATGCCCGTCGATTGGTCCGATGTGATAGAAGCCCATCTCTTCGAACATGGTGCCGCCGGTCACATAGCCGCGCGCATGCTCGACGGCGCGGGTGATAGCCCGGTCGATATTCTTGCCGAGATAGGCCGTCAGCTTCTTGCCGATATCGCGGATGCCCATATAGGTGCGGCCCGAGGCGAGACGCGCCAGATAAGCGCTCATTGCCCCGGTCGGCGGCGCGATCGACATGTCGTTGTCGTTGAGGATGACGATCAGCCGGGCATCGAGCGCGCCGGCATTGTTCAGCGCCTCATAGGCCATGCCTGCCGACATCGCGCCGTCGCCGATCACAGCGATCACCTTGCGGTCGGACTTGGAGAGCTCCGCCGCCACCGCCATGCCGAGGCCGGCAGAAATCGAGGTGGACGAATGCGCCGCGCCAAAGGGATCGTATTCGCTCTCGGCGCGCTTGGTGAAGCCGGAAAGCCCGTCTTCCTGGCGCAGCGTGCGGATACGGTCGCGACGACCGGTGAGGATCTTGTGCGGATAACATTGGTGGCCGACATCGAAGATCAGCCGGTCGTCCGGCGTGTTGAACACCTTGTGGATGGCGATGGTCAGCTCGACCACGCCAAGGCCCGCACCCAGGTGGCCACCGGTCTTGGAGACGGCGTCGATCATCTCGTCGCGCAGCTCGCGGGCGAGTTGCGGCAGATCACGATCATCAATGGTCCGCAAATCGGCAGGCAGCTTGACCGTGTCGAGAAGGGGTGTGTCGGGCAGGGATGTCACGGGCTCATGCCTCTTCTAGTCGTCGTTGGATGCGCGATATCATTCCCGCAAGAAGAGGGCAAATCGCTGGCATCAAGTCCTTATATAGACATCAACGCCCTTCCGGCAAAGGCACAAACTCCTCTTCGTCGCCAGGAACGATATCGAAGCGGCCGGTTCTCCACTCCTCCTTGGCCTGTTCTATGCGTTCCTTCGACGAGGAAACGAAGTTCCACCAGATGAATTTCTGCGAATCCATCGCAGCACCTCCGAACAGCATGACATGACAGCCCCGGGCGCCACCGATCAGCGTGATCGCGTCTCCGGCCCGGAAAACCAGCAACTGATCGGCGGCAAACCGGTCGCCGGCGATCTCGATTTCGCCTTCAAGCACATAAAGTGCCCGCTCTTCCTGCGTCGCATCGAAGGGGAACCGGGCATGGGGCTGAAGGGTGAGGTCGACATACATCGTCTCGGAAAACGACTTGACCGGCGACGTTATGCCGCCCATCGAACCGATCACCACGCGCCCGGACGCACCTCCCGCATTAAACAGAGGCAACTCGGTCTTGGCCGTATGGGCAAAGGCCGGATCGATCTCTTCCATCCGCTCCGGCAGCGCCAGCCAGGTCTGCAGGCCGGAAATCGACAGAGGGTGGCCGCGCAGGTTTTCCGGCGTGCGCTCCGAATGCACGATGCCACGGCCCGCCGTCATCAGGTTGATATCGCCTGGTGCGATCACCAGTTCGGTGCCGAGGCTGTCACGATGTTTGATCTCGCCGTCGAACAGATAGGTGACCGTCGAAAGCCCGATATGCGGATGCGGCCTGACATCCATCGCATCGCCCGCCTTGAGCACGGCCGGACCCATGCGATCGAAGAAGATGAACGGCCCGACCAGCCGTCGTTTGGCCGAAGGCAGCGCGCGGCGCACGGAAAAATTGCCGATATCGCTGGAGCGCGGAATGATCAGATGCTCGATCGCATCGCAGGCGAACGCATCGCCGGGGAAGAAGGACATGGGTGCGGTCTCTGGTTCGTCGTGACGCCACTGTAATCCGGGATTGAGGCCACGCACAGTGCGCTGCGCCGACGGAAGCTGTGACGCAGCGTTCAATTTTCGGGGAACTTGCGGTGTCTACGATTGATTGACGCCTATGGCGTTGAATGCCATATTGTCGATATGAAGGCCGAGCTGCTCTTTCGTGAACGTATCATCTACAACGATGGGGCCATTCTCGAGATGACCGTCTGGCGGGTTCCTATGCCTGTCCCGCCATCGCGGCATTTCCTGAAATACTCGCTGTTCTATGGTCGGCCCGGCGAGCGCATCGTCTTGTACGATAACGAGCGCGGTAAAGGTGATCATAGACATTATGGACCACGTGAGGAGGCATACCGATTTGTCTCCGTGGAGCAATTGCTCACAGACTTCAGAAGCGATGTCGAACTGGCCAGAGGTGAAACAATATGAGCAAGGATATCAATATCCACGTCGGCGGCTCTTTCGACCAGGCTGCTAGTCGTTTTATCGACGCATGGCATCGCGCCGAGGCGGGAGATCCGGTTTCGGAAGAGCACCTGACCTTTGTCGACTGGGAGGCCTTTGCCCGTACCATGACGGGCAAGCGCCTTGAGTTGTTGCGGTATCTTCACCGTCATCCCCAGGATAGCGTTGCGGCCTTGGCCCGTAGCCTCAAGCGCGATTACCGCCGGGTACATGAGGACGTCGAGATTCTGACCGCGGCCGGTCTGATCAATCGTGACGGGCTGGCGCTGACTGCGGGATACGATGAAATCCGCACAGTGATCGCGCTTTGACAAAATATGTTAGGCAACGGTTGTCGGCTTCAGAAGGAGCCGTGAGATAAGCTCACTGCCCGTCGAGCGGTTCCACGCCGGCCGGCTTGCCAGCGCGGTCGAGGCGGATCTTCTCGATGCGGTTTTCGGCGGCCGAGAGCAGCGTCTCGCAATGTTTCTTCAGCAGTTCGCCGCGTTCGTAGATGGCGATGGATTCGTCCAGCGCCACATCGCCGCGTTCCAGCCGCGCCACGATGCTTTCGAGCTCGGCCACGGCCTTTTCGAAGGAATAGCCGGTCAGGTCGGCGGGGGCGGCGGTGTCGGACATACTCAACCCTTCATCAGTCTAGCGATATGCAGGCCAGCCGATTCGGCGAGCCCCTCGAGATCATAGCCGCCTTCCAGCAGGCTGACGACCCGGTTCTTGGCAAAGCGATCGGCAACTTCGAGCAGGCGTCCGGTCGCCCAATCGAAATCCTCGCCGATCAGGTTGATCTGCGCCAGTGGATCGCGGTGATGGGCGTCGAAGCCGGCCGAGATCAGGATCAGGTCGGGCGAAAAATCATTGAGCGCCGTCAGCACGCGTGATTTGAACGCTTCGCGAAAATGGTCGGAGCCGACATTCGGCGAAAGCGGTGCATTGACGATGTTGTTCTTGATGCCCGTCTCGTCCTTGGCGCCGGTGCCGGGATAAAGCGGCATCTGGTGTGTCGAGCAGAACAGCACGGACGGATCATCCCAGAAGATGTCCTGGGTGCCATTGCCGTGATGCACGTCCCAGTCGACGATCGCGACACGTTCGACGCCATAGGTCTTCTGGGCGTGGCGCGCGGCAATCGCCACCGTATTGAACAGGCAAAAGCCCATCGCCTTCGACTTTTCGGCATGATGCCCCGGCGGGCGGCCCGCCACGAATGCGTTGTCGGCCTTGCCCGTCATCACGTCATCGACCGCAGATAGTGCGCCGCCGATCGCGGTCAGCGCCACCTGCAGGCTTTTCGGCGAGGCGTAGGTGTCGGCCTCGATCTGGTTGATCTCGCCATCCTCCTCGGGGATCTGTCGCATCACGGCGAACAGATGCTTCTCCGGATGCGCCAGCGTCACAGTGTCTTCGTTGGCCTGCTTTGCCTCGATGCGCACCAGCCGTTCGAAATTCGGATGCTCCAGGGCGATGTTCAGCGAGCGCAGCCGGTCGGCGCGCTCCGGGTGGCCGGGCGGCGTATTGTGCTCGAGAAACAGCGGGTTCTCATAAAGATGTGTGGTCATGGCATATTTCCTCGATCGCCGCAGTACATAACGCGCAAGCGCGTGATCTTCCACCGCAAGACGACGTTTTTACCGTATTCGGTATGCGCTTAGCGGTTTACCCTGTTTCGCGACGGTGGCCGGCCGGCCTTGTTATCTTTTAGCCAATGCCGTTAAATGCGCCAAAGCCATGGAAAGACAGGCCTTATTCATGAATGAGATCGAACGGGTCGAGGTGAGCCAACTCACCATTCCCTATCGCGACATTGGCATGTCCGGCGAGATGCAGGCGGCCGCCTATGTCACCCATGCCGAGGCCGCCCTGACGCATTTCTGGCGTTACCGCCCGCCGCTGGAGGACGAGCCGCATTTTGCCGTCTCCAAGCTCGAACTGCGGCTTTTTTTCCCCTTGCGTTTCGAAGACAAGGTCACTCTGACCGTCAAGATCGACAAGATCGGCGGCAAGTCGCTCGGTTTCGAGGTGATGTTCGACAAGAACGGCCAGGCGGCGGCCGAGGTCGACGTGATCTGGACGGCCCGCGATCCCGACACCAACGAACCGGTGGCGCTTCCGGAAGACACGCGCGACTGGCTCTACCGGTATCTGCGCTAGAGAGCCACATCCAGGATAAGCGTCAGAAGCCGACGCTGGTCGTTAAGTGCCGGTGAACCGTTGCGGCGCATGTCGACCGTTGTGACCAGCGCCTTCCATAGAGCCCAGCCTCTTGCACGCTGCCATGTCGCGGCATCAAGTGGCAGGGCGGTGTGAAATCGTGTTCTCGCCTCGCCATCGAGGAAGGTCCAGGCAATGACCAGATCGCAGGCGGGATCGCCGATGGCGGCCGTCCCGAAGTCGATCACGGCGGCAAGATGCCCGTCCGCCACCAGCAGATTGCCCGGCGCGATGTCGCCGTGAACCCAGACCGGTGGCCGCTCCCAGCGGCTTGAAAGGGCTTCATTCCAGATCGCGGTCGCGCCATCGCCATCGATTTCGTCGGAAAGTTCGGCAATCGCCGCGACAGTCTCGGCGCTGTAGTTGTCCAGCTCACCGCCACGATGGAAACTGTGCGGGCCCGCCACGGGGCCACCCGTCGTCTCGGCGCGATGCAGCGATTGCAGGAAGCCGGCAAGGCTGTCGGCAAATCCGGCCATGTCCGTAATCGCTGCCGTCATGGCCGGTTCGCCGGCGATCCAGCCATACACGCCGAAGGGGAAGGGATAATGTGACGAAGGCTGTCCCTGTGCCACCGCGGTCGGGATCGGCAGGGAAAGCTGCGGCGCCAGAACGGCAAGGATGCGTTGTTCCTTTTCCACCTGCGCCGCATAGCGCTGCGCACTGGGCAGCCGCACCGACATCGTCTCGCCGAGCCGGAAGGTCTGGTTGTCCCAGCCGCCGGGCACCACCTTGCGAACCGGCAGTGCCGCCCATTGTGGAAACTGCTCGGCGATCAGCGCGCGGACCAGGGGCTCGCTTATGTCCAGCCTGTCACTCAACATCCGCGCCCCACCTGTGCCAATGCCCTTGGCTTGGCATGCTGATCCGTCTGCTTAGGCGCTCCGCTGCAGGATCGGATAACCGACCATCACAGCGCGTCCCGCAAGGCCTGCCACGACGGCCTTCAAAAGGTCGCCCGGGATGAAGGCGAGCGAGCCGTAGAAGGCCTTTTCGAAGCCGAGACCGGCGCCGAAGGCAAGATAGCCGATGCCGAAGAGATAGAGCACCACGACCCCGCCGATGGCGGCCGCCGCGATGAAGCCGAGCGTCTGTTTGGTTGCGGCGAACGTATAACCGGCAAAACCTTCCGCGATCCGGCCGGTGACATAGGCGGCCGGCAGCCAGCCGATCAGGAAGCCGACGGTCGGGCCGGCAAAGACACCCAGGCCACCGCGTCCGCCCGACAGCACCGGCAGGCCGATTGCGACAAGCAGGATGACCAGCGCCACCGCAAGAACACCGCGTTTGGCGCCGAGAACCACGCCGGCCAGCATGACGCCAAGCGACTGCGCGGTGATCGGTACAGGAATGAAACCGAGCGTGATCGGCGGCACGGCGCCGAGCGCGACGATGATGGCGGCAAACAAGGCGATGAGTACGAGGTCGCGTGTCTTCATGACATCCTCCTGAAAAACCTGATCCTGCTTCACTGCCCGCGAATGCCGCGGGCGTCAATGGCGGCGGCGATGCTGTCCGCATCCTTGAGTGTGGCGATGATCAGCGGCGCAATCACCGTGCCGGCCCTCGGTTTCAACCCGCGGGCGCGATGCGCCTCGCGGATGGCATCATAGCGTGTCATGATTTCCGGAATGAAGCGCACGACCAGCCCGACCGCAAGGCCGATATCGGCGGCCTTCAGCAGCCCCAGCCGTTCCAGCGGCATCGCCGCGCGGGTGATGACCGCGATGAAATCTGAAATGCTGGTTGTTACCGTGACGCTTGCGGCCAGCAGCATCAGCGCCGTCAGTCGCAGCCCCGTGACGCTCGCTTCCTCGACGCCGTTGAACGCAAGATGCAGGCCGACGACGGCGAGGATGGTGACAAGGATCGGGATCAGCGGCCGGATGGCCACCCGCAGCGGCTGGCCGAGGCCGAGATAGACCGTGCCGGTTGCCAGCATGGCAAGTGCCAGCAGCGGGATTGACCGCGTCAGGAACAGCAGCACGGCAAAGACCATCAGTCCGGCAAGCTTGGCGCCCGCCGGCAGGCGGTGCATGACTGTCTGGCCGTCGTGATAGAGGCTCCTCATGCGCCAGCGATCTCGATATAGCGCTGAACGGCCCCCTCGCCCTGCCCGTCAAAGGCCAGCGCCCCTTCGTGAAACACCAGCACGCGCGGATAATCGCTGATCAGGTCGAGGTCGTGGGTGATGACGATCGCCTGCTGGGCAAGCCCCTCGATCGCCGCCTTGACCATCGCCCGGTTCTTCAGGTCGAGCTGGTTGGTCGGCTCGTCGAACAGGATCAACCCCGGCTCGGTGACCACGACCGCGGCCAGTGCTGCCAGTTGCAGTTCGCCGCCCGACAGTTCATGCGGCCGACGACTGGCCAGATGGGTGATGCCGAAGTGCTGAAGAACGCGGTCGACAGCAGCCTCGAGAGCCGGGCCTTTCAGTCCGCGGCTTTTCGGCCCCATGGCAATGTCGTCGCGGATGATCGGCAGGATGATCTGGTTGGCCGGGTTCTGGAAGATGAAGCCGGTCCGGCTGAGCACGGCCCTCTCGTCCTTCACGGTGTCGAGCCCGTCGAGTGTGACCGTCCCCGACGTCGGTTTGGCAAGGCCGTTGATCAACCGGGCGAAACTGGTCTTGCCCGAGCCGTTCAGCCCGATCACGCCGATCCGCTGCTCGGATAGCGCAAGCGTGAGCGGCTTCAGCGCTGAATGTTCGCCGTAGCGGAGTTCGGTCTGGTCGAAACGGATATGCAAGGGCGGACGTCTCCTGAAGCCTGCCGGTTCTATAGACCCTCGGTGCGATGAGGGGAATGGGGCCGCGTAGGCGACAACGACGGCTGCTTCGTTGACAAAATTGCCTCTTCGCTCCATATTCTGAATAGAAGTTTCGAGGTGGGAACGGCCTACCCACGCACCCGCAAGGGTCAGTAGCCGCAAGGCGAAGAGATCCGGGATTTGGCACCCCGGCGGAAATGGAAACCCCGCTCGTGCGGGGTTTTTCATTTGGCGCGGATCAGATGTCCCTTTCGCAATCGGTTGGCGAGTTTGTCCCGGTCTATGGGATAGGTGGACTTTACCATGTAGATGCCCGGTCCCGTGGGCTTGATCAGCACGGCCACCAGAACGATGAGTCCAGCCTGATTGACTTCCCTGACGAGTTCGAACCCGTGGCCGACATGCTTCGGGGACTGGCCCACATGGGTTGGATCCGTGACGGTCTGTGAGAGATATGGCACGCATGACATAAAGCTGTCCGGGTGCGACCTGAATGCGTGCTTTTGGGCCGGGATGGAGAAGGTCACGAAGCCTTTGGTCAAGTGGAGGCCAAAGCTCTTCAACTGGTGGACCGGAAGTTCCCCTAGGATCAAAGGTCGGAAACGGGGCCAGTCTCTGGGATCGCTCAATCTGCGTTCCTTCGTGTCGTCCGTCGAGTGTCTTAATCCTCCGGTTGTATCGCTTCGCCGTGCCAGTTGAAAATAGAGAAAATTCGCCGATTGAACAAACCGCGAACATCCGCTAGCCTCTCTCCATGGCGATTCCGATCTCAAATCCGCAGGCGCGACGTATCTTTCTCGAGCGGCAGGGGCTGTCGCGCCCACCGCATAAGGCGCTGGGCCGCGAAGGTCTCTACGGATTGATCCATGACCTCGGTTTCGTTCAGGTCGACAGCATCCAGGTGGTCGAGCGGGCCCATCACCAGATACTATTTTCCCGCAGCCAGACCTATCGGCGCGAGGACCTGTCGCATCTGCTTGAAAAGGACCGCTCCCTCTTCGAGCACTGGACGCATGACGCCTCGATCATCCCGTCCGCCTTCTTCCCTTATTGGAAACACCGCTTCCGTCGTCGCGAGGCGAAGATCCTGGAAAACTGGCGCAAATGGCAGGGCGAAGGTTTCGATCAGGCCTTCGAGGAGACCTATGAGCGGATCCGGTCCGGCGGGCCGATCCTGTCGCGCGACGTCAAGGCCGAGGACCACAAGTCCGGCGGCTGGTGGAACTGGCATCCCAACAAGACGGCGCTGGAATTCCTCTGGCATACCGGCAAGCTGTCGATCGCAAGGCGCGAGAACTTCCAGAAGGTCTATGACCTGTCCGAGCGCGTCATCCCGGGCGAGCACCATGCCGGCGAAGTCGATCACGACAACTTCGTCGACTGGGCCTGCCGGTCAGCACTGACACGCCTGGGTTTTGCCACGTCCGGCGAGATCGCCGCCTTTTTCGATATCGTCACGCCCGACGAGGCGAAGGCCTGGGTGACCGCACATCGCGGGGAACTGGAGGAGGTGCTGATCGGGACGATGGACGGCAAGTCGCGTTTGTCCTTCGCGTTCATAGAGGGGCTTCAAACTCTGCTGGATGCGCCGGAACCGCCCGCGCGCATCCGCGTGCTCAGTCCGTTCGATCCGCTGATCCGCGACCGCAACCGCACCGAACGCCTGTTCGGCTTCTTCTACCGCATCGAGGTCTTCGTGCCCGAAGCGAAGCGCCAATACGGCTATTATGTCTTCCCGCTGCTCGAAGGCGACCGCCTGATCGGCCGTATCGACATGAAGGCCGACCGCAAGGCGGGCGTGCTCGACGTCAAGCGCCTGTGGCTGGAACCGGGTGTGCGCCCCTCTGCCGGCCGCCTTGAAAAACTGCAGGCGGAACTTGGCCGTCTCGCCCGCTTTTCCGGCGTCGAGCAGGTCACCTTGCGCGACGGCTGGCTCGGCTGACCTTTCCGCGCTGGCTGTCTCGATGGCCTGCGTCCACCAATCTACCCCATCGCAAGCAGGAAAATTTGCCGAAATGTCCGCCACATCTGACGCCTATCGCATCGAACCCGTCACGCCTGCCGTAAAAGATTATCTCCGCCTGCGCCAGCAGGCCGGCCTCAGCCCGTTTTCCGAGGAAGCCGCAACCCGCGGACTGGCGGGCTCGATCTTCGGTGTCTCGCTGATGCAGGGCGCAGAGATCGTCGGCATGGGCCGCATCATCGGCGATGGCGGCTGCTTCTATCAGGTGACCGATATCGCGGTCCTGCCCGAGCATCAGGGCAAGGGGCTGGGCAAGCGCATCATGGCGGCCCTCAGCGACTACATGCAGGCGCATTTGCCGGCCACCGCCTATGTCAGCCTGATCGCCGATGTGCCGGCCAACAGGCTCTACGAACAGTTCGGTTTTGCCGAGACAGCACCCCGCTCGCTCGGCATGGCGATGAAGATCGGTTCGCCGGACTCCTTGTAAAACCCATCAGATGACGTATATTCTATCAGTCATTTGATGGGGGTTGTTTCCATGCAAGGCATGCTTGACCGGACACAAGCCAAAATAGCAGCAAGGCCGCAGGGATTTGCGACAGAGGCCGATCGTGATCGGCTGTCGAAGACGGCGTTGAAAGCCTATCGCCGCATCGTAGCCCAGTGGGACCTGACCAGCCAACAGGCGGCGGCATTGCTCGGCGTCTCTGTCAGCACCTGGGAAAGGTTGAAGCCGGAAACGGCGGTCAAGATCCTGAGCCAGGACCAGATGACACGCATCTCCGCCCTGACCGGCATCTACAAGGGGCTGCACCTCCTGTTTGCCGACAGCATGGCCGATCGCTGGCTGTCGCTGGACAATTCCGGCCCGCTGTTTGATCGCCGGACTCCGCTCGCCGCCATGATCGACGGTGGCATACCCCATATGCTCGAGGTCCGCCGCTATGTGGACGCCGTGCGCGGGGGGCTCTGATTGCGGGTCGACGGCGCACCGATCGTCACGATCGCCTATCCGCGGACCGTGCGGCTTGTCTCGACGGCGCGGCTGCGCCAGGCCGTATTGCAACCCCTCGTCGACACGGCGGATGAGCTGGCCGAACTGGCCGAGATCGAGGCCGCCACCAGCAACAGGATCATCGCCGAGACGCGCGGTATTTCCGGGCTCGCCGCCAATGAACTGGTCTATGACGTGCCGCACGCCCATTTCATCAATGCCTGTTTTGCCTATGCCAAGCCGCGCGAGCCGAACCGTTTCAACGGTTCTGACCGGGGCGCCTGGTACTCGGCGCTGGCAGTCGAAACCTGCCTCGCCGAAATCGCCTTCCACATGACCGAGTTCCTAAGCCGGGCCGGGGATTTCAACGCTGTCGTGGACTATGCCGAGATGTTCTGCAGCCTGTCGGGCGATTTCGTCGATCTGCGCGCCGCGCCGGCACATGGCGCGCTCGATCCCGACAAGACGCTTGGCTATCCGATCGGCAATGCGCTTGCCGAGGCGGCCCGCAGGGCGGGGGCAAACGGCATCGTCTATCCTTCCGTCAGGCACCCGGGCGGCACCTGTTTCGCCGTGCTGCGCCCCGCAGCCGTGCAGTCGGTCCGCCAGGGGGATGTCTACCGGCTCGTCTGGTCCGGCAGCCCGTCACCGACCATGGAAGGCCCGATTCCCTCTTCACCCTCTCCTTGAGGGGGAGGGGCGGACCGAAGGTCCGGGATGGGGTGATGCCTTTGCAGCGTCAGCCGAGATTAAGCGACGCTTTCGTCCCTCAGACGATCTCCGTTGCCGAGATCTTGATGCCGAAGCCTTCGAGGCCGACATAGTGGCGCTCACGTGACGACATCAGCCTGATCGAGGTGACGCCGAGATCTTTCAGGATCTGTGCACCCAGACCGATTTCCAGCCACTCGTTTTCACGCGCCTGGGCTTCCTGATGGGCTTCGCGGTCATGCTTGCCGGTGCGCGCCGTGGTCGAGACGCCGACGCCGACCGAGCCTTCACGCAGATAGACGATCACGCCACGGCCCTTTTCGGCGATTTTCTTCATGATCCCGTCGATCTGTCGGTTGCTGCCGAAGACATCGGCACCGACATGTTCGAGATGCAGGCGCACCGGAATGTCCTCGCCGTCACGGATATCGCCGAACACCACGGCGAGATGCTGCATCGGGTCCCAGGGCAGGGAATAGCTGTGGCCCTTGGCGGTGCCATAGGGTGTCTGGATGTCGAAGCTCGAATGCAGCTGGATCAGCGTTTCCTTGCGCTGGCGATAGGCGATCAGGTCGGCGACCGACACCTGCTTCAGACCATGCTGTTCGGCAAAGGCCGCAACTTGCGGCCCGCGCATCACGGTGCCGTCGTCATTGACCAGTTCGGATATCACGCCGATCAGCGGCAGCGATGCCAGCCGGCAGAGGTCCACGGCCGCTTCCGTATGGCCGGAGCGCATCAGAACGCCGCCTTCGCGGGCCACCAGCGGGAAGATGTGGCCGGGCCGGACGAAATCGGCCGCGCCGACATTCGGATTGGCGAGATTGCGCACGGTGAGCGTCCGGTCGTCGGCCGAAATCCCGGTCGAGGTGCCATGTTTGAAGTCCACCGAAACGGTGAAGGCCGTCGTATGGGCGCTGTCATTGTCGGCGACCATGGCCGAGAGGTTCAGACGCTTGGCCTCTTCCTTCGGCATTGGCGCGCAGACGATGCCCGATGTATGACGCACGATGAAGGCCATTTTTTCCGGCGTGCAATGCACGGCCGCCACGATCAGGTCGCCCTCGTTCTCGCGACCGTCGTCATCCATGACGACGACGATCTCGCCGGCTTCGAAGGCACGGATGGCGTCGACGACGCGCTTCTGGTCATAGCTCATGGGTCGGGCCTCACTTCAGGCGGCCGGTCTGGCCGCGATCCCTCAGAATATGGTCGAGAATGGTGCAGGCGAGCATCGCCTCGCCGACAGGCACGGCGCGGATACCGACACAGGGGTCGTGGCGACCCTTGGTGCGCACATCCACTTCCTGACCGTCGGAATCGATAGAGCGACGTTCGGTCAGGATGGAGGAGGTCGGCTTGATGGCGAAACGCGCCACCAGCGGCTCACCGGTGGCGATCCCGCCCAGCACGCCGCCGGCATGGTTGGACAGGAACACCGGCTTGCCATCCGGCCCGATCCGCATCTCGTCGGCATTGTCCTCGCCGGTGATCTCGGCGGCCCCGAAGCCATTGCCGATCTCGACGCCCTTGACGGCATTGATCGACATCAGGCCCGCAGCGATGTCCTGGTCGAGCTTGCCATAGACCGGCGCGCCGATGCCGGCCGGCACGCCTTCGGCCACGACTTCGATCACCGCGCCGACGGAGGAGCCCGCCTTGCGGATCTCGTCGAGATAGCTTTCCCAGACCGGTACGATTTCCGCGTCAGGCGCGAAGAAGGGGTTTTGGTCGACCTGCGCCCAGTCCCAGTTGGCCCGGTTGATCTTGTGTTTGCCGATCTGGACCAACGCACCGCGGATGGTGACACCAGGCATGGCCAGCCGCGCCAGCGCCCCGGCGGCCACACGCGCCGCCGTCTCCCGGGCGGAGGAGCGTCCGCCTCCGCGATAGTCGCGGATGCCGTATTTCAGGTCATAAGTGAAGTCGGCATGACCCGGACGATAACGCTTGGCGATATCGCCATAGTCCTTGGAGCGCTGGTCGGTGTTCTCGATGAACAATGACACCGGCGTGCCGGTCGTGATCATCGAACCGTCTTCTTGCGGCATCACGCCGGACAGCACCTTGACGATATCGTCCTCTCGCCGCTGCGTGACGAAGCGCGACTGGCCGGGTTTGCGCTTGTCCATGAACATCTGCAGGTCTTCCTGGCGAAAACGCACGCCGGGCGGGCAGCCGTCGACGACGGCGCCGAGCGCCGGCCCATGGCTTTCGCCCCAGGTGGTGACGCGGAAAAGATGACCGAAGGTGTTATGCGACATGGGTGACGAACCGCTCCATTCTGGCCGGCGAGGCATGCTCGTCGGCTGGGGCCTTGGATGGCGTCACTCATAGAGCAAATTCGGGAGGGGTGTGAAGCGCTTTTCGACCTGCCATCAGCCAAAAAACGGACAGACATTTCCTTGTTTGGCGAAAACAGGCGCAATCCGATTGCCTAGGCAATCCGCCGGACACTCGCGTATCCGGCAGTTGTCGATACGGCCAATGTCGTCAGGACGCCTTTCTCTGCGGCAACCGAGTGACGAAACGGCTGAAATCCTCGAAGGACAGCGGCTTGGCAAAGGCATAACCCTGCAGGTAATCGCAGCCGAGCTGGCGCAGCAATGCGGCATGTTCGTGGGTTTCCACCCCTTCTGCTACCGTCTCGATGCCGAGCGAGCCGGCGATCTCGACGATCGAGCGCACCAGACTGCGTTCCTGCGGCTGGGTGGTGATCGGCATGACGAGCTGCCGGTCGATCTTCAGCCGTTTCGGCTTGAGTTTCAAAAGGCTGACGATCGATGTGTGGCCGGTGCCGAAATCGTCGATCTCGATATCGATGCCGAGCGCCTTGATGCGGTCGATATTGCTGGTCGCGATCGTGTCGCTGTCATCGAGGAAGATGGATTCCACCAGCTCGAAACAGATCGAGCCCTGGGGCACGTTCAGCCCTTCGAGCTGCTCGATCAGGTTTTCGTCATGCAGACGCTTGGACGAGACATTCACCGAAATACGCGGCACCTGCAATCCGAGCGCCGTCCAGCGCATCTGGTCCTTCAGGGCCGTCTGCAGCACCAGCTGGTCGATCCGCGCCATGACGTTCAGGTCTTCGGCCACTTTCAGGAAGGCGCCGGAGGCAAGCACGCCGCGATCGGGATGGCGCCAGCGCACCAGGGCCTCGGCGCCGCATAGCTGCATGCTGTTGGTTTCGAATTGCGGCTGGTACCAGACGATGAACTCGTCCCGATCAAGCCCCGCCAGGATATCGTCGGCCATACGCTTCTTGGCGATGATGTTCGCCTGCAGGTCAGGCGTGAAGAATTCGTAGCAGTTGCGGCCCTTTTCCTTCGCCTGGTAAAGCGCGATATCGGCGTTGATCAGCACCTTGCGGGCATCCGGCGCCATGCCGACGGACTGGGCAATGCCGATCGAAACGCCGCAACGGCATTCGAAGCCTTCGAAATCGATCGGTAGGCGCATCTCCTCGATGATCCGGTTCGACAGATCTGTCAGCTCATCCATCGTCGTTGCGCGCCGGGCCAGAATGACGAATTCGTCGCCGCCGATGCGCGCGACAAGATCGCCGCGCGGCACATGCCGCATCAGGACGCGGGAGGCATGCACCAGCATGGCGTCGCCGGCCGCATGACCGAGGGTGTCGTTGATTTCCTTGAAGCGGTCGAGATCGAGATGCAGGATGGCGAACTTGTGCCGCTGGTTCTCACCCTTGCGGGTCAGTGAATCGAGCTCCAGGTCGAGCTTGCGGCGATTGGCAAGCGACGTCAGCGGATCATGCAGCGCATTGAACTCGATGCGGTTCTTGGCCAGTTCCAGCTCGATATTGCGCATATCGGCTTCGGCCTTTGCCGAACGCAACTGCTCCGCCAACAGTGAATCTGCCGTCACGTCGAAAGCGATGCCGATCAGCTTTTTCTTGCCGTCGCGGCCGAAATGCGCCTGTCCGACCGAGCGGATATAGCGGACCTCGTTGTTCGGCAGGATAACCCGCTGGATGGTATTGAGCGTCTGTTCGTTGGTGGTTGCCCGCTTCGTGGTGATCAGGATGTCGCCACGCTCGTCCGGGTGCAGGCAGGCCATCCATTGGTGTTCCGTTACAGGCTGCTCGCTATAGGGCAGGCCGTAGAGCTGGTGCATGCGTTCGTCCCAGACGGCGGTCCGGCTGACCGGGTCGCCTTCCCAGATCCCGCAACTATAGGACGCCAGCGCCAGATCCAGCCTGTGCGACAGTTCCGCCAGCTGATGTTCGCGGCTGGACAGCTCGTCGAGGGCAAGTTCCAGCTCGGCATTCTTGATGTCGCTGTTTTCCTTGGCCTGGCTCAACGATTGCGTCACCAGCGTATCGGTGGTGACGTCGCAGACGATGCCTGTCAGGCGCTTGCGGCCGCGTTCGTTGACCGAGCAGGCGCCGGCGGAACGCAGATAGCGATAGGTCCCGTCGGATAGCGCGATACGGTATGTGACGTCCCAGACAGTCTCCGTACCGGCGACGACACAGTCGAAATACTGTTGCTCGGCCTTCGGCACGTCGTCCGGATGGATGGTCGCATACCAATCGGCCAGACGATCCTCATTGTCCGTAAGGCTGACCGGCATGCCGTGCAGTCCGGCGCTACGCTCGTCCCAGTGCAGTGCATGGCTCTCGTCGTCTATGTCCCAGATGCCGATATTCGATGTTTCCATGGCCAGCTGGAAGCGATGCGAGAGGTCGATCAGTCGCTCCTCTCGACGCTGCAATTGGCTGATGTTGCGATTGCGCTCTCGCAGCAGAAACAGTGCAAGAAGCATCGGCACCATCATCGCGGCCACGGTCGCAAGCACGATCATTCTGGTCGGCATCAGGCGGCTCATGGCCGCGTCCCAGCCTTCGGCCGGTGCGCCATACAGGACGAAGGAGAGATCGTAATGGCTGAAATTCTGTGCGATTGGCTGCTTGTCGTGGATGCCAGCTGAGCCGAACAGCATCCGCGCCTGCGGGCCGTCGGTCGCGATCGCCAGGTGCAGCCGATCGATGTTGTGATCGAAATCGCCGGCATGATCAGGTCCATTGGCATCGGGCTGACCGGACAGTCCCGCGGCATCAAACACCTTGGAAATGTCCATCGAGACGACCATCAGCTTCCATGCGGTCGTCGTTTCCCAGCCCGGCGGCGGCACGGGAATGCTGAGATGCACCACATTGCCTTCGAGCGACAGCTTCGGCTGAAACGCCATCCGGTGAATGTCGCTCAGTGGTTGGAATGTAACAGTGGTGAGATGCGGGTCTCGCGCGACGATCTTGTTGATCGTCCGGTTGAGCTCCGCTGGCGACAGCATTGGATCGTCGGCAATGTCGTCGGCAATGGCCAGCGCATTGGCAACATCGATGTTCAGTCGGTTGCGCAGGGATACTTGCGCGTGCTGCAGGGCATCTGCGACTTCATGTTCGACACGCTGCTGCTCATAGTGTGCGGAGCTGCGGTCGATCAGCACGCCGGCGCCGATGATCACGGTGCTGATCAGAGCGCCAAGCGCGAGCCATACAACGCCTCTGCTCCACCCTTCGCCATCGTGTCTCTGTCCTGCATCGAAGATACGCAACTGTAAAATTCCCGTCACCCCAAGTTACGGGAAGTCTAGAGGTCGCCGGTTAATTTAGCATTGCCCCAAGATACAGCGGCGCATCTAAGCCTTGGTTCTGCTTGACCATTTTTGACTTTTTCGACGCCACCTCCGAAATCTTGTGTGAGATTGCGGGTCAGCCGGGAATAAGAACGGCGGGTGGGTTGATCCTTGCCCTCGTTACGGTCCACAATCTTTGCGAAAAGGACACATCTGCGGGCGAATTTCGCCACATTCAGGAGGCTATTTTGCATCATATTTATTTAGTCGTTTGGTCGAGGGTGGTCCGTATGCGCATCGTCATTTCTGTTCTGCTGGCAACAGCCAGCTTCCTGTCCCCCATCTCTGCCTTTGCCGGCAGCGACGATGTCGAGGCGACCATCGAGGCTGTCAATGTCGATAGCATGAGCCTGGTGCTGGACGACGGCAAGACTTACACCGTGCCTGCCGAGTTCAATTTCGAAGGTTTGGAAAGTGGACAGAAGGTTATCGTGTTCTACACGGAAGTGGACGGCAAGCGCGTCGTCGATGATCTCGAAGTCATCCAGTAGCAGACACCTGGAGATAGTTTGACGGCAGGGATCCCGGACCGGTTTCTGCCCATTTCCTTCAAATGACTTAACGGTTTTTACATCCAGCCTATATTGCCGGCGTCACGATCTATTTTCAGGATCCTGTCCTGCGGGATATTGATATCGCAGGCCTCGTCCTCGTCCATCCCGCCGATCAGGCGGAAGCAACTGCGAATGACGCCGCCATGGCTGACGCAGACAGTCTGCCGTTCCACCGAATTCAGCCATGCACCGATTCGCCAGGACAGGATTTCGTAGCTTTCGGCATCCTGGCCGGGTGGAATGAAGCCCCATTTTCGCTCCGCGCGGGCCGCCACCCGCTCGGGCGACGTTTTCGCCAATTCGGCAAGCGTAAACCCCTCCCAGTCGCCGAAGGACAATTCCTTCAGGCGGTCGTCCAACCGGTAGGCGAGGGGATCCAGTCCCATTTCGGCGCGAAGGCGCTCCATGGTTTCGCGCGTGCGCCTGAGCGGCGAGGCGACGAAATCAAACTGGGCAACGCTGTCGCCGAGCACATGCGCCAGCGTTTCGCCGTTGCGCATCGCTTGGCCGCGGCCGGTCGCATTGAGGTCGATGTCTTTCTGACCCTGCATCCGGCCTTCGGCGTTCCAGTCGGTCTGGCCGTGACGGATCATGTAAATCAGCACGGCGTCAGACCCCTGGCTTCAGTCCTTGGCGACCGAGATATCCGGCGCATCGACAGCTTTCATGCCAACCGTGTGATAACCACAGTCGACGTGATGGACTTCGCCGGAGACGCCCGATGACAGGTCCGACAGGAGATACATGCCGGATGTACCGACTTCGTCGGTCGTGACATTGCGCTTCAGCGGCGAGTTGTACTCGTTCCACTTGAGAATATAGCGGAAATCGCCGATGCCGGATGCAGCAAGCGTCTTGATCGGGCCGGCCGAGATCGCATTGACGCGGATACCGCGGCCACCCATGTCGACGGCGAGATAACGCACGGAGGCTTCGAGCGCTGCCTTGGCGACACCCATGACGTTGTAATGCGGCATGACCTTTTCGGCGCCATAATAGGTGAGCGTCAGAAGCGAACCGCCGTCGTTCATGATCTTCTCGGCACGGGCAGCAACGGCTGTGAACGAGTAGACGGAAATGTCCATCGTCTTGGTGAAATTCTCGCGCGTCGTCTCGATGTAGCGGCCGGTCAGTTCGTCCTTGTCGGAGAACGCGATGGCGTGAACGACGAAGTCGATCTTGCCCCACTTGGCTTCGAGATTGTTGAAGACGGCGTCGATGCTGTCGAGATTGGTAACGTCGCAGTCGCCGGCCAGAAAGGCGTCGAGTTCCTGCGCAAGTGGCTCGACGCGCTTCTTCAGCGCGTCGCCTTGCCAAGTGAAGGCAATCTCAGCGCCCTGGTCGTGACAGGCTTTGGCAATGCCCCATGCGATGGAGCGATTGTTTGCAACGCCCATGATGACGCCGCGCTTGCCTGCCATAAGGCCGGAACCTTGAGCCATGATGTGATCCCCTGATACTTTCGATGGACTGCCTATGGCATAGGCCGTTCCGGCGTACAAGATTGAACCGGATCATCTACTGTAAGGCAGCGTAACAAAGGGTGTGTTCATCAAAAAACCACCATAAATCAGCGGGAAGGCTGCACTTATGGTGAAAAGGGACCGGGATTTACCTGCCGCCTGCCTTCTGGCCTGCGCGACAATCAGTGTCGCGGTTTTCCGAAGGGATGCCGGGTCGGCATTCCTGGGAGGCGTCAAGCCTTGCGTCAGAGATAGAGCCCTTCGCGCATCAGTCGCATCAGGTCGGTGACCTTCTCGTCCGGCTTTTCCCAGAGCATCACCCGCAATTCGACCAGAAGTGCGCCGCGTCCGCCGGCACCGTCCGGCAAGCCGAGCTCGTCGATGCGGATCACCTGATCCGAATTCGACCACGCAGGAACGGTGACCTTCACCATGCCTTCAGGTCCTTCGACCTCGACCTCGCAGCCGAGAACCGCGTTCTCCAGGGTAATCGGCAAAATGGTGCGGATGTCATAGGCGTCGACGAGGAACTTCTCGGTCCGCACCACCTTGATGGTGACGGCGACGTCGCCTCGCTGCATGCCCTGGAACTTCAAGCCCTGCGCCTTCAGGCGTACGACATGGCCTTCGGTCACGCCGTCCAGCGGCACACGCACTTCGCGGCCATCGTTGAGGGTGATCGGCACGGATTTCTGTTCCAGCAGGTCGCTGATCGCGACCACGGCTTCGGAAAAGACATCCGGCGCCTTTTCCGGTGGTGGTGGTGGAACGCCGCGGATGCGACGGACCAGCGAGCTGATCAGTTCGATTGGCGCCAGAAGCGGCGAGCTTGGAGCACGCAGCGGCGTGCCCTCGGCGAGTTCGGCGGCCTCGGCGTCGCGCCTGAGGTTTTCGGCGGCGGCTGCCGCTTCCGGGCTTTCGCCGAAAATGCGGCTGACCAAGTCCTCGGGACCCTGCGGTTTGCCGGAGTGTGCGCCGGCCGCGTCGGTCTTCTTGTCCTGTTGGCCCGCCGCCTGGCTTTGCTGCCCCGGCTGCGAGGGCTGGGTATCAGCCTGTTCGGCCTGGGCTTGAGCCTGCGCATGTGCAGATTGTGCCTGCGCCGATTGAGCCTGCGCCTTCTGGGCGTGTGCCTGCGCTGCTTTGGCAGCCTGCACCGCATGAGCGGCAGCCGTGTCCGCCTTTGCTTTGGCAGCTTCCGCCTGGGCTAGCTCTGCCAGGATGCGCTCTGCATTGGCCTTGGCCTGTTTTGCCTTTTCGGCAGCTTCACGCGCCGACTGGCGCTGCTGCATGATCGTCTGCTCGCGTTCCATCGCCTCGACCTTCACGCGTTGCTGGTCATATCGGTTGCGTTTTGCCGGATCTTTCAGGACTTCGTAGGCGCGGCCGATCTCGGCAAAGCGGTTATTGGCCTGCGGATCGTCGCGGTTCTGATCAGGATGCACGCTTTTCGCCTTGGAGCGCCAAGCCGCCTTGATTTCGTCTGCGCCCGCATCGCGCTTAACGCCGAGGACTGAATAAAAATCTCGCATCAACGTCACCAACATCCGTCGACCAGTCGCGCATCCGGGTCATGGAGCGGCTCCCAGCGAATACTCAAAGCCGTCCCGCGGAGTTTCATGCGGTCTCGGCACTTACAATGTTGGCGAGGTTTGCACGCAAGGCGCTAATTGAATCTTACGCAGGATGAGCGGCGAAGAGTTGTTTCTTCTCGTTTGCTTAAGCAAACGTTTCAAATGCGAACGAAATCAGGACCGGCGATCAAAACTCAACAGCTGCCAGTTGCCGGACCCGGACGTGCAGGTCTTGCCCGAGAAATAGGCGATGCCCTCATAGGAGTGGCGGGTCGTCGAGAAGTTGCGGCAGATGACGCCCTGGCCCTTTTCCTCCTGGATTGCCGTCACGACACCGGCGCTGCCGGTCGTGGCATTGGCCCAGGGGAGGGGTTTGCCCTCGGTCTTGGAAAGATCCGCAGACGATACCGCGCTTTGTACGGTCAGTTCGTCGGAGCCGTTTCCGGAATTGCCAGTCTTGGAAATGGTATTGGTCGAGATGGAACTGTCGACGTTATCGGAACCGAAGAGGTCCATGCTGCCGCCGAAGCATCCGCTGAGCGGAAGTGTCGCAGCAAGAGCGAGAAGGATCTTGCGTTTGCCCATGCACCTACCCTTTGTACGCTCGACCGACTTTGCTATGTCTACTTCCAAATGGGGCCCCGTCCAATATCGCGTTCTGGACACCCATCATGAAGGTCAGGAGCATTTGAGGCAATATGTCGGATATCGGGTTAACAAGTGGTGACTTTACCGAAGAGAACGAACCCTTCGCCCTGTTTGGCGCGTGGTTGCAGGATGCCCAGGCGTCAGAGCTCAACGATCCCAACGCGGTAGCGCTGGCAACCGTGGACGCCGATGGTCTTCCGAATGTCAGGATGGTTCTGCTCAAAGGATTTGATAGCCGCGGTTTTGTATTTTACACCAATTTTGAGAGCCAGAAAGGACAGGAAATTCTCGGCCAGAAAAAGGCGGCAATGTGTTTTCATTGGAAATCCTTGCGCCGTCAGGTCCGCCTGCGCGGTGCGGTCGAGATCGTCACCGATGCCGAGGCCGACGAATATTACGCCTCCCGCCCGCTCGGCAGCCGCATCGGCGCCTGGGCCTCCAAGCAGTCGCGCCCGCTGGAAGGCCGGTTTGCACTGGAAAAATCGGTTGCCGAATACACCGCCCGCTACGCGCTCGGAAACGTCCCGCGGCCACCGCATTGGTCGGGTTTTCGCATCGTGCCGCAATCGATCGAATTCTGGCACGACCGCAAGTTCCGCCTGCATGATCGCATCGAATTCCGTCGCGAGACACCGAACGATCTCTGGTCAAAGGTCCGCATGTACCCATGACCCGTGCCCTGCCTTAACGGCGTGGATGCTCAGCCACAGCCATAGGCGAGCTTGGAGGGAATGCCCGAGACCAGCGCCGTGACATAGCGGGGCTTCTGGTAGAAGCCATTGAGTGACAGGCGCGGCAGGCTTTGCGGCGCCGACATCGCCTTGGGGCAGAGCGTGGCCGGCTTTGTCGTGACGGACAGCTTGAAGCCGGCCCAATCGGCAAGCGCTGCCGTTTTCGGCGTGACGCTGCGCGTGTCACCATACGGATAGGCAAAGGTGGTGGGTCTGGTTCCCGAGAGCGAGGCGACATAGTCGGCGCTCTGGTTGAGTTCTTCAAGGACAACCTCGTCTGCCAGGAAGCCAAGGCCGCGATGGCTGACGGTATGGGCACCAAGCGTGACCAGCGGATGATTGTTGACCAGTGCACGCAGTTCGTCCGCATTCATCACGGCGTCGGCCACGATCGCGTGCGGGTCGATCCCGGCGCTATAGGCCGTCGCATTCAGCCGTTCAATCGCAGCGGTTTCATCGCGCACGAAGATCTGCTTGCAGACATGGTCGAAGGCGCCGAGTTTCCCCGATAGCGTGCGTGTGTCGAAGCCGCTCTCGCCGTCGCCGAAATCGAAGGCTACCCGGTCGTTCGCGCCGATCAATGCGGCGGCGGTCTCCCACCACATCGTGTGGCTGCGCTCGGACAGGCCCTTGCAGACGAAGATCGTGCAGGGCACACCGTGGCGCTCGAAAATCGGCACTGCGTGTTCGGCATTGTTGCGAAAGCCATCATCGAGGGTAAAGACGACAAATGGTGCGGCTGTGTCGTCAGCCATCAGCGTCGGCACGTCCTCGAGCCGCGCAAAGCGAAACCCTGCGGCTTTCAGCTGCAGGATTGTGTTTTCCAGGAAGTCCGGCGTGATCTCCAGATGGCGGTTGGGCGCGAACGCCGCTGGTCTGAACGGCTGGACATGGTGCAGCGTCAGGATCATGCCGCGCCCACGCGCAGATGCCAGAATGCCAAGCTTCGCCAGGCCGTGCGCAACCTCCAGCCCGCCGGTGATCGCCAGCCGCCGCACCAGCCTTTTGAAATCCGCCTTTGTCATATCACCCGCGCGGGATTTCCATGGCCCGCTCTCCCCAAAGCGCCAACCTAGCCGGGCACAGGTTAAGCTTCGCTCAATGAGGCATTGAAACATGTATCAATCGGGCATCATCGCGATGGCTTCACCGAACCTGCCAGGGCGGTGGAGCCATCGCGATTGCCTTGCGCGCCGCAAGAACGGCCGGGATCGCCCAGGCCAGCGGCAGCGCAAAGGTGACTGTCAGCGCACCGCGCACCGCATCGGGACCGGTGGCCGTGGCGAAACCGGCGCTGTTGGCGGCCAGCCCCGCGACGGCAGCCCCCAGCGCAAATCCGGCCGACTGCAGTGTCGGGAGCAATGCCGAGGTCTTGTCCCGCTCATGGTCGGGCGCGACATCCATCAGCATCTGGCTGAGATAGCCCCAGCTTGCACCGAAGGCCGCGCCGATGACGATCTGGCCGATGATGATCAGTTCGATCCGGCCACCGGCGATCGCCAGCATCAGGAGCCCGATCCCGACGACCTGCAGCAGCGGCCCCAGCCGGATCGCCACGCGCCGGGCAGACAGCGAATGCAGGTTGGCGATGGCAATGGCGACCAGGCTCCAGCTCATTGCCATCACTGCACCGAGCGCGCCGGCGGCTGTCGGGCCATAGCCGAACAGATGCTGCAGGCTGAAGACCAGGTAAACGCTGCTGGTCGCCTGGGCGAGTGGCATCAGCAGAACCACCCAGAGACCCAGCCCGAGCGTTGAACCGCGCGAAAAGGCCTGCTTCGGCAACAGTCCGTTTGCCGAATTGCGATCGAGCCGGAAAGACGTGAGCACCAGAATCATGGCCGCGAGAACACCGATGCTGGCCGAAAGGAAATTCTCGGCAAGACCGGCAATCAGCATCGACAGCAGTCCGAGCGACAACACGATCAGACGGGGCAGGGGAACCGCCTCCGCAGTCGCCTTGCTGGTTTTCGACGGTGCGATCACCAGCGCGAGTGCCAGGAAGATCGCGATCAGCGGCGCGTTGACCAGGAAGGCTGCGCGCCATGACACGGTTTCCGTGATGTAGCCGGCGCCGACCGGTCCGCCGAACGAAGCCACCGCCCAGACTGTCGCTTCCGCGCCGAAGACCTTGGGAACCAGGCGCGACGGAAACATGTCGGGGATCAGCGCGTAGCAAAGTGCCGCGACCACGCCTTCGCCGAGACCCTGCGCGACACGTCCGACAAGCACCTGGCTCATCGAGCCGGCAAAGGCTGCGATCAGCGTGCCCGCCAGGAAGACCAGGGCCGCGGCGACCAGCACGGTGCGCGCGCCGTAGCGCGCCTTCAGCAAGGCAGCACTGGCGCCTGCGGCAATCGAGGCGACCAGATAAAGCGTCAGTGACCACGACAGCAATGCGCCACCGCCGATATCAGCGACTGCCGTCGGCAGGACAGTCGTCACGAGAAAACCGTTGAAGGCAAACAGTGCGACACCCATGCACAGCATCAATGTCGTGGCGAGATAGCGCGGTGCAATGAGCTCGGCCCAGCGTCCGGCTTCATGTGCCGGATCGGCTGCGACGGCCTCTGCAGCTTGTGGATTGTTTCGATCGGTCTTTGTGTCCGGTTCGTCTTGCCCGCGTCGTTCCATGCTGTCCATCATGCACTGCTTTCTTGTGACCGTCATTGAAGATGGTCGGACGCTACAACCTCAAGATAGGTTGAGGTAAACAGGGCACCGGACATTTTTTTCAGCGCCATCTCACTTGCGCCGCATCGGCTGATTTCGGCGCCAGGTGCCGCAAAACCGGGTGAGAGGGCATCATCTTGCCCTGTGACATTAACATGACGGTAACCATAAAAGTTGCAACACTTGGGGATGATTGGTTACACATGAGCCCGCTTGGCTGATTGTCGCCCCATTCTTGCCCTAAGCGCACTCCCGCATCCGGTGCGTTGCGGGAATCAGTTTTGCCGGGTCTCTCATCCAGATCCAGGCAGCAATTGGAGTTTTCATGAGCAAGTTAATGATCGTACTGTCGTTTTGCGTGGCGGTCTTTTCACTTTCGACAACGGCTCATGCAGGCAGTGCGCAGTTTCTGCTTGATGCACGCACCGGTGAGGTGCTGGCTTCAGAAAATCCGGATACCCTCAATCATCCCGCATCGCTGACCAAGATGATGACCATCTATATGGCGCTCGATGCGATCCGCGCCGGCAAGCTCTCCTGGGACAGCCCGGTCCCCTTCTCGAAATATGCAGCTGCCCGCCCGCCGACCAAGCTGCGCGTCAAGGCCGGAGACAAGATCACCGTCAAGGAAGCGGTCCTGTCGCTGATCATCGTTTCCGCCAATGATTCCGCTGCAGCGCTCGGTGAAAAACTCGGCGGTTCCGAGGAAGCCTTTGCCGCCATGATGACCCGCAAGGCCCGTGCGCTCGGCATGCTGAACACCACCTTCTTTAATGCCTCCGGCCTGCCGCACGACCAGCAGTTCACCACGGCGCGCGACATGTCGACGCTCGGCATTGCGCTGATGCGCGACTTCCCGGAAGACTATAAGCTGTTTGCCACCAAGAGCTTCACTTTCCGCGGCCGTACGATCAATGGCCACAACAACCTGATGTATCGCTACAAGGGCATGGACGGCATCAAGACGGGCTATACCAATGCCTCCGGTTACAATCTCGTCAGCGCCGTCGAAGACGATGGCCGCCGCGTCATCGGCGTCGTCATGGGGGGCCGCTCCGCCGCCAGCCGCGACAAGGTCATGGAAAAGCTGATCACCGCCAATATCCGCAAGGCCTCGACGGGCAACAAGCTGCTGGTCAGCCGTTCGACCGGTGTTCAGATGGATATCGCCCGTCTGGATGGCGCCGTGCCTGTGCCAGCCCCGCGGGCATCGGCTGTCGCAGCCCTTGAGAGCATGGCTGGCACATCCGCAGCCGCTGCATCCACCGCGACCGCCTATGCTGCCGGCAGCCTGTCCGATGCAAGCCAGCCGCTGGCAGTCCCCGCGCCGCGCGCAACGGTTGGTCCCAATGAGGCGCCACGTCAGGCGTCGTCCCAGGCCCGGACACAGTCGATGACCGGCAAGGATCGCAAATGGCAGATCCAGATTGCCGCCGCGACCAGCGCCCAGGCCGCCATGGACATGCTGTCGGACGCCCGCTCCAAGATCGGCCAGCCGCTCCAGGGTCTCGACACCTATACCGAAATGGTCACCCGCAACGGCACGACCTTCTACCGCGCCCGCTTCACCGGCTTCGTCACCAAGGACGAAGCCCGCACCGCCTGCGACATGCTGGTGCAGAACCGCTACGACTGCGTGCTGATGCCCGCCCGCGGGTGAGGGTGATCAGGGGCGCTCTCGCAACGCGATCTGCAGGTCTTTTGCAAGTCGGTCGGGGATGTCCATCTGCACATGCAATAGACTCATGACGCCGAGGCGACCACTCGGAAGCTGTCTGAAGAATATGTAGTGCCGCTCGAAGCGGCTGACATAGACGGTTTCCTGAATTCCGGCTTTCTCGGTCAATCGTCCCGGCACACGGCGCCATAAAGCTTTGTTGTCGCACAGCAGCGACAAGTGGTCATGAAGCTTGCGAATATAGCGTTCGGCCTGAAGTTCTCCCCATCGAAGCTTGGTGTCGCTGAAAATGGCATCCTGTTCCTTATCCGCAACGGAATAGAACAGATATCCTCCCATGTCAGGATCTGGAATTTCGACGGATAACGTCTTCAGCCGACACGGTGAGATAGCTTTCCTCGGTGGCTGAAGCAGCTGCACCGAGAGTGTCGGCTAGATAGGCGGCAGACAAGTCGTCGGCCTTCATCTCGCGTCGGATCAGGTCTTCGACATAGTCTTCGGGCTTGGCAAAGGGGCTGCTTTCGCCGGTTCGCGTCAAAAGATAAGCTTCGAGGGTCTTGTCGAGAGTGATACGCAGGCTTTTGCTGGACATGAGATCGCTCCGGAGACGCTTTGCTCAGAATTTATCCAATGAGAAGTGTCGCAGATTTTGCTTGTCGTGCAAACTGCATTTCGATTTTCATGCGTCGGCTTTGACCGCCAGCAACCCCATGCATTCCAGCAGGCTCTCCGCGACATGCGCGCACAGACCGAAGATCTCATCCGTCGGCGCGAGCAGGTCCGGCACCATCACCGCCATCATGCCGGCGGACGCTGCCGAGCGGATGCCGTTGTGCGAATCCTCCAGCGCCAGACAATCGGCAGCCGCGATGCCAAGCCTGTCCGCCGTCACCAGATAGGGATCCGGCGCCGGTTTTCCGCGCTTGTAGTCGCCTTGCGCCACCACCGTGTCGAAGCGGCGGATCAGGTCGAATCCGGCCAGATGGTGCTCGACCTGGTGATGGGCCGAGGAGGTGGCGATGGCGCGCGGGAGAGCGAGCCGATCGAGCAGGTCCAGCAGTTCGACGACGCCGGGCTTCAGGCGCAGGTCCTGCTCCATCAGCCGATTGAAGTGCGAAAGCCAGATGTGGCGGAAACTCTCGGCATCGAAGTCGGCCCCATAATGCGCGATCAGCAACTGCGCATTGCCGGACCAGGGTTGCCCCAGCATGCCGTCGTAAATCGAGGGCGTCATTGGCAGGCCGCGTTCCGCCCCGGCGGCCATCAACGAATTGCGATAGTGGATCTCGCTGTCGATCAGCAGCCCGTCCATGTCGAAGATCACGGCTTTTGGCGGACGTGGCAGCATGATGTGCGCATCACTTTCGGACAGGTGGAGCGAGGGGAGAGGAGGCAAAGGCAAGATGCCGCCGAAGCTTGCGCTTCAACGGCACATGTTCAGGTCTTCGTCCCACCCACCGTGATCTGGTCCATCCTCAGATGTGGCTGGCCGACGCCGACCGGCACCCATTGGCCCGCCTTGCCGCAATTGCCGATGCCGGTATCGAGCTTGGTATCATTGCCGATCATCGAGATCCGCTTCATGGCATCCGGACCGTTGCCGATCAGCATCGCGCCCTTGACGGGTGCGCCGATCTTGCCGTTTTCGATCAGATAGGCCTCGGTACAGCCGAAGACGAACTTGCCGGAGGTGATGTCCACCTGGCCGCCGCCGAAGGAGACGGCATAGATGCCCTTCTTCACCGAAGCGATGATCTCGTCCGGGCTCTTGTCGCCGGACAGCATGAAGGTGTTGGTCATGCGCGGCATCGGCTGGTGCGCATAGCCCTGGCGCCGGCCGTTGCCGGTCGCCTTCATGCCCATCAGCCGGGCATTCTGCCGGTCCTGCATATAGCCGACCAGGCGTCCGTCCTCGATCAGCACATTGTAGGCCGATGGCGTGCCCTCGTCGTCTACAGTGATCGAGCCACGCCGGTCATTGATCGTGCCGTCGTCGACGACAGTGACGCCGGGGGCAGCGACCATCTCGCCCATCAGGCCGGCAAAGGCCGAGGTCTTCTTGCGGTTGAAGTCGCCTTCCAGTCCATGGCCGACCGCTTCATGCAGCATGACGCCGGGCCAGCCATTGCCAAGCACGATGTCCATCGTGCCGGCCGGCGCTTCCTGCGCCTCGAGATTGACCAGCGCCTGGCGCAGCGCCTCGTCGGCGCCGTGCTGCCAGCTTTCCGCGCTCAGGAATTCGTCGAAACCCATGCGGCCGCCGACGCCGAAGGAGCCGCTTTCCTGGCGTTCGCCCTGGCCTGTGATGACGGAAATGTTGATCCGGGTCATCGGCCTTATGTCGCGCACCCGGTGGCCGTCGGCGCGGAGAATCTCGACCACCTGCCAGCTAGCGGCGATCGAGGCGGTCACCTGGCGCACCTTGTTGTCCTTGTCGCGCAGATAGGCGTCGATTTCGGACAGCAGCTTGACCTTTTCCTCGAACGTCGGCGAGCCGATCGGATTGCCGTCGCCGTAAAGCTTGGCATTGGTCCGCTGCGGTGCCGCCGCATAGGAACCCGAATGCCCATGGGTGACGGCGCCGACCGCATCGGCCGCACGCGACAGGGCGGCAAGCGACAACTCGCCGGCATGCGCATAACCTACCGCCTCGCCGGCGACTGCGCGCAGGCCAAAACCCTGGTCGGTATTGAACGAACCGCCCTTCAGCCGGCCATTGTCGAAGGTCAGCGATTCCGCCTGGGCGTGCTCGATATAGAGTTCGCCATCATCGGCGCCGGCCAGGGCATCCGAGACGCGCTTCGTCAAGGTTGCCTCGTCGCAATCGAAGAGGGAGAGAAGGTCCTGGGTCATGCTGGTCTCCTTGGCCGTGGCCCCTGCATGTAGGCGCACATAAGAAAAGGGGCAAGCCTGCAGGGCCTGCCCGTCTCATTCCGGCCTTCACGAAAAGCGGAGCGACTGCGGGCAGGGCCTCGCACTTCATATATTATGGCAGCTTGTCATAGCCTTCGCCGAAGCCGGCGAGTTCGATCGGGATACCGACGCGGTCCTGATCGGCGGATTCGCGCAGCGCGAAGACGGCGGCCTTGCCGGCCCGCAGGATCTTCATCAGCTCTTCGTCGATCTCGACCTCGACATAACAGCCCTCGGAGAAGCAGCGGGTGAAATAGGCACGGCCGATATTATTGCCGTCGACGAACAGCTCCATGCCGTCCTTGAGCAGCACACCGAGCGGCGCAAGGATGCGAAGGATGCGGGCCTTGCGGTCGGCGGTCTTCAGCACCACGACGGACAGGCCGACCTCCGGTCGGTCGTCGGCAATGACGTTCTGCATCAGTGCACATTGTTCGACCGTCGCGCCGGCCGGTTTGTCGCAGATCACCGACCACGCACCATGGTTGGAGCGGATCGTGCCGGGCGGTTGTTGTGGCTGTTGGCTCTGGGCCGGCATGGAAAGCGCGCCAAGGAAAAGGGCGCCTGCGGTCAAGCCGGACCAAAGAAGTCTTGGGAGACCCATGGATACCTCTGGAAAACGAATCATCCCGCACATTGTCGTCGTGGGGGTTGGGAAATGAAAGCCCCGCCGCTTGTTTTAAGGTTGAGTGCGGCATAATTGGGACCGCGTTTCGCCTTGCGGGAGCAAGATTGCCGCCTTGGCCAACCGCGACGGGCGAAAGCCATGCAATTGAGAGCATTGGCAATTGATGATGCGCAAAATGCCGCACGGGCTTTGCCTGAGGCGTATTGCGAATGCGGCCAATCTATGATTTGAAACGACGACACTAGCATGATTTTTGCGCTATGGTTTGATGTGGATCAAGCGCTTGTGGGAGACCTACCGTGATGAAGAGAACCTATGCAGCATTGGCCGCGCTGGCCTGTCTGCTTTTCGCTTCTGTAAGCTTCGCCGACCAGCCCAGGCCTTGGCAGATGACGCTACAGGATGCGGCAACGCCAGTGATGTCAGAAATTCGTTGGTTCGAGTGGTATACGCTCTTGTATATTGTCCCGGTCACGATTTTTGTCCTCATCCTTCTGATCATCGTCGTGGTCAAGTTCCGCGCTAGCGTGAACCCGGTTCCCTCGAAGACAAGTCACAACACGCTTATCGAGATTGTCTGGACCGTTGCGCCGGTACTCATTCTCTTCGCGATTGCCATTCCGTCCTTCAACCTGCTGACTTATCAGCTGAAGATGCCGGAAAATCCCGACCTGACGATCAAGGCGACCGCCACCCAGTGGCTGTGGAGCTATGAATATCAGGGCGAACAGGCCGTTTCCTTCGACAGCTATCTGCTCAAGGATACCGACCGCGCTGCTGCCGGCAAGGATGACATGGCCCGTTATCCGCGTCTGCTCGCCGTCGACAACGAAGTAGTCGTTCCGATCGGCAAGACAGTGCGCATGCTGATCACCGCTGCTCCGACCGACGTCATCCACGCCTTTGCAATGCCGGCCTTCGGCATCAAGATCGATGCGATCCCCGGTCGTCTGAACGAGACCTGGTTCACAGCCGAGCGCGAAGGTCTCTACTACGGCCAGTGTTCGGAGCTGTGCGGCAAGGACCATGCGTTCATGCCGATCGCCATCCGCGTGGTCTCGGAAGACAAATATGCTGCCTGGGCTCAGGCGGCAACGAGCGACCTCGCTGGCGCAAACAAGGCGCTCATGGCAGCTGTCGACGGTGCTCCGGCTGCCGTCCAGACCGCCGCAAACGTTTCGAACTAATAAGGAGTGCGGACAATGGCTGGACCTGTTGCCCACGACGATCACGCCCATGGCGCGCATCATGACCATCACCACGATCACAAGCCGAGCTTCTTCGCTCGCTGGTTCCTGTCGACGAACCACAAGGACATCGGCACGCTCTATCTGATCTTCGCGATCATCGCCGGCATCATCGGCGGTGCGCTGTCGGTTGCCATGCGCATGGAGCTTCAGGAGCCGGGCATCCAGATCTTCCACGGTCTGGCGTCCATGGTTTACGGCTTCGAGGGCGATGCTGCCATCGACGGCGGCAAGCACATGTTCAACGTCTTCACCACGGCGCATGCGCTCGTGATGATCTTCTTCATGGTGATGCCGGCCCTGATCGGCGGTTTTGCCAACTGGATGATCCCGATCATGATCGGCGCGCCGGACATGGCGTTCCCGCGTCTGAACAACATCTCTTTCTGGCTGATCGTGCCGGCTTTCCTGCTGCTGATCCTGTCGATGTTCGTCGAAGGTCCGGCAGGCGCTTACGGTGTTGGGGGTGGCTGGACGCTTTATCCGCCGCTCGCGACCTCGGGCCAGCCGGGACCTGCGGTTGACCTTGCGATCTTCGCGCTCCATGTTTCGGGTGCCTCGTCGATCCTCGGTGCGATCAACTTCATCACCACGATCCTCAATATGCGCGCTCCGGGCATGACGATCCACAAGATGCCGCTGTTTGCCTGGGCCGTTCTGGTCACCGCATTCCTGCTGCTTCTGTCGTTGCCCGTTCTTGCCGGCGGCATCACCATGCTGCTGACCGACCGCAACTTCGGCACGACCTTCTTCGCGCCGGAAGGCGGCGGCGACCCGATCCTCTACCAGCACCTTTTCTGGTTCTTCGGTCACCCGGAAGTGTACATCCTGATCCTGCCCGGTTTCGGCATCGTCAGCCACATCGTCTCGACCTTCTCCAAGAAGCCGGTCTTCGGTTATCTCGGCATGGCCTATGCCATGGTCGGCATCGGCGCTGTCGGCTTCGTCGTCTGGGCGCACCACATGTACACGGTCGGCCTGTCGCTGCAGGCACAGCGTTACTTCCTCTTCGCAACCATGGTCATCGCGGTGCCGACCGGCATCAAGATCTTTTCCTGGATCGCGACGATGTGGGGTGGCTCGCTGACCTTCCGCACTCCGATGGTCTGGGCGATCGGCTTCATCTTCCTGTTCACCGTCGGCGGTGTGACGGGCGTGCAGCTCGCAAACGCCGGTCTCGACCGCTCGCTGCATGACACCTACTACGTGGTTGCTCACTTCCACTACGTTCTGTCGCTCGGCGCCGTCTTCGCAATCTTCGCGGGCTGGTACTACTGGTTCCCCAAGATGTCCGGCTACATGTACAACGAGTTCGTCGGCAAGCTGCATTTCTGGGTCATGTTCATTGGCGTGAACATGGTATTCTTCCCGCAGCACTTCCTCGGCCTCGCCGGCATGCCGCGCCGTTACATCGACTATCCGGATGCCTTTGCCGGCTGGAATTATGTGTCCTCGATCGGCTCCTACATCTCGGCCTTCGCGGTCCTGATCTTCCTCTACGGCGTCTTCGAAGCCTTCGCCAAGAAGCGCCTCGCCGGCGACAATCCGTGGGGTGAAGGTGCGACCACGCTGGAATGGCAGCTGTCTTCGCCGCCGCCGTTCCACCAGTGGGAACAGCTGCCGCGCATCAAGTAAGCGCCGGTTCAGCCGACAGACAGAAACCGGGCGCCGCGACCTTCAAGATCGCGGCGCCCGTCAAGACCTTGGAAGGCGAGTTTAAGATTATGACAGTCATCGACAATCGCGACGTATTCGGCATGGAAGGCGAAGTCCGCCTGTCCGAGGCCGGCCCGCGCGATTATTTCGAACTGCTGAAGCCGCGCGTCATGTCGCTTGTGGTTTTCACCGCCTTTGCCGGCCTGGTGCTCGCGCCGGGTTCGATCAATCCTTTTCTCGGCGCCATCGCGATCCTCTGCATCGCCGTCGGCGCCGGCGCCTCTGGCGCGCTCAACATGTGGTATGACGCCGATATCGACGCGGTCATGACCCGCACGGCAACGCGCCCCATTCCCGCTGGCCGCATCCAACCGACCGAGGCTCTGGCCTTCGGCCTCGTGCTTTCGGTGTTCTCGGTCGTCATTCTCGGTCTCGCAGTCAATTGGTTCTCGGCCGGGATCCTGGCATTCACCATCTTCTTCTACGCCGTCGTCTACACGATGTGGCTGAAGCGCTCGACACCGCAGAACATCGTCATCGGCGGCGCCGCCGGCGCTTTCCCGCCCATGGTCGGCTGGGCCTGCGTCACCGGTGGCGTGTCGCTCGACAGCGTCGTTCTGTTCATGATCATCTTCCTCTGGACGCCGGCCCATTTCTGGGCGCTGGCGCTGTTCAAGATGAAGGACTACGGCGCAGTCGGCGTACCGATGATGCCGAATGTCGCCGGCGTCCCCTCGACCAAGCGCCAGATCGCCGCCTATGCGGTGCTGACAGCCGTGACCGGCGTCATCCCGACCGTGACCGGGCTTGCCTCGATCGGCTACGGCCTGTTTGCCGGCGGTCTCGGCATTGTCTTCGTCCTCTGTTCCATCGCCGTCTGGCGCATGCCTGACGGCGACGAAAAGATGGTGCCGGCCAAGAAGCTCTTCGCCTATTCGATCTTTTATCTCTTCGCGATCTTTTCGGCCCTTCTGGTCGACCATTACATCGCGCCGTTTGCCCAGTTCTTCGGAGGTGCCGCCTGATGGAAACCGTCAAGCTGAACGAAAGCCAGAAGAAATCGCGTCGCGGCCGCAATGTTGCGCTCGGCGTGCTGCTGGCAGCGCTTGTTGTGATCTTTTACGTCGTCACGATCGTCAAGATCGGCAGCGTCGGGCATTAGGGAACAGCGGACGTGAGCGAATTCATCCAGAAAGACAAGACCGCCAAGCGCCGCGACCTCGGGGTTGCGACGGCCTGTTTCGTCTTTGTCGGCGCGATGGTCGGCGCAGCCTATGCCGCGGTGCCGCTCTATCAGCTGTTTTGCCAGGTGACCGGTTACGGCGGCACGACCAAGCGTGTCGAGCAGGCCTCCGATGTCGTGCTTGACCGTACCATTGATGTCACCTTCGATGCCAATGTCTCGAACGGCCTGAACTGGGATTTCCGCCCGGTCGACAAGCAGGTTAGCCCGCGCATCGGCGAGACTGTCGAAATTCGTTATGTCGCGACGAATCATTCGTCGCGTCCGGTCACCGGCGAGGCGATCTTCAACGTCACGCCGGGCGAAGCCGGCGCCTACTTCAACAAGGTCCAGTGCTTCTGCTTCACCGAGACCACGTTGCAGCCGGGCGAAACTATGGAAATGCCGGTCGTGTTTTTTGTCGATCCCGCGATTGTTGACGCGGAAGAGACGAAAGGCCTCGGCACGATTACCCTGTCCTACACCTTCTATCCGCGCGAGGATCAGAAGCCGGTGGCCGCTCTGTCGGCCGGGGAAGAGGTTGGACAGCCGAAACTGTGAGAGAGGGGTCCGGTTCGCCGGGTCTCGTTATGAAATTGACATTCGGGGATTGCTGAGATGGCCGAAGCGCACACCAAGAACCACGACTACCACATCATCGATCCGAGCCCCTGGCCGCTTTTGGCATCGATCGGTGCATTCATCATCACCTTTGGCGGCGTAGCCTATATGCGCTTTCTGTCGGGTGGCTCGTTCAAGCTGTTCGGCCTGGAAATGGCGAGCCCGTGGCTGTTCTTCATCGGCCTGGCGATCATCCTGTTCACCATGTTCGCCTGGTGGGCCGACACGATCAAGGAAGCCCATGCCGGTCATCATACCCGGGTGGTGTCGCTGCATCTGCGTTACGGCATGATCATGTTCATCGCTTCCGAAGTGATGTTCTTCGTCGCCTGGTTCTGGGCCTTCTTCGACGCCAGCCTCTTCCCGCACGAAGCGATCCAGGCAAGCCGCGTCGAGTTCACCGGTGGTCAGTGGCCGCCTGTTGGCATCGAGGTTGTCGATCCGTGGCATCTGCCGCTCTACAACACCATCATCCTGCTGCTGTCCGGCACTTGTGTCACCTGGGCGCACCACGCCATGCTGCACAACGACCGCAAGGGCCTGATCTCCGGCCTGACCCTGACGGTTCTGCTCGGTATCCTGTTCTCCTTCGTTCAGGCTTACGAGTACATGCACTCGCCATTCGACTTCAAGAATTCGATCTATGGCGCGACCTTCTTCATGGCGACTGGTTTCCACGGCTTCCACGTTCTGGTCGGCACGATCTTCCTGATCGTCTGCCTGTTCCGGGCGCTCGCCGGTCACTTTACCCCGCAGCAGCATTTCGGCTTCGAAGCCGCTGCCTGGTACTGGCATTTCGTCGACGTCGTCTGGCTGTTCCTCTTCTTCGCCATCTATATCTGGGGCGATTGGGGCGCACCGCTGGCGCATTGAGCGCCGCGCGTCGAAAACCGGATCAAGGGCGGCCCGTGTGCCGCCCTTTTTCTTGCCGAATTTTCTTGGTGCCTGCGACCATCGGGCCAATAGAGTGCAGCGGCGCATTGGTCTAATGCTTGGCAAAAGCCAAATGCACGCCCTATGGGAGAAAACCATGACCGAAGATACAGCCCAGTTTCCGCCCGTCGATCCGGTCAAGGCGGCATTGTCCGCCTCCTGCCCACGCTGCGGCAATGGCCGCCTGTTCGATGGCCTGACCAAGCCGAAGACCCAGTGTTCGAGCTGTGGTCTCGACTATTCCTTTATCGATGCCGGCGATGGTCCGGCGATCTTTGTCATCCTGCTCGTCGACTTCCTCGTCGTCGGTCTCGCTGTCTGGGTGGAGATCAACTACCAGCCGTCGATCTGGCTGCATCTGCTGGTCTTTGCGCCGCTCGCCGTCGCCCTCTCGCTGTGGCTGATGCGCACCCTGAAGGCCTGGCTGATTGCCATGCAGTACAAGCACAATGCCTCCGAAGGGGCGATCGACCGTGGCTGATCAGCCGACAGAACCTGTCGAGCCGCCGGCACCGGCGCGCCGCTGGCGCTTCTGGACCGGTCTCGTGCTGGTGCCCGTGGCGCTGGCGATCCTGGTGTCGCTCGGCACCTGGCAGGTCCAGCGTCTCTATTGGAAGGAAGCCCTGATCGCCTCGATCGAGCAGCGCCGCCATGCGCAGCCGCTGGATGCAGTCGGGATCGAGGCAATGCTGGCCGCGGGCGACGATGTCGACTATCGGGCCGCCACCGCGGAGGGCCGCTTCCTGCATGACAAGGAGCGCCATTTCCTCGCCACCTTCCAGGGTCAGTCGGGCTTTTATCTCTACACGCCGCTGCAACTGGCCGACGGGCGTTATCTCTTCGTCAATCGCGGCTTCGTGCCCTATGATCGCAAACAGGCATCCACCCGTCCGCAAAGCCTCATCGAAGGTCCTGTGAAGGTGACCGGTCTTGCCCGCGCGCGTCTCGGCGAAAAGCCGTCCTCCATGGTTCCCGACAATGACGAAGGCCGCAACATCTTCTTCTGGAAGGACCTGACACGGATGGCAGCGACCACCAACCTGCCGGATGGCAAGGTGCTGCCGTTTTTCCTCGACGCCGATGCGACCCCCGTGCCGGGCGGTCTGCCCATGGGCGGCGTGACCCAGATCGACCTGCCCAACAGCCATCTGCAATATGCCGTCACCTGGTATGGCCTTGCCGTCGCCCTGCTCGCCGTGTCGATCACCGGCCTGTTCGGTCGAAGGAAGCGGTCGGGCGCGTCCCACTCGTGACAAGCGTCAAATTCCGCTAGAACAGACGCCAGGCCGGATTCGCGCTGGCGCATGGGGGACACTGACACAATGGGATTTCTGGCTTCGACACTGGTAGCGCTCGTCGCGCTCGAGCATATCTACATCCTGATCCTCGAAATGTTTCTCTGGACCACGCCCTATGGCCGCAAGGCCTTCGGCATGAAGCCCGAGCAAGCCGAGGCGACCAAGGTTCTCGCCGCCAATCAGGGCCTCTACAATGGCTTCCTCGCCATCGGCCTGATCTGGGGCCTGCTGCATCCGGATCTCTCCGTCGGTTATCAGCTCCAGCTGTTTTTCCTTGGCTGTGTGCTGGTCGCTGGCCTATATGGGGGGATGACGGCGTCGCGCAAGATCCTTTTCATCCAGGCATTGCCCGCCGCCCTCGCAATCCTTGCTGTCCTGATCGCTGGCTGAACTGAATGAACATGCATATCGACCGACCACCCCTGACAATCAGGCTTTGCGGCCCGCGCGGCTTCTGCGCCGGCGTCGACCGGGCCATCCAGATCGTCGTGCTTGCTCTCAAGCGTTATGGGGCGCCTGTCTATGTGCGCCACGAGATCGTCCACAATCGTTATGTCGTCGAGGGCCTGGAAGCCAAGGGTGCGATCTTTGTCGAGGAACTCGACGAAATCCCGGCCGAGCATCGCCAGCAGCCGGTTGTGTTCTCGGCCCATGGCGTGCCGAAATCGGTGCCGGAGGATGCCCAGAGCCGCAACCTCTTCTATCTCGACGCCACATGCCCGCTGGTCTCCAAGGTCCACAAGCAGGCCATGCGCCACGAGCGCCTCGGCCGCCATGTCATCCTGATCGGCCATGCCGGTCATCCGGAAGTGGTCGGCACCATGGGGCAATTGCCACCGGGAACCGTGTCGCTGGTCGAGACCATCGAGGATGCCGAGGCTTACCAGCCGCTCGACCCCGACAATCTCGGCTTCGTCACCCAGACCACGCTCTCTGTCGATGACACCGCCGGCGTCATTGCCAAGCTGCACGAACGCTTCCCCAATCTGACCGCGCCGTCTGCCGACAGCATCTGCTATGCGACGACCAACCGCCAAGAGGCGGTCAAGCAGGCAGCTCCCGGCTGCGACCTGTTCATCGTCGTTGGCGCCCCCAACTCGTCCAATTCCAAGCGGCTTGTCGAGGTGGCGCTGAGGGCAGGGGCCACCCGCTCGCTGCTCGTCCAGCGCGCCGCCGAAATCGACTGGGATTATGTCGGCACGATCGGCACACTCGGCATTTCCGCCGGAGCCTCGGCCCCGGAGGTCATCGTCGATGAGATCATCGAAGCTTTCCGCACCCGCTTCGACGCCAAGGTCGAACTGGCGATCACCACCGAAGAAAACGAACACTTTCTCGTCAATCGCGAACTGCGCGAGGTCGAACTGACCCGCGACGACATGGCCTGGGTCAACGGCTGAGGCACGACAACTGAAGTTCGCGTCGACAGCCGGTCTTTGCTGGCAGAAAGCTTTTGTTCGCGCCTGATGGCCAAACTTGCGCATTTTTGGTTATTCGCTATCGTGGGATGGCAACGGAGACACCAGAATGAATGTATCTTTGGGAGAGCGTTGGGAGAAGTTTGTCGAGGCGACCGTGCAGACCGGTCGTTACGGCTCCGCGAGCGAAGTCGTGCGCGAAGGCTTGCGACTGGTTGAAGAGCGCGAAGTCAAACTGACGGCTCTGCGGGAAATGTTGACTGCCTCGATCGAGCAGGGTGGCAGCGTCGGCGAGGATGAGATCGATACGGCGCTGGCAGCAGAGGCGGACAGGCTGTCCCGTCAAGGCCTTTGACGCGGCGCCTGATCTTTCTCGAAAGCGCGAAAAATGACCTTGTTGGAATACTGCGCTACATCGCCAGTGAAAGCAGATCCATATCGGTCGCTCAGCAGTTTGTCGGCATCTTGCGGCAAAAATGTCGGCATCTGGCGGATCTGCCCGGCCGTGTCGGACGGCCTCGTCCAGAGTTGCGGCCGGATATTTGCAGCTTCGCCTTCCGCGGGTATGTGATCTTTCTCCGTTATACCAGCGAGACCTTGGAGATCGTCAATATTCTTGAAGGCCACAGGGATGTCGCCAGTCAATTCGATGACCTTCCGCAAGACAAAGGCGACAACTGAGCGACGACCTCCTTGCCTTCTGCCCCGGCCATCATGTAGATTTGTCCATGCGCTTTAAAGAAAGGAGGGATCCCGTGCACAATCATTATTTCCGGTTCAACCGGCAACGTGGTCCCGTCCAGGCCCTGCAAATGCGTTTGCAGGGCTGATCAGAGACCGTTTCTCAGCGACACCTTCTCCTGGTCTGCCCTTCGTGGTCCGCAGCGCCAAGCCATTCCGGCTCGCGCTCTGCAGTGAATTTCCGACCGCGGCGACATCCATTCGACAAGGCGAAAGGCCTGTCCGGAGCGTCGCGCGGCAAGACCAGAGAATGACCATGTCCCTGATCAATATCCGCAACCTCGGCATCACCCTGTCGAGCCCGCTGTTTTCCAATCTCAACCTTGTCGTCAATGCCGGCGATCGCATCGGCCTTGCCGCCGCCAATGGCCGTGGCAAGTCGACGCTCTTTCGCTGCATCGCCGGCACGCTCGATCCGAGCGAGGGCGAGATCACCAAGGCGCGTGGCCTCACCATCGGCTATGTCGAGCAGAATGTGCCAGCCGCACTTCTCGATCTGACCTTCTACCATGCTGTGCTGGATGCGCTTTCGCCCGAACAGGCCGAAAGCGAGAGCTGGCGCGTCGATGTGGTGCTCGGTGAACTCGACGTACCGATGGAATTCCACCAGCGGCCGCTGAAGGCGCTGAGCGGCGGTTGGCAGCGCATGGCGCTGATCGCCCGCGTCTGGGTCACCGAGCCGGACGTGCTTCTGATGGACGAGCCCACCAACCATCTCGACCTCGGCAAGATCGCCGCCCTCGAGGCGTGGCTGAATGCACTGCCGCGCGACGTGCCGGTGATCCTCGCCAGCCACGATCGCGCCTTTCTCGATGCCGTCACCAACCGCACGGTCTTTCTCAGGGCCGAGCAGTCGCAGGCCTTCGCGCTGCCCTATTCGCGGGCGCGTCTGGCACTGGAAGAAGCGGACGCGGCCGATGCACGCCGTTACGAGCGCGACATGAAGACGGCCGAGCAGTTGCGCAAGCAGGCCGCCAAACTCAACAATATCGGTATCAATTCCGGCAGTGACCTGCTGGTGGTGAAAACCAAGCAGTTGCGCGAGCGCGCCGAAAGGCTTGAGGATGCGGCAAAGCCCGCTCATCTCGAACGTTCGGCCGGAGCCATCAGGCTTGCCAATCGCGGCACCCATGCCAAGGTGCTGGTGACGCTGGATGACGCCGAAGTGATGACGCCCGATGGCACGCCCCTGTTTCGCACCGGCAAGCAGTTCATCTGCCAGGGCGACAGGATCGTTCTGCTCGGCGCCAATGGCGTCGGCAAGACCCGCCTGATCGCCATGCTACGCAAGGCGATCGCTAGTCCCGAGGTCGCGCAGGGCGGCATCAAGGCGACGCCGTCGCTGGTGCTGGGCTATGGCGATCAGGCGCTGGCCGATCTGCGTGATACCGACACTCCGATGCAGGCGATCATCCATCGCTTCGATATCGGCGACCAGCGGGCGCGAGCGCTGCTGGCTGGGGCCGGCATGAGCATCGACATGCAGGCCCGCCCGATAGGCCGCCTGTCCGGCGGTCAGAAGGCACGGCTTGGCATGCTGGTGCTGAGGCTCACGGAGCCGAATTTTTACCTGCTTGATGAACCGACCAACCATCTCGACATCGAGGGGCAGGAGGCTCTGGAAAGCGAGTTGATGCAGCATCAGGCGAGCTGCCTGCTGGTCTCGCACGACCGCAGCTTCGTCCGCGCCATCGGCAACCGCTTCTGGCAGATCGAACGCAAGCGCCTGGTCGAGGTGGAGGGGCCGGAAGACTTCTTTGCGGCGGCGGCGCTGGCAAGGTAGTCGTCGGGAGGCACCAACGGTTCGCGCTGTGGCACGTCCCCGCTGCATCTTTCTCCGCCATGACCTGTCGTCGGAAACTGCGCCGCTGGAAAACTCCGCTATACGCAATGTTGTCGGGGCGATACCGCCTCGTCCACCCTAGGTGGTGGGGGAGCAGGTCGAATGGTTGTGAAAAGGTTAGGGTGTCTGGCTGAAAAGCTGAGTTTCCGGTTTCAAAGGCTGCACGGCGATGGATGAATTTGCGATCATATTTAAGCAGAATGGTTGATAGTAATTAAAATATTTCAATGTTCAATTAATTCGAATGTGAAGAACTTTTAAATCTAGTTATGTTTGGTTTTGCTGAGGATCCCCATGAGAGAAAATCTAGTAGCAGGAGCGTCAGTCTGTGCTGTTGTCGTCAGTCTATTTTCGACAGTGGTTTCTTGTAGCTCCCAGCAGGATGTAGAAAAAATCAAACAGGCTTATTCAGTTTGCAATGCTAAGGTTACCGCTTTGACTCAGGTTGTTCAGACGAGATACGTTGACATAGACAATGCGCTGGCGGAAATAAGCGTTCTCACGTTCGTGCCGAATGGTGTGCCGACAATGCCGGTTGAGATCGACAAGCTCAGGCAGATAACCGCCAGTTTGAACAAGGTTTCGGGTTCTGTCGATCGTATATGGCGTGAGGCGGGTCCTTTCATGACAGGTGACAGGCAAACCGAATTCCAGGCACTCTATGACAAGAAATTTAAGGGTGCGGAGCAAATAGCCCAAAATAACAATGCCGGGAAAATTGATCTTTCATTCAATACAACAGTTTTAAATGATATAAATGCATTTATCGCGAGAAGTCCTCAGCTAATAAATGCCGAAATATCAGATATACTTAAGAGCAGCAATTGCGGCCTAGCGCCTAGTGCCTAGCATCGCTTATGCGTTCCCACGCATGCGGCGCAAGGCGAAGAACCCGACAAGCGATCAATCTCGATGCTTGTGGCCGGCTCCGTCCTCTCTTCCGCCATTTCCTGTGCCGGATGTCGCTTGAGGACTGGCACTTGCTGGTCCCGCGCGCTATGCGTTCAGCTTCATTCCATGCAGCACGGGAAAATCGCTGTGGCAGTCTATACCGACATTTCCGAAGGCGATCTCAAGGCCTTTCTCGAGCAATATGATGCGGGCGAGTTGACCTCCTACAAGGGCATTGCCGAAGGCGTGGAAAACACCAATTTCCTGCTGCACACGACCAAAGATCCGTTGATCCTGACCCTCTATGAAAAGCGCGTCGAGAAGAACGATCTGCCCTTTTTCCTCGGCCTGATGCACCATCTTTCCGAGCGTGGGCTGTCCTGCCCGCTGCCGCTGCCGCGCAAGGATGGCGCGCTTCTCGGCGAGCTGTCCGGCCGTCCGGCGGCGCTGATCTCCTTCCTGGAAGGCATGTGGCTGAGAAAACCCGAGGCGCAGCATTGCCGCGAGGTCGGCAAGGCGCTGGCGCAGATGCATATCGACGGCGAGGGCTTCGAGATTGCGCGCCCCAATGCGCTCTCGCTCGACGGATGGCAGACGCTCTGGGCGAGGTCGAAGGATCGCGCCGATGAGGTCGAGGCAGGACTGGAAGACGAGATCGGCGCGGAGCTTGCCTATCTTGCCGCCCATTGGCCGAAGGACCTGCCGTCAGGCGTCATTCATGCCGATCTCTTTCCCGACAATGTCTTCTTCCTCGGTGACACTCTCTCGGGCCTGATCGACTTCTATTTCGCTTGCAACGACTACCTCGTCTACGACCTGTCGATCTGCCTGAATGCCTGGTGCTTCGAGAAGGATGGCGCCTTTAACATCACCAAGGGCAAGGCGATGATCGAGGGCTACCTGTCGGTGCGCGCGCTGTCGAATGACGAGATACTGGCCCTGCCGATTCTCGCGCGCGGCTCGGCGCTGCGCTTCTTCCTCACCCGCCTCTACGACTGGCTGACGACGCCGGAGGGCGCGCTGGTGGTGAAGAAGGATCCGCTCGAATATCTGAAGAAACTGCGCTTCCACCGGGCGGTGGACAGTGCCGCCGAATATGGGCTGCTGTCATGAAACATGTCGAGATCTATACCGATGGCGCCTGCTCGGGAAATCCCGGCCCCGGCGGCTGGGGCGCGGTCCTGCGCTACGGCGAGGTCGAAAAGGAACTGTTCGGCGGCGAAGCCGATACCACCAACAACCGCATGGAGCTGATGGCGGCGATCTCGGCGCTCAACGCCCTGAAGACGCCCTGCGAGATCGATCTGCACACCGACAGCAAATATGTCATGGACGGCATTTCGAAATGGATCTTCGGCTGGAAGAAGAACGGTTGGAAGACCGCCGACAAGAAGCCGGTGAAGAATGGCGAGCTCTGGCAGCAACTCGATGCCGCAAACCAGGCCCACAAGGTCAAGTGGCATTGGGTCAAGGGCCATGCCGGCCACCCGGAAAACGAACGCGCCGACGAACTGGCCCGCCGCGGCATGGAGCCGTTCAAGACCTCGACATTCGGCAAGTCGCTGCTGGTGAAGTGAGGCCCTGCCTCCAAAGTCTGTCTTCTGTCGACGACGGAAATGCGGTCACGCGGTGACCTTGCCCTTTCCCCCATTCTCCCTATGCTCCGACAAAACACGTCAAGGGAGATATCGATGATCCAGCACTGCGTATTTTTGCGCTTCAAGGCCGCTGTCCAGGAACCCGAGAAAAAGGCGATCTATGCAGCGATCGCCGAGCTGAAGGATGTCGTGCCGGGCATGCTGGATGTGAAGGCCGGGCCGAACACATCGCCGGAAGGCCTGAGCAGCGGCTACAATGACGGCTTCATCGTCACCTTCGAGGATGCGATGGTGCGTGATTATTACCTGAAACACCCCGCCCATGTCGCGGTCGGCGAGCGCATCGTGCATGCGACCGACGGCGGTCTTGCCGGCATTCTGATATTCGATCTCGAAACCTGATCCTGCTTGAAAAAACGAAGGCCCGGCTTCACGAGAAGCCGGGCCTTCGCATCAGAATCGATTGACGATCAGAGCTGTTCGATCATCGTCGCAGCCGAAGAAACGGTTGCCTGGCCAGGATTTTCCTCGACATTCAGGCTCTTGAGCACGCCATCCTCGACCAGCATCGAATAGCGCTTGGAGCGCACGCCGAGCGCGCCGGCAGACAGGTCGGCATCAAGGCCGAGCGCCTTGGTGAACGAGGCATCCCAGTCGGCGAGGAAGTGGATCTTGCCAAGCCCGCCGGTATGCTGCGCCCAGGCGCCCATCACATGCCAGTCATTGACGGCGATCACGGCGATATCATCGACGCCGCGGGCAAGGATCTGGTCGCGGTTTTCCAGATAGCCGGGCAGGTGGTTGAGCGTGCAGGTCGGCGTGAAGGCACCTGGAACGGCAAAGACAACGACCTTCTTGCCGGCAAACAGCTGTTCGGTGGTGATCTCCACCGGGCCGTCGGCCGTCTTTTCCTTGAACGTCGCCGTGGGCAGCTTTTCGCCAATCGCAATCGTCATGTAAGTCTCCTCGCTTTAGGGTTTGCCCAGCGGCACAGGGGTGCTGTGGACGTCGCTGGCGAATATAGAAGCGGGTCAATCAAAGGCAAGTGCGGTTTCCATCGCCCGCCCACCGGCCAGCACCAGAATGCCCCAGCGTTTGCCGCTCATCGTGTAGGTCTTCGGCAGCTTGCCGATCGGCACGGACACCTGAACCTTGCCGTCTTCCAGAATTTCCGCCTTGCCATCGAGAAACACGTGGCCGCTCGGGCCGCTGACGAAGACTTGCGGGCCGGTCGTTCCGGCCGGCAATCGCAGCGTCAGGTCGAGCTGCTTGAGATCGGCGCGCATCGCATAATGGGTTACGGCGAAATCGTCGGAAGGGACTTCCGGCAAACTCTGTTTGGCGGTCGCGATTAGCTGCGCCTCATCCGTTGCAACAGCATCGTCATGGCTGAGTGCGACGCTCAGATCGGCCTGAAACGGGATGCAGATATTCTTGCAGACGCCGACGAAGGCGTTGACGGTCAGCGTGTCGGTATCGGCGCCGGTACCCGCAAACACCAGCGGCAAAGTCACTGCATGGTCGTAGCCGACATCGCGCATGCCGCTGTTGTCGAGCACCTTGGGCACCGGAAAGCCGATACTTTCGATCACCGCCGTGCTGCCCGGTGCAAGCGTCAGCGCGGGCGGAATGCCGACATCGCCGGGTTCCTTCCAATAGGTGATCCAGCCGGGGTTTGGCTCGATCACCAAGGCACCCTCGCGCCGACCGTCCGGATCGGCGGGCAGAAGAACGAGGCGCATGCGTCCACCCTCATTGACGGCCCAGTCGCTGCTCGCGGCGTGAGCATGGCCCAAAGCAAGCGCAAGGGTTGCAAACCCAAGCATGAGCCCAAAGATGAGCCCAAGTGTGAGCCGGTGAAGCGCAAGGTTCGAGCTGTGGCGGATCGTGTTCATCATGGCCATCGGCTCTAGAGGATCGCTCGGCGGGCTGCCAGTCACGGTTATGAAATTGTCATCATTTTCGGTTGATCGCAAAGCCCTTCTGCCCCATCTTGATGGAGAGGGCCTTTTAAACCACGCATCCGGTCCATTGCCCATGGGCAAGTTGAGGGAGGCAGGCATGGCTTTGTCGTCGATCAAAGGTGAACGGGAACGCGGCTTTCTGGATGGCCAGTTCCTGATTGCGATGCCCGGAATGCCTGATGGTAATTTCGCCCGCTCGGTCGTCTATATCTGCGCCCATTCGCCGGCCGGTGCCATGGGTTTCATCATCAATCGCGCCCAGGCGGTGACATTCGCCGACATCCTGCTGCATCTGGAACTGATCGATCGCAACGATGCGATCATGCTGCCAGACCATGCGCGCCATTTCCCCATCCAGTGCGGCGGCCCGGTCGAACAAGGCCGTGGTTTCGTGCTGCATTCCGACGATTATCTCTCCGACAGCAGCATCCCTGTCAGCGATGATATCTCGCTCACCGCCACGCTCGATATCGTCCGCGCGATCTCCGACGGTCGTGGCCCGGTCCGCGCCACCATGCTGCTCGGTTATGCCGGCTGGGGTGCCGGTCAGCTCGAACTCGAGATCGCCAACAACGGCTGGCTCAATTGCCCCGCCAGCGAAGAGTTGATCTTCGACCGCTCGCTCGACAACAAATACGAGCGCGCTTTGTCCCTGATGGGCATCAACCCGGCGATGCTGTCGATGGATGCGGGCCACGCGTGAAGAGAGTGAGATTGGCCGTTTGATTGGTGCTTGCGCCGATCAGACAGGCAGGCCACAGTTGCGGTAGTCCAGCCACAAGGCCGGATCCAGCCGGAATTGCCCCATGCCCTCGATCGATATCCTGCTTGCCTTCATGCTGACCACCGCGGTCTTCGCCTTCATCCCGGGGCCCGCCATGCTTTATGTCGCCGCCCGCACGCTGGCAGCTGATCGGCGGGCCGGGCTTATGGCCACCTTGGGTATCCACATCGGTTGTTATGTGCATGTGATCGCAGCCGCGGCCGGCCTGTCGATCCTGTTTCATCTGGTGCCGACGCTGTATCTCGCGGTCAAGCTCGCCGGTGCAGCCTACCTGATCTTTCTCGGCATCCGCATGTTCCGCGCCAGCCGTCAGGCAGCCGGCAACACCACGCCCGCATTCGAGAGGAAATCGGCTGCGCAGGCCTTTGCCGAGAGTATCCTGGTCGAGGTCTTGAACCCGAAGACGGCGATCTTCTTCCTCGCCTTCCTGCCGCAATTTGTCGACGCGGGTGCAAGCTTCCCCGTCTGGCTGCAGTTCCTGATCCTCGGAACGGTGGTCAACCTGATGTTCTCGTTCGCCGACGTGATCTGCGTCCTCGCCGCCGGTCTCGTGACCAAGCGGCTGGCGCGGATTTCCTCGCTGCAGCGCAATCTGCAAAGGGCAGGTGGCGCCGTGCTGGTCGGCCTTGGCCTGCACGTCGCCTTCCAGCGCAGTTGATCCGTCCGAGGGGAGCAGAGAGCGGGCTCTACGCCCGCTTCATCAGCGGAAAGCGTTCCTTCAACAGCCGCAGCACCGATTCCGATCCGAGCGGCGGTCCGAACAGGAAGCTCTGGCCGAAATCGCAGCCCATCTTGGCAAGCTCGGCTGCATCCTGGTCGGTCTCGATACCTTCTGCCACCACCTGCATCTCCAGCCCGCGCGCCATGGCAACGACCGATTTGAGCAGGATCGAGCGTTTCTCCGACTGGTCGCAGACCAGCGCCTTGTCGAGCTTGATCGTGTCGAAGGGGAAGCGGGTCAGGTAGGCGAGCGAGGAATAGCCGGTGCCGAAATCATCGAGCGCCAGGCTGATGCCGGTCTCCTTCAGTTTCTCCAGCATCAGGCGCGCCTGTTCCGGATTTTCCATCACGACGGATTCGGTCAGTTCCAGCTTGATCCGCTTCGGCTCGCACTGGGTCTTGGCCAGCATCGCGCGCACATCGTTATAGATCTCGCTCGAGATCAGCTGCGCCGAGGACAGGTTGACCGACAGGAAGATCGGCAATTCACCGGTCTGCCTCTCCCAGTCCATCAGGTCTGACGTCGAGCGCTCCAGGGCAAACATGCCGAGCGGTTCGATCAGGTCCGACATTTCCGCGATCGGGATGAATTCCGACGGCGGAATGCTGCCGCGCTTGGGATGATCCCAACGCATCAGCGCTTCGAAACCGGCGATCTCGCCATTGGCCAGCTTGACGATCGGCTGATAGGCCATCGTCAGCTCCTTGCGCTCGATGGCCCGGCGCAGATCGGTTTCGAGCTGCAGCCGGTCGGTGCTGACACTGCGGAAAGCGGGGCGGAACGGCTCGACCTTGTTGCCGCCACCACGCTTGGCCCGGTACATGGCAAGTTCTGCATCCGACAGAAGGCTGGCTGCACTTTCCTGCTGGTCAACCCAGGACACCAGTCCGATCGAGGCGGTCAGCACGATTTCGCGATTGGCGAAATTCAGTGGCACCATGATCGCCTTGGAGACCGCGTCGGCAAAATCGGCGACCTTGGCCGGGTCGCGCTCGGAGACCAGGATCAGGCCGAACTCGTCGCCGGAGAGCCGCGCCAGCGTGTCCTGCGGCTTCAACAGGCGGCGCAGGCGGCGGGTGATGGCAATCAGGATATTATCGCCGGCGGCAATGCCGAGGCTGTCATTGACCTGCTTGTAGCGGTCGATGTCGATAGCCAGAACCGTCGGCCGCACCATTTCCGATGTCCCCGCCAGCGACAGCACGCTCTGCAACCGGTCGAGAAAGACCTCGCGGTTGGGAAGCCCCGTCAGGTTGTCATGCATCGCATCGGTGAGCAGACGGTCGATCGAATTCTTCTGCTCGGTCACGTCGATGATCGTGCCGACGCAGCGGATCACTTCGCCGTTCGAGCCGAGCACCGGCCGGGCGCGGATCTTCAGCCAGTGGAAATGGCCATCTTCGGCGCGAATGCGGAATTCGTGGCTGAGGCGCCCCTTGCGGTGTTCGAGCAGCACGTCGAGCGTGGCGCGGAAACGATCGCGGTCGTCGGGATGTAGCCGCGGCAGCCAGTTGCGCGCCGGTCCATGCATCGTGCCGGGAGACAGGCCGAGACGCACCGAGACATCGGGGCTGGTGACGACGCGGTCGCGCGCCACGTCCCAGTCCCAGACGGTATCGCCGGATCCCGTCAGCGCCAAGGACTGGCGTTCGAGATCGGAAAACAGCCCTTGTTGATAGGCGCCACCGGCAAAGGCATGCTGCATGACCGTGAAGCCGATCAGAAGCACGATCAGAACCAGGCCGCCGCCGAGCGCCGGCTGGATGATGTCGTTGTCGAGCCGGCCCGTCACCGTCAGCCAGCCGCCGAACAACCAGACCATGATCAACGCCCAGGTCGGCACCAGCAGGATGGCCCGGTCATAGCGGTTGATGCCGAGATAGATGATCAGCCCGATTCCGGCGGTCGCGGTCAGCGCGAAGGAGAGACGCGCGATGCCGGATGCGATCGACGGGTCGTAGATCGCCACGCCGAAGAGCAGGGCAAGGCCGAGGATCCAGGCGAACGTCGCATAGCCGAGATGCACATGCCAGCGATTGAGATTGAGATAGGTGAAGAGGAAGATCACCAGCGATGAGGCAAGCGCCACTTCCGCGCTCGCGCGCCATATTCGCGTGTCGCCGGAGGTAATGCTGATCAGCTTTTCGAGGAAGCCGAAGTCGACGCATATGTAAGCGAGCACCGCCCATGCGAGTGCCGCTGCTGCCGGCAGCATCGACGTTCCCTTGACCACGAACAGGATGGTCAGGAACACCGCAAGCAGGCCGGCGATGCCGAGCACGATGCCGCGATAGAGCGTGAAGGCGTTGACCGTATCCTTGTAGGCATCCGGTTCCCACAGATAGATCTGCGGCAGGTTCGGTGTCGCCAGCTCGGCCACGAAGGTGATCACGGCACCCGGGTTGAGCGTGATGCGAAAGACGTCGGCATCGGGGCTTGCCACGCGGTCGAGCGCAAAGCCTTCCGACGGCGTGATCGCCATGATGCGCTGCGAGCCGAGATCCGGCCAGAACATTCGCGATCCGGCCAGGCGGAAATGCGGCGCGACGATGACGCGCTCCAGCTGTTCCTCCGAGACATTGGCGAGCGCAAACACGGCCCAGTCGCCCTGGTGCTCGGGGGTGCTGGAGCGGACCTCGATGCGCCGGCGGATGCCGTCGGTGCCGGCGGCGGTCGAAACCTGGAAGGCCTCGCCCTGGTTGGTGTAGATTTCCGTTGTGGCGGTCAGGTCGAGCGCAGTGTCGTCACGGGCGATCTTCACCGGCTCGACGGCATGGGCCAGGGGTGCAAAGAGCGATGCAAACAGGGATGCAAGCAACAGAGTGACGAGGAACGGCAATTGCGAACGGCCGGCCTTCGGGGTGTTATTCCAGAAACGCGTCATGAAGCTGCTTTGCCGTTCCGTGTCTTCTGGTCTCTTATTTTGGAAAACAGCATGTGATCGCGCCACTGTCCGTTGATCTTCAGATATTCGCGCAAGAGACCTTCTCGCTCAAATCCCGATTTTTCGAGTAGCCGTATGCTGCTGACATTGTCCGGAATACAGGCTGCTTCAATTCGGTGCAACTCAAGAGGCCCGAAGATGTACGGAATAGCCAATTGAAGTGCGGCAAACATATGGCCTTTTCCCGCATGACGCTCGCCCATCCAGTATCCGATCATGCAGCCTTGCGCGGCCCCCCGACGGATGAGGCCGATCGTCAGTCCGCCGATCAAGGTCTCGTCATCGCGTGAAAACAGCAGGAACGGCACCGCCAGCCCGGAGTGAAATTCCTGTTCGTTGCGGATCACTCGCTGCCGGAAGGACCGTTCGGTCAGCTCGTCCGAGCGCCAGCTCGGTTCCCATGGTTGCAGGAAGGCGCGGCTGTCGCGGCGCAGTTCATGCCACTGGTCGAAGTCGCGGTAGCGGGGCAGGCGCAGCAGATGCCGTTCGCTGGTCAGCTCCGGTGGCTCCGGCTGCCGGGACAGAAACCGAAAGACCGAGCGCGTCATTTGCCGTCCCCAAAAAGAAAGCGCCGGCGGTTTTATACCGCCGGCAGATCAAGTTTCGTGCTCGTTTCAGCCCGCCGCCTTCAGCGAGGTGGTGTTGCGTGCGGACAGTGCGCCGGCGATCTCGTCCAGCGACACCAGCTGCTCGACCGGGCCGATCGCCGAAAGCGTCGGCACGGTGTCGAAGAACAGGCGTCCGGCAAGATCAGTCAGCCGCTGCGTCGTGATGCCGGCAAGCCGTTCCATCATTTCCGCGTTCGGAATGGTCCGGCCGTAGAGCATCATCTGGCGGGCAATCTGTCCGGCACGGGCTGCAGGGCTTTCCTGGCCCATCAGCAGCTGTGCACGGATCTGCGCCCGCGACCGTTCGATTTCCTGCTGGTCGATCGACTGCGACGCCTTGCGCAATTCGTCGATGATCACAGGCACAAGCTCAGGCAGGTTCTCGCCGCCGGTGGCAGCATGAATGCCGAAGATGCCGGTGTCGGAAAAGCCCCAGTGGAAGGCATAGACCGAGTAGCACAGCCCGCGGATCTCGCGCACTTCCTGGAACAGCCGCGACGACATGCCGCCGCCGAGGATATTGGCAAGGATCTGCGAACAGTAGAAGTCGCGCATGTGATAGGCCTTGCCCTCGAAACCGAGAAGCACCTGCGTATCCATCAGGTCGCGCTCCTCGCGCGCCTCGCCGCCGGTATAATGCGCGACATCCATCACCGGTGCCGCCGATGGCTGGGTCGGCAGGCCGGCGAACCGCTGTTCGACCTGCTTGACGAAGGCATCGTGATCGACAGCACCTGCTGCCACGACGAACATCCGGTCGGTGGTGTAATTGCGCGAAAGATAGCCGCGGATCTCGTCACTGCTAAAAGACAGCACCGATTCCGGCGTGCCGAGAATGCTGCGGCCGAGCGTCTGGTTCTGGAAGGCGCGCTCGGAGAAGCGGTCGAACACGACATCGTCCGGCGTATCGTCGGCAGCGCCGATTTCCTGCAGGATGACATGCTTTTCGCGGGCCAGTTCCTCTTCGTCGAACACCGATTCCGTCAGGATGTCGGCGAGGATATCGACGGCAAGCGGCACGTCGTCCTTCAGCACGCGGGCATAATAGGAGGTCGTCTCGGTGGAGGTGGCGGCGTTCAGTTCGCCGCCGACATTCTCGATTTCCTCGGCGATCTGCCGGGCGCCGCGTCGGCTTGTGCCCTTGAATGCCATGTGCTCGAGAAGATGCGCGATACCATGTTCGGCCTCCGTCTCGTTGCGTGAACCAGACTTGATCCAGGTTCCGAGCGCCACGCTCTCGAGATGCGGCATATTCTCTGTTACGACCGTCAACCCCGAAGGCAGCCGGGTGCACTCAACATTCATGGTCCGTCTTTCTGCGTTTCTTATTTATCCGCCCGGGCATGTAAGCCGACAAAGCTTTCGACGGCTTTAAGTTCCGCGGGCAGGATATCGAAACGCTCCTCCCTGTCCATCAGATCAGCAAGCCACGATGGAAGCGCGGGGTCAATACCGGAGGCTGATTTTACTGCGGCCGGAAACTTCGCCGGATGGGCTGTTGCCAGCACCACCATGGGGCTTTGCGGCTTTTCGAATTTCTTTGCCACATGCACGGCAACGGCCGTATGCGGGTCGAGAAGATAGCCGGTATCGTCCAGTACCGCCCTGATTGTCTTGGCAACTTCCTTCTGCGTCGCACGGCCGGCGCGAAAATCCTTGCGGATGAATTTCAGCGCCTCATCCTTGATTTCGAAGGCGCCGGATTGCTTGAGGCTTTCCATTGAGGAGCGGATCGACGCGGCGTCGCGTCCGTAAGCTTCAAACAGCAGACGTTCGAAATTCGACGAGATCTGGATGTCCATCGACGGCGAGGTCGTCGCCGAAACGCCCTTCATCTCGTAGCGGCCGGTCTTCATCGTGCGCGCCAGGATGTCGTTGTCGTTCGTCGCGATCACCAGCTTGTCGATCGGCAATCCCATCTTCTTGGCGACATAGCCGGCGAAAATGTCGCCGAAATTGCCGGTCGGCACGGTGAACGAGATCTTCCGGTCCGGTGCACCGAGTGAGACGGCGGCGGTGAAATAATAGACCACCTGCGCCATGATGCGTGCCCAGTTGATCGAGTTGACGCCCGACAGCTTGATCCGGTCGCGAAATGCGATGTCGTTGAACATCGCTTTGACGAGGTTCTGGCAGTCGTCGAAATTGCCCTCGATCGCGATGGCACGCACGTTGTCGGCGGTCGACGAGGTCATTTGGCGCTGCTGCACCGGCGAAACCTTGCCATGCGGGAAGAGGATGAAGATATCGGTGCGCGACCGGCCGGCAAAGGCGTCAATCGCCGCCCCGCCGGTGTCGCCCGAGGTTGCGCCGACAATGGTGGCGCGCTCGCCACGCTTCTCCAGCACATGGTCCATCAACCGCGCAATCAGCTGCATCGCCACGTCCTTGAAGGCGAGCGTGGTGCCGTGGAAAAGCTCGAGCACATAGGTGTTCGGCCCGGTCTGCACCAGTGGTGCCACGGCCGGATGGCGGAACGTCGCATAGGCGTCGTCGATCATCTTGCGGAATACGTCCGGCTCGATCTCGCCATCGACAAAGGGCGACAGAACCTCGAAGGCGACGTCCTGATAGCTCTTGCCCCGGAGGCCGCGGATGGCTTTTTTCGACATCTGCGGAAAGGTGCGCGGCACATAGAGACCGCCGTCGCGGGCAAGGCCAGCGAGCAATGCGTCACAGAAACCGAGGCTTTCGGCCTCGCCGCGGGTCGAGATATATTCCACGAGCATTATCCTTGATCAGTAGAAGCGGGGAGTGCTTGCCCCGAGACTATGGCGTTTTCGATAAAGAGGTTTGCCAGTTTGCGCCAGACTCGGCGGCTCGATTTCGCAGGCTCGGCAGTGCCGCAAGGTTTGAGGCTTCGCGTCGTGTACGGCCAACGCTGGAGATGGCGCCGGAGATGCGGTGAAATTTGAATCAAAACGCCGGCTACCCAATCGATTTTTATCAGCGCCGCTGGTATAGACCATCCGCAAGGGCGCTGAAAAGCCTCAAGTTCGACAGTTTTGCGGCTCTTTGAGCCGAGCATGCGGAAGGTGGAGTCTCGTGTCTGTATTGGTGTCGCGCGGTGTAGTGGCCGTTTCGCTTATGATGCTTCTCGCTGGGTGCAATTCCAGCGATCCCGGTGGCGATCTTGTCGTGTCGACGGTCAATACTGACCCTATGAAGGCGACCGGAGACCCGGCCACGCGCTACAGAAGGGTCTCGACTACAGCCACAGCGGAAACCGGCGCCGTCGTCCAGGGCTTCTGCCCGACGGTGATCCTGCGCGACGGCACGGCCTTTCATCGCAGCTACGCTGGCGGCAAGCAGGACGATCCGAAGCAGGTCGTCTATCAGGCCTCGCTCGCCGACAGCACGCGTGCCTGCGCCCGCACCGACACCTCGCTGACCATCACGGCCGTGCTGCAGGGTCGCCTTGTTGCCGGGCCGCAGGGCAAGGCTGGAACCTTCAACCTGCCGATCCGGGTGACCGTGCTCGATGGTGACAATGAAGTCAGCTCGCAAGTGGTGCAGCAGGCGGTGTCGCTGACCGACGTGAACCAGCCGACGCAATTCGTCTTCAGCAATCAGGTCACTGTTCCGGGCGACGTTTCCGGTGCGACCCGCGTCTATGTCGGCTTCGAAAACAACAAGAAAAAGTAACGCCTGCTGGTTTAGTGTCATCCTCTTGACGGAGCGCGCCCTCATCGCAAGGCGCGCCCAGGATTTGTCGAGCCGGTTTTCGTCGGCTAGGGCAGACAGCTTGGATAGGGCAGGGGATACGGCCGCGTGAAAATCGCCATCATCAGGAATCCGGCCGCAGGCGGCGGCAGGAACGCCAAGTTCTGGAATCCGGCCCGTGACGCCTTTGTCGGGCGTTTCCCCGATATCGACATCCGCGAGAGTAGGTCCCCAGGTGACGTCGCCCGCCTGGCTGGCGAACTCGCCGACGCGGGTTATGATCTGATCATCGCTGCAGGCGGAGACGGCACGATCAACGAAGTGGTTGATGGCGTGCTGAAATCGACACGGCCGCAGACGGCGATTGCGCTGATGCCGCTCGGCACCGGCTGCGATTTTGTCCGCAACTTCGTCCTGCCCAAGGATCCGGCAGCGCTTGCCGAGCGCATTGCCAATGCCTCAAGCCGCCGCATCGATGCCGGCCGGGTGACCAGCCGCACCAGGAGCGGCGAAACGGTGACACGCTACTTCGCCAATATCACCAGCGTCGGCATTTCAGGTGAGATTGTCGATGCGGTCAACGCGCCGGGCAAACGCAAGCTGCTCGCTGGCCCGGCCCGCTTTCTCTATCATTCCATTCGTTCGATCCTGAAATTCCACCCCTATCTGTTCTCGATCCGGATCGATGGCGTCCCGGTCTATGAAGGGCCGCTGGCGATAGCGGCGATCGCCAATGGCGGCTGGTTCGGCGGCGGCATGCATTGCGTGCCGCAGGCGGATCTGTCCGATGGTCTGTTTGATGTCGCCGTCATGCGCCAGGATACGGTTCTGGGACTGCTCGACCTGCTCGGCAGGCTGTATTCGGCAAGCCATATCGGCCATCCGAAACTGAGCTTCCACCGTGGCCGCAAGGTCGAGATCCAGCCGCTCGTGCCGAAGCGCTTTCCGGTGGAGGTCGATGGCGAAACCCTCGTCGAGGGTGGGTTCATTGCCGAAATACAGCCAGGCGCCCTGACCATACGGATCTGACGATACGGACATGACGAGGCACCTTCGATCAGCCCGTCGAGATGAGCCGATGCGCGTGACCGATGCGGCGCCTCAGAGGGCGCCGACCCAGTTCTCCATCGCGGCAATCACCGCCGGCAGGTCGACCATGCGGGCGATCACCGTTTCCGCGCCGGCATCGGTCAGCCGGTCGGCATGCGACGGATAGGTATGCGAGGCGCCGGTAAAGCCGATCACCCGCATGCCGGCTGCGCGTGCGGCGTGCACGCCATGCACCGAATCCTCGATCACCACGCAGCGGGCCGGCGCAACGCCGAACTGGGCAGCGCCATGCAGGAAGATATCCGGCTTCGGCTTGACCCGGTCTGCACCGAGATCCTTGGCGGAATAGATATGCGGGGCGAACTGCTCCTTCAGGCCGACCTTGCTCAGCATCATGTCGAGCCGGGCCGACGAGGAATTGGAGCAGATGCAGCGCGGGCCTTTCAGCCGTGCCAGCGCAAAGGCAACGCCCTCGATTGCCTTGACTTCGCGTGCGAGCCGCTGGTCCAGCAGCGCTTCCGACTTGTCGATCAGGCTGGCCGAAAGAGGAATATCGATTTCCTTCTCGATCGACAGAAGGATGTTCTTCCAGGTCATGCCGGCAAAACGTTCGCCCATCTCTTCGGTGGAGATCGGATAGCCGGCTTCGGTCAGAAGCTTCGATTCGACCTTAGCAGCGATGATTTCGGAATCGACCAGAACGCCGTCGCAGTCGAAAAGGATGAGGTCGAAACCGCTCATGTGGGGAAATCCGTTTGTCGTCAGGGAGGCGGCCTGACTACACCAATAACCGGGCAAGGACAATCCGCACCGACGCATGGCTGCCGGTCGCTCTGCGTCTGTCAGTCATCGCTGGTCGCGGCAGAGGCAATGGCGAGCAACTGTGCCTCCAGTTCCAGCGGATAGCGCTGCAATCCGGCCTCCTTTTCCAGCATGTCGGCGAGCCAGACGCCGTCGGCGGCAAGCCGCGCGATCGTCAGTGTCGGCGTGTCGTCGGTCGCGTGGTGACGCGCCAGCCGGGCGTCCAGCCAAGCCGACCAGAGGGCACGCAGGGCGGGCTCCGACAGCGTGGCGACCGAAAGCGCCGCCCAGAGGTTCTGCGTGCCATGTGTCCGGTCTGCAAAGCAGGCGCGAATATAGCCGCGGGTGAAGCTTCCCCGCGGCTCCGGATCGACCTCGATCGCCTGGTCGATCTGCCGATCGAGCTTTTCCAGCAGATCGGCAAACACCGCTTCGATCAGCGCCTGCTTGCTGTCGAAATGATGCAGCAATCCGCCCTTCGTCACCCCGGCACGTTCGGCGACGGCCTGAATGGTCAGGGCGCCAAGTCCTTGTTCAATGGCAATCTGGGCGACGCAGTCGAGCAGCGCGCGCCTGACCTGTTCCGGTTGCTTCTTGCGCTGATGGGCCTTTGCCATCTCAGTGCGACACCGAAGTGGAAAACACGTTCATCACCACGACACCGGCGATGATCAGACCCATGCCGATCAGCGCCGGCATGTCCAGCGACTGCTTGAACACCAGCAGACCGACGGCCGCCGTCAGCACGATCCCGAGCCCGCTCCACATGGCATAGGCAATGCCGAGCGGCAGTCCCTTCAGGGCCTGTGACAGGAGGTAGAAGGATGCCACGTAGAACAGCACCATCGCCGCTGTCGGCACCAGTTTGCTGAACTGCTCCGACTTCTGCAGGAAGGTCGTGCCGATCACTTCGAAGACGATGGCGGCGGCAAGGGAACCATAGACGAGCATGGTGGGGTTCATGGCAGGCACTTTCGGAAGGGGATGCTTTCAGTAAAGATACCGTCTGGACGGTTTCTTGGCAAGAGACGAAAATACAATGCCATCGGCTCTGGACGACAGCGCGCATGACCCTGGACGTCCGCCGCGACAGGGGAGGCTAATGAATGGGTCAGACGCTTATCGGAAACATCTGCTGGAAACGCCGGTCGCCTTCCGGAGAAAACTGAATAACGCGGCTGCCCTCGATCCTCCGGGCATGGCCCGTGTCGGTGAAATGGCACAGCAGTGCCTTACCGAGCGAACCGGCCATATGGGCCCGCCGCTCGCTCCAGTCGAGGCAGGAGCGGCAGAGGGGTCGGCGCAGTGCGCGCATCGGGGCAAGGGCGATGCCGTACCGGTCGAACAGGCGTTCGCCGGAGGCCGTGACCCGCAGCGCATCATCCTCGGCTTCGATGGCGCCCTGAGCAATCAGGCTGTCGAGCATGCGCACGCCATAGTCGCCGGCCAGATGGTCGTAGCAGATCCGCGCCTTGCGCAGCGCGGGCTCCTTCGGCCCGTTCCGGTGGCGCAAGTGCCCCCGGCTGGCGGCAAAGCCCATCAGCGTCTCGATCATCGTACCGACGGTGGCATCGGCCAGCGCGAAATAACGATGGCGCCCCTGCTTGCGCAACGTCAGCAGGCCGCCGTCTTCGAGCTTGGAGAGATGCGAACTCGCGGTCTGCAGCGTCACGCCGGCAGCGCCCGCCAGTTCGGTGGCCGTCAGCGCCTTGCCGCCGAGCAGGGCGAGCAGCATGTTGGAGCGGGCAGGATCGCCGATCAGGGAGGCGATGCGGGCAATGTCGGGGCCTTCTGCCATGGTCTTGCTCTCTGTTTCAGGGTCTCTGGTCAGTGCCGTGCCAAGGACGTCCGCCGTGTTTTTCTAGCCTGCCAATATAGCAGATGCTTCGATCCAGGTCGAACTGTTGTCCCGGATGGTTCAGGCTCGACACTTCGATCCCGAACGAAGCAAGGGGCATTCCTGCCGTGTCACACCGGGCCTCCCGAAACACGAGGACCACCCATGATCACCTGCATCATCCGCTACCAGATCGACCCGTTTGCCAAGGATGCCTTTGCCACCTACGCCCGCAACTGGGGCGAGGCGATCCCGCGCTGCGGTGCCGATCTCGTCGGCTATTTCGCCCCGCATGAGGGCTCCGCCACCACCGCCTACGGCATCTACCATGTCAGGGATCTGGCGGCCTACGAGGCCTATCGCAAAAGGCTCGCCGCCGATCCGCTCGGCAAGGCCAATTATGAATTTGCCGCGAGCGAGCGCTTCATCCTCAAGGAGGACCGCCTCTTCCTGAAAAATGTCTCTGACCTGCCGTCCGATCGGGTGCAGCCATGATCGCCGTGATTTTCGAAGTGACGCCGTTTCTCGGCGAGCGCCATCGCTATCTCGATCTTGCCGGCGATTTGCGCGGCAAGCTGGAAAAGATCGACGGCTTCATTTCCGTCGAGCGTTTCGAAAGCCTCACTTTGCGGGGCAAGCTTCTGTCTCTGTCCTTCTGGCGCGACGAGGAATCCGTCCGCCGCTGGCGCGAGACGGACGCCCATCGCGCGGCGCAATCGGCGGGCCGGGGCGGCGTCTTTGCCGACTACCGCCTGCGCGTCGCCCATGTGTTGCGCGATTATGGTCTCGAGGCGCGCGACGAGGCGCCGGCCGACAGCCGTGCGCTGCATGGTTGAGATCGCCGCCTGGGCGGACTGATTGTCCTTGCGCGCCATGCTCGACAAGCGCCGGTTGGCTGACTATGCAAGGATCCATGGAAAAGGATCGGGACGATACCCTTGCAAGCCGCATCAGCCGCGCCCTGGCGGAGCGCATCATCCATGGCGAACTGATCCCCGGCTCACGTCTCGGCCAGGATCACATCGCCGAGGAATTCGGCGCAAGCCATGTGCCGGTGCGCGAGGCCTTTCGAAGGCTGGAGGCGCAAGGGCTGGTCGTCAGCATTCCCCGCCGCGGCGTGCGTGTCGCCTCGTTTGATCTGAAGCAGGTCCGCGAAGTGGCTGAAATGCGCGCCGCGCTGGAGGTTCTGGCGCTCCGCCATGCCGCGCCGAACCTGACATCGGACGTACTGGAGGCGGCAGAGCAGGCGGCAAGTGACGCCGACAACGCCAAGGATGTGCGCAGCTGGGAAGAGGCCAATCGCCGCTTTCACCGGCTGATCGTCTCGACCTGCGACATGCCGCGCCTGCTGACAGTCATCGATGACCTGCATGCCGTCAGCGCCCGCTTTCTGTTCATCGCCTGGCGCGCCGCCTGGGAGGCGCGCACCGACCACGATCATCGCGCCATTCTCAGTGCCCTGCGTCAGGGCGATACCAACGAAGCCTGCCGCATTCTGGAGCGCCATGTACAGTGGATCGGCCGCGCGCCGATGCCGCAGTCCGGTGCCCGTGACGATGAAGGTTTTGCCATCGTCGGCTGAGTTTCGAAATTATAGATAAAAATTCTCAGGCTGTGGATAGCGTCTCCGCGGCGTCTCCGTTCGCGTTGATTTTACGGGGTAAATACCCGTGTGTCGAACTCCGTTCCGGCAGTCTCCACCCCGATTTTCACTGCCGCAGGGCGGCGCTTTGTGTTCGACCCGCTTGTCGGACGCATAGATTATAGATAAAAATAAACCTGTAGAGAAAATTATCTATAAAATGGAGATCTTGATGACTTACATCTCTTCTGCGCCCGCTCATCGCTTCGATCCGCTCGGCATCGAGCGCCGCTCTCTCGCCGTTCAGGCCGTGCTTCTCCTAATCGGCACCGGCGTTCTCGCCATTGCCTCGCAGATCAGCGTGCCCATGGTCCCGGTGCCGATCACCATGCAGACCTTCGCCATCACCATGATCGGCGTGCTCTATGGCTGGCGGCTCGGCGCCCTGACAGTGCTCGCCTGGCTGGGCGAGGCCATGCTCGGCCTCCCGGTGCTTGCCAATGGCGGCGCGGGTCTGGCGCCGTTTGTCGGCCCGACGGCGGGTTATCTCGTGTCCTTTCCGCTGATCGCCGCCCTTGCCGGTTTCCTGGCGGAGAAGGGCTGGACCGGCGAGCGCGTGGTCTTGAGTTTCGCCGCCCATCTCTCGGCCAACATCCTGTGCCTTGCTATCGGCGGTGCCTGGCTGTCCGCGTTGATCGGGCTGGAAAAGGGTCTTGCGCTCGGCGTCACCCCCTTCATCCTCGGTGCGGTGCTGAAATCCGCACTTGCCGCCGCCGTGCTGATGGCGCTTGGCCGCCGCGTATCCCGCCGCATCGATATCTGAACCGCTGATGACGGTCAGGCTCCGCGCCCATCACCTGCTCTGCATGCTGACCTATGTCGGCAAGGGTTATTCGCCGGCCTTCGTCGACAATTACGAGGCGATCGCCGCCCGTCTCTCGGCCGGCGAGGACATTGTGATCATCGATGGACCTGACGACATCTGCGCGCCGCTGCTCTGCGGCGCGCAACCCCATTGCCTGGGCGATGGTGTGGTCGAACGCGACCGCAAAGCGGCCGCCGCTGTGGCCACACTTCTGGCCATGTCGGTTGCTGCCGGTGTGCGGATCAATCCAAGCGCCTCGCTTCTCCGGCAGTTGCGCCAGGCGTTTGCCTCGGGCGATATCCGCGTGGCCTGTTCGGGCTGCGAATGGTCGGGCCTGTGCGACACGGTCGCTGCCGAAGGTTATGCCAAGGCCCGCATCGCGATTTCCGACGCTGTCGAACCCGCCCGCGTGTAGGGTCATTGTCGGAGGTGACGACGCCGTGCGCGTCTGGCAGACTGACGACCGGAGGAATGCACCCATGCTGACGCTCGACGACCTGCGCACGATCATCCTGGCCTTTCCCGAAACCGAGGAGACCCGCTCCTGGGGCGCGGTCTCCTTCAAGGTCAACAACAAGGCGATCCTGTTCTGGAACCCGACCCACGACTGCCCGGTCTTCAAGGTCCCCTTCGAGGAGCGCGATCATCTGATCGAGGTCGAGCCGCAAACCTTCTTCACCACCGACCATCACCGGTCGTCGCCTCTGGTACTGGCGCGTCCCGACAGCGTCGACATCGAATGGGCGAGAGCCAATATCGCCCGCGTCTGGCGCGCCCAGGCGAAGAAGGCGGTGGTGAAGGCGTTTGATGCAGGGCGGTGATTGTGCCGTCCGTCCGTGGTCCGCTCGGATCAGCCGTGAGCCTGCTCTCCTTTGCGAAGATGAAGCGAGGCCACATCCTGGCTGGGCGCCGATCCAAACTGGCGGCGGTATTCGCGGCTGAACTGGGAAGCGCTTTCGTAGCCGACGCGGAAACCGGCGCCGGTGACATCGCCCGGATATGCCGCCAGAAGCAGTCGCGCTTGCTGCAGCCTGATCTGCTTCTGGAACTGGATCGGGCTCATCGCAGTCGCCGCCTGGAAATTCCGGTAGAAGGTCGAGACGCTCATGCCGACAAATGCCGCGACATCTTCGACCCGGAACGCCTCGGTATAATGATCGCGGATCCAGCGCACGGCGCGGGCAACGTGATTGAGATGGCTGTCGGCAAGACCGAGCTGCCGCACGGCCGCCCCCTGTTCGCCGACGATCAGCCACCACAGGATCTCGCGCTTGATCATCGGCGCGAGAACGGCAATGTCGCGTGGCTGGTCGAGCAGGCGCAAAAGCCGCGTGATCGCATCGAGCAACTGCCGGGAAGCATTGGCGACGATCATGCTGGTACCGCTATATCCGCCGGCTACCGGCAGGCTTGCCGCCGGTGCCTGGAGCAATAGCTCGGCAATGCGGGTCGGCTCCAATGTCAGGCCGAAGCCGAGAGCCGGGTGATCGCGGCTGGCATCCAGATACTGGCCGGTGATCGGCAGGTCGATGGAGGCAACCAGATACTGTCCCGCCCGGTATTCATAGACGCGTTTTCCCAGGGCTATGCGCTTGCCGCCCTGCACGATCAGCGCCATCACCGCGCCCGACATCGAGGGCTGGCTTTCAACGTATTCCTGGCTCGCAATCATGACGCCGTCGATCGGCGTGCTCATGTCGGGCCTGACATGGCGTGCGATCAGCATCCGCAGTTCATCGAGTTCCATCCGGCAACCCTCCATGAGCAATTCTCTCAGCAATGATAGAATTAGGCAAGTGATCGATAGCGTATTGATACCGCTGCGAGCGGGAAAGCTGCTTTGGTGTTTCCAGGGCGATCGAGGTGATCGCCACGAACTGAAGGAAACCTCGATGAAGACCATCATGATCACTGGCTGCTCCTCCGGCTACGGGCTCGAAACCGCGCGGCGCTTCCTCTCTGAAGGCTGGAATGTGATCGCGACAATGCGAACGCCGCGCGAAGACGTCCTGCCACCTGACCCGCGCCTTCGCCTCGTGCCGCTCGACGTGACGGATCCCGCCAGCATTTCCGCCGCCTTAGCCGACAGCGGCCTGATCGATGTGCTGGTCAACAATGCCGGCATCGGCGTCGTCGGCGCATTCGAGGCAACCCCGATGGATCATGTCCGCAAGGTTTTCGAGACCAATACCTTCGGCGTCATGGCGATGACACAGGCGATAGTGCCGCGTTTTCGCAGCCAGAAATCCGGCGTCCTGGTCAACGTGACATCCAGCGTCACGCTGGCGCCCATGCCACTGGCCGCAGCCTATACCGCCAGCAAAATGGCGATCGAAGGCTTCACAGGCTCGCTTGCCCACGAACTCGGCATCTTCGACGTGCGTGTCAAGCTGGTGGAGCCTGGATACGGGCCGACAACCCGCTTTGCCGCGAATACGGATATCGATCTGGATGCCCTGATCCCCGAGCCATATCTTGCATTTGCCGCGCCAATTTTCGCCGCCTTCGCCAATCCGTCGCTGGTGACGAAGGAAACGGATGTCGCCGATGCGGTCTGGCGTGCCGTTCATGACCTGTCGGGCCAACTCAGGTTCCCGGCTGGCCCCGATGCGGTTGCGCTCGCGCAAAAAAGCTGACGATGGCCGGAGCGGGCTGTGTGGTAAACGCATCCCGCTGGCGGCTTGAAAGCGTCATGTCGCGCCAGGAATTTCGATCGGTGATTCACCATGTTTCGCACCGTTTCGACGCGAACCCTCCGAAACCAATGGATTTTTTCCGGTTCCATTCAGTGTTTGGTAACCAAGATCAGTAACCATAGGCCTCTATTCCCGTGCTGCGTCAGCGTAAGAGTGAGTAACCGATGGCCTCTGTATTCCCGCTTGCCGAACTCCGCCGTTCTTCGGACCCCTTGTCCTGGGTCGACAGCATCATCAAGGGCGATTGCGTTGCCGCCCTCGAAGCCCTTCCCGACAAATCCGTCGATGTGATCTTCGCTGACCCACCCTACAACCTGCAGCTCGGTGGTGCTCTGCACCGCCCCGACCAGAGTGTCGTCGATGCCTGCGACGACGAGTGGGACCAGTTCGCCTCCTTCGCCGCCTATGATGCCTTCACCCGCGCCTGGCTGCTGGCCTGCCGCCGCGTGCTGAAGCCCACCGGAACCCTCTGGGTCATCGGCTCCTACCACAACATCTTCCGCGTCGGCGCGACCTTGCAGGACCTGAATTTCTGGATCCTCAACGACATCGTCTGGCGCAAGACCAATCCGATGCCGAACTTTAAGGGCCGTCGCTTCCAGAACGCCCATGAAACGATGATTTGGGCCTCGCCCGATCCGAAGGCCAAGGGCTATACGTTCAATTACGATGCGCTGAAGGCGTCGAACGACGACGTGCAGATGCGCTCGGACTGGCTGTTTCCGATCTGCTCGGGTGGCGAACGTCTGAAGGGCGATGACGGCAAGAAGGTCCATCCGACCCAGAAGCCGGAAGCTTTGCTCGCCCGCATCATCATGGCCTCGACCAAGCCCGGCGATATCGTGCTCGACCCGTTCTTCGGCTCCGGCACGACTGGTGCCGTCGCCAAGCGCCTCGGCCGTCATTTCGTCGGCATCGAGCGCGAGCAGGATTATATCGACGCGGCCTCTGCCCGCATTGCTGCCGTCGAACCGCTTGGCAAGACAGAACTGACCGTGCTGACCGGCAAAAAGGCCGAGCCGCGCGTTGCCTTCAACACGCTGGTCGAAAGCGGCCTGGTCAAGCCCGGCCAGGTTCTGTTCGACCTCAAGCGCCGGCATTCTGCCATCATTCGTGCCGATGGTACGCTGGTGTCAGGTGGTGAGGCCGGCTCCATCCATCGCCTCGGCGCCAAGGTCCAGAGCCTTGATGCCTGTAACGGCTGGACCTTCTGGCACTATGAAGAGGGATCGACCCTGCGCCCGATCGACGAATTGCGCACGGTCATCCGCAATGGCATGGCCAAGCTGGACTAACGATCCATCCGGCTTGGTTTTATGACGAACTTTCCCGGGCGGTGTTGTACCTCTAGTCCTGCCGGGGAAAGCCTGACGCCCGGTGTTCGCGCACCGGGCGTCTTTTGTTTTTGCAGGCGCCGTGATCGCGCTGCCGCAGCGCGGCCGATCAGACCTTGTAGTCGGTCACATCGACCGAAACGATCTTTCCTTGATCATTGAACGTGATCGTCTCTTCGCCGAAGCGCACCAGCGGCTCGCCGGTCTCGGCATGGGTCGCCTTCAGCCGCCAGACGGCGCGTGCCGCCATCGGCGAAACCGCCTCCGTCAGCTCATCGACCGCCACCTGGTCCGGATAGGTATCGAAATAGCGGTGAAACGCCGCCATGATCTCCGCCTTGCCGCTGAGCTGGCCGACTTTCACCGAGCCGTAGACGGCATCGTCGGCAAAGAAATCATCGATGACGGCAAAATCCAGGTCATTGATCGCATGGTGAAAACGCTGGGCGGCAGTCACGGGATCGAAGGGCATGCAGGCTCCGGGGCAATGGGTGTGGCAGTGGTGGTGCCTAGGCCGAAAACGCCGTAGGCCGTCCTGCTCATCTTTGCGCGCGCGCCAGTTTCGGACAAGCCGGTCCGCGTATTCAGGATAGCGAAACATGGGGATGATCGCGCATATTGTCGTCTCCCCAAGGCTTTGGTCGCTTGCGACCGAACTGGCGCGGGCCGGGGTCCGCCAACTCCACCCGCGCCAGAATCTCATTTGCTGCTGGTCACGCGCTTCGGCGATGGAGTGGTGCTGGTTTCGCCCAGCAGAGAACTCAATTTGACCGGCGCACGGTCCGGAAAACGAGCAACAATTTCAAGATCACCGCCCATGGCGCGAATATAGTCGCGCAAAGTCGATAGCAACAGATCGCTACGGCGCTCCAGCCGTGACACGTTCTCCTGATTGATGCCCAGCAATTCGGCGACATTTTCCTGCGTCAGGTCCAGGGCTTTGCGCAGATCTTGCAAAGTCCTGTACTCGTCCAACCTTTGCTGTCCTCGTCTCGCGAGTTCAATCCGCTTTTGCTCGGGGAGAGCGGCAAGTGCTTCATCGAGTGTGCGGGCCATCGTCACTTCCTTTCAAGGTATCCAGATGCACAGCAAAGCGTTGATCCGCCTTTTCGATCAATCGCTTGTAGAAGCGCTGCTGATTGACGCCTGATTTAACCGCCGCAACGAGCAACACGGCTTGTCGCTCCGGATCGAATGCATAAGCGAGCCTACATACGCCGTCGGCTGCCCTGAAACGCAATTCCTTCATGTTGGCAAACCGTGAACCTTTCAGCGTATCGGCCCAAGGTCGTCCCAATAGCGGACCATAGGTCTTGAGCAGAGGAAGGCTCGCAAAGATTTCGTCCCTGACCGCCTCGGGCAGAGCTTCGAATTCCGGATCGAAGTCGTCATGAAGTAAAACGCTCCACGTCATGATTAAACATGACATGAAGCGCATATGACTTCAAGCGCATAACAATGTGTGCACTCGACTACACCGCAACGCCCAGTGCCACGAGATCCGCCTTCAGCGTCTCAGCCCCGGTAAAATGCACCGCCTGCCAACCGGCAGCGCGTGCGCCTTCGACATTCGGGTAGCTGTCGTCGATGAACACAGTATGGGCCGGCTCCAGCCCGAAATCCCTGGCGTGCTTGTCATAGATCTCAACATCCGGCTTGATCAGGCCGATCTCGCCGGACACGGTAACGCCACGCGGGATGTTGAGGAACGGATACATCTGGCGCGCCTCGCTGAACGTGTCGGCGGCGAAATTGGTCAGCATGGTGACGTCTTGCCCAGACTCGATCAGCCCGGTCATGATCGCGACGCTGCCGTCATAAGCATGCGGAACCATTTCCGCCCAGTGCTGCCGGAAGGCGCGGATCTGCGTTTCCCTTGCCGGAAACTGCGCGATCAGCAAAGCCTCGGCTTGTGCCCACTCGCGGCCGCGATCCTGCTCGAGATTCCAGTCATGGGTGCAGACATTGGCAAAGAACCACTGGCGCTCCTCGGCATCCGGAATGATGCGGGAATAGGGCAGGTTCGGATCGTAGTGGATCAGCACCTTGCCGATGTCGAACACGATATGGCGGATGTCAGCAGGCATGTCTTATTCCTTGATTTTTGCAAAGGCGGTCGGAATAGCGGCCGCAATTGCTTTTTTCATGACAGTGGGCAGCGCTTGCCCATCAAGTTCGGTGACGGGAACCCAGAAACCGTGATCGCCCGGTGGCACCTTGATCGGCCCGACCCGGAAGATCGAAAGGCGGAGCTCGAAATGGGTAAACACATGCGCGATGCTGCCCGCCGCCTGCCAGTCGGCCGGGAAGGGCGCTGCCTCCGTTCCGGTCAGGCCGTCGATACGCGAGGTCCATGCCGTGGTCGGCACCTCGGTCATGCCGCCGAGCAGGCCGCTGTCGATACGCTTGCGCAAGAGCAGCCGGCCATCGTGATCGACCGCGATGAAGGCGGCCCCCAGTCGAACAGGCTTTTCTTTTTTCGCCGCCTTGACCGGAAACCGTTCGGGCTCGTCGGTGGCGAGCGCCAGACAGGCGTCGTTGAACGGACAGAGCGCGCAGGCCGGCCGCTTCGGCGTGCAGATCGTCGCGCCGAGATCCATCATTGCCTGGGCAAAATCGCCCGGCCGGTCGGCTGGCGTCATCTGGGCGACCCGCGCCTTCATCTGCGGCTTGGAGCCGGGCAGGGGGGCATCGATGGCAAAAAGCCGCGAGATCACCCGCTCGACATTGCCGTCCATCACCGCTGCCTGTCGGTTGAAGGCGATCGCCGCAACCGCCGCCGACGTATAGTCGCCGATGCCCGGCAGTGCCCTGAGGACCACTTCGGTATCGGGGAAGGTGCCGCCATGGTCAAAGGCGACGGCCTCGGCGCATTTCTTCAGGTTGCGTGCCCGGGCATAATAACCAAGCCCGGCCCAGGCGGTCATCACATCCTCTGTCGGGGCATGGGCCAGATCCTCGACCGTCGGCCATTTTTCAATGAACTTGGCGAAATAGGCCTTCACCGCCGCCACCGTTGTCTGCTGCAGCATCACCTCCGACATCCAGATGTGATACGGATTGGGCAAGACGCCCCGCTTGGCCATCGCTGGCGAAATGCGCCACGGCAATTCGCGGTGATGGCGGTCATACCAACCGAGCAAGGTCTCGGCGGTCGCTTGTGTTTTTGGAAATTTGGGCAGTGTCACGCGCTTCATTTGCCGGAATGGGGGTCAATGACGTATATCTGTTCAAATCGCCCCCATGTTCAAGTCTGTTGAAGGGGGTAAGCGAAGGGATTCCCATTCTCCATGGCACCACGCAAGGGTGTTACCCAGATCGCTGAGATCGCCAATGGCATCATCGACCCGGTGCTCGCCCGCCGCGCCGGCATCAATACGGCTTTGCTCGGCTCCTGGGATGAAATCGCCGGCGACAGCTTTGCCGACTGTACGCGGCCGGAAAAGATCGCCTGGCCGCGCCGCGGCGATCTGCCGGAAGAGGGCGGTCATCGCCCGGGCGTGCTGACCATTGCCTGCGAAGGCGCGCGCGCGCTGTTTCTCTCCCATGCCCAGGGCGAACTGATCGCCCGGATCAACGGCTTCTTCGGCTATCCGGCCATCGGCCAGATCCGCATCGTCCAGAAGCCGGTTTCCAATGCCAGCCTGAGGCCCAGCCGCCCGCGCAAGCTGGAAGGCGAAAAGGCCCGCCGGCTCGAGGGCATGATGGAAGGGATCGAAAACGAAAACCTGCGCCGCGCCATCGAGCGGCTCGGCACCGGCGTGTTTTCCGCCAAACGCAAATGAACCCCGCAATTGAGCGCCGCCATCGATCCAGGTTCGAACGAACATGGACAAAGTTTAATTGGCGCGGCGCCTAAATGTCACGGAACTTTGATATTTCCGCTTGTCTGGTGCCTTGTTTGCCACCCTTTCGCGTTATATCGGTTGGCCACGTTCAATTCATTCCTAACGGGTAAGAGACATGTCGATTTCTGAACTTTCGATCACCAAGCGTCGTCTTCTGGGCGGTATTGCCGTGGCTGCTGCAGGCATGACTTTCGCCGCCCCGACGGCTTTTGCAGTCGACATGCCGACGGCCGACCGTGATGTCGACATGGAAGCCGCGCTCAAGCCGGGTGCACTGAAGGAAATGGCGCTGGGTGAACCGAACGCGCCGGTCAAGATCATCGAATACATGTCGATGACCTGCCCGCATTGTGCCCATTTCCACGAAACCACCTTCGACACGATCAAGACCAAGTATGTCGACACCGGCAAGGTCTATTTCGTTCTGCGCGAATTCCCCTTCCCGCAGGACACCGCATCGCTCGCCGCCTTCATGCTGGCCCGCTGCACCACCGAAGACCGTTACTTCCCGTTTGTCTCGATGTTCCTCAAGCAGCAGCGCACCTGGGCAGCTCCGGCTGACAACGATGTGCGCTCGGCCATGCTGCAATTGTCGAAACTCGGTGGTTTTACACAGGAGACCTTCGATGCCTGCTTGACGAACGCGAAGCTTGCCGGTGATGTGTCGGCAGTCCGCGACCGCGGCGCTGAGGAATTCGGGGTCCAGTCCACTCCGACGTTCCTGATCAATGGCAAGGCCTATTCGGGGGACATGTCGGTTGACTCCATGTCGGCCCTCATCGACAGCCTGCTCTGACCCACGTTTCGTCATCATGACGGGCGGCGGCGGAAGCTGCGCGCCCGCTTCTGATCTTTCGAATTTGCCCCTCACCCTGACCCTCTCCCCGCAAGCGGGGCGAGGGAATGGCAACGTTCGCGTTGGTCGTCCTTCTCCCCGCTTGCGGGGAGAAGGTGCCGGGAGGCGGATGAGGGGCGTTGCGACAGTGACCGCGTCACCCCCCTCTGTCCTGCCGGACATCTCCCCCTCAAGGGGGGAGATCGGCAGAACGCCGACCTCCGCTTTGTCGGCCAGCGTTTCTGAACTTGCATCTTCTCGACATCTGATGATGTCCGGCAACATCGCTCCCTTCCGATCTCCCCCCTTGAGGGGGAGATGCCCGGCAGGGCAGAGGGGGGCGATCTTGCCCGACACCAGCGGCCTGAACACGGCGGTGATGGCATGAAGTTCAACCGCCTGCGCCTGCTCGGTTTCAAGTCCTTCGTCGAACCCTCCGAATTCATCATCGAGCGCGGCCTGACCGGCGTCGTCGGCCCGAACGGCTGCGGCAAGTCGAATCTCGTCGAGGCCCTGCGCTGGGTCATGGGCGAGAATTCCTACAAGAGCATGCGTGCGTCCGGCATGGACGACGTCATCTTCTCCGGCTCCGGCAATCGCCCGGCGCGCAACACGGCCGAGGTCGGCCTCTATCTCGACAATTCCGACCGCACGGCACCGGCCGCCTTCAACGATGCCGACGAGATCCAGATCACCCGCCGCATCGAGCGTGGCCAGGGCTCGGTCTACCGGATCAATGGCAAGGAAGCCCGCGCCAAGGATGTGCAACTGCTGTTTGCCGATGCCTCGACCGGCGCCCGCTCGCCGTCGATGGTCGGCCAGGGCCGTATCGGCGAACTGATCTCGGCCAAGCCCCAGGCCCGGCGCCAGCTGCTGGAAGAGGCCGCCGGCATTTCCGGCCTGCATTCGCGCCGCCACGAGGCCGAGCTTCGCCTGCGCGCTGCCGAAACCAATCTGGAGCGGCTGGAAGACATCACCGCCCAGCTCGAGACCCAGATCGAAAGCCTGAAGCGCCAGGCCCGCCAGGCCAATCGCTTCAAGATGCTGTCGGCCGAAATCCGCAGCCACGAGGCGATGCTGCTGCATATCCGTTGGGCCCAGGCCAAGCAGGCCGAAGGCGAAGCGGAAAGCGCGCTCAATCAGGCGATGTCGATCGTCGCCGAAAAGGCCAATGCCCAGATGGAGGCGGCCAAGACCCAGGCCATATCCAGCCTCAAGCTGCCGGAACTGCGCGAGGAGGAGGCGAAATGTGCAGCCGCCCTCCAGCGCCTGCAGATCGCCCGCTCGCAACTGGACGAGGAAGCCTCTCGCCTGCTGCGCCGGCGCGATGAACTGACCCGCCGTCTCGCCCAACTCGACGAGGACATTCGCCGTGAGGAACGCCTTGTCTCGGAAAATGCCGAGGTCATCGAGCGGCTGACGAGCGAAGAAGCCGAACTCGAAGACATGCTCGCCGATTCCGGCCGTTTTGGCGAAGAGGCGAAGGAAGCCTTCGATACGGCTGCCGCCGCCCTTGCCGACAGCGAACGTGCCTTTACAGCACTGACCGCCGAGCGCGCCGCTGCCGCTGCCGGTCGCAACCAGTTCGAACGTCTGATCCGCGATCTGGCCGATCGCCGCGGCCGCCTCGAGCGCCAGATCGGCGAAGCGTCTCGCGAACTCGACGATGTCGCCGCAAAGATTGCCGCACTGCCGGATCCGGACGAAAAGCGCGAAATGGTCGAGATGGCCGAGCAGGCGCTATCCGATGCGGAATCTGCCGCCATGGAAGCGGAAGCCGCCCTCAACGAGGCGCGCCGCACAGAGGCCATGCTGCGCGGCCCGCTCGAGGCGGCCCGCGCCAGGGTCAACGGTCTTGAAACCGAAGCCCGCACCATCACCCGCATGCTGGCCTCGGCGACCACCGGCGATTTTCCGCCGGTTGCCGACGAACTCTCCGTCGATCGCGGCTTCGAGACCGCACTGGGGGCCGCCCTCGGCGACGATCTCGAAAGCGCGCTCGATCCGGCAGCCCCCGCCCATTGGCATGGCAATGGCGACGGCGCCTCCGATCCCGCTTTGCCGTCCGGCTGCGATCCTTTGCTTGCCCATGTGCGCGCACCCGCGTCGCTCACCCGCGCCTTACGCCAGATCGGCATCGTCGATGATGCCGACGCCCTTGCCCTGATGGCGAAGCTTCAGCCCGGCCAGCGGCTCGTTACCCGCGAGGGCGCCGTCTATCGCTGGGATGGCCATGTCACCGGCTCGGAAGCCCCGAGTGCCGCCGCCCTCAGGCTTGCCCAGCGCAACCGCCTGGCCGAGATCGAGCGCGAGGCTGATGAAGCCCGCGACGCGATGATCGAGGCCGAGGACCGGCTGGCAGAAGCCGCCGACACCATCCGCGCCGAGGAAAGCCGCCTGGCCGACGCCCGCGATCGCCAGCGCTTGACGGTCCGCCAACTGGCCGAAGCGCGTGATGCGCTGGCCCAGGCCGAGCGAGCCTCAGGTGACCTGATCCGCCGCCGCGAAGTGGTCGCCGAAGCCGTCAACGGCCTGAAGGCGCAGTTCGAGGAAGCGCTGGAACAGGAAGAAAACGCCCGCATCGAGATGGAGGAGACGCCGGACATTTCCGAGCTCGATGCCCGCCTCAAGGATGCCGAAACCACCGTCGCCCGCGACCGCGGTCTGGCAGCCGAAGCCCGCGCCCGTTTCGAGGGGCTCGCCCGTGAAGACGACATGCGCCGCCGCCGCGTGCTTGCCATCCAGCAGGAGCGCGCCAGCTGGCAGACCCGCGCCAGGAGCGCCGAGGATCATATCGCCACGCTGCGCGACCGCGAGGCGGAAGCCCGTGACGAGGTCATGTCGCTGGAAATGGCGCCCGACGAATTCGAGGACAAGCGCCGCCAGTTGATGTCGGCGCTGGAAAAGGCCGAGAAGGAACGCCGCGACGCCGCCGATCGGCTGGTCGAGGCCGAAACCCGCCAGCGCGAGGCCGACCAGAAGGCGGCATCCGCCTTGGCGGAACTTGCCGAGACCCGCGAAAAGCGCGGCCGCGCCGAAGAGCGCCTCGTCTCCGCCAGGGAATGGCGCAAGGACGCCGAGGCCCGCATTGCCGAGGCGCTGAACGTCGCCCCGCATGAGGCCTTCCGCCTGACCGGCCTCAAGGATGCCTCCGAAATCACAGACCTGCGCGAGGTAGAGCGCAATCTCGACCGGCTGAAGATGGAGCGCGAGCGGCTTGGCGCGGTCAACCTGCGCGCCGAAGAAGAGCAGAAGGAACTGTCGGAAAAGCTCGCCGCTTTGATCAAGGAGCGCGACGACATCATCGATGCGATCCGCAAGCTGCGCGGCGCGATCCAGAGCCTCAACCGCGAGGGCCGCGAACGGCTGATCGCCGCCTTCGACGTGGTCAACGCCCAGTTCCAGCGCCTGTTCACCCATCTCTTCAACGGCGGCACCGCCGAACTGCAGCTGATCGAAAGCGACGACCCGCTCGAAGCCGGTCTCGAAATTCTCGCCCGCCCGCCGGGCAAGAAGCCGCAGACCATGACGCTGCTGTCCGGCGGCGAACAGGCGCTGACGGCGATGGCGCTGATCTTCGCCGTCTTCCTCACCAATCCGGCGCCGATCTGCGTGCTCGACGAAGTCGATGCCCCGCTCGACGACCACAATGTCGAGCGCTACTGCAACCTGATGGACGAAATGGCCGCCTCCACCGAGACCCGCTTCGTCATCATCACCCACAACCCGATCACCATGGCCCGCATGAACCGCCTCTTCGGCGTCACAATGGCCGAGCAGGGCGTCAGCCAACTGGTCTCGGTCGATCTGCAGACGGCGGAACAGTTGCGCGAGCGGGATCTCGTGTGAGGCAGAGGCGATCGTTCAGTCGCTTGCGAAGCAATTCAACATCTGGTTGCTAATTCTGACGGCTTGGCCAATACCTTAAGTCAAAGGTTTTCTTTGTGAGTCCTGTATGTCTTATCTCGGTGAATTCTTTGCCCGTTGCTTGGCGTTTGCATTCTCCCGAACCTTTTATCGAGCGGATGCGCTTTCCGTGTTTGCCGGATTGGGCGTGCCTGCATGGTATTGGGTCCGAGCTGTCCCCATTCCAGAATGGACCGCTGGGTTTATCTCATTTCTAATTCTTATCATTTCGTTGGCGTTTCTATTGATACGATTGCTGACGGCGCCTTATTTTGTCTGGCGCGAGGAAAAGTCTCGGGTAGATAGCCTCACTGACTTGCTCTATTCACAGTCGCAACGGAGGCGAGATTTCTTTGAAAACTCTGCCTTGAATGATCGTTACGAGCTATCAAGAGAGCTCACCTTTTACGTCTTGATGAACGCATCCGTGGAAGATGCGGCAAGCTTGGATGTTGACGCTCATATCAATGCGCTTTCCCGGAGGGCGATACTATTCCTCGGGGATGTGAACTTTAGGCGCTACTGGGATACCTTCAGCTACGGTGTCAGGCTGTATGTTCGTGGGGCTCGGTTTTTGATAGACCACAGGGATATCTTGTCTTCAGATCGCCAGCAGTTGGTCTCTCAGAGGATTGAATACGATGAAGGGGCGATGAAGGCCGGAGCGACGGCTATGGTGTACATTCTCACTGAGAACCATGAACACGCTAATCTCTATGAAGATATCATCACCGAACTTGGCGAACGTCTGCCCAAAGTGGCTAACGCAGATTTGCAGGTACTATGGGGAAGTTCTAATTCGGATCTCGGTCATGTCGAACAGGAACGCACAAGCTAATTTGTTGACTTCAGAGAGCGACTATCGAGCCGCCCTTTCGGCGGTTCGCCACTTTTTCGACCGCGAGCCTGAAGATGGCACCGCGGAAGCGCTGGAATTCGACCGCCTAGTTACGCTCATCGAAGACTACGAGGCTCGTCATTTTCCGGTGACGGAGAACGCGGCGTGAAGCCAAGCCGCGTCTCGACCCAGCTTGCGCTCCTCGCCGTGCTCAGTTTGAGCGCCTCGTCTCTTCACGCCCAGACCGCCTCCACCTCGCTTGCCGGCAACTACCTGCCGAGCGTGCTCGCCACGTCCCCGGCCCATCGCGATAGTCTGATGGAAATGATCAAGGGCAAGCCGGGTCTGCCCTTCTGGGTGCGGGTGCTTGTGCGCCAGCCGCGCTATGTCGCGCTCGCCTCCGAGGAGGTGAACTTCAGGGACCAGCGCATGCAGCTCTTCCGCGCCTGCGAGCCCCGCACCTGCGAGACGAGCTGGATCCGCGTGCTCTATTCCGAGGATGGGAAGCAGGCCCTGCTTTACGTCTTCGATGCCAAACTCGGCATCAAGATCTTCGGCGATCCGACGCCGGAGGAGCTGGCTTTCCTCACCCGCTGAGGATTCAAGCTGCTGCCTCCCGTCGTGCCGGCCTGACCGCCAGCGCGCGGCTGGCAAAGATCGAGCCGAGGATCAGCGGCAGGCAGACGAGATAGGCGTTGCGCATGCCCCAGGCTTCCGCCACGAAGCCGAGCAGCGGCGGCGCAAGAAAGAACACGACGAAGGCCATCTGACCCAGCGCCGCGACATTGACGACGGCCGGACGGTCCGTGCGCTGTGCCGCGGCCGTCACCGCCATCGGATAGACCGCGCTGCAGCCGCCGCCCATCAGGGAAAAACCCGCCAGTGCGACATACGGATGCGGCGCAAGCCAGACCAGGGTGATGCCAAGGGCTGCCATCGCCAGCAGCACGAGTGCGACGCGCCTTGGCCCGTAGCGGTCGACAACGGGATCGACCGAAAGCCGTGCCAGCGCCATGAAAAAGGCAAACAGCGTCAGCCCCGAGCCACCGACCAGCGGCGAAACGTCAAAGACATCGTCCATGTAGATCGCCGACCAGTCGATGCCCGCACCTTCGATTAGGAAGGCAGATGTGCCGATCAGGCAGAGTGGCAAGAGCGCAAGTGTCGGCAGCGCGAAATGCGGTGCTGTCTCGCCGTCTGCCATGGCGATGACCGGCGCATTTTTCATGCCCGCGATGACGATCGCCGCGATGACAAAAACCAGCCCGAGCACCAGATGCAGATGCACCTGCATGGACATGCCGGCTTGGCGGATCACAGATGCGGTGATGGCGGTGATGAAGAAGCCGAGGCTCCAGCAGCCATGCGCACGGTTCATGATGCCAAAGCCGATCTGCGCCTCGATCCGGCCGATCTCGACATTCAGCGTGATTTCCAGTGCCCCGGCCAAAAGCCCGATACAAAACAGCGTCGAGAACACCGCCTGCGCATTGGGCATCAGCGGAATGAGCGACAGCAGTGCCACGATGCCGAGCAGCGAGATGGCCAGCGACACTTTCGTGCCGAGCCTGACGATGACCGACGAGGACAATGTCAGTGACACCAGCGTGCCGATCGCCATGCCGATCAGCGTCATTCCAAGTTCGGCCTTGTTCAGCCCGAGACTTGCCTGCAGGTCCGGCATGCGGGCAAACAAGGCCCCGGTCGACATGGCAAACAGGAAGAAGGCGAGATAGACGCGAAACTGCGCTGGCATCGGCATGACGGGACTCAAAGGTGTTCGAATGGGACGTCATGGCAGTGACATCATGCGTCAGTGGTGTCCAGCCGCGATCACGGCCGGACAGTCCCAATCTGCCGGCAATGTGAGCCCGCGCACAGTGTCGAGCCCCACTTTCCGCACCGGAGGGGACAGGGTTTCGGCGCTATGCCTTGACCAGCCTTACCCGCGTGCCCCACGGGTCCAGCGCCTCGAAGCCGCTGTCGATCTCGCTGACGGCAAAGCCCTTGGCGGCAAGCGCCGTCTTGCGGGCGGCAAGGATTGCATCGTCGTTCGTCTGCAGGGAAAACCAGTCGAGGCCGGCCATCGCCTCCTGCCGCGGACCGGCATCCGGGCTCTCCCAGATATTGGCGCCGACATGGTGATGGTAGCGGCCGGACGACAGGAAGGTCGCGCCGCGCTGGTCGTCGCCCGCCACCACGTCAAGCCCGAGGCCCGCGTTGTAGAACCCACGTGCCGCCTCCAGTGCCCCGACCTTCAGATGGATATGGCCGATCCGCAAACCGGCCGGAACCGTCTTGTAGTCGTCGCGGTCGGTGCGTGTCTTCGTCTTGAGGAAGATATCGTCGATATCCAGTTCCTTGGTGCCCATCGACACCCGGTCGCCGGCCCAGAGCCAACGCTCCACCGGCCGGTCGCTATAGACCTCGACGCCATTGCCCTCCGGGTCGGCAAGGTAGACGGCCTCCGACACACTGTGATCGGCAAAGCCGACCAGCGGAAACTGGCTGCGCGCCACATGCACCAGCCAGCGGGCGAGATCGCTACGCGACGGCATCAGGAAAGCGGTGTGATAAAGGCCCGCCTGGCCGCTGGCTTCAGGGGTGGCCTTCGGGCGGCTGAGGATATGCAGCAGGGCGGTCCCGCCGGCACCCAGCGTCACCTCGTCCTTGCCTTCGCTCTGAACCTCCAGCCCCAGCATGCCGGTGTAATAAGCCTTCAGCGCGCCCATGTCGCGGGCGCGCAGGCAGACGGCGCCGACATGCATCGGGCGCGTCAGCGCAAACGGCAGGTCGCTGGGCGACGAGCGCATCACCGTCTGGATCTCGATTCCCTCGGCCCTGAGCGCACCGGCCATGGCGCCGGATAGTGTCGCCGTGCCCGCCAAAGCCAAAAGCCGCCGTCTCGTCAGGTCTGTCTGCATCCGTGCCCCCGCAAATCCTGTGTCCCACTGCTTTCGCCTTACACCCCGGACCGTTGTTTTGCCCGTCACGACCGTCTCGGCAAACTCACTTTGGCGTGACCCGGATCACGCACCCTGCCTCATTTATGATGCATTGCAGCATAAACATCGGCGCTTGGCGTTTTCATTCCGTCACATTTGCTGTAAACGATGGAAAAACAAGCCTGTTTGGGTGGAGAGGGCAATGAGGAAGTGGGTTTACACCTTCGGCGGAGGAGCGGCCGAGGGGCGTATGGCCGATGTCGACCATTTGGGCGGCAAGGGGGCCAATCTCGCCGAGATGGCAAGCCTCGGCCTGCCTGTGCCGCCGGGCCTGACCATTATCTCCGATGCCTGCGGCTTTTATTACAGCAATGCCAAGACCCTGCCCGATGATCTGAAGGCCGAAGTACTCACCGGCATCAAGGGCATCGAGGCGATCAGCGGCCGCGGCTTCGGCGATACCAGCCATCCGCTGCTGCTCTCCGTGCGCTCGGGCTCGCGCTCCTCCATGCCCGGCATGATGGATACGGTGCTCAATCTCGGCCTGAACGACCACACCGTCGAGGCGCTCGGCCATCATTCCGGCGATGCCCGGTTTGCCTGGGACAGCTACCGTCGTTTCATCCAGATGTATGGCGATGTCGTCATGGGCCTCGATCACGAGGTCTTCGAGGAGATCCTCGAAGACGAGAAGGGCCGCCTCGGCCACGAACTCGATACCGATCTGTCGGCCGTCGAATGGCAGCATGTCGTCTCGCTCTACAAGGAGACGATCGAGCAGGAACTGGATCAGCCCTTTCCGCAGGATCCGCATGTGCAGCTCTGGGGCGCGATCGGCGCTGTCTTTTCCTCCTGGATGAACCCGCGCGCTGTCACCTATCGCATGCTGCACAACATTCCCCAGGAATGGGGCACGGCCGTTACCGTGCAGGCGATGGTCTTCGGCAATCTCGGCTCGACGTCTGCCACCGGCGTCGCCTTCACCCGCAATCCGTCGACCGGCGCCAAGGAGCTTTACGGCGAGTTCCTCGTCAATGCGCAAGGCGAAGACGTGGTCGCCGGCATCCGCACGCCGCAGTCGATCACCGAGGAAGCCCGTATCGATTCTGGCTCCGACAAGCCGTCGCTGGAAAAGCTGATGCCGGAGGCCTTTGCCGAATTCGGCCGCATCTGCGACCGGCTCGAAGCCCATTACCGCGACATGCAGGATCTCGAATTCACCATCGAGCGCGGCAAGCTGTGGATGCTGCAGGCCCGTTCGGGAAAGCGCACCACCAAGGCGGCGATGAAGATCGCCGTCGACATGGTCGAGGAGGGGGTGATCACCAAGGAGGAGGCCGTGCTGCGCATCGAGCCCTCGTCGCTCGACCAGCTGCTGCACCCGACCATCGATCCGCGCGTTGAGCGCCACATCATCGGCTCCGGTCTTCCCGCATCGCCCGGTGCCGCGACCGGCGCGATCGTCTTTACCGCCGAAGAGGCGGTCGAGGCCGACAGCGAAGGCCGCAAGGTCATCCTCGTGCGCGTCGAGACCAGCCCGGAAGACATCCACGGCATGCATGCCGCCGAAGGCATCCTGACCACGCGCGGCGGCATGACCAGCCATGCGGCCGTCGTTGCCCGCGGCATGGGCATCCCATGCGTTTCTGGTGCCGGCACCATGCGCGTCGACCTGCGCAACGAACAGCTGATCGGCATGGGCGTCACCCTGAAAAAGGGCGATATCATCACCATCGACGGCTCGGCCGGCCAGGTGCTGAAGGGCGAAGTGCCGATGCTGCAGCCCGAACTCTCGGGCGATTTTGCCAAGCTGATGTTATGGGCCGACGCCACGCGGCGCATGACGGTGCGCACCAATGCCGACACGCCGACCGATGCGCGCGCCGCCCGCTCCTTCGGCGCGGAAGGCATCGGCCTCTGCCGCACTGAGCACATGTTCTTCGAAGGCGACCGCATTCATGTCATGCGCGAGATGATCCTCGCCGAAGACGAGACCGGACGTCGTGCAGCACTGGAAAAGCTGCTGCCGATGCAGCGTTCGGATTTCACCGAACTCTTCACCATCATGCACGGCCTGCCGGTGACCATCCGCATGCTCGATCCGCCACTGCATGAATTCCTGCCCAAGACCGACGAGGAAATCGACGAGGTCGCCGATGCCATGGGCATCGAGCCCGGTTTCATGCGCCGCCGCATCGATGCCCTGCACGAGTTCAACCCGATGCTCGGCCATCGCGGCTGCCGGCTTGCCATTTCCTATCCAGAAATAGCCGAGATGCAGGCCCGCGCCATCTTCGAGGCCGCTGTCACGGCTGCCCGCGACACCGGCGCCCCGGTCGTGCCTGAGATCATGGTGCCGCTGGTCGGCCTGCGCTCCGAGCTCGATTATGTGAAGGCCGTCATCGACCGCGTCGCCCGCGAGGTGATGACCGAGGCCAAGCTCGAGATATCCTATCTCGTCGGCACGATGATCGAACTGCCGCGCGCCGCCATCCGCGCCCATATCATCGCCGAAGCGGCCGAATTCTTTTCCTTCGGCACCAATGACCTGACCCAGACCACCTTCGGCATGTCGCGCGACGACGCCGCCGCCTTCATCCCGACCTATCAGCGCAAGGGCATCATCGTGCATGACCCCTTCATCTCGCTGGATTTCGACGGCGTCGGCGAACTGATCCGCATCGCCGCCGAACGCGGCCGCAAGACGAGGCCAGACATGAAACTCGGCATCTGCGGCGAACACGGCGGCGACCCGGCCTCGATCCACTTCTGCGAGGATGTAGGGCTGGACTACGTGTCGTGCTCGCCGTTCCGCGTGCCGATTGCGCGGCTGTCGGCGGCGCAAGCGGCGATCAAGGCGCGGGGGTGAGGCTACAGCTATGACCGAAAATGTTGCACCGACAAAAGCTACCATCCAGGATGAGTTTAAACTCCGCGAGATATTCGTTCCGCACGAAGGTCGACGACGGAACGACCTGATTAAGCACAATCGGCTTCTCATTCACTACACGTCTGCAGCGGCGGCGGTTTCGATCATTCGTAACGGCCGCGTGTGGATGCGAAACGTGCGGTGCATGAATGACTACATGGAAATCGAACATGGCTTCCAATTGCTGCAGCGTTCTTTTTCTCCGCCTGTTGATACCGAAGCTGAGAAGGGCCTACGCGCGATCGGCGCTGCGCTAGATTCCGTTTTCCCTGGACTCGCGGAGGAGGGGATTAAGTGGTTTGACGGTTGGCTATTTCAGCTCAGAAACAAAACCTACGTTACTTGCCTTTCCGAACACGATGACTCTGAAAACGAGTTTGGTAGGCTGTCGATGTGGAGGTCCTATACAGCAAGTCAAGTTGGCGTAGGATTGGTGATAAATCCCCTTCCGCTTTACACAATAGGCGAAAATTTCGGAGCATTTAGTAGCCCCGTATATTACTTTAATGATGAGGATTTGAAGTCACTATTCCTGGAGATTGCTGGGAATATTGCTGGTGCCCGAGATTATTTGAAATCAATCGGGCGAGATGAGGTCAAAGGTTATTTTTGTCTGTTACTACGCGTCATCGCAATGTGCACGAAACATCCCGGCTTTGTAGAAGAAAAAGAGTGGCGCATCATGCATACCGAGGTGCTCGATGAAAGGGGGAACTTAGAACTGGATGTCGAATGTATCGGAGGCATTCCTCAGCCAATATACAAGATTCCCTTGGAAGATCATGAAGCGAGTGGAATGAAAGGAATAGCTATTCCTGAGCTCCTTGAACGGGTGCTGATTGGGCCTACACAGTTTCCAATCCCGGTGTGGGATGCAATGGTTTTAGAACTTGAGAGAGCGGGTGTCGAAAACGCCAAAGAGAAAGTTTCTTTTTCAAATATTCCATTACGCACATGATACACCAATTGGGTTTCTGCTCGGCAGTAGACTAGTGGTACGTGGGCACAGCAAATGACTGAAATCCTCACCGACTACGATCCGGCCGAAGACCTGGACTCTGCCGAAGCCATTTCCGCTTTCGTCAACGAGGCGCTGAAGACGGATGATGCCGGCTATATCGCCCATGCGCTCGGCGTGGTCGCCCGCGCCAAGGGCATGGCCGGTGTTGCGCGGCAGGCAAGGCTTTCGCGGGAGCGACTGTATCGGACGCTTTCAAGCGAGGGCAATCCGACGTTAAAGACCACGCTTGCGGTGATGAAGGCGCTGGGGATTTCGCTGACGGCGGATGTGGTGGGGTGAAGGTCGCTCAAGTTAAACGCGAAACGTGTAATGGGGGCCGCTTTGCGCCGTCATGTCGGCCGTTGCGGCCTACCTTGCATCTGCCGGAAAGCAGACATTGTCTGGCTTCACGGTAACGGCATCTTTGCCCCGCCGACAGCGGAAGTCAGCGTCGTCGCCTTCAAGTCTCGGCAAAGCTGCTCAACTGTTTTGCAAAGCATTCTGTCGCGCTTGTCTCAACCCGCTGTCACATCTCCGGCAGGCCGGCCTTCCGGAAGCCGTCAACAAAGTGGTCTCGTACAGATGCATCGCGCAGCGGCTGGGAGTTGAGCCAGTGGTTGATCGTGAAATGAGGGTGAGCGATCAGGAACAAGTCTGCTTCTCGCCGTGCCTCCTCACGGCGGTCCAACTGCGCAAGCGCAGCAGCCAGAAACTTGCGTGAGTTGGTACGATACGTGTCTTCCCTGCGCAGGGTAGCGGTTGCCGCATGATAGTCACGCGCGGCGTATTGCGCTTGCCCAAGATGACAAAGATACCAGCAGGTTGGATAGGGATTGAGCCGCAGAGCTTTTTCGATCTGCGCAAGTCCGTCGGCAATCCTGCCGTCCAGCACGGAAATGTCCGACATGGCGGCCCAGGTGTCGGCGTGGTTGGGGTCCAGCTCCAGGGCCTTGGCGAAGGCGGCCTCCGATTCCTCCCATCGCCGCTCATAAGCCAAAATCGTCCCCAGAATGTAACGGCAGCCGGCATCGTTGGGATCCAGGCCGACCGCCTTCTGTGCAAACGTCGTCGCCATCCGACGGTTAGGATCTTCGGGCTCGCCGAAATGAGTCCAGGCAAGCCAACGGTTATAGGCGAGCAGACCGAGCGCCTCGGCATATGATGGTTCGAGCTCAACCGCACGTTGGAGCAGCATATAGGCCTCACGTCCGGTTTGCGGCGACTCTTCCGTCAGGCGGCGCGCGCGCACACACAGATCGTACGCCTCGAAGTTCTTCGGCCGATTGCGCGGCTTCGGGATGGTCAGCCGGCCGATGAGGGCTTCAACAATCTTGGCGTTCACTTCATCCTGTAATTCGAAAACATCTTCCACCGTCCTGTCAAACCGGTCGGCCCACAAGTGCTGACCATCAAGCGCGTCGACCAATTGGGCATTGATGCGGACACGGCCCATGGCGCGTCTGGCGCTCCCCTCCAGGACATAGCGGACGCCGAGTTCCTGGGCGACCAGCCGCACGTCGACCGGCTTGGCCTTGTAGCCGGACACGGAATTGCGCGCGATGACGAACAGGCCAGCCGTACGGGAAAGGTCGGTGATCAGGTCTTCGGTCAAGCCGTCGACGAAAGGCGCATCCGCTTCATCCCCACTCATATTCGTGAACGGCAATACGGCGATCGAGGGACATTCGGGCAGCGGCAATATGCTCTGCAGCGCATCTGGCCAATGCCACACGTGGACAGGGCGAGTGAGGTTCTTCAGGTAGCGTTCGCCTGCATCAAAGAACCGGTCGCCGATCTTGCCGACGATCTCGCCGTGAACTTTGTCTGAAATGCAGATACCTCCCGGTGCGGCCTGCGTCTGGAGGCGTGCCGCAACATTAACGCCATCGCCGAGGACGTCTGAACCGTCGTCAATGACATCTCCCATATTGACGCCGACGCGCAAAAGTAGACGCTGGTCTCCGGAAGCCTCCACAGCAGTGGTGGCCCGTTGCATTTCCAACGCTGCTGTGACCGCATCCACCGCGCTACCGAATTCGATTAAGAATCCGTCGCCCATGACCTTGAAGATACGACCGTGGTGGCGCATCACAACAGGCTCGATGACCCCAGAACGGAGTTCCCTGAGGTTCGCCAGCGTTGCAACTTCATCAGCCTCCATCAGGCGCGAATATCCCACCACATCGGCTACGACGATGGCAGCAAGGCGACGATGAAGAGATTGATCCGTCATGTGAGGACAAGCCTAACGACCGAATTAGCAAGATATTGTTCAACCGCGGGTGAGTCAACAAGTGGCAGAAGGTGGAGTCACAGGCGATCTCCACCACCTTGAGCCGTCATCCTCCTTTGTGACCGACGGAGTTGAGGCGGACGTTTCGGAAATGAGTACACACGAAAAGTGGTCGGCCCTGCAACGCCTCCTCCGCCTTGCCGCCAGTACCTCCTCAACACGCCACCCCCCTCACCCCGGAAACACCTCCACATGCGTCTCGGCCGTGCGTCCGAAATACACCACGCGCCGCCCGAGGAAGGAGACGATATACCCCGCACAACCCGCCGTTTTCGCCTCGGCGCTGAAGGCCTGGTAGCTGTAGTCATCCGCACCCGATTGCGCCCAGCGCACGAGGCGTTCGATTTCGTTGGCGTCGAACGCCGCGCCGATCGCGCCGGCATGCGCGGGCATGGCCAGCACCGTGCTGTCGCCATCGGGCAGGTAAAAGGTCTGGCTGTCGCGCCGGTAGTCGACGGTATAACCCTCGAAGCCGGCGGCGATCAGCCGGCCGACGATCTCGGGAAAGCTGAGGCTGCCGTCATGGGCGGCTTTGAGGCAGGTCTGGGCAATGGAAATCCGTTCCGCGTCCATGGCGGTTCTCCATGTGTTTGAAAGATTGGCTGTGTCCCGCGAGGGTCAGTCGGCGGTCAGTCGACGGGGATGGTCCTGATCCCGCGCCGTTCGACGAGGGTCCTCAATGTCTGGCTGAGAACCGTGTGTTCCTCCGGCGTGAGAACGCCGAAATAGTCGGCATCGGTGGCATCAGCCAGCGCCGCGAGAACCGGCACCTTTTCCCGCCCGTCTTCGGTCAGGAACAGCAGGTGGGCGCGCCCGTCACGCTCATTTTCGGCGCGTGCGACCAGCCGCTTTTCCGTCAGCCGGTCGGCCAGCTTGCTGATCGCGCCCTTGGTCATGCCCATTTTCTCGGCCAGCGCCGATGGCGCCATGTCGTGCTCTTCGTAGAGCGCGCGCATGAAGGCCCATTCCGCAACCGTGACACCTTCGCCGGCCACCTTGCGGGCAAATTCCTGCGACACGCCATTCGACACCATGCGCATCCAGTAGCCGGTATGGGTGGTCAGGTCGGAAACGGTCGTCATCGCGGGGGCTCCATTTTGATTGACTAGGAAACTATATCGAATTGGTTTCCTAGTCAAGTTGTTTTGCCGATCTGTGGCGGCCACGCGCTCTTCACGGACCGCTGTGTCGCTTCAATTGCTGATTGCGGCCCCCGCACGCCCGCGATAACCTCGGTCCCAACCCTTGGCCGAACCACGTCTCATCGTGCTCTGCCCGGATGCCATCCTTGGAGATTTTCATGCCCGGCTATTCCGCCCGCCCGCCTGCCATCCCGACCCTTGTGCTCGATGATGCCGTCGCCCGCATCACCCGCTGGGATTTCGAGCCGGGTGCCGCGACCGGTCACCACACGCATGGGCTCGGTTATGTCGTCGTGCCGATCACCGATTGCCATTTCCTCATCGAGGACGAGGCCGGCGAACGCCGGGTGACCAGCCGCGCCGGCGAAGCCTATCGCCGCGATGCCGGCGTCGAGCACAATGTCATCAATGGCGGCGATGGTCCGATGAGTTTCATCGAGATCGAGTACAAATGACGAGCGACAGCGACGAAGCCGCACCGGATATGCCCCCCGAATTTGTCACGGCTTTTGAGCCGGCGCATGGAATGCTGGTGCCGTTGGCAGAGGGCGTGGCGCGCATCACCGTCAACAATCCGAGCCCGTTTACCTTTCACGGCACCAATACCTATATCGTCGGCGACCGCTCGGTCTGCGTCATCGATCCGGGCCCGGACGACGAGGCGCATTTCCAGGCGCTAATGTCGGCACTCAACGGCAGGGAGGTGACCCATATTGCCGTCAGCCACACCCACCGCGATCACTCGCCGCTGGCACGTCGCCTGAAGGCAGAGACCGGCGCGATCATCGTCGCCGAAGGCCCGCATCGCCCGTCGCGGCTGCTGCATGAGGGCGAGGCTAATCCCTTCGCCGAAAGCGCCGATGCCGATTTTCGCCCCGATAGAGCACTTGCCCATGGCGAAGCCTTCGAAGGCGACGGCTGGCAACTGACCGCCCTGCACACGCCGGGCCACACCGCCAATCACTGCGCCTTTGCGCTCGACGATCGCGGCATCGTCTTTTCCGCCGATCATGTCATGGCCTGGGCGACCTCGATCGTAGCACCTCCCGATGGCGCCATGGCCGATTACATGGCCTCGCTGGACATGCTGCTGGAGCGAAAGGACCGGATCTATTTCCCCGGCCATGGCGGCCCGGTCACCGATCCGCCTGCCTTCCTGCGCGGCCTGCGCACCCATCGCCGCATGCGCGAGCGCGCCGTGCTGGAGCGCATCCGCCTGGGCGACCGGCTGATCCCGGACATGGTCAAGGTGATCTATGCCAGCACCGATCCAAGGCTGCATGGGGCAGCCGCCCTCTCCGTGCTCGCCCATCTGGAGGATCTGGTGGAAAAAGGCCTTGTCGCGACCGACGGACCGGCCCGGCTTCTGGGAGCCTACCGGATCGCCTGAACATCAGGCATCGAATGCCTCAGTTGCCGGCGATACCGAGCAGTTCCGCATCCAGCGCATGCAGGAAATCCTCGGCGATCTGGTCGCCGATGCCGAGATCATGCGGCCCGAAGCGGCTGGCGACACGCATGTCGACCAGCGTCATTTCCGCCTCTTCGCGCAGTCGGATGATCGCATCGAAAGGCAGGCCGAGAATGAGCGTGCGCGTTGTCAGCTGCAGCCGCACCGTGCCCGGCGGTTCGCTCGGTTCCGGCGGCATGCTGACCACCACGTCGCTCGGCCGTGATGCGGGCAGGGGCCCCGTCTCCGGCAGGGCTTCGTCGGCGGCCGGCAGGCCAGTTTGGGCCGGTTGATTGGGGTTGATGATCTCTTCCGTTGTTGGCCGCAGGGCAAAATCCGGCATCGCATATTCCTGGCCGCGGCTCGCCGTCACCACCAGCCGGTTGGCTTCGGCCACCTTGCGCACCGCTTCATAGACGCGGTCGAGCGCGCCTTCGTAGCGGCGGCCGGTGAGGCCCGGATAGGCAAAACTCTGCGCGGTCATCGCATCGGAGGGAAGCGGAGGCCGCGGCAGCAAATGCTGCGGCGCATCTGGGACCGACAGCCATTCCGGCCGTTCCATCAGGTCGCTCGATACGTCGTAAAGCACGGGCCGGGTGAGATAACGATAGACGCCGTAACCCGGCAGCGCCAGCGGCAGGGCGGCGTAGATCAGCGCCCAGGTCGCAGCGACCCCACCCAGCGCCCCGATATGCCACAGGCGGACAAGACCGAGCAGCGCCAAAGGCACCGCAAGCGTGGCCGGGATGGCTGCAATCAGCACCAGCGCCACGAAATCCGGCGTCTTCAGCGGCCCGAACCGATGTGCCAGCAGCACCAGCACCAGCATGCCCAGCGCAAACAGCCCGAGACGGCGCGCCAGGAAGGCCGAGCGGGAGACGGGACGGTCATAACGGACGATCATGCGGAAACACCGGAATCAAATGCGGTTGGCCCGTCCTGTGTAGCCGCTCCCTGCCGGGGCGTCGACCGCAAAGCGTATCACGGCGCCGGTCCGGATTCCGGCGCCAGATCAGGCAGGATGTCTGCCCCAGTCTCTGGCTGCAGATCGGGCAGCGCATCCAGCCGCGTGCCGTTGAGCAGCGGATTGGAGCCGTCCTCGGGGATCGTCAACTCGAAGCCGCTGTCGGGTGCATCCTCAAGCCCTTCCTCGACGGCCGGATCGAGCGGCGGCAAGGCCGGCGCATCCATCTGACCATTGTCGGGCGTGCTCGGATCGGCAAGCGCTGGCGCATCATTGCCGAGCGGAACGTAAAGCGAGACCAGAACGATGATGCCGATCACCACCAGCCAGGAGCCGACGATGCGCGCCGGGATCGTCAGCCAGGGCCCGCGGAAATTGCGCAACAGCAGTCCCGGTGCGAGCAGGATCCACAAGGCCCCGATCACTGCTGTCAGGGTGAACTCCTTGATGCCGATGCCGAAGTCGTCCAGCCCGATGAACAGCGACAGCGAAAAGCCGATCACGCCGGCAGCAACCGGTGCGCCGATGCGCCGTATCTTGGCTGGCAGCCAGAGCACGACACCGGCCAGCATCACCGCAATCGGGGCGATCAGGAACAGTTCGCCGCCGAGCGGGCTTTGCAGGATGGCATGGAAGATCGGGTCGAATGCCAGCAGCATCGGCGCCATGACGGCAAGAAAGCAGGCGACGATCGTATAGATCTCGGCGCGATGGACCGCCATGCCGATGGCAACAGAAATGCCCAGCATCGCGAGAACCAGATCGTAGATCGACAGGGTGAACAGGAAACCCAGTTCGAAAAAGGCAAACTCGTGCGGGATCGAGAGTGCCAGCGCCACGGTCACCACGCCAGCGAGAAACAACGCCAGCGACCAGCGGAAGCTTGCGGTTGCGGCAATACGGGTAAAATGTGCGCGCGCCGTCCGGTCCTCGGTATGATCTGTGCCCGCTTGATCATGGGCGGCGGTCAACGGGCCGGTCGCACCGGATTTGCCAAGATTGCTGGCTCCCGTGGATCCGGCGTTTGCCGCGCCAGACTGTGCTCCGCCGGACGACGCCTCCGTGCGCTTCTGCCGGTTTTTCTGGTTTGCCCTCTGCTGAAGACGTCGCTGGCTCATGCTGTATTCCGCCGCTCGGGGTCCGTGATCTTCCGGCTATTTCACAATCGGCCCATTTTGTCACCGCCAAGAAAGAAGGCCAAGACACAAGGCCAAGACGGAAGACCAAGACGCAAGCCGCCCCGCAGAGGAGAACACCTGCGAGGCGAGGGGAGGATGCTGGCCGCCGGTCGATGCCGATACCACGAAAAAGCCGAGACCGCGAAAAGGCGAGGCCACGATGGCCATCCGGCTTCTTTGGCTCGGTCTATCCGGCTCGCCCCTTTCCTTAAAACGGGGCGCATCAATCTCCGGAAGACCGGTGCATCACGCGGCGCGGCGCTGGTGTGGCCCTTCTTCGACCTCTTCGATGATCTTGGCGACAAAAGCGTCGAGATCGCCGGGCTGGCGCGAGGTGATGATACCATGATCGACCACGACGGCCTCGTCGCGCCAGTTGGCCCCGGCATTTTTGAGGTCGGTCTTGATCGACGCATAGGAGGTTGCGTTGCGACCGCGAAGCGCATCCGCCTCGACCAGCAGCCACGGGCCGTGGCAGACGGCGGCGATCGTCCGGCCGGACTTGACGAAGCCCCGCACCAGTTCGACTGCCGTCTGGTCATTGCGCAGGATATCCGGATTGATCTGGCCGCCCGGGATCACCAGCGCATCGTAATCCTCGATCTTGACGGCATCGACCGTCAGATCGACATCGACGGTGTCGCCCCAGTTCTTTTCCTCCCAGCTCTTGATCGGCGCGGGCGACAGCGAGGCGATCGAAACCTTGGCGCCTCGGGCCTTGAGCTGTTCCAGCGGTTTGCGCAATTCCGAGCGTTCATAACCGTCGGTGGCGAGGATCAGGATATGGGCGGATTGAATGGAAGGCATGGATCTGTCCTTTCGGTTCTTTTTGCTTGGGATCTATAAGAAACCCGGGAGGCAGGGGATCGTTCCGGTAAAAAACAGCCCGGATGCGGGCAAGGGGTGTTGCCGCTGGCCCTGCGCTTTGCTAATCAGGCGCCACCGCGATTTGGGAGGACTATCTTCCGGATCCTATTGGGGCGTCGCCAAGCGGTAAGGCACCGGTTTTTGGTACCGGCATTCCCAGGTTCGAATCCTGGCGCCCCAGCCATTTCCTCTTTTGTCCATATGGAAGCAAAAGCACTCGCGCCGTCAGGCGCAGGTGCCGGGATCAGGCGCTCGACGGCCATCGTGCACGCATCGCATGTGCCGGTGTTTTGGCGAAGCGGGCAGGCATCACGTCAACCTGCCTATAGGCTGCGCTTTATTTCGGACTGTTGAGGTACCGTAAAGATATGGCGCGCTAGGTAATTGAAAATTAATTATAAATTGCGTTTTTATAAGGCAATCGTTAACCCTGTTTCGCCTATAAAAATGCGCTTCCACAAGGTCACGCGTTGCGAAGTTTTCGGTTTTTTGTTCTGCGTAGGGGAGGGCGTCATCCACGGTGCCCTCCCGCCGCCGTTTGGGCAGCCTCGATCCGGGCAGGTGTGCAGGCACCAAGGGTTCCTTTCTCCGCCACGCATCGAAAAAATACCCCCGGCGCGCGAGCGACCGGAGGCATGTTCTGGACCCGTGTGGACGCAGCCCTTACGCGCCGCCGAGGAATTCCTCGCAATAGCTCTGGCCGCCATTGATGCCGGGACGGTCGACCACGGTGCGCACGCTGCGGATGATATAGTCGGGCGATACCGTCAGTTGGACTTCACAGCGCAGGTATTCCGTGCGCGCCTTGCTGATGATCTTTCCCTTCTTGCCGTCAACCTGTTCGTAGACCGCCGGCACGACACGGGTTTTGTGACCGCCGCGCCAGGTATAGATCGTCGACCTGCCGGCCGCGGTATCGCTCACCGGTGGGCCGAACTTGGCGAAGAACATGCCGGCTTGCTGGCCGTTCCAGCGCGTCTCGACATCATTTTTGGCGATACCCGTCGTCGTGCAGCCGGCCAATGCGACCGCAAGAGCGAGTGTTGCGCCAGCCTTGATCATACCGCGGAAATTCATTCTTGTGTCCCTCAAGCCCATGTCTTCAAGCCCATGTCTTCCGGTAACGCCCGGTGCCCAGCCCCTGCTGGCTCCTCAAAAGGCATTGATCCCCGCTGTAGGCTTTATCCTCAAATTGCCGCTTGGGAAATCGGTCTTGGCCCGCTGAACACGCTATTTTTGCCGTGATGATGCGAGGTTGCAACGCGGCTTGGGGCAAACACCCGTGCCGCCCGGCACAACGATCCCGATGCGGCCCGACTTTCGCATTCCGGGTTGCGCATTTTCACCCCGCATGCGCGGCAGGCGGCGGACGCCAGTCTAGCAAACCTCCAGGAAAAGCGTTGCGTTTCAGATGTTTGCTGCCCTCGTTCGTGAAATTTCCATCTTTCCTGCGGGTTTTTTGGTTCCCCCGACTTGTGCAACAAAATTCACTGGTCTATAGAGGCGCCGCTGGTCACGGAGTGTAGCGCAGTCTGGTAGCGCACCACGTTCGGGACGTGGGGGTCGCAAGTTCGAATCTTGCCACTCCGACCAGTCGAACATGTCGCTCGCCCGAGATGCGCAAAATTTACCATGATCGTTTGATGTCAACCGCTCGTTGCGTGCGACGGTTTCATGCAGATTGCAGTGCAGGTCAATGGCTACGCGGCCCTCCCGAATGTGCCTGAAACTGGGTTGTCGTCCGCAGAGGGCGCATCATATCGCATGCACTGCAAAGATGTGGCTTTGCGTGTATAATGCGCTAACCAATTGCAACCGCTGTTATGTTCGGGCACTCTTGGATACGCACTATGCGTGTCGGGATGTGACCCGATACGGCGCATGCGGTGTGAGGCTGCGAATTCGAGCCGGGTGAAAGCCGATGAATTTTGGTAAACGAAGACGGCGGCAGCGAAGCGAGAAAGTGACCCTGTCCGATGTCGCTCAGGCGGCGGGCGTGAGCGCAATCACGGTGTCGCGGGCCTTGCGCGATCCCGACAAGGTGTCACCCACCTTGCGCGACATGATCCTCAAGACCGTGGAAGACATGGGTTATGTGCCGGATCTTGCCGCCCGCGCTCTGGCCAGCAAGAACAGCGGCATCATTGGCGTCATGTCGCCGTCGCTGACCAACTACGCCTTCATCGCGGTCATGCGCGGCATCGAGGACCGGGTCCGCGCCACCGATCTGCGTATCCAGTATGCCAATCCCAATTATGACAAGCAGGATGAAGTGCAGCAGCTGCGGCTCTTCCTGACGCAGAACCCGGCGGGCATCATCTATGCCGGCCTGTCGAAAAACGACGAGTTGAACGAGATGCTGCGCGCAGCACCCTGTCCCGTCGTCGAGATCATGGATGTCAGCGGTGACCCGCTCGAAATGGCCATCGGCGTCGATCATCGCGCCGCAGCCGAAGTCGCCACCCGGCATCTGCTTCATAAGGGCTATCGGCGCATCGCCCTGCTGGGCGGGCGTTGGGACCTGCGGTCACGTCGCCGCCTGGATGGTTACCGCGCGGTGCTGGAAGAGGCCGGCATCTATGATGCCTCACTCAGTCTCTCGGTCGATGGACATACCAGCGTCGCCCTTGGCGCGCATCTGCTCGAACGCCTTGTCAACGAACATGCCGATGCCGATGCTGCGCTGTGCCACAACGACGACGTGGCGCTCGGCGTCCTGTTCGAATGTCAGCGGCGCGGCATCGTTGTTCCGGATGCCTTTGGTCTCTGTGGCTTCAACGACCTGGATTATGCCGGCATTGCCTGCCCGTCGATCACCTCGGTCCGCATCCCGCGCTACGAGATCGGCTACCGCGCCGTCGATATGCTGCTCAGAGCCACGGGTGAGGGCGCCCCGCCGCCGAGCCTCGTCGATCTCGGTTTCAATCTGATCGAGCGCCAGTCGACGGCCCGATCAGTGATCGCCGGTTGACCACGCGACCGCATTCGCCCGGCGGTTTCGCCTGAATTCGGCCGAGCGCCGACCACAGTCCTCCTGGTCATGCCATGCGCAACGGCAATCGCCGCAAACATCGCCCTGTCGGGTGCATGTCTGCGGCGATTGTCATATCCGGTAGCTTCAGGTTGAAGCGCCTGTGCCTGTTGCCGCGCTCATCCGTCGATATCGTCGAACAGGTCGCGCGCCTCTGCCGTGGTCAACCGGCGGGTTTCCACTTCGTCGCGGCGATTGGAGAGCAGCTCGGTCGCCAGCAGCTGTTCGGCCAGATCGGCCGGCAGCGACAGGATCACCCGGCCTTCATGGGCGTGCAGCCCGCCGAGTTCGGTGCGCTTGCCCGTGATCATGCCGCCGGCCACCGTGTTGTTGGTGTCGGGATCGATCAGGATGAAGGCGCCGGTGGCCCGGTTCAACTCATAGGGGTCGAAGATCGCCATTTCGTCGAAGGACAGATGCACCTTGCCGATGGCATTCATCTGCAACATGTCGCTGGCAACCCATTTGCCGCTTTTCAGATCGAGCTGCGACACCGGTTCGACCTGCACGCGCTGGCGGCGCGAACCGGCCTTCAGCCAATAGCGCTTGCCGGGCACGATGCCGTCCGGCTGCAGCGCCACCATCTGCGCGTCGAAGGCAAGGCCCGTCTGCGGCTGGGCATCGAGCGAAACGATCATGTCGCCGCGCGCCACATCCACCTGGCGGTCGAGCACCAGCGTGATCGCGTCGCCGGCAACGGCGGCGTTGCGCACCAGGTCGAAGGTGACGATCTGCTTGACATTGGCCAACTGGCCCGACGGCAGGATCGCCACGCTGTCGCCAGGCTTCACGGCGCCGCCGGCAACCGTACCCTGATAGCCGCGGAAGCTTTCGCCCGGCCGCGAGACGCGCTGCACCGGCAGGCGGAACCCGGTCGACTGACCGGAGCGCAGAGTGGCCAGCTCCAGCGTTTCGACCAGCGTCGGCCCTTCGTACCAGGGCATCACGGCGTCGGCGGCGTAGACGACGTTTTCGCCCTTCAGCGCCGACATCGGGATTGCGGTCACCTGGCGCACGCCGAGCGATAGTGCCAGCGCCTTGAAGTCGTGGTGGATCTGTTCGAACACAGCCTTGTCGTAGCCGACCAGGTCGAACTTGTTGACCGCCAGCACGAACTGCTTGATGCCCATCAGCGAGGCGATGGTTGCGTGGCGGCGGGTCTGTTCGAGCAGGCCGGTGCGCGCATCGACGAGCAGCACGGCGAGATCGGCGGTCGATGCGCCGGTTGCCATATTGCGGGTATACTGTTCGTGGCCGGGTGTGTCGGCCACGATGAACGAGCGCCGGTCGGTGGCGAAATAGCGATAGGCGACATCGATGGTGATGCCTTGTTCGCGCTCCGCCTGCAGGCCGTCCAGCAACAGCGCGAAGTCCGGCAGGCCGAGATCGTTCTGCTTGCCTGAGTCACGGTTGAGGGCTGCGGCCTGGTCTTCCTTGACGGCCTTGGTGTCCCACAGCAGCCGGCCGATCAGCGTCGACTTGCCGTCATCCACGGAGCCGCAGGTAATCAGGCGCAGCGGGCGCGAATCGCGGCTGATGGCGGCCGGCTCTGCCTGCGGTGCGATAGGCTGGGCCACGGTAGAGGCGAGGGCGGTGTTGGCTTGAGCGGTCATCTCAGAAATATCCTTCGCGTTTCTTCTTTTCCATCGACCCGGCCTGGTCGCGGTCGATGGCCCGGCCCTGGCGCTCGGACACGGTGGCAATCTCGAGCTCGGCGATCACTTCGCCGAGCGTGGTGGCGTCGGACTTGATCGCGCCGGTCAGCGGCCAGCACCCGAGCGTGCGGAAGCGGATCATGCCCTCCTGCACCTCTTCGTCCGGCAGCGGCTCGAAGCGCGGATCCTCGGCCCATAGCAGCATGCCGTCACGTTCGACGAACTTGCGGTTCTTGGCGTAGTAGAGCGGCGGCAGCGGGATGTTCTCCGCCTGGATGTAGCGCCAGATATCGACTTCGGTCCAGTTCGACAGCGGGAAGGCGCGCACGCTTTCGCCACGGCGCACCATGCCGTTATAGATGTTCCACAGTTCCGGGCGCTGGTTGCGCGGGTCCCATTTGTGGTCCGGCGTGCGGAACGAATAGATGCGTTCCTTGGCGCGGGACGCTTCTTCGTCGCGCCGTGCGCCGCCGAAAGCCGCATCATATTTGCCGGCATCGAGCGCCTGGCGCAGCGATTCCGTCTTCATCACGTCGGTATGGTAGGACGAGCCGTGGGTGAACGGCGAGATATTCTCGGCCGCACCGCGCGGATTGGTGTACACGATCAGGTCGAGATCAAACTTTTCCGCCATCTCGTCGCGAAACGCGATCATTTCCGGAAACTTCCAGCCGGTATCGACATGGAGCAGCGGGAAGGGCACGCGGCCGGGGAAGAAGGCCTTGCGCGCCAGATGCAGCAGCACGGAAGAATCCTTGCCGATCGAATAGAGCATGACCGGACGCTCGAATTCCGCCGCCACTTCGCGGAAGATATGGATCGCTTCGTTTTCCAGCGCCTTCAGATGTGGATCAAGCGGCGGCTTGCTTGCGGCATCCTTGGAATGCGGATCGAATTCGGATGTGTGTACGTGCATGGTCTTCTTTTCTTTCCTTGGGCAGTTGCCCCGAAGTCTCTCTTTGGCTTTGCCCCTCATCCACCTTCTCCCCGCTTGCGGGAAGAAGGTCCCGGCAGGGGATGAGGGGCAAGCTCAAAGGGCAAACAATGTTCAGGCCGGCGTCGGTATCGCCGAGGCCGCAGCCTCCGGCACATGCAGGCCGCATTCGCGCTTTTCGTCGTTTTCCCACCACCAGCGGCCGGCCCGTTCCGGTTCGCCCGGCTTGATGGCGCGGGTGCACGGCTCGCAGCCGATCGACGGATAACCGCGCGCATGCAGCGGATTGATCGGAACGCTTTCCGCCTCGACATAGGCGTTGATGGCCTCGATCGACCAGTCGGCCAGCGGGTTGATCTTGATCAGGTCGCGCTCGGCATCATATTCGGCGAACGGCGTGGTGGCGCGGTTGCCGGACTGTCCGCGGCGCAAGCCCGTGACCCAGTAGCGGGCGCCGTCAAGCGCCTCGGCCAGGGGAACCAGCTTGCGCACATGACAGCAGGCATGGCGCGCTTCGACGCTCTCGTAGAAGCCGTTCAGGCCGAATTTCGCCGCATAGGTGTCGACATCGTCCTGTTTCGGGGTGAAGCGCTGGATCGAGATGCCGAAGCGTTCCTCGGTCTCGGCGATCAGGTCCACGGTCTCCTTGAACAGGCGGCCGGTCTCGAGCGTCGATACATCGATCGGCAGTCGGGCAAGGCCGATCGCAGCCGTGATCACCTGATCCTCGATGCCGAGGCTGGTGGTGAACACGGCGCGACCCTCATGCGCTGCGACAATGCGAAGACGCTCGGTCAGATCTGCATGTTCCAGAGTTGTATTCAGGAGGCTGGCAAGTTCGGTGTTGCTTGGAAGGTTCATCTGTTTGTCCCTGCTACAGGTGCGCATTATCCCGCAAACGGGCGGGCGCGGACAGGAATTGCCTTTCAAGCCAGTGCACAGAATGAGCAAATATCTCTCCCCAGTGATGCAAACTCGGGATTTCGTCCCGCCCAACCCGCGCTGTCGTTTCCCGAGGCGCCGCAAATTCCAGCGCCTTTCCCGTCTTTGCGACGGCAAAAAAACCAGGTTTGCACATGGAAACACCGCAGGCCGCAAATCGACATTTGAACCCATGGCGGATTTCGGCTATTGCGACATCGTGCGGACGCCGGTCCGCATGAGCCGGTGTTTTTTGATGATTTCCCAACGAGCCAAATATGCGCTGCGGGCGCTGAATGTCTTGGCACGCGCCACGCCGGGCGAGCCGGTGCAGATTCCCGACATTGCCGAACAGCAGCGCATCCCGAAGAAGTTCCTCGAGCAGATTCTCCTCGAACTGAAGCGCGCCGGGATCGTCGAAAGCAGGCGCGGCAAGCAGGGCGGCTATCTTCTATTGCGGGCTGCTATCGACATTACCTATGGCGAGGTCCTGCGCCTGATTGACGGTCCCGTCGCGCCCTTGCCCTGCCTGTCGCTCTCGGCCTATCGCCGCTGCGAGGATTGCGCCGGCGAACAGGATTGCGAAGTCCGTCACGTCTTTTCCCGTGTTGCCGACGAAACGCGTGCCGTGCTCTTTTCGACCAGTCTCGCCGATGCGGTCTCCACGCGCCACCCGGAATTGGCCTGAGCCCAGCATCGGATTTGACCGCCTGCACCGGTATCCGGGTCGGCCCTTCTCCCCTCCCATTGGCCCGACAGCATTTTGCAGCGAAGCTTTTTCGCAGTATTTTCCACCCCTAGCGACGGCTCCCGGCGCAAGCCTGTTCTGCCAAGGCGCCTCGACCGGGGTACGGTTTTGTTATTTTTCGCCTTGCGTTGACTAACACTACTCGTCCGGTAGTCTTAATTTCATCGAAACGAGATGAGGAGGAAGACGCATGAAAAGCATCCTGAAACAGGTCAGTGCTCTCGTGATTGGCCTTGGGCTGACAGCGGGTTCGTTCGCTCCGGCATTTGCCGATGCCCAGTTGCTCAATGTCTCCTACGATCCGACGCGGGAATTCTACAAGGAATACAATGAGGCGTTTGCCAAGCATTGGCAGGAGACAGTGGGCGAAGCGGTGACGATCCGCCAGTCGCATGGCGGTTCGGGCAAGCAGGCCCGCGCCGTGATCGATGGTCTCGACGCCGACGTGGTGACGCTGGCGCTTCAGGGCGACATCGATGCCATTGTCGAAAACACCGGCAAGATCGCCAAGGACTGGCGCGGCCGCCTCGAAAACAACTCTTCTCCTTATACCTCGACCATCGTCTTCCTCGTGCGCAAGGGCAATCCGAAGGGCATCAAGGATTGGGGCGATCTGGTGAAGGGTGACGTGCAGATCGTCACGCCGAATCCGAAAACCTCCGGCGGTGCGCGCTGGAACTATCTCGCCGCCTGGGCCTGGGCGCACAAGGAGTTCGGCGGCGACGAGACGAAGATCAAGGCGTATATCACCGAGATCTTCCGCCGCGCCCCCGTGCTTGACACCGGCGCCCGCGGCTCGCTGACCAGCTTTGCCCAGCGCGAAATCGGTGACGTGCTGCTGTCGTGGGAAAACGAGGCGCATCTCGCCGGCCAGGAATTCGGCGCCGATGCCTTCGAGATCATCACCCCGTCGCAGTCGATCCTCGCCGAACCGCCGGTGGCCGTCGTCGATGCGAATGTCGATGCCAAGGGCACGCGCAAACAGGCGGAAGCCTATCTCGCCTATCTCTATTCGGAAGAGGGTCAGCGCCTTGCCGCCAAGCATTTCTACCGTCCGTCCAAGCCCGAGCTTGTGCCAGCCGACGCGCTGATAGCCCTTCCCAAGATCGATCTGGTTACCATCGACGACCCGATCTTCGGCGGTTGGGCCAAGGCGCAGCCGACCCATTTCGGCGACGGCGGCATCTTCGACCAGATCTACAAGCCGGCACGCTGAACAAGACGTCCTCCCAGGGACAACAAGCCCCGACCTCGTTTGCGAGGCCGGGGCTTGTCGGGACTTGAATGCAGCACGGGATAAGGCATCATCAATGCGGAATATGGAATGACGGGACAGCTCATGAAGAACTGGCGCCAGCCGAGCATCTTGCCAGGGTTTGGCCTGACGCTTGGCTATACGATCACCTATCTTACCCTGATCATCCTGATCCCGCTGGCGGCCCTGGTGTTCCGCACGGCATCCCTCGGCTGGACCGATTTCTTCGCAGTCGTCATGGACGAGCGCACCCAGCTTGCGCTGCGCATCTCCTTTGGCGCCGCCCTGATTGCAGCGCTGGTCAATGTCGTCTTCGGCGTCATCGTCGCCTGGGTTCTGGTCCGCTATCAGTTTCCCGGCCGCCGCCTGCTCGATGCGGTGGTCGACCTGCCGTTTGCCTTGCCGACCGCCGTTGCCGGTATCGCGCTCGCCGCTCTCTATGCCAAGAACGGCTGGATCGGCGGCCTGCTCGATCCGATCGGCATCAAGGTCGCCTTCACGCCGCTCGGCATTGTCTTTGCGCTGATCTTCATCGGCCTACCCTTTGTCGTGCGCACGGTGCAGCCGGTGATGGAGGAGCTCGACCGCGAGGTCGAGGAGGCGGCAGCGACGCTGGGCGCCAGTCGTTTCCAGACGATCCGCCGGGTCGTGCTACCCAGCCTGACGCCCGCCATCCTCACCGGCTTTGCGCTCGCCTTTGCCCGGGCCGTTGGTGAATACGGCTCGGTCATCTTCATCGCCGGCAACATCCCCTACGTATCGGAAATCGCACCGCTCCTCATCGTCATCCGGCTGGAGGAGTTCAATTATGCCGGCGCGACGGCCATAGCCTCGATCATGCTGCTCATCTCGTTTGCCATGCTGCTGTTCATCAACCTGCTGCAGATGTGGAGCCGCCGGAGATATGCCAATGTCCGCTGAAACAAGCGCATCCCGCCGTTTCCGCGATGCGGCGACGGAAACGCCGCTGGCACGTTACATTCTGGTTGCGATTGCCGTCGGCTTCATGGCGCTGATCCTGCTGATGCCGCTGCTTTTGGTCTTCATCGAGGCGTTCCGCCAGGGCATTCCGGCATTCTTCGAGGCGCTTGGCGATGTCGATGCGCTGGCCGCCATTCGCCTGACGCTATTGGTGGCCGCGATTGCCGTGCCCCTCAATCTGGTCTTCGGCGTCTCGGCCGCCTGGGCGATCGCCAAGTTCGAATTCAAGGGCAAGACCTTCCTCACCACCCTGATCGATCTGCCGTTCTCGATCTCGCCGGTCATATCCGGCCTGGTCTATGTGCTGCTTTTCGGTGCCAACAGCTGGCTCGGCCCGATCCTGAAAGGCTGGGGCATCGAGATCCTGTTTGCCGTGCCCGGCATCGTGCTTGCCACGGTCTTCGTCACCTTTCCCTTCGTTGCCCGCGAACTGATCCCGCTGATGCAGGAACAGGGCACCGGCGACGAGGAAGCGGCCCTGTCGCTCGGCGCCAATGGCTGGCAGACCTTCTGGTATGTCACGCTGCCCAATATCAAATGGGGCCTGCTCTACGGCGTCCTGCTCTGCAACGCTCGTGCCATGGGTGAGTTCGGCGCCGTCTCGGTCGTCTCCGGCCATATCCGTGGCCTGACAGAAACCATGCCGCTGCATGTCGAGGTCCTCTACAACGAATACAATTTCGTCGCTGCCTTCGCGGTCTCGACGCTGCTCGCTCTCCTTGCCCTGGTCACGCTCGCGCTGAAGACGATCCTCGAGATCCGTTACGGCGAACAGCTGTCGGCAAGCCGCAAACATTGAAAGGTCAGTCCCGATGGATGTCACGATCAACAATATCCGCAAGGATTTCGGCCAGTTTCCGGCCCTGCACGATGTTTCGCTCTCTGTCGGTACCGGCGAGCTGATCGCGCTGCTCGGGCCTTCCGGCTCCGGCAAGACCACGCTGTTGCGGCTGATTGCCGGCCTCGAACAGCCGACCGAAGGCCGGATCTTCTTCGGCGGCGAGGATGCCTCGCACAAGAGCGTGCAGGAGCGCCATGTCGGCTTCGTTTTCCAGCACTACGCCCTGTTTCGCCATATGACCGTGGCCGACAACATTGCGTTTGGCCTCAAAGTGCGCCCCAAGGCCACGCGCCCGCCGGCCCATGAGATCAAGACGCGCGTGGCCGACCTGATCGACATGGTCCAGCTGAATGGCCTCGAAAAGCGCTATCCGGCCCAGCTCTCCGGCGGCCAGCGTCAGCGCGTCGCACTGGCCCGCGCCATGGCGATCGAACCTTCCGTGCTGCTGCTTGACGAACCGTTCGGCGCACTCGACGCCAAGGTCCGCAAGGACCTGCGCCGCTGGCTGCGCGAATTTCACGACCGCACCGGCCACACCACCTTTTTCGTTACCCACGACCAGGACGAGGCGCTGGAACTGGCCGACCGCGTCGTCGTCATGAGCCAGGGCAAGGTCGAGCAGATCGGCACCGCAGACGATGTCTACGACCGGCCGAACTCGCCCTTCGTCTTCTCCTTCATCGGCGAGAGCTCGCATGTGCCGGTCACGCTGAAAGCGGGCGAGATCCGCTTCCGGGGCGAAAGCATCGGCCTGTCCGAACAGGGGGGCGACTGCGACGGCATGCTGTTCTTCCGTCCGCAGGATGTGGTTCTGACCGATCATGGCAATGCGCTGTCCGGCAAGGTGACCGCCAGCCGCCGTCTGGCCGGCACCCGCATTGCCGAAATCGACATTTCCGGCAGCGGCGAAGCCCATCACATCGAGATCGAGGTCCCGCTCGAAGCCACTGTCGTGATCGGCGGCGACCTCAGCTTCCGCCCGACCAGCTGGAAGATCTTTCGCGATGCTGCGTAAGTATCAAATGATCAGATACTGACGAACGTCAGTTCCTTTTCAGCAAATACACGCGGTGGTATAATTCCCCTGTTCAAAAGGGGGAACACGCACATGCCTATGCTTTCTATCTGGTATTTCCGCACCGCAATCCTGTTTCTGATCGCCGGGATCTGTCTCGGCCTCTATATGTCGATCACCCATGAATTCGCGGCGACCGGCGCGCATGCGCATATCAACCTGCTCGGCTGGGTGACGATGGCGATCTTCGGGATCTACTACGCACTCAATCCCGGCCAGGCCGCAAGCCGGATCGCGCGGCTCCAGTATTTCATCTACACGCTCGGAATTCTGGTCATGGCGCCGTCGCTGTTTCTGATGTTGAGCGGAAATCCAGCAATGGAGCCGCTGGTGGCGATCTCGTCGCTGGTGACCTTCTCCGGCGTCCTGCTGTTTGCCTTCATCCTGTTTACCCGCAAGGCCTGAAATCAGGATCCGGCTCTGTCCGCAATAAACAGCCAGCGCCTCGTCGAGACGCTGGCTGGTCGTGTTCACACCAGGAAGATCGAGATGATCGGAAATGCCGTCAGAAGAATGATGCGCAGCAGGTCGGCGGTGACGAAGGGCGTTATGCCCTTGTAGGTCTCGCGGATCGGCACATCGCGCGCCATCGCCGATATGATGAACAGGTTGAGCCCGACGGGTGGTGTTATCATGCCGATCTCGGCCACCATCAGCACCAGGATGCCGAACCAGATGGCGAAGTGTTCGGGGCTGAGGCCAAAATCCATGGCAGTCACGATCGGGAAGAAGATCGGGATCGTCAGGATGATCATCGACAGCGAATCCATGATGCAGCCGAAGATGATGTAGAGGACCAGGATGATGATCAGCACGGTCATCGGCGCGAAGCCCTGCGCTGTCACCCATTCCGCGCCCAGTTGCGGCAACCGCGAGAAGGCGAGGAAGGAATTGAACACCGAGGCGCCAAGCACGATGAAGAAGATCATGCCGGTCGAGACGGCCGTTTCCTTGAAGCAGTCGAACAGCGCGCCTTTGCTGAGCCCTCCGGCCTGCCAGGCAACCAGACCTGCGCCCGTGGCGCCGATCGCGGCTGCCTGTGTCGGCGTGAACCAGCCGAGATAGATGCCGCCGACGACGAGGAAGAAGATAGCCACGACCGGCCAGACCGCAATCAGCGCCGGCACCCGTTCGGCCCAGGGGATACGCTTTGCCTGACCGGCACTTTCCGGCTTGAGGCGTACATAGATGGCGATCACCAGCAGATAGGATGCCGCCGCAATCAGGCCCGGCACGAAGGCCGCGAGAAACAGCTTGGCGATGTTCTGCTCGGCGAGGATCGCATAGATGACCAACACGACCGAGGGCGGGATCAGGATGCCGAGCGTGCCGCCGGCGGCCAGCGTCGCCGTGGCCAGCCCGCCGGCATAGCCGTTGCGCTTCAGTTCCGGCAGGGCGACCTGCGCCATCGTGGCAGCCGTTGCCAGCGACGAGCCGCAGATCGAGCCGAAGCCGGCACAGGCGCCGACGGCGGCCATGGCCACGCCACCCTTGCGATGCCCGAGAAAGGCGGCGGCTGCGTTGAACAGTGCCTGGCTCATACCGCCGCGCGCGGCAAACTGCCCCATCAGCAGGAAAAGTGGGATGATCGACAGCGAATAATTGGCATTGGTCGACCAGGGCAGGGCCTTCAGCTGTGACAGGATCGGCGTCCATTTGCCGAGCACCAGATAGGTGCCGATCACGCCGGTGCCGAGCATGGCGGCGGCAATCGGGACGCGCAGGAAAATCAGAAGAATGAGGACCGGAAAGGACCAGAGCCCGATTTCAACACTGCTCATCAATGGGCTCCAAGCGATGCGACGATGGTCCGTCCGCTTCTGATCTCGCGGATGTCGGACAGGATGATGAAGAGGCAGACGAAAAGGTTTGCGATCATCAGGACAAGCGCGATCGCAAAGCCCCACCAGACCGGCAGGAGCAGCAGCGCCGTCGTCTCGCCGTTTTCGAATTTGTCGAAGGTGCCGATCGCATGACGCCATGTCAAAAGCCCGATCAGCGCTGCGATGATGACGTCGCCGATCAGCTGGGTCCAGTTCATCGCCTTTGAGCCGAAGGCAGAAATCAGGATGTCGACGCCGACATGCCCACGCTTCAGCTGGCAGAACGGCAGGAAGGCGAACACGGCGAGGCCACACAGCGCCTCGACCAGTTCGATCTCGCCGGGCAGCGGCTTGAAGGTGAGGCCGCCCAGGATCGACAGACCGGTCAGGATGCAGGCGGCAACCAGGCAAAAGCCACCGAAGGCAACCAGAAGGCTGGCAAGCCGCTCGCAGGCCCGTTGCAGGCGTTCAAAGCTGTTTTGGGAGAAGGTGGCCATACGGCATCCTCGACATGATGTGAAAATCCGGGCGCCGTGCAGACAGCGCCCGGAAATCGGTTGTGGGAATTACTTGCTATACTGCTCGATCAGCGCGACAGCATCCTTGTGCAGCGTGGTGCCGTCCAGGCCCTTGCCGTCCATGTCGGCGATCCACGCCTTGGTCACCGTTTCGCCGGCGGTCTTCCATCGGGCCGTTTCGGTCTCGTCGAGCGTGATCGTGGTATTGCCGGCCTTGTCGGCAATGTCCTTGCCGCGCACGTCGCCTTCATCCATCGCCACGCCGAACTGCCGTGCCAGCTCCTTGCCGGAATTGGCGTCGATGACCTTTTTCAGGTCGTCGGGCAGGGCGTCATAGCTGTCCTTGTTCATCGCAAACAGGAACGTGCCGGTATAGAGACCGTTCTTGCCGGAGAACGCGGTGTGGTTCGGCGCGAGCTCTGCGATCTTGATCGCCGGCGTCACTTCCCAGGGCACGACCGTTCCATCGATCACGCTTTTCGACAGGCTTTCCGGCACCGCCGTCACAGGCATGCCGACAGGGGCAGCGCCCATGGCTTCCAGCATCTGGTTGACCACCTTCGACGTGCCGCGCAGCTTCAGGCCGTTCATGTCTTCCAGCGCCTTGACCGGCTTGGACGCGATCGTGTGGATCAGCCCCGGGCCATGGGTGTGCACGGCGAGCACGTGGTAGTCCTTCAGCTCGTCCGTCAGGTGCTTTTCATAATAGTCGTAAAACGCCTGCGATGTCGCTTCGCCGCTGGTCATCACGAAGGGCAGCTCGAAGGCTTCGGACTTCGGGAAGCGCCCCGGCGTATAGCCGAACAGCGTCCAGGTGATATCGACGACACCGTCCTTGACCTGATCGACCAGATCGGCCGGCTTGCCGCCGAGCTGCATGGCCGGATAAAGCTCGACCTCGATGCGTCCGCCGGAATCGGCCTTGATTTTCTCGGCCCAGGGCGCCAGCACCTTGGCGGGGATTGTCGCCTGCGGTGGCAGGAACTGGTGCAGCTTCAGCGTCACCTCGGCCGCAACGGCCGATGTGGACATGGCCGCCAATGCGGCTCCGGACATTCCGGCAAAAAGGAATTTACGCAACATGATCTCCTCCAGACGTGCGCGTGACATAGATCGGGGAGATCGGTTGCGCAGCCATGCCGCAACGCCGGATGAAAGGACGGGTGCAATTCCGGTCATTTCGCCTCCGGAGATGACGATCCTCCATGATCGCAACGCCTCCCCTAATATGGTTATGTTTGCAGAAGTGCCGGACGCCCGCAAATAATAATCTCGGCATAATCCATAACGGTACGGATATGTTTCTGCCCGGCGCTCTCCGGGTAAAAGCGCTTCCGGTCTATCTTTCGCTCGCTCGCCACAGGGTTCGGCTTGGCGAATGATAGGCGGCACAGTATAGGTGCCGCCGGCCCGACCATGATGGTTCGATGCGGGCGGCGAAGGTCAAGGACAGGTTTGGCATGAGTGTTTCCCGCGTGACGATGCGCAATGTGCGACCAACCATGGCGCTGGCGGTCTGTCTGGCTATCGGTTTGTCATCCTGCGCTGGCCGACCCGGTCCCGAAACACTGGCGACGATCGGCGATCTTGATTTCAAACCTGCCAAGGTGGAAACCCTTTTTGCCGTCACCACGCGCGATCGAGCAGAACCAGGCAAGAATGTCTTCACCGCGGGCAAGGCGCGCACCGTCAACTATGCCAGCTTCGACGTGTCGATCCCGGCCAATCACAAGCCGGCCAACATCGAATGGCCGAAGGGTTCCAAGGTTGATCCCGAAAAGGATTTCGCCGTCATCGATCAATCGGTGCTGCAGCGCGAGCAATTGCTCGATGCCGTGGCGCGACGCACCGCAAAGGGCGCTGCCCCGACCGTCTTCGTGCATGGCTACAACTACAATTTCCAGGAAGCGCTGTATCGTCTGGCCCAGTTGAAGACCGACAGCGACATCGACGGGTCGCCGATCCTCTTCTCCTGGCCTTCGCATGCCGCCATCCCGGCCTATGTCGCCGACAAGGAATCGGCCACCTATTCGCGCGATGCGCTGGCACAATTGCTCGCCGATCTCACCGCTCGAACCAAAGGCACGGATGTCGAGGTCTTTGCCCATTCGATGGGCGGCTGGCTGACGGTCGAGGCGCTGCGCCAGTTGAAGCTGCAGGGACGCAGCGACGTCTTGGACCGGCTGCGGGTGATCCTGGCGGCCCCCGATATAGATCGGGACGTCTTCGTCTCCCAGCTGGATGTCATCGGCCCGATGCGCCGTCCGATCACCATTCTTGTCTCGCCGGACGATCGCGCACTGAAGGTGTCCAGCATTCTCGGCGCCGGCTCGCCGCGTGTCGGGGCGGTCGATGTCACCGATCCCAGGGTCGCCGACGCGGCAAAGGCGGCCGGCGTCAACATTATCGATATATCGTCGCTGGAATCGCTCGATCCCTCCAATCACAATCGTTATGTCGAGGCGGTGGCCCTGGCAAAGACGTTGAGCAGGCCGACGGCCAATGCCGGTCTTGGCGATGCCGGTGCCTTCATCTTCGATGCCGCCGCCCAGACCATTTCCAGTCCCTTTTCGTTGGCGGCCACAGTCCTGCGCGGCAACTGAGCCCCGCCAACCGCAAACCGCCAGCCACCAACCGGCATCTGGCCTACGCGCACCATCGTGCTGCGTCACGATGCGCCCACGACACATTGGGGATAGGGTCCGGCCATTTCGGATTTGCTCACCTCCAGGGTTGACCGGCGACGGGATCCGGTGTCTTGCGCAAGGCAAAGGGTGGATGTCCGTTCGCCAAACGGCGTGACGCAAGCTCCGCTCCATGCATGGACGCTAATGGGCGTTCTATCTCAACGAATTAGTGGTCTCCCGCATGGCGCAATTCGCCGTTGAAACCGAGATAACAGCGCCTGCCGTTCCGGCCGCTCGCGCGAAGCCTGTTCTTGTCTCACTGATGACGGCATTGTTGCCCGCATTGGCGCGCTCCAGGCCCTTCAGTGCGCTTGTTCTGGCCGGCGTCTCCCTCGCCATGGCCGTGCCGCTGTTCTTTGAGGAAAGCCTGGTGCAGATCGCCTGGCGGCTCTGGTTGTCGCGTCATGTCGTCGATCCGGCGGAAAGCACGCTCGGCGTCTCCATGGTGATCGGCGCCATTGCCTCGCGCGGGCTCGTCCGCCTGCCGCGCCGCCTTGCCGACCAGCCGTCGCCGGAGGACGTCGCCCGTGCGATCGGGATCCTCGCCAATCAGCCCAATGCCAGCGCCGGTCTTGTGCGTCTCGGCGACAAGAAACTGTTGTTTTCGGAGTGCGGCGGTGCCTTCATCATGTATGCCCGCCGCGGTCGTTCGATGGTGGCTCTGTTCGATCCGGTCGGCCCTAAAGCTCTCTGGGTGCCGCTGACGCTGAAATTCATTGCCGAGGCGAAGAGCCGCCGCTGCCGTCCGGTCTTCTACCAGGTCTCGGCCGACTTTCTCCCGGTCACCGTCGAGGCCCGGCTGAACGCGTTGAAGCTTGGCGAACAGGCGGTGGTCGATCTGTCGCGTTTCAGCCTGGCCGGCGGCGACTGGTTGAAGCTGCGCCGCTCGATCAACCGCGCCGAACGCGACGGCCTTGAATTCCAGCTGCTGGCGCCGGCCGACGTGCCTGCGGTATTCGACGAACTGTCGGCCGTCTCCGATGCCTGGCTTTCAGCACACAAGGCCGGCGAGAAGGGTTTTTCGCTCGGCACGTTCAAACCGCATTATGTCATGTCCGAGCCGGTTGCCGTCATCCGCCTCGAAGGCCGCATCGTCGCCTTCGCCAATATCCTGACGACAGCTACCGGCGGCGATGCCTTCATCGACCTGATGCGCCATCTGCCCGGCGTGCATCGCGGCATGATGGACCTGCTGTTTGTCCGGATCATGGAACACCTGAAGGCCGAGGGTTTCCGCAGCCTCAATCTCGGCATGGCACCGCTCGCCGGCCTGTCGACCCACAAGCGCGCGCCGATCTGGAACCATGTCGGCCGCCAGCTCTATGAAAACGGCGAGCGCTTCTACAATTTCCGCGGCGTGCATGCGTTCAAGTCGAAATTCGACCCCGACTGGCAGCCGCGATATCTCGCCGTGGCCGGCGCCGGCTTCCCGATCGCCTCGCTCGTCGATGTCACCATGCTGATCGGCGGCGGCCTCAAGGGCGTGTTGCGCCGATGAGACGCCTGAAGGCGATCGCAATGTCGATGGTCGTGATGCCGGCGCTTGCGAGCCTCGGGCCGATGGCGCTAGTCGTGGTGTTTATCCTCACAGCGTCATTTTCGGTTCCGGCCCGGGCCGCCGATTTTGCCACCGTCAGCCTGCCAACCGACCGGATCGTCATGCCCGAAGGCGAGCCTTCCGGCCTTCTCATCCTGTTGTCCGATGCCGATGGCTGGGCCGAAGACGAGGGCCGCATCCAGCGCACGCTGGCCGACAAAGGCGCCATCGTCGTCGGCGTCGATCTGCCTGCCTATCTGGCGGCGCTCGGTCGCGAAACGCGCGATTGCCTCTATCTGGTCTCCGATATCGAAAAGCTCGGCCGCCAGATCCACCGCGCCCATGGCATCGAGACGTTCCATCCGCCGATCGTCGCCGGCTGGGGCGAGGGCGCAACGCTGGCGCTGGCGATCCTCGCCCAGACGCCCAACTCGACCATTGCCGAGACTGTCGCGGTCGACCCCGAAGCCGTCCTTCCGCTGGCAAAGCCGCTCTGCACGCCGGCCGAGAAGAAACCGGAGGGCAATGGCATCGTCTATGGCCTGAAACCCGCGCCGCTGCCCGATCCGCTCAGCCTGATCCTCTCGCCGGCCGCAAGCGAAACCGGCCGCCGTCATGCAATGGCGCTGAAAGCCTTCAAGCCGGAAATCCGGCTGGAAGACAGCGCAGACAGTGCCGCCGTTCTGTTCGAACGCGAAAGCCTGGCCGCGCTGGAGCGAGGTGCGGCAAGCCGCGCGCCGCTCGACCTGCCGATCGTTGAACTGCCGGCCGTGCCGCGTTTCGACACGCTTGCCATCATCTATTCCGGCGACGGCGGCTGGCGCGACATCGACCAGAAACTCGGCGGTTTTCTCCAGGCCGAAGGCGTGCCGGTCATCGGTCTCGATGCGCTGCGCTATTTCTGGAGCGAGCGCAGCCCGGAGCAGACGGCGAAAGACCTGTCGCGCATTATCGCCACCTATCGCGAGCGCTTCGGCGTCCGGAATGTCGTGCTGGTCGGCTATTCCTTCGGCGCCGATATCCTGCCCGCCACCTACAACCGCCTGCCGCTGGCCGACAAGGCCGCGGTCACCCAGCTCTCCCTGCTGGCGCTGTCGCACAAGGCCGATTTCGAGATCGCCGTCACCGGCTGGCTCGGCATGAGTGGCACCGGCAAGCACGGCGATCCGGCCGAGCACCTGAAGACGGTCGAAGCGGCCAAGATCCAGTGCATCTACGGTCTTGCCGAGACGGCGAGCGCCTGTCCGGCTGTCGCTGCCATCAAGGGAACCCAGGTCATCGCCCGCCCCGGCGGCCATCATTTCGACGGCAAATACAAACTGCTCAGCGATCTGGTCCTGAAACGCCTCGGCTCGACCTGAGCCGTGCTGGCCGTGGCGCCGGAAAGTCTTTGCTCACTGCGGCAAACCTCATGCCTTACCAGCTCTCGCATTCTGCGCTATATTAACCGGCAGTTCCAACCGGACCATCGCCGATGACCTCGAATGCCAAACCCCAAGCCGAGCCGGTAGCAAAGCCGAGCGTGTTGCACGACGAGGAATTCCAGGCCGCTGCCAAAAGCGTGCTGCGCGAGGGAGAAACCGTCTCCGACCTGATCGACCGATCCGCCCGAGCAGAGGTCGAATATCGCAAGGTCCAGGCCGATTTCATCACAAGAGGGCTGGCGTCGCTGGCGGAAGCGGAGCGCACCGGAGTATTTTACAGCGACGAAGACGTGCACAACATGCTGAACGATAAGCTTGAGAAAGCGAGGGCTCGCAAGGCAGCGCATTTCAAATGAGTTTCCGGCTATTATATACGCCGGATTTTTATGAGGATCTGGATCGGATCGCCGAATTTTTGATCATACGTGATCCGGGCCTTGCTGAGCGGGCGATTGTTGCGGTTCAGAAGGCCTTGATCACCCTGAGGGATTTCCCTCTGAGGGCAAGACGAGCGTCAAGGGAGGACCCGACGCTGAGGGAGTTGATCGTCCCGTTCGGCTCTTCGGGTTATGTCGTACTGTTCCGCGTTTATGATAGCGAAACCCTTGTGATCATCGCCATACGCCACCAGCGCGAAGAAACATATGAGTGACTACCGGTCACTGGTCTCCCAACGCGGATTGATCCACGGCTCCTGATTGCTGCGGGGCAGGGGCTGCTTGCCGAGAATATGATCGGCAGCCTTCTCGCCGGTCATGATCGACGGGCCGTTGAGATTGCCATAGGTCAGGCGCGGGAAGATCGAGCTATCGGCGACGCGCAGGCCCTCGACGCCGATCACCCGGCATTCCGGATCGACGACGGCCATCGGGTCGTCTTTTGAGCCCATCTTGCAGGTGCCGCTCGGGTGATAGGCGCTTTCCAGGTGTTCACGCAGGAAAGCATCGATCTGATCGTCGCTCTGCACGCCTTCGCCCGGCTGGATTTCCGGTCCGCGAAACGCGTCGAAAGCCTTCTGGCCGAAGATCTCGCGGGTGAGGCGCACGCAGTGGCGGAATTTCACCCAGTCTTCCTCATGGCTCATATAGTTGAAGTTGATCAGCGGATCGGCCATCGGGTCGGAGGAGGCAAGCGTCACCGTGCCGCGCGACTTCGAATGGTTGTAGCCGACATGCACCTGGAAGCCGTGGCTTTTCGCCGCCGCCTTGCCGTCATAGGAAATCGCCACCGGCAGGAAGTGGAACTGGATATCCGGCTGCTTGACGCCGGGCGCCGAGCGCACGAAGGCGCAGCTCTCGAACTGGTTCGAGCCGCCCAGTCCCGTGCCGGAAAACAGCCACTGTGCGCCCGCCACGCCCTGCCAGAACCAGGGCAGCCAAGAATAGAGCGAGACCGGCTTCGTTGATACCTGCTGGAAGTAGAATTCCATATGGTCCATCAGGTTGGCGCCGACGCCCGGCCGGTCGACCTTGACCTCGATGCCCTTGTCCTTCAGATGCGCCGCCGGTCCGATGCCCGACAGCATCAAGAGCTTCGGCGAGTTGAACGACGAGGCCGAGACGATCACCTCGCAATTGGCCTTCACCACTTCTATTTTGCCATTGCGCTCGATCTCGACGCCCACGGCCCGGCCGTTTTCGATGACGATCTTCCGGGCAAAGCAGCGCACCAGTTCGACATTCGGCCGCTTCATCGCCGGCTTCAGATAGGCGTTGGCGGCAGACCAGCGGCGCGAGCGCCAGATCGTCTGCTCCATCAGGCCGAAGCCTTCCTGTTTTTCGCCGTTGTAATCCTCGGTGGTCTCGAAACCGGCCTCGCGGCCGGCCTCGACAAAGGCGCGCACCAGCGGGTTCTTCGCCGGCCCGCGCTGCACATGCAGCGGCCCGTCGGTGCCGCGCCAGCCGTCCTGGCCGCCATGCGAATTTTCCATGCGCTTGAAATAGGGCAGCACATCAGCATAGGCCCAGCCGGTGGCTCCGAGCTCCTGCCACCTGTCGAAATCGTCGGCCGAACCGCGCACATAGACCATGCCGTTGATCGACGACGACCCGCCGATCACTTTTCCCCGTGGCGCGGTGATCCGGCGATTGTTAAGGTTCGGCTCGGGTTCCGACAGATAGCCCCAGTTGTAGCGTTTCATGCTCATCGGCCAGGCAAGGGCTGCCGGCATCTGGATGAACGGCCCGATATCCGACCCGCCATATTCGAGCACCATGACGCTATGCTTGCCGTCTTCGGAGAGGCGATAGGCCATGGCCGAACCGGCCGAGCCGGAGCCGATGATGATGAAGTCTGCTTGCATGATTGATGTCCCGCAGCTGTACGAGGTTAGTGACAAGTGTATCGCGATTTGCTATGAATGAGGCGGCATTCATAGCAAATCGCAATTGGTGTTGTATGAAGCAGATCGTCGTTTCCCGAGAGGCGCAAATTAGCTTGAGCAGGATGCAGCCCAAGCGAAGGGCTGCCATCTATGCGAAGCTGCACGCTTACGCCCGCGGTGAACAGGTCGATATCAGGAAAATGAAGGGCAATAGCTACTATCGTATTCGTGTTGGTCAGGACCGTGTGATCATCGACGATCAGGGACGTGTCGTAATGGTGGTCGATGCAGGACCGCGCGGTAGCATCTACAAGGAGTAGGCCGGAATGGGCGATATCCAGAAACTGACAATCGATGGCAAAAACTATGTCTTGCTCAGCGAGGAGGATTTTGAAGATCTGGTCGATGGCCTTCATGCTGAGGCCATCATGGCGCGTATCGCCGCAGGCGAAGAGACCTGGCCGCTTGAATTTGTCATGGAACTGACGGAGAGCGACAGCCGCATCCGCTCGTTCCGCACCTACCGCAAGATGACCGTCTCCGACCTCGCCGCCGCTGCCGGCATTTCCCAGCCTTACCTGTCCGAAATCGAGAGTGGCAAGAAGACCGGTTCCGTCGACGTGCTGAAGCGCATTGCGGCAGCCCTGAAGGTCGATCTCGACGATATTGTCGTGTGAGCCGAAACGCAGGCTGGCCGCCTGAATGGAGTGCCGCGCCAGCCCCCCTCTGGCCTGCCGGCCATCTCCCCCACATGGGGGGAGATCGGCAAGGCGCGCCGGCCTTGCCCGCAGGGGCGCTGTGCTGAAGAGTCGAGCGGTATTGGAGGCGGAAGCCTGTGCCGCGCGTGATCTCCCCCCGTGTGGGGGAGATGCCCGGGAGGGCAGAGGGGGGCGAGCTTGCGCGACAGCCGCGTTCATCTCAATACGGCGCCTCGCACTTGCCCATGCCGACATAAACCGTCTTCAGCTCGCTGTAGTGCTCCAGCGCCGCTGCCGAATTCTCGCGGCCGAAGCCCGACTGCTTCGAGCCGCCGAACGGGATTTCGACCGGGCAGAGATTGTAGGTGTTGATCCACAGCGTACCTGCCTCGAGCTGGTCGACCACCCGGTGCGCGCGGGAAAAATCCGCCGTGAACACGCCGGCCGAAAGGCCGAATTCCGTCGCATTGGCGCGGCCGATCACCTCCGCCTCGTCGTCGAAGTCGAGCACGCACATGACAGGCCCGAAGATCTCCTCGCGGGCGATGGTCATCTCGTCGGTGACATCGGCAAACACCGTCGGCTGGATGTAATAGCCTTCGCCGGCGCCCTTGCTCGGCGAGACATTGTTGGGAATGCCGCCGCCGGTCACAAGCGTGGCGCCCTCGGCCTTGCCCTTTTCGATATAGCCGAGCACCTTTTCGCGCTGCGCCCAGGAGACCATCGGCCCCATCTGCGTCGCTTCGTCCTGCGGGTCGCCAATGATGATCGCCTCGGTGCGTTCTTTCAGCCGGGCGAGGAACCTGTCCTTCATCGCCCGGTGCACGAAGACGCGCGTGCCGTTCGAGCAGACCTGGCCGGTGGAATAGAAATTGCCGAGCATGGCGCCGGAAATGGCGCTTTCCATATCGGCATCGTCGAACACGATCAGCGGCGACTTGCCGCCGAGTTCCATGGTGACGTGCTTGAGCGAGCCGGCGGCTGCGGCGGCCACCTTGCGGCCGGTCGGTACCGAGCCGGTCAGCGACACCTTGGCGACATCAGCGTGGTTGACCAAAAGCGGGCCGGTGTCGCGGTCGCCCTGGATGACATTGTAGACGCCCTTCGGCACACCCGCCTCGATCAGGATCTCGGCGATCTTCAATGCGCCCAGCGGTGTCATTTCCGATGGCTTGAACACCATGGCATTGCCGGCGGCGAGCGCCGGCGCGCCCTTCCAGCAGGCGATTTGCTGCGGATAGTTCCAGGCTCCGATGCCGACGACCACACCGAGCGGCACCCGCTTGGTATAGGCCCAGTCGCCACCCAGCGGGATCTGGCTGCCGTTCAGCGCAGTAGCAATGATGCCGCCGAAGAATTCGAAGCTGTCGGCGCCCGACGTCGCATCGGCGACGATGGTTTCCTGGATCGGCTTGCCGGTATCGAGCGTCTCGAGTTCCGAAAGCTCGCGGTTGCGCTCCCGCATGATCTCGGCCGCCTTCTTCAGGATCCGGCCGCGGGCCGTAGGGCTCATCGCCGCCCATTCATTCTGGGCGCGCTTGGCGGAGGCGATCGCCATCTCGACGATCGCGGGCGTCGCCGCATGCAGCTTGGCGATCACCTCGCCGGTCGCCGGATAGATGCTTTCGATCACGGTGCCGGCGGTATCTTCGACATATTCTCCGTCGATGAAGTGGGAAGCTTTCGGTTGGGCTTTCATGATGTCTCTCCGGACGGGTGTTCGTGTCAGTCTTGTCATCGGGTCTATGCCCCTCATCCCCGGCGCAACGTGTTGCGCCTGACCCTGCCGGGCACCTTCTCCCCGCAGGCGGGGAGAAGGAGGCGCGAGGCTAGCGTTCGGCTTTCCCTCTCTCCGCCTGCGGGGAGAGGGCAGGGTGAGGGGCAATCTGTTCGGCGGTCACCGCGTGCAGCTGCCCCGTGACATAGTCCTCGACCAGCGCCACCGAGGCCTCGATCCCGAGCGGGACCGAGCGCAGACTCTGGCGGATATAGAGCCCGTCGATCATCGCCGCCGCGCCGTCGGCGATGCGGCTTGCGTCATCGCGCGCGCAAAGCGGCGTAAGGCCCGATAAAAGATTGGAATGCAGCCGCCGCGCATAGAGCGCCAGCAATCGCCGGGTCTCTTCCGAGCGTTGCGCCTCGGAATAGAAGGCAAGCCAGGCTGCCACGACATCGGGCGCAAACTGGCCGGCCTGGAAATTCACCCGGATCACCGCGGAGACGCGCGCGCGCGGCGTCTGCGCCGTTGCAAGCGCCGCCACGACATCCGTCTTCAATTGCCGGAGCAGCGAGCGGATGGTCTCGATCAGCAATTGCTCCTTGGAGCCGAAATAGTGATGCGCCAAGGCGGGCGAAACGCCAGCCTCGCGGGCAATCTCGGACATCGTCACCGACAGCGAGCCATGGTGGCCGATCGCTTTCAGCGCGGCATCGACAAGCGCCTTGCGGCGCACGGGTTCCATTCCGATTTTCGGCATCGAGCAATCCTCTCGAGGGGTAATATATTTTTGATTGACTGATCAATCAATGAAAATCTTGCCGTCAACATCGTTGATCGCAACAGACTTCGCCACGCTGTCGACGGATCGTTTACGGTAAATCCAGACACCGGCACTGGTCATGGCGCAACCGGTGGTTCCCCGCAGGGTAATGCGGCCGAAGCCGCAGACACGACAAAAGCGCTTCTGCGCCGGACGGACACGATGCAAGACAGGTTGTGACGCGCGTGCCCGAATGCCGAGACGCTTCGCGCACAGGTAGGGCAGTCATCAAATGTTCATACGGCTGTCACATCCCGGAAAGGTTTTCTTGACGAATTGCAGGCCAAGTTTCGTCCTATAAAAACAAATGCATACTGGAGATAGTCATGGCTTTGGGCGTTGTTGAGGATGGCGGCGTATTGCGTCGCTTCGCCAATGACCAGCTGCTCACCCTGGCCAAGCTGGTGGTCGAGAACGCACTTCAGCCGATTGTCGAAGTCGGGACGGGCGCCGTCTTCGGCTACGAAAGCCTGATGCGCGGTCACGACCGCATCGGTTTCAATTCGCCGCTTGACCTCCTCGACCAGGCTTCAGCCAGCGGCGAATTGCTGGCGCTGGAACAGATGGTCTCGAGCCGGGCGCTCGCCAAGTTCGCCACCCTGCCGGATTGCGCCGCCGCCACCTTGTTCCTCAATCTCGATGTCCGCCTGATCCGCGATGGCGACGCCTTGGTCGACACGCTGCTCGACCAGCTACGCAAGGCCAATATCCCGCCGTCCTCCGTCTGCTTTGAACTGTCGGAACGTTTCGACAATACCGAGGTGCCGGAATTTGCCGGCCTGGTCGCGCGTCTCCGTCGCTCCGGCTTCAAGCTCGCCATCGACGATTTCGGCGTCGGCCATGGCGAGATGAAGCTGCTCTGTGATTACCCTGTCGACTACGTCAAGATCGACCGCCATTTCATCTCGGGCCTCGACAGCAATCCGCGCAAGCGCCACCTCGTCAAGAACATCGTCAATTTCTGCCATGTCCTCGGCGTGCGCGTCATTGCCGAGGGTATTGAGACGGAGGCTGAATTCATCGCCTGTCGCGAATTCGGCGTCGATCTCGTCCAGGGCTGGTTCATCGCCCGGCCGACCACGATGATCACCGAGCTGAAAAGCGCCTTTCCGCATCTGCAGGAGATCGGCAAGGTTCGTCGCAGCACCCAGTCGCTGGACGAAGTGCTGATCCGCAAGCAGATCGAACTGATGCCGACCGTCTACGAGCACGAGAACATCGACCATGTCTTCGATCTCTTCCGCCGCAATCCCGGCCAGACCTTCTTTCCGGTGCTCAACGCAAATGGCGAGCCGCGCGGCATCATCAACGAGATCCACCTGAAGGAATATATCTACCAGCCCTTCGGCCGCGACCTGTTGAAGAACAAGGTCTATGAACGCTCGATCTCGCATTTCGTCGATCGCGCCCCGATCGTCGGCCTGGATGCCGATGCCGAGCGGCTGATGACCATCTTTGCCAATATGGAAGGCTCCGACTGCGTCATCCTCACCGAGAACATGCGGTATGCCGGTGTCGTCTCGGCCGCATCGCTGATCCGTGTGATGAACGAGAAGCGCCTGAAGACCGCCCAGGACCAGAACCCGCTGACCAGCCTGCCTGGCAATCGCGCCATCCGCGACTACATGCGCGATATTGCGCTGGACAGCGATGAGACACGCTTCTTCTGCTACTGCGATTTTGACAATTTCAAGCCGTTCAACGACCATTACGGCTTTCATCTCGGCGACCATGCGATCAGCCTGTTTGCAGCGCTCCTCCGCCGCTATTTCTTCTCCGACGGTGATTTCCTCGGCCATGTCGGCGGCGATGATTTTTTCATCGGCGTCAGCGACTGGAGCCGCGAGGAACTGACAGAAATCCTCGACCGGCTGCTGTCGGATTTCCATGACGATGTCGTCGAGCTCTATTCCGAGAAAGATCGTTACGCCGGCCTGATCAAGGGCTTGGACCGGCATGGCCAGGAACGCGATTTCGCCTTGATGCGCTGCTCGATCGGTGTGCTTGAACTGCCAAAGGGCCGTGTCATCGATGACGTCAACCGCATCAGCGCCGAAATTGCCGATCTGAAGAAGGCCGCCAAGGACAGTGATGCCGGTCTGGTCCTGGGCACGTTCGGCGGCGCCTGAGCGCGATCCACCGAACGCGATGTTTCAGCGGCCGTCGTTGCTCACGACCGGAACAGCTGCAGCATGGTGTCGGCATTGGTATTGGCGATCTGCAGCGCCTGAATCGCGAGCTGCTCCTGCGTTTGCAAGGCTTTCAGCCGCGTCGAGACCTCATTAAGGTCGGCATCGACGAGACGACCGATCCCCGTCTCGATACTGTCGGAAAGCTTCTCGGCAAAGTCAGCCTGCATGTCGATCCGCGTCTGAAATGAGCCGAGTTTGCTTGCACTGCTGATGGCGAGCTTCTCCATATGGTCGACACCCTTGAGATATTGGTCGAGGGTGCGCAGGTTCTGGACGATGTCCACCTCGGCAAGGTCGAAGTCCGGCGCATAGGGCGGGTTGGAGCGCACATTGCCGACATAGACACGGGCGGCACGATTGCCGGCCTCGGGATAGACGGTCTGGTCGGCGGCAAACGTAATGCTGTTGCCGCTGGCGGTCACCGAAAGGGCGCTGCCGCCTGCCGCCTGGGCGATCACCGCGGCGAGGTCGTTGGCGCTGCCGATATAGCCGTCGCTGGTGCCGAGGGCTGCGTCGACCACGCCGCGATCGATCGTATAGGTCTGGCGTCCGCCCGGGCCGACCTCGACGTCGAAATAGACCTCCGCCAGGGCCGACACCGTGAACGGCGTGGTGAAGCCAATCGAAGCCATCGGATACATGTTGTCGTGCTTGGCGCTCGGTGCATTCTCAAGGCCCATGGCGAAATTCGCCGGATAGGCGCCGCCGAAATTCGAATTGACCGCCGAGATCGAGATGCTCGACCCGGCATGTCCGGATGTCTCCAGCGAGCCGATCTCGAATTCGGTTGTCGATGACACGCTGGTAAACATGCTCTCATACGCGGTGGCCGGCACCCCGTTATCCTGGAACACCCGCTCCAGCACGGTACGCAGTTGCATGGCTGTGTTGATCCTGCCGTCGGTCGTGCCGAGCGCCGCATCGACCACTGCCTTGTCGATCGTCAGCGCATAGGCATTGCCTGCCGAATGCGTGCCGGCATCGACGGTGAGGGTGAAATTGATGTAGTCGGTTGCGGTGAATGTGCTGCTGCCGGTGAACGCATAACTTTCATGCCCTTCATGCGCGATGGAGTTGACGCCGGTGTCGCGGAAGCCACCGATGTCGCCGACGCTGTGCAACTGCTTCTGCAGGATCCCGCCGCCGCCAAGGTTCAACATGCTGGTCTGCTTCAGATCGACATTGATCGTCTTCACCTGCACATTGTCGTTGGCGTCGCGGACGAAGGACGAGACCAGCGAGGTGTTGAGCTGAGCGGTTTCGCTGAGATGCGTCGCCGCATTCGTCTTCAACCAGTTCTCGCCGCTGAAACCGGACGAGGCGACGACGCTTTCTGCCTGCGCGTTGAACTGCTCGAGTTCCTCCTGGATCTTGGCCCGATCGACGCCCTGTTCTTTCGCCGCGACGAGCTTGGCCTTGTATTCGCCAAGCAGCTCCACGACCGCTTCCGTGCCCGTGGAGGCGGTATCGACCGTTGCCGCCCCAAGCCCCAGCGCATCGCTGACGGCCGAAATGGCCATCTTGTCGGAGCGCATGGTTGTGGCAATCGACCAGTATGCCGCATTGTCGCTCGCATCCACGACACGCAGACCCGACGCGGTCTGTCCCTGTGTCATTTGCAGATTGGAGGCAATAGAGCGCAAGGTCTGGAGCGCAGTGATGGCGCCCAGATTCGTCAGAATACTGGCCATGAAGATCTCAAGTGTTTTGATTTTTTGTAGCCCGTCATGGGCGAAGTCTTATCGCACAATACAACCGTTTTATGGTTAGCAATCGGTTAATGACGGATGCTAAGAAACGGGACGAACGTGGTGTTCACGGAACTTTTCTGTCCTTCATCTCGTTGATTTCGTGAAGATATATCTTAGTATTCACGTATTCTAACTAAAGAGATGCGCGCCGCAGGTGATGTGAACGTAGCGATCGGTCCGATACTCGGGGTTGCACGCAGAATTTTTGACGGTCGACACCCGGTGCTGCGAACGGCAGGGTTTCGTCCGCTTTGCCCACGCCATTTGTCGCGCGTGGCAAAGAGCCTCCTTTTCATCGCAATTGCGCTGCTCTATGCCGGTCAGCAATCAAACCCAGGGAGCCTGCCGATGTCACTTCCCGACACCATGCGCTATGTCGATCTGCCCACCCATGGTCCAGCCGAGGTCATGCGGCTGGCAACCGGGTCCGTGCCGAGACCACGTCCCGGCGAAATCCTCATCCGCGTCGAGGCAGCCGGGGTCAACAGGCCGGATGTCGCCCAGCGCCAGGGAAGCTATCCGGCCCCCAAGGACGCGAGCCCGATCCTCGGCCTCGAAGTGGCCGGCGAGGTCGTGGAACTTGGCGAGGGTGTGTCCGGCTTTGCCCTTGGCGACAAGGTCTGTGCGCTCGCCAATGGCGGCGGCTACGCCGATTATTGCGCGGTTCCCGCGACCCAGGCACTGTTCTGGCCGCGCGGTTATGATGCGGTCAAGGCGGCGGCGCTGCCGGAAACCTTCTTCACCGTCTGGGCCAACCTCTTCCAGATGGCCGGCTTGACGGAAGGCGAAACCGTGCTGATCCATGGCGGCTCGTCCGGCATCGGCACCACCGCCATCCAGCTGGCTCGGGCCTTTGGCGCGACAGTCTATACGACGGCCGGCTCGGCGGAAAAATGTGCCGCCTGCATGGATCTCGGCGCGTCGCGCGCGATCAACTACAAAGTCGAGGATTTCGTCGAGCTGGTCAGGGAAGAGACCGCCGGCAAGGGCGTCGATGTCGTGCTGGACATGATCGGCGCGTCCTACTTCGACCGTAACCTCCAGGTTCTCGCCAAGGATGGGTGTCTGTCGATCATTGCCTTCCTCGGCGGTGCCGTGGCCGACAAGGTCAACCTGCAGCCGATCATGGTCAAGCGCCTGACGGTCACCGGCTCGACCATGAGGCCGCGCTCAGCGGAAGAAAAACGCGCCATCCGCGACGATTTGCAGCTCCAGGTCTGGCCGTTGATCGAAGCGGGGGAGGTGGCCCCGGTCATTCATCGCGTGCTGCCGATCGAAGAGGTGGCCGAGGCCCATCGCCTGATGGAAAGCTCAAGCCATATCGGCAAGATCGTGCTGACACTGGGATGATTTTGACGGGAGACGGGAAGGGGATTGCCCGGTTTGTTAACCAGCTGACGATCTCCAGCGCGCGAATGATCGTGATTCTGGGGGCAAATGTCCAATAAAGTATTTTCCACGCCTGTCATATAACGTGCCTTGCAGAAACGCTGCAACGCACCTACCTTTTAGTCATCGACAACGTAACGAAAGGAAGGTGATCCAATGTCTAATGAGATTTCGGTCTGCGTTTGGGGCTTTGGCAAGGTGATGGTTTTGACGGGGCAGCCCTCGGCCTGACGCCACCTTCCTTCGGCCGCTGCCTGGCAGCGTCCGGGTCCAGCTTAGGGACCAAAACTCATGGAGAGCCGCCTTGTGCGGCTCTTTTTGATTCCGGGCGGTGGTTTTGTGCCGGGCGATTGTCCAGCGCAGCTTACCAGCCGATCAAGCCGAAGCCCGGAACCTTGAGGGCAGGGCGGTTGAAATCGAGACCCGCCACCAGGCCGAGGAAGTTCACCTCGAGACCACTGCGCGCACCGACTGACATGCCGGCCAATCCGCCGAGGCTGAGATGCAGGTCGCGGCCGTCATCATCCAGCGCATAGAATCCGCCATCCGGCAGATAGTCGCGTCCCACCGCATCCGGCGGCAGCACGGCACCGAGGTCCGGCACGCTGCGCAACACATGCGCGACGAAAGTGTTGGAATTCGGCCCCGGATAGATCCGATAGCCGCCCGGCTCGCCATGCACATAGGCGGTAATCGCGGCTTCAACCTGGGGGATCAGTCGCTCGGCCTCCGCCCCCTTGATCTCGACCACCAGCCGCGGCGGATTGGAATACCAGAAACCGTCCGGCGCCCGGTGGTTGCGGCGGATCGGCGTTCCCCAGCCAACCTTGTCATAGCGCTGATAGGCGCCGCCCTTTTCCTTGGTCACAATCCACGCATGGCTGGCGACAGCCCCCTTCAATCCACCGGTCATTGCGGAAAACACATAGATTGCCGCCGGCGGGCTGTCCTCCGCCCTGGGCAGGATGCCGGCCGATCCCCAGTTTGCCTCGTTCCATCGCCCCGGCCTGTCCGCCGTTGCCCATAGCCCAGCTGACACAAGGGTCGGCAGGATGAAGACCAGCAGCAGGACGGTCAGCAGGCGGATGATGATTTTCAAGTCTGGACCTCGTGCATAAAGCGGTGGATTGCGCTAAGAGCCGGAAACAATCCGGGAATTTTGAGGCAAGGCATGAACAATCCGATCACGGTCGAAGTCACGCGCGGTCAACTCGTCGAGAGCCGCCATCGCGGCATGGCCGTGGTGGTCGACGGCGATGGCAGAATTGTCTTTTCCGCCGGCGACGTTGATGCCGCGGTCTTTCCTCGTTCGGCCTGCAAGGCGATGCAGGCATTGCCCCTGATCGAGACCGGTGCCGCCGACGCCTATGGCTTCGGCAACCGTGAACTGGCGCTCGCCTGTTCGTCGCATTCCGGCGAACCGGAGCATGTCGCGACCGCTTCCGCCATGCTGAAGGCCGCCGGCCGTGACCTGTCCGCACTGGAGTGTGGCGCGCATTGGTCCTTCGATCAGGCAACGATCATCAACCAGGCCCGCAGCCTCGAAAAACCGACCGCCCTGCATAACAATTGCTCGGGCAAACATTCGGGCTTTATCTGCGCCTGCTGCCATTCCGGCGAGGATCCGACAGGCTATTCCGGCTATGACCATCCTTTGCAGCAGCAGATCCGTGGCATCATGGAAAGCCTGACCGGCGCTGCGCTTGGACCCGACAATTGCGGCACCGACGGCTGCTCGATCCCGACCTATGCCGTTCCGCTGACAGGCCTTGCTTTTGGATTTGCCAAGATGGCCACCGGCCGGGGGCTGGAGCCGATCCGCGCCCGCGCCGCACGGCGCCTGATCGACGCCTGCATGGCCGAGCCTTTCCATGTTGCCGGCACACGACGTTTCTGCACCCGCCTGATGCAGGTGGCGCCCGGCCGGATCTTTGCCAAGACCGGTGCCGAAGGCGTGTTCTGCGCCGTCCTGCCGGAAAAGGGCCTGTCGTTTGCGGTCAAATGCGAGGACGGCACCACCCGCGCCGCCGAAACCATGATCGCCGCCCTTCTCGCCCGCCATTTCGACAAGGACAGCACCGAGCAACAGACGCTGATGGCGATGGCCAGTCACACGATGAAAAACTGGAACGGCATCGAGGTCGGCACGGTGCGCGTCACCGATGCACTGTTTGGCTGAGTGGCTGTTTGGCGGAAAGAATTGGCGGCACAGACGTCCCCCTCACCAAGAAAATCTACGATTTAGCTGACGCTAATATCGTGATTTTCTATCCTCTCCCTCCTGGGGAGAGGCAGGACGTCGCGCCAGCCGCATTCTTTCTTCTCCCCTTGAGGGAGAAGAAGCGAAATCGAGGGCTTAGCCGCAGGCTAAACCTCAGATTTCGCAGATGAGGGGGCATTTTTCCTGGGCCTAAGCCACCACAATCTCGACACCCGCCTCCCGGTAACCGCCGAGCCCGCGCGGCTGATCCTCCGTCGCAACGATCAGCCCGGCGATCTCGGACATCTGTGCCACCAGGCACGGCGACACCGCATCCAGCTTCTCCAACGTCAATGGCACATAGGTGGCGGCGCTGCGCTCGACGATCCGCCGCTTGATCTCCGCTTCCTCGAAGTCTCCCGTCGACAGCCCCTCGACCGGATGGGCGGCGGTGACGCCGAGAAAGAAGAGGTCCGGCCGAAGGCGGTCGATCGCGGCAATTGCCGCGGCTCCCACAGCGACCATCGAATGTTTGTACAGGCGTCCGCCGATCAGGATCACCTCGATCTCTGCGTGATGCTCGAATTCGGCAGCTAAGGTCGGCGCATGGGTGACCACGGTCAGCGCCATGGCCCGCGGGATCTGCCGGGCGATTTCCACCGTCGTCGTGCCGCCGTCGAGAAACACCATCTGGCCGGGTGAGATCAGCCGGATCGCGGCTGCCGCCAGCCGCTGCTTTTCCTCGGTCGCCACACCCCGCCGGGTGGTGAAATCCGGCAGCACCGGTGCCATCGGCATCGCCCCGCCATGCACCCGCTTCAACAGCCCGTCCGCCGCCATCTCCCGCATGTCGCGCCGGATCGTGTCTTCCGAGACGTTCCAGTCGCGCGCCAGCTGACCCGCAAGCGCACGTCCCTCGCGTTTCAGGATGTCGAGGATCATCTGGCGTCTCTGCTCGGTCAGCATGGTTTCACCTGTTTGTTCACGAATGTGCACGATAATAACAAATACGAGTCGACATTCCAGCATAATCATGCGGAAATACGCAAATTCCCGCATGAGGCGGGAGATGAAGGAGATGACGATGTTGATTTTGATTGCCGGGCCCTATCGCTCGGGCACCGGTGACGACCCGGTCAAGATGGCGGCCAATCTGCAGGTGCTCGAGGCGCCGTCGCATGCTTTGTTCAAGGCTGGCCATGTGCCGATGATCGGCGAATGGGTGGCGCTGCCGGTCTGGCATTCCGCCGGCGGCAAGGCGATCGGCGATGATCTCTACGAGGAGATCTTCCACCCTGTCGCGCACCGGCTTCTCCAGCTGTGCGACGGCGTCCTGCGCCTTCCCGGCGCATCGAAGGGCGCCGACAACGATGTGCGCATCGCCACTGAGCGCGGCATTCCTGTCTGGTATAGACTGGAGGACGTGCCTGGCGTGGCATGATCTGACTTCGACCCTCCCCTCGACGGGGAGGGTCGCACCAAGGGGCCGGGGAGGGGTGATCTTTAGGTCCGGCGAAGCCTCAGAATAACGACGTCCTCATTCCACTTCCGCCAGCCGCTTCTGCCACATCGCATTGAACCCCGGGCGATCCTGGATGCGCTTCAGCCATGCGCCGGTCTTTGGATGTGCGTCGAACAAAGGCTGGTAGGCCTGCGCATAGCGCACGATTTCGCCAAGATTGATGTCGGCCACGGTAAACCGGTCGCCGACGGCATAGTCATGTGCGGCAAAATGCTGCTCGAGCACGCCGAACGGCCGTGCCAGGATGCGTGCGACGACCTTCGCCTCCGCTTGCCCCGCGTCACAGGAAAGTCGACCTTCGTTGTTGGCCTGGGAGATCTTCAGTGCCTCGGTTTCGATCGAGGTCGCGCCGAACAGCGTCCATTGCTGCATCAGCGCCTCTTCGGCGATGTCCTTCGGTGCCAGCGGCCCGCCATGTTTCTTGGCCAGATAAAGCGTCTGCGCCAGCGATTCGTTCAGCACAAGGCCGTCGTCGTCGATCGTCGGAATGCTGCCCATCGGATTGACCTTGAGGAAATCCGGCGAGCGTGTGTTGAGCTTTGCGTCCGGCGCCATCGGATCGGCAAGCTTGTAGGCCTGCAGCACCGGCACGAGTTCGAACGAAAGTCCGAGCTCCTCGGCCAGCCAGAGAATGCGCGTCGCGCGCGACTTGTAGACGCCGTAGATCTTCAGCATGGATATCTCCTTGTTCCGCAGCGGACGCTATCTGCTGGCCGCTGCCGAGAAAAGCCGTGTCGTGTTGATCCGCCCATGAATTTCGCTGATGCGGCAGCCGATTGACAGAGAGCCCGGCTCAACTTATCCAGGAGAACAAGGGTCCGCAGTTCACCCAGGCGTCACCGTCCCGCGCAGGGAAGCTAAACCTGTCCATTTTCGTCTTCGACGTCAGCTCGTTTTTCCGTGCCGCGTCGGAAGTCGGTGACCACCGGCCATTCTGGATATCCAGGGCACGATATCGAGGACAATGACGATGTCGCGTATCATTCAAGCCTATGAGGCGCCCGATCTGTCGGCGCTGGCTCGCATCCTGAAACGGGAACTGGACGCTCGGGACGAAAAGCCCGGCCATGTCGAGATCCTCAACATGCTGGCGAAAGCTGCGGGTTTTCGCAATTACCAGCATTTGAAGGCGAGCCGCGCCGCGAAGGAGCGTCTCTCCAATCCGGTCCTGCCCGAACCCGAGCCGGCGGTCGATTTCCGCCGCGTGGAACTTGCCGCCCGCTGCTTTGCCGGCACCGACTGCCTGGTCCGCTGGCCGGGCAAGCTCAGCCTGCAGCAACTGGCGTTATGGGTGCTCTGGTCGTTTATCCCGGCCGGCGGGGACATGCCGGAAAAATCGGTCAACGACGTTCTCAAGCGTCACAATGGTTTCGGCGATCACGTTCTTTTACGTCGGGAACTGGTCAACATGGGCCTGATGACCCGCACCCGCGATTGCCGGCTTTATCGCCGGGTGGAAAAGAAGCCGCCACCCGATGCGCGGCAACTGATCCGGCTGGTGACGGCCAATGGCCGCAGGGATTGAGTAGTCACGGCGGCAGAACTGGGCTCGCATCGATCCGTTGAGAATAGAGGCCGATGCCCGGGACGTGACGGCCGTTGATCGGTGCATTCTATCCCGCGAGGTTGAGGCGGTCATTTCCCGCCTCGGCCAGAAGCGCGTGGTCCTCGGTGATGTAGCCGCGGCCCGCGCGCATCAGGCTCGACGCGGCGGTGCGGTCGAGCGCCTTGGCATACAGATAGCCCTGGCCGCTCTTGCAGCCCATGGCGGTCAGCCTGGCTGCCTGTTCGCTATCCTCGATCCCTTCGGCAACGACTCCCATTCCGAGCCCATGGGCAATGTCGAGCAGCCCCTTGATGATGACCCCACCCGCGCGGTCGTGAACCATGCGATGCACGAAACATTTGTCGATCTTGATGATATCGACCGGAACGGTCAGAAGATGAGTGAGCGAGGCAAAACCGGTGCCGAAATCATCCAGCGCGACTTTCATGCCGGCGGCGCGCATGGCTTGGATTTCGGTGGCGACCATCTGGTCGCGCTGCCCCAGATAGACCGATTCCGTCACCTCAGCGACCACGGCGGACAAGGGAACGCCGAGCCGCTCGAAAGCCTTGGCGATCCGCTCGGTCAATCCACCCCGATAAAAGTCGGCGGCGGAAAGGTTGATGCCGACGCGACCGAAATTCAGGCCGGCATCGATCCAGCGCCGGCAATCGGCGGCCGTCTTTTCCAGCATGCAGTCGGTCAGTTCCAGCGCGACATGCGCGTCCTTCATCGCCTCCTGGAAATGCCCGGCCGCAACCACTTCGCCGTCCGGCATGCGCATCCGGCACAAGGCTTCGAAGCCCATCAACCGTCCCGTCGCGATCTCGACCAGCGGCTGGTAATAGGCATCGATCCGCTGCTCTCTGAGTGCGTCATCGACATCGTGAATGGCGCGGAAGCGCTTGACGATGGCCGTTCCGAGACCGGGTACATATTCGATATAGCGCCCGCGGGCACGCTCCTTGGCATGGTAGAGCGCATAGTCGGCATTCTGCCGCACAGGCCCCGGATTTTCTCCGGCGGCCGCGCGCGCCCCGCCGATCGTGATCGACGGATAGAGCAGGTGGCCATCGCATTCGCAGGGCATCTTGATCGAGGCAAGCAGGTCGGCGGCGAGCGTCTTCGGGTCGAGGTCTTCAAGGCAGGGAATGATGATGGCAAACTCGTCGCCGCCAAGACGAAACGCCATGCCCGGCTCGACGTGCACCGTCAGGCGCCGCGCCACCATGCGGATCAGGTCGTCGCCGGCCTGATGGCCGAATGTGTCATTGACCATCTTGAGGTTGTCGACATCCGTCAGCAGCAGCCCCCATTGGCGACCGCTGCCTGCCTGGATCTGCACCACGTCGTTGAAGCGGGCGCGGTTCGGCAATTGCGTCAGGGCGTCCGTTTCACCCAGCCGACGCCGTTCGGCAATGCGCCGGTCGCGCTCGATGGCAATGGCACACAGGTGCACGCAAGCCGCAACCAGGTCGCGCTCCAGTGCGGATGGCCCGCGTGGCGTGCGGTAATAGAAGGCGAAGGTACCGACCACCTCACCCGAGACGAGCATCGGCGTCGACCAGCACGCCATCAGCCCGTGCACGAGCGCAAGGTGCTTGAAGTCCTGCCAGTAGGGATGGGTCTCGATATCCTCGACGACGACGGGTTTGCCGATATAGGCGGCGCTGCCGCAGGAGCCGATGCCGGCTCCTATCGATACTCCGTCGATTGCCGCCGCATAGGCCTTTGGCAGGGAGGGACCGGCGAGATGGCGTATGCGGTTGTCTTCATCGAGCAGAAGCACCGAACAGACGATGTCGGGCGCTGTCTTTTCCGCTTCCCGACACAGAAAATCGACGGTTTCCGCCAGCGGCAGGCCCGTGGCGATCTTTTCGAGAATGATATTCTGTAGCTTGAGCAGCATTGGTCGACTTCACTGGAATGAGGCGTTCGGCAACTTAAGCATTGCAGGACTTAAACAGGGATTACGATTTTGCGCTTGCGCTAATATTAGTGACTGTAAACTTAAGTCCATTGCTAATACTTGATGAAATTGCCGGCGATGGAGCAGCGTACGCACAGGCTGACCAGTTCACGCAGTGAGACGAGGCTAGGCTCAGCCCCGCCGGTTGCGCTCGACGGTCAGTGTTTCCGTGTCATGTGCACCATCGACAAGTTCCTGCGTGACCTTCTCGGCCCATCGATAGCCGAGGACGGCACCCGTCGGTGTCTCCGAAAACAGGTTGTGGCTGACCACGACGCTGCCGGTGCCTTCGACGACGCTGATCATCACGCCGACCGGCGCCTTGCGGATGATGTTGTCGGAGACGATGACATTGCGCAGATAGGGGCCCCAACCCAGCATCAGGCCGGCCTTGGCGGCTTGTTCGATCACGTTGCCGGTCACGGTGGTCTCGGCTTCGACGGCGATGCCATAGCCGAAGCCTGCGCCGTCATGCACGTAGGGGCCCTCGGCAGTGATGTTGCGCACGATATTGCCGCTGACCGATGACAGCCGGCCGCCTTGGTCGAAATTGACCACCGAAATGCCGTTGGCGGCCCCGTCGACCAGATTGCCGTCGATCAAGGCGCCCTCGAAGTCAAATTCGGCATAGATCGCCGTTTCGCCGGAGCGCAAAGCCTGGTTGCCGCTGATGATGACATTGGAGGCCGAATTCGCCCGGATCGCGGAAAAGGCGCAGTCCGACACATGGTTGCCTTCGATCATCACGCCATCGGTGCGAAACAGGTTGATGCCGTTGCCGTGCTGGCCGGTGCCGCCATCGGTTGCGGCGATCCGAGCAATGCGGTTGCCGGTGACCATGGTGTTGTCGGCGCCCTTGGTCCAGCGATGCACCAGGATGCCGCCATTGCCGCAGTCGCTGATCTCGTTGTCGCGGATGCTCATGGCCCGGCCTTCGACCGACCAGATCGCCGCCTTCGCCGCACCGGTGATCCGGCTTGTCGCAATGCGCCCACCACAGCGTTCCATCTGCGCGCCGTATTTGCGGCTGCCGGTGATCTCGCAATTGTCGATGACCACGTCCTCGACGCTGCGGAAGGCGAGGAGCCCTTCCGTATAGTCGGCAAGCCAGCGATTGGCGCCGTCGAAGGTGATGCCGGACAGGCTGATATGGCGCACGTCGCGCGCCGCGATCAGATGGCCGTCGCCGCGATAGGCGAGCCGGGTTGCACCGGCAACACCGGACAGGCGCGTCCCCTCCGGAAGGTCGAGGTTGGAGACCTCGTAGGTGCCCGCCGGCAGGAAAACCGGCTGCCCGACCTTGGCGGCTGCGTTGATCAGCGCCTGCAGCTTGCGGCTCTGGTCGTCGTCTGCTCCCGGCATGACGCCAGCATCTGCGGCATCGAATCCGCCGCGCAATTCGATTTGGCTCAGCGATTGTGCCGCCGCATCGGGTGCGCGCAGGCCGGCAAAGCCCCCGGTCGCGCCGGTTACAACAAGGCCGCCAAGGCCGGATAGGATGCTGCGTCTGGTCTGCATGGGTTTTCCGGGCGTCGGCGGCGTCCGGCAAGCCTTCGCCGGATCGCTTCAAATCTGGCTGAAGCGCCAGGGCAGGGCAAGGGCGGAGCAAGGCATGCACGCGATCGGCTGCGATCATGGTGAATCCCGCGACCGATCAGACTGCCCTGGCGGTGATTTCAGGTGAAGATGTGGCGTTTCATCCGGCGGCTTTGATCGCTGCGAATGGTGGAAACCGTTTGCGCCAGATCAATGACTTCGTTCGGGCCTGTCGTAGTTTGGCCGCAAGCAACAATCCTGAGGGGCGAACATGCTTGGTCTGACTGCAGTCCTCTACATCCTCGTCGCCAGTGCCCTCGGCGGCGCTGCGGTGATTACCGTGCTGTCGCTGGATCTGGTCCAGGGATGGCATATCGCCGGTGCCTTCCTGGGTGGCTGTCTGGTTGCGCTGCCGGTTGCGATCCTGCTCGGCCGCAGGATCTACAATGCGCTCCAGGGGCCGAAAGCCATCTGATCTTTCTTTCGACGCGTGGACGAAGGGGTGTCAACGGTTTTTGGCGGAGCCACGACACTCGCGGTGGAACAGCCCGCGTCGACCGGCCGGCATTGTCTCGGGGGAGGGAATGCCGGCCGGGCTGTTTTCCGCTCCCGTCAAGCCCCTATTCGGCTTGCTCGAACTGGTCGAGCTGCGCTTCGAGGCCGGCCGTGAACCGGTCGTAGAGCGTTGCGAATTTCACGATGTCGTCCTGCGGCCACCCCGCCGTGGCCTCGATGATCAGTTCCCGCTTGATCTCCTCGATCTGCTCCAGCACCTGCTTGCCGGCCGCCGTCATGCGCACGATGCTGCGCCGTCCGTCCTCCTGCGAGGCTGCCCGTTCGAGCAGTCCCTGCCGGACCAGGTCGGCCACGATCCGGCTGCCGCGCGAAGGATCGATCCGCATCTGCTCGGCAATTGCCCCGACCGTCACCTCCTGATGCGGCGCCACGCGCTTGATCACGCCGATCGCATCGATATCGGACAATTCCAGCCCGGTGCCGATGCGTTTCAGCGCCATGCGGCCGATGAACCGCCTGCCGATCAGCAGGCGCATGCGCGTCATCGCCTGGCCGATGCCGGCAAGGGCGGGATCACCGCCCTGTTCCGGTGTTGCGGTGCTCGCTTGCGGCCGCGTGTCGGTCTTGTTCCGTGTCTCTGTCATCGTGGCAGAATAGCAGCTTCATTCGGACCGCGAAAGCAAAATAAGTGACTTTCGCATTTATATGCTGTTGACATATAAATGCTTGAGGCACATTTTGGAGGCAACAGGAGCCCCACCATGGACAATTCCGTTTCGAATGCCTCAAACCGCCCCGTGCCGGCCGCCGGAGCAACACAGGTTCCGCCGCCGGTTTCCATTTCGCCATCGCTTTCCCCGGCGCCGCCTTCCCCTGTTGCCCTTCCGCCACTCGTCACCGATCCCAAACTGCGCCTCGTTGTCTATCTGCTCCTGCTCACCGCCATGTTCATGGCGACGCTGGACAATCAGATCGTCTCGACGGCGCTGCCGACCATCGTCGGCGAGTTCGGCGAGCTTGAGCGCTTCGGCTGGGTCGGCTCGGCCTATCTGCTGACCACCAGCGCGGTCATGCCGCTCTATGGCAAGCTCGGTGATCTGTTCGGCCGCAAATATGTCATCATCGCCGCCGTCACCATCTTCACCCTCGGCTCGCTGGTTTGCGGCCTGGCCGTCTCGATGAACACGCTGATCGCCGCGCGTGTGCTGCAGGCGCTCGGCGGCGGCGGCATCATGGTGTCGATCTTCGCCATCAATGCCGATCTCTTCGAGCCGCGCGAACGCGCCCGCTACCAGAGCTATACCAGTCTCGTGCTGATGGCGTCCGGCGCCACGGGCCCGGTCCTCGGCGGCACGCTCAGCGATCTTTTCGGCTGGCGTTCGATCTTCCTGGTCAATCTGCCGATCGGCATCCTCGTGCTGGCTGGTCTTGCCCTTCTGCTGCCCTATCGCAAGCCGCAGCGCCGGCCGAAGATCGACTATGCCGGTGCGGTGCTGCTCGCCGGTGCGGTGGCGAGCATTGTGTTCTGGGCCGACAGCGGCCAGATCTTCGGCTCGCTGATTGCGCCCGAAAGCCTCGGCGTCGTAGCCTTCGGTCTGTTGTGCCTCGCCGGCTGGATCCTCGTCGAACGCCGCGTGCCCGAACCGGTCGTGCCGCTGTCGCTGTTTTCCAGCCGCACTGTCAATCTGCTGCTCTGCATCTCGGCCGTCTCCGGCGCGATCGGCATCGGCTCGGTCAACTATGTCGCGCTCTTCCTGCAGACCACCACCGGCCTGTCGCCGTCGATGGCCGGCCTGCTGTTCATCGCCACCACCGGCGGCATCGCGATCGGTTCCCTGTCTGCCGGCCGGATCATTTCCAAGCATGGCCGCTACAAGCCCTTCGCCATCGCCTCGACGGCCACCGGCATCGTCAGCCTTGCCGTGTTCAGCCAGATGCATGCCGGCACCCCGATCGTGTTGCTCGGTGTCGTCATGCTACTGCAGGGCATCGGCATCGGCATCGGCCAGCAGGTGCCGGTGATCGGCGTGCAGAACGCCGCGTCCGGCGCCGATGTCGGTGCCGCCACCGGCACGGTGACGCTGACCCGCATGGGCGGCGCCGCGATCGCCATCTCGATCTACGGCGCGATCATCAGTGCCGGTCTTGCCCGTGTCTCGATCGCACTGCCGGATGGCGGCGATTTCCGCAATCTGACGCCGCAGATGCTGTCGCACCTGCCGCAGACGGTCCAGACCACCATCGCCAACGCCTATTCCGATGCCTTCCTGCCGCTGTTCCTCACCGCATCCGGCATGATGGCGCTCGGCCTTGTCGCCGCCGTGATGCTGCCCAATGTCCGCCTGCCGGTTGCCAAGGGCGCCTGACCGCGCGATCTGGGCAGGATTGCGCAGCAGGCTTGCCCGCGCACTGGCCCGCGCACTGGCCCGCGGATTGGCCTGCGGACTGGCCTGGGCAATGACCGACAAACCGGCAGTCCCGACATTGCCGGTGAATGTGCTTTCACCCGCATTCATTGTCATCTAGCCGCCAAACAGTGGCAGCACGACCCTGATCTCGGCGCCCCCCGCGGGCGCCGTATCGATGTCGATCCGCCCGGCATGGGCCTCGACCAGCGTGCGCACGATGGCCAGGCCAAGCCCCGCACCGCCGGTCTGGCGCGCCCGCGACGGCTCGCCGCGGATGAACGGTTCCAGCAGTGTCTGACGCAGTTCGGCCGCGATGCCGGGACCTTCGTCGCGAACGGTGATCACCGCGTCCTGACCGGAAACTTCGAGCCCGACATGCGCGACCCCGCCATATTTGATCGCATTGTCGATCAGGTTCGACAGGATGCGCCGGAGCGCCAGCCGGTCGCCGAGCACCAGCACTTCGCCGGCAGGCGATCCGGGGTCCAGATCGACGGCCATGCCGTTGCAGCCCCCACTGCGCTCCATGTTGTGGCCCATATCGGCAATATCCGCCCGCAGCAGCGCGCCGAGGTCGATCAGTTCCTCGTCGAGCGTGCCGCTGCCCGCTCGCGCGCTGAGAAGCGCGTCGTCGAGCAACCGGATCATGTCGTCGATATCCTTGATCGCCCGCTCGCGCTCGCGTGCCTCCGGAATCGCCTCGACCCTCAGTCTCAGTCGCGTGGCAAACGAGCGAACGTCGTGCTGTACGCCGGAAATCAGCGCCAGCCGCGTCCGCATCAGTATCTGCAACCGATCCTGCAGCCGCCCGAAGGCGCCGATCAGCACGGCGACATCCGGCGTGCGGCCGGTGGTGCGGGGCAGGGGGATCGGCGGTCCGGAAGGATCGAACCGGTCGGCTGCCTGGGCGAGCTTCAGCAGCGGCCGGATTTCGCGCTGGACAAGGATCAGCGTCAGCAGCGCGATCAGCGTGCCGACCAGCCCGGCGCCCATGCCGACCGGCAGTCCGATGACGGTCGTGGCGAAAGGCGATCGGCTTTCGACGACCAGCACGCTGGCATCGGCAAGCCTAATGCGAAACTCGAGCGGCCGGCTCTGGCTATTGCCGCGCCGCAAGGCCGGCACGATGCGCGCCCCGGGCTCGGGGCTTGCAATCGACAGAAGCCGGTCTCCCAAGGTCGTCTGGTAGTCTGCGAGCTCGGCCAACCCGGCCAGCCCTGTCAACGCTGGCGGTTGGTTGGGATCGGAATGCGCCGCCGGTTTCGCCGTCTCCGCGCTTTGCAGTGTCAGGTCAAGCGTCGGCGATTGCGCCGCCGCAAGCACCAGCGGCCGATCGACAGACGGCGTGCGCGACAAAAGGTCGGCCAGGGCTGCCAGCTGGCCGGGGCTCGGATGCGGCGAGGCGGCGGTGCCGTTTGCCCGGTAGTAGCCGGCCAGGATGATGATCCACATCGCGATCAGGCAGGTCGCGCCGATCGCCAGCATGCGGGCCGTGAGGCCAAGCCGTGCCATCAATTGACCTGCCTGACGCTGGCGGTCAGCAGATAACCGCCGTTGCGCACCGTGCTGATCAGGCCGCTGCCGGGGCTGAGGCTGTCGAGCTTCTTCCGCAGCCGCGACACCAGGATGTCGACGGTGCGATCCAGCGGGTCGCAGTTGCGTCCATGCGTCCAGTCGAGGATCTGGTCACGCGACAGAACCCGCCTCGGCCGCAGCACGAAACAGGTCAGGAGATCGAATTCGGCGCTGGTCAGCGCCGCCGGCTCGTCCTCGAAGATCACCACCCGCGCGTCGATGTCGATGACGAAGCGGTCGAAGGCATAGCGGCGCACGGTCGGCTGATGTGTCGCCTGGTTCATGCCGCTGCGCCGCAGCAGCGCCCGCACCCGTGCCAGAAGCTCGCGCGGCCCGAACGGCTTGGGCAGATAGTCGTCGGCGCCAAGTTCCAGCCCGACCACCCGGTCGGTCTCATCGCTCTTGGCCGTCAGCATCAGGATCGGCACGGTCGAGCGGGCGCGCAGTCTGCGGCAGATCGAAAGCCCGTCTTCGCCCGGCATCATCAGGTCGAGGATGATCAGGTCGGAGCTGCCCTTCTGCAGTTCGGTATCCATCGCACTGCCGCTTTCGGCCAGCCGCATCCGGTAGCCTTCGCGTTCGAGAAGCCGGCCGACGAGGTCGCGGATATCGGGGTCGTCATCGACCATCAGGATGGAAATGTCTGGTGTCGTCATGCCGCGAGGATGATCGGCAAGCCCAGCGAAATCAAGCGTGCGCGGGCCTTTGATACAAAACGCTACATTCGGTTTATCGGCCGGACAAATGCGCGGTCCAGTCTCTGCTCATCGACAGCCGATGCGCCGCTGTCGCAACAGATCCGCCACGAGGAACCCGAGATGAAAAAGACCGCTCTCCTGCTCGCCGCCATCGCCTCCCTTGCCATGGTTTCCGAAGCCTCTGCCTGGAGCCGCAACCGCAGCGTCTCCAGCGCTCAGGGCACCGCGCATTTCAGCGCATCGGGGTCCTGCGCCGGCGGCAGCTGCAGCCGCAGTGCCACGCGCACCGGCCCCCGCGGCAACAGTCTCTCGGCCACGTCGTCGGCCACCTGCAGTTCTGCCAGCCAGAGCTGCAGCCGCAGCAAGACCTATACGGGTTCGAACGGCGGTTCCGCCACGGTCCAGGGCAGCGTCTCCCGATAGTACCTGATCCGGCCGACCGCTGCCGCGTCCGATCCATTGCCCCTGACTGACGACAAAGAGAAGGAATAGACCATGATGAAACGAATGATCGCGGCACTTGTCTGCCTGGCCGTGTTGACCGGCAGTGTCGCGGCGCAGGAGGGCCTGAAGGTTTCGCCGGAAACGCGCGCCAGGATCATTGCGGCCGGCAAGGCCTGCCGCCCTGATATCGGCAAGTTCTGCGCCACGGTCCAGCGCGGCGAGGGGCGCATTCTCCAGTGCCTCGTCACCCATGAAAAAAACCTCGAGCCGGATTGCCTCAACGCCATGAAAGCCATTCGCAATTCCTGACCCGATCAGGCCAACAATCAGGCCAGCCATCTGGCAACCTATCCGGCGCGAAACTGTCCAAAGCACCAGCCTCGCGCCAGCCGCGACTGCCATGGTGTCACCGTCGACGTCAGTCTGAATCGGTGGAAAATGGTGCCCAAACTCTTCTCGTCCGGCATGTCTCTCAGCCAGCCCATGCTCGCCCGTGCCCTCGGCTTGGCCGCATCCGGCCTGATGCTGTCGGCCCTGTCCGGCTGCATTCTGGTCACCGATACCAGCCGGATGAACATCGATGTCTTTCAGGACGAGGTCGCGCCCGTCTGGCATGATCCGGCCCGCACGCCGCCCGCGGCCACTCAGCCGGTGCCGCAGCGCCGCGAACTCTACCAGACCCAGTTCCACCAGACTTATGGCCTGCCGGTCACCAACCCGCTACACCGGGCGATGTATGGCGTGATCCGCGACAATGATCACACGCTGCCGGCCATACCGCTCGACCGGGTCAACCGTGACATGCTGCGCCAGGAGGTTGAGTACCAGACCACCGAGGCGCCCGGCACCATCGTCGTCGATACCAAGGCGCATTATCTCTATCACGTGCAAGCCGGCGGCAAGGCTGTGCGCTACGGCGTCGGCCTTGGTCGTGACGGTTTCGCCTGGTCGGGCAGGGGCGTGATCGAGCGCAAGGCCAAGTGGCCACACTGGACCCCGTCGGACGAAATGGTCGCCCGCCAGCCTAATCTCCGGCCCGTGTCTGCGTCCGAGGGTGGCATGGTCGCCGGCCTGAAGAACCCGCTCGGCGCCCGTGCGCTCTATATCTACCAGGACGGCAAGGACACGCTTTACCGCGTCCACGGCACGCCCGATTGGCAATCCGTCGGCAAGGCGACGTCGTCGGGCTGCGTGCGCATGTTCAACCAGGACGTTATCGATCTCTTCGATCGCGTGCCGAACAAGACACCGATTGTTGTCATTTAGAGACAGGCTCGGACCGCGAGGGCCCCTCTCGCAAAGTTGAAAGGCCTGCGCGGTTGCCTTTGTGACCGCTTTCCTGTTTGCATCGCCCTGGGGCGGAACAAAGCGCCGGCTGAGACGTCTTGAGATGTCTCGCTGCATTCTACAGGAAATCAGTATCTCAATGTCATCTTCGAATAACCTGACCCGACGCTCCCTTCTGTCGCTGACAGGTCTTGGCGCCGCGAGCCTGCTCGCCAGTTGCGCCTCTTCCCGCCCCATTTCGCCGAGCCTGCGGCTTGACGGTCCCGTCGCGCGGCCGATGGTCGCTGCGCCGCCAACCGGTCGTTCGCCGGAACTCGATGCCATGTATGGCGAAATCTTCGATGGCGGTTATGTCATCCCGGCCGTGCCGTACTGGAAGATCCCCGAGCGCTTCTATCGGCAGCAGGTCATCGACCCGACCGGCCAGCCGGCCGGCTCGATCGTCGTCGATACGCCCAACCGCTTCCTCTATCTCGTTGAACCGGGTGGCACCGCCATGCGCTACGGCGTCGGCATCGGCCGCGAGGGTTTTGCCTGGCAGGGCACCGGCGTCATCCAGTGGCGGCAGAAATGGCCGAAATGGACCCCGCCGGATGAAATGGTCGCCCGCCAGCCGGAACTGGTCCAGTATTCGATCGCCAATGGCGGCATGCCGCCCGGCCTGAAGAACCCGCTCGGTGCCCGCGCGCTCTACATTTTCCAAAACGGCGAAGACACGCTCTACCGCCTGCACGGAAACCCCGACTGGAGCTCCATCGGCAAGGCCGTCTCGTCCGGCTGCGTGCGCCTGATGAACCAGGACATCATCGACCTCTACGAGCGCGTCCCCAACAAGGCGAAGATCCAGGTCTGGCAGTAAAACGTTTAGGGGAGGGGCTTTTTCCAACCCAACCCGATCCCCTTACGCCTCATCCCCCAATTGCGCCTGCAGCCGCTTGAGGCTGTCGCGCAGGGTCTCGACTTCGGCGAGCGAACAGCCGGTCTGCTCGCCGATGGCCCGGAACACGCCGACGGCCTGTTTCTTCAGCGCCCGACCCTGGTCGGTGACCGTGATGAACACCTGCCGCTCGTCGGCTGCGTCGCGTCGGCGGCCGACATAGCCGGCCTGCTCGAGGCGCTTCAACAGCGGCGACAGCGTGCCGGAATCCAGCCCGACCATCTCGCCGAGCCCCTTCACCGGCACATCATCCTTTTCCCACAACGCCATCATCACCAGATACTGTGGATAGGTCAGTCCAAGCGGCGCCAGCAGCGGCTTGTAGGCACGGGTGAACGCGTGCGCCGCGCCGTAGAGTGCAAAGCAGAGCTGCTTGTCGAGCGTCAGCTCTTTTTCCAATGTCTCGTCGTCCATGGTGTGATCGAACCTCCTGCGCTGCGGATCTGATTTCTGATTCTGTCGGAATAATTATTTCTATGCAATGCGCAAAAAACAATTGCGCACAAATCAATTGTACGGTACATAGTGCCTATCGCCTCACAAGACAACCCCGGACAAGGACATACACCATGGCTATTCTCTACACCGCACATGCATCCGCCACCGGTGGCCGCACCGGCCACGCCGTCAGCGACAATGGCGTTCTCGACGTCGCGCTGACCACGCCGAAGGAACTGGGCGGCGACGGCGCCACCGGCACCAATCCCGAACAGCTGTTTGCCGCCGGATATTCCGCATGTTTCCTCGGCGCGCTGAAATTCGTCGCCGGCAAGGAAAAGCTGAAGCTCTCGGAAGACACCAAGGTCTATGCGGAAGTCGGCATCGGCCCGCGCGCAGACGGCGGTGGTTTCGAAATCGAGGTGAAGATCTCGGCCGAGATCCCCGGCGTCGAGCGCGAACTGGCTGAAAAGCTGGTCGCTGCAGCCCACATCGTCTGCCCCTATAGCCATGCCATGCGCACGTCCACCGAAGTGCAGGCCTCCGTCCGCTGACCTTCGACACAAAGACGACGATCCACCGCGAAAGGCCGGCACTTTGCCGGCCTTTTTGCGTGTCGGGGAGGGGCGGCGACGCGCCGCGGCAAGACTGTCAATTTTCTACAGCGAAATGGGCAAGTTGGTCCGCATGCGCCTTGCGAAAGGCGGGGCGATCGGTCGACCGCGTCACATATGCCTTGCAGGCGGGATAATTCGTCAATCCATCCAGCCGTTGGACGAGGCGCAACACGTCTGCCATGGCAATGTCGGCGATGGAAAAACGCCCTGCCAGCCAATCCTGGCTGTCCAGAACCGCTTCCATGCGATCAAGGCGTGCCGTGAGAAAATTGCTGATTGCCGTAGGGACGCTGTTCGCCGGGTCGGAAAAGCGGAAGATCGACCACGGCAGGCTGGCCATCTCTACCGAATTGAGTGCCGCGAACAGCCATTCCTGTGTTTTTGCTCGCCCGGCACTGTCCGAGGCAAGCAGCAGGTCGCTCCGTTCTCCGATATAGAGAAGAATCGCCCCACTCTCGAAGATCGAAGTCTCGCCGTCAGTGAGCCACGGCACTTGTCCGAAGGGTTGATGCGCGATGTGCCGGGCTTCCCTGCTGCGAAAAGGGGTGCTTTCGACGCGGTAGCCAAGGCCGGCCTCTTCCAGGGCCCAGCGAACTCTGAGGTCTCGCACATAGCCACGCGGCAACTCCGGCACCCAGTCGTAAGTTGTCAATATCAGGTCTGCCATCGTTCGGCCTCTTCTGTTGTAGAGCATGCACGCGGTCTGCGACGGTAATCAACCGTGTCGGTTGATTTCACCCGCTCACCTCCAGCATGCCCAGCCGCAGCACATCCGCATCGACCGTCATCGCCGCCTCGATATCGGCATGCACCGCACGCCAGATGGGCACGGCCGCCGACAGAACGGCGGTGCCGTCCGGTGTCAGCTTCAGCCGCCGTCCGCGCTTGTCCTTCGGATCCGGCTCGACCGTGATCCAGCCGCGCCGCTCCAGCGGCTTGAGCGCCGCCGTCAGCGTCGTCCGGTCCATGGCGAGTAGCCGCGCGACAGGCCCCATCGGCGGTGGTTCCGGCCGGTTCAGTGCCATCATCAGGGAAAACTGCTGGTTGGTCAGCCCGAGTGCCTTCAGCGCGGTATCGAATCGCCGCGCCAGCGCCCGGGCGGCGCGCTGTGCGTGCAGGCACAGGCAGGCGTCACGAATATGCAGCGTGGTCGAATAGGGAATCACGGGGGCATTTGACATAAGTCATATATGTTGATATCAACGTAAAAGTCAAGAGGAGGACGAGGAAATGGAACATTCGATCGTATCGCATGACGAGTGGCTCGAGGCACGAAAGGCGCTGTTGGCTAGCGAGAAGGAACTGACCCGCCTGCGCGACAAGGTGAATGCCGAGCGCCTCGCTTTGCCCTGGGTCAAGGTCGACAAGGATTATGCCTTCGACACGCCGACCGGCCGCAAGAGCCTTGCGGACCTGTTTGACGGCCGCAGCCAGCTGGAGGTCTATCACTTCATGTTCGGCCCGGACTGGGATGCCGGCTGCCCCGGCTGCTCGTTTTATGCCGACCATATCGATGGCATGCTGCCGCATCTCAACAATCACGATGTCACGCTGGTCTGCGTTTCGCGCGCGCCGCTCGACAAGATCGAGGCCTACAAACGCCGGATGAACTGGCAGTTTCCCTGGGTCTCGTCCTTCGGCAGCGATTTCAATTTTGACTTCTACGTCTCGTTCACACCCGAACAGCTGGAATCCGGCAGCGTCTATTACAATTTCCGCGAGACGCCGCGCGAAGATGCCCATGACGAACTTCCCGGCCTGTCGAGCTTCTACCGCAATGAAAAGGGCGAGATCTTCCACACCTATTCGCAATATGCGCGCGGTGGCGAAGAGGCGCTCGGCGCGCTGATGATGCTCGACCACGCGCCGCTCGGCCGCAACGAAACGTCGACGCTGAGCTTCGTCAAGCGCAAGGACGAATACGAACAGAAGCCGCTCGCCGCTGCCAGCTGCCACTGACGCGTCCAGGCAAGGCTGCGTGTGTGAATCTGCATCTCGACCGCTATCAACCGCAAACGCAAAGTGCATCACCGATGAACGCGTTTCATTGGTGATGCACTTTCCGCAATGGGAGGAAATCATCATGGAATTTGCAAAGCCCCGCGAAGAACATCGCTTTCTCGACAGGCTGCTTGGCGACTGGATCTACACCAGTTCCACCGGCCACAAGGATTATGACGTTAACGATCCGGACAAGGTGTGGACCGAGACCGTGCGCTCGATCGGCGGCCTCTGGGTGCTCTCGGAAGGCGAGGGCGGCATGGGTGATGGCGGCCGGTCTTCGATGATCATGACACTTGGCTATGATCCACGTCTCGGGCACTATGTTGGAACCTGGATCGGGTCTATGATGGACAAGCTCTGGGTCTATAAGGGCTGGGTCGAGGACGATGGTCAGACGCTCGTGCTGGAAGCGGAGGGCCCGTCGTTCGAAGATCCGTCAAGGACGGAGGTCTATCGCGATGTCATTCATTTCCACGATGATGATCACCGGTCGTTCTCCGGCAGCGTCCGCAAGCCGGATGGCAGTTTCCATGTTTTCATGACCAGCGAAAGCAAGCGCCGCGCCTGAAGCGGCCAACAGGGAGAACACCATGCACAGCATGCACGGCAAGTTTATCTGGTATGAACTGATGACCAGCGACACCGCTGGGGCGGCGAAATTCTATGGCGAGGTTGCCGGTTGGACCGCCAAGGACAGCGGCATGCCGGATATGGACTACACCATCCTGTCGATTGCCGGCTCCGAAATGGGTGTCGCCGGCATGCTGGCCCTGACCGACGAGGTCAAGGCGCGCGGCATTCCCTCGAATTGGACCGGCTATGTCGCCGTCGACAATGTCGACCGGGTGGCTGATCACTTCGTCAGCGATGGCGGCAAGGTGATGCATGGCCCGATTGACATCCATGGTGTCGGCCGCTTTGCCGTGCTTGCCGATCCCCAGGGTGCCGTCCTTGCCGTGATGACACCGATCATTCCGGCCGGCGGCGTGCCGCCCGAACCGGCCCCCGATACGCCCGGCACCTTTGGCTGGCGCGAACTGATGGCCCGCAACGGCGCGGAAGCCTTCGATTTTTATGCCGGCATCTTCGGCTGGCAGAAGGATACCAGCGTCGACATGGGCCCGATGGGCGTCTACCAGCTGTTTCGCAAGGACGATCAGGTGATCGGCGGCATGATGACCAAGCCGGCCGAAGTGCCGCTTCCCTGCTGGGGTTATTACATCAATGTCGATGCGATTGACGCGGCCGTTGCGCGCGTGACGAACGCCGGCGGCACGGTGATCCAGGAGCCGATGGAAGTCCCTGGTCCTGCCTGGATCATCCAGGCCATCGACCCCCAGGGTGCCTATTTCGCTCTGGTCGCGCCCAAGCGCTAACGGCTTTTACCGGGCAGCTTGTCGCTCGTGCCACATTGACGCGCGCGCCGCGCCTTGGCCCCTCACCCTGACCCTCTCCCCGCAGGCGGGGAGAGGGGACGGAGACGTTTGTACCGGTAGGCCGGCCAAGCCCGTCCTTCTCCCCGCCCGCGGGGAGAAGGTGGCGGCAGCCGGATGAGGGGCAGCGGCGCAGACAGCCTGATGAGAGGCCAGGCGCAACAATGCAGATGAGGCGCAAGGCGCAAACAACGGCTTGCCCGACAGGCGAGACGCAGCTGTCGGCGGGATCGAACACGATCGGGTATCTGGAAAACGCGCCCGATGCGAAAGGCGCAGTCCGACGGCAGGACCGCAAATGGGCCGGTCGGTATTATGCTTTTGTGGCGGCGGTCTTGCGCGGCGCGCGTGTCTTCTTCGGTGCCGGCGGTGTCACGGTCTGCTCGGCTTCGCGCTGCATGCGCAGGGCCCTCAGCGCTTCGGTCTTGCGATCGCGCTGCTTGACTTCCTGCTCGATAATCGCGCGCGCGGCGCTGTCGGTCGTCGTCGCCTTGTCCTGGGCGGCAACCTTCTCAGGCTTGAAAAATTTGTCCTTGGTCGCTGTCATATCCGTCCTTCCTCCACGGTATGGGCCTGAAGCTTCAGGTATCCACGGTATCGGTCATCGTTGTTTGATGGGGTCGCTCGGGTGGCCGGCGACCTGAGAGGCAGGCAGCGGCGGGCGCGCCAGAGGCGCGCGCCCGATCCCATGGCCCTTAGCGGGCGGGGCGCAGCACCTTCTTCGGTGCCGGCAGCAGGCCTTCGCGCTGCAGCTTCTTGCGCTGGAGCTTGCGCTGGCGACGAATGGCTTCAGCCTTTTCGCGTGTGCGCTTTTCCGAAGGCTTCTCATAAGCGCTGCGGGTCTTCATTTCACGGAACAGGCCTTCGCGCTGCATCTTCTTCTTGAGAACGCGCAGGGCTTGGTCGACATTGTTATCTCGGACGAGGACTTGCAAATTCGCTTCCTTTCCGGGCTGTAGGCCCGCGAGTTTGAATGGACGGACAATGGGGATGAACAGCAAATGCGCCATTCCCCTCGAAAGATCCCGGAAAAGTGCCGAAATCGCTAAAATTGGCCTCTCGGCCGAAAACAATAAAAAGGCCGGGAAAACCCGACCTCTTCCTGTCACTCAGCCGACCGTTCCGGAAAATCCGTGGCCGGCAGGGCGAGCGACAAAATCAAGCGGCGCGAAGGTTGTCGGCAGAGCTCTTGCCCGTGCGCTTGTCCTTGACGATTTCGTATTCGACCTTCTGACCTTCGGTCAGTTCGCGCATGCCCGAACGCTCGACGGCAGAGATATGAACGAAAACGTCAGCAGAACCTTCGTCAGGCTGAATGAAGCCGAAGCCCTTGGTGCTGTTGAACCACTTAACGGTACCTGTGCTCATAACGATTCCCTTTCAATCGTTGGACTAACCGGAGAGATATTCGACCGGCCTATCGATCTTGAGAGGAAATCTGGCGTGCGCCGCTGGCGCGTAGACAAAGGTCACTAGCAATCTTCGATGGGCGCAATATAGACTGCCAGCGGTCAAACACAAGAAAAAAGGCCGATGCCCCCTTGGCGGCGCTTCCCCATACAGAGAATGCGCCGGGCGATCAGGCTGTTTTTACAGGTGTAACCAGCGGTTTGCAGAGGATGATTTCGTCCGGCGCGGATTGCGAGGTGGGCAAGGGCGGAGGCATCGATGCTCCGGATTTGGCGCGACACCGGATTTCTCCGTCGACCATGCGTCCTCTGCAAAAACAGTACGACGAATCTTCGGGCTTCCTGCTACACGAAAGCGCTCGCCTCGCCGAGTTCGCCCGCCAAGATGGCGTGCGCTGACCCATTCAACGCTACCGACAGGCCCATCCGATGCAGAAGTTCCTTTCCGCAGCAGTCATCCTGCTGCTCTCCGCCACCACGTCGCTCGCCGGCGAATTTGCGTTCCCGTCCGATGCGCCGGTGGCAACCGTCACCATTCCCGATAGCTGGCAACCGTCCGAGACCGAATACGGCGTCGAAGGCACGTCCGATGACGGCGGCACCTATATCTCGCTCGACATCGCCGGCGACAGCGACATGGACGCGGTGATGACGCAGGTCTTCGCCTTCCTGTCCGAAAACGGCGTCGAGCCGGATCCGGCAACCCAGAAGGACAGCAAGGACACGCTGAACGGCATGCCGTTCGAGGCGATCGACTGGCAGGGCAAGGACAAGGACGGCCCGGTTTCCATCGGCGTCGGCATTATCGGCCTGTCGGCCGAAAAGATCGCCATCGTCACCTATTGGGCATCGGCCGAAACCGAAGACAAGAATTTGCCGGAGGTCGGCAAGATTCTCGCGACCGTCAAGCCGGTCAATTAAACCGGGCACCAAAGCCGGCAACAAAAGGTGGCGGGAGCCGCCGCCACCTGTTTTCGACCAAGGTTCGGCATTCAAAGGCCGGGTTGAGCGTCCCTGGTTTTTCCGGCTGCGTCTATTTGCGGCAGCGGAATTGGTTTCTTTTACCGCCAAAAAAGGCTAGGGGAGCTTAACCCCGCGCTGATGACCGTCCGGGGAACCATGTTTCGGGATGATCTGAAAGCACTATGACGATGGACACTGCTGCCCACAATTCGTGCGTCTACCGCGCTGCTCTTGCAGTCACGTCGGCTTCGGCCGCCGCCTCTGCGCCTCTTGCGAGCCAAGAGATCGGAGGGCGTTCATGAGCGCGGCTCTGGAATTTTCCGCCGAGGCGGCCGATGTGGACGACAGCCGCGACGCCAAGGCGTGGTTGAAGATCATCAACGCCTATCGCCAGCCGAATCTCAAGCGCAGCACGTTTGAGCTCGGCGTGACCTGCCTTGCCTTCGTGCTGCTCTGGGTCGCCAGCTGGGCGCTTCTGCACTACGGCTACTGGGCGGGCCTGCTCCTGACCATCCCGGCCGCGGCCTTCCTGCTGCGCCTGTTCATCATCCAGCACGATTGCGGCCACGGCGCGTTTTTTGCCCGCCGCCGGTTTGATGACTGGACCGGCCGCATTCTCGGCGTGTTCACGCTGACCCCCTATGACTACTGGCGTCGCGCTCACGCCGAGCATCATGCCTCGGCCGGCAATCTCGACGAACGCGGCATTGGCGACATCACCACGCTGACGGTTGCCGAATACAAGGCGCTGTCGGCCCGTGGCCGTCTCCTCTATCGCCTCTATCGCCATCCGCTGGTTCTGTTCGGTATCGGCCCGGCCTGGGTCTTCCTGCTCAAGCAGCGCCTGCCATTCGGCATGATGCGCTCGGGCGCACTGCCCTGGATCTCGACCATGGCCACCAATGTCGGCATGGTCGTGCTTGCCGCGATCCTGATCTGGGCCGTCGGCCTTGGTCCCTTCCTCGCCGTGCATCTGCCGATCGTGCTGATGGCGGGAGCCGCCGGCATCTGGCTGTTCTACGTCCAGCACCAGTTTGAGGACACCCATTGGTCGAACCCTCCGGCATGGCAGTTCCAGCACGCGGCCTTGCATGGCGCCTCGCACTATGACCTGCCCTGGGGCCTGCGCTGGCTGACCGGCTATATCGGCGTGCATCACGTGCATCACCTGTCGAGCAAGGTTCCCTATTACCGCCTGCCGGAAGTCCTGCGCGATCATCCCGAGCTGCGCGGCATCAGCCGCATCACCCTGCGCGAAAGCTTCGCCTGCGTGAAACTGGTCCTCTGGGACGAAAAGCTCGGCCGCCTGGTGTCCTTCCGCGAAGCCAATCGCAAGCCCGTCGCGGTGTGATCGACCAGTCAGTTGACTGAAACGAGGGGAGGGCGGATCGCTCTCCCCTTTTTTGTCAGAGCCCCACGGCCTTGCGCAACGCCTCGTTCATCCGTGATTGCCAGCCGTCGCCGGTGGCCCTGAAGCGCGCGATCACCTCGGCATCGAGCCGGATGCTGATCGCCTGTTTCGGCGCCTCCGATTTCGGCCGTCCGGCGAGCTTGCGGTCGATTACTTCGGCGATTTCGGGAAAAGCCTCGCGCAACGGCCGGAATTCCTTCAGCTCGTCGTCGGTGGCTTCCGGATTGTCGCCAACCTCATCCCAGTCGCTGCGTGAATAGCCGCGGCCTTCTGTAAAGGCTTTCAAAGTCTTTTGGCGCTTCATCGGATCAGTCTCCTTTCCTGCACGTTTGCCGGGCGCATTGAGATAATGGATAGACCTTGCGAGCCGAGCAAAAGAAAGATCACCGCGATCGTTCCGTCTTCGAGTCGTCCGATTGCCTGTTGTCGTCCGCGCTTGGCTGGCCGAATGACAGCCGTCGAGAAAAAGTCCAGCGACAGGTCAGCGAAATCGAGCCCGTGCTTGTCGAGATTGGCGAGCCGTTTCGGTTCATCCCAGACGATCATCATAATTTATGTATATACGGAAGTTTCGCAAGCCAGTATTCCGGCTTTTGAGGGGAAATCCGCCTGAAACCAGCCAAATGTCGGCCGGCGAAGCCCTCAGCCGCGCTGCGGCAAAAGGATCACCATGGCGCCGACCAGACAGATGGCCGCCCCCGCCAGATCGAACCGATCCGGCCGCTGCCCCTCGACCAACCACAGCCAGGCGAGCGACGCGGCAATGTAGACCCCGCCATAGGCCGCATAGGCACGGCCAGCCGCGTCAGACGGCACGAGTGTCAGCAGGAAGGCAAACAGCGCCAGCGACAGAAGGCCAGGCGCCAGCCATATTGGCGAATGGCCGAGGCGCCACCAGGCCCAGAAGGCAAAACAACCGGCAATTTCGGCAAGGGCGGCGCTGGCATAGATCAGAAAAAGCATGCCCGACCCTGCCACGTGTGTTCCCGCACGTCCAGTATGCCCGCAGGTCGAGGAACGATACGCAGGCCGAGACTATCAGCCGCTGCGGCCCTGCAGGTTCAGCACATGGCAGACCCGCGGCACCATTTCGGCCTCTTTCGGGAAGCAGACGAAATAGCCCTGGATGCTGTCGACCCCAAGATGCAGGGCGGCCTCCATCTGTGCCTCGCTTTCGACGCCGGATGCGGTGATCGTGATGCCGAGATCATGGCCAAGGCCGATCACATGGCGGATGATCGCCCGGTCGACCGTATTGGTCAGCGCATTGCGGATCAGGCTCCGGTCGATCTTCAGTCGACTGAACGGATAGCGGCGCAGCGCCGACAGGCCGGCATAGGTGGCGCCGAAATTGTCGAGTGCCAGCGAAAAGCCGGAATAGCGCAACATTTCGATGGCAAGGCCCACCTCGACGGCATGCGATCCGTAAAGCGAATTCTCCGGCACTTCGATCTCGATCATGTCCGGCGACAGCCGGTACATGTCGAGCATCGCGTTCAACCGGCCGGCCAGATCGCCGGAACAGAGGTCGAAGGCGGTGGTGTTGATGCTCAATCGCCCGAAATGATGGCCGTCGTCCTGCCACGCGGCCGCCTGGCGAATGGTGTTCTCAAGCACGAAGTTGCGGATCGACAGCGACATCGACGGGTCGCGGAAGATGCCGCGGAATTCCTGTGCTGCCGCCAGCTTGCCGGGCTCCGTGCGCCAGCGCAGCAAAGTCTCGAGACTGTCCACCTCCCGATGGCCGACCGAATAGATCGGCTGGTAGATCAGCTCGAAGCGACCCTTCTCGAGGGCCCGTCTGGCATTGTTCACCAGCACGACATGGTTCAGGCCGCTATCCACGCTACACCTCACACAGGACCGGCAAAATGCCCGCCACCGATAATCTGCCGCTTATAACCCAGTATCCGTTGCGCTTCGGTGAATCACCAGCCCCATTTCACGCTGAGGTTTAACGGGTCAAATATTGTGGTTCCGTTCCACTGTGCTGGTCTGGAACAGCCGAAGCTTTCATCGGTGTAAATGCGCCCGTTGCCATATTGAATAAAAACAGAGACTTTCGGGCCTCGCAATTCATCTTGCTCCGGGGTCGCCTTGAACAGGCGGGCGGCAAGACACGTGCCTCGCAAGACAGGAGACCATCAAGACGACAACAGGATGCAACCCTGTCGCCTTTGTTGTCGTCCTCGATCGTGTCAACGGGGATCCTGGCTTAGCGCCGGAGGCTTCCCAGGATGCCGCGCACCAGTGCCCGGCCGACGGAGGTGGCGACAGAACGCGCCGCACTCTTCATCGCCGCCTCGATCACTGTCTCGCGCTGGTAGCCGGACGATTTGCGTGTCGGCTTGCGGGCGCCATCGTCGTCCGCCGTGTCGTCGTCGCCAAAACCCGGCAGCGTCCAGCGGCCGGATGCGCTGTCTTCCGCCTCGCCGTTTTTCGCCCGTTCCTCCGCCGCTTTCTTGGCAGCGGCGGCCTCGGCCGCCTTGGCGGCGCGGGCATTGAGGATCTCATAGGCCGATTCCGCATCGAGGTCCTGGTCATACTGGCCGGCGACAGGACTGAGGTTCATCACCTTCTGCCGTTCCTGGTCGGTCAGCGGTCCGACGCGGCCGGACGGCGGGCGCACCAGCGTGCGCTCGACGATCGACGGCGCGCCCTTGGCTTCCAGCGTCGAGACCAGCGCCTCGCCGATGCCGAGCGTGGTGATCGCGGTGGCGCAATCGAAGGCCGGGTTCGGCCGGAATGTATCGGCCGCCGTCTTCACCGCCTTCTGCTCACGCGGCGTATAGGCTCTGAGCGCATGCTGCACCCGGTTGCCGAGCTGGGCGAGCACCGTTTCCGGCACGTCGAGCGGGTTCTGCGTGACGAAATAGACGCCGACGCCCTTCGAGCGGATCAGCCGCACCACCTGCTCGACCCGTTCGGTCAGAACCTTCGGCGCGTCGTTGAACAAGAGATGCGCCTCGTCGAAGAAGAACACCAGCTTCGGCTTGTCGAGATCGCCGACTTCCGGCAGTTCCTCGAACAGTTCCGACAGCAGCCAGAGCAGGAAGGTCGCGTAAAGACGTGGGTTCATCATCAGCTTGTCGGCGGCCAGCACCGAGATCGCGCCGCGACCGTCATTTGTGGTGCGCATGATGTCGGTGATCTTCAGCGCTGGTTCGCCGAAGAAATTCTGTGCGCCCTGCTGTTCGAGCACCAGCAGCCCGCGCTGCAGTGTACCGATCGAGGCCTTGGAGATCAGGCCGAACTGGCTGGAAAGCTCGCTGGCATTCTCCGCCATATAGGTCAGAAGTGATTGCAGGTCCTTCAGGTCGAGCAGCGGCAATCCGCCCTGGTCGGCAATCTTGAAGGCGATGTTGAGCGCGCCTTCCTGGGCTTCCGACGCATTCATCAGCCGCGACAAAAGCAGCGGCCCCATTTCGGCGACGGTGGTGCGCACCCGGTGGCCCTTTTCGCCGTAGAGGTCCCAGAAGATCACCGGAAATTCGGCGGGCGCATAGTCGGTAAAGCCGATCTGTGCCGCCCGCTCTGTGATCCAGTCCTTTGGTTCGCCCATGGCGGCAATGCCCGAAAGGTCGCCCTTGATATCGGCGGCAAACACCGGAACGCCGGCCTCGGAGAAGCTTTCGGCCAGCACCTGCAGCGTCACGGTCTTGCCGGTGCCGGTGGCGCCGGTGACGATCCCATGGCGGTTGCCATATTTCAGCGCCAGATATTCGCCCTTGTTCAGGCTGTCGTCCGGATTGCGGCTGGTGCCGATATAGAGTTCGCCGTCTTTCAGCATATGCACTCATCTCCCTGGCGCGTCATGCAATCGTCTGCTTGCTCTTATAAGGATAGTGTGGAACATCGACAACGTCCGGTATCGGTCATTCTGGCCCGTCAACTGAACTGTTGTTGGGGCTGGCAACTGGCCTGTCATGTGCGTGGTATTCGGAAGGCGCGGAACGGTTGCCAAGGCAGGCGCCGCAAGGCAGAAACAGGGCAGAAGCCGGAGCGCAGGCTGGGGCAGGGCGCGCGGCAGTGCGGCCCGTCGGTTTTGCACCGATTATCGGGCCGCACCGCAAGCTTCCACCTAAGTCCACTTGAGTTCAGTGAAAACATCGATTACGTTGACGTGAACGTCAATATTCTACGGGCAGGAGGCCTCCAAACCATGAGCGAAATCGTCACCCGCATCGCCGACAATGTCGGCATTTCCCCTGACCTCGCCGAAAAGGCGCTCGGCATGATGCTCGGCTTCCTGCAGCGCGAAGCAGCTGACGGCCCGGTCGCGAAGATGATCGAAGCCATTCCGGGTGCGGCCGAATTGGTTGCCGCCCACAACGGCGAAGGTGCGGGCGGCGGCGGCCTTCTCGGCGGCCTGATGAGCGCCATCGGCGGCGGCGGCATCATGGGCCTCGGCCAGCAGCTGATGGCCCAGGGCCTCGGCATGGGCGAGATCTCGACGCTCGCCAAGGAAACCATGGCCGTTGCCCGCGAATATGCCGGCGCCGAAACCGTCGATGAAGTCATCGCCTCGGTCCCGGGCCTGAGCCAGTTCGTCTGAGCATTTCCGCCGGACAGAAAGTTCGATATGAATCTCTCTTCTCCCCGCAGGCGGGGAGAAGATGCCGGCAGGCAGATGAGGGGCAAAACCAAGGATTGGCGGTCAGCTCGTAAGGAGCCTGCCATCCGACGACCGTCCAAAGTGCGGGATCGCGCGAACTGGTCGCAGGAAAAGTCCGACGATCTTTGTTTGCGCTTGGTGAGCGAAATATCGCCCCACAGCCTACATGAATTGCGATCCGGCCCGAATCGGCACCCATCGAACAGCCCCGCCTTTATGCACGATCGTTCATTCAATCGTGATAATGCGCCTTCGCCCAGTTGCCCGTTTGACGTTTATCAAATTTAGGCATGCGCTATTCAACAATTTAGTAACTCTTAACATAACGGTGCTTTTATCGTGCTCAGTCAATCTGGGGACGAAGCAATGGCACTGAGTAACTATCTGAATGCAAACCGAATGGCGGAAGACCTGGCGGCGCTGGCCAACTCCCAGGCGATGATCTGGTTCTCTCCCGATGGTTTGGTCCTCGATGCCAATGCGAATTTCTGCAAGGCACTCGGTTATGACGTCAAGGAGATCATCGGCAAGCATCACCGGATCTTCTGCGAAGACGCGATCGTCAAGTCCCCGGACTATGGCCGCTTCTGGTCGGATCTTTCCGCTGGAAAATTCCAGAGTGGCCAGTTTCGCCGTCAGAGCAAGGCGGGTGCCGACGTCTGGATCGAAGCGAGCTACAACCCGGTCTTTCATGGCGGGCGGGTGGTCCGCATCCTGAAGATCGCTTCCGACATCACGACAAGCAAGATCACCGCGCTGCATGACGGCAACCGCATTCGCGCCATCGATCATTCCCAGGCGATCATCGAATTCGAGCCGGATGGCAAGATTGTCCAGGCCAATGAAAACTTCCTGACCACCATGGGCTACGATGCCCAGGAGATCGTCGGAAACCAGCATGCGATGTTCTGCGACAAGGCCTATGCGCAGACGTCAGAATATCGCGAATTCTGGACGCGTCTGCGCGCCGGCGAATTCATCGCCAGCAATTTCGTCCGCTACGGCAAGGGCGGCAGGCAGGTCTGGATCCAGGCGGCTTACACGCCGGTGTTCAACTCGCGTGGTGCCGTGTACCGCGTCATCAAGGTCGCAACCGACATCACGCCACGCATGGTCGCCGTCCGCACCATAGGTGCCGCCATCAAGCGGCTGGCGGAGGGCGACCTGACGGTGGAAATCGTCGACAAGCTCGATCCGGTTCTCGAAGAAACGCGCGTCGATTTCAACACAGCGGCCCGCGCGCTGGAAAACACCGTCGCCTCGATCGTCGAATCGGCCCAGGCGCTGGCGCAGAATGCCCGCGTCATCAACGAGATTTCGGCCGGCATTGCGTCGAATGGCGAAAGACAGGCGGCAACCGTCGAGGAGACGGCGGCTGCCCTCGAAGAGATCACCACGACCGTGCGCGACACCTCGGCCCGCACCGCCGAGACCACCCGCCTGGTCGGCGCGACACGCAGCGATGCCGAAGCCTCGGGCGGCGTGGTGCGCCAGGCGACCTCGGCCATGGGCGAGATCGAAAGCTCCTCGCGCGAGATCGAAAACATCATCGGGGTGATCGATGAGATCGCCTTCCAGACCAACCTTCTGGCGCTGAATGCCGGCGTCGAGGCGGCCCGTGCCGGGGAAGCCGGCAAGGGTTTTGCCGTCGTCGCCCAGGAGGTGCGTGAACTGGCCCAGCGCTCGGCAAGTGCTGCCAAGGACATCAAGAGCCTGATCGCAAAATCCGCCGAAGCGGTCCGTCAGGGCGTGGCCCTGGTCGACAAGACCGGCGTCGCTTTGCAGTCGATCGTCAACCAGGTCCAGGAGATCGACGCCAATGTCGATGCCATCGCGACCGCTGCCCGCGAGCAGACGATCGGCATCAACGAGATCAACGCCTCGATCAACAGTCTCGACAAGGTCACGCAACAAAGCGCTGCAACCGTGGAGGAGGCAAATGCCACAGCCGCGACGCTCTCCGAGGAGGCAAATGCGCTGTATGTGCTGATCTCGCAGTTCAAGACCAGCCAGTCCCTGACCGCCGAAAGGCCGCGCCGCGCGGCCTGATTGGGCTCACCAGTCTTCTCCCCGCGCGCGGGGAGAAGATACCGGCAGGCAGATACGGAACAAGACACGGGGGCTTGGCGATCCGCGCGCTTACGCTGAGGTTCCAGCGGGGTGCATACCCGCCGCCGGCCATGTCGACAGGGCTTGTTCGGCAACAGCTTCCAGCGTGTCGCGGCTGAAACCCGCTTTGGCCTGCACCGCCATGCCATGCAGCACAGCCATGAGGAAAGCCGCCAGCGCCTCGGGCTTGGCTGTCACGGGCAGGTCGCCCTCTGCTTTCGCCCTTTCGAAACGGGCGCGCAATTGCGCCTCAGCCGTTGCGCGCGCCTCGATCAGGATCTGCCGAACCGGCTCCGCATCATCCGATCCTGCCAGAACACCGTTGATACCCAGGCAGCCCGTATGCTCGGGATACCGTGTGTTCAGGTCAATCGCATTGTGCAGAATATGCGCGGCAACCTCCCGCGATGTCTCAAGGTTCAATGCCGCCGGAACATAGTCGAGGAAGCGTTCGTAGTAGCGCGCGAGGACCTGGCGAAACAGCATCTCCTTGTTGCCGAATGCGGAGTAGAGGGCGGGCCTCTCGACACCGGCTGCCGCTGTCAGGTCGGCATAGGACGCGCCCTCATAGCCCTTGCGCCAGAACACGCACAACACGGCGTCGAGGACTTTCTCCACGTCAAACTCGCGATGGCGTCCCATCAGGTGGTCTCGGATGATTTCATAATGACCATTATTAATCCTCTTGACGCCTTTCGTCAAATTTCATACCGATCATTACAGTAACAATCGTTACGAAAATCTGCCCGTTGGGTGGATGGGATCAAATTCACATTGAAGGAATGAGGATATGTCGGAGACATTCAAAGGCAAGGTCGTGCTCATCACCGGCGGTTCACGCGGGCTGGGAGCGGCCACGGCGGAAGCGTTCGCCAATCACGGCGCAGACGTGGCGATCAGCTACGCCTCATCCGCAGACAAAGCCGAAGCCGTCGTGGCAAAGCTGAAGGCAAAGGGCGTCCGCGCCATCGCGGTCAAGAGCGACCAGTCAGACCTCAACTCAGCGAAGCCACTGATCGATCGGGTCATGGCCGAATTCGGCCGGCTCGACATCCTCGTCAACAACGCCGGCATCGCGATCCAGGGGCAGTTGGTCGATGATCCGGAACTCGACGGCGAAAACTACAATCGCCAGTGGCAGGTCAATGTCATGGGTACGATCGCCAACACGCGCGCGGCAGCCTCTAAGCTGACGGACGGTGGCCGGATCATTTTTGTCGGTTCGCTGCTCGGCGCTGCTGTGCCCTTCCCGGGGGTCGCCGACTATGCCGGAACGAAATGGGCGCTGGCCGGATATGCCAAGGGCATTGCCCGCGACCTTGGCCCGCGCAATATCACCGTGAACGTGGTGCAGCCGGGCATAATGCCGACGGACATGGCAGCCGACGTTGCCGGCGAGCTTCCCAATCGTGACGCCATTCTGGACATTCATCCGATTCGTCGCATCGCAACGCTTGAGGAAGTGGCGGAAACCATCTGCTTCCTTGCCGGACCCAACGCCGGCTACATCAATGGCGAGACCGTGAATATCGCCGGCGGCCTCGCAATCTGATCACGCGGCGTATGGCTGAGCGTCGACCGAGGCTCGGCCATACGGCTGCGGAAGGCCAGGGAAGACGAGGGAAGGCCAGGAAAGGCGAGGGAAGGCCAGAGGCAGGTTTAGGAAAGCCGGGCAGAACGGGTCGACGTTGGGGCTGAGACGGATCTTCACGCCTCTCTCGTCTTGTGTTTCGGCTGGTGATGCGCCGGCCGGAGCAGGCGGTGGATCATCGTGCCGATCCGCCGTCTCATGTTGCGCAACACGCGGCTCCACACCAAAGTCTGCTCGTCGAGAAAGATCACGTTGACCGGCAGCGATGCCATCGTCCGCTCGTCGGGGCGCAGCGGTCCGTCCGGATCTGTCACTTCATAGAAGCATTCATAATCCGGCCATGTATAGCCGTCTTCCCATGTCCAGCAATTATGCGCCTGATAGTGCTGCATCAGTCGGGCGCCGAGCGCCTTGTCGGTCGGCATGAATGCCGATGGCGCACCGAGGCGAGGGGTGTTTCGCTCCATGAAATTGAGCACCCTGTCGCTGACATAGCTGCTGACGAACAACCGGAAATCGCGCTGACGCTTGATGTGCGAGACGGCCCGAAACACCTGCACATGCTCTTCATGGCCATATTCACCCCAGGGATTGTGGGTGACGACGATATCTCCCGCCTCCAGATGCGCCTCCAGCGCTGCCGTCAGCAGATCGAAATTCTTCGCATAGGCATCGCTGTTGCGATCGCAGCGGATGCCATAGACGGTTTCCTCGGGCTTGCGCCAGTTGGTCGTCTGGTAGGTATTGGATTCGGTGATGGCGAGATCGACCACGGTTTTCAGCGGAAAGTCCTGAAACACCGTCCGGCGTCCCTGGCTGATATCGCCGCTATTGGGCGCCTCGTTGTAGCAGATGATGATCTTCTTGGCGGATGCCAGGATCGAACTCGCCCAGAGAACCTCGTCATCCGGATGTGCCATGACAACCACGGCGCCGTTGAAATCGTCCAATGTCATCATCAGGAAATATCTCTGTCTTGCAGCATGATCGCCGGGCCGGGTCTACGTCCATGCTGCCTAGCGCGCCCGTATCGACCAGCATCCGCAACAAAGCCGGCGTCAAAAAGCCAGGCCCCGTTTGCACGCGTCGCATCCATCGTCCCGCACCAATCGCCGCGTTGTCTGCAGGCTCTGGTGACGCGCCATCAGGGCGCTGCGGTTTCAAGGCTTGGCCGGCGATGGACCGGCGCAAGTGGAAAGTAGAAAAGGCTGATTGTATTGAGATCAGGTTATCATGCCGGTTGTATCGACCATGTTTCCGCCCGGATCGCGAATATTTGATCGGATAGGGTGGCAGCGCAGCCGTATTTTGCCGTTCTCTGCCAGCCTGACCGGCCGCGACGGCGCCATAGGGATGAGGCTCCGGACACTCGGCGCCGGCTGTTGTGCCAAGCTGCTCGGAGGCACCGGCCGGGGCCGACGCTCGATGCACAGCGATCCGGCAACCGCCTTCGCGCGTCAGGCGATGCCCCTGTAGAACAGATGCCGCCCGATCTTCCGTTCCATGACGGCCTGTGGGGATTTGCGCACCCAGCTCGGGCTGCCGATCGATGTGGAATGATAATGCAGCACCGCGTCGCTGAGGTGATCGATCTTGCCGGACAGGGCGTCGCCGGCGACGATGAGGCATTGATCGAAGTTGCGGTCCGCGCCCGGTTGAAGATGGATGATCTTTGCCCGGTTCGGATCGCTGGCGTTCCAGCAGGAAAATTGAAAGGGCTGCAGGCAGACCTCGACGATGCTGTCGGGATAGCGGGGCGATGCTCGGCGGTTCAGGACAACCTCCGCCACGGCCTGGCGCCCCATCTCGCTTTCACTGCGTGCCTCGCCATAGATCGTCCGCGCCAGGATCAATTGCTCGTCGCCGCTCGGCATGTCCACCGGCGTCAGGGCGCGGATCGATGCCACCCGACTGAGGTCGAAAGCCTCGGTGCGCACGGTGTCGCCCTGGTTGCCGCCGATACAGGTCAGCTTGCGAGAATCCTCCATCCGACTGAGCGCAAAACAGGCATGCCCGGTTGTGCCGGTATTCTTGCCGGGATGCAGCACCACGACCGCGCCCTCGAGGACGGCCTGTACCTTGGGGTCGGTCAATCCGCCCTTGCGCAATTCGACGGAGCCCCAGGTCTTCCAGTTTTTTGCCGTGGCGGCCTGTTCCACGATCGGAGCGCCCGCCTGTGATAGACACCAGGCGACGAACGCACCACACCACGGCTCCACGGTAGGAGGACGATAGGTCGTCGCGCTGAAATAGACCTTCACCCGGGCCTTGCCGGCCCTCGTCGTTTCGCTGACATCGGCTTGTGCCCAGAACGTCTCCTCGGTCTGCGCGAGGGCCACCCAAGGCGTTCCGCCCGCAAGGGCGCTTACCGGCGGAATGGCAAATTCGGGAAAATGCTGCTTCAGCTTGGAAAAGCCGACCTGGAACGCCTCGTTCAACACGGCGGCCGTCTTCTCGACGAACTCGTCCACCGTGGTCGCATGGCCGGCAAGGCCCTGCCGCAGGAAGCGCTGGCGGCGGTCGATCAGCGCCTCCCGGTCGCTCGGCTCCGGATAAAATGGCGCAAGCGCGTCGGCGACCGGCGTCTGCGCATTGCCCTCGACATGGATCCGGTCGATGGCAAATGCCGCCTTGGCGCCGACCAGCCGGGCCTGGAAGAGAAGCAGGAAGCTGGGAATGAAGCTTTGCTCCGGCTCGGCAATGCCGGCGGTAACGCCCTCCGCCTCCAGAGTCTCCCAGTCGCGCTGGGTGAGGAACTGCGCCCCCGTCACCTGCGAAAGCGGGTTGAACCGTTGAAACGGCCCATATCCTGCCGCCGGATTGGCTGCGATAAAGTCCGCCCATTCCTCCTCGGTAATCTGGAACGGCCCGATGGCCGACGTTCCAGGCAGCCGGTTGCCGAACTTCGTCAACTCGCTTTCGATCCAGGCCAGCGCGATCAGATAGTCCGCAAGGATCGCCGGCGCCCCGTCCGTTTCGCTGGCATGGGCCTGGATTTCTATCCGGGCGCAGTGCTTGACGAATACGTCCTCGTCCACCGGCGGCACATCGAATGACTTCAACGGGCCGACATGACCGAGCCCTATCCAGCCGGTGTCACCTACAGCGCCCGGGGTCGCCCTGTAGGTGACATGGCGCCAGCCCTCGGGTGCCGACACGTTCTGATCCGACGAAAGGTCGAGATAGATCAGGTCGTCAATGGAAAGGACATTGACCAGAGCAGTGTCCGTCGATGGCTCTGGATAGAGCCGTGCTCGACGTTTCTGGCCAGACGCCACGACGACATAGACTTGCTCCATGGCCGGCTCCTATTGTTCGGCTGCGGCTGCGGCTGCGGCTGCGATTGCTAATTTCTTCACGAGTTCTGCGCTCAGCGACCTATTCTGTTTTTCAGTGGAGGTCTGCATCCCGTACAGGTTTCTCGCGTCGGCGATCCTGTCGCGCAGTTCCGGCGTGTTCAGCGTCACCGTCGCCTTGTCGAGGGCGGGAAGCTTCTTGATCACGGCGTTCAGGTCGTCGACCAGATCGGAAACCTTGTTCGGATTGTCGCGCATCGCCACCGCTTCGTAGAAGTTTTCACGCCCTTGTCGGGATCGCCCGACTTGCAGCCCGATGTCGCCAGGAATTCGAACTCCGCCCTTTGCAGCGGGCCGGTATTGCGGGATTCCTGGGTGTCGCGATAGTTCTGGATGCCGGCCAGCGTGTCAGCCCCGGGCTTCCCGTCATCCGGGACGCAGATCGCGCGTTGCACCAGCTTGATTTCGGCCTCCGTATAGCCGCTTTCCTTCGGAAAGATCGTGTCGCATTCCTTGCAGGAAATCTTGGGTCGGTCCGGCTTCTGATCCGCCCGCATGCCCGCCGTGGCAGGACCCTTGCCGGACGTGAAGGCGCTGATCGCATCCACTTCCTGCTGCACGCTCTTCGCCAGCGATTGCGGCGCGATCCCGGAGGCGGCGGCGAGTGCATAGGTATTGGCGTCGAGCACGATCGTCTGAGGCGTGCAGATCCGCAGATAGCCGCGCAGCGCGAAGACCATTTCCGGACTTTTCGAAAATGTCACCTGCATGAACTGGCGGCGGAACTCCAGCCGCCGCTCATAGACGATCCGCTTGATCGTGCTGCTTTCCAGCCCCATCAGCATCGAATTGTTGAAAGCGTCATAGAGCGAGCCGGTCAGTCCGAGTGCCTGGGCGACATAGGCAATCGTGTCGGTGCTGGCGCTGGCGATCGTCAGCACGCTGGTTGCCGCGCTGCCGATGGCCACCAGCGAGGACTGCACGCGACCGGCCTCGATCCGCTTGGCGTCGATCCACGCCAGATAGTGGTCGCATCGCGCGTCGATATCGTTGAAACCGGCCTGCACCAGCATGGAATAGTCGCTGCAATGGGCCGATGTGCCGCTGCGCTGCAGATTGGCCTGGTTGCAGAGTTCGCCGATGTAAGCGGCAATATTGTTGGTCGTCTGCGATGTCTGGCTGGAATACAGATCCTGCCCAACGCCTCTGTCGCCAAGCGCCGGAGTGCAGCCGGCGAGCAGGCCCAGCGCGATGAGAAAGAGTATGTGCCGCAGTATCACGATCATGCCCCTTCAATTAAGACATGTCGGAAAATCTGCGCTCGCGTTTAACGAGCGTCAAATAATTTTTATTATAAGTTGATCTATTTTATTAACTTGTCCACAAGTTGAGTAAATTCTGTTGTAGTATGTCGCAGTAGACACAAATGAAATCATAGTACTTCATAATTTATTACCGGAAACCGGTTCGGTGTGGTCCGACTGTAGTTCGCGAAACAGGTGCAGTAGGTTGCACCGGAGCCGCGATTTCAGGCGCGCGCCGTTCGGCTTCACCCCTTGATCGCAATCCCGGCTTCGATCGCCGCTGCGATAAACGCCTTGCGGGCATCCTCGTCGGTCTTCTTGCCGGCATCGACCGCCGCGCAGACCAGCAGGGCCGTATCGAGGGCTTTGCCGTCTTCCGCCGGCCAGTCCTCGATCAGCGCCCAGCAGGCGGCCATGGTGCTGTCGATGGTGACATCGGCACCCTCTTCTCCGATGGCGAGGATCACGGGCTGGGTCCAGGTCTTGTGCATGGTTTCGGGCTTTCGAACAGGCTCTTGGCAGCAGGGAGGGCCAGCAGGCAGCCCCGTTTCGTTCTCTATAGAGCCAAGCGCGCCATCCCGTCACTACACTATCTGTACTGGACGGCCCGCTGTCACAGGCTCATAGTTTCCGCTGGCAGGGATCTGCGCGGAGGATCGGCAATGTCGAATGACGGCTATCACCAGTTTTGCCCCGTGGCCAAGGCCTGCGAATTGCTGGAACCGCGCTGGACCATGCTCCTGCTGTGCGAGATGTGGTCCGGCTCAAGCCGTTTCAACGAGATCCAGCGCGGCGTGCCCGGCATCTCGCCGACGCTCTTGTCCAAGCGCCTGCGTGAGATGGAGGAGCGGGGCCTCGTCGAGCGCCGGGAAAGCCTGAACGGCAGCGAGATCCACTACCGCACGACGACCATGGCCAACGAACTGGAGCCGATCGTGCATGCGCTCGGCGAATGGGCCCATCGCAATGTTGATTCCGAAGTGTCGCTGGAGCATCTTGATGCCCGGCTTTTGATGTGGAACATCCGTCGCAAGGTCGATGCCGCTTTCCTGCCGCCGGACAGGCGGTCGGTGATCCAGTTCACCTTTCCCGACCTGCCGCGCGACGAACAGAGCTATTGGCTGGTCGCCAAGCCCGGCGAAATCGTCGATCTCTGCTCGATCGACCCGCGCTACAATGTCGATCTCTTCATCCACGCCGATCTCTACGCCATGACCGCCGCCTGGATGGGCCACTCGACATATCACGCAGAAATCGCCCGCGAACGCATCGCCCTGATCGGCGATCGCACGCTGGCCGCCACCATCGACCGCTGGCTGGTCCGCAGTTCCTATGCCGCGGTCTGTCCCAGCAATTCGAGGAAAAGTGCATAAGCGCTTTTCTGTCGGCAATTGCAGCGCCAGTTTCCAGCAAAGCCGACCAATGAGACGATCGTCATGCTCGGCCTCGTGCCGAGCATCTGCCTAGGTCGACCAAAGCCCGTAGTCAGCAGATAATACAATGCAAACAGCAAGACACAGCAGACCCTCGGGACGAGCCCGAGGGTGACGTTCGCGAGCGCCGACACAGCGTCGAACAAGAGGCGCCCACTGCCACCGCCCATCCCCCTTCACTACAGTTTCTGTATCGCCCGCTACACTTCCTGCACTGGCCGCAACCACGGTCCGGGGCGCATCCTTGGCATCAACAGGCAAGCGTTCTGAAACCGGCCTGTGACCCGATCCATCCATCCAGGGAGAAATGCCATGCCATCCCCCCAATCCACAGTCCACCCGTCGCCGGCTGCAGCCCCCATGCCGCCCGGATCTGCCGCTCCGATGGCCGATCTTGCCGCCGTCAAGGCGCGCCAGCAGGGCGCCTGGTCCTCCGGCGATTACGCCGTGATCGGCACGACGCTGCAGATCGTCGGCGAAAACCTGTGCGAGGCGCTCGATCTGCATGCCGGCAGCCGCGTGCTCGATGTCGCTGCCGGCAATGGCAATGCGACGCTCGCCGCCGCCCGCCGCTGGTGCGACGTCACCTCGACGGACTACGTGCCGGCACTGCTGGAAAAGGCCAAGGCGCGGGCCAAGGCCGAAGGTCTCGACGTGACCTTCCAGACGGCCGATGCCGAGGCGCTGCCCTTTGCCGACAAGAGCTTCGATGCGGTTCTGTCGACATTCGGGGTGATGTTCACGCCGGATCAGGGCAAGGCGGCGGCCGAGATGCTGCGCGTGCTCAAGCCCGGCGGCCGCATCGGCCTTGCCAACTGGACGCCCGAAAGCGTCATCGGCCAGCTGTTCGCCACCCTTGGCCGGCATCTGCCGCCACCGGCCGGCGTCAAGTCGCCGGCGCTCTGGGGCACGTGGGCAAGGCTGTCCGAACTGTTCGAGGATGCGGCCGGCATCGAAACCACAAAGCGCAGCTACACCTTCCGCTATCGCTCGCCGGCCCATTGGCTGGATATCTTCCGCACCTGGTATGGCCCGGTGCACAAGGCCTTTGCCAGCCTGCCGGATGACGCAGCCCGGGCCGCCCTTGAACGTGACATCCTCGCCATAATCAACCGCAGCAACCGGGCCGAGGACGGCACCCTGGTCATGCCGAGCGATTATCTCGAGGTCATCGTCACCGCCCGCTGAGGCGACCGGCTCGCCCACATCGATCTGAACAGGATAAAAGCCGTCGGAGCCTTCCGGCGGCTTCCTGCGTCGGGCCCATCCGTTGCCGCGAGCTGATGAGATATCCATCTTGACTTGACGTCCATCAAGGTCCATTTGCCCCTGATGGGTGCGCCGCAACAAATGCCACCCGAACCGAGGACAGGAAGATGAACCCCGACAGTCGAAGTTCGACGTCTGATAGCCCGCGAACAACGGTCATCTAGCCCTCGTCGAGGCGCCCGGTGACCGCAAGGTCGCCAAGGAGTGCCCCATGCTGCGCAATTTTTCGCGTCAAGCCGATCACATCGTGTCTGCAGATCCCGCGGCCGCCGAGCCGACCCCCGTCATCTGGTTCGACCTGCTCAATCCCGCAGTCGACGAAAGCCGCTTGGTCGAAGCTGCCCTCGACATCGCCATCCCGACCCGTGACGAGATGGAGGAGATCGAGCTGTCCGCCCGTCTCTACCAGGAGGACGGCGCCGAGTTCATGACGATGACGGCACTTGCCGGCCTCGACGGCGACGATCCGGTCAAGACGCCGGTCACCTTCATCCTCAAGGGCGACAGCCTGGTCACCGTGCGTTATGCCGATCCCAGGCCTTTCGAGACCTTCATCATCCGTGCCAAGCGATCCAATGGTCTGGTCTGCACGAATGGCGAAACGGTCATGCTCGGCCTGCTCGAATCGGTCATCGATCGTCTCGCCGATGTGCTCGAACGCGTCGGCAACGAGATCGACGGCGTCTCGCGCGAGGTGTTCCGCTCGAAGGCCGCCAAGGTCAGCAAGAAGACGCGCGATTTGCAGTCGCTGATCGAGCAGATCGGCCGCAAGGGCGACCTTTTGACCGGCGCCCGCGAAAGCCTGGTGTCGATCTCGCGCCTCGTTGCCTATCATGCAGCACTGGAGACGCCCGCCCGCAAGGTTGCCAAGGAAACCCGCCAGCGCATCAAGCTTTTACAGCGCGATGCCGTCTCGCTCGGCGATCACGCCCAGTTTCTCCAGGGCAAGATCAATTTCCTGCTCGATGCGACACTCGGCCTGATCAATCTCGAGCAGAACCAGATCATCAAGATCTTCTCGGTCGCCTCCGTCGCCTTCCTGCCGCCGACCCTGGTCGCGTCGATCTACGGCATGAATTTCGAGACCATGCCGGAACTGCAATGGCAGATCGGCTACCCGATGGCGATCGGCCTGATGGTTCTCTCGGCAGCACTGCCCTATCTCTATTTCCGCCGTCGCGGCTGGCTTTAGCAGAGGAAAAGACGAGAGGACCGTCGCACCCGGCGACGGTCCTCATCTTTACATCAGGCCCTGACCGCGACGAGGAACAGCCGCGGAAAACGCAACAGCCGCCGCCCGTCGGCAAGCGGCGCATAGACACGGTCGATCCGCGCGGTGTAGTCGGCGAGGAACGCGGCTTCGTGCTCCATGCCCACCGCTGCCAGATACGGCCGAAGGCCGGTGCCCCTGACCCATTCGACGATCGCCTGCGCATCGGCCATCGGGTGATTGTAGATCGTGTGCCAGACATCGACGCGGCTGCAGAGCGGCGACAGCGCGTCCAGATAGCGTGAGGGCTGCGGCAATGCCGTCCGGCGCAGGCGCGAGCCTTCAAAGCGTACGGCCCACGGCCCGGCAGCGCCGCTCTCCTCCATCAGCCGATGTGTCGGTTCGCCGAGATTGTCGGGCATCTGCACGGCAAGAACCGCGCCGGGCCGAAGCGCCGCCAGCCATTGCTGCATCCGCGCCAGATGATCCGGGATCCATTGCAGCACCGCATTGGCATAGAGCAGATCGGCATCGGCCGGCGGTTGCCATTGGCTGAGATCGGCCGCGTCAAAGCGGGTGTCCGGCAGTCGTGCCCGCGCCTTGTCCAGCATGTCGCCGTCGCTGTCGAGGCCGCTTACCGCATCGACGCCGAAGCGCTCGACCAGCAATTCGGTCGAATTGCCCGGCCCGCAGCCGAGATCGATCACGCTTGCGGCCGAGGCCAGCGGCACCTGCGCCAAGAGGTCGCGCGCCGGGCGGGTGCGCTCGTTCTCGAACTTCAGATATTGTTCAGCCGACCAGGCCATGGCGATACTCCCTTTGCCGACACTATAGCGTGGTGATTGCGTCGTGACATGACAGGCGCGAGATCCCTTGCCGTGAGCCGTCCTGTTATCCCCCGAGATCCTGGTCGATCTCCGTCAGCGCCCGGTCGACATGGCCCTCGAAGACCAGCGTTTCTTCCTCGGTGATGATCAGGATTTCCGGTGCGCCATGCACCCTTACATGCTGCGATTGGCCAAGCCCCTCGGTCAGCCCGCGCATCAGGAGGTCCATGAACCGCGTGCCCGGCCCGGTAATCGCGATCGGCATGGTTTCCTCGGCAAGGCTGAGCATGCGCGACAGGCTCTGGCCGAGTGCCAGCCCCGCCTGGCGGAAGGCATATTCCGAAACCCGGTGGCCCTGGCGGGCGCGGCTGGCGATCTTTTCCATTTCGCCAAGCGGCACGAATTTCGCCGGGATCGTATCCGGCGGCACTTCGAAGGCGGCACGCAGGATGCCGTAGAAGCCGGCAGAGGCCTCGACGCAGCCATAGGCGCCGCAGCGGCAGAGTTTGCCGTCGGCTGCATGCAGCATATGGCCGAAATTCGGCGCCACCACGCGCACCAGGCCGCTGCGGTCGCGCAGCGCCACGCCGAGCCCGATCGAATGGCCGAGCGACAGCGTCGCCAGCGCGGGCAGGGTTGTTTGCCGGGTCTTTTCCAGTCTGAGCAGCAGCGCATGGGTGACCAGCAGGCTCTCGTTGAACAGCCGGATGCGGCCTTTGTCCGATACACCCGGGTGCGACAGGCCGGGCTGCGAAAGCCCGGACAATGCACTTTCGAAATCGAGCGATTCGTAGCCGAAGATCGGCGACCACAGCAGCTTGGCGCCATCGCGGTCGGCAATGCCCTTGCTGCTGATCGAAATCGTCATCACCGCGTCGTCTGGCAGTCGCGAGCGCCGGATCAAACGGTCGATCGCGTCGCGAAAGCCGGCGAGAAAGGCTGAGGCCGTTGTCGCGCCATGGTCGCGTGGCTCTTCGATCCGGTCGATCAGCGTGCCGCGGTAGTCGGCCAGCGAATACTGTACGGCATGCGAGGAGATGCGCACGGCAATCACATGGGCGGCGTCACGCCGCCGGTTGAACAGCACGCGCGGCCGGCCGCGATGGCCGACATTGGCGACTTCCCGCCGCTCGATCAGGCCGAGTTTCTCCAGCTCCGCGGTAATTGCCGACACGGTTGCCGACGACAGCCCGGTCGATGCCGAAAGGTCGGTATGGGCCAGCGCGCCGTCGCGGCGAAGCGCCTCGAGCACCAGCCCGCTGTTTTGCTGGCGCACGTTCTCGTTGCTGGTCTTCTGGCTGGACTTCAGCATGGGCCGTGTGGCCGGTTTTTGTGTATCCACCGCATGCTCCTCCCAAAGCATTTGGTCGGCTGCATTGCAAGCCGCGGCGGGCCTGAGTTGACAGCACGGGAATCTTCTGCCAGTTATTTTCTCGACTGTCGAGAAAAACCATTGGACGGGGGTCCATGGGGTAGGGGCAGTTTTGCAGCGGGTCGTTTGGTTGGGAGGTCTTCCAGCGGTCCGCTATCACCTTGGGAGGTTTAAAATGAAATCCGTATTGAAGCTGATGGCGTGCACCGCCGTCATCGTGAGCCTGCATTCCGTCGCAAGCGCCAAGGACATGATCGTTGGCGTTTCCTGGTCGAACTTCCAGGAAGAGCGTTGGAAGACCGACGAGGCCGCGATCAAGGCTGCACTCGAAGCCAGTGGCGACAAGTATATTTCGGCTGACGCCCAGACGTCTGCCGCCAAGCAGCTGACCGACATCGAAAGCCTGATCTCGCAGGGTGCAAACGCCCTGATCGTTCTGGCCCAGGATTCCGAAGCCATCGGCCCGGCCATCGAAAAGGCAGTTGCCGAAGGTATCCCGGTCGTCGGTTATGACCGCCTGATCGAGAACCAGAACGCCTTCTACATCACCTTCGACAACAAGGAAGTCGGCCGCATGCAGGCCCGCGAAGTCATGAAGGTCAAGCCGGAAGGCAACTACGTCTTCATCAAGGGCGCATCCACCGACCCGAACTCCGACTTCCTCTATTCCGGCCAGATCGAAGTGCTCAAGGAAGCCATCGATGGCGGCAAGATCAAGAATGTCGGCGAAGCCTACACGGACGGCTGGAAGCCGGAAGCTGCCCAGAAGAACATGGAGCAGTTCCTGACCGCCAACAACAACGCCGTTGACGCCGTTGTATCGTCCAACGACGGCATGGCCGGCGGTGTGGTTGCAGCGCTCGAAGCCCAGGGTCTCGCCGGTTCTGTTCCGGTTTCGGGTCAGGACGGCGACAAGGCTGCGCTGAACCGCGTCGCTCTCGGCACCCAGACCGTGTCTGTCTGGAAGGACAGCCGCGAACTCGGCAAGAAGGCCGGCGAAATCGCCTCGGCACTCGCAGCCGGTACCGCGATGGATGCCGTTGAAGGCGCCGTGAAGTTCGCTGGTGGCCCGAAGGGTCTCGAGATGAACTCCTACTTCATCGCCCCGCAGCCGATCACCAAGGACAACCTCAACGTCGTCATCGACGCTGGCTGGATCTCCAAGGAAGAAGCCTGCCAGAGCGTTGCTGCCGGTTCGGTCGCAGCCTGCAACTGAGTGCTTTGGTTTAACTGACCACCGAGCTTGAGCCGCAAACGCCGCAGCCCAGTTGCTGCGGCGTTTCGGCTGATCGGGAACTTCAAGCGGCCGGGCCGTGTCCGCGACACTAGGCATCGGGAAGCGTCCGTCTTGTCGGGGCGCCTTTCGGGCAAACGCGTCCAATGTCCGCTGCAGGAAGTTCGCGATCCGCATCGCCGGCCAAGGGTCGGCGCCGCATGAAACGATGCGGACAGGCAGCAAGCCGTAAAACGACTGGGGAGATATCTGTATGGCGGATCAAAGCCTTGCCACGCCTGCGCCCGCAGCCCGGGCATCCAATATGTCAGCGGTAAAACGCTTCTTTCAAGCCACCGAAATTGACACGCGCCTGCTCGGCATGGTGATCGCGCTCGGGATCATCTGGATCGGCTTCGACGTCCTGTCGAACGGCCTCTTCCTCACCTCGCGAAACCTCTGGAACCTCTCGGTCCAGGCGGCCTCCGTCTCGGTCATGGCAACCGGCATGGTGCTGGTCATCGTCACCCGCAACATCGACCTCTCGGTCGGCTCGATCCTCGGCTTCGTCGGCATGATCATGGCCGTTCTGCAGGCCCGCATCCTGCCGCCGATCATCGGTTTCGAACATCCGCTGATGTGGGTGATCGCACTTGGCGCCGGCATTGCGGTCGGCACGGCGATCGGCGCCTTCCAGGGCGCGATCATCGCCTTCCTCGGCGTGCCCGCCTTCATCGTCACGCTCGGCGGACTGCTGGTCTGGCGCGGCGGGGCCTGGATGGTCACATCCGGTGCCACGGTCGCCCCGATGGACACCACCTACCGCCTGATGGGCGGTGGCGCGGATGGCTCGATCGGGGTCACCGCCAGCTGGATCGTCGGCATCGTCGCCTGCGTGCTGATCGTGCTGTCGATCCTCAACACCCGCAAGCAGCGCCGCCGCTTCGGCTTTCCGCTCCGCCCGCTCTGGGCTGAATATTTTCTCGTCGCCTCCGGCTGCGCCGCCATCCTTGGTGCCGTCTGGGTCGCCAACAGCTATTACATGCCGGTCAATCTGGCCAAGAAATACGCCGCGGCCCATGGTATCGCCTGGCCGGATGGTGGCCTGCAGATCGGCCTGGGCATTGCCATCCCGGTCCTGATCGCCATCGGCATCGCCATGTTCATGGCCTTCATCACCAACCGTACGCGTTTTGGCCGCTACGTCTTCGCCATCGGCGGCAATCCGGAAGCCGCCGAACTCGCCGGCATCAAGGTCAAGTGGGTGACAGTGAAGATGTTCGCGCTGATGGGTGCACTCTGCGCCATCGCCGCCGCCATCTCGACCGCCCGCCTGAATGCCGCGACCAATGCGCAAGGCACGCTCGACGAACTCTACACGATCGCCGCGGCCGTCATCGGCGGCACCTCGCTTGCCGGCGGCGTCGGCACCATTGCCGGTGCCATGCTCGGCGCCGTCGTCATGCAATCCTTGAATTCGGGCATGGTCCTGCTCGGTCTCGACACTCCGCTCCAGAGCATTGTCATCGGCATTGTTCTCGTCGTCGCGGTCTGGCTCGACACCGTCTACCGCGCCCGCGCCAAGTAAGGGGAGTAGAACCAATGACAGAAGAACGCACCCCACTGGTGGAAATGCGCAATGTTTCCATCTCGTTTGGCGGCATTCATGCCGTGGACGATGCCTCCGTCGACCTCTTCCCGGGTGAAGTCGTGGCGCTGCTCGGCCACAACGGCGCCGGCAAGTCGACCCTGATCAAGATCCTGTCCGGCGCCTACAAGCGCGACAACGGCGATATCCTGATCAACGGCGATTTCGCCGACATCCACAATCCGCGCGATGCCAAGAAATACGGCATCGAGACGATCTACCAGACGCTCGCCGTCGCCGACAATGTCGACGCCGCCGCCAATCTCTATCTCGGCCGCGAACTGCGCACCCCCTGGGGCACGCTGGACGATGTCGCGATGGAAGCCAAGGCCCGCGAAGTCATGGGCCGCCTCAACCCCAACTTCCAGCGCTTCAAGGAGCCGGTCAAGGCACTCTCCGGCGGCCAGCGTCAGTCGGTCGCCATTGCCCGCGCTATCCTGTTCGACGCCCGCATCCTGATCATGGACGAGCCGACGGCCGCCTTGGGCCCGCAGGAAACCGCCCAGGTCGGCGAACTGATCCTGCAGCTGAAGAAGGAAGGCATCGGCATCTTCCTGATCAGCCACGACATCCACGACGTCTTCGACCTCGCCGACCGCGTCTTCGTCATGAAGAACGGCCGCGTCGTCGGCCACGCCCGCACTGAGGACGTCACCAAGGACGAAGTGCTCGGCATGATCATCCTCGGCAAATGCCCCCCCGGCGCCGTGCCGGGACCGGGCGCCATGCAGACGGCCTGAACATCGAAAATTGACGCAAGGCGAGGGGGCTTCGGCCCCCTCGTTGCGTTTGGGCGGGCGAAGGCGCTGGCCTGCGGGACATCCTTGTGATCCTTCGAAACCAATTTCCCCCTCGACGCTGCGCCGCCGCTCGGGCATAGGATCGCTTGAATGAAGTCCCGGCCGGACGAAGCACGCCAAACAGGCGACGCCCCGCGCCGCAAGCATCCCGATGGAGGCGAAAATTATCAAGATCATGGTATTGCTGCACAGCGCCGATGGCATGGGCTGGCAGTCTCCGCCGAAGGGCACCAGCCTGAAGACCCTGAGCGAAGCCGAGGAACAGGGCTTCATCCAGATCCGCGGCGAGTTTCAGAAACGCCAGTTCTGCCTGACCAAGCTCGGCCTCGACCACGTCACCCGCGACAAGCGAAGGTTGGAGGCGCGCAAAAGCTGAAGGGATCGAGCGGGGGCGGTGGCGCCTCCATCGCGCCAAGCCTTGGGCCGTTCCTCAGGCCGACCGGAGCTCCGGCTCTTCAGCGCAAATATCAGCTAGGAAATCTATGAATTGCCGCACCCGGGAAGGCATGCGGCGACCTCCAGCGATGATTGCGTTGATCGGAAGAAGGGGCGGCGTGTGCTTGTCGAGAATCCGCACCACTTCGCCGGAGGCCAGTACATCCGTGAACAACCAACTCGCATGATGGGCGATGCCGAGACCCGCGAGGACCGCGCCCCGGACATGTTCAGCATCATTCGTGCGGAACGCGCCGCCGCCCTCAAGGGTATGCTGCTGGCCGTCAACCGTAAAATCCCACCCGACCGTGTGGCCCTGATGGACGTAGCCGATCCGCTGGTGCGCCTGCAACGCGTCGAGCGTTTGCGGCGTGCCGTGCCGGGCGAGATAGCTGGCGGAAGCCAAAGTGATCATGCGCATGTCGCCTATCCGTCGGGCAACCAGCGCGGAGTCTGAGAGCCGACCAATGCGGATCGCGATATCGATCCCCTCCTCGACTAGGTCGACGTGACGGCCGGAGACCTCGATTTCGATGGAAACGTCTGGAAATCGATCTCTGAAGGCAAGGAGCTTCGGAATAACATACATTCTCCCGAAGGCGGGCGAGAGGGTTATCCGGACCAGACCCGATGGTGATGACTGCCCCTCGAGAACTCTTTCTTCGACCGACTCGATATCCTCAAGAATCCGGACCGTGGCTTCATAATATTCTTGTCCGGCCAGTGTCACGGTGAGCGCGCGCGAATTTCTGGCGAGAAGCTGCGTCCCAAGCCGCGCTTCGAGTGCGGCGAGTTGTTTGCTGACGGTCGGTTGGCTCACGTTCAGGTCTCGCGCTGCCTGCGAGAAGCTTCCACTCTCGACGACACGCACAAATGTCCGCATTGCATCCAGTTTGTCCATCTTTGCACCCTCCGCTGATCAAAGGCATCGGCGTTTCCCAACGCAATAGTGCGTTGGTTTGCACATATCCATTCGTATATCGAATAGATTCTATGCATACTCTCTCAATTTCATTCAAAAAAAGAATATGGGAAGGGTGTTTCCGTTGGGCCGCAGCGGTCCTGAACCCAAAAGGAAGAGTTATGACAATCAAGATTTATGGCGACCCAGGCTCGGGCAGCTTACGGCGTGTGACCACGGCGGCAAAAGTCATGGGTATCGAAATCGAACACGTCATGGTCGATCTTTTCAAGGGCGAAAGCCAGACCGACGAATTCAAATCACGCCTTAACCCCCACGGTCTGACGCCCGTTCTGGAAGACGGGAATGTCATTCTCTATGAGGCGGCTGCAATCAACCTGTATCTGGCGGCTAAGGCAAACTCGCCATTGGTCGGAGCGAACGCGGAAGAACGTTTTCAGGTTCTCCAATGGATGTTCTGGTCGGGTGAGCAGTGGCGCGTCTTTGCAACGGCACTGTTTGACGAGAGAGTGGGCAAGACGGTCATGGGCCTGCCAAAGAATGAGCCCGTCATCGAGTTCGCAGAGGGCAAGCTTCGTGCCGCGGCGAAAGTGCTTGACCAGCACCTGGAAGGCCGCAAATTTATCGTTGGCGAGACTCTTACCCTAGCTGATATCGATATTGCGGGTCCGTTTTCGCAGATTGACCGTTCGAAGCCTCCTCTTCGGGATTACCCCAGTCTCATGGCGTGGCATGACAACCTGCTGCAATCTGTTCCCGCTTGGGCTGAGACGAAAGTCGAGGTCGATCGTCGCATCGACAGCTTCTTGTCCAGCGCCGGCGTGACCCTTTGAGCCAACCAATTTTGTGAGTTCTCTTTGATGGATGAGGTGGCAGACATCGTGTTTTCCACCTCATCTCTCGCGTTGCACGATTGAGCTCTATCTCTGACCCCGCTTTCCCGCGTGACGTCGTCTGACGTGGCCAAGTCCGCTTCGAACCGTCTCTCTCTCCCAATCACCCCATCTTCACCAGCGCCCCGATCGTGCCTGAACACAGCAGCGGCCGAACTGAACGGCAAACCGGCATGGGCCGACTGTATCCCGCTCCCATCCCCCAATCATCCTAACCGCGCCCATCACCCGCATGGCGAATGGCCGCCTCGACGGTCGCGGGCAGTCGAAAGCGCCGGCGATAGTCGCCGGGCGTCAGTCCGGCAATCTTTCGAAACAGGCGGCGAAACGATGCAAGGTCCGAATATCCGACATCGCCGGCGATCTCCTCGATCGGCCGATCCTCGAGTTCCAGCATCTGCTTTGCTTCCTCGATCCGCAGGCACTGGATATATTCCAGCGGTGAAAAACCCGTCGCCTTCTTGAACCGTCGATCGAACGACCGCTTCGGCAGGCCGGACAGCTGCAGCAACTCGGCCAGGATGCTTGCGGACTGATAATGGTCGGGCGCATAGGCCTGGCATTTCTCGATGACGGCGTCGCCATGGCTGATATTGGCGATCATCGAGGCATAGGGAAGCTGGCCGTCGCGATGCCACTGGTAGAGGAACAGCTTGGAAATCCGGATCGCTTCCGCCGTGCCGGCATGCCTTGCAATCAGATAGAGCGTCAGGTCCTGCCAGGACGACGCGCCGCCCGAGCAGACGATCGAGTGTCCTACCCCGGACTGGACCAGGATGCGCTCCTCCTTGAGGTCCACCTTCGGATATTCTTGGCGAAACAGCGGCGCATACATCCAGTGCGTCGTCGCCGACTGCCCGTCGAGCAGGCCAGCCTCGGCCAGCACGATCGATCCGCCACAGGCTGCCAGCAGCCGGGCGCCCTTGCGATGCATCCTGGCGATCCACTCCAGCAACCGACGATCCAGCGCCCGGATCGTGTCGGGCGTATCGACGACGACATTCGGAACGAGCACATAATCCGTGTCGTCAACCTCATCCAGGGTGACATGCGGCATGATCGTCACCCCGGTGATCAGGGTCAAGGGACCGGGTTCGGCCGCCACCAGGCGCGGCGCAAACAGCACCTCGCTGGTCGGCTCGTTCGAATGGCTCTTCCAGTGCGCGCCGGCGATCCAGAGCGTATCGAATATGCCGTAGAGGATGGACGGATCACATTCGCGGAAGGTCACGATGCTGACCCGCAAGGGAGGTTTTATGCTCTTGGGCTCTGGCTCGATCGGCTCCATAGCGGCCATTCTGCCTCTGTTGAGGGGCAGAGGCAACGCCTAAAACCCCTGCCGAACGGGCGGCATTTCGCGGCCCGAGACAACGGGATGCAACGACAATGGAAATGAATTTTGACAAGCTGAACGCCCTGTTGGGCGTCATGGTGAATGAACTTGGCGCGGCGCAGAATGCTGCCCTGGTGACGATTGGCGACGAACTGGGCCTCTACCGGGCGATGGCCGGCAAGGGGCAGCTCTCGGCAGCAGACCTCGCGGCGGCCACCGAGACGAAGGAGCGCTATGTGCAGGAATGGCTGTCGGCGCAGGCGGCATCCGGCTTCGTCACCTATGATGCGGCCACGGCCAAGTTTGCCCTCTCGCCGGAACAGGCCGCGGTCTTTGCCGTCGATGACAGCCCGGTCAACATGATCGGCGGCTTCCAGGCGCTGGAAGCCGTCTATGCCGATCGCCCCAAGCTCGCGCATGCATTTCGTCATGGCGGCGGCGTGTCGTGGACGGATCGCTGCAATTGCATGTTCTGCGGCACCGACCGCTTCTTCCGGCCGGGCTACAAGGCCAATCTCGTTGCCAACTGGCTCCCCGCGCTCGATGGCGTCATCGACACGCTGGAGCGCGGAGCGCTGGTGGCGGATGTCGGTTGCGGTTTCGGCTCATCGACCCTGATCATGGCCGAAGCCTTTCCGAACTCGCACTTTGTCGGCATCGACTTCCATGCCCCGTCCATCGACCATGCGAAGCGACACGCCAAAGCACTGACCAATGTGCAGTTCGAGACCGCACGCGCACAGGACTTTCAAGGCTCGGGCTTCGATCTTGTCACCCTGTTCGACGCGCTTCACGACATGGGCGACCCCGTCGGCGCCGCCCGCCATATCGCCAAGTCCTTGAAACCGGACGGTGTCCTGATGCTGGTCGAGCCGATGGCCGGCGACACCCTTGCCGATAACCTCAATCCGATCGGGCGGATCTTCTATGCCGCATCGGCCAATACCTGCGTCCCGGCATCCCTGGGCCAGGAAGTGGGGGCGGCATTGGGGGCACAGGCCGGTGAGCGACGCCTGACCCAGGCGCTGAACGAAGGTGGCTTTTCCAGGGTCCGGCGCGCGGCCGAAACGCCGTTTAACATGGTCCTGGAAGCCCGTCTTTGAGGGCATTTGAAAGCGGAGGGGCGGGTGGTTCGGCGACCACCTGCCCGAAGCCTGGCGTTACGAAGTTCAGCCATCGGGAGGGGACAGGTTTCAACCCATCACCCCATCTTCACCAGTGCGCCGATCGTGCCGCCGACCAAAAGCACCAGGCCGATCAGCGTCGTCAGTGCGGCCCCCGGTCCGCGTTTCTTCGCATCGGCATAATATTCCGCCGCATAGAGCGCGCGCGCTGCCGTCCAGCCGAGGCCGAGCAGCCCGGCGAGCTCGTCCGAGACATAGGTGCCGAAGATCCACAGCGCCGGCAGGAACAGCACCAGCTGCTCGACCGTGTTCTGCTGCACCCGGAAGATCCGCTCGAAATTCTGGTTGCCGGAAGTCTTGGGCGCTTCCACGCCGAATTGCTGGCGCGCCCGCGCCACTTTGACCATGAACCAGCAATAGGTCATCAGCGCCGCAAATGTCGCCAGAATGGTGAAACGCATCGAAACCTGCTCCAAAATCATCCTGAAATTGACCATGAAATCGTCATTGAGTAGCCACCAACTGGTAGGAGAAAGGCCTGGGCCGCGCAAGCGCCATGCTGCGGCTGCACCGCATCGAAGCTTGCGCAAAACGACGAATTCCGCCATCATTCGAGGAGTTGCGTTGCAGCCAGTGCGAGCAAGAAAGACCGCGTTGATGACCTCCGAAACGATGAGCGAAACGATCCGTGAAACGACCACGGCGGCAACCGGCGAAAACTTCAAGTTCGGCCGGCCTTACGACCTGCACGAGCTGGTCGCCGATGGCATCATCCATGGCATCGGTGTCGTCTTTGCCCTGGTCGGCGCCACCGCGCTGATCTTCTACGCGACGGTCTATTCCGACTATCCCGACATCGCCGCCTCGTGGATCTACGGCCTCGGCCTGATCATCGCGCTCGGCGTCTCCTTCACCTACAACATGTGGCCGCATTCGCGCATCAAATGGATCCTGCGCCGCTTCGACCATTCCGCCATCTTCATCCTGATCGCCTCGACCTACACGCCCTTTCTCGTCCAGGGCGCCGGCCAGCCGATGATCCTGGCACTGCTGATCGGCATCTGGCTGACGGCCGCCCTCGGCATCTGGCTGAAATTCCGCTATCCCGGCCGTTACGACCGGCTCGCCATCCTGCTCTATCTCGCCATGGGCTGGAGCGGGGCGCTCGCCATGGGCCCGATCTCCGAGATCATCCCGGGCATCACGCTGACCCTGATCATCATCGGCGGCTGCATCTATTCCGCCGGCGTCATCTTCCACGTCTGGGAACGCCTGCGCTTCCAGAACGCCATCTGGCACGGCTTCGTCGTCACCGCCGCCGTGGTGCATTATTCGGCGGTTTTTACGGCGATCGCCTGAACCATCCTTGAGAGGCGGGGCGGATCGGACCGACGTCAGGCCTTCTTCCGTCTCGGTACCTGCTTGGATCCAATGCGGAAAAACAGCGCCGTCGGTATCCAGCAGATCGCCAAGCCAAAGGCGGCAAGCGCGAGCAGCGACAGCATGGTCATCTCGGTGAAGAAGCCGACAAGACTGGCAAGCGGAATACCGCCCAATGCTGTGAACGCGCCGAATAGCAGGACTGTCAGCAGCGTCTGCACCACGGTCAGGATGCCGGCGAACCGCCAGCTCTCACCCCAGCTTGCGACGCGCCCATGCTTTTTGCGGAAATATGTCCCGGCCCAGGTGCCACTGCCGGCCAGAATGCCGGCATTGCCGCTGGCGCCGATACCGTCGACCACGCCGTAATGGACCAGAAGAAAAGTGATGATCACCAGGGCGATGGTCATTGCCAGGGCGACGAAAAAATAGCGTATGCACAGGGCATTGATGAAACCGGGCAAATGCAAACTCCTCATGCCTTGACGGAACGCCCGGCAAGGATCAGACGATAGTTACCGACGCCTTCGCCGCCATGGCAAGCCCGTCGGCGTCTCGCCCGTCCGGCATCCCCAGAGAGCACACCCAAGAGCCTCCCATGACCGACCTCATCATCCGCGACGCCACCGAAGCCGACCTGCCGGCAATCCGCGATATCTACAATCACGCCGTTGAACACACGACCGCGATCTGGAACGAGGTTCTGATCGACGTCGACAACCGCCGCGTCTGGCTCGAACTGCGCCGCGCCAAGGGTTTTCCGGTGCTGGTCGCCGAGCGTGACGGCAAGGTTGCAGGCTACGCCTCCTACGGCGACTGGCGCGCCTTCGACGGCTATCGCCACACGGTCGAGCATTCGGTCTATGTCGACAAGGACTGCCGCGGCGGCGGCATCGGCAGGCAGTTGATGGTAGCTTTGGTCGAACGGGCAAGAACCGGCAATGTTCATGTCATGATCGCCGCCATCGAAGCCGAAAACCAGGCCTCCATTGCGCTTCACGAACGCATGGGCTTCACCCTCGTCGGCATCCACCGCGAAGTCGGCACGAAGTTCGGCCGCTGGCTCGATCTGGCGATGATGGAGCTCAGGGTCTGAGCGGCTGGTAGGAAAACGAAACGCGAAAGAGGGTATCAGTCACTGCTTGTTAGGCATTGGCTTGATGAAAGGCTCGATCGTTTCGAAGAAAGACAATGCATCGAGGCGGTGTGTTACGAAGTCGATGAACCGATGGGCGATCATGCGTTCTTCGTTTGCACCGACAAACAAACGGTAGCCATTCTGCCTCAGGAAGAGAACGCCGACGGCATAGGCGGTGCGTTTGTTGCCCTGCTCGAAGGGATGCGCTTTTCCGACTGCCTCCATTAGGAAAGCTGCAAGCAGGCCAATGTCATCTACGTCACCATAGACGAACTGGTTGGTCGGCCGAGTGAGCGCCCCTAGAAGACGATCTTCGAAAATCAACGCGTGATTTTCGCCGGTGGCGTGTACGATGTGCTGGTTGAGTGCAACCACCTGTTGAACGGTGATCCAGACAGGCTGGCTATTTTGCAAGTTCAGCCATCAGCACCGGCTGCTCCTCCAGCAATGTCTTCGCAAATTCTGCCACATCAATTTTCTCGGCACTGGGCCGCGCTAACATCTTCGGCCGCCGGGCCAGCACCTTTTTCATGTCATCGCTGGCGATCTTGTCGTCGTGTTGCATGCCCTTTGACGGATTGCTCATCACCGTGTTCCTTGCCGAGCATGGGCGGACGCGCCCGTTTGCACTCCACCCGTTTGCATTCCAAATGTAATGTTTTATTGCCGTTCCGGCAAGTAAACCCGCCGTCGGCCTCAGGTCGGGAACCCAAGAACCGTCCGGTGCCCACTCACCCCGCTGCCGTCTCCTGCCAGCGCACGCCTGAAATCACCACGCCGTCCTTCGGCCGGCAGGGCATGTCGGCAAGCGAAACCGACATGTCCTGTTCGCGCGGCATGTCGTAGTCGATCGCCGTGGTCAAAAGCCGCACGCCTTCCTTGATGATCGAAAGCGTTGCCTCTTCGCCGGGACAGCGATGGCCGTCCTTCACCGATCCGGCCCCTTGCGCAACGAAGCTATAGTCGTCCGGCCGGTGCCGCAGTTCGCGCAGCGGCCGGAACTCGCCGGCATTGTGAAAGTGCGCCTCGTCATGGCAGGTGCCGTAAAGGTCGAAAAGCAGCCATTGTCCGCGCCGGATCTGGTGGCCGTTCCAGTCGAAGCCGGTGCGTGCCACGGCGCCGACAAACGGATAAAACGGCACGCTGCGCCGTACTTCTTCGGCAAAGTCGGTCAGCAGCCGGTCGTCCGGCACACGCAGGATCTCGCGCCACTCCGGATGCCGCTCCAGTTCGACCGCGGCAAACAGGATATAGCGCCCGAGCGAGGCGATCGGCCCGAGCAGATTGATCAGCTCGCCGGAGGCGACCGTCGGTGAAAGCGGCCGTCCCTTGGGGTCGAGATAGCCGGCGATCATCGCCATCGGGGTTCCCGGCAGCGGCGCCTGGCGGCCCCGGCGGATCTGGCGAAATGCGGTCTTCAACCGCCGCTCCAGCGCCGAGCGCCAGCCCGGCAGACCCAGCGCCAGACCGAGTGACAGGGTCAGGCGGCGGCGCCCGAAATGGCCGGCCTGCTCGGCCAGCGCCGCCAGCAGCGCGTCGTCCCGGTCGATCTCGTCTGCATCGATCGGCGCATGGGTCCAGGCGAGCGCCGTGCGGATCAGGATCAGGTCGAGCTCCGCGCCGAGCGGCACGGCCCCCCAGCGGATCCAGTCCGGCACGCGTTCGATGAAATTGCGCCGGAAGATCGCCACCAGCCGGTCGATGCCGGTGCGGTCCTCGACCAGCATGCGCACGAACATCGCCTTGCGATGCCGGTGCGCGGCGCCGTCGAGCTGCTGCACGCTGCCTTTGCCCGCGATCAGCCGCAACACCATCTGCGGCATGGCGCCGACCCGGGTCAGCCGGTCGTCGTCATAGATCAGCCGGGCGGCATCCGGCCCGGTCAGGCAGATGACGTCGCGCAGCATCAGCCGCGTCCGGAAGATCGGGCTGTCCATCGACCGGAAGCGCTGCGACAGGAATCCATAGCCTTCCCGGGCCAGATTGAGGGTGTCGTCGAAGCTCGGGCTGCGCGGGATCGCCGGCATGCGCGCGGGATTGGGGGCGGCCTCGGAGGAGCCTGCGGGCAGGAGGCCGTTCAGCCCCCCGGAGAACGTCTGAGAGAGGGAGGCTGGCGGCTCGGCCAGCGGATGGGCACTTGCATGGGCCGATGCATGAGACGCTGCGTGGGTCGACGTTGGAGCAGGCGTGTCCGGCTGGCGGTGAAACTCGCTCTGGTTCATGCCGTCCCCTCCCTGACGCGCCCGGTTTGAGCAGACAATACCCCGAAATCCCGGCGCGCTCCATGCGCTTTGTTCCCTCCTCGGTCTGCCGTCGCCCATTCGCCCGCAAGCAACCCCTTTATTCGATACGCACCCGCGCCATCTCGCCGCGAATGGTGATCGACGGCCGGGCGCCCGGCGTGTTCGGCAGCGCGCTGTCGACATAGGAGGCGACCGTTTCGACCAGATAGCTGATCGGTGTCGGCTGCAGGAAGCGCACGATCGCATCGAGCATCGTGCCGGAAATGGCGATCACCTCGTTCTGCATCACCCGTTCGAAGGTCAGTCTGGCCCGAAGTGCTGCCCCCGAAACTGCGATCGAGGCGGCATGGCCGGTAAAGGCGATATCGCCGGCATCGCTGCGGATATCGAGCGCGCCGAACTCGCCATCCAGCTACATTCGCGCCGCCCGCTGGTCGATGATGACGGTAGCACCGGGTTGAAGATTGGCCGTCAGTATCATGGTGCAGTCGCTCCAGTCGAAGAACCGGCCACCACGGCCGACATCGACCGTCAGCGTGTCGCCGTCCCTCAGCATCGTGCCTTCGGCCGGGCAGGAGTTGGAAAACCAGCTCGAATGCCACAGCGCACCCCAGCCATGCCGTTCGCCGGACAATTCGGCAACCTGCGGCATGTCGGCATCGGCGTTGATGCTGATCTCGCTCGCCGTGCCCGTCACCCGGACCTTTGATACGCCGGCAAGGTCGAGCGGGCCGGACAGGCTATCGCTGGCGCTGATCAGCGACACGCCGCCGTCGATGGCAAGCACGGCGACGATCACGCCGGCAACGGAGAGAAGAATGGTTCTGCGTTTCATCGGGCAGGGCTCCTGGTTGGGCCGCGACGGGCCGTGGTTTGAGCCCCGACCGTGCCGGCCCGCGTTCTCCATCGCGACCTTGATCGCGTTTCAGGTCGAAGCGCATCGCGTTTGAGGTCATCATGTGGCATGCATCGGGAATTGCCCTGCATCGGGCCGCGCTCCGCCATGGATCCCGGTCCGCCCAGTCCTCACCCATTTTCTTGCAAGACGCCGATGATCCTCGTTCCGCTTTCCTTTCTCGTCTCGCTCTATCTGACCGTCTTTCTCGTCCGGCTGCTGCTGCGCGGCCGCGACAGCTATGCCGCCAATGGCCTGTTCCTGCTGCTGATTGCCGTCTATATCGTCCAGACCGTGCTGGTCGGCCTGCGCTGGGGCTATGGCATCGTGACGATCCTGCCGCTGCTGTCGACGCTCGCCAGCCTCGTGCCGCCGCTGTCTTATCTCGCCTTCCGCGATCTCGCCCGCGAACAGCGCGGCCTGTCGGCGCGCGACTGGCCGCATCTCCTGCCGGTCGCAGCTTTGGTCGCCATGATGCTGGTCTGGCGCGATCTGATCGACCTGCTGATCATCACGGAATTTCTCGCCTATGGCCTGGCGCTGCTCTGGCTCGCCCGGCTTGGCCCCGATGGCCTTGTCGCAGCCAGGCTCGACGGCACGCTGCGCTCCTATCGCTCGCTGCAACTGACCGGCCTTGCCCTGGTGGGCTCCGCCTTGACCGATATCGCCATCAGCCTCGATATGTTGTGGAGCGGCGGCCAGTATTCCGCGCTGGTCGTCTCGGCCGCAACGACCGCCATTCTTCTGCTGCTCGGCATCGCCGCCGTCGCCGTCGGCTCGGAAGAAGGCGAGGGCGATGCGCCGAACGATGGGCAGGACGAGATGACGGGATTGGATACGGCACCAGAGGAAGGTCGCTCACACCAACGCATCCAGGGATCCGAAAGGCCGTCAACCGCTACCGCCGTCTCGCCCGAAGACCTTCAGGTCGCCGCCGATCTCGACCGCCTGATGTCGGAGCGCCGCCTCTATGCCGATACCGGCCTGAACCTGGCAAGGATCGCCCGGCGCATGGGCCTTCCGGCCCGCAGCGTTTCCCAGGCGGTCAACCGGGTGCATGGCATCAGCGTCTCGCATTATGTCAACAATCACCGCATCGCGGACGCCTGCCGGCTGCTGTCTGAAACCGACCTGCCGGTGACCCGCATCGTCTTTGATGCCGGCTTCATGACCAAGTCCAATTTCAACCGCGAATTCCTCCGCGTTACCGGCATGAGCCCGAGCGACTGGCGCCGGCAGAAACAGGCGGCGTGACACACGCGCAGCAAGGGGCTGCCACGTCACCACACAAGATGTGCACAGCAGCATTCGCGGCGCATAACTGCCTTGCCTTTCGCCGGGCCGCGCTGTTCCCTTGGCGCATCATTTGATCACCCAAGGATTTAAGATGCCTCTCAAGCTCTATCTCGCCGGTCCCGAAGTCTTCCTGCCCGATGCCCGCAAGGTGCTGGACGAAAAGGCCGCTATGACCCGCGCCTATGGCTTCGAGCCGATCTGCCCCGGCGATATCGAGATCGAGCCGGCCCCGACCCGGCATGAATTCGGCCTGAAGATCAGCGCCGTCGACGAGGGTTTCATGAACGCCGCCGACGGCGTGATCGCCAATCTCACCCCGTTTCGCGGCATCGCCGCCGATCCCGGCACGGTGTTCGAACTCGGCTATATGTGTGCGTCCGGCAAGCTGGTTGCCGCCTATACCAATGTTACCGACAGCCATTTCGCCCGCACCAAGGCCTGGTATGGCGGTGAACTGACCATCGACGAACACGGCCGCAAGCGCGGCGCGGACGGCCATTCGCTGGAGGATTTCGAAATGATCGAGAACCTCATGCTGCACGGTGGCGTCACCCGCCGCGGCGGCCCCATCGCCATCCACGCCGCCAGCCCCGATCGCCTCTACCACGACCTGACGGCCTTCGAACAATGCCTGAAGGCGCTGGCCGAACGCGGCTAGAGCTGCACGGGGGACTTGCCGGGGACTTGGCGGAGACTTGCCCCTCATCCCCCTGCTGGGATCTTCACCCCCCAGGTGGGGCGAAGGGAGCAGAACGGCGGCCGCATTGGCCTTCTCCCCGTTCACGGGGAGAAGGTGGCGGTAGCCGGATGAGGGGCAGCGCCGGATGGATGGATACGGACGATGACGGATCTACTTCCGCGTTCAATCTGGGGGCTTCTTGCGATCGACCGATGACCTGTCTGCCAATCGTCTGCCGATTGCTTGCCAGCCCCGATTCCCCCTGCCTTTTCACGGCTTGCCAAGCCGCATCGCCAATGCTCCCTTGCGGTTGCAAAAGGAATCGTCATGAACCAGCACGTCACGCCGCAACCGAAGCTCGGCGCCAGCTTTTACCGCCTCTGGCTGTCGAGTGGCCTTGCCAATCTCGCCGATGGCGTCGGCGTCGTCGCCTGGCCCTGGCTTGCTTCGCTGATCACCCGCGACCCGTTGGCGATCTCGATGGTAGCGGCCGCCCAGAAACTGCCCTGGTTCCTCTTCGCCCTGCCGTCCGGCGTGATCACCGACCGGCTCGACCGCCGCAAGCTGGTGGTCGCCATGGATTTCGTGCGCTTCGTCACGCTGATGGCGCTGGCCGCAGCGCTGCTCGTCCCCGGTCTCCTGCCGCAAGACCCGATAGCCGACTTTCCGACGGCCACGCTCTACTGGCTGCTGCTCGCAGCCGCCTTGATGGTTGGCTTCGCCGAAGTGCTGCGCGACAATTCCGCTGTCACCCTGATGCCGGCGATCGTGCCGCTGGAGCGGCTGGAGACGGCAAACGGCCGCATGGGAAGCCTGGAAACCGTGATGAACATGATGATCGGCCCACCGCTTGCCGGGCTTTTGATCGGGCTGGCCTTGCCGCTTGCCTTCGGCCTCTATGGCCTCGCCTTTGCATTTGCCGGACTGCTGGTCCTGTCCATCCCCGGCCGGTTTCGCACGATCCGACCGGATGAGCGCCACTGGGTCGCCGAGATCCGCGAAGGTGCGGTCTATCTCTTCCAGCGGCCGCTGTTGCGCGATCTGGCCATCGGGCTTGGAGCCCTGAATGCCATCGATGTTATGCTGCTGATGGGATTGGTGCTGTATGCCCAGGAAGTGATGGGCCTCAATTCGGCGCAGTATGGCCTGTTGCTCACCGGTCTTGCCACCGGAGGACTGCTGGGTGGTCTGCTCGGCGAACGTGTCATCCGCCGTCTTGGACCCTCCGTCTGCCTGCGGCTGACCATCGGCGGCTGCTGTGCGATGGCGCTGGTCATCCTGCTCATGCCGTTTTCGGTCGCCGTCTGGTTCGCCCTGATGCTCGCCAGCTTCACCGGCATGATCTGGAACATCATCACCGTGTCGCTGCGCCAGCGCATGATCCCGCCGCATCTGCTCGGCCGGGTCAACAGCGTCTACCGCTTCTTCGGCCTCGGCACCATGCCGCTCGGCCTTCTCGTCTCCGGCCTGAGCGTGACCATCGCCGAAGGCTTCATGCCGCGCAGCCAAGCGCTGGCCGCCCCGTTTGCGCTGGGTGCCGTCCTGTCGCTGCTGTTGCTGATCGGCATATGGAAACGTGTGTCGCCCAAGGCGCTGAAGGATTTCAGCGCAGGCAGGGAGGGGCGGGGCCAATAAAGGCCCGGCCCCATATCCGGCGCTAGGCTTTCTTCTTTGCCGGCTTCGCGCTCGGATCCTCGAACCGGATGCCGCAATTGTTCTTCAGCGATGCCGTCTCGATCGCCTTCATCTCGCCCTTGAGCCGGGAGACTTCCGATGCGGAAGCGCCATCGCCCTTGGCGAAAAACAGAGCCGGCCAGAAGATCACCAAGCCCACGCCGACGGCCACGGCGTCGTTGTCCGCCTTTTTCTGTTGCACACCGCTCGCCACAATGGCGCGGCTGGAAACCATCGTGGCTTCTTCGCGTAAACGGTTGCAACTCAGTCCTTCGTAGAGTGTCGACGAGACATAGGCAGCCTCGATGTCATTCGGCTTGCTGGCGCAGGATGTGACGGCCAAGGCCAGGCCGATGACGGATGCGATCTTGTATTTCATGCTTACCCCCATTTCAGATCGAATGGGGGTGAGGCAAGGACGGGCCGAGGTCAAAGACAAAGGTTGTATTTGACCCAGGAGAGTTCAGCTATCCACAACCAAAAGTAAATCTAGCTTCGGCCAGCAACAGTTGTGTTCGGGTTCACCAATTCCCCCACCCCTCACGCCAGCGGTTCAAACACCATCGAGTGACCGTTGATGCAGTAGCGCAATCCGGTTGGCTTCGGGCCGTCGGGGAAGACGTGGCCGAGATGGCCGCCGCAATTGGCGCAGCGGATTTCGGTGCGCACCATGCCATAGGCGGTGTCGCGATGTTCGGTGACGGCATCGGCCTTGACCGGCTCGAAATAGCTCGGCCAGCCGCAGCCGGCGTCGAATTTGGTATCGGAAACGAACAGCGGTTCGTTGCAGGCGGCGCAGCGATAGAGCCCCTTGTCGGTCATGTCCCAATAGGGGCCGCTGAAGGCGCGTTCGGTGCCGTGCTCGCGCAGGATCCGGTATTGCTCCGGCGTCAGCTGCTCGCGCCATTCCGCGTCGCTCTTGGTGATCTTCGGTGCGATTGTCGTGTCGCTCATCTTGCGCTCTCCAACTGGAATTTCGGACTGGAATTTCGAATGGGCGGCCGGCGAACCGGCCTCCGTTGTCCTATAGATAGGATGCCGATGCGGTTGCGGCAAATCCTCTTGCACGCGGTTTTTGTCGTGCGGCGCCGGAAACTTTGCCTTTGCCGGCCCCGTCAACGCACGGCACAAAAGGCAGTTTGGCCTGAGGAAACCGGGGGTTGACACCTCCGTGATTGGATTTTGGTCCGTTTTTGCTTGAGGCGACGGCCCCCATGTCCTAACACGGAACCTCCTTGCATCGCAGCCAAGTTCACCATCGAACGACCGCCCGGGGAGGTGGAATGCCTGTTTTGACCGGCGATCTGACCTGGATCGCAATGTTGCTACCCTTTGCCGGTGCGCTTGTGGCGCCATGGTTGACATCAAGGCTTGGCGCGTCCGCTGCCTGGCTGCTGGCGCTGTTTCCGGCGCTCACCTTCCTGCATTTCATCGGCTTCATGCCGGAAATCGCGGCGGGCGAAGTGGTGACCGGCGGTTATGCCTGGGTGCCGAGCCTCAACCTGTCCTTTTCCTGGTTCCTCGACGGCCTGTCGCTGACCTTTGCCCTGTTGATCACCGGCATCGGCGCGCTGATCGTGCTTTACGCCGGCGGCTACATGAAGGGTCATGTCCAGCAGGGCCGTTTCTTCGCCTATATCCTGCTGTTCATGGGCGCCATGCTCGGCGTCGTCGTCTCCGACAGCCTGCTGATGCTCTTCGTCTTCTGGGAGCTGACCTCGATCACCTCCTTCCTGCTGATCGGTTTCGACCACAGCCGCGAGGCCGCCCGTCGCGCCGCCCTGCAGGCGCTCGTCGTCACCGGTGGCGGTGGCCTGCTTCTGCTCGCCGGCCTGATCCTGATCTGGAACATCACCGGCGTCAGCCAGCTGTCCCTGCTCTTGCACATGGGCGACAACCTGCGCGCCAGCCCGTTTTACCTGGCGGCGCTGTTCCTGGTGCTTGGCGGCGCCTTCACCAAGTCGGCCCAGTTCCCGTTCCATTTCTGGCTGCCCAATGCGATGGAAGCGCCGACCCCGGTCTCGGCCTATCTGCATTCGGCGACCATGGTCAAAGCCGGCGTCTACCTGCTGATGCGGCTCAATCCGGCCATGGGCGGCACGCCCGCCTGGGAAATCCTCTTGCCCTTCTTCGGCGGCATCACCCTGATCGTCGGCGCGGTGCTTGCCATCCGCCAGACGGACCTGAAGCTGATGCTCGCCTATACGACCGTTGCCTCGCTAGGCCTTCTGGTCATGCTGACCGGTTTCGACACGCCTTATGCGGTCGAGGCGGCGGTGCTCTATCTGGTTGCCCATTCGCTGTTCAAGGGCGCGCTGTTCATGGTCGCCGGCATCATCGACCATGAAACCGGCACCCGCGACGTTCGAAAGCTGAGTGGCCTGCGCAAGGCCATGCCGATCACCTTTGCCGCAGCCCTGATCGCCGCCCTGTCGATGGCCGGCCTGCCGCCGCTCTTCGGCTTCCTCGCCAAGGAAGAGATCTACACGGCCCTTGCCGGCAGCAATCCGCGCGCCGTGGTCTTCACCGCCGTTGCCGTCTTCGGCAATGCGTTGATGTTCGCCATTGCCTTTGCCGTCGGGCTGAAACCCTTCATCGGCCCGCAGGTGAAAACGCCGAAACATGCCCATGAGGGACCCGCGCTGCTCTGGCTGGGTCCGCTGAAGCTGGCGCTTCTCGGCCTGGTCCTCGCCGTTTTCGCCCCGATCACCCATTGGCTGATCTCGTCACCGATGGCGAGCGCCATCGACGGCGAGGCCAAGACGGTGTCGATCAGCCTGATCCCGCATCCCGGTGTGCCGCTCGTCCTGTCGCTGCTGACGATCGCGCTCGGCGTGCTGATCTACCGCAATCTCGACCGCGCCCGCGCTCTGGTTGCCGAGTTGGTCGATGCCATCGGCACCGGCCCCGATCGCGGCTTCGATCATGCCATCAGCGGTCTGGTCAAACTGTCCTTCCACGTCACCCGCCGGGTTCAGGGCGGCCGGCTTGAAGTCTATATCACCAGCACATTCATCCTTCTCGCCATTGTCCTGCTCCTGCCGCCGCTGGTCTATGGCGAGTTTCCGGGCCTGCCCGCATGGCCGGTGAACCTGCGCTTCCATGAACTGGCGATCTTCGCCATCGCGGTCATCGGCGTGCTCGCGGTGCTCACCGCCAAGGACCGCCTGACCGCGATCGTCTGCCTCGGCATCCAGGGCTTTGCCATCGCCGTGATCTTCCTGCTGTTCGGCGCACCGGACCTGTCCTTTACCCAGTTCATGGTCGAGACCCTGTCTGTCGTCATCCTCGCGCTGGTCATGTCGCGCCTCAGGCTGTCGCCCTCCGATCACCGCCCGCTCTGGGCGACCTTCGGTGACGGCGCCGTGGCAGTCGCTTGCGGAACGGGATTTGCACTGCTGTTGATGGCTTCAACCGAAATGCCCTTCGACACCACGCTCACCGAATTCTTCAACACCTATTCCAAGGCGATTGCCCACGGCGCCAATGTCGTCAACGTGATCATCGTCGACTTCCGCGGCGTCGACACTTTGGGCGAGATCTCGGTAGTGATGATCACCGGCCTGTCGATCCTCGCCCTGATCCGCGTGCGCGCCCGCCCGGCGGCTTTGGCTGTCCCGATAGCTTCCACGGTTCCAGACGCCCCCGCTCCGTCGGCGCGCAAGAAGAAGGGGGCGAAGAAGTGAACACCCTGATCTTCCGCACCGTCGCGCCATTCCTCACCGCGCTGATGCTGCTGTTTTCGATCTTTGTCCTGCTGCGCGGCCACAACGAGCCCGGCGGCGGTTTCATCGGCGGCCTGATCGCAGCATCTGCCTTTGCCATCTACGGCATCGCCTTCGGCGTGCAGGCCGTGCGCCGGGCGCTGTATTTCCACCCGATGTCGATCGCCGGCTGTGGCCTTTTCCTCTCGACCCTGTCCGGCTTCGTATCCGCGCCGCTCGGCCTGCCGTTCATGACCGGGGTGTGGATCTATCCGACGCTGTTTGGCGTCGAGGTGCCGCTTGCCACAGTCGTCTCCTTTGATGTCGGCGTCTATCTGGTCGTGCTCGGCGCCTTCACCTCGATCGCGCTTGCGCTCGAAGAAAGGGATGACGGCTGATGGAAGCGCTGTTTGCAATCCTGGTCGGCATCTTCTTTGCCGCCGCCCTCTATCTGATGATGTCGAAGCATATCATTCGCGTCCTGCTCGGCGTGGTGCTGCTCGGCAATGCCGTCAACCTGCTGCTGTTCACCGCCGGCCGGCTGACCGCCGAAGTCCCGCCGATCATTCCGGCCGGCAGCGATACGCTGGCCATGAGCGCCGCCAATCCGCTGCCGCAGGCGCTGATCCTGACGGCGATCGTCATCTCGTTTTCCTTCTTCTGCTTCCTGCTGGTGCTGACCTACCGCGCCTATCAGGACCTCGGCACCGACGACACCGACGACATGCGCGTCGCCGAGCCGAAGGACGAACCCATGCCTCCGATGGGATATTGAGAATGGCCGTGCCTGTGACCTCGACCCCGATCGACCTGTCCGCCGCCTTGGTCATGGATCCGGCAACCGCTGGCCAGTGGCTCGCCATCTTGCCGATGGGCCTGTGCCTTGCCACCGGTGCGCTGCTGATGATGATCCGCCACCGCATCACTTGGCATCCGAAGGTGACCCTTGCCGCGCTCGCCCTGCTGGTGCTTGTCGATGTCCTGCTGCTGTCGAAGGTTCTCGCCGATGGCCCGCTGACCATGATGATGGGCCGCTGGCGTCCGCCGTTCGGCATTGCCATCACCGTCGATCTCACCGGCGCGCTGCTGGCGCTGGCTGCCGCCATCGTCGCCTTTGCCGCCGCCCTTTATGCCGAGGTCGATATCGACAATAGCGGTCGCCGCTATGGCTTCTATCCGCTGCTGATGGTGCTGATGGCCGGTGTTTCCGGCGCGTTTCTGACCGGCGACATCTTCAACCTCTATGTCTGGTTCGAGGTACTGCTGATCTCGTCCTTCGGCCTGTTGATCCTCGGCTCCGAGCGCGAACAGATCGACGGCGCATTGAAATACGCGGTGCTCAACCTGATCGCCACGACGCTGTTCCTGATCGCGGTCGGTTATCTCTATGCGATCTTCGGCACGCTCAACATGGCCGATATCGCGCTCAAGGCGCCGGAACTCTCGGGCTCCGCGCCGCTGATGACGCTGTCGGCGCTGTTCATTCTCGCCTTTTCGATGAAGGCGGCGGCCTTTCCGGTCAATTTCTGGCTGCCGGCCTCCTACCACACCCCGCTTGTCGTCGTGTCGGCGCTCTTTGCCGGCCTGCTGACCAAGGTCGGCGTCTATGCGCTGCTGCGTGTCATGGTCATGCTGCTGCCGATCGAGCGCGAGGCGCTCAGCCTTGTCATCGCCATCGTCGCCGCCCTCACCATGATCCTCGGCGCCATGGGCGCGCTGGCCCAGACCGACATCCGCCGGTTCATGGGCTATGTCGTCATCGCCGGCATCGGCAACATGATGGCCGGCATCGCCATTGGCGGCGATATGGCCGTCGGGGCAGCGATATTCTATGCGCTGCATTCGATCCTGCTGATGACCGCACTCTATCTGGTCATGGGCGAGGCAGCCCGCATCGGCGGCAGTTTCAGCCTGTCGAAACTGGCCGGCCTGTGGACGGCGGCACCCGTTTTTGCGGCGCTGTCGCTCGCCCTGTTTTTTGCCGCCAGCGGCCTGCCGCCGTTTTCCGGCTTCTGGCCCAAGGCGCTGCTGGTCAAGGCCTCGCTCGATATCGGCGCCTGGTGGCTGGCCGGCGCCGTCCTGCTCTCGGGCTTCTTGACAACCATCGGCTTCGGCCGGCTGTTCCTGCTCGCCTATTGGCGTCCAGGCCTGATCGAGGCACCCGCAACGACATCTGCAATAACGCAGGACATCGGCAGCCCCGCCTTCGTGCCGCCGCCGCCGACGCCCCGCCCGAGCCTGTGGCGCACGGCACCAATCCTGCTGCTGTCCGTCTTCGTCGTCTGGTTCGGCCTGTTTCCCGATCCGCTGATCGTTGTCAGCCAGCAGGCGGCGGCTGGTCTCTCCGATCCGGCGGCCTACATCCTCTCTGTCTTCCCGGAGAAAGCTGCGCCATGAGTGTGTTTGCCATCAGCATCATCATGACCGCCATCTGGGCGGCCGTCAGCGAAAGCGCCGCCCTGCACAATCTCCTGCTCGGCTTCGTGCTCTCGCTGGTCATCCTCAGCCTGCTGCGCGAACAGTTGCTCGGCGACGCCAGACCCAATCGCACCCTGCGCATCCTGTCGCTGGTCTGGCTCTTCCTGATCGAATTGGCCAAATCCGCCTGGAAGGTCGCCGTCATGGTCACCCGGCCGAAGCTCGACGTGAAGCCCGGCATCTTTGCCTATCCGCTGACCGTGACCAGCGATCTCGAGATCACCTTGCTGGCCAATCTGATCACGCTCACCCCCGGCACGCTATCGGTCGACGTCTCGGACGATCGCAAGACGCTTTATGTCCATGCCATCGACTGTGCCGACCCGGACGCTGCCCGGCTCGACATCGCCAATGGCTTCGAGCGCAAGATCCGCGAGGCCTTTGCATGATGACCCCCAACATGATCACGCCCGACATGATCACGCCCGACATGATCGTCGACTATGCCTCTGTCTTTGCCCTGCTGGCGCTGGGCATCGCGTTTCTCCTGACCGTCTACCGCGCCGTCGTCGGCCCCACATTGCCGGACCGGATCATCGCCCTCGACATGCTGGTCGGCATCGTCATCGGCTTTATCGCGGTGATCGCGCTGCGCTCCGGCTACACGCTCTATATCGACATCGCGATTTCGCTCGGCCTCGTCGGCTTCCTGGCAACGGTCGCCTTTGCCCGTTTCATCCTCGCCCGCGGCAAGGTCGGCGACGGCGAGGCTCACGATTTCCGTGGAATTCGGGCTGAGCCTGTAACACAACCTGAATTAGAAAAACCGCCACGCCAGGCCAAGGCGCCGAAGCCGGCGAAACCCCGCGCCAGCCGCCGCAAGGAGGCCAAATGATCGATTTTCTCGTCGCCATCCTGATTGCCGCCATCATCATTGTCGGCGCGCTGTTTTCCCTGGTTGCCGCCATCGGCCTCAACCGCCTGCCGGATCTCTATACGCGCATGCATGCCGCCTCGAAGGCCGGCACGGTCGGCTCCGGCCTTTTGCTGCTCGCCGTCGGTCTCAATTCCGGTGAATTTGCGATTTTTTTCCGTGCCTTGGCCGGCTTCGTGTTTTTCATTCTGACGGCGCCTGTCTCGGCGCATCTGCTTGCCCGCGCCGCCCACAAGGTTGGCTATAGGCTATCGCCTGTATCATTGCAGGACGACATGAACAAAAAACCGTCATAAATGCCCTGCAGGTTAATTTAGCAGATCCTCTACAATCTGTAGGCGGTTAAATCGGCAGTGTTCAAAGCAAAATGACAATAAAGCCGGTTTATACCCGTGACATCTAGTAGAAATATCGGGTGGACATTTGCGTTGAGAGTGCTAATCCACTGATACGATGCTTTTCAGCTGTATTCGTTGATTGATGGCTGGTCTGAACCAATGATTACCACTTGGTAATATTCAGGGCGATGACCGCATTGACTGCGGCGCAGGCAAGGGACGGTTTGGGGCCGGACCGAAAGATAAGCGGGTTGAGGGGTAGTTACGCGTTCCGGGACTGGTCGATTGGCGACCGGTAGGAGCGGATATAATTGACTCAGGCTGGGTGCGGCGGCGACCAGCGACGAGATGAACAGGAGAATGAAATGATGGAAATACAACAGGGCCCCGGCCAGCAGTTGCTGGTCGAGCTGACGGCCGATATTGTTGCGGCCTATGTCAGCCACCATGTGGTGCCGGTTGGCGATCTGACCAATCTGATTGCCGATATTCACCAGGCCTTGAGCAATACTTCGTCACCCGCGCCCGTTGTGGCCGTGGTCGAAAAGCCGAAGCCGGCTGTCGCCGTGCGCAAGTCCGTCCAGGACGATCATATCGTCTGCCTGGAATGCGGCGGTTCGTTCAAGTCGCTTAAGCGTCATTTGATGACCCATCATTCGCTCGGCCCGGAAGAGTACCGCGAGAAGTGGGATCTGGCTGCCGACTATCCGATGGTCGCCCCGGCCTATGCCGAGGCGCGCTCGCGTCTCGCCAAGGAAATGGGTCTCGGTCAGCGCCGCAAGCGCGGCAAGTAAGCTTTCAAGTTACTTCAAAACAGATCCGGCACATCAAGCCGAACAGGAACCGGGCCACAAGGTCCGGTTTTTTTGTCAATACGAAAGAAAAAAATCCTATTTACGCTGATTTCCTTGCCCGAAACGACGTCAATCTCACGATCGGGACCGACTGCCGCTGAACCGAAAACGTCGGATGCAGGTTGAAATAGTTGTTGAAATAAGCCAGATCCGTTAACGGCCTATCCGCGAAGCGCGGCATAGGGTCAAAATTTTAGGACTATCTTTCGTCTCGAACTCTGCTATCAATATAGGAATATCATCCTATAGTGGAGCTTCAGATGTCGATTGTATCCGAGCCCGACCCCACCCATCTGCCGGACGACGAGCCGGACTGCCTGGCTCAGGCGCTGCCGCTCACCCCGGAACGCCGGCTGCTGTGCATGGTCGTGCGCCAGTTGGCGATCGAGCTTCTCACCGCCGTCGGCTTCGATGCCGAGCGTGACAGCCGGCGGCGCGCCACCAATCATGTGCGCCAGATCGCCATGTATGTCTGCCATGTCGCCTATTCCATGCCGATGATCGAGGTTGCAGAGGCCTTTGGCCGCGACCGCACCACGGTGCGCCACGCCTGCCGCATGGTCGAGGATCGCCGTGATGACCCGGCCTATGACGGTTTCGTTGCCATCGTCGAACGCATGGCCTGCGCGGTTGTCCTTCTCGCCGGTCCGCGGCCGTGATCCGCATGCCGGCACGGGCCTGCTTTAGGATCCGGCACAGAACAACCGCCGAAGACACCAGCCGAACACGGACAAGCAACACCAGCGAGGAGATCCGATGACCAGAATACCGCCGACCGCCATCAGCCAAGTAACGGCCAGCCACATCTGCTCAAGGTCCGGAACCGGCACTGGTGACGCCACCAGAACCGGCACATGTGATGCAACCAGAAACAGAGCCGGCACCAGCACCAGCACTGACACTGGCACCGGCGTCACGAAAGGTATCGGCACTGCCCTTAATGCGCAGGACCGCAAGCTGGTCCGGCGCCTGCTGCGCCTGGCGCTCGATGGTCCGCTGACCACAAAGACCACAGGCGATGCGCGCCAGGTGATCGAGGCCGGCGGCCGGACGCTGTCGGATATCGACCCGGCCCTCCTGCGCCGATTGGTGGCCGACGGCCTGCTGGCCGCCGTGCCGCAGGGTTTTGCCGCCACCGCAGAGACGGCAAGCTTCCTGCGCCGTGCCATCACCGATGCGGCGTCCGAGCCGTTCCTCGACCAGCACCGCGTGCTGGAGACTGTGACGCTGAAGGAGCCCGACGGCCGCCGCAGCGTGCGCCGCAATCTCGCCGAATCGCCGCTCTTTCCCTTGCTGCGCCTGAAGGATCGGCAGGGTCTGCCGTTCCTCTCGGACGTTGCGGTTCAAGCCGGCGAAAGACTGGCCGAAGATTTCGAACGCGGCGGCCTGCAGCCCCGCATTACCGCCTCCTGGGAGCCGCGCCTGGCCAGTCGGACGCGCGGGCAGGCGGCGACAACCGCCGATCTCGCAGATGTGGCCCAATCCGCCCGTCGTCGCCTGGCATCCGCCATCACCGCCATGGGCCCGGAACTGTCCGGCGTGGCGCTCGACGTCTGCTGCTTCGGCAAGGGGCTGGAAACGGTCGAGCGCGAACGCCAGTGGCCGGCCCGCTCCGCCAAGCTCATGCTGCGCGCAGCCTTGCTGGCACTTGCCCGCCACTATGCCCCGCCGCCGCGACAAGGCCAGCGCCTGCCGCGGCACTGGGGCGAGGAGGGTTACCGGCCGGAAATCCCGGCTTCGGACAGATGAAAGGCGGTGGCGAATTCAGCCCTTTCGCCCGGACAAGGGTTCAATTGTGTCGAGCGCATCGGCTGGGTCAGGCTCGACATTCGCCACTCTGTCCAGGATCGCCAATGCGGCGTTCGCATCACCGCGCGCCGCGCGCGCCTTGAGGGCCATGATCGCCCTGCGGTGCCCGATGCCGTCGGCAACCAGCGCTGTCAGCAACTGGTTCAACGAGACATTGTCCTCGGAAGCGGCCTGCCGGACTTCGTCCATGACATGCTCGGGCAGTCTCAATGGGTAGGTGCTCATCGATCGGTACTCCTCGTCGCCAGTTGTCTCGCGATATCGCTCGCTTTGCATGTGGTCAGCCCGAAAGCTGCCATGGCAGGATGGTTGAAATGTTTGTCATTGCTGACAATTGTGTTGGCGCCCGCGCTCAAGGCACATTCGATATAGAGATCGTCCTTCGGGTCATCGAGAAATGGTCGAAACCGGAAGTGCGGCGACACCAGTCGGGCTCTGCTGAGCATGGCATCCAGCACCACGTCTATGTCGGCCATCCCGATCGTTGAGTGACGGCCAAGAATGCCGGGCCTCTTCAACACATCTTCGTATTCGACGACGACAGCTGGTGAAACCGCAAATCTACGTTGGCCGGCGATCAAGGCGCGCAAGACCACGTGCGATGCACCGTTTGACGAGCGCATGGCTGCCAGCAAGACATTCGCATCGACAACGATCATGCTGCCTATATGATATCATCTGCGATATCATGTCAAAGGAGATCCCTTGGTCGTCACACCAGCCGGCGGGCCGCTTCCTCGCGGATCCGCTGGATCATCGAGCGCAGGCCGTTGGCGCGCTGGGCCGACAGGTGCTCAAGCAGGCCGATCTGCTTGAACAGCTCGATCGCGTCGAAATCGACCACTTTCGCGGCCGTCTTGCCGGAATAGGCGGCGAGCACGATAGCCACCAGTCCGCGCACGATGAAGGCATCGCTGTCGCCGCGATAGGTCATGACAGGATCGGCGCCATCGCCGGAGGACGTCGCAAGCCAAACCTGGCTGGCGCAGCCCTGCACCTTGTTGTCGGCAGTCTTGTCGTCGTCCGGCAGGTCCGGCAGCGCCTTGCCCAGTTCGATGACAAACCGCATCCGGTCCTCCCAGTCGTCGAGGAAGGCAAAATCGTCGATCATCTGTTCAAGCGTCGTCATGGCACACCGGGTCTGTTCCTGTTGCATGCCATATAGGCCAAGCGCCGCCCATTTTGAACCGCCTCTGTCGCGTAAAAAAAGAAAGCCGCGAGGCGGTTAACCTCGCGGCCCGGCAAAATGCCAAAGGGACAGTTTAGGACAGGCAGACAGGCATCCGCACAACCGTCATAAGCACGGTCGCTCTGATGCAAGAAGGGTAGGGCGAGGGCCCCGAATTGATTGGCGTTCGAAACGATCTGCTGCAGGCTGGGCTGCGCTGTCGATCCGGACGGTCGAATGATCAGGCCGGTTTCAAAGCTTCGGCGGCGTATAGGGTTTCGGCAGGTTCTTGTTTGGCGGCCGCGGTGTCGGGACCACCGTGCCGGTCACGATCGCTGCCGTGTCGAGGTTTTCCGACAGGTCGACCGGCATCGGATCGAGCGTCCGGGCGGTTGCGGTCTCGACTGCGGGCTTGACGATCTCGACGCGGCCCTTGGCCGGCAATGCGACGTCGCTTGCGCCGTCATCGGTAAACTGCTGGTCGAGCAGCTGGAAGGCAACCAGTGCGCCTTCGCGGGCCCGCTGGCCGAGAGCCTGGAAGGTCTCCTTGCCCTTTTCGCAGACCTCCGGCTTCTCGACGCAGATTGCCGAGACATACTGGTAGGCATCCGTTGCTGCCGCAATCGCGTCGCCCATGACGAGCCGCGGTCCGCCGGCGGTTTCCTCTTGCGGCGGATTGCCGAAGAACGACAGCACCACCAGCGCCATGGAGCAATAGAAAGTTCCCTTGATCAGAAACCACATTGTCGTCACCAAATCCCTGTTGCCGGTCGTTGCCGGACCTCTCGGGTTGCGTCCCGAATTCGTGATTTGAACCTATCGCTGAGTCGCAAAGATGGCTTTTCAGAACCTGTTCGGCTTTGAGGCAAATTTGATTAAAATGCTGCCTAAATCGCCTTTCGATGGCCTTTGTCTCGAATTGTAACGGTTGCTGTTAAGCATAATTGTGGCACGCCCTCGGCAATCCCGCGGCTTTTGCCCGCTGCCGCCGACACAGAAGTTAACGCAACTGTGAAAACGCATGGAAATCCAGCGCTTACGCCCGATTAACCATAAATTCGAAAGCCCGGTCCGGCTGTTTCGTTTCGGGCCAGATGGGCCGTTTCCGGGCCTTCCGGAGGGCTCGCCTTATCTTTTCCTTAAGCGCGTGAAGCCTATGGTCGGGCTCGAAATGACGAAAATGAGTCTCGGATTTCCCGCGTGTTTGTATTGCGTAAAAATGTGGATGGACTGACGGCGATCATCGATCGCCTGGCCGCGCGTTGCCTGCCGCGCCAGTCCCATGGACGTATGGCGGATGCCGCGGAAATCCGGCTGATGCGCAAGCTGACGCTCGCTTTCCTGCCGGCCTTGCCGATCGTTCCGGCCACGGTCTCGTTTTTCTTCGGTGCCGCCATCGGTCTTCCGCTCGGCTTTAGCCTGATCGTTGCCCTCTATATGATGACGGCCGTGGCGTTGATCGCCGGCCGCCGCGTTGGTGCCGAAACGGTCGACAATCTTGCCGCCGCCGCGCAGTCGGCAGAAGCCGGCTCGCCTTATGATCTCTGCCCCGGCCTCTTCCTCGGCCTCGATGCGGCCGGACTGGTGCGCACGGCCGGTGGCCGCGACCGCCAGATGTTCGTCTCCTTCCTGCGCGAGCCGCTGTCGCGCCCCTTCGTCGAACAGGTGCATGTGTCCGACCGCCTGTCCTTCATCCAGGCGCTCGATGCGTTGCGCCAGGGCGCCGATGCGGTTGTCATCGATCTCCGCCTCGATCGCCCGGTCCTCGGTCTCGATCACACCCAGTTTCTCAATGTCCGCATGGACATGACCGCTGTTCGCTGCGCCGACGGCGCGCTGACCGGCGTCCAGGCGCAGATCCTCGATATCGAGGGCGAGATGCAGATCCGCGATACCGTCAGCGTCAAGGAAAACGAAGCCGTTGCCGCCCATGAGGCAAAGAGCCGGTTCCTCGCCGCCGTCAGCCATGAACTGCGCACGCCGCTCAACGCCATTCTCGGTTTCTCCGACATTCTCGCCGGCGAATATTTCGGCAAGCTCGCCAATGACCGCCAGCGCGAATATGTCCAGCTGATCCGCCAGTCGGGTGCCCATCTCCTGTCGGTAGTCAACACCATGCTCGACATGTCGAAGATCGAGGCCGGCCGCTATGAGCTGCAGATAGAACCCTTCGATGTCGCCGCAACCATCACCGAATGCGAACGCATGCTGTCGCTGCAGGCCGCCTCCAAGGGCGTCAAGCTGACCAGCCGGCTGCCGCGTGGCCTGGGCGAGGCGGTCGCCGACAGCCGCGCGCTGCGCCAGGTGATCATCAATCTCGTCGGCAACGCGATCAAGTTCACCGACAATGGCGGCGCCGTGATCATCGATGCCAATCGCACAGGCACCGACCTGGTGATCAGCGTCAGCGATACCGGCATCGGCATGGCGCCGGAAAAGCTGAGCATGCTCGGCCGGCCGTTCACCCAGGTGCATGACGATCTCAACCGCAATTATGAAGGCACCGGCCTTGGCCTCTCGCTGGTCAAGGGACTGATTGCGCTGCATGGTGGCGCATTCGCGATTTCCAGCCGTCCGGGCGAAGGGACTGTGGTTACCGTCACTCTGCCGGTTGACGGCTCGGGCGCTGTCGCGCAGGCTGAGAATGAAGATAATATGGTCGAGTTTCCGCCGCGCCTGACCGCGCAGCCGGTTTCTCACGGAAGGGAAAGCAAAGAGATCGCGTATGAGCAAGCGAACGCGAAAATCGCCTGAGAAGAAGAAGAAACCGGCGCTGCGTGCACTCGGTCTTCTTTCCGCCGGCGTGGCCGTGCTTGCGCGGCTTGCCGGGCGCCATCCGCGCCTGGTCGGCGGCTTGGCGACGTTCGGCGTGATCTTCGGCACGATTGCCGCCAATGCCCTCTGGTACCAGCCGGGTCAGCATCCGTCGCCTTTGCTGCGGACCCGTGACGCCGCCGATTTCACTGCCCTTGCCGGTGTCGGCCGCGCCCCGCATCTGTCCGACGAACCGCAGACCAAGGTCACCACATTCAAGATCGCCCGCGAGGGCGAGGTCCCGGCCGTCGACGCACCAGCCGCAGCAGCACCATCACCAGTCCAGGCGACCGGCGATGTGGCCACCACCACGCCGGCCGTCGCCAACCCGGCGCCCGCGACACTGGCCGAGACACCGGCCGAGGCACCGGCACCAACCGCCGACTGGCCGGTTGCAACCGCGGAAACGGCAGTTCTTATCCGCGAGGTCCAGGCCGAACTGTCGCGTCGTGGCCTCTATGACGGCGAGGCCGATGGTGTCATCGGTCCGCGCACCGAAACCGCGATCGCCGTCTTCCAGAAATCGGTCGGCATGGAGCCGAATGGCCTGGTCAGCGCCGAACTGGTCGCAGCACTTCGGGTCGACCGCAGCGTCACCGCCGCTGTTCCCGCCCAGCGCCCGACGCAGGATCTGGTCCGCGAGGGCGCCGCCGTTGATCCCGTCGCCGCCGCGATCCGCCGTGCCGAGACACAGGTTGTCACAGCGCCGCGTCGCGAGGTGGCCAAGCCATCCGCGCCGATGCCGGTACCGCCCGGCGAGATCCGCGCCACGCAAGCAAGGCCGGACACGCAACTGCCCGTCCAGCAGGCAAGCTTCGATCCGGGCCTGGTCATGGAGATCCAGCGCGGCCTGTCCAACATGGCCTATGCCGATGTCACCATCGATGGCGTACCCGGCGAACAGACCCGCAATGCCATCCGCCGCTTCGAGCGTCACTACAGGATGCAGGAAACCGGCGAGCCGAGCGCCCTGGTGCTGAAGAAGCTGAAGTCGATCGGCGCGCTGTAACCCAAGCCTTTGCATAGGCTTCCCGTGACCCCTCCTCGCGCGTCAGGGGAGGGGCGGACGCGTGCTGCGGCCAATCGAGTGTGTGAGCGTTTTTGCGTAACCATGCGCCAACTGCCGCGCAACGTCGCGCATCAATGGTTAAACCGCTCAGCGGAACGGGTGGGCACTGTGTTCCATAAAATCGAGGGCTTCAAGCGCGAGGCTGCCAGCCTTCTCAACGTAGTCTCGACCGAAATCGGTGGGATTTACTTCTTCGCCGATCTCCTCCTCAAGCGCCTTCATTCGGACCTCGATGCGTAGCCACACCCGACCGCAGATCTCCGATGTCAGGAAGGGTGAAGTGGCAGCCTTGGTCAATTCATCCGGCGAGGCGATGTAGGTCAAGGCGAGATCAAAGACGTCACGGCTTTTGAATGTCGATCCTCGATGATAGATCTTCTTGGCGATGACTTCAGCGGGACGCTCGCGGCTGATGATGCGTCCCTCGAAAGGGAATGGGGTCGTTGCGTCTTCGAGCAAGGGCGATGCTCCGAGAAAATCGATCTCGCCAACGCCCCGGACGATGAGCTTCAAGTGATGTCCCCGATACTGATAGTCCGGACGCTGGGTCTCTTCGTTCCAGCAAATGAGCCTCGTCACCATGTTCTTGATCGGAACAAGTCTTTGGATGGTTCTTGCAGAATCCAGAAACGCATCGATGTCGTAGCTGACGCGATGGCCGAGATCGACCGCCAGAGATGTTCCGCCTCCGAACGTCCAGATCGGCGCCGGCTCTTCATCCGTCGTGACGGAATCGAGTGCCTGCAATGTCAGATCCATCAGCTTTTGCCATTGGGACGGCAGCCATCTCCCGGATCCATCGCGCACTGTTCTCATCCTCATCGACGTCCCAGAACGAGATCGCCTTTGACAGACTATCGAATGTAATCGCGCCTTCGACAACCATATCCATCATGATTTCCAGGCCGACCTCCCTGAAGAAGGCTCTCACATGCGGTCGCCATTGTCTGTCCGTCTTCGTCAGACGCAGGCACGCGATCAGGGTGTCGGCATCGATATGCTTCGGCAGCGGGGCGTTGACCGTGGTCAATGCCCGCCATATCGCCCGGCTCTTCATCGCGTTTCCCATCGTAAATCTCTACCAGATCGACCGGGCTGTCTCAAGAAGGCCAGTCTGAGGTCAGGTGCGTGCCTCTCGCCAGCGGTTGATCGACCGCCGGCGGCGGTAACCCGCAGCGCAGCGTTCGGCCGATAGCCGAGACCCGTATCGACCTTGTGGTACCGAAGCGCCCAAACCACCTTCCTATCCGCCCCACCTTCCCATCTGCCCGCGCATCGCCTACACCCTTGCCATGCGCATCCGCTCCGACATCTTCGTCTCTGCTCTCACCCGCCGCGTCTTTTCCGCGGGCGGCTTTGCTGCCGTGGTGGTCAAGGGCTCGGATGCCTCAGGCGCGATCTTCATCCGCCAGCGCTTCCGCGACGGCCTGGAAACGCTCTATGGCCCGGCGCCGCAATCGATGGTGATGGTCGAGGATCGCGATGACCGGCAGTTCGAGATCCGCCTGGCGCGGGCCGAGCCGGAGGCGTTAAGCGACCTGATCGCCCGCGAACAGCGCTTCGACAGTGATCTCTGGCTGGTGGAAATCGAAGTCGACGAGATCGGCGACTATGTGCCGCTCGCCGCAGACAAAGACTGAAATGTGGGCAAGTCTGAAAGGTGGGCAAGGCTGAAACCTGTCTGCCCTGGCTGTCCGGCCCTATGAAATCCCCGGGATTCAGGAGAGGATGATCCGATCTGGTCTGGGGGAGAACGCTGATGGAAAACCACAAGCCCTATCTGCGCGAAGCGATTGCGCTGTCGAGATCGGCAGTGGAACAAGGCAACGAACCGTTTGGCGCGCTATTGGCCAGGGATGGCGAGGTCATCCTGCGCGCCGAAAACAGCGTCTTCACCGGCCGTGATATGACCAACCATGCCGAGATGAACCTGATCAAGCTGGCCGCAAAGCATTACGACACCGCTTTTCTCGCCGGCTGCACGGTCTATACCAGCACCGAGCCATGTGCGATGTGCTCGGGCGCCATCTACTGGTCGGGCGTCGGGCGCATGATATTCGCCTGCTCGGAAGTCCGGCTTGGCGAGATTGCCGGGATCGGCTTGAACGTGCCGAGCCGGGCGATATTGCAGACCGGCGCCCGCGTCGTCACGGTGCTTGGCCCTGATCTTGAAGAGGAAGCCGCCGACGTGCATCGGGACTTCTGGCCGAGGCATCTCGGCAAGGCTTAGAGCCCGGTGTTTACGAGCTTGGAGCAGAGAGCGTCGAACCCGACGCCTAGCGCTTGCGTGCCCTGAGCAACTGGCGGCCGAGCTCGTCGCCGACCGGCTTGCGCGCCGCGGCCGGCGGGCTGGGTGCCACGGCCACCCTTTGGCCGTTGCTGGCCGCCGGTACCCGCGTTTCGTCGCCGGCCGTGTCGCCATCTCTGCCGAACGTATAGCTGTCGGCCCGCTGCCAGCTGTCGATGCGCGCTTCGCAATCATGCGCATCGAGGCTGGAAACCAGCCGGTCGGCGCGACTGACGCCGCCTTCGGCCCGCGCCAGATGCGGATAGATATGTTCGAGCACGAAGACGATCTCGGCGAGCGGCATGGCAACGCCGACGAGCGTCGTGGCCAGCTGGCGGCCGGAAATGTCGAGCAGGATGCGTTCCGCAAGCCAGCGGCTCGACGACAGCAGGTCGGCAAGCGTCGTGGCGAAATTGCCGCCCTCGTGACTGCGGGCAAAACGCACCAAAAGCGCTGCCTGCATCTGGCTGACGGTCCGCCGGCCCAGCCGGTCGCTGTCGGGCGGATTGAGGTGATGGGCGAGCCGCTTGATCTGCTGGCGCAGCTCTTCCTCGCGCGCGAGGCGCTCAATGTCGGTCGGCGGCGGCGCAATCTGCATTTCCGTGCGCCGCACATTCGGCATGGCGGTGGCAACGGTGCCAGAACCAGACCCAGACCCCGTAGCCGTTTCGGCCACACCCGTATCGACAGTGACATCGGCAGTCACGGCCGGTCTCGCGGCGGCCGGTTCGCGCGCAGGCTCGCTGTGGCGCAGGCCGACCAGCGCATCGATGACGGTCGGCGACAGGCGCTCGCGCTTGACGATCGCGCGGGCATGGTCGGCGCCTTGCGTGCGGGCGATCATCACCAGCATCTCGTCGGTCAGTGCCGGCGAGGCGGCGAGAAACGGTGCGGCGATCGCGATCGGCTGGGTGGCGATAAAAACGGTGATCGCCATCGGCAGGTTCGGACTCTGCGACAGCGCCGCCACGGCCTCGCGCCGCGCCTCGAGCGTCGAATTGGCAAACAGTGGCTGGAAAAGCTCGGCAAACTGTCGAAGCTCCGACTTGCCGGGAAAGGAAAGCGCCTGAAAACTCGTGACCGTGGCCATCAGAACAACGTCCTTTTTACGCACGCTGATGGGCTTTTCCAGCTCCCGAAACCGATCGTTCACGACAAACCCACCCCAACGCAATACAACTATGGCTCAGTTTAGAACGAATTTGTTAGCAAGCTGTTAACTAACCTATGGCTTGATCACCATACACGGATGGCACTGGACGGCGATTCGCGTACTGTTTAAGATATTAGGAATATGCGTGCCCCTGAGTAGAGTGGGCCAGATCCACGACAGAAGGGGCGCGTCAGAGAAAGGCGCAGATGACCCCGGATTGTGCGAAATCTTCCGCGACACGACCCGGATTGTGCCAGCCCTCCTAACCGGGGGCAGGGTGAAATCGATCTTTTCATCCGTCTCGACTGCGAATGGAGACGAGGCATGGCGGAAATCATCAAGATGACGGACCGGCTGGATCTGTCTCGAACCCGCGAACAGACCGAGGGACGCAAGGCGGAAATCCTGCTGTTCACCGGCATTCGCTACGAACGCCGCGAAACGGCGCAGATCCCGACCACACGCAAGAACAAGCCGCGCGTGCCGGCTTTGCCCAAGCCGCTCGAACAGAGCGTCGGCCCGGATGTGATGCCGTTCTGAAACCGGCTGAAGCGCCACAGCCATTTCCGCTGATAGACCGGCGGCAAACGGGCCGGCTGCCAACAGACACGCGCCATCGGGTGTGATGGCCTCAGGGCAATCGCGACCGTGTCGCGCAAATCACCGCCCGGTAAACGGCAGGCACTCCGCCTCGGCCAGAAACTCCCGCGCTTCCGCCTCGAAACTCGGCTGCGCCACCATGCTGCGCAACACCGCATAGCCGGTCGTGCCGCGATGCTCGACCAGGATCGTCTGGGCCAGCGCCGCAATCGGCGCCTTGCGCAATTGCGCAATCTGCACCGGCGTCGCCAAGAGCACATCGACATCGCCGGCAACCGAGGTCCGGTCGTTCATCGAAAACACCTCGTTGGCATCCTTGTCATAGAGCGAGATCGACCAGAAGCTGCCGCTGCCGAGCGCCACCAGCGACAAAGGCTGCCGGCTGATATCGAAATGGCAGACGGCGACCCGCATAAAGGGATCGAGGCTCGAAAGCCCCGTTGCGTCCGGCTTGACCTCCAGCCGGTGGAACAGGAACGGCGCGCCTTCCGCCACCACCCGCGTATAGGCATCCTTGCCGGTGAAATGCGGGATGCCGAGAATGATGATGATATGCAGCAGCACCGCGCCGAAGATGCCAGTGATGACGGCGTAAAGCAGTCTATTCATTGCCGCACCCGAGCGTTTCGATCCCCGGCATCTCGAGGCCGATCAGCCCGGTCGAGCCGGCCGCCGGCGTGTCGAGCAGTGTCAGCACCAGCGAAAACGCCCCCGTATCGGGCAGGGCCAGCCAGTTGCCGGCCTTGGCATTGCGCGAGATCGTGACTGAAAACGTGCCGTCGCGCTGGCGCAGCACCGTCTGCGAATTGAGCGCGGTCGGAAGGTCCGCACTGGCGACAAGCGGCAGCCCGTCGCCGTCTGCCGCATAAAGCGTCCAGAGCCTCGCCGTCGGCGTGCGGCCGGACAGCCGGTAGGTGCAGGTGCCGGTCAGGTAAAAATCCTTGTCGTCGGACGACGCCGTGAAGGTCAGCCCCTCGGCCGAACCATAGAGCAGCCGCCCGGCCTTTGCCCGATGCGCCTTGGCATAGGGATCGGCCTCGGCGGTCTGCGCCGCCGGAAAGGCCGACCACACGCCGATCCGGATCGCCCCGAAGCCGACAGAGGCGTTCAGCGCCGAAAGGGCAGACAGGATGCCGCCGCCGAAAGTGATGATCAGCGCAAGCGCAATGAGCAGGGGAACACGAAACACGTCTCGTCAGATACCTAGTTGGACTTATCGTCGGGGTTGGACTTGCGGTCAGCGTTCGACTTGCCGGCGGGCTGCCGGAGATCGGCTAGCGGTATCACTGATTCGCCATCGGGAAAAGGCAAGTGCCGCGCGGCAGGACCGATCCGGCCCCGGCCGTTCGACGCGACCCCGCCAGCCCCGCTCCACCCATCACCCCCAGCCATCGACCCCACAATCGAGCAGCACGCATCACCTCTTCCATGCGCCCTCGGGCGCTGCCGCTCATGGAACCGAAGCCGGTGCGAACCGTTGTTGAGCCAGAGACAATCGATGACAAACACGCGGAAACGCAATGTAACCCGAGGAGAACCACCATGCGCAACAGGCTCATTCTTTCTGCCGCAGCCACGCTCCTGACGCTGTCGGCATCCGCCTATGCCCAGGAAACCGTGATCATCCAGCAGGCGCCGGCCCCGGCAATAGCCCCGCAGACCGTCGTCATTCCCGGCGAGGTCCGCACCTATGTGATGCAGCAGGAGGTCCAGTCCGTGCCTTATGAAGGCGACGTGCTGATCGGCCGCGTCATCGACGGCCCGGTCGAACTCTACCCGGTCGATGGTTATGACGGCTATTCCTACACCGTCGTCAACGAACGCCGCGTCATCGTCGACCCGCAGACCCGCGCCGTCGTCCAGATCCTCGACTGACCGCCACGACTCGACTGACTGGACGCCTGAAAGGGTGGCCACGAGGACGATCTGCCAGAAGCCCGGTGCCATGCGCCGGGCTTTTTGCTTAGGGAAAGAGACCCGTCGTCATCGCGGAAGCGGCCGATGAACACGGGTGATCAGCACCGATGACAGGATCTCAATCAGGCCCCCGACCGGGCCCCGCAATCAGAACCGGTCATCACGACCGCCGCTCACCAGCTGCCGGACAGCGCATTGCCGATCAGCGGGATCTCCTTCAGCTTGCCCTGCGCATCCTTCGACGAGATCGCGCCGGCCATCTGTTTCGGCGAACGGCGAAACCATTGCGCCGCGACCGTAGCGAGATCGCCGATCAGCGCGTGTTTCTGCCAGGCGGCAAAGCGCCGGGCGCTCGCCTCCGGCTCCGACTGGTAGAAGAAATCGCCCGACTGGCTCAGCGCATTGATATCGGACGCCATCGCTGAAAGCGGCTTCTGGAACATCTTCGACGGCAGCGACAATTCCCGCGCACTCTCGGAAAACGCCGGCGCCATGAAATCGATAGCCCAGCCGTCCGCCTCCACCCAGCAATGGAAATTCTCGCCCGCCCCCGTCACATGCCCGTCGTCGCGGTGATCGGCAAACAGGATCAGCGTGCCGCCGAGATTATAGGCCGCAAGCCCGCTCTTCGGCACGGCATTGACCTTGTAATGCTGCTTGAGAATGAAGGCGCCGAACGTGGCAAAATACATCCCCGCCACCGCCGGATCGGCATTTTCATTGACCAGCAGGCTGTTGATGACGCGGTAGATCCGCTGGTAGTCGCTCTGCTTGATCAACATGGATGGCACCTGTGCATGGGGGAGTTGGGGTGCGCTGTCTGTAGGCGAGGGAGGGGCGGATGTAAACGGAGGGGAGGGAGTGGTGGTGGCGGTGGCGGCGTGTGAGTGTATTTAGTAAGGCGGTATGCGCCGCAGCTTCATAAAGCTGACGCAGTGTGGAGACCTGCCACGTCAATTCATTTCCAGTAGGTGATCCGCGTCAGACATCTGAGCCGGAAATCCAGTTATGAACGGTCCAGTTTTTTGTGATAACAGCAAATGTAGAGCGCGACCGAATTTCCCTATACATATTTGAACTAGCAACGAGATTCGACGTCACAACACTGTTGGGGTTTGAATATGGCAACGACAGTTATGCTGCACCTTGGCGGCGGCAGTCATTTCAGGAGCGTTGTTCGATTCACGGGTCTTTCCCATGAAATGCTGTTACATCCAGCAATAACCGGCGAGCCGGTTCTCACGGCCCAGGCTTTCTATTACATTGACGACATAGAGCTCGTCGCCAAAGTCCGCTTTGAGCGAGACACCGACAAGATTTCAGAAGGTAATATAGATTATCTCGTAGACAATTATCTCTTTGAACTTAGCAAAATTTACGACGAGCAAAACATCTGCGCCAAGACAGATCGATTCAAATTCTGGAACAATGATCCTGCGGAGTTTTATGTCGATGTCGATAATAGGCACACACAATCTTTGACTTTGGACGTATCTGACCCGGATGTAGCGTATATCTTACCGGCAGACCCATCTGTGGATATCAATCTGTCGGATTGGGACATAGGGCGAAACTGTGCTGTAGACTGCCTGCAGAGGTACATGGACGCGCTCGCCGAAACCCTGGAAAGTAAGGTCACAACGGCTATCAACCCAACCCTCCATCGTGACGGATACATTGGCCGCTTGCGCGTTCTCAAGTCTGGCGACGGGTTGCTGGATTTCAATCAAGCAATGTCACTTGAGGACATATCAATTCGATCTATCGGGCCGGAATCAACCATTCTGCCCCTGGCGCCATCATGCACCAGGCGGACGGAATCGAGCTTACCAGTGGAGCACGTCCAAGCCACAAAAAGGTATAATCCTGTTCTGCTGTCACACTACTTCTCGGGCCTGAAAGAGATTAACCCGATGAAGGCATTCGTGGGGTTCTATAACGTTCTCGAATATTTTTTTGGAGAAGTCCCAAGGCAGGCAAATGTTGGCAATGCCAGCGAAAAAACGCAATTGACACTACTCATAAAGAGCCTGTTCTCGGAGGAACGAATTCGAGCCTTAGTTATGAAGAGCACGAGCGAAAATCTCGCAACGATCTGCGGGGATTTGGAGACGTCATCGGGGGTGTCTATAACGGCATTTAGTTTCGGAACAGACACCTGCGCAGAAGTCTCCCGTTGGTTGTATGATATTCGCTGTGCCGTGGTGCATTCGAAAAAGAGTAGGCGCGGCCAACCAAGCGCGTCATTCGAGCCGTATTCCACAGCTTCCAACTCATTGCGAAGCGTCGTGCCGATAATGCGTTGGCTTGCGGCTGAGGCTATGACGGTCGAAGGCGTAGAACCATAAGAATGGGCCAGCACCAAAGATGAACCTCTGTTCAACACTCAAGATTAGTGCGCCGGTGAGCCTGTTTTTGGAGTTCAGGTGGCGCGGTGCGGTTCTCCGAAAAGAGGTCGGGTGCGGTCGCGCTGGCCGGGTCGATAAACGGCTGCTGTTTACCGGCTTTGGTCACGACCAATAACTCCCCCCATCTTCACCCTTCCTTCGCCAATCCCTGATATACCGGGCCTTCCCACACTCCAGAAGGACTTCCGATGAAGAGAATGCTCGTCCTCGCCATGGCGCTCGCCATCGCGCCCTTGTTTGCCCCGATGCTCGGCCCGATCCGCGCCGAAGCCGCCACGCTTGAGTTTCCAAGCGATGCGCCGATCGCCTCGGTCACCATTCCCGATGCCTGGGAGCCGAAGGAAACCATTTCCGGCATTGAGGCGACCTCGCCGGATGCGGCGATCTATTTCTCCATCGATGTCGCCTCCGATGCGACGATGGACCAGGTGATCAACGACGCGATCAAGTTTCTGACCGACAATGGCGTGACCATCGACGAGACGACCAAGAGCGATTCCGGCGATGTCGAGATCAACGGCATGACCTTTGGCAGCATCGAGTTCGACGGCACGGATGCCGACGGCCCGGTCGAGGTGTCGCTCGGTTTTGCCTCGCCGTCGGAAGGCAAGATGCTGGTCGTCACCTATTGGGGCACCAAGGAGACGCAAGGCGCCCACAGCAAGGACCTCGTCGCCATCCTGAAGTCGCTGAAGCCGGCCAAGTAAAGCGGCCAAGTAGGCAGCCAACTGACCGGTCAACGGACCGGCCAAGTAAGCCGGCCGACACTGAACGCGGTATCGGGGCGCGGCCCGCCGTTTCCCGATACCATCGCCTTCCGCCAGATCCCGTAACTTGAGACCTCGCCAGAGCCGGTCTGCCGCGCTATGTCTTGCGCCGACAACGCGCAATCAGCGCAGCCACGCATTGGGAGGAACCATCATGGGCAAGCGGATCATCTTTACCGGCGGCAGCGGCAAGGCCGGGCGCCATGTCGTGCCTTATCTGACCGGCCGCGGCCATGCGGTCCTCAATCTCGACCTCACCCCCCTCGATTGCCCCGGCGTCAACACGCTGCTGACCGACCTCACCGACAGCGGCCAGGTGTTCAACGCGCTGTCCCAGCATTTCGGCTTCGACGGTTTCGAGACGGGCAACGGCCCGGCCAAGGTCGATGCCGTGGTGCATTTCGCCGCCATCCCGCGCATCCTGATGAAGCCGGACAACACGACCTTCGCCGCCAACACCGTCTCGACCTACAATGTCATCGAGGCGGCGGTGAAGCTCGGCATCCGCAAGGTGATCATCGCCTCCAGCGAAACCACCTACGGCGTCTGTTTTGCCGAAGGCGACAAGGACTATCACCAGTTCCCGCTGACCGAGGACTATGACGTCGACCCGATGGACAGCTACGGCCTGTCCAAGGTGGTCAACGAGAAAACGGCGCGGGCATTCGCCATGCGCACCGGCGCCGACATCTATGCGCTCAGGATCGGCAATGTCATCTCGCCGGAGGATTATGCCAATTTCCCCGGCTTCCTCGCCGATCCGCCCAGCCGCAAGCGCAATGCCTGGAGCTATATCGACGCGCGTGATCTCGGCCAGATCGTCGATCTCTGCGTCGAAAAGGACGGCCTCGGCTTCCAGGTGTTCAATGCCGTCAACGACACGATCACCGCCAACGAGCCGACCCGCGACTTCCTCGCCAAATACGCGCCCAACACCCCGATCACCGGCAAACTGGACGGATATGCCGCCCCGTTGTCAAACGCCAAGATCCGCGATGTCCTCGGCTTTCGCGAACAGCATGACTGGCGCGACGAACTGCCGGACGGCTCGATCGACTGAGCATCATCCGGCTGGCTTCGGCAAACGACAAATCAGGGCTGCGCCTTGCGGCCCAGTCCTGATCGCTCGTTTGCGTGGCTGCCGTTACTGGCAAGCGGTCAAGCCACCGGGATTGACGATTGCCGCGATGCCGACATGCGTAATCGTCGGGTCGTTGCGGGCCTGGAAGCAATAGACGTCGTTTGCGTCGGGTGCCGCAATGACGCAGGAATTGGAGCCTGCCGGCACGACGTAATTGTTCAATCCGTTGATCGAAAACACCGTCGCGTCGCCGGCCGGATGCGGAACCGGATGTTTCGACAACACGATCGCATTCTGCGGCAGAGCGACCGCCAGCGCGGTAAACGCCGTGCAGGCGGGTGAAAACGCCATCTGCGCCGTGGCCGAGGTCGTGCATGCCGCAAGGGCAGCGGCGGCGATGGCAACGGCGAGCCTTGCCCTGGATGGCGGCAGGTGGCGCCGATGGTTTGCGCCCGGCAGCAGGTCCGTGCGCGTGGGCTGTGCCTGGCTCGTCTGTATGGGCAAGGTCTGCAGGGTCATTGTCTGTAGGGTCATCGTTATCTTCCTTTGATTGGTTTCTTCCATCGGGATGAATTTTCAAGACATTGAAGTCACTTCGAAAAATCGGATTCTGCCTGGTTCTACGGCCCTCCTTTGGTTGAGAATGTGCCATTGGCATTGTAGGTCGCGGTGACGCTGCCAAAGCCGGTGGTGAAGTCGCAGCGCGCCGACAGGCTCTCGTCATAGGCGATGACGTCTCCCGTCGGCTGGTAGCCGGTCTTGACAAAATAGACCGGCTGCGGCGCGCAAGCCGTCGTCGTGTTGGGCGGCGGTGCGACAAAGCTCGACAGGATGATGTGGCCGTCGCCGGTAAACACGGCAGCACCGCAATAGAGGTCGGGAACCGGCACCGGCGTATAGGGCGGCACGTCGATGCCGAAACTGCCGTCTGCAAGACTCGCCTGATAGGCCGGCGGCGACAGCCCGAGCGGATCGAGCGACAGCGTGGTGCAATTGGCCGGACTTGCGCCGCTGCTACCACCGGATAATGCGATCGGCTGGGCGGCGGCCGTGCTCGACAGCAGAAACCGCGTGGCCGCGCCGATCGCATTGGCAAGGACCGGCGCATGTGTCGGTGGCGGCTTCGGCGCCATTGTGGTCAGCGCCCCGGCATAGACCTGGCGCTCGAACACGAAACTGATCTGCGCGCCGCTATTGACCGAATTGCCGAGGATCTGGCAGCCGAGACTGCTGGCGAAGATGCCTGCGCTGGCGATAGGCGGTTGGAACGACGCCTGCTTTTGAAAGACGTGGAAATACAGCACCGTCTGCGACAGGTTGCGCACGATGATCTCGTAGGTACTGGCCATGGTCTGCGAGGCTCCCCTGTCATGATGTCCTGGTGTGTCCTGACCGGATGCGGTGAAGGCGCAAGGCCCGCGATGGTCGATGCCGTGCGCATGGGATCAGCGGATGCGGATGAAGGGGAGGCGGCTCTCCAGCCTCCATCCGCATCGCCGGCCAATGTCAGTGCCAACATCGCGGCCGGTTGGGGCCCGCCTATTGCAGCTTGACGTCCCACTTGCCGTCGGCCTTCAGCGTCACATTGGCGGTGGCATAGCCGCCGGTGAAATCGCAGAGCGCCGCATTGACGCTCGACTGGGTGAAGTTCATCACGTTTCCGGGCGTATAGGTGCCGGTCTGCACGTAATATTGCAGGATCGGCTGGCAATCGGTGTTGTCGGCCGGATTGGCCTGGACGAAGTTCGACAGCACGATCCCGCCATTGACCGACACCGCCGAGCCGACATTGTAATAGGGCGGCGAGGTGAAGCTCGGCGTAGTGATGCGGAATGCGCCTTCCTGCACGCCCGAAAGATTGACCGGCGGCGACAGGCCGAGCGTGGTGTTCGGCCCGACGACGGTCGCCGTCGTCGCGTCGTTCGGCCTGGTCGAAGAGCCGGCCGCCGGCGCCAGATCGATCGCCCGGCTGGCGGAGGAGAAGCCCGACGACGAGCCGACCTGCGGCGGCTGGTTCGACTGCTGGATGCCCGCATAGAATTGCAGGTTGACCTGGAAGGTCAGGATCGCGCCGCTGTCGCCGAAATTGGCCAGCGACTGGGAAAACAGGCTGTTGGAATAGACTTTCCCGCCGCCGGTATAGATCGCCGGTTGCTGGAAGAAGTAGAAATTCTGCGTCTGCGGCTCCAAATTCTTCACGTTGATCGTCAGCATGGTCGACATGGTCTCACCCTTGATTTGCGTTGCGGTTGCGGTGTCGTTGCGTTGAAGACAGAGGGACCCAGCACCCGTTCAGCCGCTGGCGGAATGGATGTCGATGGCACGCGGCTGTTGTGCTGAACCCTGTGCGCATTCTGGTTGAGTTGGAATTTTAAGCAACCGATAGCTGTTGAGCTGCGGTTGCGATTGCGCCGCAATTTACCTTCAGCGCAAAGGGGCCGACGGCGGGATCGCCTCGAGCAGTTCGACCAGCAGCCGGCGGATCCGCTCCGGCCGTGCCCTGAGCCCGACGACCCAGCGCAGTTCCGCCGCCGAGACCGAATTGTCGCGGTGCCAGTCGATCGTGCCGCGCCCGAGCAGCAGCCAGTCGAGCGACACGTCGAGCAGTTCGGCCAGCGCGCAGGCGCTTTCCAGCGACAGATGGCCGCCATTCTGCCAGCGCGACACGGCGGCCGCCGAGACATTGAGCTCGGCTGCCAGCGCCAGCGTCTTGTGAATGTGCCGCTTAAAGATCGCGTCGCGCACGCGCCTGCCGCGCGCCGGGTCATGGGACATGGCGTTTCTCCCGAGGATTGTTCCCCGGAATGATAAGCAACTAATGGATGTTATCAATTCCAAGAATATCAGCTTAAAGTTGTACTTGATTGCCGCCGGATTCTGCCCGGCCCACAGCCCGGCAAACACCTGACCTGTGGTCACCCGCTCTGATAGCTTGAGAATCATCCCCGCCACTGCCAGTGTTGCGCCAGGCAGTGCCGCCTGCCGGGCCGCGCAGTGTGGCCTTGGCGATACATTGAGGGTGACCGGTGGTGGCCCGCCCGATGTCGGCAGGCGAACCGCCGGCAATTCTCGAACGCCGGCCTGCCTAAACGACACAGACTGCCCAGAACGAAAGGCCCGACCGCCATGCACTTCCTCCGCGCAACGCCGATCCTGGGCGCCCTGCTGGCCCAGGCGCTGGCAGCGCTCGTGCTTGCCGGCCTTCTCCAGGCGTTGCTGCCTGAGCTCGCCGGCCGGTTCGGCATCGCTCCGGTCATCGGGGCCGCACTGGTGCTGCAGGCGCTGCTGTCTGCCGGCCTGACCCGGGCGCTCGGCCTTGCCGTCTGGTGGCAGTGGATCGCGCTCGCCTTTCCCTTCGCCGTGGCGCTGGCGCTGGCTGCGGGCTCCCTGCCGGCATGGCCCTTCGGCCTCGCTTTCCTGCTGCTCTACCTGTTCTTTTCCAACACCGCGCGCGAGCGCGTGCCGCTCTATCTGAGCAACCGCGCGACGATCGAGGCGCTCGGCCGGCTGATGCGCGAGCGATCCGCCAGCCACTTCATCGATCTCGGCTCGGGCCTCGGCGGCGTCGTCCGAGGCATCGCCGGTGATGGTCGAAAGGCGGAAGGGTATGAGACCGCGCCGATGGCCTTTCTGATCTCCGCCATCCTGTCGAAACTGACCGGCCGCGGCCAGATTTACCGCCGCGACATCTGGTCGGCCGATATCACCGAGGCCGACCTCGTTTATGTCTTCCTCTCGCCCGAACCGATGCCGATGGTCCATGACAAGGCGAGGCGCGAGATGAAACCCGGCAGCCTGCTGGTCTCCAACAGCTTCGCCATCCCCGGCCTCGACGCCGACGAGATCTGGGACCTGTCTGACCGCCGCAAGACGAGGCTGTATCTCTATGCGATGAAAGGGTGATCAGTACCCGGCCTTGCGCCAGCCGGCGGCACGCGCTTCGGCTTCGGTGCAGAACCAGCGTTCGCCCAGATGCGGCGAAATCGCCGATTCGGCATACCAGTGCTGGCCCGGCAGATGATAGATGCGTTCGCCGCTGGCAGGGCTGACAGTGCCCTTGATCCGGCAGGAAGGGTTGAGCGCATTCGGCAGCGCGCCGGCAACGGGTCGCGGCAGATATTCATGGCCACCGGCGCCGAAGAAGGCAACGACTGCGCTGACAATGACAAGCGCTGGAAACTTCATGTTCCACCCCCCAACCACAGGCCTGGCACTGTAACAAGCGGCGTCTTTCGTTCCAATAAAAGAGATTGCTAAAATACAATATGTCTGGCGCCTCGATCCTCGACGCCGTCTGCTGGTCCTGTCAGCGCGGGCGGCTTCCGGCCATGCCGCAGTCGGTGGCCGTGCCATACCCCCCTCTGTCCTGCCGGACATCTCCCCCTCAAGGGGGGAGATCACAAGGGGCCGATTTCACCGGGCGATCAAAATGTGCAGATCACCCTCAATCTGCAGATCAGGCGGAGCAGATCGCGAAGACACAGTCGCCCCGCAGCCTGACATCATCGGCAGAAGAGGCACGTTGTGGAGCAAGGCCAGCCTCGCGCTGATCTCCCCCCGTGAGGGGGAGATGCCCGGCAGGGCAGAGGGGGGTACCGAAAGGCTCGATCTGTCCGGAGAAACTCGGTGCCGCGCGTTGATCCGCAGCCATCGCACCCGCCGGCCTTGCCACCTGAGCGTCCGGTCAGGCAAAACCGTCACGCCGCCGTTCACGCGACATCTTGCGCCACCGCCGGCCGTTCGTTGATCCGCCAGCCGTTGCGGCCGTCGGCCTTGGCGGCATAGACGGCCTGGTCGGCGGCGTCGACCAGGGACTGGAAGTCGCTGTCGCCGAGGATCGAGCCGATGGCGGCGCCGACGCTGACGGTGACATGCCGGTTGCGGTCGCGGGTGAATTCGTGGGCGATGCCGAGCTGGCGCACCGAGCGGCGCACGGCCTCGGCGGCAATGCCGGCCTTGTCGGCATCGGTGCCGGGCAGGATGGCGAGAAATTCCTCGCCGCCCTGGCGCGCCAGATGCGCGTCGAGCGGCAGCGCCCGGCGCATGGCGCGCGCCACCCGCTTCAGGCAGTCGTCGCCGGCGCCGTGGCCGTAGCCGTCGTTGAACGCCTTGAAATGATCGACATCGATGATCAGCACGACCGCGTTTTCCATCGCCTGCGGTGCCTCGAGCCGGAGCCGGGAAAGCTCGCTCTCGGTGCCGCGCCGGTTCGACAGCCGGGTCAGCGGGTCGGTCACCGACAGGCGGGCGAGGTCCTTGTTCTGCCGCGACAATTCCCGCTTCAGAACCTCGTTTTCCTGGCTCTGCAGGAAATTGGCGATCGCCTCGCTTTCCAGCTGGTAGGTGACCAGAAGCGTCATGCCGACCGTCGGCAGATAGACGGACAGGTGCTGCATCACATACATGCCGCTGGTGCCCTCGAGCAGCCAGATGGCCGTGTAGTTGAGCACGAAGATCACCAGGCTGGCGATCAGGCTGGGGCGAAACGGCGAGGCGGCGGCGATGGTCACGACCATCTGGAACGAGGCGGCGGCGTAGAAATAACCGAGCACCGCCGGATTGTGGCTCGACACCAGGATGATGCACCAACAGACATTGCCGAGGATGGCGACGCCAAGGGCTGCATGTTCCTTGCGCGCGATCGGGTGGTCGCCGGCGACATAGGCGATCAGCAAGAGGGCGGCCGGCAGCACCACGCCGAAGCGCAGGCTGAGCGCCAGAAGCGTCACATCGCCGAGCAGCAGGATGTCGAGCAGGATGCAGGCGAGATAGAAGGCGCAGACGCCGATCACCGAGCCGAGCAGCAGCCGGGTGCGCGTGGGTGTCCGCATGGCTAGAAAGGCTGCCTGCTGGTCCGCCGTCATGCGAAGCCGCGGGAACAAGGTTGACCATCTCTTCATGGATGCACAATCACCGAAAGCAAATACGTTGATCAAATCTGGCGGAATCCTTAGCCCAGCCGATTTAATCATGGGTGAAGGTTGTGTGCCGATGCGGGAAACCGTCGAGGATCGCTGACGCTATGATTAATGGCCCCCTAAAAATGGGGTGCCGGGCCACGGCCGGCGGCCGGGCATCTGTGTCAATTCAGGATGGAAGCGCTTTGTGAAGGCCCGAGCGGCGCCGCCAGCCGCAGTTTCGCCGCAATATCGCGAATCAGCCGGGTCGACTGCGCCGACAGCGAGCGCGGCCGCACCATGGCGGGCAAGGCGGCCGGGTCGTCTTCGGGCTTGGCCTCGGCTGCGGCCTTCGCCACGTCCGGCCCGGGCAGCGGGTTTTCGATGCCGGGGATCGGCTTCAGGTCGATGCCCTGATGGGCATAATCCATCAGCTTCTTGAAGGTCATCGCCGGCAGCGAGCCGCCGGTCATGTTGTTGGTCGAGGTATAGTCGTCATTGCCGAACCAGACGGCGCCGGTGTAATTGCCGGTATAACCGACGAACCAGGCATCGCGATAGGCCTGGGTCGTGCCGGTCTTGCCGGCCGTGACGATGCCGTGATCGAGCGCTGCCCGCCGCGCCGTGCCGATATAGGGGATCTTGGTCATCATCTGGTTCATGTAGGCGGCCGCCTGGGCGGTCAGGATGCGCTCGGCCGGCTTCGCGTCGCGGTCGAAGTCATAGAGCACCTCGCCCTGGTAGTTCATGATCTGGGCAATGCCGTGCCGGCGCGACTGGTAGCCGCCGGCCGGCAGAACCGCATAGGCCGTCGCCTGGTCCATCACGGTGACTTCCGTCGTGCCGAGCGGAATGGTGACGTCCTTCCTGAGCGGCGTCTCGACGCCCATTGCCTTGGCCGTCGCCATGATCGCATCGATGCCGAGCTTTTCCTTGGCGAGCCGCACCGGAATGGTGTTGATCGATTTCGCCAGCGCCGTCTCGATGGTGACGCGGCCGGCATAGCTGTTGCCGTAATTGTGCGGGCTCCAATTGCCCCAGGCGATCGGCCCGTCGGTGACCACGGTCGAGGGCGTGTAGCCGTTTTCCATCGCCAGCGCATAGGTATAGATCTTGAACGACGAACCCGGCTGGCGCAGCGCCCGTGTGGCGCGGTTGAACTGGCTTTCGCCATAGTCGCGCCCGCCGACCATGGCCCGCACGGCGCCGCCGCTTTCCAGCATCACCAGCGCGCCCTGCTTGACGTTATAGCTCTCGCCATATTCGCGCAGCGACGAGGCGACGGCCTCGTCGGCCGCCTGCTGCAACCCGGTATCGATCGTGGTGCGCACGACCAGCGTATGGTCCTTGAAACGGGCGGCGATCTTCTGCACCTCCTCGAAGGCCCAGTCGAGGAAATAGTCGGGCGCTTCCGCCTCGTCGCGATCAACCACGGTTGCCGGATTGCGCCTTGCCGAGACCACCTGGCCCTCGCTCATCAGCCCGCTCTGCACCATATTGGTCAAAACGTCATTGGCACGCGCACGCGCCGCCGGCAGGTTGACATGCGGCGCATATTTCGCCGGTGCCTTGAACAGGCCGGCCAGCATCGCAGCCTCCGCCAAGGTCACCTCGGTAATGCTCTTGCCGAAATAGAATTGCGAGGCGGCCGCCGCCCCGAACGTGCCGCCGCCCATATAGGCGCGGTCGAGATAGAGCGACAGGATCTCCTTCTTCGAGAGATTGGCCTCCAGCCAGAGCGCCAGGAAGGCTTCCTTGATCTTGCGCTCGATCGACCGCTCATTGGTCAAGAACAGGTTCTTCGCCAGCTGCTGGGTCAGTGTCGAGCCGCCCTGCACGACGGTGCCGGCCTTGGCGTTTTCGGTCATGGCGCGGGCAAGGCCGAGGAAATCGATGCCGAAATGCTCGAAGAAACGCCGGTCCTCGGTCGCCAGCACCGCCTTGATCAGGTGATCCGGCAGGTCGTCGATCGGCACCAGGTTTTCATGGATGATGCCGCGATGGCCGATCGTATTGCCGTAGCGGTCGAGAAAGGTGACGGCGAAATTGTCGTGGTTGCGCCAGTCCTTCTTGGTTTCCTCCAGCGCCGGCTGGGCCAGCGTCAGGAGCACGACCATGCCGGCCGTGCCGAGCGTCATCGCCTCGCCGGCGATTTCGAAACCGAGCTTCTTCCAGCCGCGCACACGGAACCGGCGGAAGAAGATGGTGATCTCCTCCCAGATCTCGACCAGATCATAGCCGGCATTCCACAGCGTCGAGTCGAGCCAGCTGTCGATGCGCAGAAAGAAATGCCGCTTGAGGCGGGGCTTTTGTCCCGGTTCTGGCTGGTTCTGCTCGCTCACTCTGGTCTGCCCCTGGCCCGTCTATGGCCCATCACTGGCCCGTTTCCGGGCTGTCTCTGTCGGCTGCCGCCTGCGCGCGCGACGACCGTTTGTCGCAAATACGGCTTGCTTGCCGTGTATCCTCGACCTTCACCGGAAGGTCTTCCCGGACCCTCTGCCGGCCCAAAAGCCTTGACGCGACGGCCCGAAAGGCTCAGGACCGGGGCGAGACAAGGGCAAATCGGCCTTTGCTGATTGATGGTCGATTTGACTGAAAAGAACAAGAAGAATTGCGTGCGGAGCGTTCACGATGGCCATGACACCAGAGATGACAACGGACATCAGCCATGACACCGGCCCGGACAATATTAATGACAACATCAATGACACCGTCAATGGCGACATCAAAGGCGGCATGACGGAGATCCCGTACTGGAAGACCAAGGGCCTGACCGAAATGAGCCTGCCCGAATGGGAAGCGCTGTGCGACGGCTGCGGTCTCTGTTGTCTCAACAAGCTGGAGGACTGGGATACCGGCGAGGTGGCCTTCACCTCCGTTGCCTGCACGTTGCTCGACGGCGAAAGCTGTCGGTGCAGGGACTATCCCAACCGCCAGAAGATCGTGCCGGACTGCATCCAGCTCACCCCCGACCAGGTCGATACCATCGTCTGGCTGCCGCCGACCTGCGGCTACCGCCTCGTGCATGAGGGCCGCGACCTCTACTGGTGGCACCCGCTCGTCTCCGGCGATCCGGAAACCGTGCACCAGGCCGGCATATCGGCCCGCGGCCGCACGGTCTCGGAAGACGATGTCGATGTCGACGATTTCGAGGATTACCTGGTCGACTGGCCGATGACGGTGGGCGACGGAACGGAGTAGGGGGCTACCCTCCCACTCCCTATCGCCGTCTGCCGGTTCAGCGAGCCTGCGGCAGCCTTGCGATCACCTTGATCTCGAAGTCGAAACCGGCAAGCCAGGTGACCCCGAGCGCGGTCCAGCTCGGATAGGGCGCTTCTGGGAAAATACGGTTCTTTACCGCCATGATCGTGTCGAACTGGTTTTGCGGATCGGTGTGGAAGGTCTGCACATCGACGATGTCGTCGAAACCGCAGCCGGCGGCCTGCAATACCGCCTCGAGATTGCTGAATGCCTGTTCCACCTGTCTTTCGAAATCGGGTTCGGCGGAGCCATCCTCGAGGCTGCCGACCTGTCCGGAGACAAACAGGAAATCGCCCGAGCGGATGGCGGCCGAATAGCCATGCGCGTCATAGAGCGCGTGCCGGTTGGCCGGGAAGACTGCGTCGCGTTTTTTCATTGTCGGATCCTTTCGTGATCGCTTGCACGCATCGGAGGGTCACGTGAACCGGTGTGACTTCCCGTCATCAACCGGCAGTGATATATCCGCTGGCATACGATGCGTATGTGGAATTGATATTCACATACGCTTCGTATGTCAAATTCAAATACGCATCGTATGTGAGAAGGCGTCGCCATGGCTGCCAAGCGTCTGGAAAAGATGGAAGAAAATCGCACCCGGCTGATCGCCGCCGCCCGCCGGGCCTTTGCAGCCAGGGGCTATGCGGCCGCGTCGATGGACGAACTCACCGCAGAGGTCGGCCTGACGCGCGGCGCGCTCTACCACAATTTCGGCGACAAGCGCGGCCTGCTGGCCGCCGTCGTGCACCAGATCGACAGCGAGATGGCGGCCCGCGCCAAGGCGGTCGGCGCAGGCCAGGCAGACGGCTGGCAGGCGCTGCTCGCCGAGGGTGTCGCCTATATCGAGATGGCGCTCGACCCGGAGGTCCAGCGCATCGTCCTCCTCGACGGCCCCGCGGTCCTCGGCGACCCGTCGCAATGGCCAAGCCAGGACAGCTGCCTCGTCGCGACCCGGCAGGCGATTGCCGACCTGCTTCAACAAGGCGTTCTGAAGCCGGTCGATGCGGAGGCTGCCGCACGGCTGGTCAGTGGCGCCGCCCTCAACGCAGCGCTATGGATCGCCGCCAGCGACAGCCCGCAAGACGTCCTGCCCAAGGCCATCGAGGCGTTCCGCGCGCTGGCGTCGGGACTGCTGAAAGAGGCTTAAATGGAAAATTGGATGCCGTTCCCCAAATTTCAACAAACATTTTATATTGTATAAATTCGTATTTTATAGTATAGATATATTCCGTTTATGATGGATGTTTCGTCGGGTCTGGGGAGTGCCTTCGATGGAATGCAAATCAAGATCGTTCAAGCTTACAATTACGTTGTTTTGTGTATTGTATTCGTCAGTATCTGCTGTCGCTCAAATGAGTTTTCCGGATCAGATTGAGATCGCGGATCGCGTCACCCAAAATCTGCAATATGTTGCCGTAACTGCGGTGCCTGCGCCACGTATTTCCGGCCTTGATCCCCTAGCTGTATTTTGGATACGCGACAACGAAACACGCAGCTACACTCATATGTTTGCGAACGGAGAATACACTTTTGGCATTTCCGATCCGTCAGGGCAGGGAGTTGGTCCGCATCTCTGCAATGTCGTGGCTGAGACTGAGTATCAGCTGCCGAGATTGGAGCCGAGATTCCTTCGTGATGTGAGGGTAGATGGCGAAATTAGTATCGAACGGGGCGGAGTTCAGGTCGGTGTCGGCGTAGACGGTCTTGAGGCGATGATACGAGAGATTTTTGCCGCCACCCGTTATCTCGGCGATTGGGTACTGAGCCGCGAGCCGGCTAGGTTCTTCATTCTGATTAGAGGGCATGCCGACGCTGGTGCGGGATTTGTGGGAACACTTTTGCCAGCGCCGTACGACTTTAATCAGGTGCCAGCGCTCGCCCCTAGTTCGCAGGCTCCGACCAGCATCACTCTATATGAACGTCCTGAAATTTCATTTCCAGTTCCCAACTCATACACCAATGATCACCTTCCTGAATTGCGATCAAGGTTCCTGCAGCGTCTGGTGGATTCCTTTACGGCGACATGCGCCCAGGCTGCAATTGGTTCATATGTCTTGAAGGGTTCGGTTTCTTCTCAGATTCAGGCGTCAACCCGAAAGGCAGACATATTCTTGTATGCATACCGATGAGTGTCTCGCGACTACAGCTTTTGCTGAGGATCCCAGTCTGCATCGTGCATCGCCGCTGAAAATGCGGCGGACATTTCTCAGGTAAGCTCCCCACAAAATCCTCACCCACCCCTTGACCCTTCCATGATGGGAAGGTCCATGTAGGAGGCAGAGGTGAAGACATGAACATGCAATCCAGAACAGACGTTGCCTTCCAACCGGGCATCCAGACCCTGCAGATCCGCGTCGACGGCATGACCTGTGCGTCCTGCGTCAAGCGGGTCGAGACGGCGGCGGCGAAGGTTGAGGGTGTCGAAGAGAGCGCAGTGAATTTTGCCACCGAGACGCTCTCGGTCACGCCGGGGCAAGGCTTTTCCGCCGAGGCCTTGGTCAAGGCGGTGCGCGATGCCGGTTATCAGGCAAGCGTCGAGGTGATCACCCTCGATATCGAGGACATGACCTGCGCCTCCTGTGTCGCACGGGTGGAAAAGGCGTTGAAAACCGTGCCCGCGGTCGAGGACGCATCGGTCAATCTGGCGAGCGGCAAGGCGCTGGTGACCGTGCTTGGCGGCAAAGATGCCGTGCCGGCTTTGGTCAGGGCGGTCGAAAAGGCCGGCTACAAGGCGAAGGTTCAGGCGGAAGCAGGCGAGACCGACCATCACGAACAGGCCAAGGAACGCGAAATCGCCGTCCTGAAGCGCGATTTCCTGATCGCACTTGTCTTGTCGCTGCCGCTGTTTGTCATGGAAATGGGCAGCCATCTCTATCCGCCGCTGCATCACACACTGATGAGCATCTTTCCCGGCAACACCCTGTATTATCTGCAGTTTGCGCTGGCGACGCTGGTGCTTTTCGGCCCCGGCCGGCGCTTTTTCGCCAAGGGTGTGCCGGCCCTCTTGCGGCTGGCGCCGGACATGAATGCGCTGGTCGCGATCGGCACCGGGGCTGCCTATCTCTATTCGCTGGTGACGACGTTTGCGCCCGGTCTGCTGCCGGTCGAGGCCCGGCATGTCTATTATGAGGCGGCCACCGTCATCGTCACGCTGATCCTGCTCGGCCGCCTGCTCGAGGCCCGCGCCAAGGGCCGGACCGGGGCGGCGATCCGCAAGCTGGCGGGCCTGCAGGCAAAGACCGCACGGGTCGAGCGCGTTGGCCAGACACTCGATCTGGACGTCGGTCAGGTCGTGGTCGGCGATATCGTCGTGATCCGTCCGGGCGAGCGCATTCCGGTCGACGGCGCGGTGATCGACGGCACGAGTGCGGTCGACGAGGCGATGATTTCCGGCGAGCCGATCCCGGTCGAAAAAGGACCGGGGGCAACCGTCATCGGCGGCACGGTCAACGGGTCGGGCAGTCTCCGCTTTACCGCAACCGGCGTCGGCGCCGACATGATGCTGTCGCGCATCATCCGCATGGTCGGTGAAGCCCAAGGCGCCAAGCTGCCGATCCAGAAGTTGGTCGACCAGGTGACCTTCTGGTTCGTGCCGGCGGTGATCGCTGTTGCGGTCGTCACCTTTTTCGTCTGGCTGGCCGTCGGGCCGGAGCCATCCTATACCTATGGGCTGATTGCCGCCGTCGCCGTCCTGATCATCGCCTGCCCCTGCGCCATGGGGCTCGCCACCCCGACCTCGATCATGGTCGGCACCGGCAGGGCGGCCGAACTCGGCGTGCTGTTCCGGAAGGGCGAGGCCCTGCAGACGCTGGCCGGCATCGATACCGTCGTCATGGACAAGACCGGCACGATCACCAAGGGGCGGCCGGAACTGACGGAGATTGTCGTGGCTGACGGTTTTGACGAGGCAGAGGTTCTCGGCCTCGTCGCAAGCCTTGAGGCGCGCTCCGAACATCCGCTCGCCGACGCGATCGTCCGGGCGGCGGAAGGGCGCGGGCTCATCCGGCAAGCGGTCGAGACGGTGCAGGCGGTGGCCGGCTTTGGTCTCACCGGAACCGTTGCCGGCCGTTTGGTCGCCGCCGGTGCGGATCGCTACATGGTGAAGTTGGGGCTCGATGTGACACCGCTCTCGGGGCGTGTTGCCGAACTGGCCGACCAGGGCGCAAGCCCGCTGTATGTGGCGATCGACGGCAGGCTGGCAGCGGCACTGGCGGTGGCCGATCCGCTGAAGGAGACAAGCGTTGCGGCGATTGCGGCGCTGAAAGGGCTTGGGCTGAAGGTGATGATGGTCACCGGCGACAATGCCCGTACCGCACGCGCAATTGCCGCAAGGGCCGGCATCGATGATCTCGTCGCCGAAGTTCTGCCGGAGGGAAAGGTCAACGTGATCAAGGACCTGCAGGCGAAAGGTGCCAAGCTCGCCTTTGTCGGCGACGGCATCAACGATGCGCCAGCGCTGGCCACGGCCGATGCCGGCATTGCCATCGGCACCGGCACGGATGTCGCGATCGAAAGCGCCGATGTGGTGCTGGTCGGCGGCGATTTGACGGGTGCCCTGCATGCCATCGAACTGTCGCGCAAGGTGATGCGCAATATCGGTGAAAACCTGTTCTGGGCCTTCGGCTACAATGTGCTGCTGATCCCGGTCGCTGCCGGCGCGCTCTATCCGGCCTTCGGCTGGATGCTCTCGCCGATGGTCGGGGCCGGCGCCATGGGGCTGTCGAGCGTGTTTGTGCTGTCGAATGCGTTGCGGCTGAGGCGGGCGGGGGTGACGGATGTTGCCATCATTGCGTCCCCCTCATCTGCGAAATCTAGCACTTAGCTGACGCTAAGATGCTGATTTCGCTTCTTCTCCCTCCAGGGGAGAAGAAAGGCCCCTCCCGGGGGAGAAGAAAGGCGGCGGCGCACGCGGGGCTTTTCCTCTCCCCTGGAGGGAGAGGACAGAAAATCGCGATCTTAGCGTCAGCTAAGTCGTAGATTTTCTAGGTGAGGGGGCCTTGTCATCCTGGATTGAGAACAAAGGCGGAAAAACCAAGGAGAAACAGATGAATATCGGAGAAGCCTCGGCGGCCTCGGGCGTTTCGGCCAAGATGATCCGCTATTATGAGGAGATCGGCCTGATCGCGCCGGCCGGGCGCACGGCCTCCAATTACCGGGTCTATGACGAGGACGAGGTCAACCGGCTGCGGTTTGTCAGGCGGGCCCGCAATCTCGGCTTTTCGCTGGAGGAAACCGAGCGGTTGTTGAGGCTCTGGGCCGACAAGGAGCGGGCGAGCGGCGAGGTCAAGGCGCTGGCGGTCAGCCATATCGCCGACCTGCAGGTGAAGATCGCCGAGATGCAGTCGATGGTCGATACGCTGAGCCATCTGGCCGACAGCTGCCATGGCGACACGCGGCCGCATTGTCCGATCCTCGCCGACCTTGCCGGCAAGCCGCTGCGGCAAAAGGCCGGGGGCGGAGCGGGGAAAAATGCTTGACCTTGCCATCGGGGCAGGGTGCAGAAGCAGAGCGGTGGTCTGACCGGATGGATGGGCAGGCCGGATTGACTTGGCAGGCGGCTGGACCGGCAGGCTCGGTTGAAAAGGCCCTGGAACAGCCATTGGCACATCCAGGATCGACTGGAAAAGCGCTGCGGAATGAAGGAGTTGCAATTGAGCATGAAAGCAGAATTTTCGGTCGAGGACATGACGTGCAGCCATTGCGAAAAGGCCGTCACCCAGGCGCTCGCCGACGCGCTGCCGGGGGCTGCCGTGCTGATCGACCTCGTCGGCCACAGGGTGAGCGTCGAGGGCGACGCGGGCAAGGCCGAGGCAGCGATCCGCGACGCAGGCTATACGCCGGTCAGGCTCTGACAGGGCGCTCTTCGGGGCCAGTTGGCCGAACCGTGCAGCGGCGCGCCGGCCCGGCCCGAGCGCAGATCGGGAGCGCTGGTCTGTCGGGAGTGCCGATCTACAGGGAGAGCGGCGGCTGCTGAAATCCGTGCGCCCGGCCAACGGGGGGCTCAGACCTGATTGGCGCTGGGAAGGGGCGCAGGTGTAAGGTGCGCGCAGGAAGACGCGGGGGAAGGCGCGTTGGCGACTGTCTTAGGGCTGCACGGTCAGGTCTCCGTGGTGTCTTTGTGACAGCAAGAGCGCAGGCGGGCCGGGCATTTTTCTGCGGAAAGTGACAATCCTCTCAATTTTTAGCGGTTCTCCGGTCTAATTTAGAAAGTTGTTTGTATGACAAGCGGGTTTCGTGTCGGACGCGCCACGCGTTTACCGACAACCGAGGCTTGGATATGCAGGGATTGAAACGGGGTGGTGCCAGGCCAGACTGGCTGTTGCGGATGAGCGCCGATGTCGAGGCGGCGCATGAGCGTGCCTATGGCGCCATGCGCATTGTGCATCTGCGCCAGACGATTCTGGTCGGGCTTGCGGTCTACAATGTCTACAACCTGACCAGCCTCTATCTGATGGCCGATATCCAGGCCTGGACGGTGTTTTTGCGGCTCGGCGTGCTGACGCCCGGTTCGCTGCTGGTCTTTTTCCTGGTGCCGCGCCTGCCGGTGGCCTGGCGGGAGGCGATCCTGCTGCCGGGCGTCATGGTCGCCAGCCTGCTGCCGCTCTATCTGCTCTGGCTGTCGCAATCGCCGCTCGCCACCTACACGATCGGCGAACTGCCGCTGGCGCTGGTGTTCGGCAACATGCTGCTGGTGCTGCGTTTCCGCTATGCCGTGCCGTTCACCCTGATCACCTGCGGCGTCGCCATCGCGGTGGTGAAGACCAAGGTCGGCATCGATCCGGCGCTGCATTTCCCCTTTCTCGTGCAGATCGTCACCGGCGCCTTCCTGACGCTTTATGCCAACTGGCATGTCGAGCGCGTGCGTTGCCGGTCCTTTCTGGCCGAGAACGATGCGCGCCGCCGTGCTGACCGGGCCGAACGCCTCGGCGACCGGCTGCGCGACCTGTCGCGCACCGACACGCTGACCGGCATCGCCAATCGCGGCCATCTCGACGAGACGCTGGCTGGATGGCTGGAAGAGGGCTCCGAGGTGCTGGTGATGATGGTCGATGTCGACCACTTCAAGCCCTATAACGACCTGCTCGGCCATCCGGCCGGCGACGAATGCCTGAAGCTGGTGGCCCAGCGTCTGGCCGATTATGCCCGCTATTATGACGGCTTTGCCGCCCGTTACGGTGGCGAGGAATTTACCCTGATCTTTCAGATGGATGCGGCCAATGGTGGATCCTTCCTCGCCGACCGCGTGGTCAAGGCGGTGCGCACGCTCGCCATTCCCCATCCGGCCCGCACCGACGGGCTCTCGGTGGTCACCGTCAGCGCCGGCTTTGCCGGCACGCAAGAAGGACTGCCGCGCACGGCCGCCGACCTGATCACCCGTGCCGACGACGCGCTCTACGAGGCCAAGCGCCAGGGCCGCGACCGGTCGCGGGCGGCGTAAAAACACAAGATAGGAAAATAATCCTTGACGGCGTGACGCTGCTTTGCTAGTGTTTGCTCATGGTTGGAATTCCGCGGATGCGGCCGGTCTGGTTCGGTATTGACGTTTGAAGCTCGGGGTCGCCCGGGCTTTTTTGTTTTCTGGAGGTCTGGAATGATCACCGATGACGAGGCTGTGGATCTGGCGCTTGTGCTGCCGCTGGAGGTCAAGTCGGCCGATGAAGCGGAGCTTGGCGCGCAACATGACGCGCAAATTGGCGCAAACCGCGAACTGGCGCTTCTGCTTGCCGATTTCACCCTCGAGATGCGGGCGCAGTTCGATCTCTTCCGCCGGCTGCGAACCGCGGCCGAAGCGTTGCTCGATGGTGCCGACGAGGCATCCGCCAAGCTGGCGCGCGCCGATATCAAGGCGGCGACCGATGCGATCGCGCTGATCATCCGCACGCTGGAAAAGATCGACAGCCTGCAGCGGCAATTGGCCCGCGACCGGACCGAGGCCGACGAGCGCCAGCAGTTGAGCCACGATCCGGAAGCGTTGCGGCAGAAACTGGCGCTGATGATCGAGGCACGGGTGGCGGAGCGGGTCGACATGGAACTGGCCGCGCGGGCGCCGCCGTGAGGGGGGGGTGTTTTGGGTTGGCGGTGGGTTTTTGGGTTGGCAGCGTGTCCCCCTCATCTGCGAAATCTAGCACTTAGCTGTGCTAAGATGCTGATTTCGCTTCTTCTCCCTCGAAGGGGAGAAGAAAGGCGTTGCGGTTGTTGCAGAAGGTGGATGACAAGTCTGCACCGCGAGGCACCCCATGGCTGGGGTTCCAAGGGTGAACTTGTGTTTCAACGGGCTTTTGGCACAATCTCGAAAAGAGGTTTCGCCATGTCCAGGACCTTTCCGCCACTTGCTCGCAGCCGAGCGCGATCGATGCGCCGGGACGCGACGGATGCCGAGGCGATCGTCTGGTCGCATATGCGCAATCGCCTGCTGAACGGCTTCAAGTTTCGCCGGCAGGTGCCGATCGGTCCGTATATTGCGGATTTTGTCTGCCAGGAGCGAAGGCTTGTCGTGGAACTGGACGGGTTTCAACATGCGGAAGACGGCCGAGATCTGGTCCGCGACCGCTATCTGAACACCGCTGGCTACCGGGTTTTGCGCTTTTGGAACCAGGACGTCTATTCCAGTCTCAACGATGTACTTCGCCATCTTGTCGAGGTTCTCGAGGGGCGCGCCTGAGCGCAAGGCCTTGCTTCTCCCCTTGAGGGAGAAGAAGCGAAATCGAGTGCTTAGCCGCAGGCTAAACCTCAGATTTCGCAGATGAGGGGGCTTTGTCGGGGGGGGGATGGGTCCCCCTCACCAGGAAAATCTACGACTTAGCCTTTGGCTAAGATCGTGATTTTCCGTCCTCTCCCTCGAAGGGGAGAGGAAAGGCGTCGAGATTGTCGCGGCGCTATCGCCAGGCATCGGGAGTGGCGATGACCAAGAGCAGTGAGGAGCGGGTGCAGCGCGGGCAACAGCGCAAGGCGACTGGCATTTTGGATGAATTTTCATCGGGTATGGCCACTGTCAATGCGTGTCGCACCATGGCGGTGGCCTCGGCAAGGGCAGTAGCGGAGGCGATCGGTGGTGCTTTGGTACCGGCTCGCAAAGTTTCCGATCTGCAGGCACTGGACCTGACCGGCACGCTGTCCGATCTCGACCCGGCAGCCCTCGCTTTTCTGCTGCGCGACTGGTCGCTGGTCGGCCGCACCGAGCAGCAGCCGCCGGACGGCGACTGGCTGACCTGGCTCATTCTCGGCGGGCGCGGCTCGGGCAAGACCCGCGCCGGGGCCGAATGGGTGCAGGCGCAGGTGTTGGCGGCCGGGCGGCGCACGGATCTGCGCATTGCGCTGGTGGCCGAGACGCTGGGTGATGCCCGCGAGGTGATGATCGACGGCGCTTCGGGCCTTGCGCGACTTGCCGGGCCGATGGTGCCGGAGGTCGAGATCAGCCGCAGGCGGCTGGTCTGGCCGAATGGCGCAATCGCCCAGATCTTTTCGTCGGAAGATCCCGAAAGCCTGCGCGGGCCGCAGTTTCATCTGGCCTGGTGCGACGAACTGGCGAAATGGAAACATGCGGATGCGACATTCGACATGCTGCAGTTTGCCCTGAGGTTGGGCGATCGGCCGCGCCAGGTGGTGACGACGACGCCACGCGCGGTGCCGCTGTTGAAAAGGCTGATCGCTGACGCGACGACGGCGCTGACCCGGATCTCGACGGCGCGCAATGCCGGCAATCTGGCGCCGGGTTTCATTGCAGCGCTGGATGCCCGCTATGGCGGCACGCGGCTTGGCCGGCAGGAACTGGATGGCGAACTGATCGAGGACCGGCCGGATGCCCTGTGGAAACGCGAGCGGCTGGATGAGATTGTCGTCAAGGTGACCGAACCCTTGCGCCGCATCGTGGTCGCGGTCGATCCGCCGGCCGGCGGCGCATCGTCGTGCTGCGGCATCGTGGTCGCCGGTTTGAAGGACAATGGCCAGGCGGTGGTGCTTGCCGATGTCTCGGTCGAGGGCGCAAGCCCGGCGGTCTGGGCGCGCGCGGTGGTGTCAGCCTTTCGCCGTTTCGAGGCCGACCGGGTAGTGGCCGAAATCAACCAGGGCGGCGACATGGTGGCAAGCGTGCTCACCGGCATCGAGGCGTCATTGCCGATCTCGACGGTCCGGGCGACACGCGGCAAGTTTCTCCGCGCCGAACCGGTGGCAGCACTTTACGAGCAGGGCCGGGTGGTGCATGCGGCCCGGTTTTCGGCACTCGAAGACCAGATGTGTGATTTCGGCCCGGATGGCCTGAGCAGCGGCCGTTCGCCCGATCGGCTCGATGCGCTGGTCTGGGCGCTGACGGCGCTGATGCTGGAAGGCGGCGGCGAGCCGCGCATTCGGGGGATTTGAGCGGGCGCTATGGTTTTGGCGTGGGTGTTGTGTTGGCGTGGGCGTCTGCCCCTCATCTGCCTGCCGGCATCTTCTCCCCGTTGTGACGGGGAGAAGAACGGCTGGGGCTGGCCTCGCCTTTCCATGGCCGGCAGACGGTCGGCCTTCCCTCTCCCCGCCTGCGGGGAGAGGGGCAGGGTGAGGGGCAGGGGCAACACCGAGAGCAGGTCGCGATAGAGGGGCAACACCCAACGCTGGTCGAGATCAGGGCGGCCGCGGGCGAAGGACTATCGGCCCCGGCGAAGTAGGCTCGCGGAAACTGCGCCCGATCAAACCGCAATCGACAACAAAAAACCGGCGCCTTTCGGCGCCGGTCTGAAACTTGAGCGGTGGATCGCTTATTTCGAAGCGGATGACGGCTGGGCCGAACTTGTGCGCATCTGGCGCCACTCGTTTTCCAGGCGTTCCAGCACATGGGCCGGGATGGTCGAAACGGCCGAAGCCTTGGTCTGGGAAGCGGTATTCGTCTGCATGTCTATCCTCCTCGCGTTGGAAGTCTGTGCCTCAAACGTCCTTGTGGGGGGAAAGTTCCACAGTGTTAAATCTTTGTAAATATGGGCCGAAGCCCCTTTAAACGATTGAATTTCCTTCAATCGGTTTAAATCCGCAGATTTTTTCGAGGCCGCCTGCGCGCACTTCACCTTCCCCATTTTTTCACCCGCCAGACGTGAGGGATCGCCATGCCGATCGCGAGAAAAACCTTCTTTGCCGGCGTGCGCGCGGCCGTGTTCGGCGGCCGGCTGACGACTGAACAGGTGGCGGGCATGGAGATGATTCTCGCCCGTTTCGAGCGACGCGGCTGGGGCGATCCGCGAAGCCTTGCCTATATGCTCGCCACCGCCCATCACGAGACGGCGGCAAGCATGCAGCCGGTGCGCGAGACGCTGGCGGCAAGTGACGATGCGGCGATCGCCATTCTCGAGCGTGCCTGGCGCGGTGGCCGGCTGCCTTGGGTGGCGACGCCCTATTGGCGCCGCGACGCGGACGGAAAGAGCTGGCTCGGCCGCGGCCTGGTGCAGCTGACGCACAAGTTGAACTATGCGGCGATGAGCCGGGTGACGGGTGTCGATCTCGTCGCCGATCCCGACCGCGCGCTGCAGCCCGATATCGCCGTGACGATCATGTTGGCCGGCATGACCGAGGGCACGTTTACCGGCCACCGGCTGAAGGACTATTTCGACGGCCAGAAGGCCGACTGGAGCGGCGCGCGGCGGATCATCAACGGGCTGGAGCGGGCGGCCAAGGTGGCCGCGACCGCACGGCTGTTCGACGCGGCGATCCGGGCGGGGCTGTGAGAGCGCTTGTCGACCCGGTGCCGCATTGAGCGGGCGCGCCGGCTGCCGGCATTGAGCCGGGGCGGCGGCCATGCTATCGCGCCGCAGCATTGATCTGTTGCCGGGAGCTCGCCATGATCCGCCATATCGTCTTCTTCACCGTGCGGCCGGAAAATCTGGAGGCCGTGCGGTCGGGGCTGTCGATCCTGACCGGTATTCCGCATGCGAGAACGCTGGAGATCGGCACCAATGTGAAGACCGATCAGTTCGACCAGGGCATCGACCTTATCGTCTATGGCGAGTTTGAAGATGCGGCGGCGCTGGCCGCCTACAAGGCGCATCCGCTTTATCAGGAGAGCATCGACCGGGTGAAGCCGCTGCGCGAGGCGCGGTTTGCGGCGGATTACGAGGTCGGTGCGGCGGTGACCGAGGAGATTTGAGCGGCTGGCGTTCCGGCTGAGGTTTGGGGCTGTGCTTTGGGGGCACCCCCCTCTGTCGGCTACGCCGACATCTCCCCCTCAAGGGGGGAGATCACCGCCAGCCTTGTGATCTTCAACTTGTTCGCTTTGACTTATGCGGTGTGCATCTGAGATGCCGGCGGAAAGTTTGACGATGGTTTGGGGCAGGACGGTGCCGCAGATCGATCTCCCTCCTTGTGGGGGAGATGCCCGGCAGGGCAGAGGGGGGTAACCACCTGCCGCCAGCCGGCCATGTCCGCCCCGACCGCAGCCGAAACCTCGCTTTTGCGCGTTACGCCCGTTCCTCCACGATCAACGGAGACACTGCATGAAACTCCCGTTCCGACTGCCCTGGGTCCCAGCCCGGGATCGACGACCCGTGCCGGATCAAAAGGCGCTGACCGGTCCGATGACCGGCGCAATGACCGGCCCCCTGGCGCTGATTGCCGGCGAAGGGCAGGCGCGCTGGACCGGGCGCTCCTACGCAGCGCTGTCGCGCGAGGGTTTCATGAAGAACCCGGTCGCCTATCGCGCGGTGCGGATGATATCAGAGGCTGCCGCCAGCATTCCCTGGCTGGCTTACCGGGATGCGGCCGAGCAGCCGGACCATCCGGCGCTGGCGCTTCTGGCGCGGCCGAACGCGGCGATGACCGGGTCGGATTTTCTCGAGACGCTTTATGGTCATCTGCTGCTGGCCGGCAATGCCTATGTCGAGCCGATCAGGCTTGGCGACCGCGCAGCCGAACTGCATCTGCTCAGGCCCGACCGGGTCTCGGTCGTGCTCGGTGCCGACGGCTGGCCGATCGGCTATGATGACCGCGCCGGCGGTAGCATCCGGCGCATCGCCGTCGATGGGCTGCTGCATCTGAAACTGTTTCACCCGCTTGACGACCACCAGGGTTTTCCGCCGCTCGCCGCAGCCCAGGTGGCGCTCGATCTGCACAATGCGTCGGGCCGCTGGAACAAGGCACTGCTCGACAATTCGGCAAGGCCCTCCGGCGCGCTGGTTTACCAGCCGAAGGAGGGCGGCAATCTCTCGGCCGACCAGTATGAGCGGCTGAAGACCGAACTCGACGAGGGTTATTCCGGCCCGATGCGTGCCGGCCGGCCGCTGTTGCTCGAAGGCGGGCTCGACTGGAAGTCGATGGGGCTGTCGCCGAAGGACATGGATTTTGTCGAGGCGAGGAATGGCGCGGCCCGCGACATCGCGCTCGCCTTCGGCGTGCCGCCGATGCTGATCGGCATTCCCGGCGACAATACCTATGCCAATTACCAAGAGGCCAACCGCGCCTTCTACCGGCTGACGGTTTTGCCGCTGGTGGCGCGCATCGCCGCCAGCCTTTCGGTGTTTCTCGGGGCACTCACCGGCGCGCCGCTGCGGCTGGAGCCGGATCTCGACATGGTGGCGGGCCTTGCCACCGAGCGCGACGCGCTCTGGGCACGGGTCGGCGCGGCGGGGTTCCTGAGCGATGACGAGAAGCGCGAGGCGGTGGGGTATTGAGGGTGGGGCGGGGATGACGGCGATTGTGGACTGCGCGGCAGATGATATCCTCTCGGCAGTTTCCGCCACACCCTCCGCTACAAGGGCAGCCAATGAGCAAGATCACTCTCTTCGGCACCGACGACAGTGTCTATGTGCGCATTGCGCGCATGACGCTGCACGAAAAGGGCGTCGACTATGAGCTGGTGCCGATCGACATATTTGCGGTGGACAATGTGCCGCCGAGTTATGTCGACAGGCAGCCCTTCGGCAAGATCCCGTCATTCGAAGAGCACGGTTTCCGTCTGTACGAGACCGGCGCCATCACCCGCTACATTGACGAGGCTTTTCCCGGACCCAGGCTGCAACCCGCAGACCCGAGGCGACGGGCGCGGATGAACCAGCTGATCAGCATCGCCGATGCCTATATCTATCGCCTCCTTGTCTGGGGGCTGTATGTCGAGCTCGTTTCGAAGGCAGCAAGCGGCGTGCCGCCCGATCAACGCCGGGTGGGCGAGGCCCGCGAAAAGATGCCTGTCTGCCTCGGCGTGTTATCGGATTTTCTCGCTGACAGCCCTTGGTTCAGTGGCGAAGGACTGACGCTTGCCGATCTCTATCTCGCACCGATGCTCGACTATTTTCTGATGGTTCCTGAGGGCATGGATGCATTTCGCAAGTTCATGAACCTTCAAGAATGGCGTGACCGCGTTGGCAACCGGGAGAGCTTTCTGGCAACGTGTCCGATCACGCGGTCTTGAAGGTATCTGGCCTTGGCGCTGACCGATGTCACTCTTCCGGCTTGGCTCGGTGTTTGCTTTGGGGGCACGACGATGGATTTGTTGGGCGAGGAGAGGCAGGGCGCGGTTCCGCCGGGTGCGAGGCTTCGGCGGGACCTGATCGACGTGGACGAAGAGGCAGCGCTGCTCGCCTTTCTCGATGCCGGAGACTGGAGCACGGAGCTCCAGCGCCGGGTGCAGCATTTCGGCTATCGCTATGATTACAAAGCCGGGCGGGTGACGGCCGATAGTGACCTTGGACCCTTGCCTCCGCCGGTGTCGCGAATGGCCGGGCGCCTGGTCAGGGCCGGCCTGATGGCCGCGATGCCGGATCAGGCCATCGCCAACGAATACCGGCCCGGACAAGGGATCAGCGCCCATGTCGATTGTGTGCCGTGTTTTGGCGATACGATCGTGTCGGTCAGCCTGTTGTCGGCCTGCGAGATGGTGTTTCGCCAGCGGGCGACCGATGAGCGGATGGCGGTGATCCTGCCGGCGCGGTCGGCACTGTTGCTGACAGGGCCGGCGCGCTATGACTGGACGCACGAGATCCCGGCGCGCAAGTCGGATCGACAGGGCGGCATTCGCATCGAGCGGTCGCGCCGCGTCTCGCTGACATTTCGCACGATGGTCACAGGGTAGCCCGGTATGGGCCGTCGCCTGCTCAATCTGAATCGGAACCGCAAGGACTTCATCCGCCACTTTGATATCCGGACTCAAAACCTGAGCTTTGGCGCCTAAGCGATTCCATCGACTCATGAAAACGGCGGCACTTCATGTGCGACATGAAGCGGGAAACGCCGGTTGGCGTGAGTGTGCGAGGGGGAGATTGCGCCGGCCGACGCCTACAGAGGCGGGATCGTTCAGGCCGGCGCGGCTCCAAGACTAAGCGTGAAAGATGAACAAATGACTGACTTCAGCCATGACGGCGGGGTGTTTTCCGCGCGCCTGATCGGTGCTGTCGCGGGCTCCGCGATCTCGCTGGTCTATCTCCTGCCGAAGGGTCGCCGCGAGGCCGCCGGACGGTTGCTGACCGGGGTCGCCTGCGGGCTGATCTTCGGCGGACCGACGGGCGTGTGGTGCGCGACGCGGCTGGGGCTGGCCCAGCATCTGTCGGCCTCTGAGATCATGCTGGCCGGCGCGACGCTCGCCTCGTTCACCGCCTGGTGGGGGCTCGGCCTCCTGGTCCGGCTGACCACGCGGGCAGGGGGAAAGACGGGGATCTAGGGATCGGCGTTTGGCCATGCCGGGGCTGGCATATCCCCCTCTGCCCTGCCGGCCGTTCGTCACTGCAAATGGTTCGCTGGATCGTTTGCTCTGCTGCGCAGACCATTCCTCACCCCCCACACGGGGGGAGATTGGATTGAGGGGAGGTCCTGGCATGTCTGGGTTTTGGCGGGCCGGGAAGTCACCCCACCCCGGACCTTCGGTCCGACCCTCCCCCTCAAGGGGAGGGTGGTGGCTGCGGTCGACCTCTCATTCCGTCGACTACGGCGCTCTCCACCTCCCCCTTGAGGGGGGAGGTCGACGCGCAGCGTCGGGTGGGGGTGATTTCGGCAGGGTGGAATGTGGGCCGGCCTCCGGTTGGTTCAACCCGGAATGGGCGGAGAGAAGCCCGAGACACATCGTCACAATCGCGAGGAGACAAAGATGCTGCGACCATCACGGGCTGGGGCAAGGGCTGGGGCAGGGGCAGGGACGAGTGCAGGAGCGGGAGCCCCGAGTTTCAAATATGCCGGGCTGGTGCTGAAGGGCGTCGCCGGTGACGGTACGTTTTCCGGTTATGCCAGCCTGTTCGGCGAGGTCGATCTCGGCCGTGACGCGATCGAGCCGGGGGCGTTCAAGGCCTCGCTCGCCAAGCGCGGCGCGGGCGGCGTGCGCATGCTGTACCAGCACGATCCGGCCGAGGTGATCGGCACATGGACGGCGCTGCGCGAGGACGAGCGCGGGCTCTATGTCGAAGGCCGGCTGGCGACCGATGTCGCCCGTGCCCGCGAGGTGCTGGCGCTGATGAAGGCGGGCGCGCTCGACGGGCTGTCGATCGGTTTTCGCGCCGTCAGGAGCCGAGCCGACCGCAGGAGCGGCGTGCGTCGCATCCTCGAGGCCGATCTCTGGGAAATCTCGGTGGTGACCTTTCCGATGCTGCCGACGGCGCGGGTCTCCAACGTCAAGCATCAGCGGTTCTACCGCGACAAGGAAACCGAACTGGTCCGGCTGATGCGCCGGGCGGCACGGTCGATGGCAGGCAATCTCTTCATGAAAGGATGACGCGATGAACGAGCAGGGGATAGAGGAAAGCGGGATGGCGCAAGGGGCGGGTTATGGGGCAGGGCGACGGGTAGGCCAAACTGCGAACCTTGCCATGGCGACGGTGGCGCCCGAGATCAAGGCCGCACCCGATACGGTGACGGCAGCGTTCGAGGACTTCATGCAGGCCTTCGAGGCCTTCAAGGAGGGCAATGACCGGCGGCTGTCGGAGATCGAGCACAAGCTGACCGCCGATGTCGTGACCCGCGACAAGGTCGAGCGGATCAACAAGGCGATGGACGATCACGGCCGGCTGCTCGACGAGCTGGCGCTGAAGAAGCTCAGGCCGCCGCTGTCGCGCGGTGGTCGCGAGGCTCAGGGGCAGGGTTATGGTCCTGATCCGCGCAGTCCTGCCGATGCCGAGCACAAGGCGGCCTTCGAGGCCTATATCCGTCGTGGCGACGATGCGGCCTTGCGCGACCTTGACCAGAAGGCGCTGAATGCCGGCGTGTCGGGCGAGGGCGGCTATCTCGTGCCGCCGGAAACCGATGGCGAGATCGGCCGGCGGCTGACCGCGATTTCGCCGATCCGGGCGCTTTCGACCGTGCGCCAGGTGTCGGGTTCGGTGCTGAAGAAGCCGTTTGCCGCAGCGGGTTTTGCCGCCGGCTGGGTGGCCGAGACGGCGGCCCGGCCGCAGACCGCGACGCCGGAACTGTCGGAACTGTCGTTTCCGACTATGGAACTTTATGCCATGCCGGCCGCAAGCCAGGCGCTGCTCGACGATGCCGCCGTCGACATCGAAGCCTGGATCGCCTCGGAGGTCGACATCGCCTTTGCCGAGCAGGAGGGCACGGCCTTCGTCTCCGGCGACGGGATCAACAAGCCGAAGGGGTTCCTCAGCTACACGCAGGTTCTCGACAGCGCCTGGACCTGGGGCAGCATCGGCTACAAGGCGACCGGCGTTGCCGGAGGTTTTGCCGCCAGCGGCGCCTCGGACGTGCTGATGGACGTCATCTACGCGCTGAAGGCGGGGCATCGCCAGAACGGCAGCTTCGTCATGAGCCGCCGGACGCAAGGGGAGATCCGCAAGCTGAAGGATGCCGACGGCAACTATCTCTGGCAGCCGCCGGCACGCGTTGGCGACACGGCCTCGCTGGTCGGTTTCCCGGTCGCCGAGGCGGAAGACATGCCGACGATTGCGGCAGGCGCCACGGCGATCGCCTTTGGCGATTTCCGGTCCGGCTACCTGGTCGTCGACCGGGTCGGGGTGCGCGTGCTGCGCGATCCCTATTCGGCCAAGCCCTATGTGCTGTTCTACACCACCAAACGCGTCGGCGGCGGGGTGCAGAATTTCGAGGCGATCAAGCTGGTGAAGTTTTCGGCTTGAGGGGCAGGTGCGTTTGCCACCGGGTACGTGTGGGTTACCCTCTCTGCCGTGGTTACCCCCCTCTGCCCTGCCGGGCATCTCCCCCTCAAGGGGGGAGATCGGTTGGGGTGGCGGCGGTGCCTTGGTGAAACCTTCGAAAGCTCGGAGACGACATCCAGATCGATTGCGCGTTGCCGCGAGGCGTCGGGTGATCTCCCCCCTTGAGGGGGAGATGTCGGCGCAGCCGACAGAGGGGGGTATCGTGCCGCTGACCTTGTCGTCGACCGGGTCGGGGCGGGCGTGGTGCGCGATCCCTATTCGGCCAAGCCTTATGTGCTGTTCTACACCACCAAGCGCGTCGGCGGCGGGGTGCAGAATTTCGAGGCGATCAAGCTGGTGAAGTTTTCGGCTTGAGGGGGTGCTTTGGCCGACCGGTGCGCGTGGGTTTAGCCCGGTAGCCCACTGGTGCCGGGTTTAGCTTCTCTGCCGTGGCTACCCTCTCTTCCGTGGTTACCCCCCTCTGCCCTGCCGGGCATCTCCCCCTCAAGGGGGGAGATCGGTTGGGGCGGCGGCGGTGCCTCGGTGAGCGCTTCGAAAGCATCCGGTTCAATGGTTTGGGCCGCGGCGCGTCGGGTGATCTCCCCCCGTGTGGGGGAGATGTCGGCATCGCCGACAGAGGGGGGTATCGCAGCCGGCAAGGCCGGCGATACCCCGCCCGGCTCATTAATATCCATCCAGACAACAGGAAAAAAATCCCATGACCTATATCCTGACAGCGCAGCCGGCGGTGGAGCCGCTGACGCTGGTCGAGACGCGGATGCATCTGAAGCTCGATACCGAGGAGGAAGATGCGCTGCTGCTCGGTCTGATTGCTGCGGCGCGCGAACATCTGGAGCGCGAGACGGGGCTGTCGCTGCTGACGCAAGGCTGGCGCCTTTGCCTCGACCGCTGGCCGCATGACGGTATCCTGACGCTGGCGCACGGGCCGGTGCGCGCCGTGACATCGGTGGTGGTCTACGATGGCGAGGGCATGCCGCAGGCGGTGTCGCTCGACGGCCACCTGCTCGATGGCGCGGCGCGGCCGGCGCGGCTCTGGCTGCGCGACGTGCCGCAGCCGGGCCAGGCGCTGAACGGCATCGAGGTGGATTTCGAGGCCGGTCTTGGCGAAACCGGTGCGGATGTGCCCGACACGCTAAAGCGGGCCATGCTGCTGCATGTGGCGGCGATGTTTGCCTTTCGCGGCGTGCTGGCGGCCGATGCCCAGCCGGCGGTGGTGCCGCCGGGCTACGACCGGCTGATTGCGCCCCATTGCCGGCGGAGGCTCTGACAATGGCAGGATTGCGGGCGATGCTGGATCTTGATCCCGGCCGGCTGACGGCGCGGCTTGTGCTGGAGCGGCCCGACCCTGTCGGCGATGGCCAGGGCGGGGCGGAGATCGGCTTTGTCGAATTCGCTAGCGTCTGGGCGCTGATCGAGCCGGTGGGTTTTGCCGAGGAGGAGCGGGCGGCGGGCGTGGTCGCAAACGTGACCCATCATGTGACGCTGCGGGCAAGGGCCGATCTCGCCCCCGGCCAGCGGTTTCGCAAGGGGGCGCGACTGTTTGTCATCCTCGCATTGCGCGATCCCGACGAGACCGGGCGCTATGCGCTGGCCCGCTGCCGGGAGCGTATCGGATGACGGCGGTGGAAGAGACCGGCATGGCTTTGGCGCGCCTGCTGCGACGGGCATTGAACACGCGGCTGGAACGGCTGGATGCCGCGCGCCAACCGCCCGTGGACGGCCGCAAGCAGGACAGAATTTCAAACGTGACGGAGGTCGACGATGAGCGCGCCGGTCAATGAATTGCTCGCGGCCCTGCAGGTGGCGGTGATGGCCGATGCAGCGCTTTCCGCATTGATCGGCGCGGACGGATTTTCCGACCGGCGGCTGCGCGCAACGCGTTTCCCGGCGATCAGCCTCGGCACTGTCGAGGCGCGGGACTGGTCGACGGGGACCGAGACGGGCTTCGAGATCCTGCTCACGCTCGAGGTCTGGAGCGAGCAGGGCCGACGCGAGGCGGAGGTGCTGGCGGACGGATTGCGGCGCCTGGCGCAAGGGCTGGACCCGGCGCTGGCCACTTTTCGGCTGGTCAACATGGTGCATCGCCGGACGGTCAGCCGGCGGGAGGCGAAGACGGGACTGTTCGTGGCGGAGGTGACGATGCGGGCGGTGCTGGAGTAGCGACGGGCTGGTTGAAATTGACGCGACTGCCATGTATGGTCATTGTCCATACAGATGGGGTTTGCCATGGCTGGCTTGAAGAAAACCGAGACGATAAACCTGCGCGTCGACCTGACGACACGCGATCTCATCGCGCGGGCGGCCGAGGCGACGGGCAAGAGCATGACCGCCTTCATGACCGAGGCGGCCCAGGCTGCGGCCGAACAGGAACTCCTGGACCGGCGATTTATCAATCTCGATGCGGCCGCTTTCGACGAATTGGAGGCGTTGCTGGACGGACCGGCCAAGGCGAACGCGGCTTTGACCGATCTTCTGCGTTCGCCGCGCGATTGACCGGAGGATGGAGCGTTTCGTCGAACCATTGACGGATCGTCACGACGTCGATCGGTTCGAGAGCGGTCGACCGGTGCTCGATCAGTTTCTCAAGCAGCAGGCGCTGTTCAACCAGTCCAACGGCTTTAGCCGAACGCATGTGATTGTGCAGGATGACCGGCGCGTTGTCGGCTATTTTTCGCTTTGCGCCGGCATGATCAATCGCAAGGAGGCGCCACGCCAGGTCGGCGGTCATGGCGCTCCGGGCGAAATACCGGTTGCCTTGCTGGCGCGGCTGGCGGTCGATCGGCAGTTCCACCGGCAGGGGATCGGGCGGGACTTACTGAGATCAGCCTTGCTGCTCACTGTTGCGGCCAGCGAGAGCGTGGCGTTTCGCGCCGTGATGGTTCATCCGCTCGACGACGAGGCGCGCCTGTTCTACCGGCACTTCGGGTTTCGAGCAGCGAAAGGCTTGGAGCAATCCATGCTGCTGCCGATGCAAGACATCCTCGCTGCGATCGGCCGTTAGCCTTTCCGGTACATGCCGGCTCAGCCATCGGCGTCTAGAGCATTTCCGGCGAAAACGGAGTCGCCTTCAATGCTCTATCTCTTTGTTTTTACGCAATTCCTGACGCAAAACCGGTTCCCACTTTTGCTGGAATTGCTTGACGTTTCACGCAATTTCGCGGGGCTCGCTCCCGACGGCGCTCGCTGTGTGCGGCGCGCTGTGCCGCGCGATCACGGCCAGGGCCGCGACGGCTGAAAAGGCGATGATGGCGAAGGCGACGCAGAGGTAGAGCCCGGCATTGACGCCGGAGCGGTCGATGATCGCCGTCATCAGCACGGGGGCAAGCGCATTGGCGAGGTTTTGCGGCAGGGCAAGCCGGGCAGACTGCGCGGCGAAACGGCTGGCGGAGAAGAAGCTCAGCGGCAGGAGCGCGCGGGCAATCGTCGAGACGCCGGAGCCGAAGCCGTAAAGGGCGGTGAAGAGGAAAAGCCCGGTTGTGTCGCCGGTGGAAAAGATCAGCGACAGCGTGGCGATGACCAAGAGGCCGGTGCCGACCATGCCGGTGATCAACGGCGTCGAGCGCGCCCCGAAGACGACATCGACGGCGCGGGCGGAAATGCCGAACACGGCGCGCAGCGAGCCGAGCTCGAGCGCCAGCTGCGGCGTGGCGCCGGACAGTTCGAGGATATGCAGCAGCGACGGCGACAGGCCGAAGGTGATCAGGCTGACCAGCGAGGTCGACAGTGCGATCAAAAGGAAGGCGATGATGCCCATGCGCCGGCTGAGCGCCAAAGGCTCGATGCTGTCGGCGGCACGTTCGGCATCGGAACGCGCGATCGCGATCCGGCCGATGGCGAGATGGAGCGGCAGGCAGAGGATCAGTTGCGCCAGGCCCGATGCGACCAGCGCGCCGCGCCAGCCGAGCGCCTGTTCGGCGAGCGCCAGGAGCGGCCAGCAGACAGCCGACGACAGGCCGGTGAAGATCATCAGGATGCCGATCGTGCGCTTGGCGCCGCGGCCCTCGCGTTCGACCACGGCGGCAAAGGCCGGAACCGAGAGGCCAAGGCTGCCGCCGATCCCGAGCAGCAGCCAGCCGAGGCCGTAGAGAACCACGCCCTGTGCGGCCGCAAGCGTGAAAAGGCCGAATGCCATCAGGATCGAGCCAAGCGCCAGCGTGCGTGCGGCGCCGTGTCGGGCGATCATCCGGCCTGTCAGCGGACCGAGCGCCGCCATCACCAGCATCATCACCGTCAGGCCGGCAAAGACCGCTTCATTGGCCATGCCGAGATCGGCGGCGATCTTGCGTCCGAGCACGCCGGGCATGTCGAAACTGGTGCCCCAACCGATGATCTGGCTGGCAGACAGGGCGGCAATCAGGGCGGTGCGGGCAATGTTCATGACGACTCAAGAAAGCGAGGATGCAACCGGAAGGATGGCGCGGTTGTAGGGTGAAAACACGCAATGCGACAGCGGTAAATCTCTTCCAGCGAGACATTCCAATATTTCTGCAAACACGAGGGAGACCGGACATGGTGGCACAGAAGGGCAAGGACCTGCTGCTCAAGATCGACGAGGGGGCGGGTTTCGTGACGGTGGCGGGATTGCGGGCGCGCAGGCTGGCGTTCAATGCGCAGACGGTCGATGTGACCGATGCCGAAAGCGCCGGGCGCTGGCGGGAATTGCTGGCGGGGGCCGGTGTCCGGCGGGCCTCGTTGACCGGGGCCGGGCTGTTCAAGGATCAGTCCTCTGACGCGCTGGTCCGGGCGAGCTTCTTTGCCGGATCGATCCTCAACTGGCAGGTGGTGATCCCGGATTTCGGCACGGTGACGGCGCCGTTCCAGGTGACGGCGCTGGAATATGCCGGCAATCACGACGGCGAGCTGACCTTCGAACTGGCGCTGGAATCGGCAGGTGCCGTTTCCTTTGCCGCATTGTGAGGCGACGATGCGTGACCCTGTGACGGTGAACCGCGCCAATCGTCATCGCGGCGAGGTCGAGGCGGTGATCGACGGCGAACGGCGCATTCTCTGCCTGACGCTGGGCGCACTCGCCGAGCTGGAATGCGCCTTCGAGGCCGAAAGCCTAGCCGATCTCGGCACGCGCTTTTCCGGCAACCGGCTGAAAAGCGCCGACCTGATCCGCATCCTTGCCTGCGGCCTGCGCGGCGGCGGCAACCGGCTGTCCGACGACGATGTCGCCGACATGGCGGTCGAGGGCGGGCTGGCCGGTGCGGCACGGCTGGTCGGGGAGCTTTTGGCGGTGACGTTTGCGGATGGCGCGAAGGCCGGGTCGGTCAATGGGGCAGGCCCAGGCTCGGACCTAAGGTCAGGGCAGGGTCCAACTCCAAAGTCTGGGCAAGGCGCGACGGCCTCCCCTTGATGGCCGCAGGCGATGAGACCGCAGCCGTTCTGCGTCCCTTTCCCTGGGACAGGGCGATCGCTGTGGGGCTCGGTCGCCTGCGGCTTGATCCACGCGTGTTCTGGGCATTGAGTGTGCGTGAATTTGCAGCCGTTGCCGGATTGATCAGCGAGGGCAGCGGTTCGCTGACGCGGCCGGTGTTGGCGGGGTTGATGCAGCGGTTTCCGGATCGCTGACGCGCTGGCTGGAGGCTCGCCTTGAGGTGAAACGCCTTGAGGGCGAAAAAACACGGCAGCGTAACCGGCGTCACCCCCACCCGCCGCTGCGCGTCGACCTCCCCCCTCAAGGGGGAGGTGGGGAGCGCGGCCGGCATTTGTCGTAGCCTTTTGTCGATGCGGCGCATTCGGCAAACAATCACAGGAGAGACCCGATGACGGAAGTTGATGACCGGCTGGCCGTTTCGCTCGATCTCGACGCATCGGCAGCACTGGCCGTGCTCGATGATCTCGAAAGCCGCTCGGCCAGTTTTGGGCGGGCGCTGACGGGCGCGTTGAGGACGGCGACGACGGGTGGCAAGGGGCTGGAGGAGACGCTGCGCACAGTCGGGTTGCGGCTGTCCGATATTGCCCTGTCGGCCGGACTGAAGCCGCTGGAAAACCTGCTGGGTCAGGTGACCACCGGGCTGATGTCGAGCCTGACTTCTGGCCTGACCGGTAGTCTTTCAGCCAGCGCGGGCTCTGCTACGGCCTTTGCCGCCGGTGGCGTGCCGGGGCGCATCATGCCGTTCGCCGAAGGCGGGGTGGTCGCAGCGCCGAGCTATTTTCCGATGGCCGGCGGCTTTGGCCTGATGGGCGAGGCGGGCGCCGAGGCGATCCTGCCGTTGAAGCGCGGCGCCGACGGGTCGCTTGGCGTCGCATCCGAAGGGGGCGGCGTGACCCAGATCCATTTCAACGTGACGGCGACCGATGCGGCAAGCTTTGCCCGCAGCGAAGGCCAGATCACCGCCATGCTGGTGCGATCGGTCGGGCGCGGCCGGCGCAATCTTTAGGGCGGCAGTCATTCGTTTGGAGGGTGCCATGAGCTTTCACGAGGTGCGTTTTCCGCTGCGCCTGTCGCTGTCGGTCAGCGGCGGGCCGGAGCGCAGGGTCGATATCGTCAACCTGTCGAATGGCCGCGAGGCGCGCAACCGGCGCTGGCGCGATGCCCGGCGGCGCTATGATGCCGGGTCGGGGGTTCGGTCTGTGGCCGATCTCTATGCCGTGCTCGAATTCTTCGAGGCCCGGGGCGGCAGCCTGCATGGCTTCCGGTTTCGTGATCCTGTCGATTTTTCCTCCAGCGCACCGGGCGATGCGGTAACCGGCCTCGACCAACTGATCGGGATCGGCGATGGCGAGACGGCAGGGTTTCAGCTGGCAAAGACCTATGGAGATGCGGCGGCAAGCCATCGGCGCGCGATCAACAAGCCGGTCGACGGCACGGTTCGCATCGCGGTCGGCGGTGTGCCGGTGGCAGCGGCCGGTGCCTTTGTCGTCGATGCGGCAACCGGCATCGTGCATTTTGCCGAGAGCCATGTGCCGGCAGAGGGTGTCGAGATCCGCGCCGGCTATGAATTCGACGTGCCGGTGCGCTTCGATATCGACCGTATCGAACTCAATCTCGAAGCCTTTCGCGCCGGCCGCATACCTTCCATCCCGTTGATCGAGATCGCGCCATGAGACAGCTTTCCAATGCCTTGAAGGCTCATATCGCGACAGGTGCGACCACCTTGTGCCGCGCCTGGCGGCTGACGCGGCAGGACGGCACGGTGCTCGGCTTTACCGAGCATGACCATGCGCTGATATTTGCCGGCACGACATTCGAGGCGGCCAGCGGCTTTGCCGCGACCGAGGCGCGGGTGGCGAGCGGGCTGCAGGCGCCGGCGGCCGACGTCGAGGGCGGGTTTTCCAGCGAGGCGATCACCGAGGCGGATCTTGCCGCCGGGTGTTATGACGGCGCCCGCGTTGAACTCTTCCTGGTCAACTGGCAGGCGCCTGAGGATCAGCATGTGCTGCTCGCTCTCCAGGAAATCGGCGAAGTCAGTCGGGCGGGACCGGGCTTTTCGGCGGAACTCAGGAGCTTTGCCCACAGGCTGCAGCAGCCGACCGGGCGGATCTACAATCGCCGCTGCGATGCCGAACTGGGCGACGGCCGTTGCCGGGTGGACATGACGGTCGGCGGGCGGCGGGTGATGGCTCTGGTCGCGGCGGTGGAAACGCCGGACCGGCTGGTGATCGCCGGGCTGCCGGATCTCGGCGCCGGGCATTTCCGGCTGGGGCGGCTGCGGTTCGACGCCGGCATCCTCGCCGGGCGGACGGTGGCGGTCGAGGAAAGCGGCGCGACGGAAGGCGGCGCGGCTTCGATCCGGCTCTGGCTGCCGCTGGAGGCGGAGCCCGCCGTCGGCGATCCGGTGACGCTCACGGTCGGCTGCGACAAGAGTTTTGCCATGTGCCGGGAGCGCTTCGGCAATGGCCTGAATTTCCGGGGCTTTCCGCATATGCCGGGCAGCGACTTTGCCTATTCCTATGTCAGCGGCGAGACCACGCATGATGGCTCGGTGCTGTTTGACTGATGGGTGAGGCGAGGTGGCGAACGTTGCGTCCCCCTCACCAGCAATTTCTAGCACTTAGCTGACGCTAAGGTGCTGAAATTGCGTCCTCTCCCTCGAAGGGGAGAGGGAAGGCGCCGAGGTTGGGCCAAACTTCTTTCATCAAGGATTGTCGGATGAGCATCAATGTGCGGGTGCTGGGCATTGCCGAGCAATGGATCGGCACGCCCTATCGGCATCAGGGCTCGGCGATCGGGATTGGCTGCGATTGCCTGGGGCTGGTGCGCGGGATCTGGCGCGGGCTCTATGGATGCGAGCCGGAGCTTGTGCCGGCCTATGCGGCGGACTGGGCCGAGCGATCGGGCGAGGAGCGGCTGCTGGATGCGGCGGCACGGCATTTCCGGCTGGTGGCCTCGTTTCGGCAGAGCCTGCCCGGCGATCTGGTGATCTTTCGGTTCCGGCCCGGCTGTGCGGCCAAACATGCCGGCATTCTGGCGCGGCATCAAGCTTCGACGGCGGTCGGCAAGGGTGGTCCAGACGGGGGTGGCACAGGCGAGGGTGACACAGGCGAACTTGGCTCAGACGAACTTTGCCCAGGCGAAATTGGCCCAGGCGAAATTGGCCCAGGTGAGGGTGCTGAGGACAAGGGCGTCCAGGGGCATCCGGAGGCTGTCCCCGACCACTTCATCCATGCCTACGAACAATCCGCGGTGACCCGCTCGACGCTGGTGCCGGCATGGCGGCGGCGGATTGCCGGGCTCTATCGCTTTCCGGAGATCTGATCCATGGCGACGGTTCTATTGCAGGCGGCAGGGGCAGCACTCGGTTCGGTCTTCGGGCCGGTTGGTGCTGTGCTTGGCCGGGCGGCCGGGGCACTGGCCGGCAGTGCGATCGACCGTAGCCTGCTGGGCGGCACGACGGTCAGCGGCGCGCGGCTCTCGGCAGCGCGGTTGAGCGGCGCGAGCGAGGGCACGGCGATCCCGAGGCTTTACGGCACGGCACGGCTCGGCGGCACGCTGATCTGGGCGACGCGTTTCGAGGAGGAGACGGTCAGCGAGCGGGCCGGCGGCAAGGCAAGCGGCACGCGGACCGAGAGCTACCGCTATTTCGCCAATCTGGCGCTGGCGCTCTGTGAAGGCGAGGTGGCCGGCGTGCGCCGGGTCTGGGCCGATGGCCGCGAACTGGATCTGACCGCAATCGAAATGCGTGTCTATCGCGGCACATCCGACCAGCCGGCCGATCCGCTGATCCTGGCACGCCAGGGAGAGGACAAGGTGCCGGCCTATCGCGGGTTGGCCTATGTCGTCTTCGAACGGCTGCCGCTCGATGATTTCGGCAACCGCATTCCGCTCTTGCAATTCGAGGTGATCCGCGCGGTTGGCGAACTGGAAAGCCGCATCCGTGCCGTCACGATCATTCCCGGCGCGACCGAACATGGCTATGCGACGGTCAAGGTGTCCGAGCAGCCGGGCGAGGGCGAGCAGCGGTTTCTCAACCGCAACACGTTGACCGCCGACACCGACTGGCAGGCCTCGCTCGACGAGTTGCAGGCGTTGTGCCCCAATCTCGATCATGTGGCACTGGTAGTCGCCTGGTTCGGCACCGACCTCAGGGCCGGGCAATGCCGGGTGCTGCCCGGTGTCGAGGTGCCGTATCGGCAGGGTGAAAGCCGGGGCTGGAGCGTCGCGGGCATGGGTCGCGATGCGGCCCATGTGGTCAGCCAGTACAATGGCGGGCCGGCCTATGGCGGCAGTCCGAGCGACGAGAGCGTCATCGAGGCGATCCGCGATCTGAAGGGGCGCGGCCTGAAGGTGACGCTCTATCCCTTCGTGATGATGGACATTCCGACCGGAAACGGCTTGGCCGATCCCTATGGAGGGGCGGAGCAGGCGGCCTATCCCTGGCGCGGGCGGATCACCGCCTTTCCGATGTCGGCCGATGGCACGGCGGCAGCAAGGGCCGAGATCGATACGTTTATGAACCGCGCCGAGGGTTATCGTCGCTTTGTCCGGCACTATGCCGATCTCGCCGCCCTGGCCGGTGGCATCGACGGTTTCCTGATCGGCTCGGAACTGCGCGGGCTGACGACGCTGCGTGATGGTGCCAACGCCTTTCCCTTCGTCGAGGCGCTGGTCGGGCTGGCGCAGGAGGTGAGGGCCGCGCTGGGAACGGCTGCGGCGATCACCTACGCTGCCGACTGGAGCGAATATTTCGGCCATCAGCCAGGCGACGGCACCGGCGACGTCTTCTTTCATCTTGACGCGCTCTGGGCCGATCCGGCGATCACCGCGGTTGGTATCGACAATTACATGCCGCTGGCCGACTGGCGTGATGACGATCTGGAAAGCGAAAGCCCGGACGGGTTTGCCGGCACCGACGACCGGTCAGGTTTTGCCCGGATGATCACGGCCGGCGAGGGGTATGACTGGTATTACGGCTCGGACAGCGATCGGCAGAACCGCATCCGCACGCCAATCACCGACGGCACGGCTGGCAAGCCCTGGGTCTATCGTTTCAAGGATATTCGAGGCTGGTGGAGCAACCGGCACTACAATCGCCTGGGCGGCGTGGAAGTGGCGATGCCGACCGCCTGGCAACCGGGCATGAAGCCGATCTGGTTCACAGAACTTGGCTGCGGCGCGGTCGACAAGGGGGCGAACCAGCCGAATGTCTTCGTCGACGGCAAGTCGGCGGAAAGCGCCCGGCCGCATTTTTCCGCCGGCCGGCGCAGCGACAGCCAGCAGCGGCGTTTTCTCGAAGCGCATCTCAGGCACTGGCAGGATGATGGCGCCGTAGCCGGCATGGTCGATCCGGCCCATATCTTTGTCTGGACCTGGGATGCGCGGCCGCAGCCGGCCTTTCCGGCCGATACCGGGCTTTGGGCGGATGGTGTCAATTGGCGCACGGGGCATTGGCTGAATGGAAGGCTCGGTACGGCGACTTTGGCCGATACCATTGCCGGTATCCTCACCGATCATGGATTTTTCGATTTTGACGTTTCCGAAGTGGCTGGCGATCTCGGCGGTTACGTCAAGGGCGACCTGACCTCGGCGCGCGACCTGATCGAGCCGCTGATCGAGGTGTTTCAGATCGACGTCATCGAGGATGGCGGGATCCTGCGCTTTCGCAGCCGCACCACCGCCAGCCTGCCGGCGCGCCGGATCGACGTGCTCGCCGATATCGACGGGCAGGCGCTTTGGAGCGAGACGCGCGGCCATGACGGCGATTTTGCCTCCGAGGCGTTGATCACCTTCTATGATCCGGCGGCCGACTATGGCGAAACCAGCGCCCGATCGCGCAAGCTGGATGCCGCCACGCAGCGGCAACTGGCGCGTGACCTGCCGGCGGTGATCGCCGAAGAGACCGGCATCGCTGCCGCCGAAACCTGGTTGCGCGACAACCGTCTGGCCCGACGAACCCTGCAGCTGGCGCTCGGGCCGGGCGAGATGGCGGTGCAGCCGGGCGATGTGCTGAGCATTGCCGACGGTCCGTCCGGCCGCTTCCTGGTCACCGAGATCGATGACGGACTGGAGCGGCGGCTGACGCTGCGCAGCTTTGCCGGCCAGGTCTCGGCGCCCGTCGTGCCGCAGGAACCCGGCCGCAGCCCGGACAATCCGGCGGCTGAGGGTTTTGCGCCGGTGGTGCAGTTTTTCGATCTGCCGCGGCTGGAAAATGGCGCGATGGCCGGTGATGCGGCGGTCGCCGCTTTCTGCAGGCCCTGGCGGCGCATTGTCGTGTCGAGCTCGGTGGAGGCGGAAGGCTATCGGCCGCGGCTGATGCTGGAGCGGCCGGCAACGCTTGGGCGGCTGGTGGCGTCACTGGCGCCGGGGCCGCGCGGCCGGTTTGATCATGCCCAGGCGCTGATCGTCGAGCTGACATTCGGGGCGCTGTCTTCGGCAAGCCGGCTGGCAGTGCTGAACGGCGGGAACCGGCTGGCGGTCGCCTGCGCGAACGGGCTTTGCGAGGTGCTGTCGTTTACCACGGCCGAGGAAATCTCGATCAACCGCTTCCGCCTGACCGGACTGCTGCGCGCGCTCGGCGGCACGGAAGACGCCATGGCGTCGGGTGCGGTGGAAGGCGCGGCGGTGGTCCTGCTCGATCCGGCGGTGCAGGATTTGGCACTGACGACGGATGAGCGCGGCAGGCCGCAGAACTGGATGTTCGAGCCGGCCGGCATGGCAGCCGGTGCCTCCGAGCGGCGGCTGTTTTCCGGCGGGATCCGGGCGGAAACGCCGCTTTCGCCGGTGCATCTGACGGCCACAAGGCTGGAAAGCGGCGATATCGGCATCGGCTGGGTCAGGCGGGGACGGATCGACGCCGATGGCTGGACGGCCACCGATATTCCGCTTGATGAACCCGCCGAGGCCTACCGGCTGGAACTGATCGACGGCACGGTTGTGCGGCGCAGGCTGGAGGTGGGCGAGCCGCGATGGACCTATCCGCAACTCGAAGAAATCGCCGATTTCGGCATCGCCCAGACCGAATTGACGCTGCGGGTCCGTCAGCTCGGCCGGCTGGCGGCAGGCATCGCCGCCGAGGCGACAGTTCGCATCCTCTGAATTTTTCCAAACCAAGACAAACAGGAGAGACATCATGCTGGATATGAAACCCTGGTACCAGTCGAAGACCGTCTGGGGCGCGCTGATCGCCATGGCCGCGCCGCTGCTGCGCGGCGCAGGGCTTGATCTCGCCGGCAGCGATCAGGCAGCTTTGGCCGATGCGCTGGTGACGCTGGCCGGCACCTTCGGCGGGCTGCTCGCGCTCTATGGCCGGCTGACGGCGACGAAGGGGGTGGGGAGCTGAAAGGGAAGAAAAGGGCTGCGACAGCGGGCGACAGCAGGAAAAGCATCCACTTTACGAAGTAAGGAAAATCCATTACTTTTGCCTCTCAACAAGGAGGCCGCCCGTGGCGCGTGTCGTAAGGCAAGTCAGCAAGATCACCGAAAAGGGGCAGACAACGGTTCCCAAGTCCGTCCGGCAGGCCCTCGGTCTCGACTATGGAGGCCGGATTGCGTTCAGCATTGACGAGAACCAGCATGTCTCCGTCGAGCGCGACGATGGGGACACGGAGGATCCCGTCATCGAAGGTTTTCTCAACGTTTTGGCCAGGGACATGAAAGCCAATCCCCAGCGCTCCATCGTCGAGTTTCCGCCGATATTGCGCGCCCGCATGCAACGCCTGACCGATGGCATGCTTGTCGATCTGGATGCGCCGATCGATGGCGACGTCGATATCTGACGGATGAGCACGGTTCACGGCTGGCTTGTTCGCGCGCATCCACTGTTTCTCGATCAACTGGAGACTTTGACCGCAGCGGTCGAAGCCTTGGAAAAGAAACGGCCGGACGACTTCCGGCAAAGCGCGAATGCCAAACTGCTGGCAGCGCTGCATGAGTTGGTTTTCAACAAGATACCGTCGGATCCGGGGTCGAGCGCCTATCGTCAAGGACATACGCTTGGTCCAACGCGCAAGCACTGGTTTCGGGCCAAATTCGGCAATGGCCGATTTCGCCTGTTTTTTCGCTACAGCTCGACGTCGAGAGTGATCATCTTCGCCTGGGTCAACGATGAGAATTCGCTGCGAACCTATGGTTCGAAATCGGACGCCTACGCCGTGTTCAAGGGCATGCTGGAGAATGGCAATCCACCTGATGACTGGAACGTCCTTCTTGAGGCGGCCTCGAGAAAGACGGCGATCGAACGGTTCGACCTGGTCAAGGACCGCACGGACGGCAAGCCGGATCGTTGAATGCGCGAATGATCCAGGAGCAATCGGGCACCTGCAGCTGAGGCTGCCGGATCACGCTCTGTCACACGACATGGACAAGCATTCATTTGCCATTCAGAAGGGGTGCGGTACATAAATTGCCAGAGTGGACGTCACCAAGAAGAAGCAGAAATGGCATTATTCATGAAAATCACGCGATTGGCTTTCGCCATGGCCGTGTCCGGGGCCGTGTCTTGCGCCGTCTCGGTGGCCGCGACGGGGGCAGCCTATGCCCTGCCGGTGCTTGGGCAGGAGGCCGGTCAGCCGCAGCGGGTCGAAGGCCAGATGCTGGCGCAGAACGCGGCCGATTGCCGTGCGGCGGCGGCCCGTGTCGTGGCGGAAGTTGGCGGGCAGTTGCTTTCGGTGCGCGAATCGGGCGGTGAATGCGTGATCATCGTGCTTGTGCCGGGCAATGGCAGCGAGCGTCCCCGCAAGGTCACAATGCGGGTTGCCGGATAAATGGCGCTGACCGTTCGGTCGGGCTGTCGAGACATGTGCCAAGATTTATGCGGTTGCATGTGAGAATACTGGGGGTAGGGCTTCATGCGCATTCTCGTCGTCGAGGACGATATCAATCTCAATCGCCAGCTGGTCGAAGCCTTGCAGGAGGCGGGCTATGTCGTCGACAAGGCATTTGACGGCGAGGAGGGGCATTTCCTCGGCGATACCGAACCGTATGACGCGGTGATCCTCGATATCGGCCTGCCCGAAATGGACGGCATCACGCTGCTGGAAAAGTGGCGTGCGTCGGGCCGGGTCATGCCGGTGCTGATCCTGACGGCCCGCGACCGCTGGTCGGACAAAGTCTCCGGCATCGACGCCGGCGCTGACGACTATGTCACCAAGCCATTCCATGTCGAGGAAGTGCTCGCCCGCATCCGCGCGCTGATCCGCCGCGCCGCCGGCCATGCGTCGTCGGAAATCGTCTGCGGACCTGTGCGCCTCGACACCAAGAGCTCCAAGGCCGTGGTCAACGGCGTGACGCTGAAGCTGACCTCGCACGAATATCGGCTCCTGTCCTACCTCATGCACCACATGGGCGAGGTCGTTTCGCGCACCGAGCTGGTCGAGCACCTTTACGACCAGGATTTCGATCGTGACAGCAACACGATCGAGGTTTTTGTCGGCCGGTTGCGCAAGAAGATCGGCATCGACATGATCGAGACCGTGCGCGGGCTAGGCTACCGTATCCAAGCCCCTGCCGCATGAGGATCCGCTCGCTCACCGCGCGCGTCCTCCTGCTCGCCACCCTCTGGTCGGCGCTGTCGTTTGTGACCATCGCGGTGGCGATTTCCACCCTCTACCGGGAGGGTGTCGAACGCGGCTTCAACAATCTCCTGCGCGCCCAGCTTTACAACGTCGTCAACTCCGTCTCGATCGGCGACGGCGACAGCCTTGCCGGCAGCCCGGCACTTGGCGACCTGCGGTTTTCCCAGCCCGAGACCGGCTGGTACTGGCTGGTCGAGCCGCTGGGAAACTATGCGACGGCGCCGCTCGCGTCGGCCTCGCTCGGCATGGCCAACCTCGCCGTGCCGGGATTGGACGAGACGCCGTTCGACGAAAATTACGAGCGTTTCTACGAGATGGACGATACCGTCGGAAACCGGATCCGGGTCGTCGAGACCGAAGTCGTTCTCGATGACCAGGGCCGGGCGGCGCGCTTTCGCGTCTCCGGCAATCTCGAGGTCATCGAGGAAGAAATCGCCTTCTTCAGCAATCGCCTCTATGCGGCGCTGGCCGTGGTCGGCATCGGCGGCCTGATCGTCAACGGCCTCGCCATTCTCTACGGCCTGAAGCCGCTCGACCGTGCCCGCCGCGCGCTGGAGCGCATTCGTCGTGGTGAGGCGGAGCGTATCGAAGGCGCGTTTCCGAGTGAAATCCTGCCGCTTGCCAACGAAATCAACGCGCTGATCGACAGCAACCGCCGTCTGGTCGAGCGCGCCCGCATGCAGGTCGGCAATCTCGCCCATTCGCTGAAGACGCCGATCGCGGTGCTGCTCAACGAAGCCCGGGTGCTGGACAAGGGCCATGGCGAGGTGATCAGCACCCAGGCCGAGGCGATGCAGGCGCAGGTCGGCTCCTATCTCAACCGGGCGCGCATTGCCGCCCAGCGCGACAGCGTTCTTGCGCGGACGGACGCACAGCCGGTGCTGGAGCGACTGGTCCGGGTCATGCGCAAGCTGAATGCCGAGATCGATTTTGTCCTGGAGGTCGCACCCGACCTGACCTTTGCCATGGAACAGCAGGATGTCGAGGAAGTGGTCGGCAATCTGCTCGAGAACGCCTCCCGTTTTGCCCGCACCCGGATCGTCACCCGTGTGTCCGCCACGCCGGCCGCCGATGGCGTGCAGGATGGGCGGCGCAGCTGGGTCGAGGTGATCGTCGAGGATGACGGGCCCGGATTATTGCCCGAGCAGATCGGCGAGGCGCTGAAACGGGGCCGCAGGCTCGACGAGAGCAAGCCGGGCACGGGGCTCGGACTGTCGATCGTCAAGGAGATTTCCGGCGAGTACCAGGGCAGTTTTGGCTTGTCACGCGCCGAGATCGGCGGACTTCGCGCACAAGTGATCCTTCCTGCTGTGACAAAGGACACTGCGTGATCAATTTTCCTATGAGATTACAGAGAGCTATGAAACTATGGCGAAGGCCCGTAAATATGCCATGTGTTTGACACAGCAAAGCGGATACCGTGGGAATGCTTGAACGTTTCGATGAGACTTGGACTGGTGTGATGGGTGTTTCGCGATATGGGTCCGCAGCAGTCGCCGTCGTGGCGATACTGGCGCTTTCGGCTTGCACCACGACGGGTGGAAAGGAAGCCGTAAAAACGGATTCCGCCGTCTATATTACCGCCCTTCAGGGCGGAATTGTCTCCCGCACCGGCGTCAAGCTGTCGAAAAGCGAGACGCAGCGGGCGCTGGAAGCCGAATATAGGGCGCTCGAGGCCGCGGCCGGTGGCCAGCCGGTGACCTGGGCGGGCAGCAGCGTCAGCGGCGAAGTGGTCGCTGCGGCCCCCTATCAGGTCGGCAAGCAGAATTGCCGGCAATTCACCCACAAGCTGAACGATGGCGGCCGAGAGATCCAGGCCAGAGGCGCGGCATGCCGCAACCCGAACGGCACCTGGACGCCGCTGAGCTGAGTGTTCCGCATGCTCTGAGCGCAGTCCGTCGACGGCATTATGCTGTCTCGGTCGCGATGCGATCTGATGGCGCTTACCTGTCCAACCTGACGCCATGCCGATTTATGGTCGGTTTCCGTGTTTCGAGCGGCAGGGCTTGACTTGGCGCAGGTTGTATCGGATTTTTTTGATACTTTAAGAACCGATATTCGATCGCCACATCCGATCCTGATTAAGACCGCCATCCTGCGTTTGAACGCCCCGGAGATGACATGCGCTTTGTCGTGCGGAAATCGCGCCTTTGGTCACGGCCGTTGGGGTCGGGACAGCCGGGGGCGCGGCAGTTGGGGCCTTTGCTGCTGGCGGGAGCAGGTCTTGCGCTTCTTGCCATGACGCAGTCGGCGCAGGCGCATGTCAAATGGTTTGCGCCCTACATCGTCGGCGCGCCGCCCGAGCCGGTTGCATCGACCCTTGGCAATTCATGGTTCTGGATCGGGATCGCGCTGGTGCTGGTGTTTTTCGCCATCACGCGCGCGATCGAGCGGAGCCGGTATGGCGATATCGCCCTGGATATTCTCGACCGGGTGACCGAGCCGCTCTGGCGACGGCTCGACGATTACATGCGCGCGATCATCGGCGCGTTCTTCGTTGCGATCTTCGCAGTTGGCGGCGTTTACCTGACGCCGGATCTGAAGACCCCGGCGGAATGGGTCTCCTGGTTCCAGCTGGCGATCGCCGCGATGATCTTTTCCCGCAGGACTATGCCGATTGCCGGCCTCGGGATCATCGCCCTTTGGCTGCTGGCGCTGCGGGATTACGATCTTTTCCACCTGTTCGACTATCTGGCGCTGGGCCTCGGCGTTGCCGCGTATCTGATACTGGAGCCGTCGCGTCGTGAAAACTGGCGGGTTCACCGGATCGAGGCGCTGCGTTGGGGACTGGCGATTGCGCTGATGTGGTCGAGCCTCGAGAAATTCGCCTTTCCAAGCTGGTTCTATCCGCTTGTTGTCGAAAAGCCGTTCCTGACCTTCGGTCTGCCGCGCGACGTCTTCATCCCGATGGCGGGTGTCACCGAGTTCACGCTGGGGCTCGGACTGGTCTGGACGCCGCTGATCCGCCGGCTGTCGGCGATAGCGCTCCTGGTCATCTTCACCGCCGCCGTCTGGCCGTTCGGCCGTGTCGATCTGATCGGCCACGGGCTGATCATGGCGATCCTGCTCGCTGTTGCCGCCGACCAGAGCCGCGAGACGCATTTTCTGCCCGAGTTCAAGCGCAAGATCCGCCATATCCCGCTCGGAGTGGCGGCGGCATTCGTGCTCTATGGGTCGGCCTATTGGGGCCTTCATTTCGCCTTCTACGGTCCGGACGGCTATGTCGGGCCGGCCGTCGTGGACAAGGCCACACATTCCCACAGTCCGGAATATCCGCATGGCCCGCAGTCCGGCGAGATCGGCGCCCCACCCAGCAAGTGAGCGGACCGCAGGCCGGGACCGGGCTCAGTTGCCTGAGACGCAAGCATGCGCAATGGCAGGTCGAACCGATTTCCATTGCTATAGGTCAAAGCCGGCCCGCATTCGCTCCTCTATTGGATGATCTTGCGGCCAAACGCCTCAACTTTGTGTCATTGGACGTTTGTCTGTTGGAATGCGACCTGCCTTGAAGTAATTGGGCCTTATGCTGTTCTGGATCTTATCCGCCCTTATGACGGTTGCCGTTGCCGTCCCGCTCCTGTGGCCGTTGATGCGTGCCGCGGGTCGTACCCATCACGACGACGAAGGCGAGGCCGCGGTCTACCGCGACCAGCTGCGCGAACTGGAGCGCGACAAGGCCGGCGGGCTGATCTCGCCCGAGGATGCCGCCTATGCCCGCGCCGAGATTGGCCGCCGGCTGCTGGCGGTCTCAGGGGATGAGACGCCGCTGCCAGCCGCATCGGCGGCAAATGCTGCGCCGGCCAGGCGCACTGCCTATACGCTGTCGCAGGCCTTCGTCCTCCTCTGTCTTCCCGCCGTCGGGCTCTATGTCTATCTGCTGACCGGCAGTCCGGATACGCCGTCAGCGCCGCTGGCGGCCCGCATCGAGAACCCCGGCGACGACGTGACGCTGCTGATCGCCAAGGTCGAGCGCCATCTGGCGACCAGTCCCGAAGACGGCGCAGGCTGGGATGTGCTGGCACCGGTCTATGTGCGTGTCGGACGCCTCGGCGATGCCGAGCTTGCCTATCGCAATGCCATTCGTTTGCTGGGTCCGGGCGCCGACCGCATGAACGGATTGGCCGAAACGCTGGTCACGCTCAACGACGGCATCGTCACCGAGGATGCACGCCAGGCGTTCGAGGCTTCGGTCAAGCTCCAGCCGGACAATCCGCGCGCTGACTACTATCTTGCGCTGGCATTGGAACAGGCCGGCCGCAAGGCCGACGCTCTGGTGGCTTTCCAGAACATCGCCAAGGCATCGCCGCCGACGGCGCCGTGGATGGAGTTGATCAACCGGCATATCGAAGCCAACAGCGCCGGCATGCCGCTTGCCGATGCGCCATCAACGCCCGTGGCGGAAGCGGGTAGCGCCAAGCCGCTCGGTGCACCGACGGCAGAGGATGTGGCGGCGGCTCAAGCCATGTCCGAAGGCGACCGGTCCCAGATGATCCGCGGCATGGTCGACAGTCTCGACGCCAAGCTGAAAGAGGATCCGAACAATTTCGACGGCTGGATGCGGCTGGTCCGCTCCCATGCCATGCTCAAGCAACCGGACCGCGCCGTCGAAGCACTGAAGGAGGGCCTGAAAACCTTCCCGGCTTCGGGCGCTGAAGGCCAGCAACTGATCGCGGCTGCCCGCGATCTCGGCCTTTCTGTCGAGGAGATCGTGCAATGACCCGCAAGCAGAAGCGTCTCGCCGTGATCGCCGGCGGCATGGGCTTCATCCTGACGGCGGTGCTGCTGGTGATGTTCGCCTTCGGCCAGTCGATCGCCTATTTCTACATGCCCTCCGACATCGCCGAGAAGGGCGTCGGCCCCGATACCCGCATTCGTCTCGGCGGGCTTGTCGCCGAGGGTTCGGTGGTGCGTAGCGAGGGCTCGACGGTGAAGTTTTCTGTGACCGACGGCAATGGCACCGTGCCGGTCACCTATACCGGTATCCTGCCCGACCTGTTCCGCGAGGGGCAGGGCGTGGTGACCGAAGGCATGTTCACCGCCGGAAGCCAGGTCTTTGTCGCCGATACCGTGCTGGCCAAGCATGACGAGAACTACATGCCGAAGGAAGTCGCCGACCGTCTGAAGCAGGATGGCGTCTGGCAGGGCGGGGAAAAGACCCAATGATCATCGAGCTTGGCCACTATGCACTGGTTCTGGCGCTGGCCACCTGTCTGGTCATTTCTGTGCTGCCGGTGATCGGCGCACGGCGCGGAGACGCGGCGATGATGGCGGTCGCGACCACTGGCACCTATGTGCTGTTTTGCCTGGTCGCCTTCTCCTTCGGCGTGCTGACCTGGGGTTATGTCGTCTCCGACTTCTCGGTGCAGAACGTCTACCAGAATTCCCATTCGATGAAGCCGATGATCTACAAGATCTCCGGCGTCTGGGGCAATCACGAGGGCTCGATGATGCTCTGGGTGCTGATCCTGACGCTGTTTTCGGCCATGGTCGCCTTTTTCGGCACCAACCTGCCGGATCGCCTCAAGGCCAATGTGCTGGCGGTGCAGGCTTGGATCACCACGGCCTTCACGCTGTTCATCCTGTTGACGTCGAACCCGTTCATCCGCCTGTCGCCGGTGCCGGCCGAAGGCCAGGACCTCAATCCGGTGCTGCAGGATATCGGCCTCGCCATCCATCCGCCGCTGCTCTATCTCGGCTATGTCGGCTTTTCCGTCTGCTTCTCCTTTGCCGTGGCAGCCTTGATCGACGGCCGCATTGATGCGGCCTGGGCGCGCTGGGTCCGACCCTGGACGCTGACCGCCTGGACCTTCCTGACCGCCGGCATTTCGATGGGCTCCTACTGGGCCTATTACGAACTCGGCTGGGGCGGCTGGTGGTTCTGGGATCCGGTCGAAAACGCCTCCTTCATGCCCTGGCTTGCCGGCACAGCATTGCTGCATTCGGCGCTGGTGATGGAAAAGCGTGAAGCGCTGAAGATCTGGACGGTATTGCTTGCGATCATCGCTTTCTCGCTGTCGCTGCTCGGCACCTTCCTGGTGCGCTCCGGCGTCCTGACCTCGGTGCATGCCTTTGCCACCGATCCGACCCGCGGCATCTTCATCCTCTGCATCCTGATCATCTTCATCGGCGGCGCGCTCTCGCTCTTTGCCCTGCGCGCGCCGATGCTGAAGGCCGGTGGCCTGTTCCAGCCGATTTCGCGCGAAGGTGCACTGGTCCTCAACAACCTGATCCTGACTGTCTCGGCCGCGACCGTTTTGATCGGCACGCTTTATCCGCTGCTGTTGGAAACGCTGACCAACGAGAAGATCTCGGTCGGCCCGCCTTTCTTCAACCTGACCTTCGGCTTCCTGATGTCGCCACTGCTGCTGGCGGTGCCCTTCGGGCCGATGCTCGCCTGGAAGCGCGGCGACCTGCTGGCGGCTTTGCAGCGGCTTTATTTTGCTGCCGGACTGGCGCTGGTGGCGGGGCTCGTTCTGTTTTATGCCGAAAACGGCGGCCCGGTTCTGGCTGTTGTCGGTCTCGCCATGGCCTTCTTCATGATCTTCGGCGCTTTGGCCGATCTCTGGTATCGCGCCGGCTTCGGCAAGCAGACGGCATCCATCGCCTGGAGCCGGTTGAAGGGCCTGCCGCGCTCGGCCTTCGGCACCGCGCTTGCCCATATGGGGATGGGCATCACCGTGCTTGGCATCGTTGCGGTCACGACCTTCGAGACGGAAACCGTGGTCGAGATGAAGCCGGGCATGACCGCCGAGGCCGGCGGCTTCGTGCTGACCTTCGACGGCATGCGGGCTGGCCAGGGGCCGAACTATACCGAGGACCGCGGCCATTTCACCATCCGCAAGGCTGGCGTCGCGGTTGCCGATGTCTGGTCCTCCAAGCGGCTTTATACCGCGCGGCGCATGCCGACGACGGAAGCCGGCATCGTCACCTTCGGCCTTAGCCAGCTTTACGTTTCGCTCGGCGATCCGATGGCCGATGGCGGCCTGGTCGTGCGCATCTGGTGGAAGCCGTGGATCCTGTGCATCTGGCTCGGCACCGTGGTGATGATGGCCGGCGGCGTCGTGTCGCTGTCGGACCGGCGCCTGCGCGTCGGCGTGCCGAAGCGGCGCGCCAAAGTGGCGGAGCCGGCGCCTGGACAGGTTGTGGAGGCGGCGGAATGAAGCGGCAGGACATGTGTGCCAAACTAACACCCCCCTCTGTCCTGCCGGACATCTCCCCCTCAAGGGGGGAGATCGATGCGCGGACAGTTTGCCAATCCTCTCTGACCTCAACGCAAGGGATGGGCGCCTTCTGTGCAGGCATTATCGAGGGATGTCGAACAGCGCTCCAGCCGATCTCCCCCCGTGTGGGGGAGATGTCCGGCAGGACAGAGGGGGGTATCGAGACGGCGCGAGCGGGGACCAAACGGATCGCTACAGTGGCGCGCCTCGGCGCAATGCTGATGCTGCTCCTTGCTCCCATCCCGGCCTTCGCCGTCAATCCCGACGAGGTGCTCGCCGATCCGGCGCTGGAACAGCGGGCGCGCACCCTGTCGTCGGAACTGCGCTGCATGGTCTGCCAGAACCAGTCGATCGACGATTCCAATGCGGAACTGGCGCGCGACCTCAGGCTCGTCGTGCGCGAGCGACTGGTCAATGGCGACAGCGATGAGCAGGTTCTCGACTATGTCGTGTCGCGTTACGGTGAATTCGTGCTGTTGAAGCCGCGGCTGAGTGCCAAGACGCTGATCCTGTGGGGTGCACCGGCCGCGCTCGCGATCGTCGCCCTGATCGTTGCCGTCTTTTACGCCCGCCGCCGGGCCAATGATCGTGATCCGGCGGAGAAGCTGTCGGCCGAGGAAGAGGCGCGGCTTGGCAGGTTGATGGACGGCGAGTGATCAGCGGACTTCGAAGTCGTCGTCACCGTCCAACGGCAGATCCGACGGTCTTTCGCGACCATGGCGTATCGTCAGAATGACGATTGCCGCCGCACCGATTTCGTAGTGAATGAGATAGTGGCCCAGAATGAACCGCCTCGCTCCGCGAAAGGGCAGATCCGTCGCATCCTGCCCCATTGACGGGAAATGGGTGAGGGTTTTCACAAACTGGTTCAGGTCATGGTTGAAGCGATCGGCCGCTGCCCGGTTCCGAGCCATCAAGTAGGAAGCTTCCCGCCGCACGTATTCTCTAGCGCTGGGCGAGAAGATCACCTTCAAGCAGCGGCACCTTTTATTATGGCGGCCACTTCCACTAGCACGTCATCTGCGCTGGATCCGTGGCCTTCGTCGACGGCCCGTCGGGCCTCCGCCATCTCCAGGATCTCGCGGCCTTCCTGCGCCATATAGGCCTTCAATGCGCGGACCATGATCCAGCTGCGGCTTCGCTCGCAGGTGCCGGCAACGGATTCGATTTCAGCCAGAAGATCGAGCGGCAGTCTTAGCGTAATCGGATCGGAGAGGTCCTGTTTCGGCATCGCTTTTCGCTCCGTTTGTAATACGGATAATAGCTTCGGCCCACGGTCCGGTCAAATGCTGCAATCTATCGGCGACAGCGGACCCCAAAGATTACGAAGAATTCATCTGCCGTACAGTTCGCAGTAAGGTGGCAGCCCCTATATCTTTCTTCATCCACCGCTTCAAAACCGCCGATAGCCGGCGGCTCCAGTCAAGAAATGATGAAGGTAAGATCCATGACCGAGACTAAAGATCGTTCAAACTTCAAGAAGATCCTGAAGAATTCGACCGTTGCCGGCCTGGCCGTCGCGATGATGGTCGGTGCAGTTCCGCTTGTTGTGCTCAATGCCTATGCCGAGCCCGTCACCGTGACCGCGCCGCAGGTTCCGAGCTTCAGTGATGTCGTGGCTGCGGTGCAGCCGGCCGTCGTGTCGGTTCGTGTCCAGTCGAACATCCAGAACACGTCCAACGACGAAAGCAATTTCTCCTTCAACTTCGGTGGTCGTGATTTCAACGACCTGCCCGACGATCACCCGCTGAAGCGCTTCTTCAAGGAATTCGGCGGTCCGGGCGGCCCGGGTGGCCCGAATGAGGAAGCCCGTCCGCCGCGCGGTCCCAAGGGTCACGGCCGTCATGAAGGTCGCCTGCGTCCGACCTCCCAGGGCTCCGGCTTCTTCATCTCCGAAGACGGCTATATCGTCACCAACAACCACGTCGTTGATGACGGTGCTGCCTTCACCATCGTGATGAACGACGGCAAGGAACTTGATGCCAAGCTGGTCGGCAAGGACAGCCGCACCGATCTTGCTTTGCTCAAGATCGAGAACCCGAAGCAGAAGTTCACCTATGTGAAGTTCGCCGATGACGAGAAGTCCCGCGTCGGTGACTGGGTCGTGGCTGTCGGCAATCCGTTCGGCCTTGGCGGTACGGTCACCGCCGGTATCATCTCGGCCCGTGGCCGCGACATCGGCTCCGGCCCCTATGACGACTACCTGCAGATCGACGCTGCGGTGAACCGCGGCAATTCCGGTGGCCCTGACTTCAACCTGAGCGGTGAAGTCGTCGGCATCAACACCGCGATTTTCTCGCCGTCCGGCGGCAATGTCGGCATCGCCTTTGCCATCCCGGCTTCTGTTGCCAAGGATGTCATCGAAAAGCTGAAGGATGGCGGCACCGTCGAACGCGGTTGGCTCGGCGTGCAGATCCAGCCGGTGACCGACGATATCGCCGACTCGCTCGGCCTGTCGGAAGCATCGGGTGCGCTGGTCGTGTCGCCGCAGGCGGGTTCGCCGGGTGAAAAGGCCGGTATCAAGCAGGGTGACGTGGTGACCGCCGTCAACGGCGAGCCGGTCAAGGATCCGCGCGATCTCGCCCGTCGCATCGCAGCCTTTGCCCCGGACACCACCGTCGATGTCGCTCTGTGGCGCGAAGGCAAGGCAACCGAGGTCAAGGTCAAGCTCGGCGAACTGCCGACCGAACAGGCCTCGGCTGCCGAAGGCACCGAAGAAGATGCCGCACCGGCGCCGGCCGTCGAGCAGGAACTGGCCAATCTCGGCCTTTCCGTTCGCCCGTCTGAAGACGGCAAGGGCCTCGCCATCGTCGATGTCGATCCGGACAGCGACGCTGCCGACAAGGGCATGAAGGCTGGCGAGACGATCACCTCGGTCAACAACCAGGAAGTCTCCTCGGTTGCCGACGTCCAGAAGGTCGTCGACCAGGCGAAGAAGGACGGACGCACCCGTGCCCTGTTCCAGGTTCAGTCGGAAAGCGGTAGCCGCTTCGTCGCGCTGCCGATCAACCAGGGCTGATCACGCGGCCAATGTGTCGAGGGCGCCGACGGTATCACAACCGGGCGGCGCCCTTTTCTATTCCGGCATGACCGGGACCTTGGTCACGCGCCTGGCTTAGCCAAGGACGGGGCCAGTGATTGGGCCAAGGACTGGACCCACGATTGGGCCAGATACATGGCCACAGACCCGGCGAGACAGCCGGGACGAAGGACAGGGATACACAGCATGAGCACCGACGAAACGACAGCCGTGCAAAGTGGTGAAACCGGTTGGACGGATGCGACAGCCGGCGCTAATGTCGCCCACATGAAAATACTGGTGATTGAAGACGATCTCGAGGCTGCGGCCTATATGACGAAGGCTTTCCGCGAGGCCGGCATCGTCGCCGATCATGCGAGCGACGGCGAAAGCGGTCTGTTCATGGGATCGGAGAACACTTATGACGTGATGGTGGTCGACCGCATGCTGCCGCGCCGCGATGGCCTGTCGGTCATCACCGAACTGCGCAAGCGCGGCGTCGACACGCCGGTGTTGATCTTGTCGGCGCTTGGCCAGGTCGATGATCGTGTCACCGGCCTTCGCGCCGGCGGTGACGACTATCTGCCCAAGCCTTATGCCTTTTCCGAACTGCTGGCCCGTGTCGAGGTTCTTGGCCGCCGCAAGGGCAAGCCGGAACAGGACATGGTCTACCGGGTCGGCGATCTGGAACTGGACCGGCTCTCCCATGAAGTGAAGCGCGCCGGCAAGGACGTGTTGCTGCAGCCGCGGGAATTCCGCCTGCTCGAATATCTGATGAAAAATGCCGGCCAGGTGGTGACCCGCACCATGCTGCTCGAAAATGTCTGGGACTACCATTTCGATCCGCAGACCAATGTCATCGATGTGCATGTTTCGCGGCTGCGTTCGAAGATCGAGAAGGATTTCGACCGGCCGCTGCTGAAGACGGTGCGCGGCGCCGGCTACATGATCAAGGACGAAGGCTGACATGCCGCTGAAAAGCCGTATGGGCGTGCTGTTCAAGTCGACCGCCGTCAGGCTGTCTGCACTCTACATCCTGCTCTTTGCCCTCTGTGCCGCTTTCCTCGTCTTCTACGTGACGGGCCTTTCCGAACGCATCCTCAACAACCAGACACGCGAAAGTCTGAAGGAGGAAGTGCAGGACATCGAGAGGGCCTATGAACGCGGCGGGGTCACCCAGTTGTTGCGTACCATGGAGCGACGGTCCCGCCAGCCGGGGGCCAATCTCTATGTGATCGCCGGACCGAATGGCGAGATCGTTGCCGGCAATGTCGCCTCCGTCCAGCCGGGCGTGTTCGACGACGAAGGCTGGACGGGATTTCCCTTCCGCTATGAGCGCTACGACGACAGTGGCGGCGTGAAGCGCCATCTGGCGACGGCGCATGTGTTTTTCCTCGACAACGGCTTTCGCGTGCTGGTCGGGCGGGATCTCGGCGAACCGAGCAAACTTCGGCTATTGGTGCGCCAGGCCCTGATGGTGGCGCTGCTGATCATGGGCATCGGTGCCGTGGTGATCTGGTTTGCCATCGGCCGCAATGCGCTGAAGCGCATCGACCGCGTTTCTGCCGCAAGCCAGAAGATCACCGCGGGCGACCTGTCGCAGCGCCTGCCGGTTTCAGGCTCCGGCGATGAATTCGACCGGCTGTCGTCGTCGCTGAACGGCATGCTGGGCCGCATCGAGCAGTTGAACGAGGGCTTGCGGCAGGTTTCCGACAACATTGCCCATGACCTGAAGACGCCCCTGACGCGGTTGCGCAACAAGGCGTCGGACGCGCTGTCGGCGGTGGACGAAAGCGCCAAGCATGCCGCGCTGGAAGCGATCATCGTCGAATCCGACCAGTTGATCCGCACCTTCAATGCGCTGCTGATGATTTCCCGCGTCGAGGCGGGTTCGATTGCGGCCGAACTCACCGATGTCGACCTGTCGGCGATTGCAGCCGACAGCGCCGAACTCTACGAGCCGGTGGTCGAGGAAGCGGGCCAGCAGATGGTCTGCGACATCGCGCCGGGGCTTTCGGTGCGGGGCAACCGCGAGCTCATCGGCCAGGCGATCTCCAATCTGATCGACAATGCCATCAAGTATGGGGCGATCAAGTCAGAGGCCTCCAACTCTGGGGCCTCCAGCTCAGGGACGACCGAGTCCGAGGCGAGCAAAACGGAAGCGACGCAATCTGACGAGCCTCTTTCCAAAATCACGGTGAGGGTTGCGAGAGGCGCGTCCGGCGTCGAGATTTCCGTCTCCGACCAGGGGCCGGGCGTGCCCGAGGACAAGCGGGCCGAAGTGGTCAAGCGCTTCGTCCGGCTCGACAAGAGCCGCTCCAAGCCCGGAACTGGCCTGGGCCTGTCTCTGGTCGAGGCGATCATGGCTCTGCATGGCGGCCGGCTTGTCTTGTCCGACACACAGAGCGGGCATGACGCGGCACCCGGACTGACGGCAACCATGGTCTTTCCCGGCATGAAGCCATAACCTGTCTGCGCCCGAGAGATTCGACAGAGATCTCCGGCGCAAGAGAAGGGAGGCTCATGCGATGTTGCAGCAATCGGAAGCGAAACAGGCGGCAAGACGGCTGGCCGATGTGGCGGACGGGGTGATCCGACCGTTCAATCAGACCGAATTGAAGGCCGCAGCCGCGACGCTGAAGGATCTCGCCAAGCAGGAGCCGGTGATTGCCGAGCTGATCGCCGGCGAGACCGCGCTGAAGACCTTCCTCGCCAATGCGTTGACCCTTTCGCCATACCTGCGCGACATTGCCAACCTGAAACCGGCGCTTTTGGCCGCCGCGATCAGCGGACCGCTCGAACCCCTGCTCGAGACCGCGGTCGCCGAGGCAAGGGCGGCCTGGGCCCCCGGTCCAGACGGCGCGGTTCCATCGGAAGCCGAGGTGATGACGCGGCTGCGCAGTGCCAAGCGGCGGGTCTCCTTCTTGACCGCCCTGGCCGATCTTGCCCGCATCTTCGACGCACGCGATACGACGGCCTGGCTGAGTGCCGTGGCCGATGCGACGGTGGCCGCCGCCATCGATCATCTTCTCTTGGCGGGCCACCAGGGCGGCAAGCTGATGCTCAAGGATACGGCGGAGCCTGCCGCGGGCAGCGGTTTGATCGTGCTCGGCATGGGCAAGCTCGGCGCCCTGGAGCTGAATTATTCCTCCGATATCGATCTCGTCGTCTTCTTCGATCCGGACGCGGGCATCCTGAAAAGTCCCGATGATGCGACCGAAACCTATGGCCGGATGATGCGCCGGCTGGTGCGCATCCTGCAGGAGCGCACGGCCGACGGCTATGTCTTCCGTACCGACCTCAGGCTCCGGCCCGATCCGGGCTCGACGCCACTGGCCGTGCCCGTCGAGGCGGCGCTGATCTATTACGAGGGCCGCGGCCAGAACTGGGAACGCGCCGCCTATATCAAGGCGCGACCGGTGGCCGGCGACCTGAAGGCGGGCGAGGGCTTCCTGCGTGAACTGACGCCCTTTGTCTTCCGCAAATATCTCGACTATGCGGCGATTGCCGACATCCACTCGATCAAGCGGCAGATCCATGTGCACAAGGGCCATGGCGCGATCGCGGTGAAGGGCCACAATGTCAAGCTCGGTCGCGGCGGTATTCGCGAGATCGAATTCTTCGCCCAGACCCAGCAACTGATCGCCGGCGGCCGCATGCCCGACCTCAGGTTGCGCCCGACCGAGGCGGCGCTGAATGCGCTGGCCGGTGCCCGCTGGATCGATCCGGTGACGGCCGAGGAGCTGACCAATTGTTATTGGTTCCTGCGCGACGTCGAGCATCGCATCCAGATGGTGCATGACGAGCAGACCCATGTGCTGCCGGACACGGAAGTCGAGCTCAAGCGCATTGCCTTCATGCTGGGTTTCATCGATACGACGGCCTTCTCCACCAAGCTTGAAAGCGTTCTGAAGACCGTCGAGCGGCGTTATGCGGGCCTGTTCGAGAAAGAGGAGGGCCTGTCGAGCGCGACCGGCAATCTCGTCTTCACCGGCCAGAAGGACGATCCCGATACCCTGAAGACGCTGAAGGGCCTGGGCTTCGAGCGGCCGGAGGACATTTCGCGCGTCATCCGCACCTGGCACTATGGCCGATACCGTGCCACGCAATCCGTCGAGGCACGCGAACGGCTGACCGAACTGACGCCGGATCTTCTCAAAGCCTTTGGCGAAAGCCGAAGGGCAGACGAGGCACTGCTCCGCTTCGACAGTTTCCTGGCCGGACTGCCGGCCGGCATCCAGCTGTTTTCCCTGCTCGGCAACAATCCGGCCCTGCTCGACCTCCTGGTCAACATCATGTCCTCGGCGCCCAGGCTTGCCGAGATTATCGCCCAGCGTCCGCATGTCTTCGACGGCATGCTTGATCCGGGCCTGATGGTCGAGATCCCCACCCGCGACTATCTGGCAAGACGGCTGTCCGCCTTTCTCGGCGGCTGCCGGCACTATGAGGAAATCCTCGACCGGCTGCGCATCTTTGCCGCCGAACAGCGCTTCCTGATCGGCATTCGACTGCTCACCGGCTCTATCGCCGGCAGCCAGGCCGGCCGCGCCTTTACCGACCTTGCCGGACTGGTGATCGATGAAGCGCTCAGGGCGGTGATCGCCGAAATGGAACTGGCCCATGGCCGCCTGCCCGGCGGGCGCGTGACGCTGGCCGGCATGGGCAAGCTCGGCTCCTATGAACTGACGGCAGGCTCCGATGTCGACCTGATCCTGCTCTACGAGCATGACGACGACGCGCATGAATCCGATGGACCCAAGCCGCTCGATCCCGTGCGCTATTACACCCGCCTGACCCAGCGGCTGATCGCAGCCCTTTCGGCGCCGACGGCCGAAGGCGTGCTTTATGAGGTCGACATGCGGTTGCGTCCGTCCGGCAATAAGGGGCCAGTGGCCACACGGCTACGCGCCTTTGCCAAATATCAGCGCGAGGAAGCCTGGACCTGGGAGCACATGGCGCTGTCGCGCATGCGGCTTCTGTGCGGCGATGCCTCGCTGATTGCCGAAGCCGAGGCGATCGTATCCGAGATCATGGCGCTGAACCGCGATGAGGCCAAGACCGCCAAGGACGTCGCCGAAATGCGGGCGCTGATCGACAAGGAAAAGCCGCCGCGCGATATCTGGGACCTGAAGCTGATTGCCGGTGGCCTGATCGACATCGAATTCATCGCCCAGCATCTGGCCCTGGTTGCAGCAGTCCGCGGCACACCGGTGCGCACCAACGGGCTTTCGACAGCGGAGGCCTTGAAGGCGTTGGCTTCGCTCATGGATCCGAACGATCTGGACACCTGCCAGCAGGCGTTGAAGCTCTACACGGATGTGTCGCAGGTTATCCGTCTGTGCATCGAAGGTCCGTTCGAGCCGGCGAATGTACCGGCGGGATTGACGGACCTCGTCTGCCGGGCCGGAGAAAGCCCTGATCTGAAACTGCTGGAGGCCGAGATCAAGCGGCTATCGAAGGCCGTGCGCAAAGTGTTCGGCAGGGTGGTGCAGCGCGGGTGAGGGCGCGGCGCTTGGATACGCCGGTTCCACTCTCCAGCCAGCGGGCCGTCAGGCCCGGCGGCGCATCGGCATGACGATCATGTCCGGGATCCGCAGCGACACCACAGTGCCCTGACCTTCGCGGGAACGGATCCGTAGCGATCCGCCATGCAGGGACACCAGCGAGCGGGAGATGGCAAGGCCAAGGCCGGAGCCGCCCTTCGACTTGGCGTATTGACTCTGTACCTGCTCGAACGGATTGCCGATCTTGTTCAGGGCGTTTTTCGGGATGCCGATGCCGGTGTCGACGATCGATACGATCACCGCACCTTCGACCTTGTGGGCACGCAACGAGATCTTGCCGCCGTCATTGGTGAACTTCACCGCATTCGACAGGATGTTGAGCAGGATCTGCTTCATCGCGCGGCGGTCCGCAACCACCGACAGGCCATTGTCGACGCGCTGCGACACGGTGATGTTCTTTTCCAGAGCCGGGATGGCGGTCAGGCGCATGCTCTCTTCGATCAGCGGTCCGAGATCGATCGTCTCGCAACGGATCTTCATCTGACCGGCCTCGATCTTCGACATGTCGAGAATGTCGTTGATGACGTTCAACAGATGTTTGCCGCTCTCGTGGATGTCCTTGGCATATTCCTCGTATTTCGGCGAGCCGACCGGGCCGAACATGCCGGCGAGCAGGATTTCCGAGAAGCCGAGAATGGCGTTGAGCGGCGTGCGCAGTTCGTGGCTCATATTGGCGAGGAATTCCGACTTGGCCTTGTTGGCCGCTTCCGCGCGCTGCTTTTCGGCGAGATATTTCTCGTTGGCATCCGAGAGTTCGGTCTTCTGCCGCTCGAGGATTTTTTGCGACGACGACAGGTCGCCGATGGTCGCCATCAGGCGACGCTCCTGATCGCGCAGCCGTTCCTGGTGGCGCTTGAGCAGGGTGATGTCGGTGCCGACGGAGACCAGGCCGCCGTCACGGGTGCGGCGTTCGTTGATCTGCAGCCAGCGCTCGTCGGCGAGCTGAACTTCGGTGGTGCGCGAGGTGGTGCCGAGATCCGGATCGGCGATGCGGCGCTGGATGATCGGCCGTGAGGCCGAACCGAGAACGCTTGCGCGTTCCGTGCCGGGTACGAGCACGCTGTCGGGCAGGCCATAGACCTTCTGGAAATGTGCATTACACATCACCAGGCGATCGTTCTTGTCCCACAGCACGAAGGCTTCCGACGTGCATTCGATCGCGTCGGCAAGGCGCTGGTCGGCCTCGGCATAGCGCTGGGCGAGGCGATGCTGCTCGGTGACGTCCATGGCGATGCCGATGACATGCAGGCAGCCGGTATTGGAGCAGATGATCTGGGCGCGGGCGCGCAGCCAGACATAATGCCCCTGGGCATGACGCATGCGGAAGACCTGATCGATCTGGCGCGAGCTTCCGCGGCCGACCGAACGCGCCAGCGCATAGAGATTGCCGTCGGCCGGATGCATCAGGCGGGCCGCATCGGCAAAGGCCAGCGGCTGGTTCGACGGCGCAAGGCCGAGCATTTCATACATCGAGCGCGACCAGATCAGCTTGCGGCTCGACAGGTCGAAATCCCACAACCCGCAACGGCCACGCGACAGGGCGGCCTCGACCCGCATATTGGATTCGAGGAAGATGTCGTCGGCCTCGCGGGCACGCCGGACCTGATGGAAATAGGCATAGAGCACGACCAGCAGCGTTAGCGAGATGCCGGCAAACAGCGTGACATTGAGCGACAGTTCGCGGCGCCAGAACTCGTTGACCGATTGCAGCGAATGGCCTGTCAGGATCAGCGCGCCATCGGTGCCGACGGGGGTAACGACCGCGTAATGGGGCTCGCCATTTATATTGGTCTCGATCGCGCCGGAGCGATCGCCGAAGCGACGAATGGTGGTCACTTCCGGAAGCAGGCTGGCGAGCATGAAGCCAACCTGACCGGACGCGCTCGGAGATGCGCCGAATACCCGGCCGGCCGGATCGACCAAGAGCACGAAAGCGCCGTCGGACAGATGCTCCTGCGACAGATAGGAAAACAGCGCCTGCTCAGCACCTTCACGATTGCGCTTGACGAACAGGTCCGGTCGGGTCGCGAGTGCGGCCTGCGCCGTAGCCGAAATCAGCGAGGTGGATTGCCGGATCGACGCTTCCATCCGGCCATGTTCGGACAGGATGCCGACAAAGCGTGCCAGGGCTACGACGGTCAGGAAGGCGATGATCAGGATGGGAATGGACCGGCGCAGAAGGGTCTCGACGGGACGCTCAGGCCCGGTGCCGTCCTCCCGCAGGGATGGTGAAGAGCGAAACAGCTTTCGGCCGAACGCCTCGAATATTGCCGAAACACCCGAAAATTTGATGCGCAACCGATCATCGGCTGCGGAAACCCGCCGCGCGTTCAACATCGCCCCTGCCTCTATCCCTCGTGTGATTCGCTGCGCCGCTCGCCCGAACCAACCCCAAGGAATCACGCCCGATTCGGCTTGTCCAGACCGGGAGGGTAAAGAAAATCTTAAGCCGTTCTTCCGAATCCGTTTTTTCTGCGCCGGTGCCTGCGGATCATCGGGGTGGATCGAATTTCCATACGTCTGCAGGCTCATGCGGTGCCTCGCCGCATGCGCAAAACGAAAGTCGCGGGGCAGTGATTGCACCCATGCTGCGGTGCTTCGGCACGATGCTTCTGTGCCTCAAACCAATGTGGCGCGGGACCAGCCCGCGCCACATTGATTGTCTTGACCGTTTTGTCGGGCGATCAGCCCTTCAGGATACGCTCAACGATATCGCTGACATCGGTCGAAAGGTTGCCGGCGGCCTCGATGGCCGTCAGGGCAGAACGGGCATGCTCTGCCCGGACCGGCTCCAGCAGGCGCCAGGAGCGCAAGGCTGTCAGCAGACGGGCGGCCAGTTGCGGGTTGCGCGGGTCGATGTCGAGGATCTGCTCGGCGAAGAACTGGTAGGCCTTGCCGTCGGCGCGGTTGAAACCGGTCGGGTTGGAAAAGGCAAAGGTGCCGATCAGCGAGCGGACGCGGTTCGGATTGCTGGCGATGAAGTGCGGGTTCTTCATCAGGTCCTGCACCCGCCCGAGGGCCGCGGACCCCGGGATGGTGGCCTGGATCGCGAACCACTTGTCCAGCACCAGCGCATTGCTGGCGAAACGCTGTTCGAAGCTCGCCAAGGCAGCCTTGCTCTCGGCGGCATCGGGGTAGCGATGGGCAAGCACGGTCAACGCCTGCGACATGTCGGTCATGTTATCGGCCTTGGCGAAGGCTTCGGCGGCGAGAGCAGGGCTGTTTTCTGCCTGAGTGAGGAAAGCCAGCGCAGCATTCTTCAGCGCCCGGCGACCGGCACCTGCGGCATCCGGTGTAAACGCGCCTGTGGCCGAATGCGTGGCGTACAGCGTGCGGAAGATCTCGACACCGGATTGGGCAATCGCTGCCAATACGGCCTGGCGACCGGCATGGATCGCGTCCGGATCGTTGTTGCTGCCGAGTTCACGGGCGATGTCGGCTTCGCTTGGCAAAGCGAGCGCCTGGGCGCGGAAGGCCGGCTCCAGGCTTTCGTCGGCAGCGATGGCCAGAAGCGCGTCGGCCAGGGCGGCATCGGCGAGGATTTCGCCACCGCTGCGGGCCGCATTGGCGGCAGCCGTCAGGATCGGCAAGGCGAGGTCGGTAATGGCCTGCCAGCGGGCGAAAAGATCGCTGTCATGGCGGGCGATATGGGAGAGATCATCCTTGCTCTGGTTAAAATGCAGCGTGACCGGGGCGGAAAAGCCACGGTTGAGCGACACGACCGGGCGTGCGCCGATGCCGGAGAAGGTGAAGGTCTGGCTGCGTTCGGTCAGATGCAGCACGTCGCCCGACACTTCGCCACCGGCAATCGCGGTTGCCGTTGCCTCGGCGCCGTTTTCGGTCAGAAGCGAGAAGCGCAGCGGGATATGCATCGGTTCCTTGGCCGTCTGGCCAGGCGTTGCCGCGACCATCTGCTCAAGCGACAGCGACAGGGTCTTGGCGGCGGCATCGAAGGTCGACGACACGGTGATCTGCGGTGTGCCGGCCTGGTGGTACCACAACGAGAACTGGGTGAGATCGCGGCCGCTGGCCTCCTCGAAGCACTTGACGAAATCCTCGACCGTTGCGGCATCGCCGTCATGACGCTCGAAATAGAGATCCATGCCCTTCTTGAAATCGTCGCGGCCGAGAATGGTCGCGATCATCCGGGTCACTTCCGAACCCTTTTCATAGACGGTCGTGGTGTAGAAGTTGTTGATCTCGCGGAAGGTCGTCGGGCGCACCGGATGGGCGAGGGGGCCGGCATCCTCCGGGAACTGTTCCGAGCGCAGGTGACGCACTTCGGCGATGCGCTTGACCGAGCGGGAACGCTGGTCGGCGGAAAATTCGTGGTCGCGGTAGACGGTCAGGCCTTCCTTCAGGCACAGCTGGAACCAGTCGCGGCAGGTGATCCGGTTGCCGGTCCAGTTGTGGAAATATTCGTGGGCGATGATCGCCTCGATATTGGCATAGTCCTGGTCGGTCGCCGTTTCCGGGTCGGCCAGTACATATTTGTCGTTGAAGATGTTGAGGCCCTTGTTCTCCATGGCGCCCATGTTGAAGTCGGAGACGGCCACGATCATGAAGATGTCGAGGTCGTATTCGCGGCCGAACACCTCTTCGTCCCATTTCATCGAGCGCTTCAGCGCGTCCATGGCATAGGCGGCGCGCGCCTCCTTGCCGTGTTCGACATAGATCTTCAGCGTCACTTCGCGTTCCGACATCGTCGTGAACGTGTCTTCGACCACGCCGAGATCGCCGGCGACCAGCGCAAACAGATAGCTCGGTTTCGGATGCGGATCGAACCAGGCGGCGAAATGTTTGTCCGGGCCGAAGCCTGCGCCGCCGAGGAAATTGCCGTTCGAGAGCAGCAGCGGGTTGGCGGCCTTGTCGGCGATGATATTGACCGTGTAGACGGCCAGAACGTCCGGGCGATCGGGGAAATAGGTGATGCGGCGGAAGCCTTCGGCTTCGCACTGCGTGCAATAGATGCCGTTCGACCGATAGAGGCCCATCAACTGGGTATTGGCCTCAGGGTTGATCATCGTGGTAATGGTGATCTCGAAGGGCGCTTCGGCCGGCAGGCCGTGGATGGTCAGGCTTTCCGGCGTTGCCGTGTAGCGATCCTTGTCCATCTCGACCTGGTCGAACAGCAGGCTGGTCATGGCCAGATCGTCGCCGTCAAGCACCAGCGGTGCCGAGGCATCGACGCCTTCGCGCCGGTGGAAGATCAACCGGGCTTCCACCTTGGTATCCGTAGGGTCCAGCTCGAAGGTCAGATCAACCCGTTCCAGAACGAAATCAGTGGGGCGGTAGTCTGCCAGATGAACGATCCGGCCCGTGTCTGTGCGCATGTTTTGTCCTGGTCGCTTCGAGGCTAGGCCGGAACGAGGCAAGGTTTTCCCGCACCTCTCCAGGCCAAATCGAGGGCGATGATTGCATCAATTTCTGAACGATTGTTAAAACACGATACAATTTATCGTGCGAATGACCGATAAAGGTCAGGCTTGAACGTGGCAAAACAGCACGGCCGAATAGAATAGCGATCGATGTGTCGCCTGTTCATCTTCACAGCGCTGCGTATTCCCGCTCTACTTCAGCGACAATTGACTGCGGATCGCATCATCGCTGTCGCATTGCTGGATAATCACACCATACCAGCCGAGCCCGTCGTAATCCTCATAGCCGAGCGTCCGGGCAAACGCGACGATCGCGCCGTTGTTGTCATAGTAACTGCCACGCATGGCGCGCTGCGGATTGTGCAGGGCAAAATGGGTATAGGCGCGCTGCGGCCGGCTCGAGGCGATGACCATGTTGTTGCCGTCGAGCAGCAGAACCTCGGTCTTTTCCGCCACCTGCGGCGGCAGGTTGGCCTCCTTTTCGACGATGGCGGTACCCTGGCCCTGCCAGTCGAAATAGACGCCGAGCGTGCCGAGCAAGGCGCCGTCGCTGCGGCCACCTTCGCGAATGCCGGTCGCATAGATCAGCACGTCGCGATCATCATGCAGCGGGCTGCGCCGGACTTCGTCGACGACATAATCGTCACCGCTCCTGCATTCGCGCGCCGCCTTGAACCAAGCGTCCGAGCCCAGATTGCTGTCCTTTGTCTTGCGCTGGTATTTCGGATTGGCCGAGGCGACGACACGCCCCGTGGTATCGGTCATCACCAGGTCGAGATAGACGGTATAAAAGCGGTTGATCACGCCGAGCCTCCCGGCGGCATGGGAGAAAGCTGCGGAAGAGGGGTCCGAGAGTGCGCCCCAGAGCGCCGAATCGGTTGCCCACCAGCGCACATCTGCGGTGCGCTCGAACAGGTTGCGGACGATGAATTGCACCAGCGTCTGGGCAAGGTCGATGAGCCGCACGCCCTCCATTTCCGCAACCAGCGCGTCGGCCATGGACCGGCCGAGACCGATACGGGTCAGCACGTTTTCCTGGAAACGATCGGCGATATCGGCGGCGCCCTGAGCCAGGCGCTGGACTTCATTGGCAACGACGGCAAAGCCCTTGCCGCTTTCTCCGGCCCGCGCCGCCTCGATGAGTGCATTGATCGCCAGCAGCCGGATCTGCCGGACCACATGGGTGTTATCGGCGCTGAACTGTTCCAGATCCGAACCGATACTGTCGGTGATCAGCCGCATCGACCGGGGGGTGGCAAGTTCGGCAGCGAAGGAGGCTGACTTGGCAACTGTCTGGGTCATGGCAACATCCGGTGTGAAAAGAAACCGATTAAATGTTCAGTCGCGCGCAAATCGCGCTTGGTGGGCAAAACTCGCCCTGCAAGGAAAGATAATTAATTGGGATTAAAATATCGGTTAAGGAAATCGGGCGAGGAAACCCAGGTTTCAAGCCATTTTTGGGTTTAATCTGGTTAATTTGCGGCTTGTCTGTCGACAAATGAAGTGCAAGGTTGACCGCAGCGATTCATCCAGGGACAGTTCCCGTCACAAAGCCTTCCGGTCGCCGTTCTCCGCCGCCCCGAATTTCGATCGATACGTTAGTAAGAGCATCATGGCATTTGCCGACCCTGATCCGCTTCGCGGCATTATCCTGAAAATCTGTTCCGTCACCGTCTTCGTCGGCATGCAAACCTGCATCAAGCTTGCAGGTACAGGCATTCCGGCAGGCCAGATCAGCTTCCATCGGTCCGCCTTCGCCATACTGCCGATCCTGCTCTATCTCGGCTGGCGCGGTGAATTGCGCCAGGCGCTGCAGACCGACAACCCGTTCGGCCATGTCAAGCGCGCGCTTCTCGGCGTGTTTGCCATGGGCGCAGGCTTCTACGGCCTGGTGCATCTGCCGTTGCCGGATTCGATCGCCATCGGTTATGCCATGCCGCTGATTGCCGTTGTGTTTGCCGCGATCTTTCTCGGCGAAACGGTTCGGCTTTACCGCTGGACGGCGGTCGTGGTCGGCATGGTCGGGGTGCTGATCATATCGCTGCCGAAACTGAGCCTGTTTGGTGACAGCAGCATGGGATCGGAGCAGGCCTTCGGGGCGATTGCCGTTCTGGTCTCCGCAATGTTGGGCGCTGCCGCGATGCTGCAGGTGCGCCAACTGGTGCGGGTGGAAAAGACATCAACGATCGTGCTGTTCTTTTCGGTCATCGCCGCATTGCTGTCGGCCTGCACCTGGTTCTTCGGCTGGGCCGAGCTGTCCTGGACCGCTCTTGGCCTCCTGGCGATTGCCGGTTTCTGCGGCGGTCTGGGGCAGATCCTGCTGACCGAGAGCTATCGTTTTGCCGATGTCTCGACGATCGCTCCGTTCGAATACTGTTCGATCATCATGGGCTCGGTGATTGCCTATATCCTGTTCGACGATGTCCCGACATCGACGACGCTGATCGGGGCTGCGATCGTTGTCGGCGCCGGGATCTTCATCATCTTCCGCGAGCACCGGCTCGGCCTTGAGCGCCGTGCGGCACGCAAGGCCTCGACCCCGCAGGGCTGATCGGCCTGTGTGTCAGCGCGGCCTTTCGTCCGGGTCCGGCGTGTTCGGCGAACCCGTGACGTCGGTGCCCTGCATCGGCAGGGCCACGGCGAGGAAGTCGGTTTTGTCGGCCTGGTTGCCGCTGTCTGGCCGGCGTGAAATGCGCCAGCCGGCATAGCTCGCATAGAGCGCAAAGGCGGTTGCCAGGAACCAGATGAGAGCGCCCGGTCCAAGCCACTGCATCAGCGAGCCGGCCATCACCGGTCCAGTGACGGTGCCGAGGCCATAGAGGATCATGATTGCGCTCGACAGCGTCACATATTCATCCGGTTCGGCCAGGTCATTGGCATGGGCGACATTGAGCGAATAGACCGGATAGAGAACGGTGCCGATGAAGAAACCGGCGATATAAACCGCGACCGCATTGTCGGCATCGAACATCGTCATCATCAGGCAGGCCAGAACGCCGAAGATGCCGGCACCGATCATCACCAGTCGACGATCGATCCGGTCCGATAGCCGCCCGATCGGCACCTGCGATATCGCGCCGCCAGCGAGCAGGGCGGCGAGAAGCGTCGCGCCTTCGGTCGTGTTCATGCCGATATTCTGCGAATAGACGCCGCCAAGGCTGCCCCAGGTGCCCGACAGGGCGCCGGAGAGCAGCGAGCCGAAGAAGGCGAGCGGCGAGCGGCGATAGAGCCGCTTCAGGTCGAACTTGGCCTCGGCGATCGGGGTCGGCGACTGGGCGGTCGACAGCGCCACCGGAAACAGCGCCAGCGAGAAGATCAGGGCGCAGACCATGAACAGTTCCGGCCCGTCCGGATTGCCGAGAGGCACGATATACTGGCCGCCGATCGAGCCGACCAGGCAGGTGACCATGTAGACCGAAAACAAGGCGCCGCGATTGGCATTGTTGACCCGTTCGTTCAGCCAGCTCTCGATCAGCAGATAGGCGCCGGCTATGGCAAAGCCGGACAGGCCGCGGAAGATCATCCAGGCCCACCATTCGACCACCAGCGCGCAGAGCAGGATGGAAACGGTAAGCAGGGTGATGAGCGCCCCGAACACCCGCACATGCCCGACACGACGCACGAAGATCGGCGTGACGATGCAAGAGACCGTGAAGCCGAAGGTGTAGCCCGTGGCGATGACGGAAATTGTGAAGGTGGACCAGCCTTCGCTGATCGAGCGGATCGGCAGCATGAACCCCATCAGACCGAAGCCCGCCATCATCAGCAGGGTCGAGAACATCAGGGTGGTGATCGAAGCGAGGCTATTGAGCAATGGGATACCTATCGCGTCATGGAAAACGAACTCTGCCAATATTCGGTCTTGCGTGAACTGTCGATTGCGACGTGTTGCGACGCAAAGCCTCTACGTCGTTTCACGTATTGTCATGAGGGCCTGGGAATAATTGATTGAAAAGCCGATACGATTTCATTTACGATACTATAAATTCCCAGAGGGTGGACTTCACTTGCGGGAAATTCTGTAGAGCCGAAGGGGTTCCATGCGTTTCGAACAAACTCCAATGCTGCGGCGCGCGGTTTCTTGCGGAACCATGAACCTTGCATTGTGCCGAAATGGTTCGCGCGGGGACAGGCTGGGCCGATTGCATGGCGGACGAGCTCGTGAAGCGTCGGCGGTCGGAGATTGCCGATGGCTTTGAAGGTTGACGACGTTACCGGCCATCCCGGTTTTATCGAAGCGTTGCAGGTATTCGCCGCCACGCTTCGCGCCCAGTTTGATGAAAGCCCGCGCCTGTCTCGCATGCTGGCTTCGCATCAGCGCTGGCTGCTGAGCCAGGCCGCTTTCGCCCTGCAGCTGGAATACGACCCCAACCAGCCCGGCAGCGGGCTGACGACAACGAACCTGCGCGAGATCATCACCTCCAGCAATGCGGCGAGCCGCAACACAGTGCTGAACTTCCTCGACCAGCTGCTCAGCTATCGCTTCCTGCGCATTGCCGGAGAAAGCAACCGACGTCCGCGCCGCTATGAGGCAACCGAGGTTTCCTATGCGGCAATGTATCGCTGGGTGCTGGCCAATCTGTCGGTCCTCGATCGCCTCGACGGCGCGGGGCGTGTGGCACGCGTCATGGACGAGCCGACGCTGATGCATCGTATCCAGCCGCAGATCGCCAGACGGGCCTGCCTGGATCCGCGCTGGCTTGAGCCGCCACCCCGCGTGGCGCTGTTTCTCTGGACCGAGGCTGGCGGTCTGGTCATGGACGATCTGATCCGCCGGGCGATCGAATTGTCTCCCGGCACCGAGGGTTATGACATCGGCCGCATCGATGCCCGCCAGATGGCCGAGCAGTTCATGATCTCAAGGACGCATCTTCAGCGTCTTCTGCGCCGCGCGGTCGACACCGGTTGCCTCGCGTGGTCGGACAAGGCGAAGAGCCGGTATCTGCTCAACGCAGACTTTCTTGCCGAATATTGTGGCTGGCAGGCGGTCAAGTTCTCGATCGTCGACCACGCCTACGAAATGATCTGCGGACCAGTCTGCGTGGGAAAGCCTGAGCCGCAACTGATGGCGGTCGGCGAAGGGTAAGCCCCAGGCGCAGCCTTGCCGACTTGCTTGCACAGCCTGGCAATGGCGTCAGCGGCCCGGTCTTATGCCTTGGCTGTCCTGAACGGTCGGATCTATCAGAAGGCCAGCGGCTGAACCGCCGGACGTTCACCACGCGACAGCGCTGCCTGACGCTGGCGGGCGGCATGGGAATATTCGGCCGAGGCGTTGACCGCGTGGCCGATCTGATGGACGACCTGGCGCAGGCTGCGGACGGGATGGAAGGAAAGGGTCATGGCTAGTCCTCTGCTGTGAACGCATATCAGCTTCAATGTCTATATTAGTTCATGGCTGAACCGTTTGTGCAATGCACAAATCGGTGACCCTGCCATGCATCCTGCGCAGACATGGGGCACCGGGCGCAAATGCGCTTCCTGCAATGTAGAATGATTGGGATTGATGCGAGGTACGGCTGAGGATCAAACGCCTTTCGGCGTGATCGGCGCGTCAGATCTGACGCGCGGCATAGTTATCGGCGACGGTGCCAGAAGGCTCAGGCGCGGAAGTCGGCAAACACGGTGGACGGGCGGGCGATGCGGCCGTTGGCGTCGGTGAACCGGGCGCTCAGTTGCTCGCAGGCGGCAAGCGCTGCGCCGCGGTGATAGGGGTTGCTTGTCCGTGCATATTCTCCGGCGAGACGCACGGTTTCAAACTTGCAATGGATCGGGCGTGTGCGAAGGCTCACGGTGAAATTCCTTGTTAAGCACGTCCTCCCTTTCGATATCAGATATCGCAGTGCAGCATGGATTCGGCAAGATCACAAAGTGCGCTTCTGCGTTGCGTTAAACGCATGGCTTATTTCATATTTCTTTAATAATGACGCTTTTTTAATCAGCGTCGCCGGTATTCATCCGTGCGGAAAACGCCAAAAGATCCTGCCAGGCCAATGCCTTGCTGGCCGGCGCTGTCAACAGCTCCTGCGGATGCAGGGTTGCCATGGATTGAACCGCATGGCCGCCGGCGCCGAGTGAGCGCCACTGGCCGCGCAGCGCATGGATCGTGCCGCTCTCGCCAAAGAAGAATCGCGCGGCAAAATTTCCGAGCACCAGAACCTGTTTCGGCGCGGCGAGCGCGATCTGTCGTTCGATGAACGGCCGGCAGATCGCACATTCCGGAACGGACGGCATGCGGTCTCCGGGTGGCCGCCACGGGATGATCGTCGTGATCGTCACCGTTTCGCGGGTCTGGCCGATGGCGGCGAGCATGCGGTCGAGCAGCAGCCCCGCACGGCCGGAAAAGGCTTGTCCCTCGCGGTCGTCATCGGCGTTGGGCATCGGCCCGATCAGCATGATCCCGGATGCGGCTCCGCCGGTTGCCGAGATGGTCGAGCGGGCGCTGGTTTTGAGGTTGCAGCTGGCAAAGCTTTGGATCGCCGTCTTCAGTTCGTCGAGCGAACGCGCGCTTTCCGCCGCAAAGCGGGCTTCCGCCACGGCGTTTTCGTCGGGAATGGCGGGCAGGGCGGACGAGAGCGAAGGCGCCGGCCGCGCTGCCTGGCGTTCGTTGGATGACGTGCCGCGCTGCGGCTGTGCGGCTGCGGCCGCCTGCGGCTCCGGCACCGCCCGGGCTGCCTGGCGCGCCGTCTTCTCCGCGGCAAAGGCGGCAATCCTGTCGATCGGCGCGTCTTCGACCAGCCACTCGACCCCGGCTTCCGCATGAAAATGCAAAAGCGCGGCCAGTTCGGCATGCGTCATGTCACGGGCTTGGATCATGGCTTTGTTCTAGCCTTGCCCGCCGTCGTAATGCAAACCGATTCCGCTGCCGGACGCCAGCCTTTGGCCTCAGGCTGTCCACTGACTGATGTCGTCACGCTCGCCGATCAGCGCCAGACCATGGGCAATCGACACGAGCTCGCCGCCGGTTTCGATCTTGTCGGCAGCGAAGCGCCGCTTGAAGATATCGCGCACGGCCGGCACGAAGGATGTACCGCCGGTGAGGAAGACCTTGTCGATCTCGCCGGCTGCCGTCTGGGTCTCGGTCAGCAACTGGTCGAGCGCTGTCTCCATGCGTGTCAGGTCCTCGGCGATCCAGCCTTCGAACTCGGCGCGGGTGACACGCTTTTCCCCGGCCTTGCCAAGCGGTGCGAAGCGGAAATCCGCTTCGTCGGCCGATGATAGTGCCATTTTGGTGGCCGACACCGCCTGATAGAGCGGGTAGCCCTCGTCATGTTCGATCAGTTCGATGAACAGCTCGAGTTTGTCAGGCTCGACGGCCTGGCGCACCAGCGACTGCAGGTCGGTGAATTCCTTCATCGTCTTGAACACCGACAGCTGGTTCCAGCGCGAAAACGACAGATAGTAGTTGCTCGGTACGTCGAGCAGCTTGCCGAAGCTCTTGAACTGGCTGCCCTTGCCGATTTCCGGCGCCACCAGATGGTCGATGATGCGTGCATCGAACTGGTCGCCGGCAATGCCGACGCCGGAATGGGCGATCGGCTTGGCCGACAGCTTGCCGCCATGGGTCTCGAAGCGCACCAGCGAGAAGTCGGTTGTGCCGCCGCCGAAGTCGGCGACAAGGACCGTGGCGTCCTGTTTCAGGTTCTGGGCAAAGTAGAAGGCGGCGGCAACCGGCTCGTAGACATAGTGGATCTCGGGAAAGCCGAGTCGCGACAGCGCTTCGTTGTAGCGGGTGGTGGCGAGCGCCGGATCGGCGCTGGCGCCGGCAAAATGCACCGGGCGCCCGGCAACCAGCCGTTTCGCGTCGCTCGGCCAGCCGTCGCCGGCATAGGCTTCGAGGCGCTTGAGGAAGACCTCCATCAGATCTTCGAACTGGAAGCGCCGCGCATGCACCAGCGTGCCCTGGAACACGGCAGACGCGGCAAAGGTCTTGATCGACTGCAGGAAGCGACATTCGCCTGGATTGTCGATGAAGGTGCGGATGGCGGCCTGTCCGGCCTCGACCTTCAGGGCGCCGGCACCCAACTGCCGGTCCTTCAGGAAGGAGAGCGCGGTGCGCATGCTGTCGGACGTGCCGGCCGGCGAGGTATAGCGGATCGAATGGGTCTGCTCGCGGTTTTCGGCCTGCGCGATTACCGTATTGGTCGTGCCGAAATCGAGCCCAAGCGCGTGTGCCATGGCCGCCGCTCCCTTATCATCGTGCTGTCAGAGAATGCCGGTCGGGCCGGCACATGGCCCGGGCGTCTGGCCGGGCACGGGAAAGCGCGCCTGATGCCACAGGGGTGGCTGAAGGGCAAGCGAAAATGCTGCGTTGCGAGAGGGCCGGGCCTATCTCAGCCGGCGGACAAGCAGCAACACGGCAACCCCGACGCCCGCGAGAATCGCGCCGCGCAGGATCCAGGGCGTCTGGTTGATCATGAAACTGGAGGCTGGATAGGGGAAGAGGCCGGTTCCCTGGCCGATCCAGATCAGGCCGATCAGGACGGCAAGGACCGAGATGACCTGCAACACGATACGAATGACGGCCATGACGTGGTTCTCCGGAACAAGAGGGGCCCGACAAGCATAGCAATGACGCGACAAAGGCGCCAGAGCGCCGAATTTCGCCAGCCGGCGCGATAATGATGCGGGCGACAGGTGCCCGTCGAACGCATCGACACTCAGCGGGTTTTCAGCGAAGGCGGGCACGGGCTGAGCCATGTCCGCCTCTGCCTTGGATTGCCTCAGTTCGATTTCGCCGCGCCGCCGTCGACGCGCAACATCGTGCCGGTGATGTAGCTTGCCTGGGCCGAGCAGAGGAACGCCCCGGCGGCGCCGAATTCCTCGACGGTGCCGAGCCGCTGCGCCGGGATCGACTTGACCGAGGCGGTGCGGATTTCCTCCAGCGACTTGCCGCTGCGCTTGGCATTGGCGCCGTCGAGTTCGTCGATGCGGTCGGTATGGATGCGGCCGGGCAGGATCATGTTGGCGGTGACGCCATAAGACGCGACTTCCGACGAGAGCGTCTTGTTCCAGCCGACGAGTGCGCCACGCAGCGTGTTGGACAGTGCAAGGTTCGGGATCGGTTCGAAGACGCCGGACGAGGCGACGGTGAGGATGCGGCCGAAGCCTTGCGTCTTCATCAGCGGCACCAGCGCATTGGTCAGCGTGATGACGCGCACCACCATCGACTGGAAGAAATTGTAGAGCTTTTCCGCATCCATGTCCTCGACAGTCCCGGGCGTCGGGCCGCCGGTATTGTTGACCAGGATATCGATGCCGCCGAGTTTGTGGTGCACGGCCGAAAGCATGGTATCGACGAAATGCGCGTCGGCGAGATCAGCCACGACATAATCCGCCTTGCCGCCGGCAGCCACGATCGCCGCGACATTGGCCTTCAGCTTTTCTTCCGTGCGACCGCAGATCAGCACATGCACGCCTTCAGCCGCAAGTGCCTTGGCAATGCCGAGGCCAAGGCCGCGCGAGGCGGCGAGTACGAGGGCGCGTTTACCGGCAATACCGAGATCCATGACGATGTCCTTGTCTGGTCAAGTTTATCTGGTCTGACTCTACAAAGGAGCAGTCCTGTAGGTACAGCAGAGCAAAACCAAACTTGATTTGCCGTGTCCTGCTGTGGAGATTTGCGCTTACGAGAAATTCAGTGAAACCCCCCTAAGGTCCACAGGCTTCCGTTCACGCTTCTCATCGTCCATGGTACCAGACGGTTGATGTTCGGATCTCTCAGGCACTTGATAGTGATAGTCTGGCATACCGATGGGGCTCAGCGGTTGAGGCTCTATGCGCCTATCCTTTTTGCCTTCAACTGACATGGTCATTCTCCCCGTTTAGATCGCGTGGGTAGAAGTGCTTTCTCTTTATCCACTTGAACCCTTCATATTTAGTAACTGTAGCAATATCCAGATCGCCACCAACAGTGTCCGCGCCAGGCAGGAATTTCACAAAAGAAGCAGTCGTTTGACCGAGAAATTCCGCTAATCGGATTGCATCAATCACCGGCATTGATGGCTCTAGAAGAGAAACTTCTGATGCTTCTCGTATACTTTCAACCAGTTGCGAAGCTTGCGCATCCGTCAAGCCTACATCCGTCATCACCCTATGGGTGGCAGAGGAGATCCCTAGCACTAGTCGAACGCACGCTTCTGGCTGGCCTGCCCAGAATATGCCACAGCCATCTACATCAGATAAGCATTCTGGGGCGAGCTTGGTACCCAGGGAGAACGAAAATTTCCACAGTTCGTTCCCGCCACTGTTGTGGGAAAAGCCACCAACAAAAAAATCGAATGTTGTTTTGTTTCTTAGGCCTGATTCAAGCGCGTCGTATTTGCTTTCAAATACGTTGTAGCAATAATTTATCACATCCTTGATCGTGTAGTTTTCACGACTGATGGTTGTCGCACCAGACATTAGGTCTTTTCGAATGCTTTTCGTTATCGTCGCAATCGATTCTGTGCCAAAATTTCCAAGGCCGCAGGTCATGGCACATATAGGTAGGCCGCGAAATAAATTGAAAACTTTGTCCGCATGATTGTAGACGCGGCTGATTGTAGCCTCCCCGCTGCTGTCGATAGCTGTGAGAGACGACGCACTGTCTGCAACGAATACAACGCACTCGTTCACTTTTGCTACTACGCAGATTGTCATGACGCCCTCCAAGAAGCCAGGACATCGAACACACTCCGATTCTCTATGGTTGTCAATCAGTGGTTGCGCTGCGCTGGCCTGCTCAACGCTGTTGAAGCATATGGTTTTAGACGCGCGGCTGTTCTGTACGTTCAGGTTGAGACTTGAGGTTCTCAAAGCTCCGCCGGAAAGCCCGGCGCGCGCAGATCCGTGCCGGTGGCGTCTTCGAGCAGCTTGACCACCTGTGACGACCAGGCGTCGCCGCCATAGGTGGAACGGGCGCGGATGAAGGTCTGCAGCGCATGGCTGGCCAGATCCAGCGGCACGCCGTATTCGCGGCCAAAGCCGAGGGCAAAGCCCAGGTCCTTGACGGCAAGGTCCATGGTGAAGTTGATGTTGTAGCTGCCGTTCAGGATCACCTGGCCCTCGGTCTCGTGCACGAAACTGTTGCCCGAGGAGGCCTTGATGATGTTGAAGGCGTCGGTCAGGTCGATGCCGCCTTTCTTGGCCAGCATCAGCGCCTCGCCGGTGGCGATCAGGTGGATGAAGGCGAGCATGTTGGTGATCACCTTGATCACCGAGGCCTTGCCGAGCGGGCCGGCGCGGAAGATCTTGTTTCCCATCGCTTCGAAGGCCGGCAGGTGCAGCGCGTGCAGGTCGGCATCGCCGCCGGTGATCACGGTGATTTCGCCCGACGCGGCCAGATGCACGCCACCCGTCACCGGCGCCTCGAGCATGTTGACGCCGTGATCGGCGGCGATCTTGCCCAGTCTCAGCACCTCCTGCTCGTCGAGCGTGCTCATCTCGATCCAGGTCCCGCCTGATTTCAGCCCTTTGAGGATGCCGCGCTCGCCGGTCAGCACCCGTTCGCTGACCCGCGGCGAGGGCAGGCAGGTGATCACGGCATCGACCGCTTGCGCCACAGCCTGCGGATCGTCCGCCCAGCGGGCGCCATTGGCGAGAAGGTCTATCGCGTTGCCTGGGTCGAGATCGTGGACCGTGACGTCAAATCCGGCCCTGACTAGGCTGCCCGCCAGATGCCGGCCGAGATGGCCGAGACCGATGAAACCGTATGTGATGGCCATGTCCTGCTTGTCTCCTGTGGCGTTTGGTGGAGAGATTGCGACAAAGCGAAGGCGCGTTCAAAGGCAGATTTTGGCAGGCGACGCGATGTGGCGCAGGCAGAACAGGCGGGCACGTTTTTTCTGCGTGGGCGACGTGTTGGCGGTGCCCGAATAGCTCTCCGCGATTGTCGTGAAACCTGGAGCCGTTCGTCAGCTTTGATGATGGTGTCGCTTGCGCAAGGTCTCTATCGCCCCTGACAGCACCCCATACACGGCCGGATCCTGGCAATGGGCGACATTGAAACGCATGAAGGCGCCGGCCGATTGCGATGCGCTGAAGACATTGCCGGGCGCAAGGACCACGCCTTTTGCCAGGGCCGACTGCGCCAGTTCGGCCGAATCCACCGCGTCCGGCAGCCGGCACCAGAGGTAGAAACCACCGCGCGGCATGTGCCATGGCGCAATGCCGAGATGTTGCAAACGCTCGGCTGTCTGGCGCCGTGCACGCACCAGCTTCTGGCGCAGCTCTTCCATATGTTTGCGATAGCTGCCGCCGGCAAGCACCTCGAGGATCAGGGCTGCGGCAACCGGGCTTGGCCCGCCGAAATTGGCGGCAACCTGCAGGTCGACAAGCGCCTCGATCCAGTCCGCTCGGCACGCAATGTAGCCGCAGCGCACCGAGGACGAAAGCGTCTTGGAAAAGCTGCCGATGCGGATGACGCGGTTCAAGCCGTCAAGGGCAGCCAGTCGCGACGATGGCTCGGGTTCGAAATCGGCAAAGATATCGTCTTCGATGATCGTCAGGTCGTGAAGTGCCGCCGCGTTCAGCAGGCGGTGCGCGACCTGCGGCGACAACGTTGCCCCCGTCGGGTTGTGCAGGGCGGAATTGGTGATGTAGAGGCGCGGCTTTTCGGTGGCAAGCACGGCCTCGAAGGCGGCGACATCAGGCCCGGTGATCGTATAGGGTACGCCGACGATCCTGACCCGGTGGGCGCGCAGCAGCGCCTGGAAATTGAAGTAACAGGGATCGTCGATCAGCACCGTATCGCCGGGCCGAAGCAGGAACCTGCATAACAGGTCGAGCGCCTGGGTGCCGGAACCGGTCAGCAACACCTGGTCGGGCGAGGCCTGAATGCCGTCTTCGGCGAAACGTGACAGCAGCAGCCGGCGCAGAAGAAGCGGACCACGCGTATTGCCGTAGTCCGACAGCAGGGCGTCATCGGCGCGCGACAGGCTGCGCAGCGCGCGCCGGAGTGCCGTGTTCGGCATCCATGCCGCCGGCAGCCAGCCGCAGCCGGGCTTCAGCACCGCGGCATCGGCATCGAGCGACTGACGGGAAACCCAGAACGGATCGACCGCCCGGTCGAGCGGTGCCGTAGCCTCGGCGAGCTTCAGCGGCGCCATTGCGCTGGTCGAGGCGCTGGTCGAGACATAAAAGCCCGAACCGCGTTGCGCCCGGATCAGGCCTTCCGCCGCCAGGCGGTCGTAAGCCTCGACCACGGTGGAGGGTGAAACGCCCATTGTGCCGGCAAAGCTGCGGATGGAGGGCAGGCGGTCGCCGGGACCGAGCACGCGACCGGCGATCCTTTGCCGGATGGCCGTCATCACTTCGCCGGTGCGCGTCTTGCTGTCCATGCTGGATGTTCCTCGAAGGATGAGTTGTATTGAGAACTGACCAATACAGTTTTGCCGAATTGTACTGAACTGTTTCTGTTTTCACCAGCGCGCTCGACCTAGGACGGGTACAGAAAGCGAGGACAAATGAAAACATCCATGGACGGCTGGGGCAGTGGTCTGCTCGGCGTGCTGATCTTCAGCGGATCACTGCCGGCGACCCGCATTGCGGTCGGCGTTTTTTCACCGCTGTTCCTGACCTCGGCCCGCGCCGTGATCGCAGCCCTTCTGGCCGCAGTCCTGCTGGTCCTCTGGCGCCAGACGCGGCCCGCGGGCCAGGACCTCGCTTCGCTTGTCATCGTTGCGCTCGGCGTTGTCATCGGTTTTCCGCTGTTGACCGCCTTGGCGCTGCAGACCATCACCGCGGCGCATTCGGTGGTTTTTGTCGGTCTGCTGCCGCTGATGACGGCAATTTTTGCGGTCATGCGCGGCGGCGAACGGCCGAAACCGTTGTTTTGGCTGTTTTCCGGCCTCGGCAGTGTGATCGTTGCCGGTTTCGCCTTGGTCACCGGTGACGCAACGTCAAGCATGGGCGATCTCTTGATGATCGCAGCCATCGTGCTCTGCGGACTTGGCTATGCTGAAGGCGCCAAACTGTCGCGCCGGCTCGGTGGCTGGCAGGTGATTTCCTGGGCTTTGCTGCTGTCGCTGCCGGTGATGCTGGCGCTGGCCTTTGTGACCTTGCCCGGCTGCTGGCAGGCGATCACCATGCCGGCATGGCTCGGGCTCGCCTATGTCTCGGTGTTCAGCATGCTGGTCGGTTTTGTCTTCTGGTATCGCGGCCTGGCGCTCGGAGGCATCGCCGCCGTCGGCCAGCTGCAATTGCTGCAGCCGTTTTTCGGCCTGGCCCTTGCCGCCACGCTGCTGCACGAACCGGTGAGTTTCGGCATGGTCGCCAGCACGGCTGCAATCGTGCTGTGTGTTGCCGGCGCGAAACGCTTCGCCAGGTAAGGCGGCGGCCAGTCAGGCAGACCCGCCACGCCAGCGTGCCGGTTTCCATGATTGACGCTTACGTGCACGTCAGATATTCTTGTCCTTCATAGCGCCCTGCCGGAATTTGCGCCTGTGGTGTCGCGCTTCGGCTCGACAATCAGGTTGGGTTTTGTCAAGGAGGTAGGCGAAAAGAACCGCCGCGCGGAGGAATGACGATGAGCACTGAGATGGAACTGCCGGAACGCGAAAGCATGGAATTCGACGTCGTGATCGTGGGCGCTGGCCCGGCCGGTCTGTCGGCAGCGATCCGGCTGAAACAGGTCAATCCGGATCTGACCGTCGTCGTGCTGGAAAAGGGTGCCGAAGTCGGTGCACATATTCTCTCGGGCGCCGTGGTCGATCCGATCGGCATCGACAAGCTGCTGCCCGACTGGCGCAATGAGGCCGATCATCCGTTCAAGACCCCGGTCACGGACGACCAGTTCCTGCTGCTCGGTCCGGCCGGTTCCGTCCGCCTGCCGAATTTTGCCATGCCGCCACTGATGAGCAATCACGGCAACTACATCGTCTCTCTCGGCAATGTCTGTCGATGGCTCGCCACCCATGCCGAAGCGCTGGGTGTCGAGATCTATCCGGGCTTTGCCGCGACCGAAGTGCTTTATAACGACGAAGGTGCCGTGATTGGCGTCGCCACCGGCGACATGGGCATCGAGAAGAACGGCGAGCCGGGTCCGGCCTATACCCGCGGCATGGAACTCATCGGCAAATATGTGCTGATCGGCGAGGGCGTGCGCGGATCGCTGGCCAAGCAGCTGATCGAAAAGTTCGATCTGTCGAAGGACAGCGACGTGCAGAAATACGGGATTGGTCTGAAGGAACTCTGGCAGGTCAAGCCCGAGCATCACAAGCCTGGTCTTGTGCAGCATTCTTTCGGCTGGCCGCTCGGCATGAAGACCGGCGGCGGCTCCTTCCTCTACCATCTCGAAGACAATATGGTCGCCGTCGGTTTCGTCGTGCACCTGAACTACAAGAACCCCTATCTTTATCCCTTCGAGGAATTCCAGCGTTTCAAGACCCATCCGGCGATCGCCAAGACCTTCGAAGGGGCGAAGCGCCTGTCTTATGGCGCGCGCGCCATCACCGAGGGCGGCTACCAGTCGGTGCCGAAGCTCTCCTTCCCGGGCGGCGCGCTGATCGGCTGTTCCGCCGGTCTCGTCAACGTGCCGCGCATCAAGGGCAGCCATAATGCCGTGCTGTCCGGCATGCTGGCAGCCGACAAGATTGCAGACGCGATTGCCGCCGGCCGCGCCAATGACGAGCCGATCGAGATCGAGAACGCATGGCGCTCCACCGATATCGGCCGTGACCTCAAGCGCGTGCGCAACGTCAAGCCCTTGTGGTCGAAGCTCGGCACCGTGCTCGGCGTCGCGCTCGGCGGCCTTGACATGTGGATCAACCAGATCTTCGGCACCTCGCCCTTCACCTTGAAACACGGCAAGACCGACGCCCAGTCGCTGGAGCCTGCGGCCAAGCACAAGCCGATCGCCTATCCAAAGCCGGATGGCGTCTTGACCTTTGACCGCCTTTCCTCGGTCTTCCTGTCCAACACCAACCACGAGGAGGACCAGCCGGTCCATCTCAAGGTCAAGGATATGGACCTGCAGAAGCGCTCCGAACTCGGCATCTATGCCGGCCCCTCAACCCGCTACTGTCCGGCCGGCGTCTATGAATGGGTGGAAAAGGACGGCGAGGACGTCTTTGTCATCAACGCGCAGAACTGCGTGCACTGCAAGACCTGCGACATCAAGGACCCGAACCAGAACATCACTTGGGTGCCGCCGCAGGGCGGCGAGGGGCCGGTTTATCCGAATATGTGATAAGAGAGGGGCGGCCGAGGGGCCGCCTCTTCAATCAAAGGTGCGCTGGTCGCCAGATATCAGTGCAAATAGACTGGCGCGCAGACATCGAGGTGCTGCGCTATTTGGTGGAGCCGCTTGTCGCGTGTCCACAGTTGATGTTCGCAAGACAGGGCAACGGATGCAATCAGGTGGGCATCCACATAGCCGATGCCGGTCCCAAACAGTTTCCGACTGCGGATCAAGTGGCGGACTTCAGCGTCCTCGGCTTTTGCGATCACCGGAAGATCCGCGAGCATGGTCATGACCTGATCGTATTGCGGTATGTGCCCTAGAGACAATTCCCCGACCACGAACGGATGGATGATCACATCCTCAGAATTCAGCAGGACCTGCAGTCCGGGGTCACCTGAGCGAAGGTGATCGATCCAGATCGAGCTGTCGGCGAGGATCATTCAGGCTCCACAGGTTCAAGGTGTCGTCGCGGTGGCGCCTCAAGGTCAGGTGCGCTTCCACCAAGCAAGGCCAGTCGTCGCGCCGCCTCGCGCTGAACGAGTGCTTGAAGCGCGATACGGACAAGGGTCGGCGTTTCCGAAACGCCCGTGTACTCGCGAGCCTTGGCAAGCAACTCGTCATCAATGCTGATGGTTGTTCGCATGATCGTCTCCTTCTGCATCAAAAATAGCATCAGACGATGTTTTGATCAATGCGGCGGATATCTGGGTTTCGCCTTCATTCTGCCACTCATCTTAACCCGCTTCTCCGGATTTAACCGGGTATTAACCATAAATTTCCTAGGCTTCTCGGCAGAAGAATCATCTCCGAGGACACCATCCATGACCATTTCCCGCCGCGGTCTGCTGCTTGGCCTGCCACTCTTCATTGCCGGCTGCCAGGCCGTTCCGAACCAGCAGGCCATGTATGGCGACGTGACGACCGAGCCTTTTCCCTTGAAGAAGGTGCCGCTCGACAAGATCAAGCCGGAACTGCGCCGTCAGGAAGTGGCCTACGAGACTGCCTATTCGGCTGGAACGGTGGTGGTCGATACGCCCGGACGCCGGCTCTACTACGTGCTGGGTGACGGTCGCGCCATGCGCTACGGCATCGGTGTCGGCCGCAACGGTTATGCGCTGGCCGGCAATGCCTATATCGGCCGCAAGGCGGAATGGCCGACCTGGACGCCGACGCCGAACATGATCCGCCGGGATCCGGAAAAGAACCTGAAATATGCCGGCGGTCTGCCGGGTGGTCCGAACAACCCGCTTGGCGCCCGCGCCATGTATCTCTATCGCGGCGGCAATGACACGCTGTTTCGCCTGCACGGCACCAACCAGCCATGGTCGATCGGCGAGGCCATGTCGTCCGGCTGCGTGCGCATGATGAACCACGACGTCATCGACCTCTATGCCCGCACCAGTGTCGGCGACAAGGTCGTCGTGCTGCAGGCGTGAGATCTACGCGCGCTTGCGCATCTGTGACGGACTGGTACCGGTCAAGCGCCGGAACATCGCGATAAAGGCGGAAGGGTTGCTGTAGCCCAGCCGTTCCGCCACCTGATGCACGCTTTCTCCCTCGTCCAGCAGCGCAAGGGCTGTCAGCAGCCTGAGGCGCTGGCGCCAGTCGTTGAATGACATGCCAAGCACCTCCTGGCAGCGGCGCGACAGCGTGCGTTCGGTGGTGCCGGCGCTTCGTGCCCATTCGGCAGCCGAGCGCTTGTCGCCCGGCGCTTGCTGCAATTGGCCGAACACGGGCCCCAGCAAGACATCGTCGGTGGTCGGCAGATATTGCACAAAATGGCGCGCTGCCCGCACCTGGTCGACGATCACCATAGCCAGCCGCAGATCTTCCGGCGCGCGGGGATGGCGGATGCCGCGCTGGTCGAAATCGGCGAGAACCGCTTTCAACAGGGCGCTCAGATCCAGTGTGCAGGGTTGCTGCGGCAGATCCGCGCAAAGCTCGGCGGCGATATGGGTCGTCACATAGAGCACGTCCTGCGGGTTGCTGGCGTCATGTTCGAATCCCGGCGGGATCCAGATCGCGTATTGCGGCGGCGACAGGAAGCGCACGCCTTCGATATTGATCTGGGCGATCCCTTGCAGGGCGTAGTTCAGTTCGCCCCACACCTGACGCTTGAGGGGGAAACCGGTGCCGCCTTTGTAGCGGACGGTCCGGAAGGACACCGGCCGGGGTGGCTCGCCGTCAATCCCTTCATGCGCATAGAGCATGGCCGTTCTCCGCAATTTTGTGTCTAAAATTCGTTATATAACGAAATCAGGACGTCTGCTAGAGCATGGTGCGATGATCGCCGCCATCAAGATTTGCGGTTCCGAAGATGAAGGCATGCAAGATGACAGCTCACGCGCAGCGGACAGATAGGACAAGCGGTGGCTTCTATCTTGCCCTGATGCCATTGCTGACCATGTTGATATGGTCGGGCAATACGATCGTCACCAAGGCATCGTCGGGCTTGATCGAACCGGCCTCGATCGCGTTCTATCGCTGGCTGATTGCCCTGGTGCTGCTGACGCCTTTTGTCATGCACGGCCTTTGGGGCAATCGCCGGGTGGCGCTCCGGCTCTGGCCGAAACTGGCCGTTCTCGGCATGCTGGGCATGGTGATCTACCAGAGCCTTGCCTATGAGGCCGCCAAGACCACGACGGCGCTCAACATGGGGCTTCTGGCGGCGCTGATGCCGCTGATCGCCATTTTTCTGGCATCGGCTTTCGCCGGCGAACGGCTGACCCGTTCGCGCATCTTCGGCGGAATTCTGTCGCTGCTGGGTGTGATCTATCTGATTTCCCACGGCGACCCGGTTCGGCTCTTGGCCGGCGGCCTTCATATCGGCGACGCGCTGATGATCGTCGCAATTATTGCCAATTCCTTCTATGGCGTCTTGCTCAAGCGCTGGGCGCTGCCGCTGCCGATGTGGCAGCAGATCTGGTGTCAGATCGCCGTGGCCACGGCTTTCCTGTTGCCGCTCTGGCTGCTCAGCGACATCAGTCCGCTCACGCAACAGAACCTACCACTGGTCCTGTTTGCCGCCATTCCGACATCGCTTCTGGCTCCGTTCTGCTGGATGATTGCCGTGCGTGAATTGGGGGCTGCCCGCAGTGCGCTTTATATCAATCTGCTGCCGCTGCTGGTGGCGGCGCTGGCATGGTTGCTGCTCGGCGAAACGCTGGCGTTTTTCCATCTGGTCGGCGGCGGCATGGCGCTGGCCGGCGTGGCGATCGGCATGCGCCAGCCGTCGGGCCAGGGTCTCGACGCCGCGGCCAGGGATCCGCTTTCTCAAGGCGCCGCGCTCGACCGGCGGCGGAACTGGCGCAGCCGGTGATCGGCAGTTTGGGCAACGGACGACTGTCGTGACGCGTGTCGTCAACGATGGGGCTTGTCGCAGCGAGCCGCCACGCATGGGGCGGCGGCTCGCCTTCAACGTCATCAGTCGGCAAAGCCTTCGAGCACGACCTTGCCCCGCATGCGACCGCTTTCGACCTGCGCATGCGCCTCCCTCAAGGTTGCGGCGTTGATCGGCCCGAGAACGGTGTTGAGGGTCGTCCGCAGGGCGCCGCTGTCGACCAGCTGGGCGACATGGTTCAGCAGCTTGTGTTGCTCGATCATGTCCGGCGTCCCGTAGATCGAGCGGGTAAACATCAATTCCCAGATCAGCGACACGGCCTTCGACTTGAAGGCCATGATGTCAAAAGCCTGATCGAAGTCGTCGATCAGCACCAGACGGCCTTGAGGAGCGATGATCTCGGCCAGATCAAGCCGGTGCTGGACGCTGTGCGTGATGGAAAAGATGAAGCCGGGAGCGCCGATGCCCAGTGCTGCATATTCCGCCGCCAGCGGCTTGCTGTGATCGATGACATGGTCGGCCCCGAGCGACCTTGCCCAATCGGCCGTTTCCGGGCGCGATGCCGTGGCGACGACCGTCAAATCGGTCAGTTGCTTGGCGAGCTGGATTGCGATCGAGCCGACGCCGCCGGCGCCGCCGGTGATCAGCAACACCCGGGCAGCACCCGGCACCGGCTGATCGACCCGCAGCCGGTCGAACAGCGCCTCATAAGCGGTGATTGCGGTCAGCGGCAATGCCGCCGCCTCGGCAAAGCTCAGGCTCTGCGGCTTCATCCCGACAATCCGCTCGTCGACCAGATGATATTCCGCGTTGGTTCCGGGGCGACCGATGGCACCGGCATAATAGACGGCGTCGCCGGGCTGGAAGAGTGTGACATCGGGTCCAACGGCGGTCACCACACCGGCCGCATCATAGCCGAGGATCCGCGGCTGGCCGTCCGGCGGCTGATGACTGCGGCGGACCTTGGTGTCGACCGGGTTGACCGAGATGGCCTTGACGGCAACCAACAGGTCGTGACCGTGGGCCACGGGCATGGGCAGGTCGAGATCGACCAGGGCTGTTTCGGATGTAATGGGCTGCGGAGCGTAAAAACCGATGGCGCGCATGGAGGTCTCCTGTCAAGTTTGCACAGCGCCGTTTAACGACGTAGGCTTGAACAGCGCAAGAATGCACAAATTGTGTCTATAGGCACAAAATAGGCCCTTACTACCCAAAAGGATACCGTCAATGTCAAAGCCGCGGGCCAAGATGATCACCCACTTCCCGGGTTGCCCAGTGGAGACGACGCTCGGCTTTATTGATGGGAAATGGAAAGGTGTCATCCTTTACCACCTGCTGATCGCCGACAGCAGCCTGCGTTTCAGCGAGTTGCGCCGCAGATTGCCCGCCGTCACCCAAAGAATGCTGACCAAGCAGCTGCGTGAACTCGAGGAGCAGGGATTGGTGACGCGCACGGTCTTTCCTGTCGTTCCGCCGCGGGTCGACTACGGGCTGACCGCGCTTGGTCACAGCATGCGTCCGGTGATCCAGGCGCTTGAGCAGTGGGGAAGCCGCCACATTGTCTGCGAGGACGGCACGCAGCGCGTGGTCCATCCCGATGACGTCCCGCAGGCTGCGTCAGCCGCGTGACGTGCGTTTTTCCAGCGCTACCGAAATCAAGAAGATGATGAGGCCGAGCGCCGACAGCACGGCGCCGACAAAGCCGGTCGCGCCGTAGCCGTAGCCCGCTGCAATCACCATGCCGCCGAGCCAGGCGCCGAGCGCATTGGCGATGTTGAAGGCGGAATGGTTGGTGGCGGCCGCCAGCGTCTGGGCGTCGGCTGCCACATCCATCAGGCGGGTCTGCACGGCCGGACAGGCGGCAAAGCCGCAGCCGGTGAGGAAAACGCAGACACACAGCATGATCGGGTTATGCGCCGTCAGCGAGAAGATCGCCATCAGCACGACGTTGAAGGCGAGCACGCCGCCGATCGTGCCGTTGAGTGAATAGTCGGCCATGCGCGAGCCCAGTACATTGCCGACATTCATGCCGATCCCGAACAGCGCCAGCACGACGGCGACCATGGCGGTCGGCAGTCCTGCGGTGTCGGTTGTCGTCTTGGCGATATAGCTGAAGATCGAAAACATGCCGCCAAAGCCGACGGCGGCCACGGCAAGCGAGAGCCAGACCTGCAGGCGCCCGAAGGCGCTCAATTCGCGGCGGATGCTGGCGCCTGCCGCAACTTCATCCTTGGGCAGATAGATCGCAATCAGCGCAACGGTCAGGCCGGCGATGGCAGCCACCATGAAGAAGGCCGCCCGCCAGCTCATCATCTGGCCGAGGAAGGTCGCGATCGGCGTGCCGATCAGCGTGGCAATGGTCAATCCGAGCATGACGCGGCCAACGGCGCGAACCCGCCTGTGCGGCGGCGCCATCGAGGCGGCAACAAGCGCCGCGACACCAAAATAGGCGCCATGCGGCAGGCCGCTGATGAAGCGCAATGCGGTGAAGGAGAGGAAACCGGGCGCCATGGCGCTGGCGAAATTGCCGATGGCAAACAGGCCCATGAGCATGAGCAGCAAGGTCTTGCGCGGCAGCTTGGCGGCAAGGGCCGCGATGATGGGTGCGCCGATGACCACGCCGAGCGCATAGGCGCTGATGACATTGCCGGCCTCCGGCACGCTGACCTGGTAGGTGGTGGCGACTTCCGGCAACAGGCCCATGATGACGAATTCGCCGGTGCCGATGCCAAAGCCGCCGGCGGCCAGCGCAATTTCGATCAGCAGGATGGTGGCGGGTGCCAGCTGCGCCGGATCGACCCGGCTGTCGGCGAGGGAACGGTCGGCGGTCGTGCAATCGGTCATCAAAATACCACAGGCGCCGACCGGGAGCGACGGCGCAAAAGGCTTCATCAGAAGCAGGGAAGGGAAGGCGATCCGTGATGGACCGAAGCAGAGGCAGAATTGTTATTTATCATATCAGTGTGCACTGCGGCAAAGGCTTTTGTCCGTGCCCTTGAATTTTACCCGATCGGACGCGATCTGTTGCGATAAGGAAACATTTGCCGAAATGGCGCGTTGTCGAAGGCTGCGGCGCATGATGGCGCTGTGAAAGGACGAAATGAAGATCACGGCTGTACTCAATCGCGACGGTGGTACCTTCAAGACCACGGACATGCAGGCCTATTGCGCCAGTGCCGTCAAGGCGTTTGCGGCCAAGGGGCATGATCTCGATTGCGTCGTGGTCGGAGGTGACGAGGTCGTCTCGGCGCTGGAAACAGCCAGCACATCCGGCGCTGATGCACTGGTGGCAGGCGGCGGCGATGGCACCATTTCGGCCGCTGCCGGCATCGCCTGGAAGACTGGCCTGCCGCTCGGCGTTGTTCCTGCCGGAACGATGAACCTGTTTGCCCGTTCCCTGAAACTGCCGCTCGACATCTGGAAGGTGCTCGACACGCTGGCCGATACGCAGGTTCAGTCCGTCGACATCGCGACGGCCAACGGACGTCCCTATGTGCACCAGTTTTCAGCAGGCCTTCACGCGCGCATGGTGCGCATGCGCAATTCGATGAATTTTGCTTCCAAGCTTGGCAAGATGCGCGCCAGCACCAATGCCGCCTTTGGTGTGATGCTCGACCCGCCGCGTTTCGAAGTGATCTTCGATATCGATGGGGACGGGCGTAGCGAAGAACGACCGGTTTCGGCGATCTCGGTCTCCAACAATCCGCTCGGCAACAATGCCTTGTTCTTCGCCGATGACCTGACCACCGGAAAGCTCGGCGTCTACCTTGCCGATCCGCTCGAACCGACCGGTGTCTTCGCGCTGGCATTTGATATCATGCGGGGACGGTTTACCGACAATCAGGCGGTGACGGCAACGACGGCCAATGTTCTGCGGCTGCATTTTCCCAAGCATCGGCAGGGCGCCGCCTGCGTTCTCGACGGGGAGCTGCTGCGCATGCCGCGCGACGTCGAGATCAAGATCCATGCAGGCGAGCTGAAGGTGTTCGTGCCGGCGACGGCGTAGGGGCGGTCTTCTAGCCAGCAAACGCTGCAGCTGTGCGCGATACCCCCCTCTGCCCTGCCGGGCATCTCCCCCTCAAGGGGGGAGATCAGATGGAGTGGCCATTGCGCCAAGGCAGATCGAAAAATCCAGTCTTCAGCCTATCGGCAAAAGCATGGCGCCCCTGCGCGTCGGGCAATCTCCCCCCTTGAGGGGGAGATGTCGGCGTAGCCGACAGAGGGGGGTACCCTCTGGGCAGGCAACTCCCTACGCGAACGCCGCGGCGATCAGGGCCTTGGTATATTCCTCGGCCGGGTGATCGAAGATCGCTTCGGTATTGCCCTGTTCGACGATCTTGCCGTTCTTCATCACCACCACATGATCCGACATCGCCCTGACCACCGAAAGGTCATGGCTGATGAAGACATAGGACAGGCCATGCTTGGCCTGCAGATCACGCAGCAGTTCGATGACCTGCAATTGCACCGATCGGTCGAGCGCCGAAGTCGGCTCGTCGAGGATGATGACCTTCGGCTTGAGGATAATCGAGCGGGCAATGGCAATGCGCTGGCGCTGTCCGCCGGAAAACTCGTGCGGATAGCGGTTGCGGGCCGCCGGATCGAGGCCGACTTCGAGGAGGGCGGCGATCGCCCGCTTGTCGCGGTCGGCCTTGCTCAGTTGCGGCTCGTGCACATAGAGGCCTTCGGTGATGATTTCCCCGACTGTCTGGCGTGGCGACAGCGAGCCGTAGGGGTCCTGGAACACCAGCTGCATCTGCCGGCGATAGGGACGCATCTGGCTGCGGTCGAGCATCGAGATATCCGTGCTTTCGAAGCGGTAGCGACCGTCCGAGGCCAGCAGGCGAAGCAGGGCGCGCCCGAGCGTCGACTTGCCCGAACCGGATTCGCCCACAACGCCGATGGTCTGGCCCTGGCGCAGGGTCAGGCTGACATTGTCGACGGCCCGGAACGTCTTTGTGCCCCTGAACAGGAAACCGCCGCCGATATTGAAGTCGACGACCACATTGCGGCCTTCGAGCATGATCGGCGCGTCATCGGCCGGTGGTGTCTTGACGCCATGCGGCTCGGCCGCCAGCAGCATCTTGGTGTAATCCGCCGTCGGCCGCTCGAAGATCTCTTCGCGCGAACCCTGTTCGACGACCTCGCCGCGCCGCATGACGACAACGCGGTCGGCGACATGCTTTACCACACCGAGGTCATGGGTGATCAGCACGATCGCCATGCCGAAACGCTTCTGCAGGTCGGCGAGCAGGTCGAGGATCTGCGCCTGGATCGTAACATCGAGCGCCGTGGTCGGCTCGTCGGCGATCAGCACGTCGGGCTCGTTGGCCAATGCCATCGCGATCATCACGCGCTGACGCTGGCCGCCCGACAGCTCGTGCGGATAGCTGTCGATGCGCCGGTTCGGGTCGGGGATGCCGACCAGATTGAGCAGTTCCATCACGCGCACCCGCGCTTGGCTCTTGCTCATGCCACGGTGGTAGCGCAGCGGTTCGGCGATCTGCTTGCCGATCGTATAGAGCGGATCGAGCGAGGTCATCGGTTCCTGGAAGATCATGGTGATCTTCGAACCGCGGATGCCATTGAGTTCCCGGAGACCGGCATGGGCAAGGTCGGTCGCGCCGTAGAACGCCGAGCCCTCGACCCGGCCGTTCGATGCGAGCAGGCCCATGATGCCCATCATCGTCTGGCTCTTGCCGGAGCCGGACTCGCCGACGATGGCGAGCGTCTCGCCCTTTTTGACGTCGAAGGAGACACCCTTCACCGCCTGCACATCACCATCGGGCGTCGTAAAGGTCACCTTGAGGTCGCGGACGGCCAGCACATTGGTCATTTCAGTCTTGTCCATGCTTATCGGTCCTTCGGATCAAGCGCATCGCGCAGGCCGTCGCCAACGAAGTTGAGGGCAAACAGCGTGATGACGAAGAAGATCGCCGGGAAGATCAGCAGCCACGGCGCGCTCTGCATGTTCTTCGTGCCTTCCGAGATCAGCGTGCCCCAGCTGGCCAGCGGCGCCTGGACGCCGAGGCCGAGGAAGGACAGGAAGCTTTCGGTCAGGATCACCTGCGGCACCACGACGGTGACGAAGACGATGACCGGGCCGACCGTGTTCGGGATGATGTGGCGGCGGATGATCTGCCAGTCGGTCAGGCCAAGCGCCTGCGCCGCGCCGACGAATTCCCGACGTTTCAGGGACAACGTCTGGCCGCGCACGATACGGGCCATTTCCAGCCATTGCACCGCGCCGATGACGGCAAAGATCAGCACGATCGACCGGCCGAAGAAAACCACCAGCACGACGACGAGGAAGACGAAGGGCAGCGAATAGATGATCTCGACGAAGCGCATCATGACGTTGTCGACGCGGCCGCCGATATAGCCCGATGTCGCGCCATAGACCACGCCGATACCGAGCGACACGAGCGAGGCGGCAAGGCCGACGGCGATCGAGATCTGCCCGCCGAGCATGACGCGCACCAGAAGGTCGCGGCCATTGCTGTCGGTGCCGAAGAGGAAATACTGCTGATTGACCGAGCCGGTCAGCGTCATCGACAGCTGGTCCGGCGATGTTTCGGCAACCGTGGTGTTCTTGAACTCGTTGACGCGGTCGAAATAGCGCACGGAGCGCGGATCGATCGGCCGGGTCGACGTTACCTTGGCGGTGAACACGCCGCTCTCGATCTCGAAGCTTTCGAGCGTCAGGCGCGCACGCTTGGCAGTGCTTTCGGCAACCTCGGTCAGCGTCTGCGGATCCGGCCGCGGTGTCAGGCTCGGGGGGATCGAGACATAGGACGGGAAGACCTCGTCATAGGTATGCGGCGAGACGAGCGGACCGGCAAACGAGAAGATGCAGATCAGCAGCAAAGCGAAACAGCCGGCCATGGCCGCCTTGTTGCGCCGGAAGCGCATCATCGCAAGCTGGCCGAGGCTGCGGCCCTCGACGGTGGGGGCAAGAGTTGTGGTTGTATCAGTCATGGCGGACCCTCGGATCGAGCAGGCCATAGGCGATGTCGACCAGCAGGTTAAAGACGATCACGAACACGGCGACGAGAATGACCGTGCCCATGACCAGGGGATAGTCGCGGTTGAGCGCGCCGAGCACGAAATAGCGGCCGACCCCGGGAATGGTGAAGATGCTCTCGACCACGGCAGAACCCGTAAGCAGGGCGGCAGCGCAGGGGGCGAGATACGACACGACCGGCAGCATGGCGCCGCGCAGCGCATGGGTGATGACCACGACCCGCGAGGGCAGGCCATAGGCGCGGGCGGTGCGGATATGGTCCGTATGCAGGGCCTCGATCATCGAACCGCGGGTGAGGCGGGCAAAGACCGCGAGCTGCGGCAGAGCGAGTGCGGTCATCGGCAGGATCAGGTTACGGGCCGAACCGTCACCCCAGCCACCGGCCGGCAACCACGACAGCATCACGGCAAAGATCAGCGTCAGGACCGGGCCGACGACGAAATTGGGCACGGTGACACCGACGGTAGCAAAGGCCATCAGGCCGAAGTCGAGCGCGCTGTTCTGGCGAAGGGCGGCAATGGTGCCGAGCGTCACACCGCCGATCAGGGCGATCAGGATGGCATAGAGACCGAGTTCGACCGAATAGGGCAAGGCCTTGCCGATCAGTTCGGAAACCGTGTTGTCCTTGTAGATGAAGCTTGGACCGAAATCGCCGGTCGCGGCATTGCCGATATAGTTGACGTATTGGCGCCACAGCGGCTGGTCGAGCTTGTAGGTGGCCATGATGTTGGCCATCGTTTGCGGCGGAAGCGGGCGTTCGAGATTGAACGGACCACCGGGCGCGAAACGCATCAGGAAGAACGAGATCGTCACGACGACGAACACCGTGGGTACGGCGCTCAGAAGTCGGCGCAGGACAAATGAGATCATGGTGAAAAAGATGACGCGCGACAGCCATCATGCTGCCGCGCGCCATTCCCTATGTTTGTTATTCGGAAACGCTGAGGAACTTCGACAGGTGTTCGTTCACCGGATTGTCGCCCCAGCCCGAAACGCGCGAGGAAACCAGCCACAGATTGGCGTTGTTCATCAGCGGCGCGATCGGCTGATCATTCATGAGAATGGTTTCAGCCTTCTTCATTTCTTCCATGCGCTTGGCCGGATCGCGCTCCTCGTAGGATGCCTTCATCAGCGCATCGAATTCTTCGTTCTTGTACTTGCCGTAGTTGAACGTGACGTTGCTGCCGACGTTCAGCGCCAGGAAGTTTTCCGGGTCGGCATAGTCGGCTGTCCAGCCGGCGCGCGCAACGTTGAACTTGCCGCCTTCCTGCAGGTAGGCGTAGTGCGAGGCAACGTCGAGATTGACCAGCGAGACCTTGGCGCCAAACGTGTTCTTCCACATGTCGGCGACGGCGGTTGCGACGCGTTCGTGGTTGGCATTGGTGTTGTAGCGGATCTCGATTTCGAGCGGCTTGCCGCCTTCACCGTAGCCGGCGGTCTTCATCAGCTCGACAGCCTTGTCTTCGCGGTCGATCTGCGACAGCGCTGCGAAATCCGGCTGCGGACCCTGGCCGTAGCCCTCAAGGCCCGGCGGCACGAGGTTGTAGGCCGGAAGCTGGGCGCCGGCATAGATTTCCTGGGCGAGGAAGTCGCGGTCGACCGCCATCGACAGCGCGCGGCGAACGTTGACGTCGTTGTACGGCGGCTCGCGGTTGTCGAAGACATAGTAATAGGTGGCGAGACCCGGGGTGACATGCACCTGGTCGCTGTAGCTTTCGCGTAGGCGTTTGATCTGGTCGGCCGAGAAGTTGTAGACGAGGTCAAGTTCCTTGGCCTCGAAGCGACGGACAGATGCGGCATCGTCGTCGATCGGGTAGAAGATCACCTTGTCGAGCTTGACGTTGGCGGCATCCCAGTACTTTTCGTTCTTCACCACGGTCAGGGTGTCGTTCGGGACGTGAGCCTGCAGGACGAAGGCGCCGTTGGAGACCATGTTGCCCGGCTTGACGAACTGGTCGCCGAACTTCTCGAAATTGGCCTTGCTGAGCGGCAGGGCGGTGTAGTGAGCGAGAAGCTGCAGGAAGAACGGCGTCGGGCGCTCGAGCGTGATCTCGACGGTCTTGGCGTCAATCGCCTTGATGCCGAGCTGGTCGATCGGCACTTCTCCCTTGTTGGCCTTTTCGGCATTCTTGATCGGGTAGAGGATGTTGGCGTATTCGGCCGCCGTCTTCGGATCTTCGAGGCGACGCATGGCAAAGACGAAGTCTTCAGCCGTTACCGGCGAGCCATCCGACCAGTTTGCATTGTCGCGGATCTTGAAGGTGTAGACGGTTTCGTCGTCCGAAACGGTCCAGCTTTCAGCCGTGCCGGGAACGATCTTGCCATTGGCGTCATAAATCGTCAGGCCTTCGAACAGGTCACGGACCACGAAGCCTTCGATGTCGATCGATATATGGGCATAGTCGAGTGTCTGCGGTTCGCCGGCATTGCCGCGATGAAGGACGGCTTCGGCGAAGGCCGGAGCGGCGCTCATGAGCATGGTACCGAACAGAAGCGAGGTCGCCAGTTTTTGCATTTTTGTCATTTTGTTCTCCCCTTTCAGGCGTGATGGAAGGCCGAAACAGACGAGAAAAAGACAAGAAATACAAGAGGCCAATTTTAGGGCACTGGGCAGAATTGATCGAAGTCAGTGCAAACGCACGATTTCAAACGTAAATTTGATTTTGGCGCAATCAATGAAAAGATTGCGTCGCAATCACGACATCTTTGGTTGCCTGATAAAATTGGTATTGTTGATATCTATCACAGCCGAGCCAGATACGTCTGGTAGTCGAAGCTGGACACCGTGCGCAGATAGGCGATTGCCTCCTTGCGTTTGGTATCGCCATAGAGCTTCTGGTAGCCGGCGCCGAAGACATCGGCGATAAAGGGCGAGTTCCGGAAACGGTCGACGGCGGTCAGAAAGTCATGCGTCAGCATGGCCGGGTTTTCCGGCGCGCTGGTCGGCGTCGTGACCGGGCCGGGATCGAGATCCTCGTCAAGGCCGAGCAGCATGCCGCCGAGGATGGCAGCCAGCAGCAGATGCGGATGGGCGTCCGCACCGGCGACGCGATGTTCGACGCGGGCGGCGGGGCCGTCCTTGTCGGGAATGCGCACGGCGGTGCCGCGGTTGCCGAAGCCCCAGTCGACCTTGTCGGGGGCAAATGAGCCAGGCTGGAACCGACGGTAGGAATTGGCCAGCGGCGCAAAGATCAGCTGCGCATCCTGCATGGTCTGTAGCATGCCGGCGGTCACCGAGCGCAGCTTCACCGGATCGCCGCCCTTGGCGTCGAGGATATTTTTGCCATCCTTGTCGATGATCGAGGCATGCACATGCAGGCCCGATCCTGCCTGGTCGCCATAGGGCTTGGCCATGCAGGTCGAGCGCAGGCCGAGGCGGCGCGCGGCGAAATCGACGACGCGCTTCAGGTAGATACAGTCGTCGGCGGCAGCGAGCGCATTCGGCTTGTGCAGCAGGTTGACCTCGAACTGGCCGGGGCCGAATTCGGCCGTCGTCGCATCGGCCGGCAGGCCCATGTCGTCGCAGTAGCGGCGGATGATATCGAGATATTCGGCCATCGCCGCCGTGGCACTCATGTCGTAGAGCTGGAAGCCGTTCGGCTCGCCGCGATAGGTCAAGGCCTGTGGTGGTCTTGGCTTGCCGGTCTCGCGCCAGTCGTCCTCGATGACGTAGAATTCGAGTTCCGTGGCAACCACCGGCGTCAGGCCACGTTCCTCGTAGCGCTTCAGCACACTGGCGAGAATGGCGCGCGGGCAGATGAAATGTGGTTCGCCTTCCAGCGTGTGCATGGTGGCGAGCACCTGCTTCGAGCCGGCCGGGCCCCAGGGCAGGGTGGTGAGCGATCCCTTGTCCGGCACGCAGATGCCATCCGGATCGCCGAGCGTCAGCGACAGGCCGGTAATGTCGTCATTGTCGTCGCCCCAGATGTCGAGCGACTGGGTAGAGGCGGGCAGCCGCACCGTGTTTTTCCACACCTTGTCCTCCGCGCCGAGCGGGATCATCTTGCCGCGCAGGTCGCCGTTCATGCCGACAAGCAGCACCTCGATGCGTGCGGAAGGATCGGCGGCGTTGAGATCGGCGGCCTCGGTCTGTGCGGTCATGCGGGTGGACTTTCATGGGCTCGATGGGAACGGTTTTGGCCGTAGAAACGCGGCACGCGGTGCCTTGCCAAACACGTTTTGGAAGGTCATGTTCGTAGCCGATAAAGTTCCGCCTTTCAATGCGGAGGCAGGCGCCCGACCGGACCAAGATTGGCCGGGCGGGCGTTCCCGTCGCTTCCGGCAAGGATCAGAAACCATGAACAAGATTGCCTCCGCCGTTTCCAATCTCGGTGCCATTGATGCCGCCCACCACCTGCATCCCTTCTCCAATATGAAGAAGCTGAATGCCGAAGGCACCAAGATCATCAACCGTGCGGATGGAGTGCATATCTGGGATTCGACCGGCAAGAAGTATCTCGACGCCTTTGCCGGCCTGTGGTGCGTCAATGTTGGTTATGGTCGCAAATCGATTGCTGATGCGGCCTATGCGCAGATGCAGGAATTGCCTTACTACAACACCTTCTTCGGCACCACGACGCCGCCGACCACGCTGCTCGCCCAGAAGGTGGCGGAAAAGGCCGGCAAGACGCTGAATCACGTCTTCTTCTCCAATTCCGGATCGGAAGCCTCCGACACCTGGTTCCGCATGGTCCGCGTCTACTGGAAGGCGCTCGGCCATCCGACCAAGACGCAGGTGATCGCCCGCAAGAACGGCTATCACGGCTCAACGGTTGCCGGCGCCTCGCTCGGCGGCATGAAATGGATGCACGAACAGGGCAACTTGCCGATCGAGGGCATCCATCACATCAATCAGCCCTATTGGTATGGCGAGGGCGGCGAGCAGACGCCGGAAGACTTCGGCCTGAAGGTTGCCCGCGAACTTGAAGAAAAGATCATCGAACTGGGCGAGCAGAATGTCGCGGCTTTTGTCGCCGAGCCGATCCAGGGCGCCGGCGGCGTCATCGTGCCGCCCTCAACCTATTGGCCGGAGATCAAGCGCATCTGCGCCAAGTATCAGATCCTGCTGGTGGCCGACGAAGTGATCTGCGGCTTTGGCCGTCTCGGCACTTGGTTTGGTCACCAGTATTACGATTTCGAACCGGATCTGGCGCCGATCGCCAAGGGCCTGTCGTCGGGTTACCTGCCGATCGGCGGCGTGCTGGTATCGGACCGTGTGGCGCAGGTGATGATGGACGAGGTCGGTGACTTCTATCACGGCTATACCTATTCCGGTCATCCGGTGGCGGCAGCCGCAGCCCTCGAGAACATCCGCATCATCGAGGAGGAAGGCCTGGTCGAGCGCGTGCGCGACGATGTCGGCCCCTATCTGGCCGAGGCGCTTGCCTCCTTGGCCGATCACGATCTGGTCGGCGAAGCCGTCAGCGTCGGCCTGATGGGCGCCGTGCAGATCACCGCCGACAAGGCGACCCGCCGCCGGTTCGTCAAGCCGGACGACACGGGCACCGCCGTGCGCAACCAGTGCGTCAATGCCGGTGTCGTGCTCAGAGCCACCGGCGACCGCATGCTGTTTTCGCCGCCCTTGATCATTTCACGCAGCGAGATCGACCAGGCGGTCGGCGCCTTGCGCAACGGTCTCGACTGGCTGAAGGACAATCGCGGCGAGGGTTGAGGCGTTCGTTGGAACGACGAGCGCTATTCCGGCAAGGAGCGAGCCGATAGTGGACGAGAGCACGAGGAAAGCAGCAAAGGCCGCCAAAACCTTGCCGGCCAAAACGGCTGGATCGGCAACGGCACAGCCCCATGCCGGGGTCGACGTTCGACTGCTGTCGGGGGGCAATCCGCAGATCGCCAAGGGCGATGGTGACGCGCCTGTGCAAGCCTATATTGCCGCCATGCCCGGCTGGAAAAGCGATCTTGGCAGACGTATCGACGCTCTCATCGAGAGTGTGGTGCCAGGAGTAAGCAAGGCGGTAAAGTGGAATACGCCCTTTTATGGGGTGGAAAGCGGTCGCTGGTTTCTCGCGTTCCACTGCTTCACCAAATACCTGAAGGTCACATTCTTCGACGGCACGTCCTTGCAGCCACCGCCGCCCGGCAAATCAAAGCAGGCGACGGTGCGTTATCTCGACATCTACGAGGGCGATCATTTCGACGAGGCACAGTTCCTCGATTGGGTGGATCAAGCCAGCCGCTTGCCTGGCGAACGTCTGTAAACGTCAAGCGGCGACCGTCGCAGACGCCGTCACGGCATGAACTGACCGCCGTTCACGTCCACCGTCTGGCCGGTGACATAGCCCGACAGCATATCCGAGGCGAGAAACAGATAGGCGCCGACGCAGTCCTCGGATGTGCCCGCTCGCTTCAGCGGCACGGCGGCTGCGACCTGCTCGGCCTGGCCGGGCAGGGCATAATGGTCCTGGAACGGTGTCGCGATGAAGCCGGGGGCCACGGCATTGACACGCACATTGTATTTGCCGAATTCCAGCGCCATGCCCTTGGTGACCGCGCCGACAAAGGCCTTGGACGAGCCATAGACGCCGGAGCCTGCGGTCCCGCCGGTGCGGGCCGCGACCGAAGTTGTGTTGATGATGAAGCCGCCCTGTTTCTTCAGGTGCGGCAGCGCCGCCTGGCTGGTGGAAATGACCGAGCGGGCATTGACGTCCATCACCTTGTCGTAATGCGCGTCCGTCATCTCCTCGTAGGCGACGCGGGCGATCATGCTGCCGGCATTGTTGATCAGGCCGTCGATCCGGCCAAATGCCTGCGCCATCTTGTCGACGGCCGCCGCCATGTCCGCGGAGTTCGCCGCATCCGCCTTGAGGGTGACGACCTTGCCGCCCGATGCCGTGATCTCGCCGGCGATCGCCTCGGCCGCAGCGCCATTGGAATTGTAGTGCAGCCCGATCAGGGCGCCCTGGGCGGCGAATGCGCGGGCCAATGCCGCACCGATGCCGCTTGAGGCGCCGGTAATCAGCACGGCCTTGCCGGAGAGGTCTGGAATGACGAGGTCGGGAATGATGGGCGTGTTGGTCATGCGGCAGTCCTCCTGTTGTCGGACAAGCTTAGACCGGTCACGCCGTCACTTGGCAAGACCGGTCTGAAGAATATCCGCATCCCGATGCGTGGAGCGGATGCGGCAGTCTCAAGCGGCTTGCCACGCGAAGGGCAGGGGCGCCTCGCGGAAGGCAAAGCGGTCGAGATGGCTGGAGACCACGCCCTTCATCCGTTCGAGCACCTCCGCCTGCTCGCCCTCGATGACGACGGTCAGGCCGGTCTCATCCGAGGTCATGGTCGCGACCGCTTCCGAAAACTTGACGACACCCTTGTTGTCGGTCAGTTCGACCTCCAGCTTGTGTGCCCAGTGCTTGCACAGTTGCTGGACATATTTCCAGCCGTGTTCCGTGGCAACCGTTGCCGTTACTTTCGCCATGTTCAGAGCCTTTCGATCTTGCTCGCCGCCTCGTCGAGAATGCGGGCTACTTCCAGTTGGGTTTCGCGTGTCACGCCGTCAAGGGCGAGGCGGTCCTGCAGGGCGGCGCGGAGATTATGCATGGCACGGCGAACCGGTGCCGCATCGGTGCGTTCGGTGACCTTGGCAAGGGCAGTCAACCGCGCCATGGCGGTCGCAACCTCGTCGGCGCGCTCGATCAGATGCTGGCGACCGGCATCGGAGATGCCGAGCAGCTTGCGTGTGCCGTCGCTCGCCTGCTCGTCGGCAAGGCCCATGTCGAGCAGTAGGGTCATCGTCGGATAGACCACACCAGGGCTTGGTGCATAGGCGCCACCGGACAGGGTTTCGATTTCGCGGATCAGGTCGTAGCCATGGCGCGGCTGTTCCTCGATCAGCTTCAACAGCACGAGGCGCAACTCGCCGCTCTCGAACATCCGGCGACGTTCGCCGCCGCGCCCGCGTGGGCCACCTTCCGGCCTGCCACCGTAGGGGCCGCCAAATGGCCCGCCATGGCGCATGGCATGGAAGGCTTCGCGCATCGCCTGCATGGGTCCGTCGCGCCCGTGGCGCTCACAATTGGAATGTCTCATTGTCGGTTCTTTCTGATAGGTTTCAACTGCATCTAAGATATATCTTAGTTCGATCGTTGCAAGAGGCTTCACGATTAAATCTCAGACAGGTGCAGGCAAGGGCGCGCGGAACGCTTTCGGCTGACATGGCCTTGGCCTATCGTTCGTTATAGCCCACGCGATTCAGACTCGGCGTGGCAAGCAGGATATCGGGAGACGACGACATGAGTGATAAGCGCCACGAGTATAAGGTGACGGTCACCTGGCAGGGCAATACCGGAACCGGCACATCCGGCTACCGTGATTACGGCCGCGACCATGTGATCTCGGCGGACGGCAAGCCGGACATTTTGGCCTCGTCGGACGTTGCCTTTCGCGGCGATCCGGCCCGCTGGAACCCGGAGGATATGTTCCTCGCCTCGCTGTCGGCCTGCCACAAGCTCTGGTACCTGCATTTCTGCGCCGTTTCCGGCGTCATCGTCACCCACTACGAGGATCATGCCGAAGGCGTGATGGAGATCGATGCGGAAGGGACGGGCCGCTTTACCGATGTGCTCTTGAAGCCGCGCGTGACGATCAAGGCCGGCACCTATCCCGATATCGCCGCTGAGCTGCATGCCGAGGCGCATGAGAAGTGTTTCATTGCCAATTCGGTCAATTTCCCCGTTCGCTGTCAGGCCGAGATTATCGAGGCGTGACAGTCCCGCCGATCTGCAGACTCTGCGGTTTCCCCCAGCCCACGCGGGTCAACGATCCTGTTCCTTCCCGTCGGTCCTCTGCATTGCCTTGACGAAGTCGATAAAGGCACGAAGCGGCGCTGGAACCAGCCGCCTGCCGGGATAGTACAGAAACGGGCCTGAGAAATTCAGCCACCAAGGCTCCATGACCGGCTCGAGTGTGCCGTTTTCGAAGTGCGGGCGGAGCCAGTCCTCGAAAAGGTAGATAATGCCTGTGCCCGCGACAGACGCCGCCACTGCAAGATCGGAGCCGCCGCCAGATTGGACCAGGAGTGGACCGGATGTGTTGACGACCATCGATTCGCCGTCCCTTTCAAACTCCCAGGGGGTGACGGCTCGTCCGGCAAAACGACCCTGGATACAGGCGTGAGACAGAAGATCACCGGGGTGTTCGGGTCTCCCGCGTGCGGCCAGATAGTCGGATGAGGCAGCAAGCGCAAAGCGTTGTATGCGCGGCCCTATGGGCACGGCGATCATGTCCTGTTCGAGACGCTCATCATATCGGATTCCCGCGTCACAACCCTCTGCAATGATGTCGACAAAATTTTCGTCGGTGGCGATTTCGAGCCGGATATCGGGGTAGGTCGCGAGGAATGCGGGCACAATCTGGGGCAGGACCAACCTGGTAGCGCTGACCGGCACGTTCAGTCTAAGCAATCCTGCCGGGCGATCGCGAAGGCTGCTGGCATGGTCAAGCGCTGCCCTGATTTCACGCAGCGCCGGCCCCACGCGCTCCATGAGGGCGCGACCTGCTTCCGTGGTCAGGACGCTGCGCGTGGTGCGGTTCAAAAGTCGAACACCGAGTTCGGTTTCCAGGCGCTTGACCGCATCGCTCAGAGCCGAAGAACTCGCACCGCTGGCGCGTGCGGCCTGTCTGAAGCCACCAGCGCGAGCCACCAGCAGGAACGCGCTCAAATCATCGACCTCCGACATGTCAGTCCCCACGTTTGATAGTTTGCGAGAGTGTCCGGCAAAGCGGACAGCTCGTTCGGATTGTGCGCGATTGTGGCATATATCAATCGGCCGTATCAACTGCGGGCAATCAATTGGAGATGACGTCATGTCGAACTTACGCAATTCGAACCAATACAGACTTGGCGATCGTGCCGTACGCCGCCTCGGCTACGGGGCCATGCAGCTTGCCGGCAAAGGCGTGTTCGGTCCGCCAAAGGATCGCCAGGAAGCTGTGTTGGTGTTGCGAGAGGCCGTGGAAAGCGGGGTCAATCATATCGACACCAGCGATTTCTATGGTCCTCACATCACCAATGAAATCATCAAGGAAGCATTGCATCCCTATAAGGATGATCTGGTGATCGTCACGAAGATCGGCGCCATCCGTGGTGAAGACGCCTCCTGGAATCCGGCCTTTTCGAAGGAGGAACTGACCCGGGCGGTGCACGACAATCTCAGAAACCTCGGTCTCGAGGTGCTCGAAGTCGTCAACCTGCGCGCCATGTTCGACGTGCATGGTCCGGCGGAAGGTTCACTGGAAGAACCTTTGGAGGTTCTCGCGGATTTGCAGCGCCAGGGCCTTGTCCGACACATCGGCCTGTCGAATGTCACGGCAAAACAAATCGACGATGCGAGGAAGATCACCGACATCGTCTGCGTGCAGAACCAGTACAATCTCGCGCACAGGGGAGACGACGCCCTGATCGACCAGCTCGCAGAGCAGGGAACCGCCTATGTTCCGTTCTTCCCGCTCGGCGGCTTTTCGCCGCTCCAGTCATCCACGCTCTCCGACGTGGCTGCGCGTATGGAGGCAACGCCCATGCAGGTCGCACTGGCCTGGCTGCTGAAGCGAGCGCCCAATATCCTGCTTATTCCCGGAACGTCGTCACGGGCACATTTGCGGGAAAATCTCGGCGTCGCCGCGATCGAGCTTTCTGACGAGGTTATGTCGGAACTCAATGGAATGGCCGCCTAGCAGACAGGCAATGCCGGTGGCAAGGAATTGCCACCGGTCCGCAGATGTAGCCCGGTCGGCAACGTCCTGATCGCCGGCGGTTCCTATTTACACGCAAGCGCGCATTCGCATTCAAGACCGGGGCGTAAGGCCGCTGTCTGGACCTCTACTGGAATGCAGTCTCGAAGAAGCTCCTGAGCTTGCGCGAATGCAGTCTTTCCTGCGGCATGGCGCCAAGCTTTTGCAGGGCGCGGATGCCGATCTGCAGGTGCTGGCTGACCTGGGTCTTGTAGAAGGCGGTCGCCATGCCGGGCAGTTTTAGTTCGCCATGCAGCGGCTTGTCGGAAACGCAGAGCAGGGTGCCGTAAGGCACGCGAAAGCGGAAGCCGTTGGCGGCGATCGTGGCTGATTCCATGTCGAGCGCGATCGCGCGCGACTGCGACAGCCGCTTGACCGGGCCGCGCTGGTCGCGCAGTTCCCAGTTGCGGTTGTCGATCGTGGCAACGGTTCCGGTGCGCATGATGCGCTTCAGTTCGAAGCCCTCGTAGCCGGTGACCTCCTCGACCGCGTCTTCCAGCGCTTGCTGCACTTCGGCCAGCGCCGGGATCGGCACCCAGACCGGGATGTCGTCGTCGAGAACATGGTCTTCACGCACATAGGCATGTGCCAGCACATAATCGCCAAGCCTCTGGCTGTTGCGCAACCCGGCGCAGTGGCCGAGCATCAACCAGGCATGCGGGCGTAGCACGGCGATATGGTCGGTGATCGTCTTGGCGTTGGACGGGCCGACGCCGATATTGACCAGCGTGATGCCGGCATGGCCCTTCATCTTCAGGTGATAGGCCGGCATCTGCGGCAGGCGTCCGAGCGAAACGCCTTCGCTCGCCTCGGTGTCGCCGGGCTTGGTGATGATATTGCCCGGCTCGACAAAGGCCGTATAGCCTTCACCGCCATCGGCCATCAGCTTGCGCGCATAGGCGCAGAACTCGTCGACATAGAACTGGTAATTCGTGAACAGCACGAAGTTCTGGAAATGGTTGGCGCTGGTCGCCGTGTAATGCGACAGGCGGGCCAGCGAATAGTCGATGCGCTGGGCGGTAAACGGCGCAAGCGGATGCGGCTCGCCTGGCTTTGGCTCGTATTCGCCATTGGCGATCTCATCGTCGGTGACTGCCAGATCCGGCGTATCGAAGATGTCGCGCAACTGCATGTCGACCAGACCGCCGGCCGACGCCTCGACATGCGCGCCTTCGGCAAAGGCAAAATGCAGCGGGATCGGTGTTGCCGATTCCGACACGATCACCGGTACCTGATGATTGCGCATCAGATGGCCGAGCTGTTCCTTCAGGTAATGACGAAACAGCGTCGGGCGGGTGATCGTCGTGGTGTAGAGGCCGGGCGAGGTCACATGCCCATAGGCGAGACGGGTGTCGATATGTCCGAAACTGGTCGTCTCGAGTGCCACCTGCGGATAAAATGCGCGGTAGCGGCCGGCAATTGGGCCGCCTTGCGCAAGGTCGCCAAACCCATCGATCAGGAAGCTGGTATTGCGCTCATAAAGCGCGGTCAGCGCATCGACCGCTTCAGCGGCATTGTTGAAAGCCTGCGGTTCATACGGCTCGGGGCTGATGAAATTGACGGGTGCGGAGATAGGGATTCGTGTGTTCATGATGCATTATAAGAGAGAGAGTTTGACAAGCAAACGACGTTTTGTCGGCTGATTTCAGAAAACCACAAGACGCCGTTCGTCCAGCCGTGCCGACGAATGCTCCTGTGACAGAAATGCAGACATTAGAACATCGGAATAATTAAATGCTCCGGCGTCTTTTCGGGCGAGTGCACACGGCTTACAATGCCAGAGTTGTTCCGTTCTGGTGGACGGGACCGTGTGGAGGGCGATTGTCATGGATATCGCATCAGTCGTGGCGCAGCTCATCGGCGGCGCAGCCGGTGGAACGGCAGGCGGCAAGATACTGAAGGATTCGGATCTCGGTCAGATCGGCAACCTGCTCGCCGGAGCGATCGGCGGCGTCGGCGGCGGGACGATTCTGGGCTCGCTGCTCGGCTCGGGGGGAGCGGCGGCCGCGGGAGGCGTGGATATTGCAGCGCTTGCCGGCCAGTTTGTCGGCGGCGGTGTCGCGGGTCTGGTGGTCCAGATCGTGGTCGGGCTGATCAAGAACAAGCTGTTGGCCAAATAGGCGGCAACCACAGACCGTCTGGCCGAACCTGAACCCGATGAGAGCTGTTCCTAGAAGACAGCCTTGCAGAGCGGGCTGCCGGGAATGCCGCAGCTTGAGATCATCGCTGCCTGCCCGTGCCGCTGACCGGGTCCTGTGGACACCACCAGCTGGGCGAACAGGAAGGCGAAAACGGCCATGGTCAACGTCAGAATGGTCATGCGGCGAGAAAGCGTGCTCATGTGAAAATCTCCAGTCCCTTGTCCCTGTGACCGACTATGCTGACACCTGCCTGAACGCCTGCTGATAGCAGGGTTCATCCGGCATTCAGATATCGGGGTAATTCTGGGGGGGGGGGCGGCTCCGAGGCGCGGCGTCATCCGGCAAGGATATGGGTTTCGGGTCTTCATCCGGATGCCTCTCTCTGCAATACTGATGCAACGGGCACCGTCTCGTTTGTCACAACAATTGAAGACGCTTCCCTGCGTGGCACTGCCCGCGGCCGGGATATGCGTCTTCACAAAACGAGACCACACGATGGACAACATCAACCACGAGACGATGCGCTTCGGGCGGGTCGCTGTCATGCTGCCGGTCAAGCAGATGGCACGTGCCGAAAAATTCTACACAGAGGTACTGGGTTTCAGCAAAACCTTCGAGAACGGCAGTCCGGTCGGCTTCATGATCCTGAAGCGGGATTCGGCTGAATTGCACCTGACCTTACAGCCCGGTTATGAAGCCGCGGACTTCAACGTCGCCCATATGATGGTCGAGAATATCGATGCGCTGCATGACGTCATCCAGCGCAAGGGCCTGCGGGTGATCAAACGGCTGCAGAACAAGGATTACGGGCTGCGCGCCTTTGTCTTCGAAGATCCTGACGGCAATCGCATCGACGTCGGCGAGCCGATCTGATCGGTCGATCAGCCATGGCTGCGACGGTCGCTTCCGCCGCAGCTACAGGCTCGCCTTGGCGAAGATCTCGGTGACCCAGTCGAGGAACACCCGCAGGCGGGCGGCGGTGTGGCGGTTCTGCGGATAGACGGCCGAAAGCGGCGTCGGCGAGGGCGGATGGTTCGCCAGAACCTCGACGAGTCGGCCCTCGGCAAGATCCTGCGCCAGCCGGTAGCGTGGCGCCTGGATCAGGCCGAAGCCGAGCCGGCAGAGATCCGTCATCGTGTCGGAATTGTTGACGGTGACGCGCGAGGCGATTGGCACCAGTCTTATGTCCTTGCCATCGATGAATTCGAGCGGCATCACCTCGCCGGTGCGCGACGAGACGAAGCCGATGCACAGATGCCCGGTCGCAAGATCATCAAGCGTTGCCGGCATGCCATGGCGGGCAAGATAGGCGGGGCTGGCACAGGTCACTTCGTTAATCGTCGCAAGCTTGCGCGCGATCAGGCCGCTATCGGCAAGCTCTCCGGCGCGAAGGGCGCAATCGACGCCTTCGCGAACGAGATCGACCAGGCGGTCGCCCTGGCCGATATGCAGATCGAGACCCGGATAGCGCTCGAGGAATTCCGGCAGATGCGGCAGCAGAAACGTCCGCGTCAGCAGCGGATGCGCATCGATCCTGAGGATACCGCGCGGTTTGCCATCGCGAAATGCGTTTTCGGCTTCGTCAATGTCCGAAAGAATGGCGAGGCAGCGTTGGTAGTGAACCTGCCCCTCCAGAGTCGGCGCTACGTGGCGCGTTGTCCGCTCCAACAGTCGGGTGCCGAGATCAGCCTCCAATTGTTTGATCGCTTCGGTCGCCGTTGATCGTCCGAGCCCGAGATCGGCCGCCGCCGCAGAAAAACTGCGCCGCTCCACCACACGAAGAAAGAGTTGCATCCGGTCAAGTCGATCCATCGCTCATTGTTCGCACCAACAGAATTATGATGTCAAGCTCTGCATGATTGTTTGGCGCATGCATCGGCATATCTTCAGGGCAGGCAGAAACAAGGAGTTCGCCATGACCGAGACAGAAAAAAGGACCGCCATCGTCACCGGATCGTCGAAAGGCATTGGCGCGGCGATTGCCAGACGTCTTGCCCGCGACGGATTTGCCGTCGTGGTCAATTATGCAAGGGGCGCAGAGGCAGCCGCAGCCGTTGTCGGCGATATTAAAGCGGCCGGTGGCCGTGCCGTGGCGGTTCAGGCCGATATCGCCTCGATCGACGGTATGAGAGCGTTGTTCGATGCCGCCGATCAAACTTTCGGTGGTGTCGACGTGCTGGTCAACAATGCCGGCATCATGCAGCTTTCGCCGATTGCCGACACGTCGGATGAAGCCTTTGAGCGCCAGGTTGCGACCAATCTTGGCGGCGTCTTCCGCGGCATGCGCGAAGGCGCGAACCGCATCCGCCCCGGCGGCCGCATCATCAGCTTCTCGACCAGCGTGGTTGGTCTCTACCAGCCGGCCTACGGCGTCTATGCCGCAACCAAGGCGGCGGTCGAAGCGATGACCCATATCCTGGCCAAGGAACTCGGACCGAAAGCGATCACCGTCAATGCCGTCGCGCCGGGCCCGGTCGAGACCGAACTGTTCATGAAGGGCAAGTCGGAAGACCTGGTCAACGCGATCATCGGCATGAACCCGCTGAAGCGGCTCGGCCAGCCCGATGATATCGCCGCTGTCGTGTCCTTCCTCGCCGGGCCCGATGGCGGCTGGGTCAACGGCCAGGTGATCCGCGCCAATGGCGGCGTGGTCTGACGCACGCAATACTTTAGAGAAACAACACAGCAGGAGAATGAAATGCCGTTCGTGAACATCAAGACCCCGGAAGGGGCGCTGTCCAAGGTCCAGAAAGAGGAAATCGTCCACCGAACGACTGCCATGCTGGTGGAATATTTGTCCGAGGCAGCACGTCCGCATACCATGGTGCTGATCGAGGAGGTCAAGGACGGCGGCTATGGTCGGGCCGATATGGTCTTCACCATCCCCGACGACTATCGCGCCGTCGACTAGGTGCGTCAGGCCGAAAAAGTTCGGGCGGGGGATCGCTCCCACCGCCCGTTCCCCTCTTTATAGTGCCCGGTTCCGCTCTTTATAGTGAGAGCGTCAGCCGATCAGAGCCGCGACCAGGTCTGGCTCTTGCAAAGCACGGCGAGAACGCAGCCCTTCATCTTCAGCGAACTGCCAGAGACGGTGCCTGAACCCGAATAAGTCTTGTCGGTTTCCGGGTCGGTGATTTCGCCGGAATAGCTGTCGCCGCTGCCCGACATCTTGCCGATCTGCTTGCCGACGAATTTGCCGGTCTTGAGCGTCACGCAGAACGCGCCGCCGCAAGGGGCGATCTCGGCCGTGGCGCCGGTTGCCGTCTTCCAGTTGCCCTCGATGGGCTCTGCCGCCTGCGCGGTGATGGCCGAAAATGCCAGCGCGGCTGCGATGATGATGGTCCGCATGTGTGATCTTTCCTCCCGGGATGATGGTAACAGCCGTCAAGCGCGCTTGAATTCCTCCGAAATCGCGGCTCAACGGTTAAGAATTATCTTACGCACACGTAAAGGTAAAATGCAATCCGCCGGATTTTGCAGCTGTGGATGGCGTTCAAAACCGGCGTTTCCGGGCTTTGTCAAAAGTGCCTTCGAATTTCGTGGTGAACAATCGGTTGATTTCCAGACCTGAAGTTTTCGTAAATTTCGAGCCAAATTCCTTAAAATGCAGGGCATCCGATGCTTAACAAAAAACCAAGTTTACGAAGCATTTGTACTTTGTTTTCAGCAAATTAAGCATGCATTTTAAGCGACCATTGAAAGCCTTCCTGCATAGTTGGGTCATCAAACGAGCAGGGAGAAACCCGCCGATACCTGAAGGTTCGAAACGCCACAAAAGAAGATGGCAACGGTCCGGAAGGCGCTCCGAAAGGGGCAAAACAGGGACAGTTTAAACCACTAGGCTAGACAGGGACAAATCCGATGGCACGCTTTGAAATGCGCAATTCCGAAATGGCCACCATGGGTGGCGAAACCCGAGCCGATGTCTTCTGCGACATGGGTCTGATGTATGCAACCGGCCGAGGTTGCCCGATCGACCTGGTCTCGGCCCACAAGTGGCTGAACATCGCGGCGATCAAGGGATGCGAGCGCGCCGCCGAGCTGCGTGCCGATCTCGCCCAGACGATGACGAAGCCCGATCTCGCCGCAGCGCTGCGCGCCGCCCGCGAATGGATGACCATCCACTGAATGCAGTTACCCCGCCTTTGGCGGGAGGACGAAAAAGCACAAGAACCCTGATGCAGGGGAACGTGGCGGGGGACCTTTGGACGGGGCCAGTGCCAACACATCAGAACCGCGACCGGCAGGAACAAGGCCGGCGCGGTTCTTTTTATTGCGCTGACGCTAGTCTCAGGCGAGCGCGGCCAGTACCTTCGGCAGGGCCTCTTCCAGCAGATCCATGTCCGCCGGCAGGCCCGTCGAGATGCGGATGCAGCGGTTCAGTGGCGCAACGCCGGGCATGCGGATGAAAATGCCGTGCTCCATCAGCCCATCGACGATGGCACGCGCATAGACACCGTCTCGTCCCGCATCGACCGTGACGAAATTCGTCGCGGACGGGAGCGGTGTCAGACCATTGGCGGTGGCGATGGCCGAAATCCGTGTACGCGCGTCTGCAATGCGCGCCAGAACGTCTGCCAGGTAGCGCTGGTCCTCAAGTGCGGCAAGTGCCGCTTCCGTCGACAGCCGCGGCATGCCGAAATGATTGCGGATCTTGTCGAAGGCCGAGACCGTGCCGGGCGTGCCGATGCCATAGCCGACGCGGGCGCCGGCAAGGCCATAGGCCTTGGAGAATGTCCGGGTGCGGATCACGTTGGGCAGGTCGATCAAGGCGTCGGCAACCGGGATCGAGCCGGCCGGGGCCGTTTCGCTATAGGCTTCGTCCAGGATGAGCAGCGTCGTTTCCGGCAGCGCGCGGGCAAAAGCGACGATGCTGTCGGCATCCCACCAACTGCCCATCGGATTATCGGGATTGGCGAAATAGACAAGCGGCACATCCTCGGCTTTGACGGCGGCAAGCAATCCGTCGAGATTCTCGCGGTCATTGCGGTAGGGCACTGTCACCAGGCGACCGCCAAAGCCGTTCACATGGAAGTTGAAGGTCGGATAGCCGCCGCGCGAGGTGACGACCGGCATGCCGGGCTCGATCACCAGCCGGACGATCAAGCCGAGCAGGTCGTCGATGCCTTCGCCGATGACGAAATTCTCCGGCTTCAGCGACAGATGCGCTGCCAGCGCCGTCTTCAGCGCATGGTTTTCCGGATCATTGTATTTCCAGATCTCGACCGATTTCTCCGCAATCGTCGCAATGACGGAAGGGGCCGGGCCGAAGCCGCTTTCATTCGCGCCGATCCTGGCTTTCACCGGCAGTCCGCGTTGGCGTTCGATGGCCTCCGGCCCAACGAAGGGTACGGTTGCCGGCAGGGTGGACGACAGGTGTGTAAAGCGAGAAAAGGCGGACATGCGATGCTGGAATCCCGGGCAGAGTTTGAACTGAGCCCACAATAGGTTTCCGCGGGACGCGCGCAAGGGCGACAACCGGCGCCATTGGCCTGCCGGTAGAAAGTTTTGCCGAAATCAGCGCCCCAGGCGCGCACCGTTTCCGTTGGTGAACGGCTTGATCGGCGCATCCATCTTTTCGCCGAGCATGAAGTCGGCGCGCACGATCCGGTGCAGCATGGCTTCCGGGATCGGCCGGATGAATTTCACGCCGACCCGATTGCCGTTTCGATAGGCTTCCGCACAGCCGATGCGATCGGCAAGACCAACGACCTGCAGGTAATAATGGGAGGACAGGCCGATGGTGGTTGTCATCACAAGTGCGGCGCCGCCTTGCGAAATATCCACGACTTCACAACTGCGGATCGTGATGCCGCTCAGTCCAGGGCTGACCGCCATGACCTTGGCGGGACGTTGGACATAGAAACGCTCCCATTTGCGTTCGTACATTTCCGACTTGACGGTCGCCAGATGCGTTGCGTTTTCCATTGTTGTTCTCGCGTTCCAAGCCCGGTGTTGCTTGCACTGTGGGTTCTAATATTTGCATTAGCGTCAAGAGGATCAGTCAAGTTTTAAGTATTTGCGCTTTCTCGAATGGGAAGAAAACACAAAGAGAAATACTGTCTTGTCGCTACATCGATACTCGTCTCGATCCAGCCAGTTGTTTTTAGGCGGAGAAGCGCGGCTCAATGGCCCAGCTCGAAGGAAAGTCGCACGACGTGGTGCAGGAATTCTGGATCGATCAGCATGTTGAAGCCGATGGTGAGCTTCTCAGCTTCGCGGCGGATGAGCGTGCAGCCGATTTCGTCATGAATGCCAAGGATCTCCAGAAAGAAGTTGCTGGGCATCGGCAGGTGTGGCGAGACCTCGAGTTCTGCGCCATGCAGGGATATCGTGCGGATCAGGCATCGCAGCGAGGTCGTGGTGCTCAGGTGATGGCCGACGAAGATGATCTTGCCTGGCCGGTCGATCCTGAATTTCTCGAAGACCTTGTCCTGCGGAATGTTCGCTTTTACGTCGGGTATCATCTGTAAGGGCATCTCACCCTCCCTTGGCGATTTGGCACAATCCCAATTTAACGCATCTTCTTCGACGCTTTCTCAATCGGATCGTTAAAATGCATGGGAAGTGAATGTTTTGTCTTTGAACTCAGGTGCTTACACGGCTTGTCGCGGGCGGATGCGTCATCGCGGCCCTGCATCCGCTCCTTGACCGGAAAATGCCATAAAGCTACGCCTTGTTCATCGACGCGCCTCCCGTTGCGGATGTCAGGCGCTTTTCCTGAAGCAAGACTTTTCCTGAAACAAGACGAGGCGTGACACGTGGCGGGCAGACTGGTGATCATTGGCGCAGGCCAGGCAGGATTTGCGTTGGCGGCTAAACTTCGGGCATTGAAGGACGAGCGCCCCATCCTCCTTCTGGGTTCCGAGCCCTGCCTTCCCTATCAGCGCCCGCCGCTGTCGAAGAAATATCTGTTGGGCGAGATGAGTTTCGATCGCCTGCTGTTTCGCCCGCAAGCCTGGTACGAGGAAAACAATGTCGAGATCCGCCTGTCGACGCCGGTAGAAGCGGTTGACCGCGAGGCCAGGACCGTTCGTCTCTTCGATGGCTCGACGATTGCTTATGAGACGCTGGTCTTTGCCACGGGTGCTACGCCGCGCCGCCTGCCGTCGCAGATCGGCGGTGATCTTGACGGTGTCTATACCGCCCGCGACAAGGCCGATGCCGATCGCCTTGCCGATGAAATGAAGGCCGGGCGACGGCTGCTGATTGTCGGCGGCGGTTACATCGGTCTTGAGGCTGCCGCCGTGGCGCGCAAACTTGGCCTGGACGTGACCTTGATCGAAATGGCCGAACGCGTGCTCGCCCGCGTTGCCGCGAAGGAAACCGCCGATGCCATGCGCGCAATCCACCAGGCAGAGGGTGTCGTCATTCGCGAAAACACCGGCCTCAAGCGTTTGATCGGCGACGATGGACGGGTCAAGGCGGCCGAACTGTCGGACGGCAGCGTCATCGACGTCGATCTGGTGATTGCCGGGATCGGCGTCGTGCCCAATGACCGCATTGCCGCAGAAGCCGGGATCGAAACCGCCAACGGCATTCTCGTCGACGACATGGAGCAAAGCTCCGATCCGAACGTCTATGCCGTGGGCGATTGCGCGGCCTTCGACTGGAAGGGGCAGAAGATCCGGCTCGAGTCGGTGCAGAATGCCGTGGATCAGGCCGAGGCGGCTGCCGGCAGTCTGGCGGGCGTGGCGCTGCCCTATCGGCCGAAGCCGTGGTTCTGGTCGGATCAGTATGACGTCAAGCTGCAGATCGCCGGCTTCAATCTCGGCTATGACGAAACGGTCGTCCGCCCGGGTGCACGCGAAGGCAGCCTGTCTGTCTGGTATTTTGCCAAGGGGGACTTCATCGCAGTGGATGCGATCAATGATGCCAAGGCCTATGTTGCCGGCAAGAAACTTCTCGATCTGGGTCGAACTCCGGACAGGGCCGCGATCGCTGACCCGTTACTGGATCTCAAGACGCTGATCCTCTGACGCAGTACACGCACACTCTCTACACCTTATAGTGAAAAGGGGTCCCGGATTTTTCTCCGGGACCCCTTTTGCGTTTCAACAATAACTGTTATTTATGACAACAAATAATGAGCAGAATCAAAGTGATGGTAGCGCTATCATGTCACTAACAAAAAAATGAACCGTTAGTTTGCGGCTGCGCGCTCCAGAACGGGAACACACATGTCGAGATCATGCGAGGCGAGGTGTGCGTATCGCATGGTCATTGTCAGGGTCTGGTGGCCAAGCCACATCTGAACGCGGCGGATGTCGATCCCGCCCTGGACCAGGCGCGAGGCGCAGGTATGGCGCAACACGTGCGGCACGACATCCTTGTCATCGCCGAGACCGATGGCGTCCTTGGCATTGTGCCAAGCGATCCGGAACCTTTGCTGGTCAATCTCTGAAAAGGGACCAGGGAAACGCCGGTCCGAGGCAGCGATTGCAGCAGCGGCCCGCTGGGTGAGGGGGACGGAACGCGAGCGCCCGGATTTTGTCACCCAGAATGTGGCGCGGTGTGCATTGAGGTCACCCCAGCGAAGGTCGGTACCTTCGCTCAGGCGGGCACCGGTATCCACCAGGAATGTGCAGAAACGATAATAAAGGTCCGAATGCGCGCGGATTTCGGAAAACAGCAAGTCCTCTTCGTCTCTGTCGAGGAAGCGGATACGCCCTGCCTTTTCCTTTTCGCGCTTGAATTCGGGCAGACTGTAGACATCTCCCATTTTATACGCCTTTCGCAGCAGTTTGCTTAGGGCCGCCATCTTTCGATTGATGGTGGCGTTGCTGTTACCGCGCTTGCGCAATTTGCCAATCAATTGATCGAGCATCTCCTGGGAAAAGGTGGAGAAGCCCGGGATATCTAACATGTCATGAAGTTCGGCGATGAAATTGGTGACATTGTATTTGTGGCTGCCGTTGAGCCAGAGAATGTCGCCATATTTTGCGAACAGGGTACGCAGCGACGTGTCGCGAACTTCGAAAAGCTTGTTCGCGGTGCTGTACTGATAATGAACGGAATAGGAGGGCACTTCGACGGCTGTGTCGAATGCCTCGCTTTTTTCCGATATCATGTTGTTCACGCCATGGCCTCATACGATCCGGCCAGCGCCATGCGGGCCTCACGAGATCGAATATCGTTATACATTATAAAAAGTATAGCTCATAATTGCGCGGAAGCACGGATGGTGGAGTTTTTCCTCAAGAAAAGGTGCCGGCCGGCAACAGTCGTCACAACTGGCCAGCATTTGACATTTCAGAACCTGTATTCGGCAAAACCACGTTTTCAGTGGGTTTTGCGTGAGATCCGGCCCGAAGGCCGGATCTCGTATCGATCCGGAGATCGAATTAGAACGAGCGCTGCAGACGGACGAAGCCGTCCCAGACGCCATCATCAGCTGCGTCTTCGTCGAAGTAGTTGACGGCAACCTTGGCAGTCAGGCCCTGGGCGATTTTGTAGTCGAGGGTCAGGCCGGCCTTCCAGGCGTCGTTGCTGGAGTCGAAGTCGTCAGCCGAAACGAGGCCGTAGCTGTCCCAGTACTGAACGCCAGGCGTCAGGGTGAACTTTTCGCTCAGCTTGACGGCGTATTCAGCAGCAACGGTCCACTCGGAAACGTCGTAGTAGGCGTTTGCGCCGGTCGAGTAGATGGCGGCGAGGCCGAACGTGCCCGGACCAACATCAGCCAGCAGCTTTGCGCGGATCGCGCCATTTTCAGCCGCGAAGTCGTAGGAGCCGAGAAGTTCTGCGGTGACAACGCCGAAGGTCGCAGCGATCTGGCCTTCGATGCCGAGGTTGTCGTTGTCGTCGTAGAAGGTGTCGAAGTCGCCGGAATAGGTCTTCGTCAGTTCGTCAAGGAAGACGCCAGCCGAGAACGCATCGGCAGTGTACTGGTAGCCGACCGAGTTGATGCGGTTCGAACCGAGGTCATCGGTTTCGCCCGAGAGATCGTTATCCCAGTAGTTGTACATGTAGCCGACCTTGAAGCCGCCGACAGTGATGTAGGCTTCGTCGATCTCGAGGTCGTTGCCCGAGCCGTTGTCGGTGCCGTCGCTTTCAGCCCAGGTGCGGACTGCGATGTAGGAACCGACGGTGCCGAGCTCGGAATCGCTCTTGGCTTCGAAGTTGATCTTGGCGCGGGTACGGGCGTTCCAGTCGAGATCTTCATTGTCGTCTTCCGAGAACTGGGTCTCGAAGCGAACATAACCGCTGATCTTGAGGCAGGTTTCCGAACCCGGGATGTAGAAGTAGCCGGTGCCGAAAGCGTCGCAAACGCGAACGTATTCCATCGGCTCTGGCTCAGCAGCAACGATAGCGTCGGCAGCCTGGGCGCCAGATACTACAGCGAGAGCTGCAGCGGAGCCGAGAAGAAGGCTCTTGATGTTCATTATTGACCTCCAGTCAATTATAGACCGGAGTACTGCGGGTATATTGTTATTATCGTTTTAAATCATATGGATAAGTGATAATTGTCGCGGCGGTCGTCGGGAGCGGTGCCGCCAATCACGCCAGAATGGCCTGGGATTGGCCGTCGCCAGCACCGCTTTTCGTCGACAGCTCACGTACGGGAATCGCCATGCGAAGACGCAGCTCGAGGACGAGTGCAGGAGCAAATGCTGGAATTTTGAGATTGGGTTGAATGGCGGAGAGGATGGGATTCGAACCCACGATACGCTTTTGACGTATACTCCCTTAGCAGGGGAGCGCCTTCGACCACTCGGCCACCTCTCCGGTGCGGCCTGATTATGTGCTTGAATCGGCGATTGCAAGGGTTTTTCGCAATCCTGCACATTTTACCTTATGGAGCCGGCAAATTTCAGGGAATCGCCGGCGCCGGGCTACGGGCGACCGCGGCGATTCCCGAATCGCGAGGCTTTTCAATGATCGATTCTGTTCTCAAAGATCGAAAATGGCGGTCGCCCGCGGCGCTTCACTCAACATATCGATCCTTATATAGAGTGAGCGCTTGTCACCGCTGCCCGCAAAAAGCGTTTGGCCATAGGGGATTTCGCCCATTTCGGTTGGAAACAAATCCTGGTTTTAACCGCCAGTGTTTCTGAGGCCAGTCGCTAAGTGCCCATTTCCTAAGGGCTTTCTTAACGAAGTGTAAAGTTTTAATGATCCCTGGACACGGTTTTGTGTCCTTTGAGCAACAGCGCAGACGGAAGGGTCCCCCGTTTCCATTCTTTCCGGTGATTGGTGATTGCATGACGGGCGGCGTTTTGTATTTTCAATTTCGGAAGCGAGGCGGTGGATCGTCCGTCTTCTGAGAAACCGACGGGGATGGGGCAGGAACTGCTGTCCTTCAGCCAATTTGGCCAGACCCATACGAAACTTGACTGGAGGTCAATAATGAACATCAAGAGCCTTCTTCTCGGCTCCGCTGCAGCTCTCGCTGTAGTATCTGGCGCCCAGGCTGCCGACGCTATCGTTGCTGCTGAGCCAGAGCCGATGGAATACGTTCGCGTTTGCGACGCTTTCGGCACCGGCTACTTCTACATCCCGGGCACCGAAACCTGCCTCCAGATCGGTGGTTGGGTTCGTGCACAGGTCGACTTCGGTCGCGATGCTGACTCGCAGTCTGGCAACGACTACGACATGCGCGCTGCTGCCCTGATCACGGTTGACGCAAAGTCGGACACCGAACTCGGCGTTCTGCAGTCCTTCATCGCTCTCGAAAGCGACATCAGCGTTAACGGCGCTGAGCAGGGCTTCTACGCTGACGAAGCTTACCTCGCTCTCGGCGGCTTCAAGGCTGGCTGGTTCTACAGCTGGTGGGACCTTGGTATCGCTGGCGAGACCGATGCACTCGGCAACGACACCGAATTCGTCTCGTTCGCTTACACATACGCTGCTGATGCTTTCTCGATCGGCGTTTCGGTTGACGAAATCAACGGCACCTCGGCCAACACCGACATCGGTCTTGCTGGTACTGTAACGGCAACCTTCGGTCCGGCTTCGATCGCCATCCTCGGCGGTTACGACTTCGACGTTGAAGAAGGCGCTGTTCGCGCTATCGCTTCGGCTGACGTTGGTCCGGGCACCTTCTACCTCGCCGGCGTTTACGCTTCGGACGCAAACGTTTACTACGATGCTGCTGAGTGGACGATTGCTGCTTCCTACGCCTTCAAGGCAACGGACAAGCTGACCATCACTCCGGGCATCCAGTACTGGGATAACGTCGATTTCGTAGACGGCACCGACGATTTCACATACGGCATCACGCTGGACTACAAGCCGGTTGAAAACCTGCTTGCTCGCGTATCGCTTCAGCACAACGACGAATCGGACGACACGTACGGTTACTTCCGTCTGCAGCGCGCATTCTAATTCAATCTACGGATTGGATAGGGAAAGCCCGGCCTTGTGCCGGGCTTTTTCCGTTTGGCGAGATGGTTGCCAACGGACCGCGCAGCTTCGTCTACGCGAACTGCCGCGAACTTTGTCTTCTCTAAATGCTCTTGTTGAGAAAGCCGGCGATCTGTTCGGGCAGTGGTCCCAGATCCAGCAGCGGCGCGTGGCCTTGGCCGCTGGCGGTAACAGCAAGCAGACGCGGATGCCGCTCACTCATTAGATCCACCGTCTCGGAAGACAACAGCCGCGAATGCTCCCCCCGGATCACCATCATCGGAAGACCTGCCAGCAAGGCGAATTGCGGCCATAGATCGCCAATTGGCTGACTGAGATCCGCCGCGCGGAACTGGATGCCGATTTCAGGGTCGTAGTCGGTGATGATCTCTCCATCGACCTCCCGGTAGATCGCCGCCGCAAGACCCTGCCAGTCGTCATCGGACAGAGCCGGGAACTCGTCGCCATGCGCCTCCTTCAGGATCAGTGCCGCCTCGGCAAATGTCTGCGGCTTCCGCCGGCGGCCCAGATAGGCCTGGATCTGCCGCAATCCTTCGACCTCCAGAACAGGCCCGATATCGTTGAGAACTACTGTGGCGATCCGATCGAGATGGGTCATCGCCAGCACATGCAGGATCAGTCCGCCACGCGACGTGCCGATGAAATGCGCCTTGTTGATCATCAACTGATCGAGCACTTCAACGACATCCATGGCCTCGACCGGGATCGTGTAGCGACTTGGCTCCGGATCTCGGTCAGACAGTCCACGCCCGCGCGACGTGATGCTTACTACCTTGAAGCCATACGGGGCGGAAGACAGAAACCTGGCAATTGCCTCGAAGTCGCGGCCATTGCGGGTCAGGCCCGGCAGGCAGACGACGGGTAGACCGGCATTTCCGGCGCCCAGAATGCGGACATGAAGTTTGAGGCCATCCGGGACGCTGATGAAGTGATCTTCGATGCCGTTGGGCACAGGAACAGGCATTTGGTCCTCCGCTGAGTGTTGCTGGAAGACAAGCTAGCGAAGATCTTCAGTCTCGTCGATCAGCGACCGAAGCGCAGATCGTGCACGATGTCGGTCTCCTGGCCGAGCCGGCTCTTGTAGACCTGATAGTTCTCCATCACCCGCTGCACATAGTTGCGTGTCTCCGGGAAGGGGATGCGTTCGATCCAGTCGACGACCTCGTCGATTGACTTGCCGCGCGGGTCGCCGTAACGGCCGATCCATTCCGGCACTTTGCGCGGCCCGGCATTATAGGCAATGAAGGTCATGATGTAGGAGCCGCCGAACGTGTCGATCTGCTCGCCAAGATAATGCGCGCCAAGCGTAGCGTTGAAACCCGGATCCGTGGTCAGCTTGGCCGGTGCATAGGCAATCCCGTGCCGGGCAGCGACCCCTTTGGCGGTCGATGGCAAAAGTTGCAGCAGTCCGCGCGCATTCGCTGGCGAAACAGCGGCCGGGTTGAAAGCGCTCTCCTGGCGGGCGATGGCATAGGCCAGCGCCTTGCCGGAGCCGGCAATGTTGGCCGATGCGGGAATGACGCCGATCGGGAAGGCAAGCGCCGGCACATTGATGCCGCGGGCATAGGCCGTCTTGCCGATCTGCAGCGAGAGCTGGTGCCCACCTTCCGACTTTTCCGCGCGTGAACTGAGCAAAGCCAGTTCGCCGGGATTGTCGAGCTGTTCGGCAAGCGCCCTGTACAGGCTTTGCGCCCGCCAGCCATGGCCGGCGGCCTCATAGCGCGATATGGCCTGAACCGCTTCGCGCGACGTAAACAGCTCGCGCTCGGCGGGCGATGGAGCCGGATACGGTATCCTGATCGCACCCATCTGCACCCGCGCGCTGGCAAGCTGGCCATAGAAGGTGCTTGGATGTTGGGCTGCACGATTGAAGTAGTCGCGCGCCTTGTCGTCGCCGGCGGCTTCCGCCGCGCGGCCAAGCCAATACCAGCCACGCGAGGCGGAAAGCGGTCGGTTTGATACTTCCAGGATCCGCTGGAAATGCTTCGAGGCGGTCTTCGGGTCGTTAAGGTAGCGCAAGGCATACCAGCCGGCATGAAACTCGGCATCCGCCATGTCCGCGGTCTCGCCGGCCGCATGATGCGCGGTGACCTGGTAGGCGGCGCGGAACTTGCCGAGATCGGCGAGCCCACGCGCCACGATCCGCTGCTCGTTCCACCATTCGCCGGTGTTGATGAGCTTGGCTTTGTCGCGCGGCATCTGTTCGAGAAGTTTTGCAGCGTCTTCGTATTTGTCCTGTCGGCGCAGGTTCTCGATGCGAATGAAGAGATAGGCAGGGTCGGACGCCCAGCGGCTGTCGACTGCCTTGATCAGGGCGGCGGTGTTGCCGGATTTCTGGATCAGCGCTGCCCAGGCATTGTAAAGCGATTGTGCCTCGCCGAGCGCCGAGAAGCGCTTTGCCTGGCTCGCGCGACCGCGATACATCAGATAGTCCATGCGCGCCTTGTGGTCCGCCGGGCGCAGCAGAGAAGTGAACTCGCCGAGAATCCTGTCTTCCGTCGGCTTGTCCAGGCCTTCCTCGTGCCACAGCTTGCGGATCACCTTGGCTGCTTGCGTGGTATTGCCGATCGCAAGATGCGCTCGCGCAAGCAGCATCGCGCCCTCGGTCGTCTCGGCTTCGGAATTTCCGAATGCGGCAAGAACACCTTTCGGATTTGGATTTTCTCTGTAGAGCGCCCGTTCTGAATTGGCGCGGAACGATTTCAGTCCCGGCCAGCCCTTCAGCTCACGCTGCGCCGTGGCGATTTCGCTGGAGGATACATCCCGCAACCCCGACATGGCGATCGACCAGGTCAGCATATGGCGATCGAGGCCAACGGTCATCCGATTACGGATCGAAAGTGCTTTGGCACCATCTTTGTCCGACAGCGCGTCGAGACCGGCTTTCAGCAGCGGGTTGACCTGTGCAGCCGGCGAGGATGTCTTGGGAATGGTGCCGGTCGTCTCGAAGGACGGCGGTTCGGCTTTCATCGGCGCAAAGCCGAGCGGTTTTTCCGCCGGAACCGGAACGCCTGCCGGGGCGTCGGAAAGGGCGGCGGCATTCTGCACGCCAATGATCCCGGCAATGCCGAGCCCCAGGGCCGAAACAAAAAGAGACGACTTTCTCATCTACACACCAGACCTATATGCGCCACCCCTTCAGTAAGGCGAAACCTTGCTTAACAAGTCCTTAACCGGGGCGATCACATTCCGTCGATCAGCCCGTTGAAACTATCACAAAAGCACGCGACATGCGCTTGTCGCACCCGAAGGCGCGAAGTAATGTGCCCCCGATTTAAATAGAGAATGCGGCCGAAGCGTGGATATCGGCCCTGAGGAGTTCAGTGCATGTTTCAGGGATCAATTCCCGCTCTCGTTACCCCCTTCACCGAAGCGGGTACTGTTGATGAAGCCGCTTTCGCCGCCCATGTCGAGTGGCAGATCGCCGAAGGCTCATCCGGTCTGGTGCCGGTCGGCACGACGGGTGAATCGCCGACACTCTCCCATGCCGAGCACAAACGTGTCGTCGAACTCTGTATTGAGGTGGCTGCCAAGCGCGTGCCGGTAATTGCCGGCGCAGGCTCCAACAACACCAAGGAAGCGATCGATCTCGCCCAGCACGCCGAAAAGGCCGGCGCAGACGCCCTGCTGGTCGTCACACCTTATTATAACAAGCCGACGCAGAAGGGTCTGATCGGCCATTATGCGGCGATCGCCGAGGCCGTCTCGCTGCCGATCATCATCTATAACATTCCTGGTCGTTCGGTGGTCGACATGACGCCTGAGACCATGGGCGCGCTCGCCAAGGCACACAAGAACATTGTCGGCGTGAAGGATGCGACCGGCAAGATCGAGCGCGTTTCCGAGCAGCGCATCACCTGCGGCGCGGATTTCATCCAGCTGTCCGGCGAAGATGCGACGGCGCTCGGCTTCAACGCCCATGGCGGCGTCGGCTGCATTTCGGTGACCGCCAATGTCGCGCCGCGCCTGTCGGCCGAATTCCAGGCCGCCATGCTGGCCGGCGATTATGCCAAGGCGCTGGAATATCAGGACCGCCTGATGCCGCTGCACAAGGCGATCTTCATGGAGCCGGGCCTGTGCGGGGCGAAATATGCGCTCAACCGCCTCGGCCGGATGAGCCGCACCGTGCGCCTGCCCCTTCTGCCGACGCTGGAAGGTGCAACCGAAGCCGCAATCGACGCGGCGCTGAAGCATGCGGGCCTGCTGAACTGAGATAGTCGGCGCCGGGGCAAGACACTCGGCGCCTTTTCTTCCCGGTCTCTCTATACTACATAGAGGCACAGACATCAGGAACGGGAGCCCGCCGTCCACAATAACAAAAGCATCGGGCGGATCGGAATTCACCATGGCACCCAGAGGCAGCCAGCGCACCATCAACAAGATCGTCGCGGAAAACCGCAAGGCGCGCTTCAACTACGAGATCATTGACACCTACGAGGCTGGTCTGGTTCTGACCGGCACCGAGGTCAAGGCTCTGCGCGAAGGCAAGGCGAATATCGCCGAATCTTACGCCTCCGACGAAGGCAACGAGATCTGGCTGATCAATTCCCATCTGCCGGAATATCTGCAGGCCAACCGTTTTAATCACGAGCCGCGTCGCCGTCGCAAGCTCTTGCTGTCGAAGCGCGAGATCAACCGTCTGCGCAATTCGATCAACCGTGAAGGCATGACGCTGGTGCCTTTGAAGATCTATTTCAACGAAAAGGGCAGGGCAAAGCTCGAACTTGCACTCGCCAAGGGCAAGAAGCTGCATGACAAGCGCGAGACCGAGAAGGAACGCGACTGGAACCGGCAGAAGAGCCGCCTGATGAAGACCGGCGGCTGATCGGTAAAAGCGTGCATCGCAGCTGAAGGTTACCGTTGGTGAATTTGTCTTCGAGGCAATGTTTGCGCTGGAAAAGCGCCGGAAACCTGCGGGATTTGCCCCTTCTTGCCGTTTCGCAACCAGACCATCCATTCGCGCTGGAGCGGAAAGGCAGACTATCCCGGTCGGTGATCTCCTGTTCGGCGCAGGCTTCGAAAACCATATCGGCCACACGCTGCGCGGCGACGTGCCTCTCCATCCCGGTGGTTTCAGCGAGGCAGAATTGATGTTTGCCCATGGCAGCGCGCATTTCGCCAGCAAAGATGGGCGCAACTGCCGGCGATCATTTCCCCACCCTGACCAGGGGCCAGGATCAACGGGACGCCATGGGTAGGATGATGCTCAGGCAGGGTGCGCAGCCGATAGCGGCTGAATTGGTTTAGTTCAGCCGTTTGCCGCGTGTTTTTCGCCGGCCCGTTCGGCCATGCGCCGTTCGTGTTCCAGCAGCCATCGTTTGCGCCAGAGACCGCCACCATAGCCTGTCAGACTGCCATCGGCCCCGATCACTCGGTGGCAGGCGATCACGATGGCAATCTGGTTGGCGCCATTGGCGCGGGCGACGGCCCGGACGGCGGAGGGGCGATCGATGTCTGCAGCAAGGCCAGAATAGCTGCGGGTGACGCCGATCGGGATCTGTCGCAGCGCCTGCCAGACCGCGCGTTCGAACGCGGTTCCATGGTCAGCGACACGGATCTGGAACGGGCGCGGGCTGCCGTCGAAATAGCCCGAAAGCTCAGCCGCCATCTGGTCGATCATTGCATTGCGTCCGAGTGTCACCGCCTGTCCGTGCCGTTTCTGCAGCCGGCGGATCTCGTTCGGCAGGGCAGAGCGATCGGCAAATTCCAGCAGATGCAAGGCATGCTCGTCGGCAATCGCCATCATCGGACCGATCGGCGTTTCGATCCAGTCGGCCTTGAGCAGCGATCGGCCTTTGAGTTCCGCCGGCGCTGCGCCAAACAACTGGGTGATGGCCTGGCGGAAGCCGCTGCCCGATTCGTAACCGGCGTCGAGCTGTGCGTCGATCACCGATTCGCCCCGGGACAGGGTCTGAGCGGCCTGGCCCGCCCGCCTCAGCCTGGCGATTTCAAGAAAGCTCATGCCGAACCGTTTCTTGAAGCTGCGCCGCACGGTCGAGGGATCGTGACCGAGCGCGACAATATCATCCTCGCTCCAGCGCCGGACGGGGTCTGCATCAAGCGCCTCCAGCAGGCCTTTCACCATCGGATCGGGTGCACCATAGGTGAGCATCGGGCGACAGCGTTTACACGGCCGGAAGCCGGCCTCCATGCAGGCGGCCATCGTCTCTTTGAAGACGCAGTTTTCCGGCTTCGGCTTGCGCGCAGTGCAGGTGAAGCGGCAAAAGATCCTGGTGGAGGTCACGCAGACATAAGCGAAGCCATCATAGGCGGCATCGCGATTGACCAGCGCAGTGTACAATGTGTCGTGGGTGGGGCGTTTGAACAGCATGCCCCGATACTAGCGCAAAGCGCGACAGATGCCGCCGGAAATCGGGCGCCGATATTGCTCAGTGTCGCTGAGTGAGCCCAAAGCAAGCGCTATGGCCTCTGAGGTTCCGCGTGCTTAGTGGTCGTGTTCGCTTGCCGGAGCCGGCTCGCTCATGACGCGCGGTGCTCCCCGTTCGCTCGGGTCACGGCCAATTTCCGCCTTCAGCGTCATCAGGTCGATGAAATGATCGGACTGGCGACGCAGATCGTCGGCGATCATCGGCGGCTGGGTAGCCATGGTCGACACCACCGAGACCTTGCGGCCCCTGCGCTGCAGCGCTTCGACCAGGGTGGTGAAGTCGCCATCGCCGGAGAAGATCACTAGGTGGTCGACGGTTTCCGACTGTTCCATCGCGTCGATGGCCAGTTCGATATCCATATTGCCCTTGACCTTGCGGCGACCCATGGAATCGGTGAACTCCTTGGCCGGCTTGGTGATGACCTTGTAGCCATTGTAGTCGAGCCAGTCGATCAACGGGCGGATCGACGAATATTCCTGGTCCTCGATCAGTGCCGTGTAATAGTAAGCCCGCAACAGGTAGCCGCGCTTCTGGAATGCCTTGAGCAGCTTACGGTAGTCGATATCGAAGCCAAGGCTCTTGGAAGCAGCGTAGAGATTGGCGCCGTCGATAAAAAGGGCGATCTTTTCGCGGGGGTCGAACATGGGAATTATCCTTGGATGCAAATATTCATACTGGGCAAAAAGTAATCAAAACAAGACTTTGCCTTTCAACTTCAGAGCACTCCAAGTACATTAAGAAGTGTTCATATATGAAAAGATGTAGGGCAGGATTTCTAATATTCCAAGCACGCACAGGTTGAATCAGGTCACGCTTTTTGGCTTTCCCGCGTTTTATTAGCCGTTCTGGCAACGGAGAATGACGAAAAACTTGAATTTCCCCTCTATTGATTGTATCGCAGCCCCAATCCCATGCATTCATGACCGCAAAGGACAGGCAATGGCCCGTGTCACCGTTGAAGACTGTATCGACAAAGTCGAAAATCGCTTCGAGCTCGTGCTGCTCGCAAGCCATCGTGCCCGCCAGATTTCTCAGGGTGCGCCGATCACAATCGATCGCGACAAGGATAAGAATCCGGTCGTCGCTCTGCGCGAAATCGCCGACGAGACCCTTTCGCCAGACGATCTGAAGGAAGATCTGATCCATTCGCTGCAGAAGCATGTCGAAGTCGACGAGCCTGAACAGGATTCGGGTTCGATGATTGCTGGCTCTGCATCGAAGTCTGACGACGAAGATGACGCACCGGAAACGGTGACGTTCGACCAGATGTCGGAAGAAGATCTTCTGGCCGGTATCGAAGGCCTTGTGCCGCCGGAAAAAAGCGACGATTACTAATCGTCAACAGGTCAGACCTTAGTCTGCTTCGGACGGTTGAATTGCGTGCGCCAGTCACACAGACTGGCGCGCTTTTCGTTTCTAGGAGACGTCTGAATGATGCGGCAGTATGAGCTTGTGGAGCGGGTACAAAAGTACAAGCCCGACGCCAATGAAGCTCTTCTCAACAAGGCCTATGTCTATGCCATGCAGAAGCACGGCAAGCAGACGCGCGCCAGTGGCGATCCCTACATATCCCACCCGCTCGAGGTCGCTGCGATTCTCACCGACATGCGTCTCGATGAATCGACAATTGCCGTCGCACTCCTGCATGACACGATTGAAGACACATCGGCGACCCGCGCCGAAATCGACGAACTGTTCGGTGAGGATATCGGTCGCCTGGTCGAAGGCCTGACCAAGCTCAAGAAGCTGGATCTGGTTTCGAAAAAGGCCAAGCAGGCAGAGAACCTGCGCAAGCTGCTGCTCGCCATTTCCGATGACGTGCGCGTGCTGCTCGTCAAGCTCGCCGATCGGCTGCACAACATGCGCACGCTCGAGCATATGCGCGATGACAAGCGCGCCCGCATTTCCGAAGAGACGATGGAAATCTATGCGCCGCTTGCCGGCCGCATGGGTATGCAGGACATGCGCGACGAGCTGGAGGATCTGTCCTTCCGCTATATCAATCCCGAAGCCTACGAGACGGTGACCCAGCGTCTGGCCGAACTTTCGACCCGCAACGAAGGGCTGATCACCAAAATTGAAGATGAATTGCGCGACCTGCTTGTCGCCAACGGCCTGCTCAACACGTCCGTCAAGGGCCGGCAGAAGAAGCCGTATTCGGTTTTCCGCAAGATGCAGTCGAAGTCGCTGTCCTTCGAGCAGCTGTCCGATGTCTACGGTTTCCGCATCCTGGTCGATGATATTCCCGGCTGCTACCGGGCGCTCGGCATCGTGCATACCCGCTGGCGTGTCGTGCCGGGCCGTTTCAAGGACTATATCTCAACACCGAAGCAGAATGACTACCGTTCGATCCACACGACGATCGTCGGTCCGTCGCGCCAGCGCATCGAGCTGCAGATCCGCACCAGCCGCATGCACGAGATCGCCGAATTCGGCATCGCCGCGCATGCGCTCTACAAGGATGGCGAAAACGGCGAGCCGGGCGAACTTCTGTCGCGCGAAAGCAATGCCTATTCCTGGCTGCGCCACACGATCGAAGCGCTGGCCGAAGGCGACAATCCGGAAGAGTTCCTCGAACACACCAAGCTCGAACTGTTCCAGGACCAGGTCTTCTGTTTTACCCCGAAGGGCAAGCTGATCGCTCTGCCGCGCGGTGCGACCCCGATCGACTTTGCCTATGCGGTCCATACCAATATCGGCGACACAACCGTCGGCGCCAAGATCAACGGTTCGATCATGCCGCTGGTCACGCGCCTGTCGAACGGCGACGAGGTCGAGATCATCCGCTCCGGAGTCCAGGTTCCGCCCGCCGCCTGGGAAGAGATCGTCGTCACCGGCAAGGCCCGCGCCGCTATCCGCCGCGCCACCCGCATGGCGATCCGCAAGCAATATGCAGGTCTTGGCCAGCGCATTCTCGAGCGCACGTTCGAGCGCGCCGGCAAGGTTTTCTCCAAGGACAATCTCCGTCCCGTCCTGCACCGGCTCGGCCAGCGCGATGTCGAAGACGCGATTGCCTCGGTCGGCCGCGGCGAAATGTCGTCGCTCGATGTCCTGCGTGCCGTCTATCCTGACTATCAGGACGAGCGCGTCACCGTGAAGCCTAATGCCGATGAAGGCTGGTTCGCGATGAACAGCGCCAATGGCATGGTCTTCAAGATTCCGGGCAAGGCGCGGCCGGTGGGCGATACGCCGACGGCCGGCGATGGACCGGAGCCATTGCCGATCCGCGGTCTCTCGGGCAATGCCGAAGTGCATTTCGGTCCGGCAGGCGCTGTCCCTGGCGATCGCATCGTCGGCATCATGGAAGACGACAGGCGGATCACCATCTATCCTATCCAGGCTTCAGCGCTGCAGCGCTTCGACGATGAACCGGAACGCTGGATCGATGTGCGCTGGGATCTGGACGAGGCCAACAAATCGCGCTTTGTCGCCCGCATCCTGATCAATGCGTTGAACGAACCGGGCACGTTGGCCACGGTCGCGCAATGCGTCGCGCGTCTCGATATCAACATCCGCGTGCTGAACATGATCCGGATCGCAACCGACTTCACTGAAATGGGCCTCGATATCGAAGTCTGGGATCTTCGCCAGCTCAACCAGTTGCTCGGCGAACTGAAAGAGCTCGACTGCATCTCCACGGTCAAGCGGATCTACGACTAAACCTGCCGCTCGGCCTGCCGTTGCCGTTTCCACATGTTACGGCCTCCAGTGTGGCCCGTCTGGGCCACACTGGAGGCGATCTGCCTCAGTTTTAGTCACTATTCTGCCTAAAACGTAAACCTTGAGGGCTCAGGCATGCGTTGCGTGCATGGCTGGTGTCGCCAATCAGGACTGGTGGTTTGTGCGGCGCAATATTATCTTCTCCTCAACAGATGAAACACAGAACTGAGGACAGAAAAATGTTTGCTCCTATTCGTAAATTTGCCCGTGCCCTTCGCGTCCCGACTGTTGCCGAGCGCGAAATGAACTACCTGAACGGCGCCCGTGACCTGGTTGACCTGGAATACCGTCAGCGCGAAATCGATCGTGGCGCCTTCCGTCGCGGCTTCTAAGCTGATCGATCCCAACCGATCGTGACGATTTCGACGCCGGCTTTTATGCCGGCGTTCGCTTTTAGGCCTTGTGTCGATTTTCGGCCCTGCTCTTGCCGGATGCGTGTCCGATCCACTACATGTGCAGCATGCTTTTCCGACGCCGCCGACCACTGCCCTTGATACAGAGACTCCGGGACTTCTTTTGGCCCCGTAAGGGTTTCATGCGTTCGCTGCACTATGTCCGCAAGCGGATCCTGCGGCTGACGGCAACCCCGCACGCGGTGGCAGCCGGCGTAGCGGCAGGCGTCATTTCATCCTGGACCCCTTTTATGGGCCTGCACATCGTGCTTGCCCTTGCCATAGCCTACGTCGTCGCCGGCAATCTTGCCGCTGCCGCTCTTGGTACGGCATTTGGCAATCCACTGACCTTTCCCCTGATCTGGGCTTCCACCTGGGAAGTCGGCGAAGTCATTCTCGGTCGCGACGGACCTGGGAAGGCAGCCCCGCTCGATCTCCACCGACTGTTGCATTCCTTCGATCTGACCCACTTGTGGGAGCCGGTATTGAAACCCATGTTGATTGGCGCAATTCCGCTGGCTGCCGTTAGCGCAATCGTGATTTACGGTGCGACCTACTGGGCCGTGCACGGTTTTCAGGTCAGGCGGCGCAGTCATCTGGCAACCCGCGCCCGCCAGCGTCTGGCCGAGGCGCTTGATGGGACCGCGAGCGTCTGACCATGATCATCGGCCTTGGAAGTGACCTTATCGATATACGGCGCGTGGAAAAATCCATCGAGCGCTTCGGCGACCGCTTTACCCATCGCTGCTTCACCGAAATCGAGCGCAAGAAATCGGATGGTCGCAAGAACCGTGCAGCCTCCTATGCCAAGCGTTTTGCCGCCAAGGAAGCCATGTCCAAGGCGCTTGGGACGGGCATTGCCCAGAACGTGTTCTGGAAGGACATGGGCGTCGTCAACCTGCCGTCAGGCAAGCCGACGATGAAGCTGACCGGCGGGGCGCAAACCATTCTGCTTAGCCTGATGCCGCCCGGCCATGTGCCGTCCATCCACCTGACAATCACCGACGACTACCCGCTGGCCCAGGCATTCGTCATCATCGAAGCCCTGCCAGAGAGCAACTGAGCGGCTTGGTCGCGCCTGTTTGACATCGGCAGCGGTTGCCGCGCCGGTGCGAACCGACTAGACAGGGCAAGAAATTCGCAAAAAGGAATAGACCCGCGTGAGCGAACGAGCTGAAAAGACGCAAAGTGCCCTCTGGGAGAACATCAAGGTCATCATCCAGGCCCTGCTGCTGGCCATGGTCATCCGCACCGTGTTCTTCCAGCCTTTCACGATCCCGTCCGGGTCGATGATGCCGACGTTGCTGGTGGGCGACTATATCTTCGTCAACAAGTTTTCCTATGGTTATTCGAAATATTCGCTGCCTTTCTCGCCGAACCTGTTCGAAGGCCGCATCTTCGAAAGCGCGCCGGAGCGGGGCGACATTGTCGTGTTCCGCTTCCCGCCGAACCCGAAGATCGACTACATCAAGCGCCTTGTCGGTCTGCCGGGCGACCGCATCCAGGTCATCGATGGCGTACTGAATATCAACGGTCAGCCGGTGCCGCGTGCGCCCGACGGTGCGTTCACCTCGGACTATCGCATGGATCCGGGCACCGACGTACCGGTCTTCCGCGAAACCATGGACAATGGCGTCAGCTACCAGACGCTTGACCAGGCGCCCGATACACGCGGTGACAACACCCGCGAATTCATCGTGCCCGAAGGCCATTATTTCATGATGGGCGACAATCGCGACAATTCGCTCGACAGCCGCTTCGATGTCGGTTTCGTGCCGGCGGAAAACCTGATCGGTCGCGCTTCGGTGATCTTCTTCTCGCTCGGCAACGACACTTCGTTCCGCGAGATCTGGAAGTGGCCTGCCAACATGCGTTGGGATCGTCTGTTCAAGGTTGTCGAATGAAGAAGGCAAGGGGGCTCGGCGAAGAGGATTGGAAGCAGCTTGAAGCTGTGATCGGTCATAGCTTTGCCGAGCGTGAACGGTTGCAGCGGGCGCTCACCCATGCGAGCGCGCAAGTGTCAAAAAGCCGTGGAGACTATGAGCGGCTTGAGTTTCTGGGCGACCGCGTCCTTGGCCTCTGCGTCGCCGAACTGCTGTTCATGACCTACCGCGATGCGGCGGAAGGCGAGCTGTCGGTCCGCTTCAACCAGTTGGTCAGTGCCGAAACCTGTGCAGCCGTTGCCGACGAGATGGAGCTTCACCGTTACATCCGAACCGGCTCCGACGTCAAAAAGATCATGGCGTCCAACATGCTCAATGTCCGCGCCGACGTCGTCGAAAGCCTGATCGCGGCGATCTATCTCGATGCCGGTCTTGAGGCTGCGCGCGGTTTCATCCTGCGCTACTGGACGGCGCGTGCCAGTCGTGCCGATGGCGCCCGCCGCGATGCCAAGACGGAACTGCAGGAATGGGCGCATGCCAAACATGCGACATCGCCAATATATAAGGTTGCCGAACGCTCCGGACCGGATCATGATCCCCGCTTTACGGTGATCGTCGAAATCCCCGGTGTGAAGCCGGAAATGGGAACCGATCGTTCCAAGCGCGCTGCCGAACAGGTGGCCGCGACCAAGATTCTCGAACGCGAAGGCATCTGGGCCAAGGCCACGGACGCGAACTGATTGGAAGATATGACAGAGAACCAAACCCCTGACGTCGGTGAAGTGACCGACGCCACCTCGACCCGAACCGGCCCGACCCGGTCGGGCTTCGTTGCCCTGATCGGCCCGACCAATGCCGGCAAGTCGACCCTGGTCAATCGCTTCGTCGGCGCCAAGGTGTCGATCGTCAGCCACAAGGTGCAGACGACCCGCGCCGTGATGCGCGGCATCGCCATCCACAAGAACGCCCAGATCGTCTTCATGGACACGCCCGGCATCTTCAAGCCGCGCCGCAAGCTCGACCGCGCCATGGTGACGTCGGCCTGGGGCGGCGCCAAGGATGCCGACCTGATCCTGCTCTTGATCGACAGTGAGCGCGGTTTGCGCGGCGACGCCGAGGCGATCCTTGAGGCGCTGAAGGACGTGCCGCAACCGAAGATCCTCGTCTTGAACAAGATCGACCGGGTCGAGCGCGAGGCGCTGCTCAAGCTGGCGACGACCGCCAACGAGACCGTCAAGTTCGACCGCACCTTCATGATTTCGGCGACCACCGGTTCGGGCTGTGACGACATCATGGATTATCTGGCGGACACCTTCCCGGAAGGTCCCTGGTATTATCCGGAGGACCAGATCTCCGATCTGCCGATGCGTCAGCTGGCCGCCGAAATCACCCGCGAAAAGCTGTTTCTGCGCCTGCATCAGGAACTTCCCTATTCCTCGCATGTCGAGACGGAAAAGTGGGAAGAGCGCAAGGACGGCTCGGTGCGCATCGAGCAGGTCATCTATGTCGAGCGCGACAGCCAGAAGAAGATCGTGCTCGGTAAGAACGGCGATGCGATCAAGGCCATCTCCAGTTCTTCCCGCCGCGAGATGTCGGAAATCCTCGAGCAGCAGGTGCATCTCTTCCTGTTCGTCAAGGTGCGTGAAAACTGGGGCAATGACCCGGAACGCTTCCGCGAGATGGGCCTGGAGTTCCCGCGCGACTGATGTCGCGCGGCTCCCTTCATGCTTTCAGGCGTCGGGCAACGAAGCTTGAGATCGCCGGCCCGATCAGGATGATCAGCAACAGGCGCGTGGTCTGCAGGGCCATGACGAAGGACATGTCGACCGGCGTCGAGGCGGCGATGATGGCGACCGAATCAAGCCCGCCCGGGCTGGTCGCCAGATAGGCGGTGAGCGGATCGATGCCCTTCAGCCACCAGAGCAGGAAGGCCAGTCCGCCGCAGAAACCCATCAGCAACACGATCGAACCGACCACCTGCGGCAGCGCGCTTGCCGCATGCCGCAGGATGCGCCGGGTGAAGCTGAGCCCGATCTTCCAGCCGAGCAGGCCATAGGCGGCCGCCAGCAGCCATTCCGGCAGGTCGATCGTGATGTAACCGAGTACATGCAGCGTGGTGGTCGCGATCATCGGCAGCAGCATGGTACCGGCCGGCATTCTCACCTTAGCCCCCACGACAGCCGCAGCAAGCGCAACAGCAACTGTTTTGGCCAGTTCGATCCAGTCGGTCGGCGGAAACCAGACGATCTCCTGCGCCGCGCCGCCCTCAATGTTGAAGACGAAGGCGGCCATGATCGAGGCGCCGGTCGCGACAAACACCACCCGCAGATATTGCATGAAGGCGACGAGGCGCGCATCGGCCCCATGCGCCTCGGCCATCAGCACCATGGCCGAGGCTGCACCTGCTGACGTGCCCCAGACCGCGGTCGTGCCGGGAAGGATATCGGCCTTGCCGATCAGGTAGCCGAGCAGGCTGCTGGCCGCGATGACGGCGAGCACGATGGCGAGAAAGATCGGCCAGTCATGCGCCACGGCTTTCAAGGTCTGGAGATCCAGCGAGCGGGCGATGATGCAGCCAATCAGAGCATGAGCCACCATATAGGGCACGCGATGCACCGACAGCCGGGCGCCATTGGTCGCCACCAGAATGGCGGCCGCCATCGGCCCAAGCAGCAGGGCGCCGGGGATATGGCTGAGAAACAGCGCTGCGGACAGAACGAAGGAAACCAGGGCCAGTGTGGCCCAGCGGGCGAGGCTGGGCAGCGAGGTCAGCACGCCGGGTGGTGGTGCAGGGACGAGAGGCAGCACGGGCGGGACGGCGATCGGGGCTTCGTCCGTCACGATCGAATGCGGACTGTTTTGACCCTGATCCTCTGGCATGCGGTACCCCGTCTTTCGTCTGAGGCGCCCTTGGATGGAAAGGGCTGGACGAAACGTCGAATTAGACAATAAATGAGGCTAGCCTCACAATTGAGATTTATGAATATGGTCTCGCAAAAGTCAAGTTCGCCACCGCCGCCTCAAGTGCCGCCCACCGCCAAGGAACCCAAGCGCAAGCGCGGTATCGCACGGGTGGCCAAGCTTCTGGATGCCGGTGCCGCAGTCTTCGCCGAGCAAGGTTACAAGGCTGCGACAATGACCGAAATTGCCGTGAGGGCAGGCGCGCCAATCGGTTCGCTCTACCAGTTTTTCCCCAGCAAGGATCTGCTCGCTGACGCATTGGTTGCCCGCTACGCCGAGCATCTGGCGACGGAGCTTGAGGCAATCCGTGAGGCCGCCCCGCATTTGCATGCAGACGGTCTCGCCGGGAAACTGCTGGAATTGTTCGTGGCGCATGCAGCGGAACGCAGCCTTGTTCTCAGCCTTCTTGATGCGCGTTGGGAGCAGCCCGGTGTAAGGCCCGGCGTGCTGCGGGCCAGTCTAAGGCAACAGATCGTCTCGATTCTCGCCGCGTGGCGTCCATCTCTTGCCGAGGAGGAGCGGCAGGCCATGGCGGCGGTGGTGCTGGAGGCGATGAAAACCATGGCGCAATTCCATCAGGAGGGGCGCTTTCCGGGCAAATCCCTGGCTCTGGCGCATTGGCGTCGCTGGGTGGTCACATATCTCGCCGATATGGCCGGATGAAGTCTCGCCTGCGGTTGTTATTGAGGCCGCTGGCGGAGTAGAATTCACCGATGCAATGGACAGACGAAGCGATCCTTCTCGGTGTGCGGCGACATGGCGAAACCAGCGTCATCGCCGAAATGATGACGCGTCAACGCGGTCGTCATCTCGGCATGGTCCGCTCCGGTCGCTCCCGCACCATGCAGCCGGTGCTGCAGCCGGGCAACCGGTTGGAGGTGACATGGCGTGCACGCCTGGACGAACATATGGGCGAATACCGGGTTGAGCCGGTGGAACTGCGGGCAGGGCGATTGATGGAAAGTGCCACGGCCGTCTACGGCGTTCAGGCGCTGGGGTCGTTGCTGCGGCTGTTGCCGGAGCGCGACCCGCATCCGCATCTTTTCGAAGCGCTGGATGTGATCCTCGATCATCTGCACGAACCGGCCTCGGCCGGCGAACTCTTCGTCCGCTTTGAGCTGGCGTTGCTCGACGATCTGGGGTTTGGTCTCGATCTGGAAGAATGTGCCGCGACCGGCAGGCGTGACGATCTCGTTTTTGTTTCTCCCAAGACCGGTCGTGCCGTCAGTCGGGATGCCGGTCAGCCCTGGGCCGAAAAAATGCTCACACTGCCGGGTTTCCTGTCGCCCGGAACCCGCACCGCAGCCGATGCCGACAGTCTGGCATCCGCGTTTCGACTTACCCGCTATTTCCTCGATCGACACGTCTACGTGCCGCGCGGGCTCGAAGCCGGCACGGCACGCGAAGGTTTCTGTCAGGCTGCATTGAAAACCTTGCGGTCGCTGGCTGAGCCTGCCGAATTGGCTGCGCCGAAGAAGATCTCCTGATCTTCCGGCGCAGACTTCTGCATATGTTGGTGAATGGCAACCTGCAGGTCGCCAATGGTCCGGTAGCTGCCGCCATCCAGGTCAATGACTGGATATTTCACGGCAATGAACTTGAACCGATCGCCATCGGGTATGGTGATGCCAACCGGAACTCCGGCATATTCGATAACTTGCTTCTTCATAACAATATTCCCCGCCCGTGCACGCACGGAGCAAAACTAGATGTCGATGTATTGAGTTCAGTGCTTGCGCAGTGTCACATTCGACAGGTGCATTTGAGATGGGATTTGCCCATCACAAAGCGCGGGGTCATCTGCCAGGATCGGGCGGTATCATGAAACACAACTGGCATTTCGCTGACCTCCTTCTTTGGCTGCGGTCTCAAGGGCGAGACCTTACGCTGGGATCGTAGTCAGTATCGATCCAGCATCCCCAAGGTAGGTGCAGGATGCGAATCCGTCAACGGGGGTATCAGTAAAAATAAAATAATTTTCTGCGGATGTTCGCAGGTGCACAAAATGAGGCAAAATTGATCCGCTCCGGCCGAAAAGCCGAAATATAATCTCATTTGGAGCAAATTTACGCCGCGGCGACGGCCGGTCGTTCGACCGCCTTTTCGCGGATCGGCCAATGCACCACAGCGGCGAACAGGCCAAGGATTACACCCAGCCACCAGACCTGATCGTAGGTGCCGAAGCGGTCGTAGAGATAGCCGCCCATCCACACGCCGAGGAACGAGCCGATCTGGTGCGACAGGAACACCAGGCCGCCGAGCAGGCCGAGATGCCGCGTGCCGAACATGATCGCCACGAGGCCATTGGTCGGCGGTACGGTGGACAGCCACAGCAGGCCCATCACGGCGGCGAAGATCACCACCGATGTCGGCGATTGCGGCAACAGCAGGAAGGCCGTCACCGCGATCGAGCGGCCGATATAGATCAGCGCCAGGAAATACGGTTTCGAATAGCGCTGGCCGATCACGCCGGCGGCTAGCGAACCGATAATGTTGAAGAAGCCGATCAGCGCCATGGCGATCACGGCATAGCGCGCCTCGATGCCGATATCGCCGAGATAGGCGGGAAAATGCGCGGTGATGAAGGCTACCTGGAAACCGCAGACAAAAAAGCCGGTGGTCAGCAGCAGGTAGCTCTTGTGGGTCAGCGCTTCTTTCAGCGCGGCGGCCACCGTCTGCTCATACTGCGCCTTTGACTGGCTGCCGGAGCTGGCATTGCCGCGCAGTGGATAGGCGAGCAGCGGCACGATCAGCATCATGATCGACATATAGACAAGACCATCCGACCAGCCGACGGCCGAAATCAGCCCCTGGGACAGTGGCGCAAACAGGAACATGCCTGCAGACCCGGCAGCCGTGCCGATGCCGAACGCCATCGAGCGCTGCTCGGGCGTCACATTGCGGGCGAATGCCGAGAGAATGACGCTGAACGAGCCGGCACCGATCGCCGTGCCGACCAGAACGCCGCCACCGATATGCAGCCAGATCGGCGCGGACGCATGTGCCATCATCAGCAGGCCGAGTGCATAGAGCACGCCGGACATGACAACCACGCGGCCGGTTCCGTATTTGTCGGCGAGGGCTCCGAAGAACGGTTGGCTGAGACCCCAGCACAGGTTCTGTACCGCCATGGCCAGACCGAAGGTCGAGCGGTCCCATCCGCGATCCGCCAGCATCGGCAACTGGAAGAAGCCCATCGCCGAACGCGGGCCGAATGTCATGACGGCAACAAGCGAACCGGCGATGATGATCAGCCAGGGCATGGTGGAACGGGGGATGGTGGTCGTGGCCATGAGATTCGCTCCGATTGTCCGCAGACAATACAGGAGCGTTCCCGGGACGAAAAACGCCAATTGATGAACTGGCCATCAGCTTAATTGATGAACGTCAGCACCGCGCGCGAAACAGGTAATGTCGCGTGGCTCGCTGGCTCAGCGCTTCTTGATTGCCCAGCGTTCCGAACGCTCTTCGATGATGGTCACCCCGTCGCCAAGCGCGATTGCACCTTCACCGCGCGGCACGGCGTTCCAGCCGAACAGCGGGCCGGGCACACGCCGGTCGGCCGACATGCGGATGCGGCCCATGGCCGGGATTGGACTCGAACCCTCGCGCGAACCGGTGGCCTGATCCTGGCTGGTCATGATGCAGCGGGCGCATGGCTTGACGAAGTCATAGCGGATGCCGGCGATCTCGATCGCCGTCCAGCGATCCTCGGCCCAGGCCTCGTCGCAGTCGACGACGATATTCGGCCGGAAGCGCTCCATGCCGACCGCGCCTTCGCCATGCTTGGCCATGTCGTCGTTGAGGGCACGCAGCGAACCGGTCGTCGTCACAAGAACCTGATAGCCGTCGGCGAAGCTGACGGGACTGTCGTTGCCGGCCCATTCCTTGCTGGCGAGACGGCGGGCGGCCGTATCGAAGAACACAAGCTTCATCGGCGTGCCGAACCAATCCGAGAGCGTCGCATTGGTCGCATCGTCCGCCACTGCGGCGCTGACGATCGATTTCCACACGGCCACGTCCATGCGGCTGTCCGGCTGCGGTGGTGCGACGAAGAGCTCGCGGCCGTCGTCCAGCGTCAGGCGGATGCCGTTCTCGGTCGGGGTAACCGTCAACCTCGCCAGAGCCGGCAATTCGCGTTGGGTGATGAATTGACCGGTCGGGTCGACGATCATCATCCGCCGGTCGCCGGCAAGTCCCATGGCCTCGACGCGGGCGGACGGCACGGTGATGCCGCGGGCGCTCTTCAGCGGAAATATATTGAGTTCGGTGACCTGCATGACAGCCTCAGATTTCATCGTGGAACAGGGACAGGAAGTGGCTCAGACGCTCGTGCCGCTCCATGGCCAGTTCGCGACCGGTCGCGGTCTGGAAACCGTCGGAGAGCTTCAGCAGTTTGGCCGGAAAATGGTCGATGGCGAAACGCCGGTCGTCGAGCGGTCGGAGTTTCGCCTCAGGGTCGGCGGGGTCATAGAGGCCGGAGCCCATGCGGCCGGCAATATAGAAGCAGCGCGCCACGCCGACCATGCCGATCGCATCGAGCCTGTCGGCGTCCTGCAGGATCTTCGCTTCGATGCTTTCCGGGGCGATATTGGCGGAAAAACTGTGCGTCAGGATGGCATGGGCGACGGCGGCGATGCGGGCAGCGTCCCAGCCGAGACCGGCCAGGATGCCGGAGGCCTTGTCCGCGGCCAGTTGCGACGCCTTCGAACGCAGTGGCGAATTCTTCTCGACGGCAACGCAGTCATGCAGCAACACGGCTGCGGCCAGAACCTCGCCGTCGCCGCCTTCACCCGCATGGATGCGCAGCGCATTGCGGAACACCCGGTGGATATGGGCGATGTCATGCGAACCGTCATCGCTGTCCGTCGCATGCGGCATCAGATATACAGCCAAGGCTTCGAAGGGCGCGAATGCGGTTGCGGTCAGTGTCTCGGCCATGATGATTCCAAGCGGTTTCGGCGTGTCATTTAGACCAGTCGAACCGTCTCTAGCAATTACACTCAACTTTTCTCTGCAACCTCTTCGACCGGTGCCGATGCGATCTCCTCATTGTCCCGGATCGGTCTGCTGCTGAGGATCTTCTGGTAGAACAGACCGATGCCGATCAGCACCACGCCAAGCCCGATGAAGGACAGGGCCCTCAGCACGCCTTCGAGATTGCTCATGTCGATCAGAAACGCCTTGCCGACCGACAGCATGACCAGCACGGCAGAGGCAATGCGTAGGCTCCTGGCATTCAGCCGCGAGCCGAGCACCAGAAGCCCGACGCCGATCATCAGCCAGGCGACCGAATAGCTGTAGGTCTCGGCCTGCAGGAAGCCCTTCCATTCGGCGATGAACTCGCCCTGCCAGAAGCGGCGCACGCTGAGCGTCACCCAGGCAAAGCCAAGGGCTGCGCCACTGATGGCCAGGAGCGTCACATAGGGCAGCGGCCGCTTGTCGCGGGCATAAAGGGCCAGTCCGGCATAGGCGAGGCCGGGCAACAGATAGCCGATGAAAAGCAGGTTGATCAGCGGCCAGTTGCCTGTGCTTTCACCGGTAAAGAACGGGTTCAGCGCACCGAGATGGGCGGTCAGCACCTGCAGCATCGAAACCACGCCGGCCGCCATCGATCCATAGCGGAACACCGGGCTCGGCGATTTCCGGTCGAGCGTCATCATGATGCCGGAAAGGCCGATGAACAGCAGCGTATAGATCGATTGTTCGCCAAGCGTCGGCACGCTGTCGTCGAGCACGCCGCCATTCATCGCATGGCGGATGAGGATGGCGACAGCCAGAAGTCCGAGCAGGCTGGCGATCGCCTGCAGGGCGTTGCGCACCCGCGCGCCCGGCCAGCGGCGCAATTCATAGGCTGCGGCCGCTGCCAGAAGTGCCGGGATGCCGTAACCGGGCAGAAGGGCATTGACGAAGGGCGTCTTGCCCAACGCGTCGGCCCCGACCAGCGTCGGCTCCCAGCCGATGCGCAGCAGCACACCGACAGAAGCCGCTGCCATCATCCACGGCAATCCGCTCCATGCACGCAGGCGCGTGGCGATCAGGAAGGCAAAGCCGAGAACCGAGAGCAGCACGGTCGTGACGATGCCATCGGTCAGTGCATGCAGCGCAAAGGCAAAGGCTGCAAAGCTACCGGCAATCATGATGTCGCGGGCACGGCGCAGGTCATTCTGCCGGTCGAGTTTGCCGATCGCCTCGGCCGCAGCAATGAGGATGAGCCCGACTGCGATCCCGTAGAGGCCATGCGTCCAGTCGCGGCTGTAGACGCCGTAGAAGACGAAGCTGATTACCGCAAGTGCGGTCGGAACGGCTGCGGCAATGCCGGCCCAGAGCGTGGCGAAGATCGGATCGGCAGCGCCGCGGCGGCGGATGAAGCTTAGGCCGAGCAGCAGGAAGATCGCGCCAAGGCCGAGGGAGACGAGGATCTGCAGATTGCCGAGGCTTGGCAGGCTGACAGTGCTGCCGCTGGCGGAACCCAGCATCCACAGGACATTCGTCGTCAGGCCCGCCTCGGCAAGAGCAGTGAGCAGGGCGCCACCGGCGGCCAGTACGGCCGGCCAGAACGCACCATGACGGGCGGCGCCCGCCGCCGCAAGCGAGGCGATCAGGACCGCCGAGGCATAGAGCGGAAAGAGATCCACGACGCTGCCGACAAACAGAAGCGCCAGCGCCGGCAGGAGCACCGCAAGCGCCATGGTGATGTCGAGGCCGATCGCGCCACGAATGGCGAGCTTGCCGAGATTGTCCCAGGTAAGCGACGTGTTGTCCGGCTCGGCGCTGGATGTCGTGCCCGGCCAGATCAGCAGCCAGCTGGCGACCATGGCAATCAGCGCCAGCGTCACCGGCGTCAGGTCGGCAGGGCCGCTGAAAGCGATGTAGACGAGCGCCCAGAGCCCGAGCCCGGCATGGGCGATCGCGGGCACGATATGCCAGCGCCTGAAGCGCGAGGCAGCCGCGGTGGCGACCAGCGACAGGGTCAGAAAGCCGAACAGCGTCCACGGGCTGGGCGCGGTGCTGGACACCAGAGCCGGCGTGACCATCGAACCGGCAAGACCAAGGCCTGCCAACGCCTGGCCATGCAGCAAAGACAGGCCGAGCACGGCAAAGGCAACCAGTGACAGGAGCAGGAACGCAGCGGTCGCGCCGATGAAGGCATAGATCCCGTGTGCTGCGTAGATCGCACCGAACAAAGTCAGCGCACCGGCGGCCGTCAGGATACCGGGGATCATCGCGTTTTCATAAAGAGCCGCCATCTTCGGCAAGGCCTTGCGCCGGACGAGTTCGCCGCCGGCAATCAAGAGCAGGCCGAACAGGGCAGCGAGCGTCAGCCGGACACCCGGACCGAGCAGGCCGCTTTCGATCGAATAACGGACGAGGAAAAGGCCGCCGAGCGCCAGTGCCAGACCACCCGCCCAGACGGCCCAACGTGCGCCGAGCAGATTTTCCAGCGTGTCGGTCTTGGTGGCAGATGTCACGCGCGCTGCCACGGTATCAGGTTGCGATGCGCCGACCGGTGGCTCGTCGACGGCTTGTTCGCGCGCCGCGATATCCAGGCCTGCGTCCGGTTCGTCCATCTCTGGCGCAGCGACAATGGGCGTCTGCTCCGGCGTTTGCCCTTCAATGTCGTTCGACGCTGCGCCCGGTGCGGTCTCCGTTGAAGCCAGCGAAATCACGGCTGTGGCTGGATGCCCCATCACCAACCGTTCGTTCAGGGTGGCCACGTCGCTTTCGAGCTTGGCAATGCGTTTGCTCGCCCCGCGCTGGGTGGTAAACAGGATGCCGACAAGGATCAGGACCAGGATTTCGAGCATGCGGCCTCGTGTTGGGTGCTTTGGTTGCCACAACACTAGCGTTTTTCAGCAGCAGTGAAAGAGCGCTTGGTCACGCGGGCCGTCGGTGTCCGACATGCCGTTTATGCAAACGCGCTTGCATTCCGATGCGAAACTTCCTAAATCGAGGTCACCGGCAGCAGCCGGTTTTCTTTGGATTTTATTATGCTCAGAATGAGCATAATAGTGGGAGGAGAGGCCGCCATGGAAGACGTTAGAGCCCTGAGGGCCGATCCGGCCAAGGCACATTCGCGCACCGCAGCCGAGCGTTTCGGCGTGCTGGAACGTCCGGACCTGAGCTACACCCCGGCCGTCGCCAAGGAAACCGCGCATCTCTACGACAAGGTCAGAGATTTCATTCCGGCCATCGAGTGGCCGGTGTTTGCGCCCTACATCCATGCGATCAATCGCATCAAGAAGGAGCGCGGGGCGGTCATCCTTGCCCACAATTACCAGACGCCGGAGATCTTCCACTGCGTTGCCGACATCAAGGGCGATTCGCTGCAGCTCGCCCGCGATGCGACCACCGTCGATGCCGAGATCATCGTCCAGTGCGGCGTGCATTTCATGGCCGAGACCTCGAAACTGCTCAATCCGGCAAAGACCGTTCTGATCCCGGATGGCCGCGCCGGCTGCTCGCTGTCGGAATCGATCACCGGCGCCGATGTCCGGCTGTTGCGAGAACGTTACCCCGGCGTGCCCGTCGTCACCTATGTGAATACGTCTGCTGACGTGAAGGCCGAGACCGATATCTGCTGCACCTCGGCCAATGCCGTTGACGTGGTCAACAGCTTCGACAGCGATACCGTGCTCTGCATTCCCGATGAATATCTGGCGATGAACGTTGCCAACCAGACGACCAAGAAGATCCTCACTTGGAAGGGCCATTGCGAGGTGCATGAGCGCTTCACCGCCGATGAGTTGCTCGAATACAAGCGCGCCGATCCGTCGATCGAGATCGTCGCCCATCCGGAATGCCATCCGAGCGTGCTCGCGGTGTCAGACTACTCCGGCTCGACCAAGGGCATGATCGACTACGTCAAGACCAGGCGTCCTGGCCGTGTGCTTCTGGTCACCGAATGCTCGATGGCCTCGAACATCCAGGTGGAGGTCCCCGACGTCGATTTCGTCAAGCCTTGCAACCTCTGTCCGCACATGAAGCGGATCACCCTGCCGAAGATCCTCGACAGCCTGCTCTATATGACGGAGGAGGTCACCGTGGATCCGGCGATTGCCGGCCGCGCGCGGCTTGCGGTCGAGCGGATGGTGAATTTGAAGAACTAGGAATGCCCGGCCGGCGCTGGGGGAGGCAGACATGGCAATCAATCTTGAATCGATGCGGCCGCAATCCTGGCAGGGGATCGACGATATCGTTATCGTCGGCGGTGGGCTGGCGGGGCTGTTCTGCGCCCTGAAGCTCAGCCCGCGGCCTGTCACGATTCTCGCGGCCGCACCGATCGGGCAGGGCGCTTCGTCCGCCTGGGCGCAGGGCGGCATTGCTGCGGCCATGAGCCCCGGCGACAGTTTCGACAAGCATCTGGCCGACACGGTTGCGGCCGGTGCCGGGATCGTCGAGGAAAAGATTGCCCGACTGATGATCTCGGAAGGCCCGGATCGCATTCACGATCTTCTCGCCTATGGCGTACCGTTTGACCGCGACCTGGAAGGTCATCTGCTCTTGTCGCGCGAGGCCGCCCATTCCGAACGCCGCATCGTCCGTGTTGCCGGCGATCGGGCCGGGGGCGCAATCATGGAAGCCCTGATCGCCGCTGTCCGCCGCACCCCGTCGATCCGCGTCATGGAAGGCTATGTCGTCGAGGAACTGATCGCCGAAGGGCGTTTCGTCTCCGGCGTCGTCGCCCGTCCCGATGCCGGCCAGTCGAAGAGCCGTGTCGCCTTTCCGGCCCGCGCCGTCGTGCTGTGCTCCGGCGGTGTCGGCCACCTCTACAAGGTGACCACCAATCCGCCCGAAGCGCGCGGCACCGGCGTCGGCATGGCGGCCAAGGCGGGCGCCACGCTGGCCGATGCCGAATTTGTCCAGTTCCACCCGACGGCGATCGATATCGGCCATGATCCGGCACCCCTGGCGACCGAAGCGCTGCGCGGCGACGGCGCGATCCTGGTCAACAAGGCCGGCCATCGTTTTATGACCGATCTGCATCCCGACGCCGAACTGGCGCCGCGTGACATCGTTGCGCGTGGCGTCTTCGCCGAGGTTTCGGCTGGGCGTGGTGCCTTCCTCGATTGCACCAAGGCGGTCGGCAGTCATTTTCCAACCCAGTTCCCAACCGTTTATGCCTCTTGCATCGCGGCCGGCATCGATCCTGTCACCCAGCCGATCCCGGTCGTGCCGGCGGTGCATTATCACATGGGCGGTGTGGCGGTGGATGCCGATGGCCGCACCTCGCTCGACGGTCTGTGGGCCGCCGGCGAAGTGACCTCGACCGGCGTACACGGCGCCAATCGCCTGGCCTCCAATTCGCTGCTCGAAGCGGTGGTCTTTGCCGGCCGCATCGCCGATCATATCAAGGGCCTGCTGCCGGAGGCGACGCTGTATGAATGGCCGAAGACGGCCGGCGAAAACGATGACCTGGTGACCATCGAAGACAGTCGGCAATTGAAGACGCTGCGGCAGTTGATGAGCGCCCATGCGGGCGTCATTCGCGACGCGGAAGGGCTGAAGACGCTGATCCGCGAGATTGCCCGGCTGGAGCGGGAAAACAGCCGTGTTCGCTTCAGCAATATGGCGGCTGTTGCCAAGCTGATCGCGGTCGGCGCCTTGCAGCGCACCGAAAGCCGCGGCGCCCATATGCGGTCTGATTTTCCCGAGGCCAGCGAAGCTCAGCGCCACCGCACCTATATGACACTGAAAGATGCCGATCGCATCATTGCCGAGATCATCGGCTGAGACAGGAAAAGGACCGCATCATGACCGGCAGCTTTCGTCCAGAACTCTCGCCCCTGATGGTAGACGATCTCGTCCGTGCCGCCCTTCTGGAAGATCTCGGCCGCGCTGGCGACATTACCACCTATGCGACGATCGGGCCGGAAAAGATGGCGGTTGCCGCGATGAATAGCCGGGAGAATGGCGTGGTCGCCGGCTTGCCGCTGGCGCGCGCCGCTTTTCGCCTGCTGGATCCAGAGCTGCGTTTCGAGGCGCTTGTCGCTGACGGTGACCGCGTCGAACCCGGCCAGCCGCTGGCGCGGGTCGAAGGCCCGGCCCGCGGTGTTCTCTCGGCAGAACGCGTCGCCCTGAACTTCCTCATGCATCTCTCCGGCGTCGCAAGTTATACCGCCCGCTTCGCCGATGAGATCGCCCACACGGCTGCTCGCGTGACCTGCACGCGCAAGACCCTGCCGGGCCTGCGTTCGGTGGAGAAATATGCGGTCCGGCTCGGCGGCGGCTCCAACCATCGCTACGGCCTCGACGACGCGATCCTGATCAAGGACAATCACATCGCCGTCTCCGGCGGCGTTGCATCCGCGATCCGTGCGGCCCGCGCCTATGCTGGCCACCTGGTCAAGGTCGAGGTTGAAGTCGACGGGCTCGACCAGATGCGTGAGGCGCTTGCAGCACGCCCGGATGCGATCCTGCTCGACAATATGGCCCCGGACATGCTGCGCGAGGCGGTGGAGATCAACCGTAGACATCACGGCCTGTCGGTCGAAGCCTATGGCGAAATCGCCGCGCGGATCGCGCTGGAAGCCTCCGGCAATGTCAATCTCCAGACGATCAGGGCCATTGCGGAGACGGGTGTCGATTACATCTCGACCTCGAAGATCACCATGGCTGCCCCGACGCTGGACATCGGTCTCGACATCGAATTGAAATAATTGGGTACTCAGCAGGACCGCATTTTCCGGATTCTGCTGCCATACGGCCCGCAACTGTTATTGCTTAATTAATATTTATCAATGTCTTGGGTGAATATTAGCAGCCATGTGCGCTACTTATCAGGGGTGATTATTGGTTTTTGACGCCCCAGATCGAATCTCCTAGCCCAAAGTCGTTCTCAGGTTTTGGTTTTGCGTGCTGCGGATACAAACATTGAAGCCCTTTTCATAAGGAGGTTTGTATGACGAGTATCTCATCGATGTCGAGCGGCGCAAGCGCGGGCTCCATTCTCTCTATCTCGAGCCTCGATACCAATGGCGACGGCGTCGTCAGCGCCGAGGAACTCGAAGCGGCCAAGCCTTCCCGGACGCAGGATCCAACCGTCGAGGGCGAAAATGCCGCGACAGGCATGGCCTCACAACTGACCAGCAGCCTGATCACCATGCTGCTCGAAAGCGGCGCCAATTCTGCGGCTGGCAATGACCGGCAGACCGAGCATGCACGCGACCTCTTTGCCACCATTGACGCAGATGCCGATGGCACGGTGACGCAGGAAGAATTTGTCACCGGCCGGCCGGATGACATGAGCGAGGAAGAGGCAATCAGCCTGTTTTCTGCCGCTGATACCAAGGGTGTCGGGTCTCTGACCGAGGATCAGTTCCTTCAGGCTTTTGAGGTCAGCGGACCGCCAATGGCTGCACCGCCGCTAGCAGACGCGGAAACCGGCGATGATGGTTCGACGATGAGCCTGCTCGATGTTCTCGACGAGATGCAGAAGGTAATCGACGCGTACCGTGAAAATTCCGGCGACATGACGGAAATCGAGCAGGCCTGATAGCCAATGCCGGATTGTGGCGGCAGTCCGGCATTCAGGCCGTCTTCGCCTCGGCGTCTTCGGATTGCCGGGGCAGGCTGACGGGCGGAGCGAAGCCGTGATACGTCACCTGCGGGAACGGGATGGAAATTCCGTTCTCGTCGAAGGAGGTCTTGATCTTCTTGATCATCTCCCGCGACGTCGGCCAGAAATCGCCAGCCTTTGTCCAGTACCACAGGGTCAGGACGACGGAGCTGTCGCCCAATTGATCGACAAAGGTAGAGACTTCGGGACTGCGCAGCACGCGCGTGTCTGCCTCTGCGTGCTTTCGCATGATCGTCTCGGCAAGTTCGATATCGTCATCGTAGCCGATGCCGATCTTCAGTTCGAAACGGCGCGTGGGCTCGCGGCTGTAGTTCGTGATCGGTACATTCCACAGGATCGAATTCGGTGCCAGGCGATACAGTCCGTCAGGCGTTTTCAGCTCGGTGGCAAAAAGCCCGATATCCACGACCGTTCCGGAAATTTCGCCGGTATCGATGTACTCGCCGACGCGAAATGGCCTCAGCACCAGCAACATGATGCCGGCCGCGATATTCTGCAGCGTTCCCTGAAGGGCAAGGCCGATCGCAAGGCCGGCAGCACCCAGTGTTGCGATAATGGATGCCGTCTGCACACCGAACTGGCCAAGGGCCGTCACAAACACAAGGATGAGAATGCCGTAGCGGACCACATGAGAGAAGAACCGCGCCAATGTCTCATCCAGACCGCGGATCTGCATCAGCGCCGTATGGGTCCACCGGCTGAGCAGCACCGCAAGCCACCAGCCAAGCACCAGAAGCAGCAGCGCGCCGATCACCGAAAACGAATATTGCACGACAAGTGCGCTGGCCTGGGTCAACGCTGCTTGTGTCGCGACGATAACTTCGCTGGCTTGTTCTTCCATGCTTTCTGCTCCTCTGCCATTGTCGTCAATGGGCTACATGGGGCAGGGGCGCGTGAGGTCAACCGCCGGTACGACCACCAAGCTTGAGGCCGGGGGCTGGTCTTTCGTCCAGAATCTGGCGCCGGAACCGAAAGAGTGCTGCAGGTCGGCCGCCGGTTGCGGACTGCGTCAATCCGGTCGGTTCCACCAGTTCGGCTCCCTCGACGAGACGCCGGAAATTCTGCTTGTGCAGGTGTCGGCCCGAGATCGCCTCGACGGTGGCCTGCAGGTCCGTCAGGGTGAACTCCGACGGCATCAGTTCAAACACCACCGGTCGGTATTTGATCTTTCCGCGCAACCGGGCGAGTGCTGTAGCGGCAATTCGCCTGTGATCATGACGCATTGCTATGCCGAGCGCGCCGGCGATCCGCCGCCTCGCAAGCCTGCCGTCGACGACGGCCTCATCGAGCAAGCCCGCTTCGTAGAGCAGTTCGTAGCGCTCCAGCACACGTTCTTCGTCGAACGGAAAATCATCCAGACCGAATGCCAGCTTCAGCCGCGCGCGCCGCGCGATTTGCGGGCCGCCGGACTTTGCCACATCCGTTTCTTCCGCCCAGTTTTGCAGGGCAGGCAGGATGACGTGATCAAGAACATCGGGCCTGCCCTGTCGCCAGTCCTCCCATGGCAGATAGCCGTACCAGTCACGCCATTTCGCGCCGGATGCCTCCAGTCGAGCGGCACGGTCGGCTTCCATGCGGGTGAGGGCGAGATAGCCGACCGACACCACATGCGGACCGCGATCACCGGGCAGCTTGTGCCGCCCGCGGTCGCCAAACGTGTAGAGCTGTTCGATATAGCCAAGTTCGAGTGCAGTCTGGGCTTCGACCGTGTGGCGCAGCGACATTTCCATCGTCCGGTGCCGGGTCGGGTCAAATGGACCGAACGGCAGGCCCTCCAGAGAGTTGTGGGTCTCGCCGACGACCAGGAGGCGAGGGCTGCGGCCCGCCATAGCGACGATGGCAGCATTGAGCCCGATCTCGATCTCGGCAGCGGCGCTCATCGGCTGACTGTTTCGCGCATCGGCAAGGGCAGGGCGAAAGGCGTATTGCCATCCGCATCGGCACCGCGCCCGATCGATTTGACCGCCGCAATCAGCCTGCCGCCCCGCCCAAGCATCTGGTCGCCGATCTCGATCAGCAGCATGTTCGGCGTGGCAAACGGCGATGCCGCGCGCAATCTGTTGGCCAGATCCTCGTCATCGTCATCCGGCGCGACTGCCAGGCTTGCGATCAGGGCTGCGGCCGGCGAGCGCGATACGCCCATCCAGCAATGCACGATCAAGGGCGCCTCACGATCCCAGGACCGGGCAAAGTCGATGATCTGACCGACATGCACCTCCTGCGGCGCGATCAGGTCGCCGGTCCCGGCCACCGTGATGTCATTGACCCCGAGCTTCAGATGCCGGTCCGCGCGGATGACTGCCGGCCGATGGAAATCCTGATTGACGGCCAAAAGGCTGATCATCTCGTACGCCTTGTGGCGAACGGCCATTTCCGCGATGCGCGCGAGTGGCGAAACGACGATCAGGCTCATCTTGCCTCCATGAGCAGGTTCGCGCGCTGAGCTTCCAGCGCCTCGAAGCGCTCCAGGAACTTTGCCTGAGCCAGATAGGCGGGCAGGGGCTCGATTGCCACCATGTCACGGGTAAAGCCGCGCGGTTGGCCAAAATACTTGCGCGCCTCTGCCTCGGAAAATCCGGCGAGCACCGTGGCCTCGAAATAGGCGCAGACGATATCGGCCTTCTTGATCTGGTCTTTCAATGACGCTTTGGCATGCGCCGGCAGACTGAAGCGCAGATGGATGGCCGCCTCCAGCCGCTTTTCGACGACCTTGTAGCCGCCGCCGACCACCGCCTTGAACGGCGAGATCATGTCGCCGATGACATATTCCGGCGCATCGTGCAGCAAGGCGACCAGCAGATCATCCAGTGTCGCCTTCGGGTTCGACCGGCGAAAGATGTCCTCGACGATCAGGCTGTGCTGGGCAACGGAAAAGGCGTGGTCGCCAGAGGTCTGGCCATTCCATCTTGCGACACGGGCAAGGCCATGGGCAATGTCGGAAATCTCCACGTCGAGCGGCGAGGGATCGAGAAGGTCGAGCCGACGCCCCGAAAGCATGCGCTGCCAGGCACGTCCCGAAACGGTGTCAGCCGGAAGCATGCTCAGCCTTCCTCCGCGTTTGTCGGGAAGGTCAGCGCCGTCCAGCCGGGCAGGCTGACAGCAATCGGCACCTCTCCGGCAAGGATCGCCGCACCCTTGGCCATGGCTTCGCCAGCTTTGTCGATGCGCAGGATGGCGAGCCCGCGCAGCCCGGCCACCGTCCCGAGCGTGCCGATGATCTTGCCGTCAACTGTCACGTCGCTGCCGCTCGGGGGAAGAGGGCTTTCGGCCGCCACGATCACTGCGCGGCGCCGTGCCGTCGAGCGATGATGCATGCGCGACACCACTTCCTGGCCGACGTAACAGCCCTTCCGGAAGGATACCCCGCCGGATTTATCGAGCAGCACGTCATGCGGGAAGGCATCCTGCAGGCCGTAGTCGCTCCCTGATTCGGCCACGCCGCTCAGAATGCGCAGCGCATCATAGGCGCTGGCCGGTCCTGCCTCGGCAGATGAGCCGATGCGGCGACGAACATCGACGCCTGCCACGGCAAAGCGGTGGTCGGAGATGCCTGCATCAGATTGGTCCGTGCCCCAACTGACCGTTGCGCCGTTTTCGCCGAAAGCTTCGATCACGACGGGCGCGCGCAATTTGTACATCGAAAGCCGACGGATCAGCGCTTCCTGCTGATCTGCCCGCGTGTCGATCACGAAGTCAGCGTCCTCACGCCAGATCAGGAAGTCGAACAGGATCTTGCCTTGGGGCGTCAGCAGAGCGCCCGGCAAAGCCAACCTCGTCTGAAGTGCGGCCAAGTCCGTGGTAATCAGGTTTTGCAGGAAAGGCTCGGCATCGGGACCGCTGATCCGGATGAAGGCGCGGTCGGGCAGAAAAGCTGAGGGCATGATAAATCACCGCGATGAGTTCGATGCCGGAAGAGTTAAGAGCTGCAAGTCTAAACGACAAGCCGCCTCTGTCACAGCCCACAGATTGACCACGGTCAATCAATCGCCAGCGGTGAAGAACTTCCAGCGCCCATCCGGGGTGATGCCGGCACGGAAGAAGTTGTAATTGCCGTATTCCTGCATCTCGGCGACATCGCCGGCAGTGACGATTCGCAGCAGTTCGACTTTCTCGACCGGCGTCAGTTTGCCGAGCTGCTTTCCGGCAAAATAGGGCCAGACATAGGCTTCGTCCGGTGTACCCTTGTCGACATGCACGAAGCCGGTTGACAGGATGTCGAGAAGGATGGCCAGGATTTCCATGCCTTCCGGATCACCCGATAGCGACTTCAGCAGGTCGATCGGATCCTTGTCGCTGCCCTCCAGCTGCACCTGGGTCTGATCCGGGCCGGGATTCATCAGCGGACGCAGCCGCGAAATGTCGCCTGTCGCGGCGGCGTCGATGATCAATTGACGCATGCGGCGCACGGGCTCGGGTGCTTTTTCGATGTCATAGAAGACTTCCGCCGGCGGTTCGTCAGGCTCCGGCGCCGCTGTGTCGTGCTGTTCGGGCGCCTTGATCAGCGGATCAGGATCGGGAATGCCGTCTTCCGGCGGCAGTTCTTCGCCTTCTTCGTCGATGCCGGGTTCAGCCGTACCCGGAGCAGGATTGTCAGCGGCGGGCGGTGTGATGTCCTTGATATCGGACAACGCCAAGGCTGGACGTGCAGGCAAGATCGTCGCGCCAGTTGCCGCGAAAACGGTCAAGGCGCTCGTCAGGCAAAGGAGCCGGACCCGCGAAGCGAACGTCATGATGCATCCCTGATTAAAGTGTCACTGAACCCGGCGTTCGGGCGAAAACTCGCCGGCAAGCAGCCGGTCCTTCAGTGCGTCGAGAATGGCTTCTGCGCCATGTTCCCCATGAATGCGAATGGTTTCGCGCATGGCCAGCGCAAACGCGGCGTCCGCGATGATTTCCGGCTCGATACCGTCTGCCATGCCGTCGGCCCAGGCTTCATTCTGGTATTCCAGCGCGGCCTGCATCTTTTCGTGAACGATCATTTCGTCGATCTCGTTGCGGCGCGGTTCCATGGGCATTCCTCGAAGCACAATCTTACTCAGTCATTAACAACACTATCAGCCTTTTGCCAAAACGACACGGGGCACAGCCAAAAGAGGTGAATTAATCGTTAATTTCCATAGCGAGCGGTAATTTCCGTGGCGAGTGTTGCGCCTTCGTTACGGTAGTTCTCCTCTGCCCGAACCGCAGCCGCAGTGCAAGAGGTGTAAACCGATGCGAAAGATCGGTAGCCACGGTTGTAGGCGGCCGTCAGCCGCGCCCGCCGTTTCGGCTCGTCTTTTGTCTCGACGTCGATCAATGCCTGGACGGCATCGCGCCATTCCGGCTCGCTCTGCTTGTTGCACAGATTGCGCAGATAATGCACCGCGCCGACGACTTCCGAAAGCCGGCCAAGCCGTCCGTCATAAGGCGTCGGCTTTTCAGGATCCGGCGCGTTTCGAATGATGTCCTCGATTGTATACTGCGCCATCGCAGGTGTTGTGGGCGCGATAGTGAAACCTGCCGTCGCCACAACAATTGCCATCGCCGGCCAGACAGATCTGCGGATGACTGGATCAAACGCCATTGCTCAAGCTTCCGACACATCGCGAAGTGCGACCAGGCGCACCACGCAGTCGCGCACGCTCGGCGGAACCGGCAGTGCGAAGATTTCCTCAGGCATGTACCAGCCGGCTTCAAGTGCGTCGCTTTCCGCCTTGGCGACGGATGTGTCGTCGGCCTCGACGCGGAAGACCGACAGCAGGTAATGGCTTCCGGCAACGCCCGGTTCAGGCAGCAGTTCGACTGTCTCGAACAATTGCGGATTGCGTCCAACCACGCCGGTCTCCTCAAGCAGTTCGCGCAGCGCCGTCTCGGCGGGCGTTTCACCCGGCTCGGCCCTGCCGCCCGGGAAGGCGAACAGATTGGCTGCCGGCGGATTGCCGCGGCGCACGAGCAGGAACCGCCCTGACCGTTCGACGATTGCTGAGGAGGCAAGACGAGCTTGGCTCATGGAAAGGCTTACTCCAAATGGCAGGCAGAGACGCGGAGACACGAAAGAAACGAAGCAGTCGATCGCACGAACTATCGCCACTTTTGCCGGTCGCGGCAAGGTCTGCCGCGCTTGACCGGTCCGAAACAGGGTGCGATGAAATGCGGATGTGTGGACGTTACGCATTGACGGCAACAGCCGAGCAACTGATCGAGCATTTCGGCCTGATGGAAGTCGAGGACTTTCCGGCGCGTTTCAACATTGCCCCGACGCAGCCGATTCTGATCGTGGAACCTGCCCCGCCGGCCGACCGTGGCAGCAACGCGCCGGACCGCAAGGCGCTGCTTGCGCGCTGGGGGTTGATCCCGGGATGGGTTAAGGATCCGGCTGAATTCACCCTGTTGATCAATGCCCGCTCAGAAACGGCGATCAGCAAGCCGTCGTTCAAGGCGGCGATGCGCCATCGCCGCGTGCTGATCCCGGCATCCGGCTTTTACGAATGGCATCGGCCATCGAAGGAAAGTGGCGAAAAATCGCAAGCCTACTGGATCCGCCCGAAGCGGGGCGGAATCGTCGCCTTTGCCGGGTTGATGGAAACCTATATGTCGAAAGACGGTTCGGAACTCGACACCGGCTGTATTCTGACAGTCGCCGCCAACCAGACGATCCGGCCTGTCCATGACCGCATGCCGGTGGTCATCGCACAGCAAGATTTCACCCGTTGGCTCGATTGTCTCAATCAGGAACCGCGCGAAGTGGCCGACCTGATGAAACCGGCGGATGAGGATCTGTTCGAGGCCATTGCCGTCTCGGATCTGGTCAACAAGGTCGCCAATGTCGGCCAGGACCTGCAGACGCCGGTTGTGCCACGTATTGAACTGCAAAAGCCCGCCTCGAAGAAGTCCGACGGCGGGCAGATGAGCCTGTTCTGATCAGGAAATCGATCGCCGCAAAGCTTGGGTCGTTCAGGCGACCTTGGGGGCGGGCTTGGGCTTCAGCATCAAGGCTGCCGCGATCACGGCCTTGAGGCCGATCGGCTGGTAGTTCGCCACCAGATTCTGGTTCGCCGGCTTTTGTTGCTCGGCTTCGTTCTGGGCTGTCATTGTCATGTTCCTCTGAATGTTCCTGACCGCAGTATTTGTTTTTTCGCTCTCTCTGCGGAGATCATGACAAAAGCGTGGCCGAAGCGCCGACACAAATCAAATTTAAACAAAAAGGATACATTCAGCGAGCTTTGCCATGGGATTCGCGATGTTTTGGCCGCGCTTTGCCCCGGAAATGCAGGAAAACCGTCTCAAACGCCCCGATCGATCTCGCTCAGACCTTTTTCGGCTGTTTCCTCGCCAATCGTCAAAGTGCCGTAGCGGCGGTGCCAGCTGCGGGCACCGAAAGGCAGCGAGCAGAGGTAGAGAATCACCGTCACGACAAGAACTTCCCATGTGAAGCTCATCAGCAGGGCAACGTAGAGCACGACACCGAGGATCATCGGGAAGACCAGGTCACGGCGGATATGGCCAAACCCCGACTTGCCCGACCAGACGGGGAGACGGCTGACCAACAGATAAGCGATGATGATCGTATAGGCGGTGCTTGCATAGGCAAAGATGCCGACCGGCGCTACGCCGAGAAAGCCCAGATAGACCGGTAGCAGCACGAGGAGCGCGCCGCCGGGGGCAGGCACGCCAACGAAGAATTCCGATTGCCACGGTGCCTTGGTTTCCCGCTCGGACATCACATTGAACCGCGCCAGCCGAAGACCCGCCGCGATCGTATAGATCAGCGCCGCGATCCAGCCGAGCGAGCGGGCCTGATCCAGCACGAAGACATAAAGTACGAGGGCAGGGGCCACGCCGAAATTGATGATGTCGGCGAGGGAATCCATCTGCGCGCCAAATTTCGACGTCGCTTTCATCATCCGGGCGATGCGTCCGTCGATACCATCGAGAAATGCGGCCGCCAGAACCATGGCGACGGCCAGTTCATACCGATTTTCAAACGCAAGACGGATGCCGGTCAATCCGGCGCAGATGGCCAAGACCGTGATCAGGTTTGGCACAACGAGGCGCAAGGGGATTTCCCGCAGCCTTGGGCCTCGGGCACTGTTGTCCTGCTGGCCGGTCGATCCTGAAGTCGTGTTGGCGACTGCATGGTCGGGTGTCTGGTCTGGCGTTTCCATCGGCTCGTCCCTTAGCTGCGGCGGCTGACGACCGGACCCTTGGCCGAGCCGAATTCGGCAATGACCGTTTCGCCGGCAATGGCTGTCTGGCCAAGCGAGACCCGCGGTTCGGCACCTGCGGGCAGGAAGACGTCGAGGCGCGAGCCGAAACGAATGAGACCGAAGCGCTCGCCGGCGTTCAGGGTGTCGTTAGGATTGGCCCAGCAGACGATGCGACGGGCGACAAGACCTGCAATCTGCACAACGCCTATAGTGCCATGCGCCGTGTCGATCACCAAGCCATTGCGCTCGTTCTCGACGCTGGCCTTGTCCAGCTCAGCATTGAGGAAGCTACCCTCTTTATAGGCGATGTTGCTCACCCGGCCGCGCATCGGAGCGCGGTTCACGTGGCAGTTAAATACATTCATGAAAATGGTGATGCGCAACATCGGCTCGGATCCGAGCTGGAGCTCGTCCGGCGGCACCGACATCTGCACCGATGAGACGCGACCGTCGGCCGGGCTGATCACAAGATCGTCATCCAGTGGTGTCATGCGCTCAGGATCGCGGAAGAAGTAGGCGCACCACAGCGTCAGGATCAAGCCGACCCAGAACAGCGGGTCCCACAACCAGCCAAGGACCAGCGAGCCGACGAAAAAGGCCGCAATGAAGGGATAACCCTCCTTGTGAACCGGCACGATCGTCTTGCGGATGGTTTCGAGCAAATCCATGGAATCCTCAGTCTTTTGAGAAAAGTTCGCCCGCTGAGTACCGCGAAAGTACGCCGCGGGCAATGCTGACGGGCCAAACTGGCGCGCAAAAGCCGGGCTGCGACATCGGCAACCGGCCCAAAATAAATCAGTGTGTTTATGATCTATAGCGATAAACTATCAATAATTGCTCCCTAAAAAAGAGGTGGTAAATATATCAATTGCGTGCACGGCTGCGGCCATGTGCGCCGAATGGCATGGATGATTTTGTTGAATTTAGCCAGAAAACCGGAGTTTTTTCAGGCGAGCCCCGGAACCGTCACCGGTTTGTGCTGGTATGCTGCCAACGGCGAACCTGTTCCTGCGGAGTGCGATCTCGCGCTGACCGTTGTCGTTGATCTCGGTATGTTGGGGCCCCATGCGATCGTGTTCCTGCCGGTATCGCCGTCCAGCACGGCCAATGGGCCCGGCCATATCCGCGCGGTTCATGGCGAAAGCGTCTACATCATTGCGGTTTCCCGCCAGTCTCTGGACCTCGCGCGACAGCAGCAGCTTTATGACGAGGGGGCCGATGACGTGCATGTGCTGGACGGGCGCCAGGCGATGTTTGCCTGCCTTGCACGCGCCAAGCGGCATTTCCAGCGATTGCATGGCGTCGAGGCGGTGCGTCGGGATCTGAGAGAGCGACTGGACGTGTTGCAGGCCGCCCTCGATCATCTGCCGACCCCGATTTATCTGAAGGATCTTGATGGGCACTATCTGGCCTGCAATACGGCCTTTGCAAGCCTGCTGAGTCGCCCGCGCGAAGACGTCATAGGCCACCGGCTCCACGAACTCGCTCCGTCTGAGACGGCCGAAAAACACGAGACGTCCGACGCCCATCTTCTCCAGATCGGTGGCGTGATGTGTTACGAAACCGATGTCTGCCTGCATGACGACGATGAGCGCTACGTCATGTTGCACAAGGCGCTGGTCACGGACGAGCACGGCAAGCCCTGCGGCATTGCCGGCGTCATGATTGACATCACCGAGCGCAAACGTCTTGAGGCAAGGCTGATGAACGCCGCCGAGCGTGATCCGCTGACGGATGCCTACAATCGCCGAAAGTTCTTTGAAATCGCTAACGACGCAATTGCCGATGCGATCGCGCACGGCGAGACGCTCTGTGTTGCGGCCATTGATGTCGACCATTTCAAATCGATCAATGATGAGTTCGGCCACGCTGAAGGGGATATCACGCTGTGTTCGATCGTTGATATCCTGCGCTCGCACGAGACTGAAGGCATGATCGTGGCGCGTGCCGGTGGCGAGGAATTCTTCGTCTTCTTCTTTGGCACCGCTGCCGCCAGGGCAGAGGAAATCCTGCAGGCGATGCGCACCGAAATCAGCCACTATTGCCAGATCAGGACCGCGGCCGGCGGGCTGGCGGGTACGATCAGTGTCGGCATGGCGGTCTTTGATCCGGCTGCCGAAAACATCGACCGCGCCCTGCGCCGCGCCGATGCAGCGCTTTACCACGCCAAGCGCAACGGCCGAAACCGCCTGAGCCGCGCCAAATAGGGGCGGTGTCAGGCGGGGAGGCTGGCTCCCGTCAGATAGCTGGCGGCCGGCGGACGACCACGCCAAGCTCGTCGCTTTCGCGGACCTGCCGCAGATGCTCTTCCGCCTGGGTCGCCTCCCGCTGGCGGTTCCACATCGAGGCATAGAGCCCATTCTGCGACAGAAGATCGTTGTGGCTGCCGCGCTCGGCAATCTCGCCGCCCTTGAGCACGATGATTTCGTCCGCGCCGACCACCGTCGACAGCCGGTGTGCAATGACCAGGGTCGTACGGTTTTTCGACACGATGTCGAGCGCCGACTGGATTTCATGTTCGGTGGTGGTGTCGAGTGCCGATGTCGCCTCGTCGAGGATCAGGATCGGCGGGGCCTTGAGCACGGTGCGGGCAATCGCGACGCGCTGCTTTTCTCCGCCCGAAAGCTTCAGCCCACGTTCGCCGACCATCGTGCCGTAGCTGTCCGGTAATTCCTTGATGAAGTGACCGATCTGAGCAATTTCCGTTGCCTGCTCGATTTCCGCGTCACTCGCGCCGGGGCGGCCATAACGGACATTGTAGGCAATGGTGTCGTTGAACAGCACTGTGTCCTGCGGCACCATGCCGATGGCGCTGCGCAGCGACTTCTGCGTCACGTCGCGCACATCCTGGCCGTCGATGGTGATCGAACCCTGCTGCACGTCATAGAAGCGGTATAGCAGGCGCGAGATCGTCGATTTCCCCGCACCCGACGGGCCGACCACGGCGACCGTCTTGCCGGCCGGAACCTCGAAGGAAATGCCCTTGAGGATCGGTCGTTCGGGGTCGTAGTGGAAATGCACATCCTTGAAGGCGATCGCGCCCTTGTCGATGGACAGCGTCGTCGCACCCGGTTTGTCGACCACTTCCGCCTCGACCTCGAGCAGATCGAACATCTGTTCGATATCGGTCAGACCCTGGCGGATTTCGCGGTAGACGAAGCCGATAAAGTTGAGTGGCATGGCCAGCTGCATCAAAAGCGCATTGACGAAGACGAAGTCGCCGATCGTCTGCTGGCCGCTCTGCACGGCCAGCGCCGACATCACCATGATGACAGCCGTGCCGACGCCGAAGATCACGCCTTGGCCGAAGTTCAGCCAGCCGAGCGAGGTCCAGACCTGGGTCGCCGACTTTTCATAGCGCTCCATCGACTGGTCGAAACGCCTGGCTTCCATCTCTTCGTTGCCGAAATATTTGACCGTCTCGAAGTTCAGCAGCGAATCGATTGCCTTGGTATTGGCGTCCGTATCGCTGTCGTTCATCGCCCGGCGAATGCCGATGCGCCAGTCGCTGGCGCGGATGGTGAACCAGATATAGGCCCAGACGGTGAAGGCTGTGATGGCGAGATAGGAGAAGCCATAGCTCCACCAGAAGATCGCCGCCGTCAGCAGGAATTCGATCAGGGTCGGAATGGAATTGAGGATGGTGAAGCGGACAATCGTTTCAATGCCCTTGGTGCCGCGTTCGATGATCCGCGACAGGCCACCGGTCTTGCGCTCCAGATGGAAGCGCAGTGACAACTGGTGCATGTGCACGAAGGTGCGAAAGGCCAATTGGCGCACGGCATACTGGCCGACGCTGGCAAACAGCGCGTCACGCAACTGGTTGAGGCCGACCTGGGCAATGCGGGTCAGATTGTAGAGGACAACCAGCACGACAGCGCCCAAGAGGAAGGTCGGCAGCAAGCCGACCATGTCGAGCTTGCCATTCAGTGCATCGGTCGCCCATTTGAAGAAATAGGGAACCAGGATCAGCACGAATTTGGAGATCACCAGGAAGACTGTCGCCCAGACGACGCGCATCTTCAGGTCCAGCCGGTCGGAAGGCCACATATAGGGCCAGAGGTTGACCAGCGTATCCATCGGATTGCTGGAATCCGCCGAAACGGTCTTCTTCTTGGTTGCCATTGGACGAGCCCCCGCCATGATCGCATGCAGATAAAAAGCGGCGACCCGTTGGGGCCGCCGCTTGGCATCACATAAGTTCTATAGCCACCGATTGCAATGATCGGCAGGGGCCACAGCGTAGAACGATCAGTTCACCGCTTCGCCACTCAGCCGCTTGCGGTGGATTTCCTCGGCATTCGGCAATGCTTCGGTCGGCACATTGAAGATCTGGCCGGGTTCGATGCGATCCGGATTGCTGATCTGCTCGGCATTGGCGAGGTAGATGGTCGTATAGCGCACGCCCTGGCCATAGAGACGACGCGAGATCTGCCACAGCGTATCACCACGGCGGATGATCACACTCGACTTGCTCTCGGACAATGGCGCCTGTTCGATCACCTTCGGTTCGCCCGAAACACTTGCGCCGCTGTCGGTCTGCGTCGCAGCCACGGTGCTCTGGGTGCCCAAGGCGACGACAGGTGCAGGCAGCGGCACGGACAGCAAGTTACGGATCAGGCCGACGATCTTCGGCAGCGCTGCACCCAGTCCGTCGATGTCGCCAGACTTGATGGCGCGCAGTGTCGAAAGCGCTTCGCGTGCCGTGGTTGTGCTCTTGGCCACCTGCTCGACAAGTTCAGCCGGAGCCGCCGCCGTCGGGCGGAAGTCGATGATCGACTGCAGGCCGAATTCGGTGGCGGAGCGGGCCGCGGCAACCTGTTCCAGCACGGGCTTCTTGCCGTCGGCATACAGGCCTTCGAGAATGGTCAGACCCTTGGTCAGGGCCATGCGCAGCCGTTCGAACTCGGCCAGATCGGGACCGGCTTGCGCGGTTGCGTCGTTGGTGCCGGGTGTCTGCGCCACGACGGAAACCTGCTCGCCTTCCGGACGCTCGAACGGCACGGAGGCGCGCACGATGACTTTGCCAGCGGCATCAAGCAGTTCGACCTGGATGATGTGGCTGCCGACCGAAAGCTTCACTTCGCCCTCGATAATGAAATTGCCGCTGGCATCCGTAGTGATTTCACCGATGACGGTCTTGTCGGCAAAGCCTCGTACGGTCGAGCCTGCAGGTGCCTTGCCGGCAACAAAAATCTTGTCGCCTTCGATTTCGACGGCACTGACCTGCACTTCGGCCACACCGTTGACGGACACGGCTGCCGCTTTCGGATCGACCGAAGCGACGTCGGTGGTCGCAACGGCTGGATTGCTCGCGGAGACAGTCGTGGATGTTGCCGGTGCAGTTGTGGCATCGGTGGATGCTGTCGCTGCCGGGAGCCTTCCCTGGGTCGCGGTCGTGCCCGATGCCGCGGGCTGGCCGGGAAGGGTGATCATGCGGCTGGCTTCGCCAGGCTTGGAAACCATGGCCAACAATTCGCCCTTGCCGCCTGCCGGCACCGAAATGGTTGCGACTTCGTCCGAAGTCACGACCCGGCCGTCGGGGTCGGTCGCACGCAGTTGCAGAGAATGGTCGCCCGCCGAGAGCGGATTGTCGAGCACGGCGGCAAAATCGCCGGTGCCATCGACCGTGAGGGATGAAATCACTGTGTTGCCGTTGACGATCTCGACCTTGGCGCCCGGCGTCGCATTGCCGGCGATGACGGTCGAGCCGTCCGGTTCGACACGAAGCACATCGAAGCGCGGTACAGAAGCCTCTGCATCGGTTGCTGCTGCAGTCTCGACCGGTTTGCCGAGCAGGGCATCCTTGATCGAGCCGATCATGCTGGCCGCCTTGGCGGGATCGGCCGGCAATTGCTGGATGATGGCCAGCGCCTTGGCCGCATCGGCCTGTGCCGACTTCAGAGCGCCGCCGATTTTTTCGTCCAGGCCTTCGGGAATTTCAATCGCGGCCAAGGCGGCGATGGCACCCTGGGCCAGTGTCTTCGCCGCGCTATAGGCTTCGACACCGGGCGTGCGGCCGTCGGCAAACAGAGCGGAAATGCTGTCCACGGCCTTGACGGCTTCGGCCTTGAGGCGATCCATCTTTTCGCTGGCCACGGTGGCGATGTCACCAGCGGCGGACTCTGCTGCTGCAGTGGCCTTGTCGGCGATTGCCTTTGCCGAATCGGCGGCAGCCGTCACCGTCGGCGCCGATGCGTCCGTCGGATTGAGGCGCGGCATCACGACAAACACCATCAACATGGTTGCAATGGCAAGCACGAACAGGACCAGCCAAAGGGCGCGGTTCTTCATCTCAACAGTCTCCTAGCGGTACATCCGCCATATCCATTGGAATTGCTAGCGTTATCCGATGGCTACGACAAGCGGGGCCGCGTGATTCTGGCCGAATGCACAAGGCTTTTTAGCCAAATTTGTTGACCTGACCGACGGCAAATAGTCTTTTGTGGGTATGACAGAGCATAACTCCACGATTCGATCCGTTTGCGTTTACTGTGGCTCTCAGCCCGGACGCGATCCTGCCTTTATGGAAGCCGGCCGCCAGTTGGGCCGATCGCTTGCCGAAAACAACATTCGCCTGATCTATGGTGGCGGTACCAAGGGCATCATGGGGGCCGTCGCCGCAGGCGTTCTGTCTGCCGGCGGCCAGGTCACAGGCATCATTCCCGAATTCCTGGTCGACATGGAGGCGACGCGCCATTCCCTCGGCCAGCTCAGCGAACTGATTATCACGCAGGACATGCACGAGCGCAAGCACGCGATGTTCGAACGCTCGGATGCATTTGTCACGCTACCCGGCGGTATCGGCACATTGGAAGAGATCGTCGAGATCATGACCTGGGGCCAGCTCGGCCGGCACGCCAAGCCGATGGTCTTTGCCAATATCAACGATTTCTGGAAGCCGATGCTGGAACTGATCGACCACATGTCGGCGGCCGGCTTCATCCATACGGCACATCGCGTCCGCCCGCTGGTCATCGATCAGGTTGAGGATATCGTCCCGGCAATCATCGACCGCTGGGACATGAGCGCCAATCCCGAAGGCGAAGCGGCGATTATTTCCAAGCTTTGAGGTTTGGGCCGGGCTCTATCAGTCGACGATGTAAAGCTTGGCGCCGATCGCAGTCGATGAGCGATGCGGCTCGGCCTTGTCGGCGACCTGATAGCTCATGCCGGGCTTGAGAACGAAGACACGCCCGTCTTCAAGCTCGGTTGTCAGCTCACCCTCGAGGCACAGAAGGATATGACCTTTCACGCACCAGTGGTCGGCCAGGTAACCCGGCGTATATTCGACCATGCGCACCCGGATGTCGCCGAACCGGCGCGTCTGCCATGTCGCGGACCCGGTCTCGCCCTTGTGCTCGGTCTTTTCGACCGAAGCCCAGTCGGTCGTGCCGAACGTTATGTCGCTGATCTGCATCGCCCGTCTCCGCTATAGTCTTTAGCGCGCGCGGTAGTCGCGCAGCATCGACCACGAATAGATGAACAGTGCCGCCCAGATCAGCGGGAAGGCGATCATCTTCGCCGTGCCGAAGGGCTCCTTGAAGATGAACACCGCAATCAGGAAGATCATCGTCGGCGCGATATATTGCATGATGCCGATGGTCGACAGCTTCAGAAGCTTTGCGCCATTGGCATAGAGGATCAGCGGGATCGCGGTGACCAGACCGCTCGCCGCCAGTAGTACGGTGTCGCTTGTGTTGGTACCGAAATGCGCTTGTCCGGTCATCGCCAGATAGATGACGTAGCACAGCGCAAACGGAGCCAGCAGCAGCACTTCGAGCAGGAAACCCTGGTTCGGGCCGATCGGAAGTGTCTTGCGGAAAAAGGCGTAGAGCCCCCAGGAGAAGGTCAGGCAGAGGGCGACGATCGGCAGGCGGCCGGCATCGACCGTCAGGATGACGACAGCGACAACCACCAGCGCCAGCGCGGCGATCTGGGCGGGTTTCAGTTTTTCCTTCAGCAGCACGGCGCCGAGAAAGACGGAAAACAGCGGATTGATGAAATAGCCGAGCGCCGTATCGAGCGCATGGCCGGCACCGATTGCCCAGACATAGATGCCCCAGTTGATGCTGATCAGGAAGGCCGTGACGGCGGCCATGCCCAGCATGCGCGGGCTGCGGAAGGCGAGCTTCAGGTCGTCCATGCGTCGGAGCGCGAGAAGGATCAGGCCCGCAACGGGAACCGACCAGAGAATACGATGGGCGATTACCTCTGTCGGCGAAATATGCCCGACAGCCTTCATGTAGAGGGGCAGGAAGCCCCAGAGGAAATAGGCGGAGAGGGCGAAAGCGAACCCGCTGGCCGAGTCTTCATTTTTTGCCACCGGCGCGGCATTTTCGGTTGCCATGGTGTTTTCTCCCTCAAAGCCATCGCCTTAGTCAAACGGGCTGTGATGGACAAATTCATTCCGTTGATGATTGTTTCAGCGAGATACGACCGCGTTGGTGGTCCCCGGGCGTTCTACGATATCCGCCCATATTGGGCGAGAAAATCGAGCATCACCCGGATACGTGCCGGCAGATGGCCGCCCTGGCCGACATAGACGGCATGAAACGGTTCGCTGCGCCGGGTGCGCGGATCATCGAGCACGGTTACCAGCCGGCCGACCTTCAGGTCCTCTGCGACGGTAAAGCGGGCAAGCCGCACAAGGCCGGCGCCGCCGATGGCGAAATGCCGGAGCGCTTCGCCGTCGCTGGCACTGAGGCGGCCGGTCACGGGCACCTCAACGATCGCGTCGCCTTGCGGTGCGGACCATTCGCGGTGCACCCGCACATAGCCGAACCCCAGCCGGCTGTGGCGCTCGAGGTCGGATGCGGTTTCCGGAACGCCGTGGCGCGCCAGATAGCCGGGCGAGGCGACGATGACCAGCGGTGTGTCGCCGAGTTTGCGCGCGACCAGGCTGGAATTGCGCATGTCGCCGGCGCGGATGGCGATGTCGGCCCGCTCCGCCAGGAGGTCGACGACGAGATCGGTCTGGATCACCTCGACCGAAATGCCCGGATAGAGATCCAGGAATTGCGCAAGTATCGGCGCCAGCACATGCGTGCCATAGGATGCGCTGGTGTTGATCCGGATCAGGCCACGCGGATCATCGAGATTGGCGGCACTGCGCTCGGCCTCCTCGATATCGGTCAGAATGCGCACCGAGTGCTCGTAGAAGCTCCGTCCTTCCGGCGTCAGCAGCAGTTTGCGGGTCGAGCGGCTGACCAGCCGTGTGCCGAGCCGCGTTTCCAGCCGGGCGACGAGCTTGCTGACCGCCGATGGCGTCATGCGGAAAAAGCGGGCGGCGGCAGAAAAGCCGCCTTGTTCCACCACCTGGACGAAGACTTCCATTTCACCGGATCTGTTGATGTCCTGCCGTGCCATAATGTGAATTCAATTCATGAATGTTGTGCTTTATCGCAGACTATTTCACCGAGTGTTGGATGTCTATCTGGAGTGCATCTCATCCAACAAGGACGCACTTCCATGCCTCTTGCTCTTTATGCCCTGACAGTCGGCGCCTTCGGTATCGGCGTCACGGAATTTGTCATCATGGGCCTGCTCATTGATGTCAGCGCCGATCTCGGCGTTTCGATCGCCGCCGCCGGTCTTCTGATTTCAGGCTATGCCCTCGGTGTCGTCTTTGGCGCACCGATCCTCACGACCCTGACCGGCCGCTGGCCGCGCAAGACCGTGCTGATCGCACTGATGGTGATCTTCACCATCGGCAATATCGCCTGTGCGCTGGCGCCAAACTACGAAACCCTGATGGCTGCAAGACTTGTGGCAGCCCTTGCCCATGGCACCTTCTTCGGTGTTGGTTCGGTCGTCGCAACCGGGCTGGTAGCTCCGGAACGTCGGGCATCCGCCATTGCCGTGATGTTCACTGGCCTGACGGTCGCCAATATCGCCGGCGTGCCCTTCGGTACCTGGCTCGGCCAGGAATATGGCTGGCGCACAACTTTCTGGGCCGTTGCCATCGTCGGCATCGTGGCGCTCGCCGTGCTCGCGATCTTCCTGCCCCGCGATGAGCAGAAGCCCGAAGCCCAGGATTGGCGCGCCGACCTCGCCACCATGGCCCGCCCGCAGGTTCTCGCAGGTCTCGCGATCACGGTCCTCGGCTATGCCGGCGTCTTTACCGTCTTCACCTACATTGCCCCGGTCCTCACCGAGATCACCGGCTTTTCGGCGGCCGCCGTCTCGCCGATCCTGCTGGTCTTCGGCGGTGGCCTGATCGTCGGCAATCTCCTCGGCGGCAAGTTGGCCGACCGCAATCTCGACCGCTCCGTCCTGGTGACCCTGGCAGTCCTGACTTTGTCGCTCGCCGCCATGACTGTGGCTCTCGACAACAAGACCCTGACCATCGCCTTTGTCGGCCTTGTCGGCGCGGCAGGTTTTGCAACGGTCGCACCCTTGCAGATGCGCGTCCTGCAAAAGGCGGAAGGCGCAGGCCAGGCATTGGCATCGAGCTTCAACATTGCCGCCTTCAACCTCGGCAATGCCATCGGCGCCTGGGTTGGTGGACTGGCGATCGAACAGGGCCCCGGTCTGGCAGCGCTGCCGCTGGTGGCCGCCGCTTTCCCGCTGGCTGCCCTCGTCCTGTCGATTATCGCAACCCGTCTCGACCGGCCGAGCCCGCGTGGGCAGCACGCCGCAGCCTGATCAAGCCGCAATCATGTCATCCGTATACAGAAAGGATAATCCCATGGAATATCGTCAATTGGGGGCTTCGGGCCTCAGGGTTCCGGTCTTGAGCTTTGGTGCCGGTACATTCGGCGGCTCCGGTCCGCTGTTCGGCAACTGGGGCACGTCCGATGCCGCAGAAGCCCGCCGGCTGGTCGATATCTGCCTCGAAGCCGGGGTCAACCTCTTCGACACGGCCGACGTCTATTCGGCCGGCGCTTCCGAAACGGTGCTGGGCGAGGCGATCAAGGGACGGCGCAATGATGTGCTGATCTCCACCAAGCTCGGCCTTCCCATGGGCGATGGGCCGGCCGAATACGGCACCTCCGCCAGCCGCATCGCAACCGGCGTCGATGCCGCCTTGAAGCGCATGGGCACCGACTATATCGACCTGCTCCAGCTGCACGCCTTCGACGCGTCGGTCCCGGTCGAAGAGGTGCTGGCCGCGCTCGATCGGCTGGTGACGGCGGGCAAAGTCCGCTATGTGGGCGCCTCGAATTTTGCTGGCTGGCAGATCATGAAGTCGCTCGCCGCCGCCGATCGCCACGGCTGGCCGCGCTACATTGCCCACCAGGTCTACTATTCACTGGTCGGCCGCGACTACGAATGGGACCTGATGCCGCTCGGGCAGGACCAGGGCGTCGGCGCCATGGTCTGGAGCCCGCTCGGCTGGGGCCGCCTGACCGGCAAGATCCGCCGGGGCACGCCGCTGCCGGAGAAGAGCCGCCTGCACGAGACCGCTGCCTTCGGTCCGCCTGTGGACGATGAACGACTTTACCGGATCGTCGATGTGTTGGACGAGATTGCCGACGAGGTGGGCAAGCTCGTTCCGCAGGTCGCGCTCAACTGGCTGCTCCAGCGCCCGACGGTGTCATCCGTGATCATCGGCGCCCGCAACGAGGAGCAGCTACGCCAGAACCTTGGCGCGGTTGGCTGGAACCTGACGGCCGAGCAGGTCGCACGGCTGGATGCGGCAAGCGTGACGGACGCCGCCTATCCGCATTTCCCTTATCACCGCCAGGAAGGTTTCGCACGGCTCAACCCGCCGGCCGTCTGACCGCACATCGATCGGATCGCCGCCGTTACTCGGCGGCGATCTGCCCTGCCATTTGCCGGTTCTTCATCAGCTTGTAGATGATACTGTCCATCAGCGCCTGGAACGAGGCGTCGATGATGTTCTCCGAAACACCGACCGTCCACCAACGTGCCCCGCTGGCATCGGTCGATTCGATCAGCACGCGGGTGATCGCCTCGGTGCCGCCGTTGAGGATGCGCACCTTGTAGTCCGCCAGTTCCAGATCACCGATCTCGTGCTGGTACTTGCCAAGATCCTTGCGCAGCGCGATGTCGAGCGCGTTGACCGGTCCGTCGCCTTCGGCCACCGACATCACCGTTTCGCCGTCGACCAGCACCCGCACAACGGCTTCCGAGACCGTCTTCAGTCGGCCATGGCTGTCGAAGCGGCGCTCGACCATGACGCGGAAACTGTCGACGGCGAAGAAATCCGGAACGGTGCCGAGCGTCTTCAGCGCCAGGAGCTCGAAGCTAGCATCAGCGCCCTCATAGGCATAGCCCGAGGCCTCGCGCTCCTTGACGACGGAGATCAGCGTGTCGAGCTTCGGATCGTCCTTCGCCACCGTGATGCCGCGGCGCTTCAACTCGTTGAGGAAATTCGCCTTGCCGCCCTGGTCCGACACCATGACCTTGCGGAAATTGCCGACGCTTTCCGGCTCGACATGTTCGTAGGTCTTCGGGTCCTTGAGGAGCGCCGAAGCATGGATGCCAGCCTTGGTGGCGAAGGCCGATCCGCCGACATAAGGGCTCTGGTGGTTCGGCGAGCGGTTCAGGAGTTCGTCGAAGGCCCGCGACAGGCGGGTGAGGCCGACGAGCTTGTCCCGGTCTATCGCGGTCTCGAAGCGCGACGTGTAGGCTTCCTTCAGACAGAGCGTCGGGATGATCGTCACGAGATCGGCGTTGCCGCAGCGCTCGCCAATCCCGTTCAGCGTTCCCTGGATCTGCCGCACGCCGGCTTCCACGGCGGCCAGCGAATTGGCAACGGCCTGTCCGGTATCGTTATGGGCATGGATGCCGAGCGAGGAGCCGGGAATACCGGCGGCAATCACGGCCGCTATGATCTCGCGTATTTCCGGCGGCTGGGTGCCGCCATTGGTGTCGCAGAGCACCACCCAGCGGGCACCGGCGGCATGGGCTTCCTTGGCGCAGGCCAGCGCATAACTCGGATTGGCCTTGTAGCCATCGAAGAAATGTTCGCAATCGACCATGGCAAGCTTGCCCGCCGCGACCACGGCCCTGACGCTGTCGGCAATGCTCTCGAGGTTTTCCGCGTTGGTGCAGCCGAGCGCCACCTTGACGTGATAATCCCAGCTCTTGGCGACCAGACAGACAGCGTCGCTCTTCGCCTGGATCAGCTGGGTGAGGCCCGGATCGTTGGAGGCGGAGATGCCGGCGCGCTTGGTCATGCCGAAGGCGACGAAGCCGGCGCGGCTGGTGCGCTTCTTGGCAAAGAAGGCGGTATCGGTCGGATTTGCCCCCGGATAACCGCCTTCGACATAGTCGATGCCGAATTCATCCAGCATGGCCGCGATCGAGATCTTGTCCTCGACGGAAAAGTCGATGCCCGGCGTCTGCTGGCCGTCCCGCAGCGTCGTGTCGAACAGATAGATCTTTTCGCGTGTCATTCGTGTGCCTCCCGAGGCAATTCTTGTGTCGCATGGCCCCTCATCCGGCTGCCGCCACCTTCTCCCCGCAGGCGGGGAGAAGGCTGTTGCCGCTGCCATTTCCGTTCCCTCTCCCCGCTTGCGGGGAGAGGGCCAGGGTGAGGGGCAATTTCTTCTTACTTACGCAATCTTCCCCGCAAACCTATCCGTCGCGCGGATCAACTGGTCGAGAATACCGGGCTCGAGCATGGCATGCCCAGCACCCTCGATCAGGTGGAAATCCGCCTTCGGCCAGGCCTTGGCGAGCGCCCAGGCATATTTCGCCGGGCAGGGCATGTCGTAGCGGCCATGGATGATGACGCCCGGAATGTCCCTGAGCTTGTCGGCATCACGCAGCAACTGCCCTTCCTCCAGCCAGCCGGCATGCACGAAGAAATGGTTTTCGATCCGCGCAAAGGCGATGGCGAAGTCATCCTCGCCGAAATGGGCGGCATAGTCCGGGTTCGGCAGCAGCGTGATGGTCTCGCCTTCCCAGGTGCTCCAGGCGATGGCGCATTCGAGCTGCTTCTTGGCGTCGTCGCCGGTCAGGTACGTGCGATAGGCGCCCATCATGTCATGGCGCTCGCTTTCCGGAATCGGGGCGACGAAGCGCTCCCATTTGTCCGGGAACATCTCTGACACGCCGAACTGGTAGTACCAGGAAAGCTCCGCCTTGGTCAGTGTATAGATGCCGCGCAGCACCAGTTCGGAGACATGCTCCGGATGGGTCTCGGCATAGGCGAGCGCCAGCGTCGAGCCCCAGGAGCCGCCGAAGACGAGCCATTGCTCGACACCCATCCGTGCCCGCAGCCGCTCGATATCGGCAACCAGATGCCAGGTCGTGTTGGCTTCCAGCCCGGCATGCGGGGTCGACTTGCCGCAGCCGCGCTGGTCGAACAGGATCACGTCATACAGCGCCGGATCGAACACCCGCCGCTGGGTCGGATTCGATGCCCCGCCCGGACCGCCATGCAGGAAGACGGCAGGTTTTGCACCCCTGGTGCCGACGCGTTCCCAGTAGATCATATGGCCATCGCCGACATCGAGGAAACCGGTCTCGAAAGGTTCGATCTCCGGATAGAAGCCTCGCAATTCATTCGTCATGGTCAGTCCTTCTTGAGTGGCCAGACCACCGTGTCATGATCGGGATGCTGGTGGTTGCTCGCGCTGATTACGGCGTTGCCATCCGCCAGATCGGAGCGGTCTGTCGGGTTTTCCGGCAGGCTGAAAAGTTTGTCGAAATAGGACAGGCGCGATTCCACACCGTCCTGCGAGACGGGCACGGCCGCTTCCGGTCTGTCGAGGCTCCCGATCGTCACGCTGATATAGGGCGAGCCGACGGTGCGAAAGAGCAGCGGCGTGCCGCAGTTCTCGCAAAAGCCGCGGCCGCAAGGGTCGGACGAGCGGAACCAGCGCGGTTCGCCGCGCATCATCAGCAGGTTCTCGGCCCGCGTGCCGGCCAGCGCCATGAAGAGATTGCCGCCAGCCTTCTGGCACATGCGGCAGTGACAGATATGCGGATAACCGAGTTCGCCGGCCACCTTGTAACGGATCGCGCCACACTGGCAGCCACCGGAATGCACTTGGCGTGTCATGCCTGATCCTCCGGCGGCCAGACGGCTGTGTCATGGTCGGGATGTTGGAAACTTTCGATCGAGGCGAAATGCGCCTCCATCTCCGGGCTCGTATAGGCGGGCTTTTCGAACAGGTGATCGATCCAGGGCAGGCGGTGATGATGGTTGACCTGGACCTGCGGCTCGAATTTCGCCGGGTTGTCGAAGGCGCCGATGGCGATCTCGATACCCTCGCCATGATGATAGGTCAGCGGCGTGCCGCATTTGCTGCAGAAACCGCGCTTTATCTTGGCCGAGGAGCGAAACAGCATCGGCTGGCCCCGTGTCCAGGTCAGATGCGCATGATCGGCGGTGACCAAGGCACCAAAGAAACTGCCAAACGCCTTCTGGCACATGCGGCAGTGGCAGATCGACGGCCGGCCGAGTTTCTCGGCCTGGAACCGCACTGCGCCGCATTGGCAACCGCCGGAAAAGATCTCGCTCATGCCGCTCTCCTCACTTGAACATCATGTATATGACCACGCCGGCGATGACGGCCGCCACGATCACGCCTTTGGCGATCAGTCCGTAGAGCAGCCATTTCGGCATTTGCATGTTCGGGTTTGGGTTGTTTTTTGTCACGCCTTGTCCTCCGGCCAGCGATCGGTGTCGCGATCGGGATGCTGATAGGACACGACCTCCAGCACGAAGGGCGCCTGTTCGGCATCCTCCTCGGTCGTGTGCCCGGGCAGCAGATGCAACTGGTCGACAAAGCTGATCTTGCCCTCGACACCGAACTGCACCACGGGCGGCAAAAGCGACGGATCGTCGAAAGCGCCAGCGGCAATCGCGATCCCGTCCGGCGCCTCATAGGTCAGCGGCGTACCGCAATCGCCACAGAAGCCACGAAGGGCGAAATTCGACGAGCGAAATGTTTTGCGTTCGCCGCGCGTCCATTCGAGCTCCGCCCCACGGGTTGAAACCAGCGGTGCGTAGTAGGCGCCAAAGGCCTTCTGGCACATCCGGCAATGACAGATCGAACTGTCCGTCAGCACGCCCGTCACGCGAAACCGCACCGCGCCGCACTGGCATCCGCCGGAATGGGTGGTTTCAGACATCATCGGCATCCTCCAGCCAGTTTTCGACCTTCAGCCCCGGGATGCGGGCGAACTCACGCGTATTGGCGGTGACCAGTGTCAAGTCGAGCGAACGGGCGTGCGCAGCGATGAAGAGATCTGTTGTCCCAACCGGTTTTCCCTGACGTTCGACGCTGAGCCGGATTTCCGCGAAATGATGACTTGCTACATCTTCGTAGGGCAAAACCGCAATCCGGCCGACGACCGCTTCAATCAGGTCTGTCAGCCGTGCCGAGCCGCGCTTGGCGGCGCCGAAGCGCAGTTCCGAGGCAACGATTGCGCTGATTGCGATCATCTCGTCGTCCATCGTGGCCATGCGCTCTGCCGCGCGCCCATACGGATTGCGAATGGCATCTGACACGATGTTCGTATCAAGCATGTAGAGGGGAGTCATAGATCGACATCTCGGGGCGGCGGTTCCTGAATGTCGAAATCGAAGTCCTCATCGATTGGCGGCTGCTGGCGCAGCCACTCGATGAGGTTTCCTGTCTTGGCTTTGACCACGGGTTCGAGGATGATGCAGGCGCCTTCCTTGCGCATGATCACTTCGTCACCCGGGAACTCGAATTCCACGGGAATACGAACGGCGCGGTTGCGGCCGTTCTTGAAAACGCGAACCTGTCTTTCGATACCCATCCGAATTCACTCCCGACGATGGCATATGCCTCAGCATATGCCATTAAGCGATTTTACACAATTCAGCGCTTGACCTCCCAGGTCGTCACCCGCTCTCCGGTCTCCTTGTCCTTGCCGTCCTTGAGCTGGATGCCTTTGACAGCTAAGTCGTCGCGGATCTTGTCGGCTTCAGTGAAGTTCTTCGTTTTCAGCATTTCAAGGCGCATTGCGACGAGGGCATCGACCGCCGCCAAGAGATCCGCGCTGATTTCGGTTTTCCTGGGCTCAAAACCAAGAAGGGATAGAGCACCCCTCAATCGAGCAAGAGCTTTTGGAGCAGTAAGGTTATCGTCCGCTGTCTCTCCTCCGCGTTCATAGGAGAGACTACCTTTGACATACCCAGCTAGGGCAGACAGGCGAGCAATGGCTTTCGGGGTGTTAAGGTCATCACGCAGAGATGCCAAAAACGCTTCGTCAATCGCCACGTCTGATGTTTGATGCTCCGTTTCAAGCAGGCGCACCCAGCCGGTTAGCATATTGCTGGCTTGCTCAAGTTTCCTCTCGGTGAAGTCGATCGGCTCGCGGTAATGCGTCATCAGCATGGCCAGCCGCAGCACCTCGCCCGGCCACTTGCGGCCGCCGAACTTCTCCGTCTCGAGCAGTTCGTTGATCGTGACGAAATTGCCGTCCGACTTCGACATCTTGCGGCCTTCGACCTGGACGAAGCCGTTGTGCATCCAGACATTGGCCATGACGTCGGTGTCATAGGCGCAGCAGGACTGGGCGATCTCGTTTTCATGATGCGGGAAGATCAGGTCGAGCCCGCCGCCATGGATGTCGAACTGGTGCGGCCGCGCCTTGCCCTTGGGCGACAGCCGATCCTTGATTTCTTCCCAGAGGTAGCGGTCGGCCATGGCCGAGCATTCGATATGCCAGCCCGGACGGCCATGGATGGCGACAGTCTCGCCTTCGAAGCTGAAATTGCCCGGCCAGCCTGGTTCGGTATCGGCCGACTGCTTCCACAGCACGAAATCGCCCGGGTTGGTCTTGTGCGCTTCGACCGCGACGCGCGCGCCGGCCTGCTGGTCTTCGAGCTTGCGTTTCGACAACTGGCCATAATCGGCCATCGAAGCCGTGGCAAACAGCACCTCTCGCCCTTCCGAACCTGTCGCCACATAGGCATGGCCCTGGTCGAGCAGCCGCTGGATGATCTCGACCATCTGGCTGATATTGTCGGTCGCGCGTGGCTCCACCGTCGGCTTGAGGCAGCCAAGCGCTGCAACATCGGCATGGAACTGGCTTTCCGTCTTGCCGGTGACGGCGCGGATCGCGGCATTCAGCGACATGCTGCCATCGGCAATCTGTGGCCCGAAATCGCGCAGCGCCCGCGCGTTGATCTTGTCGTCGACATCGGTGATGTTGCGCGCATAGGTGACATGCGTGTCGCCATAGAGATGGCGCAGCAGCCGGTAGAGCACGTCAAAGACGATGACCGGCCGCGCATTGCCGATATGGGCAAAGTCATAGACCGTCGGACCGCAGACATACATGCGCACATTGTCGGGGTCGATCGGCTCGAAATCGACCTTCTCGCGCGCGAGTGTGTTGTAAAGCTTGAGGCCCGTCGGCATTCCTGTCTCCCATAACAAAACCATCCGGCTGGACCGGGTCGTTTGTCATCTTGGGCTTTTCAGGAGACGAAAACGGCCGGGCCAGCGAGTGCGCTAGCGAATAATGATCCAGCAGATGCAGATGGTCGTTTTCATGGCCGGTGTTATGGCGCGGGGCCGCGATTAGGTCAAGGGGCATGCATTCCCAGGAGGCGCGTGCTGAAGCCGTCTTTTGTTGCGTGGTTGACCGTTGCCTTGGTTGTTTTGCCTATTCCGGACGGCCTTCTTTGAAGGTCGCCCGGCCGGGTATCAACACGTTCCTACGCGTGTCAGCCTTGTGCCTTGGCAACCCGCCTGAGCGGAAAAAGCCCGAGAACCAGAGCGCAACCCGCGATGATCACCGCACCACCGATCAATTGAAGGACGCTGAGCGGCTCGTCCAGCACCAGCGCGCCGACCAGGACGGCAACGACGGTCACGGCAAATTCGACGCTGATCGCCGGTGTCGGGCCGATGCTTTTGACGAGGTCGAAATAGAGCACATAGGTCAAGGCGCTCATCAGGCCGGCGAGCGCCACGAGATAGAGATAGTCGATCGGGGCAGGGATACCCGGCACCGGCACGAAGGCAAGCAGCGGCAGCGTGAGCATGCCGCCGGCGATGAACGAGCCGATGGTCACCTCCCATGCCCCGGTACCCTTCAGGTGCAGGCTGGCATAATTGCTGCCGAAGGCGGCGGAAAAGGTCGATAGCAGCATCGCGGCACAGCCGAGGATAAAGGTCGCATCAACCGGTGCTGCCGGAAAGCCGACCAGCATGACGATGCCGACCGTGCCGAGCACCAGACCGGCGACCCGCGCTGGCGTGATCCGTTCAAGTCCCCAGATCTGGGCAATGATCATCGAAAACAGGGGAATTGCCGCGACGAAGATCGCAGCCATCGCCGTGCCGATCCGCGGTGTCGCATAGGACAGCCCGATCAGTTGTCCGGCAACTGTCGTGGCGCCAACGACTGCAAGCGGCAGCCAGCCAGCGTGAAATACCAGTCTGCGCCGCGTCAGCCGCGCCACGGCCAGCAGCAATCCGCCGGCAATCAGCGAGCGAAATGTCACCGCGCCGATCCAGCCAAAGGCGGCCACGACATGCAAAAGCAGAACGAAGGAAAGGCCCCAGGCGAATGCCAGGAAGGTGTAGGAGGCAATGTCTCTGGGGCGCATGGGATATTCCATCACGGATGCGGAAACGGCGGCGATGACGGGTGGTCATCGCCTGCCAGCACGAACCCGGTGTTTACTCCGGCATCCGATAGTCGACGATCTTGCCTTCGCGGAGGATATAGAGCTTGCCGGTTTCCGTCTGCTCCGGGCCAACCAGCGGCAAAAGCTTGGCGGCGACTTCTGAAGGATGGGGCAGGGTGCTCGGATCTTCACCTGGCATGGCCTGGGCGCGCATGGCGGTGCGGGTAGCGCCCGGATCGACCGAGAGAATGCGCAGCGGCAGGCGCTGTGTCTCGCCAGCCCATGTGCGGGCCAGGGCCTCGACGGCGGCCTTGGAGGCGGAATAGGCGCTCCAGAACGGCCGGCATTTATGGGCGGCACCCGAAGACAGGATCAGAACACGCCCCTGATCGGACTTGATCAGCAGTGGCTCCAGCGAACGGATCAGCCGCCAGGTCGCCGTCACGTTGATCGTCATGACCTTGTCGAAGACCTTGGCTTCGATATGTCCGATCGGCGAAATGACGCCGAGCACGCCGGCATTGAGCACGGCGATGTCGAGCTTGCCCCAGCGATCGAAGATATGGCCGCCGAGCTGGTCGATCGCCGCCATGTCGGACAGGTCGAAGGGCACCAGCGTTGCCGAGCCGCCGACCGCCTTGATCGCGTCATCCAGCTCTTCCAGTCCGCCGACGGTGCGGGCACAGGCGATCACATGGGCGCCGGCCTTGGCAAGCTCGATCGCGGTGAAATAGCCGATGCCGCGCGAGGCGCCGGTGACGAGCGCAATCCGGCCCGTAAGGTCGATGGTCATGGTCAGTCCTGTTGTCTGCGGCCTGTTGTCTGTGGTCTCAGCCGTTGGCGGCGAGCATGGATTCCTTGCGGCCCACCATTTTCTCGCCTTCCTTGTCCAGAAGGCGGGTCGGATAGTCGCCGGTGAAATAGTGATCGGTGAATTTTGGATTGGCCGGATCGCGCGCCTCGCCGCCGACAGCCTTGTACAGGCCGTCGATCGACAGGAAGGCCAGCGAATCCGCACCGATATACTTCGCCATCGCCGCTTCGTCGGCATACTGGTTGGCCAAGAGCTTGTCGCGGTCTGGTGTGTCGATGCCGTAGAAGTCCGGATGGAAGATCATCGGGCTGGCGACGCGAACATGCACTTCCTTGGCGCCGGCATCGCGGATCATCTGCACGATCTTCAGTGACGTGGTGCCGCGCACGATGGAATCGTCGACGAGAATGACACGCTTTCCTTCGATCATCGCCCGGTTGGCCGAATGCTTCAATTTCACGCCGAAGGCGCGGATCTGCTGGGTCGGCTCGATGAAGGTGCGGCCGACATAGTGGTTGCGGATGATGCCGTATTCGAACGGAATGCCGCTCTGCTGGGCATAACCCAGGGCCGCCGGCGTGCCGCCGTCTGGAACCGGCACGACCACATCGCCCTCGAGCGGGGCTTCAATCGCCAGGTTCATGCCGGCATTTTTGCGGGTCGTGTAGACGTTGCGACCGCCGACAACCGAATCGGGACGGGCGAAGTAGACGTATTCGAACAGGCAGAGACGTTCCGGCTGCGGCCGGGCCGGCATGCGCGATTCGATGGCGATCGAACCATCCGGCTGGATCTCGCAGATCACCACTTCGCCATTCCTGACGTCGCGGATGAATTTCGCGCCGATAATGTCGAGCGCACAGGTCTCGGAGGCGAAGATCGGCTTGCCGTCAAGCTCGCCCATGACCAGCGGCCGGATGCCGATCGGGTCGCGGGCCGCGATCAGCTTGGTGCGGGTCAGCGCGATCATCGCATAGCCGCCTTCCATCTGGCGGATGGCATCGATGAAACGATCGGCGGTCGAGGCATGGCGCGAACGGGCGATGAGATGCAGCACGACTTCGGTATCGGAGGTCGACTGACAGATGGCGCCGGTGGCGATGATCTGGCGGCGCAGCGTCAGGCCGTTGGTGAAATTGCCGTTGTGGGCAATGGCGATGCCGCCTTCTTCGAGTTCGGCAAACAGCGGCTGGACATTGCGCATGGCAACTCCACCGGTCGTCGAATAGCGCGTATGGCCGATGGACATCGAGCCCGGCAGCTTGGCGATGGTCACAGGGTTGGTGTAGTGGTCGCCGACGAGGCCCATGTGCTTTTCGGTATAGAACTGTCGGCCGTCGAACGAGACGATGCCGGCTGCTTCCTGGCCGCGATGCTGGAGTGCATGCAGGCCGAGCGCTGTCAGCGTCGACGCATCGGTATGTCCCAGGATACCGAAGACCCCGCATTCTTCATGAAACTTGTCGTCCTCGGCACCGTATACGACGTCGGTAGGGATGAAGTGGTTCATGGCAAGTCGCCTTTGTTCGCGGGGACAGATATAGCAAGCAACGCCTGTAACAGATAAGCCGCCGGTCTGTCCCGATCCGGCGGCGTCTGGGTGGTATATAGGACGCGACCGGTCGTCGCGCAAATTTCAATTCTCGGCCGGTGCCTCGCCCGCGGGTGTGGTATCGGCAGGAGCATTTTCTGCTGGAGCCTGCTCGGCCGGTGCCGTTTGCCCGTCCGTTGCCGGCGCCGTCTCTTCGCGGCCCAGGATGCGGGCGCGGATCTGTGGTTCGATATCCGTCGGCAGCACGGCCTCCAGCTTCAGAACCAGAGCATCGAGGAAGGGCTTCGACTTGGAATTGTTGACCCAGTCCGGGCGCTGCTTGACGTCGATCAGCCAGTTCCAGAAGGCCACGGCGACGACGAGAAGCAGAATGCCGCGGGCGGCGCCGAACAGGAAGCCGAGCGTCCGGTCCAGTGCGCCGATGCGGCTGTCGATGATGAAGTCGGCAATGCGCGAGGTGATGAACGAGATGACGATCAGCGCAATCAGGAAGATGATGCCGGCCGAACCGGCAATCGCAATCCGATCATCGCTGGTATAGTTCTTCACATACGGGACCAGCAGCGGATAGAGATAATAGGCGGCGGCAACCGAACCGGCCCAGCTTGCGATGGAAAGCACTTCGCGCGAAAAGCCGCGCACCATCGCCAGCACCGCTGAAAACAGCACGACGCCGATGACGATACCGTCAAAAATCGTAATGGGCATAAATACCAACTCCAAGACTGCCGGCCTAGACCGGCATGATTGTCACCGCGACACCGCCTGAGCGCGTAATATCACGCGTCGGAACGGATCAACCATCCTCCTGATCGTTGGGCGCTTTCAACCGGGAACCGGCGATCTGCGCCACAAGATCGGGAAGGCTGTCCACTTCCCTCCATTTGCCCGTCGAACCTTTTGGCAGTTCGGCCGAGGCAGCCGGCAATACCGCAGCGGAGAAACCAAGCTTTTCCGCCTCTTTCAACCGCTGGCCCGTGTGCGAAACCGGTCGCACCGCGCCTGACAGGCTGACCTCGCCGAAATAGACGCAATCGGCGGGAAGGGCAAGACCGGCAAGCGAGGAAACCAACGCCGATGCAATGGCCATGTCGGCAGCCGGTTCGGAGATCCGGTAGCCGCCGGCGACATTGAGATAGACATCATGCTGTCCGAGCCTGACACCGCAATGCGCCTCCAGCACGGCAAGGATCATCGCAAGACGGCTGGAATCCCAGCCGACCACGGCGCGGCGCGGCGTGCCGAGCGACGTCGCCGCCACCAGCGCCTGCACCTCGACCAGGATCGGACGCGTGCCCTCCATGCCGGCAAAGACCGCAGCACCTGGAGCCTTTGCATTACGTTCGCCGAGGAACAGTTCGGAGGGATTGGCGACTTCGCGCAAGCCCTTGTCGGACATTTCGAAAACGCCGATTTCGTCGGTCGGCCCGAACCGGTTCTTCACGGTGCGCAGGATACGGTAATGATGGCCGCGATCGCCTTCGAAATAAAGCACGGCGTCAACCATGTGTTCGACGACACGGGGGCCCGCGATCTGGCCTTCCTTGGTCACATGGCCGACAAGCACCATGGTGGCACCCGTCTGCTTGGCAAAGCGGATCATCGCCTGAACGCCGGTGCGGACCTGGGTGACGGTGCCCGGCGCGCTGTCGGCCGTGTCGCTCCACAGGGTCTGGATCGAATCGATGATCACCAGATCGGGTCGCTTGCCTTCCGAGATCGTCGCCAGGATATCCTCGACATTGGTTTCGGCAGCCAGGAGAACATCGGTATCGGCAGCCCCCAGGCGCTGGGCACGAAGGCGCACCTGCGCCACGGCTTCCTCGCCCGAAACGTAGATCACCCGGTGGCCCTTGCGGGAAAGTGCGGCGGCCGCCTGCATCAGAAGCGTCGACTTGCCGATGCCCGGATCGCCGCCGATCAGCACGGCCGAGCCGCGCACGAAACCACCGCCGGTCGCCCGGTCGAGTTCCGCCATGCCGGTCGGAATTCGGGGCGCTTCCTCGATCTCGCCGGACAAGGCCGTCAGCGTCACCGCGCGGCCCTTTTTCGGCGTCTTGCCCGGTCCACCGCCGATCCCGCCCATCGGATCTTCCTCGACGATGGTGTTCCACTCGCCGCAACCTTCGCATTTTCCGGCCCAGCGGCTGTGAACGGTGCCGCAGTTCTGGCAGATGAATTGGGTTTTTACTTTTGCCATGAAGTCAGTTTTCGTCAGTCTTGAAATAATCGGGCGAAATGTCCTGGTGGCCATGCGCCACCCGGAGGACAGTCAATTCGGTCTCCGATACGTTGAAAAAGATGATGCGTTCCCGGTAGGAAAAACTTCTCACGCTACCACCGAGTTCGCTGCGATCAATGCCGGTCAATCCGTGATGGGCGAGGGTTTCTACCTTCCGATACATATCGAAAAAGAAACGATCTGCCGCTGCAGGGTTCTCGTGAGCGATGTAGGTATGAGCCTCAAAGAGATCCGCTCGTGCAGTCGATGTCCAAACGGGATCTCGGCTTTTAATAGCGCGCCCTCGTTTTTGTGTCCGCCGACATTTGCTTTAAGTCATCCAACATTTCGTCGGCCGATGCATAGCGATGAACCTTGCCAGCCGCCATGTCATCCAGGCCTTCCTGAACGAGCCGTTGCAACTCGATAAATTTGCCTTGTTCGCTGCCGAGCAGACGCAGTCCGGCAGCGACAACTTCGTCCGCATTCCTGTAGCCTCGGTTGGCAACAAGGTCGTCGACAAAGGCTCTGTCTCGTTCACTGAGATAGATCTCGGTCATTTCGATCTCCTTTTGTTCTCTTCTAGCACGGCGACGATCGACTTCCAAGAGGGCTCGGGAAAAGGCCTAAATCTCTGTCGGGATATAGTGCCGTTCGTAGCGCAATCCGAGCCCCGTCAGCATTTCGTAGCCGATCGTACCGGCGGATCTCGCCACGTCGTCGAGCCGTATGTTGGAGCCGAACAGCTCGATATAGTCGCCGGCTGCAATGGCAGCGCTCGGCACGTCGGTAATATCGAAGATGGTCATGTCCATGGTGACACGCCCGACAACCGGAACCTTGTGTCCCGCGATGAAGCCGTGGGCGCCGGCGATGCCGGTATTGCGCAGGGCAACGCCATGGCCGGAGAGGTTACGCAGATAACCGTCGGCATAGCCGACAGAGGCAATGGCGAGACGGCTGTCGCGCGACAGTGTGCATGTACCGCCATAGCTGACGGTCTCGCCAGCCTTGGCGTCGCGGACCTGCAGGATGCGCGCTTCAGCCTTGACGACCGGCTGCATCGGGTTGGTTACGCCATTGACCGCCTCGCCGCCGTAAAGTGCGATGCCGGGACGGGTCAGGTCGAAATGGTAGTCGGCGCCGAGAAAGGTTCCGGCAGAAGCTGCAAGGCTTGAATCAATGCCTTCGAAAGCCTCGCTAACCTGCCGGAAAGCCTCAAGCTGTTGGCGGTTCATCGCCGATGCCGGATCGTCGCTGCAGGCAAGGTGGCTCATCACGAGCACTGGCGAAAAGCTCGCCGGACGCGAGACATCGTCTGCGAGGATCAGCGCATCGGCCAGGGGCAGGCCAAGCCGGTTGAAGCCGGTATCGACATGCAGCGCGCAAGGATGGTCGCCGTGTTCGGACACCGCCGCCATCCAGAAAGCAAGCTGTTCTTCAGAGGCGATCACCGGGACGAGGTCGTTGTCGAAAAAGAAGTGTTCGACACCGGGCCAGATGCCGGAAAGCACATAGATCCGCGCCTCTGGCGCATAGATACGTAGCGTTTCACCTTCGGAGGGAACGGCTACGAAGAAGTCGCGGGCACCGGCCATATATAGCGTTTCGCCGACATCCTCGATACCCAGTCCATAGGCATCGGCCTTCAGCACGGCTCCGGTTCGTGCCTTGCCCGAACGTCTGGCCATCTCCCGCCAGTTCTCGGCAATCGCCTGCAGGTCAACGGTCAGCCGCAGCGGCGCGCTGAGGAAGGCGTCGGAGACGTCGGTGAGGTCGGAAAATTGGGGCATCGAGGACCGGAAAATGCTGTATGGATCTTAGCTCGGACCCTAGCACTTTTCTTCAAGACTGGAATGCCGGCTGGAGATAGAATTCCGCAATGCACAACGTTTCGCAGAGACAGGCCACCGACGCCATGCCGACCGTTCAGACCGAACGCACGCGGTTCTGGCGCGACCAGCGTTTCCGCAACATGGAATGCATGGCGGCCACCTTCATCACGCATGAGTTTTCGCCGCATTCGCACGACACGTTTTCGATCGGGGCGATCGAGGCCGGATGCCAGGTTGCGATGATCCGTGGCGAGCGAGCGCATACCGGGCCAGGAGCGCTCTACCTGATCAATCCGGGCGAAACGCATGATGGCCAGCCCGGCGCCGATGAAGGTTATCGGTACCGCATGGTGTATCCGGACGTTGCCTTGTTCACCGAGATCCTGGAGGAGGCGACCGGTCGCGCCTTTCACGGAACGCCCAGCTTTTCCCGTCAATTGCTGGTCGATCCGCACCTGGCCGAGGCATTCAATCGCGCGCACAGCAGACTGGAGGATGGATCGAGCGAACTGGAGAGCGAAGAGAGCATGTACACGGTGTTGTCGGCGATGTTCTCCCGCCATGGCAGCGCGATCATCGTTCCGCAGAACTTCTCCGAACCTGTCGGCGTGCGCCGTGCCCGCGACTATATTCTCGCACATTTCGATCATGAGATCGGGCTGGAGGGTCTGGCGCGCGAGGCGGGACTGAGCCGTGCCCATCTGATCCGGGCCTTCCGCAGGCACTATTTCATCACGCCGCATGCCTATCAGACCGATCTGCGCATCCGTCATGCACGCCATCTCTTGCGCAGCGGAGAGAGCCCCGCCGACACCGCCTTGGCCTGCGGTTTTGCCGATCAGGCGCATTTCACCCGCCATTTCAAGGCACGCACGGGCCTGACGCCGGGCAAGTACCGGCGATAGTCACTTTTGTTCAAGACCGCCATGCGCCGGATCGTTAGGACCGCGGGCATCAGGAGGTCTCCAATGCACGACATATCGTTCCGGTGCGAATTCCTCAGTGGACTGCGCGCCATAGCGCCACTGCTGTTTGCTGCGATACCCATCGGTTTCGTTTTCGGAACAGTGGCGGTGGGGCAGGGGCTTTCGCCTCTGGAGGTTGGGCTTATGAGTGCGCTGGTATTTGCCGGCGGCTCGCAATTCGTCGCCATGGACCTGTGGACGCATCCGGCCTCCTGGGCAGCCCTCGGTTTTGCGGCCCTGCTGGTCAACCTGCGTCACATCCTCATGGGAGCATCGCTGGAGCGTAGCCTTGGTCGTTTTCACGCCTGGCAAAAACTGCCGTCGTTGCTGGTCATGGCCGACGAGATCTGGGCGGTCGCCGAGGCAAGGGCGCGGACCACGGTCCTGCGCCCGGCATTCTATGTGGGCCTTGCCTTGCCCTTCTACTGCGGCTGGGTCGTCTCCAGCCTGGCCGGTGCTCTGCTGGGTGAGGTGATCGGCGACACGGCCGTCATCGGCCTCGATTTCGCTTTTCCGGCCGTTTTCATCGTCTTGCTGATGGGCTTCTGGAAGGGTCGCGAAACGGGCCTTGTCCTGATCGCCAGCGCCGCCGCCTCGCTCGCTGTCTATCATCTCGTACCTGGTGCCTGGTATATCGCAGCCGGCGCCCTGGCCGGTCTCGGCGCAGCCTTCGTGCCGCTCGCCCGCAAGGAGCAGACGGCATGAGCCTTGATCTGACGACATTGGCCGCCATCGTCGCCATGATGGTCGCTACGGTGTTCACGCGACTGGCCGGCTCGCTGCTGGTCAGGCGGCTCGACCTTTGCGACAAGGCGCAAAAGGCGCTCGGCGTCGTGCCTCCGGCTGTCCTGATGGCTGTGGTGACGCCCACCGCGCTGGCAGCCGGATGGGCAGAAACCGTGGCCTGCGCGGTCACGGCCGTAGCTGCACTCCGCCTGCCGCTGTTGCCTGCGGCTGCAGCCGGTGTCTTGGCCGTCGCGCTCCTGCGCTGGCTCGGCTTATAGCCACTATCGTTGCGAAAGCGTGCCGGTCGAAACCGTCACGCCTCCTCATACTGCGTGAAGCTCGGCTCGGCGAGGTCGGCAAAGCGGGTGAACTCCGCCTGGAAGGCGAGCTTGACGGTGCCGGTCGGTCCGTGACGCTGCTTGGCGATGATCACGTCGGCCGTGCCCTTGACCTTGTCCATCAGCTGTTCCCATTCAGGGTATTTCGGATCGCCCATGTCGCGCGGTTCGAGGTTCTTGACGTAATATTCCTCGCGGAACACGAAGAGCACCACGTCGGCATCCTGCTCGATCGAACCCGATTCGCGAAGGTCGGAGAGCTGCGGGCGCTTGTCTTCGCGGCTTTCGACCTGACGCGACAGCTGCGACAGCGCGATGATCGGAACATTGAGCTCCTTGCCGAGCGCCTTCAGGCCGGTGGTGATCTGGGTGATTTCCTGAACGCGGTTTTCCCCGGATTTGCCGGAGCCGGTCATCAGCTGGATATAGTCCACCACCAGGCAGTCGAGGCCGCGCTGGCGCTTGAGGCGGCGTGCGCGGGCTGACAGCTGGGCAATGGAAATACCACCGGTCTGGTCGATGAACAGCGGCACCTTCTGCATGGTCTGCGAGAAGCCGACCAGTTTTTCAAAGTCGTGCTCGGTAATGTCGCCGCGGCGGATTTTCGACGAGGAGACTTCCGTCTGCTCGGACATGATACGGGTGGCGAGCTGTTCCGACGACATTTCGAGCGAGTAGAAGCCGACGACGCCGCCGTTCTTGGCCTTCATCGAACCGTCCGGCATGACTTCCGGATCGTAGGATGCGGCAATATTCCAAGCGATGTTGGTGGCAAGCGAGGTCTTGCCCATACCCGGACGCCCGGCGAGCACGATCAAGTCGGAGCGCTGCAGGCCGCCCATCTTGCTGTCGAGCGACATGATGCCCGTCGAGATACCGGAAAGATTGCCGTCTCGCTCAAACGCTGCACCGGCCATGTCGACGGCCAGGGCAACAGCATCGTTGAACGACTGGAAGCCACCGTCGTAGCGACCGTTTTCCGCCAGTTCGAACAGGCGCCGTTCGGTGTCTTCGATCTGCGACTGCGGCGGCATGTCGAGGGGCGCGTCATATGCGATATTGACGACGTCCTCGCCGATGGTGATCAACGCCCGGCGCAGCGCCAGGTCGTAGATCGCCCGGCCATAGTCTTCCGCATTGATGATGGTGACGGCTTCAGAGGCGAGGCGCGCCAGATACTGGGCGACCGTCAGATCGCCGACGCGCTGGTCGGCTGGCAGGAAGGTCTTGATCGTGACAGGGTTTGCGGTCTTGCCCATGCGGATGATTTCCGAGGCAACCTCGAAGATCTTGCGGTGCAGCGGCTCATAGAGATGCGGCGGCTTGAGAAAGTCCGAGACGCGGTAATAGGCGTCGTTATTGACCAGGATCGCGCCAAGCAAAGCCTGTTCGGCTTCGATATTGTTCGGAGCTTCCCTGTAGAGCGGTTCGCCCTGTGGTGCTGGAGCAATTTTTCGCAATGCATCGCTCATAGCGGTCTACCGTTTCTTCTTCATGTCGGACTATCGGATTGTGCAATGGGTTTGTCCGCAGCCGCCGCCCAAGTCAACAGCAATTCAACCTTTGGACGGTCCCGGGGAGGGGGCCATTGAGCTTTTCGAACTCATCCCAAGTTTCCACAGGCTCTGCTCTTTTCTCAATGTTTTTCTTGACTCGATTTGGCGAGAATCGCAGCGCGGACCTTGGGATCTCGCGGCATCTGACAGCCGGCCCCGCACGCTCAACTGTGTTGACTTTGGCCGGCTCCATCAAGGGCAGCATTTTGTTGTTGTTTGCGGCGGGCGTCTTTCTGAATGAACGTGCCGCACACCTCAACGCGTGGCGACCCATATTCGGGATGGTTCAACGAAAAATGCCCGGTTCGAGATCTCGAACCGGGCATTTTCATGTGGATAAACCGTGAGGCTTATTCGTCGTCGCCGTCGCGATCTGCGTCCGGATCGAAGAAGTCTTCCGGACGAAGCGCATCTTCGTCGATGCCGTAGATGGCGTCGGCCGAAGTCAGGCTTTCGCCCTTCTGCTGGCGCTCGGCTTCTTCAGCCGTACGGGCAACGTTCAGCTCGATAGCCTTTTCGACTTCTGCATGGAGGTGCAGAACAACGCTGTGCAGGCCGATCGACTTGATCGGTGTGTTCAGCTCGACCTGGTTGCGGCCGATGTTGAAGCCTTCGGCAGCCAGGATCTCGACAACGTCGCGAGCAGCAACAGAACCGTAGAGCTGGCCGGTTTCGCCAGCCGAACGGACGACGATGAAGGACTTGCCTTCGAGGGCGTCGGCAACGGTCTGGGCTTCCGACTTGCGCTCGAGGTTACGGGCTTCGAGCGTTGCGCGCTCGGCTTCGAAACGGGTCTTGTTGGCAGCGTTTGCGCGCAGTGCCTTGCCGAGCGGCAGCAGGTAGTTACGGGCAAAGCCGTCCTTTACCTTTACGGTCTCGCCCATCTGGCCGAGCTTGGCGATGCGTTCAAGAAGAATGACGTTCATGATCTTTTCCTTTCAGAGTTGGGTTACGGTTGGTCGTCGTGAGGCGTGTCGGCCTTTTGGGCCGGCGTCAGGGCAACGGCACGGCGTGTATCCGCCAGGCCGATGATCAGGGGAATGAGAAGCGGTAGCAGCATGATCGCCGAGAGATAGGCGAGGACCAGCACCGGCAGGCGCCAGTCCTTGCCTTGCGAGCGCAGATGCAGCGAGGCAAAGCCCGAAATCAGGAAACCCGCGCCGAATGTGCCACAGACCGTGGCACCGATCATCGCGGGCACACCGCCGGCAAAGCAGGCGAGAATGCCGGCGAGGAAGATGAAGACCGCATTGCGGTTCATGCGCAGGGCCGACGGAATATTCTCGCGCGGACGCTGGGCGCGACCCGACGCCGAAACGACCCGCATGGCGATGTAGTACATGGTGAACAGCAGGATCACCCATGTGCCACCCTGAATGATCGGCAAAAGCAGCAACATAGTGCGCTTCAGCTGTTCCAGTGCGGCCGGGTCAGGCAACATCGCCGGATCCTGCGTGCTCATCGCGGTCGTCAGGGCATCGACGAGTTGTCCCGTCAGTTCCGGGCCGAAACCGATGATGATGCCGAGCAGGATGACCGCTGCAGCCACGAAGGCGCAGAGTTGCAGCAGGATGTCCGAGAGCGGATACCAGGCCATCAGATTGTCAGGCCCGCCGATTTCAGCGGCTGGTCGCGCCAGGCTTGCCAGATGCGCGAGCCAACCGGCAGGCGCCAGCGTAAACAGCGCCATGCCGATGGCAAACATCGGCGATACGCTGACGGCGCCAAGGGCGGCAGCCGTGACGATCGCGGCGATCGAGGCAAGGTTGCCCCAGCCGAGGCCGACGATTAGCACGGGCAGGGCGGATGCTGCATAGAGAATGGATGCAAGAGACGGCTGTGCGGTCGCGCCCAGCACCAGAAGTGCGGCGGTAATACCGGCGAGTACGCCGGTCATCAGCAATTTTCCGTCCAGTTTTTGCAATGTCGCTGTCCTGCTGGTTCAAGCAGTTAGGGGAAAAATCGGACTCAGATCCTGAAGCCGGTCCCCAACATGGGATTTCACCTGAAGTCGCTCATGCAGCGCATGAAGCAGTGTCCCCAGGCATTGGTTCCGATCCGCGCCCAACGCGGAAGGGATGAAGCCCGCCGATCGGTGACCGGCAGGCTTCTGATCAGATTATGCTACGACGTAAGGCAGCAGGCCGAGGAAACGGGCGCGCTTGATGGCCTGGGCCAGTTCGCGCTGCTTCTTCTGGGAAACTGCGGTGATACGCGAAGGTACGATCTTGCCGCGCTCGGAAATGTAGCGCTGCAGGAGACGGACGTCCTTGTAGTCGATCTTCGGTGCATTGGCGCCCGAGAAGGGGCAGGTCTTGCGACGACGATGGAAGGGACGACGTGCCTGAGAAGAGGATGCATCAGCCATTGTGTTTTCTCCTGTTCTACAGATTACGCGCGGTCTTCGCGCGGACGACGCTCGAAGCCACCTTCGCGCGGTGCACGGTCCGGACGCGGACCACGATCGCCGAAGCCACCTTCGCGGCGCGGGCCACGATCGTCGCCGTCACGACGCGGACGGTCGTCACGGTCGCGCTTCTGCATCATGGCAGACGGGCCTTCTTCGTGGGCTTCCACAGCGATGGTCATGTAACGAAGAACGTCTTCGTTGATGCGCATCTGGCGCTCCATCTCGTGGATCGCAGCACCCGGTGCTTCGATGTCCATGAGAGCGTAGTGAGCCTTGCGGTTCTTCTTGATGCGGTAGGTCAGGGACTTGAGGCCCCAGTTTTCTACACGCCCGACCTTGCCGCCGTTTGCTTCGATAACACCCTTGTAGAGTTCTACGAGGGCATCAACCTGCTGTGCGGACATATCCTGTCGGGCAAGGAGTACATGTTCGTAAAGAGCCATGATAGCTTTGCCTTTCTTGCGTTTGTCGTCACCCGGATCCGGCGCTAAGCCTCAACGACTGCTCCTGAATGGCATAAGGCCAAGGCAAGAAAAGCTGTTGTATCGAGACGGTCGAGAGCGGAGACACGGGAGGCCGGAAAACCCTTCGGTTCCTGCGGCTCCCTTGCGAAAGCCGGCCCTCCGTTCAGCCACCAGCCATGAGACCGGGTGTTGTGAACAGCGCGGCTTATACGCGCATTTGCTGGAAAGGCAAGGGCGGCGCCCAATTTTCATGGCGCCACCCTTGGCGAAGTGTTGTCGGTGTTCGGTAGCGCCCGAAGTCAGATCGTTGCCGGATAGAGGCGGTGGATCTTGGCGATTTCCTTGAGGATCTCGTCGGAGAGTTTCAGGTCGGCAGCACCGATATCGATCTTCAACTGTGCCATTGAGGTCGCGCCGATAATGACAGAGGCCATGAATTTACGCGTCAGGCAAAACGCAAGAGCCATGGCCGACGGATCGATCCCATGTGTCTTCGCGAGTTCTACATAGGCCCGGGTTGCCGGTTCCTGATAGGAGACGAGACGTCCGCCGATATCGCCAATGGTGCCGCGCGAGCCGGTAGGCTTGTCACCGCCGAGATATTTGCCCGACAGGATCCCGCCGGCAAGCGGCGAATAGGCAAGCAGGCCGACATCCTCGTGATGCGACAGTTCCGCCATGTCGAGATCGAAGTGCCGGTAGAGCAGGTTATATTCGTTCTGGATCGTGGCGACGCGCGGCAGCCCTTTCTGTTCGGCAAGGGAAAGAAACTTCTGCGTGCCCCATGTCGTCTCGTTCGACAGGCCGATCGCCCGGATCTTGCCGGCCTTGACGCAGGCGCCAAGCGCCTCGAGTTTCTCGCTGATCTCGTCCTCGGTGCGCGTCTTGTCCTGGGCAAAGGGATCGTAGTTCCAAGCGCCGCGGAAATGGAAATGGCCGCGGTTTGGCCAGTGGATCTGGTAAAGGTCGATGTAGTCCGTCTTTAGCCGCGAGAGGCTGGCGTCGACGGCATCCAGAAGCGATTGCGCCGTGATCGGCGCGCCGCCACGGATGTATTCTCGTCCGGCACCCGCAACCTTGGTTGCCAGGACGACGTCCTTTCGCTTGCCGGTCTTTTCGAACCAGTTGCCGATCATGCGCTCGGTGTCGGCATAGGTCGCGGGTGACAATGGTGTCGTCGGATAGAGTTCCGCCGTGTCGAAGAAATTGACGCCATGCGCAAGCGCATAGTCCATCTGCTCGAAGGCTTCATCCTGGGTGTTCTGCGAGCCCCAGGTCATGGTGCCGAGGCAGATTTCGGAAACATGGATATCGGTGCGGCCGAGCCGGTTCATTTTCATCAGATATGCCTCGAATATGGAAAGTCGCCCGAAAAGGGCCTTGGAAGGTTGCCACACAATTTAGTGGGAAATTGACGCACCGCAAGATGGCTTTGCACGGCAATCTCACCACAATATGCCTGTGACTTGCGCCGCTTGCTGCGGGCCTATGGATGTTCCAAGGCTTGACTCGCAAGGTCAGAATGTGAATTGGAAGGGAAAAACCCAGGGAGAAAAGCCCATGACAGTCGCATTCACCTTTCCCGGTCAGGGCAGCCAGGCCGTTGGAATGGGCAAGGACCTTGCCGATACCTATCCCGAAGCGCGCGTCGTTTTCGAGGAAGTCGACGAGGCGCTTGGCCAGAAGCTGTCCGACGTCATGTGGAACGGCCCGGAAGAAACGCTGACCCTGACCGCCAATGCCCAGCCGGCGTTGATGGCCGTTTCGATGGCCGTCATCAAGGTTCTCGAAGCCAAGGGTTTCGACTTGAAATCGAAGGTCTCTTTTGTCGCCGGGCATTCGCTCGGCGAGTATTCGGCGCTGTGCGCAGCCGGTACCTTCTCGATCGGCGACACCGCCCGTCTTCTGCGTATCCGCGGCAATGCCATGCAGGCCGCGGTTCCGGTCGGCGCGGGTGCCATGGCGGCGATCATCGGTCTGGAGCACGGCGATGTTCAGTCGATCTGCACCGAAGCCGCGGCGATCGGCCCGTGCCAGATCGCCAATGACAATGGCGGTGGCCAGCTGGTCATCTCCGGTGGCAAGGCGGCTGTCGAAAAGGCAGCAGCACTCGCGACCGAAAAGGGCGCCAAGCGCGCCATCATGCTGCCGGTTTCCGCACCCTTCCATTCGGCACTGATGGCCCCGGCAGCCGACGCCATGCGCGATGCGCTTTCAGGCGTTGCCAAGCATGATCCGGTCGTGCCGTTGATCGCCAATGTCCGTGCCGCCCCGGTGACGTCTGCCGACGAGATCGCCGGCCTGTTGGTCGAGCAGGTCACAGGCCAGGTGCGCTGGCGCGAGACGGTCGAATGGTTTGCCGCCAATGGCGTGACCACACTGTATGAAATAGGCTCAGGCAAGGTCCTCACCGGTCTTGCGCGCCGCATCGACAAGAATCTTTCCGGCATTGCCGTGAACACGCCTGCCGATATCGACGCAGCGTTTGCTGCGCTGAACGGCTGATACGATAATACTGGATCCATAAGGAACGCGATCATGTTTGATCTGACCGGCCGCAAGGCCCTCGTTACCGGCGCAACCGGTGGCCTTGGCGAAGAGATCGCCCGCCTGCTGCACAAGCAGGGCGCTATCGTCGGCCTGCACGGCACCCGCATCGAGAAGCTGGAGGCGCTTGCCACAGAACTTGGCGAGCGCGTGCATATCTTTCCGGCGAACCTCTCCGACCGGGACGAAGTCAAGGCGCTTGGCGAAAAGGCCGAGGCCGAACTCGGCGGCGTCGATATCCTCGTCAACAATGCCGGTATCACCAAGGACGGTCTTTTCGTTCGCATGAGCGACGCTGACTGGGACGCGGTTCTGGAAGTGAACCTCACCTCCGTCTTCCGCCTGACCCGCGAACTGACGCATCCGATGATGCGCCGCCGCTATGGCCGCATCATCAACATTACCTCGATCGTCGGCGTAACCGGCAATCCGGGCCAGGCCAATTACTGTGCCTCCAAGGCCGGCATGATCGGTTTCTCCAAGTCGCTCGCCCAGGAAATCGCCACCCGCAACGTCACGGTCAACTGTGTTGCGCCAGGCTTTATCGAGAGCGCCATGACCGGCAAGCTCAACGAAAAGCAGAAGGAAGCGATCATGGGCGCGATCCCGATGAAGCGCATGGGCGCCGGTTCGGACATCGCCGCGGCCGTTCTTTATCTCGCTTCCACCGAGGCGGGCTACATGACTGGCCAGACCTTGCACGTCAACGGTGGCATGGCGATGATCTGACGCCTTCGGGCGCTTGGATTTCGTTTGCGGCAATTGCATGTTGAGCAAGGGCTGCGGGCGAATTTCTGGCTTTGCGGCGCGGGTAAACCGTGTTAAGCGGGCCATGACTGTAAACAGTCGTTCCGTTCTATGGGCCGAAGTTTATGCTTTTGTTTGTATAAACTGCTCTAGGCGGAGCAGATCGGGTTTGCTGGTGGGGTCTTAGACGATCACCGGCTAATGCAGGGCAGGGAAGCCATTACGGCACCCTCTGAGATTAAGAAGGTCGAGGAAACCGACATGAGCGATATCGCAGAACGCGTGAAGAAAATTGTAATTGATCATCTCGGCGTAGACGCTGAAAAGGTTGTCGAAGGCGCGAGCTTCATCGACGATCTGGGCGCCGACTCGCTCGACACTGTCGAACTGGTCATGGCCTTCGAAGAAGAATTCGGCGTTGAAATTCCGGACGATGCAGCAGACTCGATCCTGACGGTCGGCGACGCTGTCAAGTTCATCGAGAAGGCTCAGGCCTAATCGACGGACATAATGCGGGAGGGTGGCCGAGGCCACCCATCCTGCCGGGGCCCGCGACATGCGGGCCTTGCTGTATTTAAAAGACTGCGGTCAAAAGCGTGGGATGGGCTCGGACGATGAGACGTGTCGTTATCACCGGTACCGGCATGGTATCTCCTCTCGGATGCGGAACGGAACTGACTTGGACACGCCTTCTGGCTGGCCAGAGCGGCGCGCGCCTCGTTACCGAATTTCAGGTCGATGACCTCCCGGCCAAGATTGCCTGCCGCATTCCAACCGAAGGCGAAGGTGCTTACAGCCCCGACGACTGGATGGAGCTGAAAGAGCAGCGCAAAGTCGACAATTTCATCATTTACGCCATTGCAGCCGCCGACATGGCGCTGAAGGATGCCGGTTGGGAACCCAAGACCTATGACGACCAGTGCGCCACCGGCGTTCTGATCGGCTCGGGCATTGGCGGTCTCGAAGGCATCGTCGAAGCCGGTCACATCCTGCGCGACAAGGGTCCGCGCCGGCTGTCGCCGTTTTTCATTCCCGGTCGCCTGATCAACCTGGCCTCGGGCCAGGTATCGATCCGCCACAAGCTGCGTGGCCCGAACCATTCCGTCGTTACGGCCTGTTCGACCGGCGCGCACGCCATTGGCGATGCCGCCCGCCTGATCGCGCTCGGCGATGCCGACGTCATGGTCGCCGGCGGCACGGAATCGCCGATCAGCCGCATTTCGCTGGCCGGCTTTGCCGCCTGCAGGGCGCTGTCGACCGCCCACAACGACGATCCGACCAAGGCTTCGCGCCCGTATGACAAGGACCGCGACGGTTTTGTCATGGGCGAGGGCGCTGGCATTGTCGTTCTGGAAGATCTCGAACACGCCAAAGCGCGCGGCGCCAAAATCTATGCCGAAGTTGTCGGCTATGGCCTGTCGGGTGATGCATTCCACATCACCGCACCGTCGGAAGACGGCGATGGCGCCTTCCGCTGCATGACCATGGCGCTCAAGCGTGCCGGTCTGACGGCTGGCGATATCGACTATATCAATGCCCATGGCACCTCGACCATGGCCGACACGATCGAGCTTGGCGCCGTTGAACGCCTGGTTGGCGAACACGCTTCGAAGATCTCGATGTCCTCGACCAAGTCGGCCATCGGCCATCTTCTCGGTGCCGCAGGGGCCGTCGAGGCGATCTTCTCGGCGCTGGCGATCCGTGACAATATCGCGCCGCCGACGTTGAACCTCGACAACCCGCAGGTTGAGACCGCGATCGATCTCGTGCCGCATAAGGCCCGCAAGCGCGACATCAATGTTGCCCTGTCGAATTCCTTCGGCTTTGGCGGCACGAATGCCTCGCTGGTCCTGCGCCGCTACGACGCCTGAGGCGAGGAAACGGTTGCCTCCAGGCAGCCTCGACCACGAATGACGGGGGTGCCGGTCTTGCCCGCACCCCTTTTTTGCGGATAGAAATCTGACGCCCGCCCAGTGCACTGTCCCGACGCACTGCGTCGGGCGCTTACCCGGATTTTGCCGCATTGCTGGCCGAAAGAGCAGCGACAGCGAAACAAAGAAGGATTGCCGGTGACCGACAACAGCCACAATGGCGGTAGCCAGAACAACGGTGTTTCCTTTGGCCGCGAGGCCGAAGCCAAGGCAACGACAAAGGGGCCGATCATTCCGAAGTCACCAAACGAGGCACTGCGCCCGGAACGCGTGCCGCAGCCACCGCGCCGTTCGCGCAAGGCCCGCAGCCAGGTTGTCATCTTCCTGAACTTCGTCATGACGATGATCGTCTTCGTCGGCGTGGTCGCGGTCGCCGGTTTCTTCTACATCATGGACAGCTACCAAAAGCCGGGTCCGCTGGCGACCAATACCAATTTCGTCGTGCGAAGCGGTGCGGGACTGGCTGAGATTGCCAACAATCTCGAGCGCAACAACATCGTTTCCGACGCCCGCATCTATCGCTATGTGACGGCGACCTACCTGGACGAGGGCGACACGCTCAAGGCCGGCGAATACGAGGTCAAGGCTGGCGCGTCGATGAAGGAAGTGACCGAACTGCTTCGCTCGGGCAAGTCGATCCTGTATTCGGTCTCTCTGCCGGAAGGCCTGACCGTCAAACAGATGTTCCAGCGGCTGGCCGAAGACACCGTCCTGGAAGGTGACCTGCCGACAGAACTGCCGGCCGAAGGCAGCCTGCGGCCGGATACCTACAAGTTCTCGCGCGGCACCAATCGGGCCGAGATCGTCACCCAGATGGCCGCGGCACAACAGCGCCTGATCGATCAGATCTGGGAGCGGCGCGATCCGGATCTTCCGGTCAAGACCAAGGAAGAGTTCATCACGCTCGCCTCGATCGTCGAGAAGGAAACCGGCAAGGATGACGAACGTGCCCATGTGGCATCCGTCTTCATCAACCGCCTGGCAAAGGGTATGCGCCTGCAGTCTGACCCGACGATCATCTATGGCCTGTTCGGCGGCGATGGAAAACCGGCCGACCGGCCGATCTTCCAGTCCGACATCAAGAAGGAAACGCCCTACAACACCTATGTGATCAAGGGCCTTCCGCCGGCACCGATCGCCAATCCGGGCCGTGCAGCGCTTGAAGCCGTCGCGCATCCGTGGAAGACCCAGGATCTCTATTTTGTTGCGGACGGCACCGGGGGACACGTGTTTGCCGCCACGCTCGAAGAGCACAATGCCAATGTCCGTCGTTGGCGCAAACTCGAGGCAGAACGTGCCGCCAATCCGCCTGCAACACTGGATGTTGCACCGGAAGTGGATCCGCAGGCCAAGAAGAACTGACGACCGGGCAAGGGGGCACGGCCAATGATGCTGCAATCCATGACGGGCTTTGCCCGCAGCGAGGGAACGACCGGGCGCTACCGCTGGGCCTGGGAGTTCCGCTCGGTCAACGGCAAGGGTCTCGATATCCGTCCGCGTTTGCCCCAGGGGCTTGAGCACTTGGAGACAGAGGTTCGGCGCCTGGTCACCGAGCGCCTGACGCGCGGCAATTTGCAGGTGGCACTCTCGCTCACCGTGAGCGAGAACCGGGTGGAAGCGGTGCTCAACCGCGATGCGCTCGATGCGGTGCTACGTTTGCGCGATGAACTCGGCCCCGACCTGATCGATCCAGCACCGCTGCGCCTCGATACGCTCCTGTCGATCCGCGGGCTTGTGGATCTGCGCGAGGCTGCGGATGACGAGGCAGCGATCGATGCCCGTGATGGCGACATTGTCGCAGGCCTGGAGCGGGCTGTTGCAGCACTCGTCGAGATGCGCGCCAGCGAAGGTGATGCCTTGCGCCGGGTGCTCGAAGACCAGATCACCCGGATCGAGGATCTGGCGCTTCGTATCGAAGCCGATCCCTCACGCCACCCGGAAGAGATCGGTCGCCGGTTGGAAAACCAGCTGGCCGCCATTCTCGACAACACATCCGGCCTTGATCGCGACCGACTGCATTCCGAGATTGCCCTGCTTGCCACCAAGGCCGATCTGCGTGAGGAGATCGACCGGCTGAAGGCGCATGTGATCGCCGCGCGCGAATTGCTGGCCGCAGGCGGTCCGATCGGCCGCAAACTCGATTTCCTAGCACAAGAATTTAACCGAGAATCAAATACGATCTGTTCCAAATCAAATGCCGTCGCAGTGACCTCCGCCGGCATCGAACTCAAGGTCGTCATCGACCAGTTCCGGGAACAGGTTCAAAATCTGGAGTAGTTCATGGCCGACATTGCGCCCGCACACGTCAAGATCGCCAGGCGGGGCCTGATGCTGGTCATTTCCTCGCCGTCCGGCGCCGGCAAATCCACCATTGCCCGCACGCTGATGGACAAGGACAAGCAGATCGGCCTGTCGGTCAGCGTGACCACCCGCCAGCGCCGCCAGAGTGAAATCGAGGGCGTGCATTACCAGTTCGTGTCCCAGCGCGAATTCGAGCGCCTGCGCGACAGCGACTCGCTGCTGGAATGGGCGCAGGTGCATGGCAACTACTACGGCACGCCGCGTGAAGCCGTGGAAACCGCGATGGGCGAGGGCCGCGACATGCTGTTCGACATCGACTGGCAGGGCGCTCAGCAGTTGCAGGAAAAGATGTCGGCCGATGTCGTGTCGATCTTCATCCTGCCGCCGACTATGGCAGAACTGCAGTCACGCCTGCATCGCCGTGCCGAAGACACGGAGGAGGTCATCCAGACGCGTCTTGCCAATTCCCGCGCCGAGATCGCCCATTGGCGCGAATACGACTACGTGATCGTCAATGACGATCTGCAGGCTGCATTCGACGCCGTGCAGTCGATCGTCAAGGCCGAGCGCCTGCGCCGCGATCGTCGCCATGGCCTGTTCGATTTCGTCGAAGGCCTGATCGCCTGACCACAGGCTTTTGCCCCGTTTTTGTGCCGGCACAGGGAGGAAGAACACCCTGTGCCAGCTTTTTCGACTATTCGCCCCGGGGAAAACGCTGGCTCTCTTCCAGGATGTTCAGGTCCATGTGGTTGCGCATGTAGCGCTCAGACGCCTTTTGCAGCGGCTGGTAGTCCCACGGGAAGTAGGCGCCGTTGCGAAGTGCCGCATAGACGACATGGCGGCGCGCTTGGCTCTCGCGGACGGCGGCATCGAAGCGCGAAAGATCGCCACGCGCCAACGCCTTGGCTTTCAACTGCGCGAAAACCTCGGCATGGGCCGGATCATCGGCCAGATTGACTAGCTCCTGCGGATCGGCGTCCAGATCGACCAGGATCGGCGGATCGACGTCGCAGAGGGTCAGCTTGAACCGGCCGTCGCGGATGCCGACGAGTGGTGCGATCGAGCCCTCAGCCGCATATTCCATCGGCACCGGACCGCGTCCGCCTGTCGCCGTCGCCAGCGGCATCAGATCCTCGCCGTCGGTCCAGGGGGCGAGCGTCGAGATGTCGATGCCGGCAAGGCCCGCGACCGTCGGCGTCACATCAAGGGTGGAGACGGGCTGCGTCACCAGCCGCGGCTCAACGCCCGGCACGCACATCATCAATGGCACGCGGGCGGAGCCTTCGAAGAAGTTCATCTTGAACCACAGACCGCGCTCGCCCAGCATGTCGCCGTGGTCGGAGACGAACAGGATCACCGTATTGTCCGCCATGCGGGTGCGTTCCAACACGTCGAGGATCTCGCCGATCTTGTCATCGACATAAGAGATGTTGGCGAAATAGCCCTGGCGGGCGCGGCGAATATCCTCGTCGCTGATCGCAAAGGCCGTGTGATCGCAGGCATCCATCAGCCGCTTGGAATGCGGGTCCTGCTCCTCATAGGGGATGGGAGAAACCTTCGGATCAAGTTCCACGCAATTCTCATAGAGATCCCAGTATTTCCGCCGCGCGACATAGGGGTCGTGCGGATGGGTGAAACTGACTGTCAGGCACCACGGGCGATCGTCCTGGCCGCGCGACAGATCGTAAAGCCGGCGGTTCGCATGATAGGCGACCTCGTCGTCATACTCCATCTGGTTGGTGATCTCGGCGACACCGGCGCCGGTGACCGAACCGAGGTTGTGATACCACCAGTCGATCCGTTCGCCGGGCTTGGTGTAATCCGGCGTCCAGCCGAAGTCGGCCGGATAGATGTCGGTGGTCAGTCGCTCCTCGAAGCCATGCAACTGGTCCGGCCCGACGAAATGCATCTTGCCGGACAGGCTTGTCTGGTAGCCCGCAGCCCGCAGATGATGTGCGAAGGTCGGGATGTCGGAGGCAAATTCCGCCGCATTGTCATAGACCCGCGTGCGGCTCGGCAATTGGCCGGACATGAAGGAGGCGCGGGCAGGGGCACAGAGGGGGCTCGCCGTGTAGCTGTTGGCGAAACGCACGGAGCGTTTTGCCAGATCCTTCAAATGCGGTGCGTGGAGGAATTCGGCAGGCCCGTCGGGAAAGAGAGTGCCGTTGAACTGGTCCACCATCAGGATCAGAATATTCGGTCGAGATTGCACCACGTCGTTTTCCTCAAAGTCCGAGTTACAGATTGGTTGGGCTTAAGCCGACCCTGCCGTCAAGATCGTTGCCAGCCGAAAGCTCGGCGCAGCGGGCAGGTTAGCCGTGGACCAGAGCATGGGGGAATATTTCATGTTTCAAGGTCCGCGATCTCGCTTATCCGCGTCGTTTTCATGCTGATCTCGAACGCCGGAAGATTGAGAGCCCCCGGGATCATCAGGCGGATACGCTACAGTGCCGACTGGCGGAAGAAATTCGCGTGTGCCTTGGCGGCAGGACTATTATTTGAAATCGCACACGGGCGCCTGAGGGTCGAGCGGCGACCTGGTTTACAAGCATCTATGTCCGTGCAGGACAGCAGTTCACAGCAGATTGGCGAGCCGGCAAAATTCCTCGACGCTCAGCGTTTCAGCCCGGCGTTGCGGGTCAATGTCGGCTTTCGCCAGCAAGGCCTCACCGCCCACGGGCTTCAGGCTCTGGCGCAGCATCTTACGTCGTTGACCGAATGCCGCCATGGTGACTTTCTCGAGCTTGTCGGGATCGCAGGGCAGCGGATTGAGCCGCGGCGTCAGGTGAACCACCGTCGAGGTGACCTTGGGCGGTGGCGTGAACGCCTGGGGCGGCACGTCGAAGGCCATATGCGACTCGGTGCGCCAGCCGCACAGAACCCCAAGCCGGCCGTAATGGTTGTCGTCCTCATTGGCGACAATGCGCTGCCCGACTTCCTTCTGGAACATCAGTGTCAGCGACTGCCAGAAGGGCGGCCATTGCCTCGGCAGCAGCCAGTTCACCAGCAACTGCGTTCCGACGTTATACGGCAGATTTGCAATGATTTTCACCGGGCCTTCCGGCACCATCGCCTCGAAATCGGTTTTCAGGGCATCGCCTTCGATCACCTCGAGACGGCCGGGATAATGTTCAGCCACTTCGGCCAGCGCCGGCAGGCAGCGCGGATCGCGCTCGACGGCAATCACCTTCTTGGCCCCAAGCGCGAGGATGGCCCGCGTCAATCCACCGGGACCCGGGCCGACTTCGAAGACGGTGACGCCTTCCAGCGAGCCAGCCGTCCGCGCAACCTTCTGCGTAAGGTTGAGGTCGAGCAGGAAGTTCTGTCCAAGCGCCTTGCGCGCATCCAGGCCATGCTTGGCAATCACGTCGCGAAGCGGCGGCAAACCATCCAGTGCGGCCATTAGGACTGTACTTTCGATATGCGGCTGATCTGGTCAGCCATTCGGATAGCGGCGACCAAGCTATGCTCGCGGGCAAGGCCGGTTCCGGCAAGCCCGAAGGCCGTGCCGTGATCCGGCGAGGTGCGGACAAAGGGCAGCCCAAGCGTGACATTGACGCTGTCGTCAAAACCGAGCGCCTTTGCCGGGATCAGGGCCTGATCGTGATACATGCAGACCGCCACATCGTAGCGCTGCCGCGCCTCGTCATGGAACATTGTGTCGGCAGGCAGGGGTCCGAAGGCATCGATGCCCTCGTCGCGCAAGGTACGGATCGCCGGATGAATGATATCGTCATCCTCGTGGCCGATGGCGCCGCCTTCTCCCGCATGCGGGTTCAGCCCTGCCACCGCAAGCCGCGGTGCCTCAATGCCGAAACGTTGGCGCATATCATGCGCGATGATCCGGCAGGTTTCGACGATGCCGGCCTGTGTCAGCGCTTGGGGTACGTCCTTGATTGCAATATGGATCGTGACAGGCACGGCGCGCAGCTTCGGTCCGGCCAGCATCATCACGGGTTTGACCGCATGGCCGACCTGCCTCGCTGCAAGATCGGCAAGGAATTCCGTATGACCTGGAAAGCCGAAGCCCGCTTCGTAGAGGATCGATTTGGCAATCGGGTTGGTGACGACACCTCGCGCCTTGCCCTCGAAGCAGAGCTGTACGGCTGTTTCGATCGCGCCGATGGTGCCTTTTGCATTCGCAACATGCGGGGATCCGGCCAAGACCTCGGTGCCGGTCGGAATGTGGAAAACGGGCAGGGCCGCACCGAACACCGTGGCGGTCTCAGCGACGTCCACCTCCTGGAGCCTGACGTCAATCTCCAGTTGACGCGCGCGAACGCGAAGCACCGCGGCATCGCCGATATAGAGAAAAGGCGACAGATCAAGCGCATCGCGTCGAAGCCAGGCTTGCAGCGCAATATCCGGACCAATGCCTGCTGGATCGCCTTGGCTCAGCGCGAGCGGAAGAAGGGCATCGGTCATATCTCGGCTTTGGCCTTGTTACTGAATGACTATCTGAGCCTTGGACCGCAGCTCTTCGAGATACTTGTCTGAATCCGGATTTTCGCCCTTGCTTTCCTTGCCGAGATCCTCGGCGCGGAAAACGACCTCGGCCGCCAGGTCATCGGATACCTCGCGCTGGTTGCAGATTGCCAGGTACTCGACCCCGCGCTCGGTCACGCGTGTGGCTGTCGTTCCGCCATTTGCCTTCTCGATCAGGGGCTTCCAATCCGGCGGAAGTTCCGGTTCCAACACGCGACCAAGATCGCGTACGGAGACGTCGAGGTAGTTCTTTGCAAAGGCCATGGCCTGATCGCAGCCCGGGAACGAGGCGCGCGACTTCTCGGCTTCAGCCTTGCGCTTGCCGGCGATACCCTTCTTCGACGCAGGAACCACGAAGATGATCTGCTTCAGGAAGTACTCGGTGGTCACAGGCTTCTGCTTGTTTTCCAACAGTCGGGTCACGAGCTCCTGGTTGGAGAGCTTATTCTTCGAGCCGGCCGCATAGCGCGCATTGACAAGTCGCGGCCAGCTCATCGACACCGCGATATAGGCCTTGAAATGCGCGGCACCGACGCCGGCCTGATCGAGAACGCCACTGAGCTGCGATGAGGTCATCTTGTTGGACGCGGCGAAGCGTTCAAACGCTGCATCGACGTCGGTCGTGCTGACCGACATGCCGACGCGCGAAATTTCCTGCCGCTTCAGCGCTTCGTCGACAAGCTGTTCCTTGGCGAGTTTCTGTGTGTTTCCACCGCGGCGCTGCAGGCGCAGGAATGCTGCTCGTCGCGCAACGTCGCCGCTGGTGATTGCGGTTTTGTTGACGACTGCGACAACCGATGTTGCCGCCGCCGCCGGAGCAGTGAACGATGTGGGGCTGACACTGAGGGACAGCGCGATCACTGCGGCAAGCATGAAGCTTGTCCCTTGTTTCGCAGAAGCCATCTGTAATCCTTTCCCCGAACAGCCCAGATTGGCTGACCGGTTCAATTTTTTTCGTGTTGACCAATAGACTGTCGCAGGAATTGCACAATCCATGCGGCAAAACAATGACCTCAGCTGGACGATCGCCTACTCGAACGAATTGTCGCTGAGTTTGATCTCGCCGAGTGTTCTGAAGACCAGTCGACCACCAATCGTCCAGTCGCTCGCAGAGGAGTCGTCCGGATCGTATTTATCGGTATAGCCAATCGACAGGACGGTGCATTCGTCAGCGTAGGAAATACCGATGCTGCGACGGTTGAACACATCGGCATCAATGTCATAGTTCACCGAGCCATAGACCGACCAGAACTCGTTGATCTTGACCGAAGCCGACGAACTGATGGCCTGATTTTCTTCCTTAAACCCGTATTCCGGTTGTGCGTCGAGTTGGGTAAAGGTCAGGCTCGTCTGCAGACGATCCGACGTGTAGGCGGCCGTTGCATCGGTGCGACGCAGTTCCAGCGTCTTCTCGTCGAGTCGGACGCTGGTGCTGAGCGACACGCCGAACGGCAGGTCGATACCGGCCAGAGCCACGTAGTCGGACGCATCGGTTTCCAGGCCTGACTCTGAGCCGACGGCGACGAGGTCATCGGTTGCGAACGAGTTTACCCCACCCAGATGGAAGGACTGGCCGAGGATGCCGCGCAGGCCCACACCATTGTCGAAGCTGCCGGTATAGCGAATGCCGAGATTGGCACGTGTGCCGCCTTCGACGCGGTCATAGCCGGTGAATTTGTCACGCTCGAACAGGTTGGCCGCATCGAAGACGAAGCTCTGTGAATCTTCGTTGGGCAATTCTCCGGCCATCTGTTCGTCATTGCGCACGTAGATCTGCGCAATCGGCTCGAAGATATGGCTGCTATTGTTGGTTGTGACCAGCCACGGATAACGCGCCTCAAGGCCTGCAGTCAGCATGTAGCGGGTGGCGGCGTCATCGGTCGTGTAATTTCCGGTGTAGCCCACCGGCGCATCCATCGACAGGCCGAATGCGTCGCCACGCGCGGCAAACAAAGGCGTGAGCTGCAGTCCGCCTGGAGCGCTGAACGTCCGTTCCCATTCCGCTTCGGCGGATAGGCGTGTGGAGTTACCTTTCAGACCGCGGAAGCGGGTAAAATCGCCGATTCCATCGCCGTTTGTGTCGATCAACGTCTCGTCACCATCAAACCGTGACAAAGACGTGAAGTTCAGCTTGCCGGAAAGCTGGCCGCCGGCCACGGACTCTGGCGCGTAGTAGTCATAGTCGATCGTCGGCAGCACGACAGCCTGCTGCTTTTCGGCTGTGTCGTTGACGTCGGCATCCTGCACGTCGAAATAATAGCCGCGCATGTCAAAGAAGTTACGTTCGCCCTGACCCGTCAGGTAGGCGGTATTCGTATGCGTAGATTCGTCGAGGCCGTTGAGCGAATAGGTCCGCGCAAAGTTGTTGTCGCTTTGCAGCATCACATCCCAGCCGAATGTCCAGCGAGGATTGATCCGAAACGCTCCCTTGGACGCAACAAGCCCACGTACGTCGCGGTTCGCATCGCTGGTATTTGCGGTGAAACGGTCGGGGTTCATCTGATCGATGCCGGCGAAGCGCAAATTGGCCTCGCCCTTTTCGAAACGCTGACGCAACTCGACTTCGAGCAACGCGCCCTGATCGGTATAGCCGGTCGTCGTGATGGTGGCGTCGCGATCGGGCGCAATGGCGATGTAGTAGGGAACGGCAATGCCGAAACCGAGATTCTCGGAGGTCCGCATTTCGGGGAAGAGGAAGCCGGTTTTCCGTTTGACCGTATTATCCGGCACTTCGATAAAAGGCAGCGTGGCCAACGAATAGCCGAACAGTTCGAAGCGCGCCTTTTCCAGCCGCACGGTGTGCTTCTTGCCGTCCTGGACAACGCGCTCGGCCTTGACCTGCCAGAGCGGCGGGCGTTCCGGATTGTCGGCGCATGGAAGGCAGGCGGTGTAGACGCCCTTGTGCAGGATCATCTGCGTACCGCCAACCCGCTCGGCGCTTTCGCCGACGACACGTGTATTGTCGGACGTCTCGATCCTGAGCGCCTGGATAAAGCCGTCGGCAAAATTGTCGGTCACGTCGAGCGACTCGGCGTAGATCCGGTTGCCGCCCGGCTCGATCAGCTCGATATTTCCGGATGCGGTGACGCGCCCGCTCTTTTGATCATAGTCAACACGCCGGGCAACCATCTGGTAACCCGCATAATTGATCTGCACGGCGCCGGTCGCGGAAACCCGCTCGGCATCCTTGTCATAGATGAGTTCGTTGGCGGCAAGCAGCAGCTTGGCGTCTTCAGGAAGATTGGGATTCAATGCGGAGGTCTGGCTCGCTTCCTGCGCGAATGCGAATTGCTCTGCAGGCGCAAACGCACACACAGCAACGCTCGTCAGCAGGGCTACGGTGAGCCTTCTGATATTCCCGCGGTCTTTTACCGCCACTAACCATCCTCCTTATGAAGCAGAATCGTTGCCCCCAATGCCATCGCTACGACAACTGGTACCCAGGTCGCAACATATGGCGGCATCACGCCGCTGCTTCCGAATGCTTTCACAAGCACTGTTGCGACATAAAGCACGAAGCCTGAAACGATTCCACCCAGAATAACAGAGCGGGATTGGTTAAACCGGCTGAACTTTATGGACACGGTTGCGGCGATGAGGGTCATTGCAACGAGAAGAAACGGAAGGGAGAGCAGCGAGTGGAACTGCGTCTCCAAAGCCTGTGTTGGCACGCCGAACGAACGCGCCACTCGAATTTTCTGAAAAAGATCATAAAAAGCAACGGTTTCCGGTTGTGCCAAACGTTCCTGGATGAAGTCCTTCTGGAGATTTGTAGCAACCTGGGCTGTCGCGAGCCTTTTCTGCATCTCTCCGGGACGGGTCTCCAGGACGTCGTTAAGCAGCCAGTAACCATCTTTCAAGTTTGCCGTGCGTGCGTCCTGCCGCAGCGCAATTCGCCCTTCGGAATCGAAGTGAATGAGCACGGCATCGACGAGTTGTGTTCCGTCCTCGAGAACCGTTCTGGCACCCATGGCGACGTCGGTATCGCCACTGATCTGCCGCAGCCACGGCACGGACACTGTCGTGGTGCGATTGGAGCCCTCGCGCCATTCGGCCTCCAGCGACAGAGCCTTGCCCTGCCCATAGGCAGCAAGCGGATTGATCAGCAAGGTTGTGGCAAGCCCGATGAGGAAGGCACCGAACACGAATGGCGTCATGAACTGCCATGCGGAGATACCGGCTGCGCGCGCGACCACAAGTTCGGATTTGCGGTTGAGCGCAATCAGGGTGGTCATGCCGACAAAGAGACCGATGAAGGGAACGGTCTGCTGGATGATCAGCGGCAGACGCAGCGCTGTCAAAAGTAAGGTACCTGTCACCGATGCACCGGGCAGGGAGCCGAAGCGTCCAGACGATTCGGTAAAATCGATCAGGAAGACAAGGGACGTAACGCCGAGGAAAAACCAGAAGGCGGTCATCATGTATCGGCGGAAGAAGTAGCGACCGAGTGTCCGGATCATGCCGCACCTCCGGCATTGGAACTCTCATCCTGGGGCGCCAGCTTGCGCAGCCGGGTCTGAAGCCGCGTCAGTGCATTGGCCATCGGCTTGGGCAGGCTCAGGCGCTTGCCGCTGTAAAGGACAAAGCCTGACAGGACTATGGCTGACAGCGGAACCACGTAGATCAACGGCGTGGTTGCACTCGCCTGTTCCGCCAGCGAAACCGTATAGTTGGACAACCAGAAAAGCCCGAGCGTCAAAAGCAGAGAGGCTGCCATCGGATGCAGTCGTGCTTCACGATGCGAGCGCGCGTCGCCGCAGATCACGAGAGAGATCATGGCAAAGGCCAGCGGAAAGAGCCAGACGCTCATGCGCCGGTGGAGCTCGGCATGGTATTTCCCGGGACGCTCTGTGTACTGCGGATCATTGGGATCGGGATTGAGGAGGAATGCCAGGTCCCGGTCGCCGGAATTCAGGCGCGCCTGTCCTCGGTTGCTTGAAAGCTCGGAGAGGTCAAAGGAATAGGAGTCGAAGCGGATGACTGTGACGTTGCCTTCCACGGTCTTGCGCTGAACCTCGCCGTCGCGCATCAAAAGTGCCTGGCCGTTTTCTTCCACCGCACCTTCACGGGCATAGTAGATGAAGGCCGAGGACGGGTCGCGGGAATCGGCAACCAGCAGTCCTTTCAGGATACGGCCCTGGCGCTCGGAAATCTGGATGTACAGGCCTTCATCCAACCGACGGAAAGATTTCTCCTCGATAACGGTCGAGAGCAGGTCGGCATAGGCGGCCGCGATCATCTCACGCACATTGACCCGCATTTTCGGCTCGACGAAATTGATCATGGCGAAGGAAAAGACGCTGAGGATGACTGCCATGCTGATGATCGGCCGCAGGATGGTGGCGCGCGAGGCGCCGGCAGCATCGATGACCGCAAGCTCGGAATCATTGTTCATCGCCGTCAGCGTCTGCGTGATGCCGATCACCAGCGCAAACGGCAGGACCGCAGAGACGATCGTCGGCAGGATCAATGTCGCAAGCGTCATGAATGACCCCACGGACTGGCCGCTATCTGTGACCAGATTGATGCGCGCCAGCACCTGAGTCGTCCAAATGATCGCCAGCACCGGCAGCAAGGCGGTGAGGAACATCTGCACGACACGTCGCAGGATATAGAGTTCAAGAAGCTTCATACGGTTTCCTGAAGACGAACCGGGAGGCCCGTCTGCGATTTAGGAGCTTGTCTCTACGACGCTTGCGGCCATTTGGCGACCGCGAACAGGTTTTTTTCCGCCTTCATAATCTGTTTTTTTTCAACAGCGTGATTTCCACACCGCAGTGCCGGCGCTTTCGGGCTGTCTCGACACCAGATCAGACGGGGATACAGCCACTTAGGTAAAAGCGTGCCCTTGCCTTCGCGGCGGAAAAGGCGAAGATCGCCACACATTTATTAGCCCTATCCACGTCAAGGGAAGCACCATGTCCACCAAGCTCTCTATCGCCTTTACCAAGTCCCAGGCCGTTACTGGCGGCGTTGCAATCTTGCTCAAGACGGCCGAGGCCGAGACGCCGGCAGGTTTGGCGGATGCGGATCCGGCTGGCGTGTATGCGCGTGCCTCAAAGGTCGGAAAATTCACCGGTAAAGCCATGGCGACGCTCGATATCGTTGCCCCACACGGCTCGGAAGCGGATCGGCTGGTGGTGGTTGGTCTCGGCAAGGCCGAAGCGCTGAAGCCCCATGACTGGCTTCGTGCCGGCGGTGTCGCGATGGCGGCGCTGAAGGGTGCGGAAAAAGTGACTGTCTATCTCGATGTGCCGAATCTCGTGGTGACTCCGAAGGCTGCCGCCGATTTCGCGCTCGGCATGATGCTGCGCGCCTACAAATTCGACAACTACAAGACGACGAAGAAGGGCGAGGACGACGACTCCAAAGCCCATGAAAAGACGGTCAAGGTTGCCATCGTCACGGCGGATGCCGCCGCTGCGAAGAAGGCATTTGTCGATGCCGAAGCGGTCGCTGAGGGCGTGGTTCTCGCGCGCGACCTGGTCAATGAGCCAGCCAATATCCTCGGCCCGCTGGAGTTTGCCGCAAAGGCCAAGGAACTCGAGAAGCTCGGGGTCGAGATCGAGATCCTGACTGAAAAGGACATGAAGAAGCTCGGCATGGGTGCTTTGCTCGGCGTTGCCCAGGGCTCGGTGCGTCCGCCGCGCCTTGTGATCATGAAATGGGATGGCGGCAAGGCCAAGGACAAGCCGATCGCATTTATCGGTAAGGGCGTCGTCTTCGACACCGGCGGCATTTCGATAAAGCCGGCCGGTGGCATGGAGGACATGAAGGGTGACATGGGCGGTGCCGCCGCCGTGACGGGTCTGATGCATACGCTCGCCGCGCGCAAGGCGAAAGCCAATGTCATCGGCATCATCGGGCTTGTCGAAAACATGCCCGACGGCAATGCGCAGCGTCCGGGTGACATCGTCACCTCGATGTCCGGCCAGACGATCGAAGTCATCAACACCGATGCTGAAGGCCGTCTCGTTCTCTGCGATGCGCTCTGGTATTGCAACGAGCGTTTCGCCCCGGAATTCATGATCAATCTCGCAACGCTGACCGGCGCTATCCTGGTGGCACTCGGCAACCTGCATGCCGGTCTTTTCTGCGACGATGATGAACTCGCGGAAAACCTGCTCTCGGCTGGCCTGGCGAGCAACGAACGGCTATGGCGCATGCCGCTCGGCAAGGACTATGACAAGCTGATCGATTCGAAATTTGCCGACATGAAGAATACCGGCGGCCGTCATGCCGGCTCGATTACCGCGGCCCAGTTCCTCAAGCGTTTCGTCAAGGATACGCCATGGGCGCATCTCGACATTGCCGGCACGGCCATGGGCTCGCCGTCGGACGAGATCAACCAGTCCTGGGGCTCCGGCTTCGGCGTGCGTCTGCTCGACGAGCTGGTTCGCGCCAGCTACGAAGCCTGAGATCGGAAGGGGCAGGGCTTTTGGCAGAAATACTCTTTTATCACCTGACGGAATCAAAGCTGGAGGATGCTCTCCCGCCGTTGCTGGAGAAAAGCATCGAACGCGGCTGGAGGGTCACGGTCCAGACCAGCGATGAGGATCTGCGTGATGCTCTCGATCAACATTTGTGGGTCTACCGGGAAGACAGCTTCCTGCCGCATGGAACTGATGATGGGGAGGGGCCGGATACCCAGCCGATCTTGCTGACGATCCTGCCTGACAATATCAATAACGCGACCGTACGTTTCATGATCGACGGTGCCGAGCCGCCAGCGGTCCTCGACTACGATCGCGTTGTCTTCGTTTTCGACGGCTATGATCAGCAGCAGCTCGAGGCCGCGCGTGGTCAATGGAAGCGCCTCAAGGGAGAGGGGCATGCATTGACCTATTGGCAGCAGACGACGGAAGGTCGCTGGGAAAAGAAGGCCTGAAGCCTATCGTCTTCAATCCCGGTTCCATGCCTTGACCCCGATCTAGGATGAAGACATCGGCGAGCCGGCGCTTAGCTGGCCATGCCGTCTTCGTATTCGGCGGACAGTTCCAGCCATTGTTCTTCGGCAGCCGACAGCTTGGCTGCTGCCTCGCCGCGCTGCTTGGCCTTTTCCGCAGCCTTGGCCGGGGCCTTTTCGTACAGCATCGGATCCGCAAGCTCTGCGTCAAGCGCTTGAATCAACGTCTCCAGTTTCTTGGTTACGGACTCAATTTCGTTGATCTTTTTCTTCAGCGGAGCAAGGCTGGCACGCCTGTCTGCGGCGGCCTTGCGCTGATCGGCCTTGCTGACCTGATCGGTGCCGACATCCGCCTTTTCCTTCTCGGCAGACTTCTTGCCGGACGAGACGATCAGGCTGCGATACTCTTCCATGTCGCCGTCGAAACTGGTGACGGTGCCGTTGTTGACCAGCCACAGCCGGTCGACGGTCGCCTCGATCAGGTGACGGTCATGGCTGATCAGGATGACTGCGCCCTCGTAGTCGTTCAACGCTTCGATCAGTGCCTTGCGGCTGTCGATGTCGAGATGGTTGGTCGGCTCGTCGAGGATCAGGAGATTGGGGGCGTGGAACGCGGCAAGGCCCATCAGCAGCCGCGCCTTTTCACCGCCCGACAGGTCCTTGGCGGGCGTCGCCATCTTTTCCGTCAGCAGGCCCATCTGCGCGACGCGGGCACGAACCTTGGCTTCCGGTTCGGTCGGCATCAAACGCCGCACATGCTCGACCGGGGTCTGGTCCGGGATCAGGTCGTCCAGCTGGTGTTGGGCGAAGAAGCCGATCTTCAGGGACGGGGCGAGCTTCAGTTCGCCGGCCTGGGCCTGAAGTCGGCCGGAGATGAACTTGGCGAAGGTCGATTTGCCGTTGCCGTTCGAGCCGAGCAGGGCGATGCGGTCGTCATTGTCGATCCTGAGGTTGATGTTCTTCAGGATCGGCTTGCCCGGCTCGTAGCCGACAACGCCGCCCGACACCGCGATGATCGGCGAGGCTGGCTGTTTTTCCGGCGCCGGGAAGGTGATCGGCTGGACGTGATCCTCGATCACGGCCGCAACCGTTCCCATGCGTTCCAGTGCCTTGACGCGGCTCTGCGCCTGCTTGGCCTTGGTTGCCTTGGCCTTGAAGCGGTCGATGAAGCTCTGCAGGTGCTTGCGCGCCGCATCGTTCTTCACCTTGGCCTTGGTCTGCAATTCGTCGTTTTCGGCCTTCTGCCGTTCGAACTGGTCATAGCCACCGCGATAGAAGGTGAGTTTCTTCTGATCGAGATGCACGATCGAATTGACCGCGGTGTTCAAGAGGTCGCGGTCATGGCTGATGATGATGACCGTGTGCGGATAACGTCGCACATAGTCTTCCAGCCACATCGAACCTTCGAGGTCGAGATAATTGGTCGGCTCATCGAGCAGCAGCAGATCGGGTTCGGAGAACAGCACGCCTGCGAGCGCGACGCGCATGCGCCAGCCGCCGGAAAAGGACGAGGCCGGGCGCTGCTGTGCCTCATGATCGAAACCGAGGCCCGACAGGATGGTGGCGGCACGCGCTTCGGCCGAATGGGCACCGATATCGGCAAGCCGCGTCTGGATCTCGGCGATCCGGTGTGGATCCGTCGCATGCTCGGCTTCCGCCAGCAGGGCTGCCCGTTCCTTGTCGGCCGACAGCACGATCGAGATCAGCGATTCTTCCGTGCCCGGCGCTTCCTGCGCCACCTGACCGATACGGGCATTTCTCGGGATCGAGATATTGCCGGTCTCGGCCGACAGTTCGCCGGTGATGATTTTGAACAGCGTCGATTTTCCGGCACCATTCTTGCCGACCAGACCGGCCTTGGTGCCGGCAGGCAGGGAGACCGTGGCGTGGTCGATAAGCAGACGCCCGGCGATGCGGGCTGAGATGTCGTTGATCGTGATCATGGCGGCGTTTTGGCCGATGTTTCGGTCAAAGGCAAGCGTGTGAACGGATCCGCGATCAGGCGACCCTGCCGCTCGTCGCGCGATGGCCGATGATCGGCTGGCGTGGATTGGCACGGGCCATCTGCACAGCTATCTCCGCAAGCACCAGCAATTGCAGCCCGTCATTGGCTTCGGCGCTGAGTGCATGGCCGATCGCCAGCGCAAGTCCACCGGCGTCCTGGCTGTTCTCCGTGGCGAATACCAGGTTGTTCTCCGCCGCACTGAAAAGTCGCTCGGCGATGACATGCGCATCGTCTGCGCTGACATCGCTGAACAGGAATGCGAACGTGCCGACCTCGATGCGCGCCAGGTAATCGTGCTTTTTGATCGTCTTGCGGAAGATAGCGGCAAGCTTTCTGATCAGCTTGGTTGCCGCCTCTTCACCGTATTGATGCTGGATGCCGGCAAGGTCGGGGATCTCGATCAGGATTAGTGCTGCACCTGAGCTCGCGGTGCCGTAGACGTCCTCAAGCTGCTGAAAGAAGGCGGCACGGTTCGGCAGCCCCGTCAGGCGATCGCGGAGCGCCAGCCCCTTTGCTGCTCGCGCCGCACGGTCCGCTTGTGTGAGCTCCTCCACGCCCGCTGCGATGTCATGGACCAACTGGGTTTCCGCCTTTACCATCTGGATCGCGACGGATGACAGAAGATCGAGTTCGCCCAAAAGTTGCTCGATGCCCTGGCCGAGGTCGTCCTTGACCGCCTCAGCCACCGTTTCAACGGACCGGGCAAAACTGCGCTTCTGCGTCAGGCCGAGCGTGATCTGGTCCTTGATCCGCGAAAGTGTCGTCACTGCTTCCGCGTGAAGACGTTCCGCCTGCACTCCGCAATGTCCTGCAAGTCGATGCTTGAGACCAAGCTGGTCGAGGTTGTGCTGGCTGGGTTGCGCGCCAAGCGCTGCAAGTTCACGTGCAAGCTCTGGGTTTTGACCGCTGAAGGCTTCGTGAGCCAGTTCGAAATTGCGCGGCAATCCGGCAATGCCGTGGCGTGCCATATACGCTGCAATCTTCGGCAACGGATCGACCGATGCCGCTGCCGATCGTGCAAGCCTTTGCTGCTTTGCCCCTTCCATGCTCACTTCGTCCCCCGCCATGTCCCTTTGTTGCCCTGAGGACTAACGGATATGCGTTTGTCAAAGGGTTAAATCCGGCGAAATCCAAGCAAACGCGGTTAATCCATGCTTTTCACGCGCAGCAGGTGATATGGCCGTGATTGCAGCGATGCGGCCCTTTGTCAGAGATACACGGGTGCTGCGCTGCGCAGGAAATAGATCATATCCAGGCTGAGTGATGGCCTACCCAGAACCGTCAGACACATATGCGCTTGTCCGCGATGATGGGTCTGGTGGTTGAAGAAATGCGCCACCGCCGGCCCGAGCTTGTGCGAAACGGGTTCCGGCTTGCTGATCGGGCTATAGTGAAACGTGGCAGCTAGTGCTTCTGGTGTCAGGCCTTCCGCAAAGGCTGTTATGCGCGCATCCTCCGTCCGTCGTGTGGCCCAAAGATCGGCAAACGTGTCCGCAGCACGCGCATCGAGCGAAGTCGGTTGCGGGCCTTGACCGGTAAATCTGTGCAGCCAGACCCGGTCGGCGGTCACCACATGGTTGAGGGTGCCGAAGAGGGAGCCAAAGAACGCGCCGGTATCTCGGTGCAATTCTTCCTCTGTCAATCCAGCGCCCGCCTCAAAGAGCAGTGTATTGGCCCAGGCATTGTAGGCGGCGAACATCCGGTAGTGATCCATGTTGTGCCTCGTCGAGTTTTAACACTTTGCCTCATGCTAGCCGAAGACTGCTTCTATCGGTGTGATGGGACCGATGAAATTTGCTGATTTGATTTTGTCACCCTGTTCGGCTTGTCTGTTTCCGATGTCCATTTGGAGTACACCATGACTCGCACCCTATATTCTCTCTGTGGCGCCGATGCAGCACGGCCTTTCTCGCCCCATTGCTGGAAGATCGTCATGGCCTTGCGCCATAAGGGGCTCAGTTACGAGGAGCGACCGCTGCCGTTTACCGCGATCCCGAAGATCGAAGGCGGGATTTCCAAGACCGTGCCTGTCCTGCGTGATGGCCAGGAACTGATCTCCGACAGCTTCCAGATCGCGCTCTATCTTGAACAGACTTATCCGGACCAACCCGGCCTGTTCGGCGGCGAGGGTGGCAAGGCGCTGGCCCGTTTCGTCGAAGGCTATGCTTTGACCCAGGTGCATCCGGTGATCACTCGCATCGCCCTGTCGGACATCCATTCCATGCTTGCGCCGGACGACCAGGCCTATTTCCGCACAAGCCGCGAAGCCCGGCTCGGCAAAACGCTGGAAGAGGTTAGGGGCAGTCGTGACGAGGCAATCGCGATCCTGCCGGAACGGCTGATGCCGATGCGCCACATGCTCGGCTTCCAGCCCTTTATCGGCGGTGAGGCACCGTTGTTCGCCGACTATATCCTGTTCGGCGCTCTGCAATGGCTGCGCCTCACCAGCGGCTCGCTGCATCTTCCTTCAGATGATCCGGTGGCACGATGGTTCGAGCGTTGCCTGGACCTTTATCAGGGTGCTGCCCGGGCGATTGCTTGAAAACTGGTGCGCCACAAAGCATTCTGCCCGAAAGCCCGCATTGTGACGGAGCTGTGAAATTCGCAGATCCCCCTTGTTTTCGTGATTCGGGGCGGTTAGATACCGCCCACTTTCCCGATGACACAAACAAGGATGAGACTGATGGCGATTGAACGCACCTTCTCGATGATCAAGCCGGACGCAACAAAGCGCAACCTCACGGGCGCCATCACCAAGATGCTCGAAGACGCCGGCCTGCGCGTCGTCGCTTCCAAGCGCGTCTGGATGAGCACCCGCGAAGCCGAAGGCTTCTACGCCGTTCACAAGGAACGCCCTTTCTTCGGCGAACTGGTTGAAGGCATGACGTCCGGCCCGACCATCGTTCAGGTTCTCGAAGGCGAGAACGCCATCCTGAAGAACCGCGAAATCATGGGCGCCACCAACCCGGCCAATGCCGACGAGGGCACGATCCGCAAGACCCACGCTCTCTCCATCGGCGAGAACTCGGTTCACGGTTCGGACGCTCCGGAAACCGCTGCAGAGGAAATCAAGTACTGGTTCTCCGACACCGAGATCGTCGGCTGAATCAAACCCTGAGGCTACTGCCTTAGCGACTTGATTGCATTGATCAAACCGGAGCGGAAACGCTCCGGTTTTTTTGTTGGGTAGGGCTCAGTATCAGCCCTTCGAGGCTGTGCCCGGGCATCCGGTTTCCGCCCCATAATCCGCCGAACCATCGGGCCGATAGACCTCCGGATTGGGCGTATAGACCGGCCCGACGACCAGCGGTTTCGTCGGCAGGACGCTTTGGTCCAGCGTCGATGTCACGGTCGTCTCGATCTGCTGGATCAGCGTGTTCTGGCCATCGAAAATACGGATCGAGACCGCATAGGGTCGATCCTTGACCACGCAATGTACGGGCGGACTTTCCAGCGACACCTTGTCCCAGAGCGGAAATATTTCTGAGCGGGTCACCAGCGGTGGTCCTCCCGCAGGGTTCTCAAAACGTGCCTCGACAAAGCTGTCGTCAGGCAGGGGCGCCTCCTTGGCAAGCGTCACCAGATAGGTGGCCCGCGCCACCCGGTAATTGAATACGAAAACATGACCGGACACTTTCAGTGGTTCGTCGTCAACGTCGCGCTGGCATCCGGAAAGAGCGGTGACTGTTGCCATCAGAAGCGCCAATGAGACCGATGCCTTCTCAACCGTCTTCATGGCCGCGTCTCCAGCTTCTTCCGATGATAGTGTCGGTTGGCCTTGGCCCGGTTGCCGCAAACGGCCATGTCGCACCAGAAACGGCTCTTGTTCTTGCTGCGGTCGAGAAAGAGCCAACCGCAATTGCCGCAGATTTTCATTCGGTCCGGTGCGGGTTCGGTGATCAGCCGAAGCGCCGAACGCGCGGTGGCGCATTCAAGGCTATGCTCTGACGGTGCCAGCCGCAGGTTTTCGGCAGTGGCTTCAAGCAGTGTCGCGAGATAGCCGCGCTCCGCAACCCCCAGCGTGCGTGCCCGAAAATAGCCGTCGATCGCCTCGCGCAAATGCAGGAATGCCTGCCGGTTTGCCGGCTGCACCGGCGTCATCGCCCCATACTGAGGTCCCTCGGCCGACAGCGAGGGCGCGACACCGGCAAAATCGTCAAGCTGTTGTGCGACCGCAAAACGATCGCAGCTGCGATCCGGGTCGTGTCTGAGTATGACGCTGTTGGCGACGTCAAGCGCCAGCGCTCCACCGGAAAAACGGTGTGGGGTCCAAGAAAAATCCATCCTGGTAATATAACTGGTAAAACAGGTTTGGACAGTTATAAATGTGACAGGAGAGGGAAATGGCCTATCTGCTGCAGCAACTGTTGAACGCGCTTCCGATTGCGGCCCTCTACGCTTGCCTCGCGTTTGGCTATTCCATCGCATTTGGTGTCACGCGCCGCGCCGATATCACCTATGGCGCGCTGTTCGCCTTCGCCGGGCAGATCTGTCTGCTGTTTACCGACATTGGCTGGAATGCCTTCACTCTTGTGTTTCCCGCAGCCCTAGGCTTTGGATTGGCGGTCGGTTTTTCTTATACGGTCTTTGCGGGTTGGACATTTGCCCGTCATGTCATGCGGCCTCTGCACAGAGGTTCACCCAATGCCGTGATCGTAGCCTCGCTTGCCGTTGTCCTTTTGCTGTCGGAAACGGCGCGGTTGGCACTGGACACGCGAACGCTCTGGCTGCCGCCGATGGGCAATCAGCGCATCATCTTCGCCGAGTTCGACGATTTTTCGGTCAGCCTGACCATCATGCAGTGCGTTCATATCGCCATCATGCTGGCGATCATTGCTGCAGGGCAGCTTTTGCTGGCCACGTCACGCGCCGGACGGTTGTGGCAGGCCGTCAGCCAGGATCCCGCGGCGGCACGGCTCTGCGGCGTTGACGCCGACCTGGTCTTTGTCCTGTCACTGGTTGCCGCAAGCGTGACTGCGGCCGCAGCCGGCCTTTCGGCAACCACAGTCTATGGCACGATGGATTTTGGCGCCGGCATGATGTTCGGCCTGAAGGTTGTGCTGATTGCCGCTGCCGGCGGCATATCGGTGCCGCTGCGCTCGGCATTGGGAGCGGCGGCCGTCGGTTTGGCGGAAACGCTGTGGAGCGGTTATGGCGCAATGGCCTGGCGCGATGCCGCCATCATCTCGGCGCTTGTCGCCGTCCTGGTCTTCAGCCGTCGCGAGCGGGTTATTCCTTGACGGCGGCCCAGCGGTCGCGGGCCATGTCGTCGGCGTCCCTCGCGGCAACCCAATCGCCGCTCGTACCGTCCTTGCCATGCTCCTTCTTCCAGAAGGGGGCAGACGTCTTGAGGAAATCCATGACGAAGTTGGCGCCGTCAAAGGCTGCCTGGCGATGCGGCGCTGCGGCAATGACCAGAACGATCTGCTCCCCCGCCGCGATCCGTCCATGGCGATGAATGGCCGTCAAGCCGAGCAGTGAAAACCGCTTGATCGCCAGTCCGGCGATGCGGGACATCTCCGTTTCCGCCATGCCGGGATAATGTTCAAGCTCCAATGCCTGCAGGCTGCCCGCCTCGTCGCGGCACAGGCCGACGAACGAAACCAGCGCCCCGATGTCGTGCCGGCCTTGCTTCAGCCTGTTGCTTTCCAGTGCCGGATCGAAATCCTCGCGCTGGACGCGGATGGCCGGAACAACAGCCGGGTCAACGGTCTGGGCGCCGGTCACCTCAGCCACCCGTCATCGGCGGAAACAGGCCGATCTCGCTGGCGCCTGCGATCGCCTCGTCGTGCTCGACATGTTCCTGGTTGATGGCAACCCTGATCGCATTCGGGAACTGCAGGGCTGATTCGTAACCTTCGCCGAGCGTTGCCAGGTGCGCGATCAGATCGCCGGCCGTCACCACCGAGGCGGGAAGGTCCAGTTCTTCCTCGCCCTTGCCGATCCGTTCACGCACCCAGGCGAAATAGACGAGCTTGACCATCTTAATCGACCATATGCTTGGCGCCGGCGCGGAAATAGTCATAGCCGGTATAGATGGTCAGGATGGCGGCGATCCACAGCAGCGTGATCCCGAGTTCGGTCGTGTAAGGCAGGATCTTGTCGCCAGCCGGGCCGGCGAGCAGGAAGGCCAGCGCCACCATCTGGGCGGCCGTTTTCCACTTCGCGATCCGGGTGACGGGAACGCTGACCTTCAGGGCTGCCAGATATTCGCGCAGGCCGGAAACCAGGATCTCGCGGCAAAGGATGGTGATGGCTGCCCACAGCGACCATCCGGCGATGGTGCCGTCGGCGGCCATCAGCAGCAGGATCGACGCGATCAGCAACTTGTCGGCAATCGGGTCAAGCATGCGGCCGATATTGGAGGTCTGGTTCCAGATGCGGGCGAGATAGCCGTCGAGATAATCGGTGAAGGAGGCGACGACGAACAGGCCGAGGCTGGTCCACCTGGCGAAATCCGAACTTTCCAGCCGCCCTTCGATAAAGAAGCAGACGACGATCAGCGGCACGGCCAGAATGCGGGCGTAGGTGAGGAGATTGGGTATATTGTATGCGCGCGATGCCATGATGCCCTGACTTTGGAAAGTGATGCGACGCCTAGATGACGGTTTTGCATTCGCCGCGTCAACTCAAGAATTCTGATTCCTTTTTACCATTTTCTGCGGCCGAATTGCGCTTTGCGGCGTCAATCGGCAGCGCTTTCGTGAAAATGATTGTAGATCAGCCGGGCAACCGTCTCGGAAATGCCCTCGACCGCCATCAGGTCGTTCATCGCTGCGCGGGAAACTGCCTTCGCCGTGCCGAAATGCTGGAGCAGCGCGCGCTTGCGCGTCGGGCCGATGCCGGAGATCTCGTCCAACGGGTTCTTCACCATTTCCTTCTTGCGTCGCGCCCGATGCGTGCCGATGGCAAACCGGTGCGCCTCGTCGCGCATGCGCTGGACGAAATAGAGCACCGGATCGCGTGGCGGCAGGGTGAAGTCAGGCTTGCCGGCGACGAAGAAACGCTCACGGCCAGCGTCGCGATCGACGCCCTTTGCCACACCGATCGCAATCACGCTGTCGGTGATGTCGAGTTCGTCGAGGATCTTGCGCACGGCGCTCATCTGGCCCTGGCCACCGTCGATGAGGATGACATCCGGCCAGGCGGGGAAGGCTGCATCGGCGCTGTCGTCGGGTGCGATCGAGCGGTCCGGTTTTCCCTCTTCCTTCAGCAGTCGCGAGAAACGCCGCGTCATCACCTCGCGCATCATGCCGAAGTCGTCCCCTGGCGTGATGTCGGTCGATCGGATGTTGAACTTTCGGTACTGACCCTTGACGAAGCCTTCCGGCCCCGCGACCACCATGCCGCCGACGGCATTGGTGCCCATGATATGCGAGTTGTCGTAGATCTCGATGCGGCGTGGGACATAGGGCAGGGCGAAGGTTTCCGACAGCCCCTGCAGCAGGCGCGACTGCGACGCTGTCTCGGCAAGCTTTCGGCCATGCGCTTCGCGGGCATTGGCGACGACATGCTCGACCAGATCTTTCTTCTCGCCGCGCTGCGGTACCAGAACGGCGACCTTGTATCCGGCCTTTTCGGACAGGGCGAGAGCAAGCAAATCCTGTTCGTCAATCCCCTCTGACAAGAGGATCTGACGCGGGCAGGGTTTGTCGTCGTAGAACTGTGCCAGAAAGGCACTCAGCACTTCCGCGCTGGTCAATTGCGGATCGGCCTTGGGAAAATAGGCCCGGTTGCCCCAGTTCTGACCTGTGCGGAAAAAGAACACCTGGATGCAGGTCAGGCCGCCCTCATGATGGATGGCGAAGATATCCGCTTCCTCAACTCCGGCGGGATTGATGCCCTGATGGCTCTGCACATGCGACAAGCCGGCAAGGCGATCGCGAAATACGGCGGCGCGCTCGAAATCGAGTTCTTCTGATGCCTCGTTCATCGCGCGCGCGATCGATTCCTTGACGTTCTGGCTCTTGCCGGAAAGGAAGTCCTTCGCTTCCGTGACCAGCTCCGCATAGCCCTCATCGCTGATTTCACGGGTACAAGGACCGGAGCATCGCTTGATTTGATACAAAAGACAGGGGCGCGTCCGGGTTTCGAACACGCTGTCGGTACAGGTGCGCAGCAGGAAGGCACGCTGCAGCGAATTGATCGTGCGGCCGACGGCGCCAGCGGAGGCAAACGGGCCGAAATAGTCGCCCTTGCGGGCGCGGGCGCCGCGATGCTTGTAGATCGCTGGCGCCCGGCTGTCGCCGGTGATCAGGATATAGGGAAAACTCTTGTCGTCGCGCAGCAACACATTGTAGCGCGGCCGAAGCCGCTTGATCAGGTTGGCTTCCAGCAGCAGCGCCTCGACCTCGGTCCGGGTCGTGACGAATTCCATATGGCTTGTCTCACGCACCATGCGTGTCAGGCGGTTGGAATGCAGGCGGCCCTGGGCGTAGTTGCTGACACGTTTCTTGAGGCTGCGCGCCTTGCCGACGTAAAGCACGTCGCCCTCGCCGTTCATCATCCGATAGACGCCGGGACTGTTCGGCAACTGCTTGACGAATTCGGCGATCAGATCGGCGCCGGTGAGATCGGTGGCGTTGAGATCGCCTTCGTTCCAGTCGATGCTGAGCGGTACGCGCAGGGCGTCACTCTCGACGATGGTGCCATCGTCGTCATCTTCGGTTCCGTCGTAGAGAACACCGCCGTCAGGCAGCTTTCCTCCGGTCATTCAACAATCTCCGCGCCGTTCGATCCCGACCAAATCAGATGCTGTCCCCCATCCAGGGCAATCATTTGGCCGGTGATCGATGGCGTGTCAAAAAGAAAGCGGATGGTGCGGCCGAATTCCTCAAGGGATGGGCCGCGTTTGAGGGGCAGGCTGTCGACCTGGGCCTCGAAGTCCTCAAGCTTTTGCCGATCCGAGATCAGCGTTGGACCTGGTCCGATCGCGTTGACGCGGATGCGCGGCGCGAAAGCCTGGGCCATGGTCCGGGTCGCCGTCCACAAAGTTGATTTTGACAATGTGTAGGAAAAGAAGGTTGGCTTTAGCGCCAGAACACGCTGATCGATGATGTTGACGATCAGGCCTGACAACGAATCGGGCAGGGCCTTGGCGAGCGCCGCCGACAGGATCGCCGGCGCCCGGACGTGAATGTCGAAATGCCGGGCGAATCGCTCGCCGTCGAATTCGTGGGCGTCGTCATGCTCGAAGACGGAGGCATTGTTGACCAGCAACCCGATCGGCCCGATTTCGGCATTTGCCCGGCTCATCAGGGAGGCGGTCTCCCCGACATCGGTCAGGTCTGCCTTGAGCGCCACGACACGATGTCCATCGGCCCGCATTGCGGCCGCTAACGCCTCGGCCTCGCCGATTGATGTGTTTGCATGCAGGGCGATGGCAAAACCATGGCGTGCGAGGTCCTCGGCAATCGCGCGGCCAAGTCTTTTGGCCGATCCGGTCACGAGGGCGGCTTTGGGTATGCTCATCTGCATGGGTTTTAACCTTGGTATTCAATGTGCTGCGCTGCATATATGGCGGAGATTGGAAAATTGAACAGGGTCCGCAAAATTGTTCTCTGTTGTTTGATTCGAGTTATACTTCATTTGGTATAAATATAGATTTAGATAAACTTCATTTTTTCACGTAAAGAATTTGTTAAGGTTAATAAATACCCTGTTGCGGTGAAGCAACATCCAAATTTCGTCATGCGGATGCCACAATCAATTCACATTTCGGCTCTTTCATTTCCTCAATTGGCGTCCATTTGTTTAGTTGGAACGGGCAGGGAATACCCAAGATATCGTTCAGGCCGCCGTTGGTTATTCGTAAGCGCGGTCGAGAACCGAAAGGAGACTATTTATGCGTACCTTCAAGATGATGCTCATCGCGTCTGCAACCACACTCGTCGCTTTCCAGGCTGTTCAGGCTGCCGACGCGATCGATCAGATCCCGGAAGCACCGGCTGCGACTGAAAGCTACTCGGCCCCGGCCGGCAGCTGGTCTGGCGCTTACCTCGGCGGCGCCGCCACCTACGACTTCGGCAAGTTCACCGGCTCGAACGGCGGTCGCGACGCCAAAGGCCTCGGCGGCTCGGTTTACGGCGGCTACAACATGCAGAACGGCCAGATCGTCTACGGTGCTGAAGCCGACCTCGGTTATAACGGCGAAGACGGCAGCGCCGGCACCGCAGCAAACGGCGCGGCTCTGACCGGCACCCAGGGCGTCAACGGCTCGATCCGCGGCCGCGTTGGTTACGACATGAACCCCTTCCTGCTCTATGGTACGGCCGGTCTGGCTGTTGCCAACCATGAGATGGAAGACGGCGCTTCCAACGACGAGCGCATCGCTGCCGGTTACACGGTCGGTGCCGGTGTTGAAGCCATGGTTACCAACAACATCACCGCGCGCGTCGAATACCGCTACTCGGACTACCAGAAGCGCGATTTCGAACTCAGCTCGGGCACAGTGTCCAAGGGCTTCGACGACCACTCCGTCAAGGTCGGTATGGGCGTCAAGTTCTGATCCATTCGATCAGCAATTGTCGAAAAAGCCGGGGTTTTGCCCCGGCTTTTTTGTTGTCTTGTGTCAGGCTCAGGCTTTGGGGCGCAGGGCCGGGTAGGCCTCGAAATGCTTGGCGAATTTTGCCGGCCATTCCGTCAGTGCGGTCCGTCCGCCTTCCCATTCGCCCGGGAAGCGTAGCATCAGGTAGCCAAGCAGGGCCGCCAGTGCAAAATGGCCGCCATGCAGCTTCTTGCCGATCTTCGGCAGATGCGCGTCCAGATGATCCAAGCCGCGATTGACCTTTTCCCACTGCCGGTCCATTGCCGCCTGGCTAACCAGTTCCGGCGGACGGAAACGCTTCTCGTAGACGATCGCCAGCAGGCAGTCGCTGATGCCGTCGGCCAGCGCCTCAAGCACTTCCGCTTCGGTGCGCTTCTTGTCCTTCTTGGGATAGAGACCCTTGCCGCCGATCCGGTGCAGGTATTGCATGATGGCGCGGCTGTCGAAGACGGCGTCGCCGTCATCGGTGATCAGCGCCGGAATCTTGCCGAGCGGATTGGCGTTCAACAGTTCGGATGGGTTCTCCGCCGTGTTGACCCGAACGTCCTCCAACGGAATGCCAAGGTGGCGTGCCGCCATTCGCACTTTCGAAGAATAGGGCGAGGCGGGAGCGAAAAGCAGCTTCATCGGCGTTTTCCAGTATGTCTCGTTGTCTTATCGGATAGGCGGTATCGTCAGCTCCGGTCGGCGGCAAGCGTTCGCGTCGACCTCGGGGCAGGCGCGGAAATCCAGCGCCTTGCTGAAACAGATGCGGACCTCGTCGAGTCGTTGATTATCACAGGTGACGGCCACTGCCGAGCGCGCCAGCCCCGGATTGTCTTTTATGAAAGCATCTTCGAGTGCCTGCGGCGACATTCGCTTTTGCGAGCCTGTCCGACGTAGCTCGTCGGGAATGCGCACTGTTTCGAATGCCCGCCTCAGCACGGAAAAATAGTCCGCCATGGCAAGGCCCGAACAGGTGCCGTGCTTGCGCCATTCGTGACCGATCAATCCCATGCCCGGCATGATATCCATCAGCCGACGGCCCATGCCCATGGGCACCTGCTGGGGCTGGCTGGTCGGGCAGCTTTCTGGATAACCACGTTCATACTGCGGCCACAGACCATGCACGATCAGGCCGAAACGCTGGCCGGGCCCGCATTGATCGCGATTGCGGGCCGAGCCATTGGATTGGCAGAAGGTCGGCGACCAGGACAAAGACAGGACATAGAAGTCGAAGCCGTCGCCTTCAGGCACTGCGGCTTTGGTGCCCGACTGCGAGACTTCCGGCTTCGGTTTCGATGGCGTCACAACGGGTTTCTGGGCCGGGGCCACGGTGTCCGCTGTGCTGCCGGTCGGAGCAGTTTGCGGAACGAGACCATAGACCGCAGCCCCAATTACCAAGGCGGCGAACGCGAGAAATCCGGCATAGGAACGCATGGCCATCGCTGCCTCCCGGTCGTGGTCTCAGTCTTCGCCGCGCAGCCAGAAGCAGCGATGCGAGGCATAACGATCCAGCGCCATCAGGCGCTTCAGTTCGGGAAGCGCCGCGTGCAGCTCGTCCTTCAGCGTAAAGGGCGGGTTGACGATGATCAGGCCGGTGCCGGACAGTCCGGTCTGGTCGCGGTCGCTCTTGATCGAAAGTTCCGCGCAGAGCATTTTCGGGATTTCCAGCGCCTTCAAGGCGTCATGGAAGGCGATGATTGGTGCGCCCTTCTTGATCGGATACCACAGGCAATAGACGCCGCTGGCAAACCGGCGATGTGCCTTGGCCAGCCCTTCGACCAGCCGCTCGTATTCGCCTTCGATTTCAAACGGCGGATCGATCAGCACGATGCCGCGTTTTTCCTTCGGCGGCAGATGCGCACCGAGCGTCAGCCAGCCATCGAGTTCGGTCACGCGAACCTGGAAATCCCCCTCGAACAGGCGGGCCAGCGCGCGGGAATCATCGGGATGCAGTTCCATCGCCGAAAGCCGGTCCTGGGGGCGAAACAGATCACGCGACAGTTTCGGCGAACCGGGATAGAGCGCCAGCGGTCCATTCGGCTCCCGATCGGGGTTGAGCGCTTTCACCACGTCGAGATAGGGTTGCATGATGTCGGCGACCTTGGCCGGCAGCTCTGCATCGATGACCTTGCCGATACCTTCCAGCCATTCGCCGGTCTTCTGCGCCTCTTCCGAGGAAAGGTCGTAGAGCCCGATCCCGGCATGGGTGTCGAGCACCCGGAACGCCTTGTCCTTCTGCTGCAGATAGACGATCAGCCGCGACAGCACGAGATGCTTCAAGACATCGGCGAAATTGCCCGCGTGATAGATGTGGCGATAATTCATGAACGGTTCCGATGGCTTTGATGATTTGTTCGAATGGGGCTTTTGAGCTCTCACGCCATGCCCTATAAAAATGGCATGAATATCCAGAGCCCCATCCGCAATCGTTCCGTTGGTCATACGGCCTGTCCGCATGACTGTCCATCCACCTGTGCGCTCGATGTCGATCTGACACCGGACGGCAGGATCGGCCGCGTTCGCGGTGCCGCGGAAAACAGCTACACGGCCGGCGTCATCTGCGCCAAAGTCGCCCGCTATGCCGAGCGCCTCTATCATCCCGACCGTTTGATGAAACCGGTTCGCCGGGCCGGCGCAAAAGGCGCGGGACAGTGGCAGGACGTGACCTGGGAAGCGGCGCTCGATGAGATAGCCGATGCCTTCGTCAAGGCTGAGCAGAAGCACGGCAGCGAGGCCGTCTGGCCTTATTTCTACGCCGGTACCATGGGGCTGGTGCAGCGCGATTCGATCGAGCGGCTGCGCCACGCCAAGCGTTATTCCGGCTTCTTCGGCAGCATCTGCACCAATCTGGCCTGGACCGGCTATGTGATGGGAACCGGAACCCTGCGGGGACCTGATCCCCGCGAGATGGCTGTGTCGGATTGCGTGGTGATCTGGGGCACCAATGCGGTCGCGACCCAGGTCAATGTGATGACCCATGCGATCAAGGCCCGCAAGGATCGCGGCGCAAAGATCGTCGTTATCGATGTCTACGACAACCCGACGATGAAGCAGGCCGACATGGCACTGATCGTCAGGCCGGGCACCGACGCGGCGCTCGCCTGCGCCGCCATGCACATCGCTTTCCGCGACGGCTATGCCGACCGCGCTTACATGGCGAAATTCGCCGATGACCCGGCCGGCCTCGAAGCGCATCTGAAGGACAAGACGCCGGAATGGGCCGCGGCCATTACCGGCCTGTCGGTTGCGGAGATCGAAGCCTTCGCCAGCCATATCGGCCAAACGAGCAAGACCTTCTTTCGCCTCGGCTACGGCTTCACCCGCAGCCGCAACGGTGCGGTGTCCATGCATGCGGCCCTGTCGCTCGCAACGGTCCTGGGCTCCTGGCAGCATGAAGGTGGCGGCGCGTTCCACTCCAACGGCGATATCTTCCAGCTGAACAAGGCGGAGCTGATGGGCTCGGCCATGGTCGATCCCGATATCCGCATGCTCGACCAGTCGCAGATCGGCCGGGTGCTGACCGGCGACGCTGAAGCGCTGCGCCATCGCGGGCCGGTGACGGCCATGATCATCCAGAATACCAATCCGATCAATGTTGCGCCCGAACAGCGGCTGGTCAAGCAGGGCTTCCTGCGCGACGATCTGTTTGTCGCCGTGCACGAGCAATTCATGACCGAGACGGCGGAGCTTGCCGATATCGTGCTGCCGGCGACCATGTTCGTCGAGCACGACGACATCTATCGCGGCGGCGGCCAGAGCCATATCCTGCTCGGGCCGAAGCTTGTCGATGCGCCCGACACCGTGCGCACCAATCTCTTCGTCATCGAGGAACTGGCCAGGCGGCTCGGGGTAGCCGATCGACCCGGGTTTGGTTTGAGCGAGCGCGAGCACATCGAGCATATGCTTTGTGTCAGCGGCAAGCCGGATTTCGACACGTTGGCCGAGGAGAAATGGCTCGATTGCCAGCCGGCTTTCGAAGAAGCGCATTATCTCAACGGCTTTGCCCATCCCGACGGCAAGTTCCGTTTCAGGCCCGACTGGGAAGGCACGCCTGCGCCGAACAAGCCGCCGGCCGTTCTTGGCTCGTTTGGCCCGGTCAAGGCGCTGCCGGTGTTCCCGGACCAGGTCGACCTGATCGAGCTTGCCGATGCCGAGCATCCATTCCGGCTTGCGACATCGCCGGCGCGCAACTTTCTCAACTCCACCTTTGCCGAGACCAAGACCTCGCGCGACAAGGAGGGACGCCCGGAAGTCATGGTCAGCCCTGCCGATGCAGTGGCTCTCGGCATAAACGACGGCGACATCGTCCGGATCGGCAACGGGCGTGGTGAGTTGCGCATCCATGCAAAGGTGACCGAGGCGGCCAAGACCGGCGTTCTGGTCGCCGAAGGCCTGTGGCCGAACAAGTCCCATCTCGACGGCGAGGGCATCAATGTCCTGACCGGTGCCGATGCCGCCGCGCCCCATGGCGGTGCGGCCTTCCACGACAACAAGGTCTGGCTGCGAAGCGTTTAGGCATCCGGGCGCAGCCGCCCTGAATGAACAGGCAAGACATTTCATCATGAGCATTTTTGATAAGAGCAGCATTTCCATCGTCGAGGACAAGACGCTGTGGAAAGGCTGGAGCCACCTGCGCCGCGTCACCTTCGATTTCTTCCGTGAAGGCCGCAAACCGCATCGTCTCGAATGGGAAGTCTTCGATCGCAGCGAGGCCGCCGGCATCCTGCTGCACAATGTCGAGGCGAATACCGTGACGCTGGTGCGGCAATTGCGCATTCCCGCCCATCTGATGGGCGATCATCCTTTCCTCCTCGAGGTTCCGGCCGGTTTCATCGACGAAGGCGAGACGGCGGAAGAGGCTGCCATCCGCGAGGCCTATGAGGAGACCGGCTACAGGATCACGTCGGTTCGAAAGGCATTCGCACCCTATATGTCGCCAGGGTCCGTCACCGAGAAGCTGCACAGCTTCTATGCCACGATCATCGATGCGGATCGTGTCGCAGCAGGTGGTGGCCTTGCCGAGGAGAAGGAAGACCTGGAGGTCGTCGAACTGCCGTTCGACGAAGCGCTTGCGATGATCGTCCGCGGCGAGATTGTCGACGCGAAAACCATCATGCTTTTGCAGTGGGCGGCGCTTCAAGCAGTGGCCGCGCGCGCATGAGCGCCGGCTGAGGTGACCGCCAGACCTCAGAACTGGCCTTTGAGGCCCATCGATACCGAAACCACCTGATAGTCGGCGCCGGCGGTATCGGCATAGATCGCCTGCAGGCTGGTCGGCGTATGAACCACGCGCGTGTCGCCCTTGCCTTCGAACATCTTGTCGAAGCTGCCAGACAGATAGATCGATGCCATCGGCAGGAAACGATAGTCGACAGAGGCGGTTGCCCCGACCATCGGCGCTATCTTGACCTCGTCAAAGAAGCGCAGATCCCGCATCCAGTGGTCATCAACACCGTCAAAGCCGAAGGCCACGCCGCCGCGCATGCTGCCGGAGACGCTGAACGCGCCGACTTTTTGCTCAGCGCTCGCACTCAGATAGGCGACCGGTATCTTCTGGCGATAGCTGATGCCCTTTTCATCGGGATCGAACGTGCCGACAGTGTCGTAGAGCGAGCTGGCGCTGGAACTGTAGATATAGCTGCCGCCGTAGGATTTCCATTTGACGTCGGTATAGCCGGCGCCGCCGCCGAGTGCGATGCGGGTTGAGCCATTGTCGATCAGCGCGCGATCAGCCTCGATCGTGACGTTGACATAGTGGCCGAGCTTTGTGTCCGGATGCATCGACTGATGGGTCCAGTCGTCGTTTGAATAATCCATCCAGTCGCGGTCTTGCATCTCGCCATTGCCACTGATGCCGACATCGATGCGACCCTTCATGCGCCACTTGTAGCCAAGCTCGATCTCGGTGCCGAGCGTGCCGACCTTCACGCCCTTGCTCTCCCAGTCGAGCTGGCTGAGCTTGTGGTCGCCGTCATAGACATATTCGCCAGCCTTGATATTGGCGATGCCAAGCCCGGCCTGGAAGGACACCGCACCATCGGAAGACGTGTAAAGCCGGTCCTGCGAGACGGCCGCAATCGGCGTTGCGAGCAGCACAAGGGTCATGAAGGCCGGGCGGAGGCAGATCGCATACATCATCACGTAGTCCTGAGCGGGAGGGACAGTTTCAAGTTGTACGATCTTGGTTAATCTTTGCTTTATGCACGCCATACGCCCTAGGCAAAAAATCCATAACGGAGAGGACTTGAACAAACAGTCAATATACAATATGTAATTATGTATATTGATAAACCGAGGACATTGCCATGTTCACCACGCGCATCAACGATCATCTTTCCATTGCGGCGCAGCCATCTGCGGCTGAAATTGAACGCCTGGGGGAGGCTGGATTTTCGGCCCTTGTCAATTTGCGCCCGGAGGGCGAGGAGGGCGCCATCGGCACGCGCGCCGAAAAAGACGCCGCTGCCGAGGCGGGACTGTCCTACATATTCATTCCGCTGACCCTGTCCGGGTTGACCGATGCCGATGTTGATGCTTTTCGCGCGGCCATGGCCCGGCATGATAAGGGTCCGGTTTTGGCGCATTGCCGCACCGGGCATCGGGCGCTTGCGCTTCACGCCATCATTGAAGTCATCGACGGCCGCATGACGCGTGATCAGGTGCTGGCACTCGGCGATCGCCATGGCATGGACATGACCGCGGCGCTGGCCTTTCTCGACCGCCGCGCCGCCCGCCGTCCGCAGGTCAAGGGTTTCTTCGATCCGCGCACCTGGAGCGTGCAATATGTCGTCTCCGATCCGCAGACGTCCAAATGCGCCATCATCGATCCCGTCCTGGATTATGACGAAAAGTCCGGACGGACCTCGACGGACAACGCGGATCGCATTCTAGCCTATGTCGCACACGAAGGGCTGACCGTGGAGTGGATCCTCGATACCCATCCGCACGCCGATCATCTGTCCGCAGCACATTACTTGAAGTCGAAGACCCAAGCCCAGACGGCGATCGGCGACCATGTCGTCGATGTCCAGATGCTATGGAAGGATATCTACAACTGGCCTGAATTGCGGACCGACGGTTCCTATTGGGATCGGCTGTTCAAGCCGGGCGACAGTTTCAAGCTCGGCTCGATCGATGCCAGGGTGATGTTTTCGCCTGGCCACACGCTTGCCTCGATTACGTATGTCATAGGCGACGCAGCCTTTGTGCACGACACGATCTTCATGCCTGACAGCGGTACGGCCCGCACCGATTTTCCAGGCGGCAGCGCAGATGTTCTCTGGACTTCGATCCAGGAGATTCTTGCCCTGCCGGACGAGACACGGGTCTTCACCGGCCACGATTATCAACCGGGCGGCCGGCATCCGCGTTGGGAAAGCACCGTTGGTGAACAGAAACGATCCAATGCGCACCTCGCCAACATCAACGAGCAGGCGTTCATCCAGCTGCGCCAGGCCCGTGACCGAACGCTCGCCATGCCCAAGCTGATCCTGCATGCGCTGCAGGTCAATGTCCGCGGTGGCCGTCTGCCGGAGCCGGAAAACAATGGCCGTCGTTATCTCAAGATCCCGCTCGATGCGCTGGAGGGAGGTGCGTGGTGAAGCTGCTGGAAGCCAGAAACCGTGTCATTCCGAGCCCGGAGATCATGAAGAAACGGGCAACGGAGGTGGCGGAGCACCTGAAGACACTCGCCCATCCTGTCCGTCTCATGTTGGTCTGTACCCTCGTGCAGGGTGAATATTCCGTCGGCCAGCTGGAGGAGGAACTCGATGTGCATCAGCCCACCCTCTCGCAACAGCTGACGGTTCTGCGCGAGGCCGGGATCGTCGAAACCCGCCGCGACGGCAAGCAGATTTTCTATCGTCTCGTCGAGGCGAAGACCGCGCGGTTGATCGCGTCGCTGTTTACCATCTTCTGTGCGGAGGACATCACCGAATGACCCAGTATCTGCAATCCCTGGCCGGTGGCGCGCTGATCGGCCTTTCGGCGATCCTCTTCCTGATCCTGAACGGCCGCATAGCGGGCATCAGCGGCATCGTCGGGCGTTTGGCCCAAGGCACGAGCATTCTTATCAATGCCGCTTTTGTTGTCGGCCTGATGCTCGGCCCGGTTCTCTATATGGCGATCTTCGCCACATGGCCGGCCGTCACCATCACCGCCTCTTTGCCGCTGATCGCCGTCGCCGGCCTCCTGGTTGGCTTCGGTTCGCGCATGGGCTCGGGCTGCACCAGCGGCCATGGCGTGCTCGGGCTTGCCCGGCTTTCTCCCCGTTCGCTTGCCGCCGTCATCACATTTCTGGCGACCGGCATGATCACGGTTACTCTGATGCGAGGCAGCCTATGAAAACGCCCTATTCCCAAGCGCTTGCATCTATCGCATGTGGAACGCTGTTCGGTTTCGGTCTCGCGCTGTCGGGTATGCTTGATCCCGCACGCGTCCAGGGTTTCCTCGATATCTTCGGCGCCTGGGATCCAAGCCTGATGTTCGTGCTTGGCGGCGCCGTGATGGTCGCCATGATCGGCATGGTGATCGTCAAGACCATGGCGCGTCCGGTGCTGGCCGACAAATTCAACCTCCCGACAAAAGCCGAAATCGACCGGCCGCTGATTCTCGGTTCCGCAATCTTCGGCATCGGCTGGGGGCTTGGCGGATTGTGCCCGGGGCCAGCAGTTGCCGCGCTGCCGATGGGCTACAGTGCCACGCTGCTCTTCGTCGTGACGATGCTGATGGGCATGATCATTCACGACCGCTTTGTCGCCGGAAAAATCGCATGATCGCGACCCTCCTTCCTGCCATTGGCTCCGGCGGCATCGTCGGCTTTGCGCTCGGACTTCTCGGCGGTGGCGGCTCCATTCTGGCAACCCCGTTGTTGCTCTATGTCGTCGGCGTTTCCGAACCGCATGTCGCGATCGGCACGGGTGCGCTTGCGGTCTCGGCCAATGCCCTGATCAATTTTGCCGGTCACGCTGCAAAGGGCCATGTTCGCTGGTGGTGCGGTCTGGTGTTTGCGGTCTTGGGCGTGATTGGCGCACTGGGCGGGTCTTCGCTCGGCAAGGCGGTAGACGGAACAAGACTGCTGCTTTTGTTCGGACTGATCATGCTCGTGGTTGCCGCCTTGATGGCCCGTCCGAAACGTGTGGTCACTGCCGCACCGCGCCCGATGGATCTCCGCATGTGCTTGGTAACGGGAGCCGTCGCGCTGGTCACGGGTGCCGTTTCCGGCTTCTTCGGTATCGGTGGCGGATTTCTGATCGTGCCGGGTTTGATGTTGGCAACAGGCATGCCGATGATCAATGCGGTCGGGACCTCGCTTCTGGCAGTCAGCGCATTCGGGCTGGCGACCGCAGTCAATTATGCTTGGTCGGGACTGGTGGACTGGACGCTGGCGGCCGAGTTCATTTTCGGTGGGTTGATTGGTGGCTTGCTTGGAACGCTCGTCTCAAGCCGGCTCGCCGCGCACAAGAACACGCTCAACCGCGTTTTCGCGGCGGTTGTCTCTGTCGTGGCGGTTTACATGATCTATCGCAGTCTGGGCGCCATATGGACCGCCTGAGTTTCAAGCGCTGATCAGTTTTGCAGCAGGATCGCCGACATAAGTCTGGCGTTCGACTTTGCCGTCGGCAAGCATCCGGATCTTGCCTTCCGCGACAAGGCGCAGCGCCAGCGGATAGCTTGTATGCTCGACGGTCAGGACGCGGGCCGCAACATCATCGGCCGTGTCTCCGGGCACGATCGGCACGACGGACTGGGCAATCACCGGACCTTCGTCCATGCCCTCGGTAACGAAATGCACCGTGCATCCGGCGACCATCACGCCGGCGTCCAGTGCACGCTGATGCGTGTGCAGGCCGGGAAACAGCGGCAGCAGGGAAGGGTGGATGTTGAGGATCCGGCCCTCATAGCGCTGGATGAATTCGCCTGACAGCAGCCGCATATAGCCCGCCAGACAGACGAAATCCGGTGCAACCGCGTCGAGGGCGGCAAGGATTGCCACCTCGTGCTCGGCCTTGCTCGAATAGCCCTTGCGCTCGAAAACATGTGTGGCAATGCCGAGCGCCTGAGCCTTGGCGATGCCGCCGGCCGTTGGCTTGTCGGAAAACACGGCGACGATATCCGCCGGAAAGTCCGACGCCTCGCAGGCCTTTGCCAGCGCCAGCATGTTCGACCCGCTGCCGGAAATGAAGACAGCGATGCGCTTGCGGGCTTGGCTCATAGGGCGAGCGTGCCCTTGTAGATCGTACCATGCGCGCCGTCTTCACGCGCGACCATACGTCCGAGACGGGCAACGGTCTCACCTTCGGCCTCAAGCGCGGCCTTGACCGTGTCGGCATTTTCGGCCGAAACGACGACGATCATGCCGATCCCGCAGTTGAACGTGCGCAGCATCTCGTTCTGGGCCACGCCGCCGGTCTTGGCGAGCCAGGAGAAGACGGCAGGGACCTGGATCGACGACAGATCGATCTCGGCGGCAAGATGTTTCGGCAGCACACGCGGAATGTTTTCCGGAAAGCCGCCGCCGGTAATATGGGCGAGCGCCTTCAGCGCCTTGGTTTCCTTGATCGCCTTCAGGAGCGGCTTCACATAGATGCGGGTCGGCGCAAGCAGGGCTTCGCCCAGTGTTTTGTCGGCAGCAAACGGGGCAGGGGCGTCCCAGCCAAGGCCGGAAAGCTCGACGATCTTGCGCACCAGCGAGAAGCCGTTGGAATGCACGCCGGATGAGGACAGGCCGAGGATCACATCGCCCTCGGCAATGTCGCCCGCCGGCAGCAGTTCGCCGCGCTCGGCCGCACCCACGGCAAAGCCTGCAAGGTCGTAGTCACCATGCGAATACATGCCCGGCATTTCCGCGGTCTCACCGCCGATCAGCGCGCAGCCTGCCTCGCGGCAACCGGCCGCAATGCCCTGGACGATCGCCGCACCCTGGTCCGGGTCGAGCTTGCCGGTGGCATAGTAGTCGAGGAAGAGCAGCGGCTCGGCGCCCTGGACGACGAGATCGTTGACGCACATTGCGACAAGATCGATGCCGACCGTGTCATGGATATTGGCGTCGATGGCGATCTTCAGCTTGGTGCCGACGCCGTCATTGGCGGCCACCAGGATCGGGTCGTTGAAGCCGGCTGCCTTCAGGTCGAACAGACCGCCGAAACCGCCGATTTCGCCGTCAGCGCCCGGACGGCGCGTCGAACGCACGGCCGGCTTGATCTTCTCGACCATCAGGTTTCCAGCGTCGATGTCGACGCCTGCATCACTGTAGGTCAAACCGTTCTTGCCAGCCTGGCTCATCCGTGTCTCCGATCCTAAGAGAGTTTGGCTGGCCATTGCATGAAGAGGCCGGAGATGCAAGTCGCGACGAGAATTAGGCCCCGATTTCCTGCCAATTCTGCTGCAGGCGGCTGAGATCCGGCCCTCGGCAGGTCACATTCTTGACCGAGGGTTCCGGCGCGATCTATCTGCTGCTAGAGAAAGATCGGTTGCGTCGCACAAATGACGTTCGACGGATGAAAATGGGAAACAGACATGCCGAAGTATATAAGCGGGATTGGCCTCAGGCGTCAGGTGATGTTCTGGCTCGTCGCACTGGTCGTCTTCGTTCTCTTCCTCTTGATGTTCAGCTCGATCCTGCTGCCCTTCATTGCGGGCATGGCGCTTGCCTATTTTCTCGATCCGGTGGCGGACAGGCTTGAGCGCCTGGGACTGAGCCGGCTGATGGCGACCGTCGTCATCCTTGTCACCTTTGTCATCGTCTTCGCTCTGTCGCTGATGATCATCATTCCGATCCTGGCCAGCCAGTTGAATGATTTCATCGAGCGCGTGCCCGGCTACATGACGCAGTTGCAGACCTTCATCGCCACGTCCAATGCCTCCTGGCTGCCGGAATGGCTGAACGGCCAGATGGACACGATCAAGGGGAATTTCTCCCGTTATATCAGCGAAGGCGTCGGCTTTCTTGGTACGCTGGTCGAGCAGATCTGGAATTCCGGCAAGGCATTGCTCGACATCGTTTCGCTTCTGGTCGTCACGCCCGTTGTCGCCTTCTACCTGTTGCTCGACTGGGATCGCATGATCGCAAAGGTCGACGGCTGGGTGCCGCGCGGCCAGCTCGCGACCGTGCGCAAACTGGCGACCGAACTCGACAACACCATTGCCGGATTTGTTCGCGGCCAGGGTTCGCTCTGCCTGATCCTCGGGTTGTTCTATGCCGTTGCGCTGTCCTTGGCCGGGCTGAATTTCGGTCTTTTGATCGGCTTTTTCACCGGCCTGATCAGCTTTATTCCGTATGTAGGCTCGACGGTCGGCCTTTTGCTGGCGGTTGGCGTGGCGCTCGTCCAGTTCTGGCCGGACTACCTCTGGATCGGCTTCATTGCCGGTATCTTCTTCTTCGGTCAGTTTCTCGAGGGCAATATCCTGCAGCCGAAACTGGTCGGCAAAAGTGTCGGCCTGCATCCCGTCTGGTTGATGTTTGCCCTGTTTGCTTTCGGCTCCCTGTTCGGCTTTGTCGGCGTGTTGGTCGCGGTTCCGGCAGCAGCAGCCGTCGGCGTGCTTGTCCGGTTCGCACTGTCGCGGTATCTTGAGAGTGATCTCTACTACGGCGCGGTGATTGAAATCGCCGGAGAGCCGAAGCCTCCGGTGATCGAGATTCCGGCGCAGACGACAGAGAAGTAAATGGCTGACGTCAGGAAGCCCCCCGAGCGGCGCGGTACCGCTGAACAATTGCCGCTTGTCTTCGATCATGGATCGGCGACCGGCCGCGACGACCTGCTTGTGTCCGAACGGCTGGCTGCAGCTGTGGCCATGATCGACAGCTGGCCCGCATGGCCAGCGCCGGTCGTCGTGCTGACCGGGCCGGCAGGCTCGGGCAAGTCGCACCTCGCCGACATCTTTCGCCAGCAGAGTGGTGCGGTGGATATCGATCCCCAGCCTGGGCGCGATGCACCGGCTGTGGCCGCCCTTGGTCCGGTGGTGTTCGAGGACGCGGACCGCCACGGATTTGACGAGGTCGAGCTGTTTCACGTCATCAACAGCGTCAAGCAGCATGGCACCGCGCTGCTGATCACCTCGCGCAGCTTTCCGCCATCGTGGAATGTCTCGCTGGCCGACCTGCGGTCACGGCTGAAGGCCGCGACCGTGGTCGAGATCGGTACACCCGATGAGGATCTGCTCGGCCAGGTGATCATGAAACTGTTTGCCGACCGCCAGCTTTATATCGATGACAAGATTGTCGGCTATATCGTGCAACGGATGGAGCGTTCCTTTTCGGCAGCACAGGAGGTTGTCGATCGTTTGGACAAGCTTGCGCTTGCCCGCCGCGTGCGGATCACCCGGAGCTTGGCGGCTGAGGTGCTTGAGGCGCTCGACGCGACTGCGGACGAAGGGTAGCCGTCACAGATCTGTCGTCAAACTGTTATATTCGGCCAGCAAAGAATAACGAAGGGACGGGATTATGGATTCTGCGGTAACCGAGATGGATGGCCACGGCGAAGCCGAGGTGCTGACGCCGGATGACTTGATGAACAGCCCGCTTCGTTTCATCAACCGCGAATTCTCCTGGCTGCAGTTCAATCGTCGCGTTCTTGAAGAGACCCTCAACACTGCCCATCCCTTGCTGGAGCGCGTACGTTTCCTGTCGATCTCCGCCGCCAATCTCGATGAGTTCTTCATGGTGCGCGTCGCAGGCCTGGAAGGCCAGGTGCGCCAGAACATCACCATCAGGAGCCCCGACGGCAAGACGCCGGCCGAGCAGCTCAATGACATCCTAAAGGAAATCGACAACCTGCAGATGGAGCAGCAAGCCTCGCTCGCTGTTCTGCAGCAGTATCTAGCCCAGGCGGAGATCCTGATCGTCCGTCCGGCGGCCCTGTCGGACGAAGATCGCAACTGGCTGGCCAACACATTTGAGGATTCGATCTTCCCGGTTCTGACGCCGCTGTCGATCGATCCGGCCCATCCGTTCCCCTTCATCCCCAATCTCGGCTTCTCCATGGGACTGCAGCTGGCCAGCAGCCGCACCGGCGAGCCGATGACCGCGCTGCTACGCCTGCCGCCGACGCTCGACCGCTTCATCCGCCTGCAGGACCAGGGCCAGACGATCCGCTACATCACGCTTGAGGATGTCGTCGGCCTCTTCATCAACCGGCTCTATCCGGGCTACGAGGTCAAGGGTTTCGGCACCTTCCGCATCATTCGCGACAGCGATATCGAGGTGGAGGAAGAGGCTGAAGATCTCGTGCGGTTCTTCGAAACGGCCTTGAAACGTCGCCGGCGCGGCTCGGTTATCCGCATCGAGGTCGACAGCGAAATGCCGGTGGCTCTGCGCCAGTTCGTTGTTCATGAACTGAATGTACCGGACAATCGTGTCGCGGTTCTGCCGGGTCTTCTCGCGCTCAATACCATTTCCGAGATCTGCAAGGCGCCACGCCAGGACCTGCGCTTCGAACCCTACAATGCCCGTTTTCCAGAACGCGTGCGCGAACATGCCGGCGACTGCCTGGCCGCGATCCGCGAAAAGGACATGATCGTTCATCATCCCTACGAGAGCTTTGACGTCGTCGTGCAGTTCCTGCTCCAGGCGGCGCGCGATCCGGACGTGCTGGCGATCAAGCAGACCCTCTACCGCACCTCCAATGACAGCCCGATCGTCCGCGCCCTGATCGATGCCGCCGATGCCGGGAAATCGGTGACAGCGCTGGTCGAACTCAAGGCCCGCTTCGACGAAGAGGCGAACATCCGCTGGGCCCGCGACCTGGAACGCGCCGGCGTGCAGGTCGTCTTTGGCTTCATCGAACTGAAGACCCACGCCAAGATGTCGATGGTCGTGCGCCGGGAAGACGGCAAGCTGCGAACCTATTGCCATCTCGGCACCGGCAACTACCACCCGATCACGGCAAAGATATATACCGACCTGTCCTTCTTCACCTGCAATCCGAAGATCGCCCATGACATGGCGAATATCTTCAATTTCATCACCGGCTACGGCGAGCCCGAGGAAAGCATGAAGCTGGCGGTCTCGCCCTATACGCTTCGTCCACGCATCCTTCGTCACATCGAGGAGGAAACCCAGAACGCCAGGAACGGTCTGCCGGCCGGAATCTGGATGAAGATGAATTCTCTGGTCGATCCGGACATCATCGATGCGCTTTATCGGGCAAGCCAGGCTGGCGTCGAGGTGGATCTGGTCATTCGCGGCATCTGCTGCCTGCGGCCGCAGGTGCAGGGCCTTTCGGAAAATATCCGGGTGAAGTCCATCGTCGGCCGCTTCCTTGAGCACAGCCGCATCTTCTGTTTCGGCCACGGTCACCGCCTGCCGTCGGAAAAGGCGCTTGTCTATATCGGTTCGGCCGACATGATGCCGCGCAATCTCGACAGACGCGTGGAAACATTGGTACCCTTGATCAACCCGACCGTGCATGAGCAGGTCTTGTCACAGATCATGCTGGGCAATCTGATTGACAATCAGCAGAGCTACGAGATATTGGCCGATGGCACGTCTCGTCGCATTGAGGTGCGGCAGGGTGAGGAACCGTTCAACGCGCAGCACTATTTCATGACCAACCCAAGCCTGTCGGGTCGGGGTGAAGCGTTGAAATCGAGCGCACCGAAACTGATCGCCGGTCTGATTTCCGGCAGGAAACGATAAAACTGGAACTTCATGACAAGATCTGAAGCGCGGGGGCGTCTGCCTGGTATCGCCCCTGTTTCTGTCGTCGACATCGGCTCCAACTCGATCCGTCTCGTGGTCTATGAGGGCCTGTCGCGTGCACCTACGGTCCTGTTCAATGAGAAGGTCCTGTGCGGACTGGGCAAGGGTCTGGCCACAACTGGCCGCATGGATGACGAAGGCGTTGAGCGTGCGCTTCTAGCCCTGCGGCGCTTCAATGCGCTGTCGAAACAGGCGCAGGCGAGCCGGATGTATGTGCTCGCGACCGCCGCAGCCCGCGACGCGACCAATGGTGCCGACTTCATTACACGCGCGGAAGCAATTCTCGGCCACGAGATCCAGGTTTTGAGCGGCGAGGAAGAAGCGCTCTATTCGGCGCTTGGCATCATTAGCGGCTTTCACCACGCCGACGGCATCGCTGGCGACCTTGGTGGCGGCTCGCTCGAACTGATCGATATCCGCGGCCGCGAGTTCGGCAAGGGTATTACGCTTCCACTCGGTGGATTGCGGTTGTCCGAGACCGTGGGTGGCTCGTTGCCGAAAGCGCGGCTCCTTGCCAGGAAGCTGGTCGGCGATGCGCAATTGCTGCGGAACGGCCAGGGGCGGACCTTCTATGCCGTTGGTGGAACGTGGCGCAACATTGCCAAGCTGCACATGGAAATCCGCAAATATCCGCTGCACATGATGCAGGGTTATGAGCTTGCTTATGACGAGATCGCCTTCTTCCTCGAGGAGATCATTGCCGGCACGAACAGCCGCGACCCGGCCTGGGCAACAATCTCCAAGAACCGCCGCACGTTGATCCCGTTCGGTGCCGTGGCGCTGCGGGAAGTGATCGAGGTCATGCGGCCGAAAAGCGTCTGCTTTTCGGCGCAAGGCGTGCGCGAGGGATATCTCTATTCGCTTTTGTCCGAAGACGAAAAGGCGCTCGACCCTCTGGTAGAAGCGGCTGACGAACTGGCAATCCTGCGTGCCCGTTCCCCGGAACATGCGCGCGAACTGGCCGATTGGACCGGGCAGATGATGCCGCAGTTCGACATCGACGAAACGGAAGAAGACGCCCGGTATCGCCAGGCAGCCTGCCTGCTCGCCGATATCAGCTGGCGCGCCCATCCGGACTATCGTGGTCTGCAGGCGCTCAACGTGATCGCCCATTCCTCATTTGTCGGCATCACGCATCCAGGGCGCGCCTTCATCGCTCTGACCAATTACTACCGTTTTGAGGGGCTTTACGACGATGGCCGGACTGGCCCACTGGCCGCGATCGCGACCGAGCGTCTGCTCGAGCGCGCGAAGCTTCTGGGCGGGCTTCTGCGCGTCGTCTATCTCTTCTCTGCCTCGATGCCGGGCGTCGTGCACAATCTGCGCTTCCAGCGGTCTGAACGACCCGATATCGATCTCGAATTCGTCGTTCCGCACGAATACTTCGATTTCGCCGGCGAACGCCTGGATGGGCGCTTGCAACAGTTGGCCAAGCTGACCGGTAAGCGACTGGTTTTCAGGTTCGAATAAGACGCAGACACACAAAAGCGAAAAAGGACCGGGTGCAATCCCGGTCCTTTCATGTCTGGCGAGCAGATTGTTCGGCCTACTTGGCCGAGAGAAAGTCGCCGACTTCGAGCAGAACGAACTCGTTGTCGTCCGCCTTGTCCAGCGCACGACCGGCCGAAAACGGCAAGTTGTTGTCGTTGCCGACGACGATATGGGTCGGATCGACGACATCGACGTCTTCGATGGTCACGAATGGCATGTCGTAGAAGCCTTCGCCGCCGCCCTGCAGTTTCTTGTTGTCCGGATCCTCGATCTTCATCAGGTCGATATAGCCGATCTTGCGCGCGGCCTTTCCGACGTTTTCATCCGACATCTCGATCTTGTAGATGCGCTTGTGCTTGGCTGGAACGGCAAAGCAATCGGCGGCCGGTGCCTTGGGGTCGGCGCAGGCCTTCTCCGCCGTGCCGGCGCCATTGTCGCGCTCGATCACAAGCGCCGTCGTGGTGTCGATCATGTTGAAGTCGCCGATTGCCTCGCCGCCGTCCGACAGCGGATAGAGCCAGCTTCGGCCGGTCCAGGCCTTGGAGGCGACATCCAGCTCGATGATGCGCAGCGCGGTCAGCCCGTCGGCCTTCTCGACCGAACCGTCTTCGAGATAGAGCGGACCTTCGAGCAGGCCGTAAAGCTTGGCTCCGTCCTTCGACATGGCAAGGCCTTCATAGCCGCCGGAACGCTTGAGATTGAAGACCGGCATCTTCGCCGTCGGATTGGCCGGTACGACCAGCGTGACATTGTCCGGCGACTTCACGTCGACCTCACCGGCCTTGGTGGCGATGACATCGGTCAGCTTGCCGTCCCTGGTGAACTTCAGCAGATAGGGGCCGAATTCCTCGCCCACCCAGAAGCCGTCGGCGACCGGCTGGATCGATTCGACGTCGAAGTCGGCGCCGGTCAGATAGCGGCTGTCGGAGCCTTCCATGACGATCGGGAAGGGAGCTCGTCTGTCCGGATCCGACAGGAACACGGTCTCGATCGGCTCGACCTTGCCGGCATCCCAGTTAAACTTGATATGATGCAGCATCAGCATGGAATCGCTGGAATTGATCTTCGAGCCGAAGCCGTTGTCGGACAGGCTCCAGAATGTGCCGTCCTCCATAGTCTTGATGCCGGAAAAGCCCTGCATGGCCTGGCCGTCGAACGGCATTTTCAGGCCGGTTTCGCGAACGCCGTCCTTGCCCGCAACGGTGCCGAGCCCGTCCGTACGCTTGCGATCGGCGGTGGTGAACTTGCCCGAGGTCTTCAGGTGCGCCGGCGCATCGGCCGGTGCCGCGATGATCGTGTTGGCCGGCAGGATGGCATGGGAAACGAGCTTGGCGGAATAGGCTTTTTCCTCGGCCATGGCCGGGGCGGAAAACAGAAGGCAAAGGGATACGGAAGTCAGAAGTGCCTTTTTCATGGCGTCACCTTTTTTGGGAAGGATGGAACGCCGCATGCTTAGGCAGGCTTGATGTCGCACGGATTGCCGTTCGATGAAGTTTCAGTGACTGTGAACAGGTCTGCCCTGACTGGCCAGCATCAGCCATCGGCCGGGCGGCATGCCGTAGGATGACTTGAAATGCCGGGTGAGATGGCTCTGGTCGGCAAAGCCGACCGCGATGGCCGCCTCGGCGATGGACACTTCCTTCAGCATCAGGCGCTTTGCCTCTTCCAGCCGGCGCATGACCTGGTAGCGATGCGGGCTGGTGCCGGTGACCAGACGGAACTGGCGGGCGAGCGAATAGCGGTTGAGATCGGTGACCGCTTCGAGGTCTTCCGACAGTACGGTCTTCGTCGCATTGTCGCGAAGATAGACGCAGGCCTTCTGCACTGCCCGTTCGGCCCTCGGCGACAGCCTGGGTGTCTCCTGCGCATGGCGGCCAAGGCCATCGGCGATCCGCGACAGCAGATCGGCATGCGCAAGATCACCGATCGGGTTCTCGAGATCCGCCAGCGCTTCTGCCAATGCCTGGGCGAGACCGGCATCGGAAAGCACAGGATTGGCGACGAAGGGCAGCGCCGCCCCTCCACCAGCACCGGCCTCGCGCAGATATTCCGGCGGGATATACATCATCCGGTAGCGCAGCCCGACCTCTGTGCCGGCTCCGCCATCGTGTAGCTCGTCGGGGTGGAGCACGATGACATTGCCCGGCATGCTGAAGCGGGACATGCCGCGATAGGCAAATGTCTGGACGCCGCTGAGCGTTAGCCCGAGCGCATAGGTATCGTGCCGATGCGGTGAAAACCGGTTGCCGTAGAACATTGCCTCGATGCGTTCGATCCCGCGGGTCTCGGCGCCGGTCCGGATGAGGTCAACCGAATTGCACGAACGTTCAAGACCATCGCAGGCGGGGCTTGCTAGCTGCGCCTCATTATCCAACCAGCCCGCTTCGGAGTGCTTCATGTTCGACACCAAAATCGTCATTGTCCTCAGGGAGGATTTGCTTACCTGGCAGAAACTCAATGTTACCGCCTTTCTGGTCAGCGGCATAGTTGGGGCCAACAGCAGCCTGCTCGGCGAGCCTTACCGCGATGCCGCCGGCCATGTCTACAATCCGCTCTGCATCCAGCCCATGGTCGTCCTGTCGGGCGATCAGGAGACGGTGCGAGCCATTCATCGCCGTGCGCTGGCGCGCGAGGTGCCGTGCTCGCTCTATGTCGAGGAGATGTTTTCGACCGGTCACGACGCCGACAACCGCAGGGTCTTTGCGGAATTTGCGCTGGACGTCGCCAAAGTGGTCGGCATTGCACTCCGCACGGACAAGAAGCTTGCCGACAAGATCACCAAGGGCGCGAAAATGCACGGCTGACATTCATTCAAGGCGCGGCGATCCAGTCGGGCAGGCGGTCGAGGTGCCGACCCGAAACAGCCGCGTCCAGACAATCCGCCAGACTGCCGAAACGCATGGTCCGGCCGGTGAGCCCGGGGCCGTAGTGAGCATATTTGCCCGAGTTGGTCATGATCGTCTTTGTGTGCCGTGGGATCAGTGGCTCGACGATCATGCACCAGCAGGTGTCGGTGACGAATTGCACGCCGAAGCGCTCCAGGTCGGCGACATGGCCGGATTTCTGCGCTTGCTCAAGCGTCCAGCGACCGCAGGTGACGATGACCGCCACATCCGAATGTTTGGTTCTCTCCGCGCAGAGTGTCGCCAGCCGGGCGATTTCCGTTGCGGAGAAATGCGGATTGCCGAGCGAGATGAGCTCCACCGGGCCGGCATGTGCGCCATTCAACTCGCCCCAGGCCCGCAGCAGGTCGGCCTGACTGACCACGACGCGGCGAAGGGACAGCGCCCTGAAGTCATCGGCATCGCGCGCTTCGGGTGTCACGCCGGCGATATGGAACATCGGTGCGCCGGAGGTCGTCGCAAAGGCGGCACCAAAGGCTTTCAAGTCATCACTGTCCGGCGCGAGATCTGCGATACCATCGATGAGCGGAATGTCATCGGCGGCAAGCAGGCCGGTGAGATAGCCGATCAGCGGGTAGAAGCTGTCATCGACCTCCGACAGCGGCGGAAGGCTGATGCGCAGTTTCGGTAGCCTCTCTGCATCGAGATGGCAGCCGGCTTTGGGCGCCCGGCCGGTCAGGGCGATACAGATATCGAGATAGTCGGGATATTTCATCGTGCGGGCGCCGAGCACGCTGTTGGCATAGACCACGGCATTGGATTCCGCCCAGACGATCTGTTCGTCGCGTTTCGGTGCAGTGTCGAGCAGATAGGGTGCACAGGTGAAGCTCGGTTGCGCCCCCATGTCGACATAGGCGTCGGCCAGTCGGCTGGCTGTCTCGCCAAAGCCGCTCTCTATGCCTTGGCTACGCCAGCGTCGCTGATCGACGGAAATTGCATTGAGCGTGGTCGCAACGGTGACCTTGCCGCCGAGGTCGCGCAACCGTTCGGCAAATGCGAGCCCGCCGGGCCCTGTATAAATGCAGCCGTCGATATGGGCCTGGGTAATATCGATGAGTTCGGTAGCCCCTTCGACGGCGGCCATGCGCAGGACGATGCGCATGGCAACCTGTGCCGCTTCGCCATGGCGTCCGTGAAGCAGTGCCCGGTCCCTGTCCGACAGGGTAATCTGAGAGGCTGGCGCGTTGGACAGATCGGATGCGGGATCAGAGACCTGGACGAGGCTCATGTCGGCGAGCGCGTGGAAGGCTTCCGTGCCCAGACAATGAACGGGGATCGACCGCCCGAACACTTCCTCGGCGACAATCACGCCAAGCGTGATGATGGCTTCGGGGCGCTCTAACAGGATGGCCGAGGGGCCCTGGCCATTGAGAATCAGTTCGAGAATGACGCCGCTGCCGGAGCACGAACCGCGGCTGCCAGGAATCGCCAGGATGCGACCGGCGAGCGTCTCGCCACTGAGTGGATGATGCCGGTCGATCACTTCGCCGGTGGTCGGATCGACGCCGCCCCAGAAGCTGAGCGGCACATCGCTGTAGAGAACCTCGCCTTGGGCCTGGCCTGCAACAATGACCTGTCCTGCAATCAAGGGAAGGTTCATGCCGGTGTCTCCGTCAATGCCAGCATGACGTAGCTCGCCAGCCAGTGTTCACCCATGTAGTCACCCGCGACATGTGCGAGACCGGCAGAGAGATGCGTATCGGCCGCCGTCTGCAGCAGTCGTCGTCGCACATCTTCCGCTGGCAGAACACCGGCGAGCGAGCGCCAGCACCATGCACGGCTGATGTTCAGGCCGTCGAGATGGGCGATCTTGCCGTCCGAGCGGTCTGACACCCGCGCCGGCGAAAACAGGACAGCCGGTACCTGGTGATCAAGACCCGGCAGAAAACGATCGAACCAGTCGGCAAAGTCCTTGGCCGGCATCAGTCGCCGCATGCATTCCGCCTCGATCAGGGTCGAGGACAGGAAGTCGTCGCCGGAAGGTTCGCCCCAGGCGGTGCAGTCATGGTCGGTGCCGTACCAGCGCAGGGCCGTTTCCTGCAGCAGGTCAAACAGATGCGTGTCGGCAGTTGTCTCGGCATAGTCTGTCGCCAGCCGCAGCGCAAAAGCCGTGTTGAAATGCGTTCCCACCCGCACGGGATACGTCGCGATCGGCAGGAAGTCGTTGAAGCGCTGGACGATGCGCCGGGTCAGCGGCGACAACGTCACACTCCACTGCGCATTCTCATGCCCGTGCAATTCGGTCGCCAGCTTCAGCAGCCAGCCCCAGCCATAGGGACGCTGGTAGCCGCGCGCCGTGGGTCGGTCGAAATAGGCGCATTCGCCAGCCACTTTCTCCGCCGTCAGCATCGTGTCGAACAGGCGGCGGATGGCCTCGGCATGGACCATGCCGGGATAGAGCCGCAACAACCGCGCCAGCGTCCAGTAGCCATGCACGCAGGAATGCCAGTCATAACTGCCGTAAAAGATTGGATGCAGTTGCGACGGTACCTGCGCATCCTGCGGGCCGTCGAGCCCGTGCGAGATCTGGTTCGGATATTCGCGGCCGACATGGCCGAGGGCGATGGCGGCGAGGCTTTCGGCAAGCGTGATATCCAGTGTGATCGTCACGGCTCAGGTCTCCAGGTCGATGCGATCGCCCCAATCGGCACGGCGGACCTGCTTGAACGCATCGCCGTCACGCTTGCTCAGTGTGACCTCGCCCGCCGACCCGTCGGTGCGACAGAGTTTGACGCGGCCGACGCCACCCGACACACGCGGCGGCGACAGCACGCGCGCGCCTGACAAAGTCACGGGATTGCGCGATGCGGCGATGAAGATGAACTTCTCGTCCTCCCACGGCACCTCCGCCCCCTTCGCCAACCGATGCACCCTTGAGCGGGCGACGCGCCGCGAAAAGTGGCACCAGTCCGGCACCGCGATCGGACAGTCTTGTTCATGCGAGCAGGGTGCAACCAGATGGGCGCCCGCAGCCTTCAGCGTCTCGCGAACGGTAAGGATACGCTGCCAGCCGGCTGTCGTTCCGGGTTCGATGATCACCAGCATGCCGGTCGTCAGCGCCCAGAGCTTTGTCGTGACGGCAGAGATGGTTGCGGGCGGCAGTTCGTCCAGAACATAGGCAAGCGTCACGAGATCGGCGGGCGCAAGTGCTGGGATCTTTGCCGTCACGTCGCCGGCATGCCAGCGGGCGGGAACCGTTGCGTGCCTGGCCAGCGCATCGCCGACGCTGCGGATCGCCGCGCTGGCCTCGACCATGTCGGCGGACTGCATCTGCGGCCATGCATCCTGCGCTGCCCAGAAGGCTGTGCCGGGACCGGAGCCGAGATCGATCTGGGTCCGCGGCTCGAAGTCGGGAGCGACGTCCTCGATCATCGACAATGCCGCGCGCACGGCCGCATAGGTCGCCGGCATGCGTGTCGCCAGATAGGCCTTGGCGGCAAGCGCATCGTCGATATGAAACCGGCCATCGCGCACTTCGCGGCGATAACGATCGGACAAGAGGGCACTGGCCTTGGCCAGCCGCTCAAGCGGCTCCCCGGCCAGCATCTGGTCGACGGCGGCACGCAGAAGGGAGGGAAGTTCCATCAGAAAATCAGCCTTGTGTAACCGCCCATTCCGGGCGCAGAAGCGATGCGTTGATCAGGTCGAAACGCGTGCCATCGGGACGCAGTCCCGATTCCCGCTCAATGCCCTCGATCTGGAAGCCATGGCGTGCATAGAGACGCGCCGCAGGTTCGTTGCCACGCACATAGTGCAGCCACAGCCTGTGGGTTCGGGTTTGCTCGAAAACTGCATTGATCACCGAAGGTAGCAACCGGCTTCCGATGCCCCGAAACTGCTCGGCCACGATGAAGCGTCGCATACACAGATTTCCGTCCCGATTGCTCAGTCCCTGCAGGATGGCAAAGCCTTTGTCCTCAGCAACCAGATAGAGCCAGTTGGGATCGCCGATTTGCTCGCGATGCTCCTGTTCCTCGAAGCGACCTACCGTGCGTTCATAGCCAGGCAGCCGCTCGGTAGCCATGAGGAAGGCGATGTCCTCGACCGTCGCGCGGCGCACCGTGAGCGCCGTCACCGCTCAAAATTCCACAGCTTCGACGCGCTTGTCGACGAAACGAAGGCCGACACCACCGGAAATCAATTTCAGTGCCAGGTCGCCGAACAGTTCGCGGCGCCAGCCTTGAAGTGCGGCCACCGGCGCATTTTCGCCTTCGGCGGCAATGCGTTCCAGATCTTCGCTATTGGCGATGACTTTGGAAGCAACGCCATGTTTCTCAGACGTCAGGCGCAGCAGCACCTTCAACAGTTCGACAGCGGATTGTGCACCTTCCGGCGCATGGGTATGGCGCTGGACATGCGGCATTTCGGATTTCGGCAGGGCGAGGGCGGCATTGACCTGTTCGACGATGACGGCACCGGCGGTGGAACGCTCCCAGCCCTTCGGGATTGTCCGCAACCGGCCAAGCGCTTCCGTATCCTTCGGCTGCTGCTGGGCGATTTCATAGATCGCATCGTCTTTCAGCACACGCGACCGCGGAACGTTGCGCGCGCGCGCCTCGCGTTCGCGCCAGGCGGTGACATATTGCATGACGGCCAGTTCCTGCGGCTTGCGCAGGCGCATCTTCAGACGCAGCCAGGCCTGGTCGGGATGCAGGTCGTAGGTATCGCGGGATTCGAGGATGGCCATTTCCTCGGTCAGCCATTCGGCCCGGCCTTCGCGCTCGAGATCGGCCTTGAGCTTGATATAGCAGTCGCGCAGATGGGTGACATCGGCCAGCGCATAATCGAGCTGCTTTTCCGACAGCGGCCTGCGGCTCCAGTCGGTGAAGCGCGAGCTCTTGTCGATATGCACGTTCTTCACCTTCTGCACGAGCTGGTCATAGGAGACCGAGTCGCCGAAGCCGCAGACCATCGCCGCCACCTGCGTGTCGAAGATCGGATGCGGGATGAGATTGCCGAGATGGAAGATGATTTCGATGTCTTGCCGGGCGGCATGGAAGACCTTGACCACGGCGGGATTGGCCATCAGCTCGAAGAACGGCGCCAGATCCAGACCCTTGGCCATCGGATCAACGATCGCCTCGAAGTCCGGGCTCGCCATCTGGATCAGGCAGAGTTCAGGCCAGAAGGTCGTTTCGCGGAGGAATTCCGTGTCGATCGTGATGAAATCGGATTTGGCGAGTTGGCGGCAAGCCTCCTCAAGCGCGGCAGTGGTATCGATCATTTCGTCTCGGTCATGGAAAAATACGGATCAACCTTACTTTCCCTTCTGGCCGGCGATGTCAATATGAACGGGTGCCAAAGGCGCATGCGACCCTGCTTTGCAGCCACTAATTCGCCACTATTCGTCCGGGAGCGCGCCGCGAAGGACAGCGATGTTCTGCCGATGCACCTCCTCATAGGGTGCGAAATAGGTGGCGGCTCCGGATGAAATCTCCGGTTCGGCAAAGACGGCGAGGCTTTCTTCACCGAGATGCGGATCGTTTATGCGGGAAAGCAGACGCTCGAGATAGAGGCGGTTCGCTTCAATCAGCGAGGGCGGATAACCGCCGGCGACAAGGATCTTTTCCGCGCCGTGATTGGGCAGGATGCGCCGGATCGGCAGTTCGGCCATTCGCTTCAGGTCGACAATATGCCGGTCGATATGCTCCGGCTCGGAAATATAGGTGACCGTGTCTTCCAGCGTGTCGCCCGCCAGCAGCACGCCCATCGCCGGGATGAACAGCACTGTGCCGTCGGCGCTGTGGATATCGAATTGCAGCAGTTCAACGGTCCAGCTTCCGATGGTCAGGGTCAGTTGCCCGTCGAAGCTTTCGGTCGGCATCACCACGGGCTTGATCGGCGGAGTCTTGTTTTCCAGCACCTCGCGCTTGGCCTTCAGCGTCTCTACCGTCAGGCTGTTGGCCAGGATCGGACAGTCGGCAAAGCCTCCGTTGCCGGCGACATGGTCGGTGTGCCAGTGGCTCGTCACCACCCGGATCGAGGTGACACCCAGGCTTTCGAGATGGCGGCGGATGGCGCGCGCATGATCGAGCGAGATATGGGTGTCATAGACCAGCGCCTCATGGCCCGACACAAGAGCGAAGCTGGCGACGCCGAGGCTATAGGCGCCGTCGTCGAGCCAGTTCGGTTCCGGAGAATGCAGCCGCTTTCCGGCGATGCGCCCGTCATAGTAGGCAAACAGACCCGGATAGGGCTGGTGGATGCGCATTGTCGCCGACATGTCCGTCGAAGAATCCATGACCTTAAACCACCCTCATATAGCCGGTCATCCCGGTCTTTTGATGTTCGATGATATGGCAATGGAAGACCCAGTCGCCAAGGTTGTCGGCGACCAAAGCCAGTCGCACCTTCTCGTCCGGCAACATCAGATAGGTGTCGGAGACCAGCGGTTGTTGAATGCTGCGCTTGTTCGAGGCGATGACCTTGAAATTCATCCCGTGCAGATGGATCGGATGCGCATGCGGCGTGACGTTCTCGACATTGAAGATGTAGCTCTTGCCAAGTTTCAGCTCCGCGATCGGGTCCATCGGATCGGCGCTGTCGCCGGGCCATGGCTTCTTGTTGATCGCCCAGAAGGAATAGCCCAGCGTTCCGCAAATGCTGTCCTTGGCGGCGTTTTCGGCCGTGGCACTGAGCAAAAGCGGGATTTCGGTGGCGCTTGCCATGTCGATCTCGACACCGGCATTTTCGGCAAGCGGACCGAGGTCACCCAGGTTGCGCTTCAGCGACGGGCCGACGGACCTAAGGCTCGCCACCGCTTTCGGCGAGGACGGCCGGATGTCTGTCAATGTGGCAAGGCTACCTTCATGATCCGGCATGCGAACCGCCAGATCGAGCCGCTGTCCGGGCGAGATCACCACCATGTCGAGCGGTAGGCGTTCCGGTGCCGGATGGCCGTCGATGGCGATGATGTCGGCTTCGGCGCCGTCAAGCTTGAGATTGAAGATGCGCGTCACGTCCGAGGCGACAATGCGCAGGCGCACCAGCCCGCCCGCCGGCGCGTCATAGCTCGGCGCCAACTGCCAGTTGGCGGTGCGCACCGTGCCGAATGTGCCGGTCTTGGCCGCATCGCGCGGCTTGAACTGGTCGATGAACTGGCTGTCGCCACCCAGCCGCCAGTCACGCAGGTTGAGCGCCACTTCGCCGTCGAACACCGGATCGTTCCTGTCCTCGACGATCAGCATGCCGGCCAGCCCCCGGCCCATCTGCGTCAAGGTATTGCAATGCGGGTGGTACCAGAAGGTGCCTGCATCGGGAGGGCTGAAAGCGTAGTCGAACCGGTCGCCCGGATAGACATAAGGCTGGCTGAGGAAGGGCACGCCGTCTTGGTCGTTCGGCAAGCGGATGCCGTGCCAGTGCACGGTGGTCGGTTCATTGAGCGTGTTGATCAGCGTGGCGGCGAATTTTTCGCCCCGCTGGACGCGCAGGACAGGGGGCGCGGCATCGATTGATCGGCCGTCGCTGTAGCTCATCACCTGGCGCGTCGGCACCTTGCCATCAAGCATTGCTTCGATACCGCGGGCTTCGAGCCGGATCGGATCGGGTGCCGCAAGCGCCGCATTGATGCGCGGCAGAAATGCCATGCCGGCACCATAGGCGCCGGCGACAGCCGCGGATTTCAGCAGGGTGCGGCGCGAGGGACGAAACACGGGAGCCTCCGAGTGGTTTCCGCTGTTCTAAAGTTGAGGCGTGGTTTCAGCAATAGAGCAGACACGACCATGCTGTCGCAGGTCGTCAGTCGTCTCTTTCGGACGGCGGCGCGGCAAGTTTGGTGAAATAGGTCGAGGTGCGCAGAAGATTGCGAAAGCGCATGCGCCGCTGTTCCGTCGGAACGCCTTCGCGGGCGGTGATGCGGAAGAATGTATAGCCCATGAAGAAGGCCAGCACGACGATCATGTAGGTAAACAGCGCATGCGGTCCGAAGGCATCGATCAGGAAGGACGCAAACAAGGGGCCGATGACGGCACCGACGGACCAGAAGAATAGGGTGCCGGCCGATACCAGCGCATGCTGCCCCGGTGCGGCATGGTCGTTGGCATGGGCGGAACACAGGGAATAGAGCGGCATGGCGAATGCGCCGAATGCAAAGATGCCGATGAAATTGAAAAGCTCGCTTTCGCCAGCGAAGAAGGCGAGGAAGATGCAGGCCGCGAGCGCCCCGAACGTGGCGATCAGCATCACGACACGCCGGTCGAGCTTGTCGGAATAATGCCCGAGCGGATACTGCAGCACGATGCCGGCAAAGATGCCGATGCTCATGAAGGTGGCAATGCCGGTGACCGACATGCCGATGCCGTCAGCATAGATCGGGCCGAGCGACCGGAAGCTGGAATTGGTCAGGCCGACGATGATGCATCCAACGGTGGCCAGCGGCGAGACCGACCACAGCACCTTGATATCAAATTTCACGTCCTGCGGTGGGGCAGGACTGGTGCGATCGGCAAACGAGATCGGCACCAGCGAGAGTGTCAGCGCCATCGAGATAATGGCAAAAAGGTCGAAGCCGCTCAGGCCAAAGACCGGAATCAGGTATTGCGCTGCCGTGACCGAGCCGAGGTCGACGAAACGGTAGATCGACAGCGTGCGTGCTCGTGTGGAATTGGTCACGCGCGCGTTCAGCCAGCTTTCGACGACGGCAAACAGCCCGGCAAAACAGATGCCCTGGATCAGGCGCATGGCAAACCAGGAGACCGGATCAATCACCATCACCATCATGATCGATGCGGCGGATGCGATGGCGGCCAGCGCCGAGAAGGTGCGGATATGGCCGATAGAACGCATGATCTTGGTGACGTAGATGCAACCGATCACGAAACCGATGAAATAACCGGTGCCGATCATGCCGATCACCGAAGGCGAAAACCCCTCTTCGAGTGCTCTCAGCGATATGAAGGTACCCTGCAGGCCATTGCCCCCGATCAGAATGCCAGCTGTGAGAAGAAGGGGGATGAGCGGACGGATGTCATACATGAACTGGTTTTTTCTGCGCGAGCGGTGGGGGAATCAGACGGTCTATCCCGGATCAATTGGCCGACAATAAGTCGCCTGCGCCTCGGACAACAGCAAATGCATTGAATGGGCACATCAACGAAACCGATGGGAAGGCGCCGAGCCGTTGAGCCGGTTGGTGCCAAAGGGCACCACGGCATTTTGCCTTCAGCCTTGACAAATCAGGCGCACCATGCGCTTTTCCGCCCGATTTTCTATCGGCCGCGTGCTGCTCAAAGAAGCGCCTTTTTGGCCGTCATACATCGGGAAACCTGACCATGCATCGTTACCGCAGCCACACCTGTGCCGCACTCCGCAAGTCCGACGTCGGCTCGACCGTCCGTCTCTCCGGCTGGGTCCATCGCGTCCGTGACCATGGCGGCGTTCTGTTCATCGACCTGCGCGACCATTACGGCATCACCCAGGTCGTCGCCGACCCGGACAGCCCGGCGTTCAAGATGGCCGAGACCGTGCGCGGCGAATGGGTCATCCGCATCGACGGCCTCGTCAAGGCCCGCTCGGAAGACACCACCAACAAGACGATGGCGACCGGCGAGATCGAACTCTACGCGCAGGAAATCGAAGTTCTCAGTGCCGCCAAGGAATTGCCGCTGCCGGTCTTCGGCGAACCCGACTATCCGGAAGACGTGCGCCTGAAGTACCGCTTCCTCGACCTGCGCCGCGAGACGCTGCACAAGAACATCGTCAAGCGCACCCAGATTGTCTCTGCCATGCGCAAGGGCATGGGCGAGGCCGGCTTTGCCGAGTACACCACGCCGATCCTGACCGCCTCGTCGCCGGAAGGCGCGCGCGACTTCCTCGTGCCTTCGCGCATTCACGAAGGCCAGTTCTTCGCGCTGCCGCAGGCGCCGCAGCAGTACAAGCAGTTGCTGATGGTCGCTGGTTTCGATCGCTATTTCCAGATCGCGCCTTGCTTCCGCGATGAAGACCCGCGCGCCGACCGTCTGCCGGGCGAATTCTACCAGCTCGACGTCGAGATGAGCTTCGTCACCCAGGAAGATGTCTGGGAGACCATGGAGCCGATGATGACCTCGGTCTTCGAACAGTTTGCCGAAGGCAAGCCGGTAACCCAGAAGTGGCCGCGCATTCCTTATGACGTCGCGATCCGCAAATATGGTTCCGACAAGCCGGACCTGCGCAACCCGATCGTCATGGAAGAGGTCACCGACCACTTCCGCGACTCGGGCTTTAAGGTGTTCGCCGGCATGATCGCCTCCAACCCGAAGGTCGAGATCTGGGCGATCCCGGCCAAGACCGGTGGTAGCCGTGCGTTCTGCGACCGCATGAACGCGTGGGCGCAAGGGACCGGTCAGCCGGGCCTCGGCTACATCTTCTGGAAGGAAGAGGACGGCAAGATCGTCGGCTCCGGCCCGCTCGCCAAGAATATCGGCGAAGAACGTACGGAAGCTGTCCGCACCCAGCTTGGCCTCGAAGCGGGCGATGCCTGCTTCTTCGTCGCGGGTGAACCGTCGAAGTTCTACAAGTTTGCCGGCGAAGCCCGCACTCGCGCCGGCGAGGAACTGAACCTCGTCGACCGTGACCGTTTCGAAATGTGCTGGATCGTCGACTTCCCGTTCTATGAATGGAGCGAGGAAGACAAGAAGATCGACTTCGCCCACAACCCCTTCTCGATGCCGCAGGGCGGCATGGAGGCGCTCGACAGCCAGGATCCGCTGACGCTCAAGGCCTATCAGTATGACGCGGTCTGCAACGGCTTCGAAATCGCCTCGGGTTCGATCCGTAACCAGTCGCCGGAATTGATGGTCAAGGCCTTCGAAAAGGTTGGCCTCAGCCAGCAGGACGTGGAAGAGCGCTTCGGCGGCCTCTACCGCGCCTTCCAGTATGGCGCACCGCCGCACGGTGGTTGTGCCTTCGGTGTCGACCGCGTCATCATGCTGCTCGTTGGCGCGAAGAACCTGCGTGAGGTCTCGATCTTCCCGATGAACCAGCAGGCCCAGGACCTGCTGATGGGCGCCCCGTCGCCGGCAACGCCGACCCAGTTGCGCGAACTCGCGCTGCGCGTCGTGCCGCAGCCGAAGAAGGACTGATCGCTCTGATGGAGCGTTGAATTGAAGAGGCCTCGGATTGATGATCCGAGGCCTTTTTCTTTGGTACGCTTCAAGGAAAAAGCCCGGATGCGGACATCCGGGCTTTCAATATCGACCTTGGCGATGAGCGATTTCAGTCGTTCGCGGTGACCTTGACGCCGATCAGCGCCGGAATGCTTTCCGGTGCGCCCATGGCGGCACCGATGATCATCGGGAAGGCGACCGGATTGGCCGGCTGCGCCAGAATGGTCAACGCCTTCGGGTCGTCGATATAGGCGTTGACGGCGGTGGAGACCTCATTCTGCAGGGCGCCGAGCTTTGCCTGCGCCAGCAGGATCGGCAGCATGCCCTTGATCATCTGGCCCATCTGCGCCCCGTCGGTGCCCTGGGTCTTGCCGGCATAGTCGAGGCCGCGCTTGGTGATGCCGGCATCTTCGAAGCGGACCTTGGCGTTGATCAGCGACAGCTGCTGCACAAGGCCGAGCATGGCAAGGCCTGCGGCCTGCTGCGCCTGCTCGTTCTTCGGATCGGTTTGCATGGTGCGCGCCTGCTCCTGCATCTGCTTGACCAGGTCAAGTGTATAGCCGGACATGCCGAAGGACAGGCTGAGCTTGCCGATATTGGCGAAATCGACCGAATAGTCTTCGATATCGATCGTGCCGCTGTCTATCTCCCAGCTGCCCGACATGCTCAGATTGCCGTCGAGCGTCTGCAGCCCGAGCGCATCGATGGTTTCCTTGCTCTTCGGATCTTCGACCACGGTCAGGTCTGCCTTGATCGCGGTGGCCGACCCTTCGAACGAGATAGTCTTTTCGTCTTCCGACAGGCTCATGGTGCCGGTCGCCTCGTTCATCGAGAACACCTGCTTGCCATCGACGGTGACATTGACGGGACCGCTATGGGCTTCCTCGTAGAACATCATCGAGTCGATGCCGGTGGCATTGACGTCGCCCGGAATGAACACGCCAGCAAGGTAGAGGTCCGAGATCGAGAACGTCGATTTTTCCTCGGTCATGTCGACCTCTGGGAATTCGACGCGGTCGATGTAATAGGCGCCGCCATCTTCTTCGCTGACGCCCTCGAGCGTCAGTTGCTCAAGCTTCAACGGGCTGTCGGTCGAGCCGTTGACGGTGAATTTCACACCCTTCAGCAGGACGTCTTCTCCGCTCACTTCAACCGAATCAGCGGAAATGACCGTGCCGCCGGTCGCAAATGCGGCATTGAGCTTTTTCAGCAGGTCCTGGCCGTCTAGGGCAAAGGCCTGGCTGGAAAGGGCGCTCAGGGCGGCTCCGGCGAGCAGGATCCGGGTGGAGCGATAGATCGTCATAGAGTGTTCCTCTGTAAGAATGGCCGGTGTTTCGACACTGGGCATGAAATCCGTGTCATTTATATGAGGGATTGTAAAAAGTTCCATCGCTTTTCCGCGGCAAGCGAGAAGCGGACTTTGTTTCGTGACATGGATCACATGCCCTTAATCCACAGCCAGAATCCCCGGATTCCTTGCCGTTGCGCGATATCTCGGCTAGGCAGGGAGCATGGGGACAAATCTAATTCCGCCCGGCGACGGGGGCGATCACATCCAGCCAGTGGACCTGAAGGCAGCGCTCGAAGAACGCTACCTTGCCTATGCGCTGTCGACAATCATGCACCGGGCGCTGCCCGACGTGCGCGACGGCCTGAAGCCGGTCCATCGCCGCATCATTCACGCGATGAGCGAGATGGGCATCCGCCCGAACTCGGCCTTCAAGAAATGCGCTCGTATCGTCGGTGATGTCATCGGTAAGTTCCATCCGCATGGCGACCAGTCGGTTTATGACGCGCTGGTCCGCCTGGCGCAGGACTTCTCCCAGCGTTATCCGATCGTCGACGGCCAGGGCAATTTCGGCAATATCGACGGCGACAGTGCCGCGGCCTATCGTTACACCGAAGCCCGCATGACCGACGTTGCGGCGCTGCTGCTCGAAGGCATCGATCAGGACGCTGTCGACTTCCGCCCGACCTATAACGAGGAAGACGACGAACCGGTCGTCATGCCGGGCGCCTTCCCGAACCTTCTCGCCAATGGCTCGTCCGGCATCGCCGTCGGCATGGCGACGTCGATCCCGCCGCACAACGCCCATGAACTCTGCGACGCGGCGCTCTACCTGATCAAGAACCCCGGCGCATCCGTCGAGGAACTGCTGGCCGATCCGGCCAATCCACAAAAAGGTGGCATCGAGGGTCCGGATTTCCCCACCGGCGGCATCATCGTCGAAAGCCGCGAAAGCATGCTGGAAACCTATCGCACCGGTCGCGGCGGTTTCCGTGTCCGCGCCAAGTGGGAGACCGAGGATCTCGGCCGCGGCGGTTATCAGATCATCATCACCCAGATCCCGTTCCAGGTGCAGAAATCGCGCCTGATCGAGAAGATCGCCGAACTGCTGATCGCCCGCCGCCTGCCGCTTCTCGAAGACATTCGCGATGAATCGGCCGAGGATGTGCGCGTCGTTCTGGTGCCGAAGAGCCGCACCGTCGATCCGACCATTCTGATGGAATCGCTGTTCAAGCTGACCGAACTCGAAAGCCGCATTCCGCTCAATATGAACGTTCTGTCCATGGGCAAGGTGCCCAGGGTCATGGCGCTCAACGAAGTGCTGACCGAGTGGCTCGATCACCGCAAGGACGTGCTGGTTCGTCGTTCGAGCTTCCGTTTGGCGGCGATCGACCGGCGCCTGGAAATTCTCGGTGGCCTGCTGATCGCCTATCTCAACCTCGATGAGGTGATCCGCATCATCCGCGAGGAAGACGAGCCGAAGCCGGTGATGGTCGCCAAGTGGGATCTGAGCGACGTTCAGGCCGAAGCCATCCTCAACATGCGCCTGCGCAACTTGCGCAAGCTCGAGGAATTCGAGATCCGCAAGGAACACGACGCACTCTCGGCCGAAAAAGCCGAGATTGAAGCTCTGCTCGCCTCGACCGAGAAGCTGTGGCAAACGGTTGCCTGGGAGATTGGCGAGGTCAAGAAGAAGTATGCCAAGGCAACCGAGCTCGGTCGCCGCCGCACGTTGTTTTCCAATGCGCCGCAAGCCGATATCGAAGCCATCCAGCAGGCGATGATCGAGAAGGAACCGATCACCGTTGTCATCTCCGAAAAGGGATGGATTCGTGCGCTCAAGGGCCACATTTCCGATACGTCGTCGCTGACCTTCAAGGAAGGCGACGGCCTGCGCGTGGCCTTCCCGGCCCAGACCACTGACAAGATCCTGCTGGTGACCACCGGCGGCAAGGTCTACACCCTCGGCGGTGACAAATTGCCGGGCGGCCGAGGACACGGCGAGCCGCTGCGCATCATCGTCGACATGGAAAATGACCAGGATGTATTGACGGCCTTCGTCCATGATCCGGCCCGCAAGCTGCTCCTCGCCTCGACAGCCGGCAATGGCTTCATCGTGCAAGAGGGCGAGATGGTCGCCAATACTCGCAAGGGCAAGCAGATCATGAATGTCGGCATGCCCGATGAGACAAAGCTGGTTGTCACCGTCACGGGCGATCATATCGCTGTCGTCGGCGAAAATCGCAAGATGGTTGTGTTCCCGCTCGCCCAGATCCCGGAAATGTCCCGCGGCAAGGGTGTGCGCCTGCAGCGCTACAAGGATGGCGGCATTTCCGACGTGAAGTGTTTTGCCATCGCGGACGGCCTGACCTGGGAAGATTCGGCCGGCCGCACGTTTACCAAGAGCAAGGACGAGTTGGTCGAATGGCTGGCCGATCGTGCCACGGCCGGCCGTACGGTGCCGAAGGGTTTCCCGCGCAGTGGCAAGTTCGCCGGTTGATCGCCAGGAACAGTATAGAGAATTGAAGCCGGTCGCATCACGACCGGCTTTTTGCATTGTCAGGCTTTGACTTGAATTCGACCGCCGGGTTCAGCGTCCGACGGCTGCAGGCAGCTTCGCCAAGTCCTTGAAATCCGCTACCGGCGCCGGCCGTCCGAGATAGAAACCTTGTCCATGCTCGATGCCAAGTTCATGCATCAGCGCCACGTGTTCCGGCGTTTCAAGTCCTTCGATCAGGATCTTATGGCCGCGATTGCGCACGAGGCGGATGATGTCTTCCAGCATCGAGCGTCCATGCGGCTGATCGGTATCCTGCAGGAAGGAGCGGTCGATCTTGACCGTGTCGAAAGGAAAAAGTCGAAGCCAGGAGAGGCCGGCAAATCCGGTGCCGAAGTCGTCCAGCCAGATCCGGATGCCAAGGGCTTCAAGGTCCTTGATGCAGCGGATGACATCCGACTGGCCTTCCATGTCGATGCCCTCGGTAATCTCGAAGGCAAGCCGCTCACCCTTGACGCCGGTCTCCTCGAGGATCGTCGACACAGCGAGGGCAAACCCGCGTGACTTGAGCTGGATGGCGGAGACGTTTACGCTCGACAGCGGAATATGGCCGGGTGCCAGCATTTCGGTGCAAACCCTGCGGATTGCCCAGAGGCCGAGTTCCAGTATCGAGCCGGTGCGCTCGGCGATCGGAATGAATTGCCCCGGTGAAATCGGCGTTCCGTCGATCATTTGCAGGCGCATCAGGGCCTCGACCGCCTCAAGCTTGCCGGTGCGAAGATTCTGGATTGGCTGATAAACCAGCTTGACCAGATCCTTCTTGACGGCCATTCGCAAGAGCGACGCGATATTCTCGTTGTCGTCGCTGCTGAGCGGATCGTCGGGATTGAAAAGCCGGATACAGTTGCGTCCGTTGGCCTTGGCGGAATAAAGCGCCCGGTCCGCCTCGTCGATGATGCGTTCGAGCTTTGGTCCGGAGTTCGGTCTCGTATAGGACGCGCCGACGCTGACCGTAACCACCGCCTGTCCGTCGCGACGCTGGTCATGCACCAGGTTAAGTCTTTCGACAGTGCTGCGAATGACTTCCGCAAGCGTGGAGACCTGGTCGCGCTTGGCCAGTTGCGCCAGGACAATGAATTCCTCGCCGCCGTAGCGGCCAAGCGACGCGTTGAACGGCGTCAGTGCTTCCTGAAGTGCATTGGCAACCAGAATAAGACAACGGTCACCCGCCTGGTGACCGTAGAAATCGTTGTATTTCTTGAAGAAGTCGACATCGACCAGGATCGCGGCAAAGCCGGTGCCTTCGTTGGTCCAGGCGCCCCAGTAGTCCCGCAATCGTCTGTCAATGGCGCGCCGATTCTCGATACCGGTCAGGTAATCCGTATTCGAAAGCCGTTCCAGCGCTTCTCCGCGTTTCTGAGCCTCGTTGTGCTGGTGCGCGGCTTCTATCGCATTAAGGAAGACGTTGTAGCGCTCTTTGTTGAGTTTCCAGTTTACATAGGACGTGAACAGGAAGCAGGAAATGTAGAACAGGACCACCACCGTGCTCCCACCGAGCGAGAGCGGGGGCGAGAACAGCATGCTGCATAGGAAGATGACGAGAATGGTGGCGGAAGTCAGGACCGACAAACGGAACACGAGGTTGAAGAACAGGTTGGCACTCATCATGAAAATCGTGCCGAAGAGCATGTAATAGCGGAAGGCGTCCTCTGCCGTCGTCTGAGTCGAGGGGATCAACCACGCCAGATAGCCCATCACGACTGTCGCTGCGCAGCTGAGATCGATCCATTTGAGATCGACATGCCGCGCTACCAAGACACCCATGACCGCCATGGATGATATGGCAACGATCAGGCGGGCCGTGACCGTCTGCATGGCTACGTCGGGAATCAATAGTACATCGGCTGCACCGAAGAGAAGATATACGAGGACCGCGAAGTAGAGCCCTTGTTGGGTCTGCCTCAGCTGAATCTTGCTGCGATGTGTGTGATAGAGCGCTTTAAGGGCCGAAGCTGGAAGCTTCTTCGCATCGACTGCCGGTGGGCTGTATCTCTGACGGTCAGCCCAATTCGCGCCTGGCTCCTGCGCGCCCTGCATCTGCGAATTTTTATCGCGATTTCCGTATGTTGGGCTCTTGATGACCCGATTCATCATGACTCCATCGTCAGGCGCAAGCCGGGCGCTATGATACACTAGCGCGCTCAAGTGTTAACTATGTTTTAAAGTCTGACTAAATTCGGAGTGCACTTATCGGCTTATCCGATTATGGTTTACAAACAATTAATATCAGATTTGACTTAAAAAGGAGCGAAATGTGAGCGACGTGAAAATTGCATTCGACGGGCAGAGCCTCATCACGCCCCACTCCATTGCGGCGACGGTGTTTTCAACTTCGACAACTGTCACGGACAAGGAACTGACGGAAGCGCGTGCCGAAACGGCACTGCACCTTCGCATGGCGGAGCAGCAGTTCGAACAGGAAACACCGGTCGGCCAGATCATGCTCCGTTTGCTGACGGGCCTACACGGCGTCCGCAGCCGCTATTCTCCCAAGGTTTGGGAACAACTCATTCCCTTGGTGCAGCGCCACGCCATTGCACGCCATTTCCACGAGGATCCGTTCACCCGCTGGTCGTTCGAGAAGCCGCGCGGCTATTCGGGCGATGCCGGCCTTCTCGACTTCATCTATGGTCACCCGTCTGTCCAGCCGATGCTGGATGCGGCAAGCCCGATGGGCAAGGAGGTTCACGCCTTCACCAGCCAGTCGCCAGCCTGCGTCGCCGTACGTGAACGCCGGGATCTACTGGCCCAGTTTGTCGACGATGTCGCGTCGTCCCGGGGTGGCGAGGCCGAAATCCTGACGATTGCGTCTGGCCATCTGCGCGAAGGCAGCATGTCTCAGGCGCTGAAAGACAAGGCGATCAAACGTTGGCTTGCACTGGATCAAGACCCCTTGAGCGTCGGTGCCGTTGCCAGCGAATTCGCCGGAACGGCGGTTGAATCGGTCAACGGTTCCGTTCGCACCGTCTTGACCCGCGCACAGACCCTCGGCACCTTCGACTTCGTCTACGCCGCCGGTCTCTATGACTACCTTGCCGACGAAGTTGCTATCAAGCTTTCGCAGCGTTGCCTGCAAATGCTGAAGCCCAATGGTACCTTCCTGTTCGCGAACTTTTCGGAGGAAGTCCCAGACGACGGCTACATGGAAACCTTCATGAACTGGGCCCTCTTGCTGCGCTCGGAAGAAGATATGTGGCGGATCATGCGCGCAGCGACGGAAGGTCTTGATGTCGAGTGCTCACTACGCTTCGGTCAGAACCGGAACATTGTGTACGGCATCATCCGCAAACTGTCCTGAAACGATACGCCCCTCCGTCGCAATTTCGGCGGCGGAGGGGCGAACCGTTGCGGAACGAGACGGCTGTAGATGGAAATTGATCGGCTTACTCGATATCCGCCTCGGGATCAAACCGTGTCCAGCCCTGATTGAGCAGATGCTCTTGGGGCTGGAAACGGGTCTTGTAGCCCATCTTGTGTGACCCCTGCACCCAATAGCCGAGATACACATGCGGCAGGCCCAGCGTTTTGGCGCGGGCAATATGGTCCAGCACCATCATCGTGCCGAGCGAGCGTCGGTCCATAGTCGGGTTGAAGAAGGAATAGACCATCGACAACCCGTCACTCATCAGGTCGGTGAGGGCAACGGCGATCAACTCGCCCTTCGGGTGCGGCGATAGACCGTCACCCGGACTGCGCAAACGATATTCGATCACCCGCGTTTGCACGTGGCTGTCTTCGATCATGATCGCGTAATCGAGCGCCGACATGTCCGACATGCCGCCACGCGGGTGCCGGTCATCGAGATAGGCGCGAAACAGCGAGAATTGCTCGGTTGACGGCTGGGCCGGAAAGATGGTTGCGACCACGTCCTGATTGTTCGCCGCGACCCTGCGGAAGGCACGGCTGGGCGCAAATTCGTTGACGAGGATGCGGACGGACACGCAGGCGCGGCAGCTTTCGCAGGCCGGTCGATAGGCAATGTTCTGCGACCGTCGGAACCCGCCCTGTGTGAGAAGGTCGTTCATTTCCGTGGCCCGCTGTCCAACCAGATGGGTAAAAACCTTCCGCTCCATTTCTCCCGCCAGATAGGGACACGGCGCCGGAGCCGTGAGATAGAACTGGGGAGATGGAGAGGTTTGGGTATTCATCTGACGCTGTAGAGAATCCTCGTGCCTGTCATGATTTGGCTAGGATGGCGCAAGATTGAAAAAGGTCAACACTCCGGTGTGTTTTGCCGGAGTGTATTCTTGGGCCGGGCCTGGAATGACGGGTTCAAGCCGTACGGATCGTCGCCGTACCAAGCAGCAGATCATGCACCAGCCGCGACCGCTCGATAAACAGACCGGCCAGCAGGATCAGCGGCGTCAGGATCGAGTTGAGGATCCAGAACAGCGCGAGATGCGCAATGGCGGTGACGAAATCGATCTTGCGACCGTCGAGGCGCACCATGGCAATGCCCATGGCACGCATGCCCGGCGTTGCCTGCGCGATGCCGGCCAGTGACATGCCGAAATAGAGACCGGCAACGACGAAGAACAGGATCGGGTAAAGAAGCCAGCCAAGACCAAGCGTCAGGATGCCGAGAAAGAAAACGACAACGGCCGCCGGGATCCACAGCAGTGCCACCAGCATATAGTCGATGATGAAGGCGAAGACACGCCGAGACAACACGCCGCTATAGGCACGCCAGTCTTCGGGGGCGGCATAAATCGGGTTGCTATCGAGGCTCATGGTGGGCTCCTTGTGGGTTGCCTCTCAAATATGGTGAGAGGCAACCCAAATACAATATTGCTGAGAACATCAGCCTTTTTTCGCCAGATGCCGGGCAACCTCTACGGCATAATAGGTGAGGATGCCATCGCAGCCGGCGCGCTTGAACGAAAGCAGCGTTTCCAGCATCGCCCGCTCGCCGTCGATCCAGCCGTTCGCGGCGGCGGCCTTGATCTGGCTGTATTCGCCAGAGACCTGATAGGCAAAAACCGGAAGGCCGAAGGCTTCCTTCATCCGCCAGCAGATGTCGAGATAGGGCAGGCCAGGCTTGACCATCAGCATGTCGGCCCCTTCTTCGACATCAAGGGCGGCGTCGCGCAGCGCCTCGGTGCCGTTGGCCGGGTCTATATAGTAGGTCTTCTTGTCGCCCTTCAGCAGGCCACTGGTCGAGATCGCCTCGCGGTAGGGGCCATAGTAACAGGACGCGAATTTCGTCGCATAGGACATGATGCCGACATCCTGGTGACCGGCGGCGTCAAGGCCACGGCGGATCGCGCCGATGCGGCCGTCCATCATGTCCGATGGGGCGATGATGTCGGATCCGGCATCGGCCTGCAGGATAGCCGCCTTGACCAATTGCTCGACCGTCTCGTCATTGACGATGACGCCATCGCGCAGGATGCCGTCATGGCCGTGGCTGGTGAAGGGATCAAGTGCGACATCGGTAATCACACCGATATTCGGGACGGCTTTTTTGATCGCGGCTGTGACCTGGTTGAGCAGGTTGTTGGCCTCAAGGATCTGCGAGCCGGTTTGATCGCGCAGGTCCATCCCGACATTTGGAAAGGTCGCCAGCGCAGGAATACCGAGATCGGCGGCCTCCCGCGCGGCTTCGACGGCCTTGTCCACGCTCATCCGGTTGACGCCCGGCATGGCCGCGATCGGCTCGAGGATGCCATCGCCCGGGACAACGAAGATCGGCCAGATCAGGTCGTCGACGGTCAGCCGGCTTTCCAGCACCAGACGGCGCGTCCAGTCCGCCTTGCGATTGCGTCGCATGCGCCGGTGCCCGGTTACGTCATCGACCAGATGTGTCTTGTCATGCATGGGATGTCCTCGTCTTGTCGTCTGCCGCTGATATCATGTCGCTGCCGCCAGCAAAACCGTTGTAGGCCGTCCATGGTCCATTTTGGGCCGGACGAATTGTCCCACCGCGGAGCATCGGCGCGCAGGGGCGTCACTTTTGCCGGGAAGGGCGCGCGGATGGAAAGGTCTGGGGAGGGCAGGGCAATCCAGTTGGCGACCGAAGGCTCCAGCGCCTATCCTGCGCCGATGGAACCTGATTCGCCGAATTCGCCCAAGCGCAGCCTGACGGAGACCATCTTCGTGATCTTCCTGCGCGTCGTTGCCGTCGCCTGCCTCTGGTTCGGTCTGCAATACTGGTCGATGCTTGTCGGCTACAGTCACGCCGGTTCAGGCCGCTTCGATCTCTTGAACTTGCCATGGCGGGTGGCGGCAGCCGGGCTCGCCGTGGTTTTTCCCGTGGCCGCACTCGGTCTGTGGCTGGGTGGTTCCTGGGGGCCTGTCATCTGGGTTCTCGCAGCCGGTGGGCAAATCCTGATGTTCGGTGTCTGGCCAGAGATCTTCGGCCGCAATCCTCTTGCCATTGTCCTGCACAGCGTTGTCGCGCTGGTGTACATGGCGTTCCGCCTGGCGTTGTGGCTCGAAAGCAGACACAAGCAGGATAGCGTAACGGTTGATTTACTCTGATTGCATCACTGGCTTTGGTAAGCCTCTGTTAAGCCTGCGTTTTAAATAGAATTTTATGCGCATTGGATATGGTCCTCACTAAGGCGGGAGAAAAAACCAACACCGCCAAACAAAACAGTGAGGCAGACCGATATGAACACGAAGCTCAAGCCGCAGCCGACAACTCTCGATCCGCAGGAAGAAGCAATCCGCTCGCTCTATCTGGAGTCCCTGCATCTGGTGGAACGTCTCCACCGCCGCCTTCTCGATGTTATCAAGGATGAGTTCGACCGCAAGGGTCGCAGCGACATCAACGCTGTCCAGGCTCTTCTCCTGTTCAACATCGGCAATTCCGAGCTGACCGCCGGCGAGTTGCGCTCGCGAGGCTACTACCTTGGCTCGAACGTCTCCTACAACGTCAAGAAACTCGTCGACCTCGGCTTCATCAATCACCAGCGTTCGCGTGTCGACCGTCGCTCGGTCCGCATCAGCCTGACCGACGCCGGCCAGGAAATCGCTGAAACCGTCGCCAAGCTTTATGAGCGTCACATGGGCTCGATCCAGAAGGTCGGCGGTATCGGGGCGGATGAATTCTCCGAAATGAACAAGCTCCTGCAGCGCCTCGACCGCTTCTGGAACGACTCGATCGCCTACCGCCTCTAGGACGCCGCTGTTTCCGGCACCTCCAGTCACGCGATCCACCGCCAAACACGGATGCTTCTAGCGAAGCATCCGTTTTGCTGTTTGCCGATCACGCAAAGTCTGACACGAACACAGTGTTGTGACAGCCCGCCGCCCTGACACGAATTGGCCATATTGCTATGGGACCGCCAAGGTAGTGAATTGGAGTGCTTTAATGCCTCCGCCCGACGCTGTGGCTCGTCCTGATCTGCATAAAAAGCGTCTCTTTGTTAACCATGGCGCGCTATGCGTTTCCATGTGTGTCAGAACGAAACGGTAGGAAATATGTCCAAAAAGTCTGGAATTGTTGATCTTTCGCGCCGATCGCTGCTGCGGGGCGCTGGCGCTGTCAGTGTCGCGGCGATTGCAGGGCAGGCTTTGGCCCAGACGGCTATCGACGAATTGATCAATGCGCCGCGCCGCGGCAACTGGGATGACCAGTTCGATGCCCAGGCTTCGCGCACAGTCACGGCCGTGGCATCCAATACGCCGATGATCAGCGGCAACAGTGCCACCAACATGCAGCAGGCAATTGCCCAATACCAATCGATCGTGTCGAATGGCGGCTGGCCGGCGGTCAATCCGCAGGTCAAGCTACGTCTCGGCGTCACCGATCCGTCGGTGCAGGCACTGCGCCAGCGCCTGATGATTTCGGGCGATCTGGCCCAGGAAGCGGGCATGTCCAACTCCTTCGACAGCTATGTCGACGGTGCCGTCAAGCGCTTCCAGGCACGTCACGGCTTGCCGGAAGATGGCGTTCTTGGCGAGTTTACCGTCAAGGCTCTGAACGTCAGCGCGGATGTTCGCCTCAACCAGTTGAACACCAATCTTATCCGCCTGCAGTCGATGTCGGGAGATCTCGGTCCGCGTTATCTGATGGTCAACATTCCGGCCGCTTATGTCGAAGCGGTGGAAAATGACAGCGTCGCGCTGCGCAACACGGCAGTCGTCGGCCGTATCGACCGTCCGACCCACACGATCAATTCCAAGATTTACGAAGTCATTCTGAACCCTTACTGGACCGCGCCACGCTCGATCGTCGAAAAGGACATCGTGCCGCTGATGCAGAAGGATCCGACCTACCTGACGCGCAACAACATTCGGTTGATTGACGGTCAGGGCAACGAAGTGTCGCCTGAAAGCGTGGATTGGCACGCCCCCAAGGCACCGAATTTGATGTTCCGTCAGGACCCGGGCAAGATCAACGCGATGTCCTCGACGAAGATCAACTTCCACAACCCGAACAACGAATACATGCACGACACGCCCCAGCAGGGCCTGTTCAACAAGCTGATGCGCTTCGAGTCTTCGGGCTGCATGCGCGTTCAGAACGTTCGCGATCTGGTTACCTGGCTGTTGCGCGATACGCCTGGCTGGTCGCGTCAGGAAATCGAACGGGTCATCTCGACCCGCCAGAACAATCCGATCAAGCTTGCCCAGGAAGTGCCTGTCTATATCGTCTACATCACGGCGTGGTCTGCCAAGGACCAGGTGGTGCAGTTCCGTGACGACATTTACCAGAAGGATGGCGATGCGCAGCTGGCCCTGCAGGCCAATATCGGCGTCGAGCAGGTATCCGGATCTCTGGAAGACGATATGCTGCCGCAATAAGCCGGTTTGCATGACGGAAAATTATCGCCGCGTCCGTTCAGGACGCGGCTTTTTTCGTCCCGAGCGGCCGGCCTCCACCCGTGATCTTTGGAGCCGCGTCATTTGATGCGCAAATGTCGCTGATCGTATTGCCCTCGGCCCTGCGGAACGTTAATACCCCACTGCATCAAACTCTTTGAGGAGCCTGCGATCATGTCGAATACCGATGCCTTCTTCTCTCGCCCCCTAGCCGAGTCCGATCCGGAGATTTTTGGTGCGATCGAGAAAGAACTTGGTCGCCAACGCCACGAGATTGAGCTGATTGCATCCGAGAACATCGTCTCGCGTGCCGTGCTGGAAGCACAGGGCTCGATCATGACAAACAAATATGCCGAAGGCTATCCGGGCAAGCGCTACTACGGTGGCTGCCAGTTCGTCGATATCGCCGAGGAACTGGCCATCGAGCGCGCCAAGAAGCTGTTCGGCGTCAACTTCGCCAACGTCCAGCCGAACTCTGGCAGCCAGATGAACCAGGCCGTGTTCCTGGCGCTCCTGCAGCCGGGCGATACCTTCATGGGCCTCGATCTCAATTCGGGCGGTCACCTGACCCACGGTTCGCCGGTCAACATGTCCGGCAAGTGGTTCAACGTCGTCTCTTATGGCGTCCGCGAAGGCGACAACTTGCTCGACATGGACGCGGTTGCCGAATCGGCCCGCAAGACCAAGCCGAAGCTGATCATCGCCGGCGGCACCGCCTATTCCCGCATCTGGGACTGGAAACGCTTCCGCGAGATCGCTGACGAAGTCGGCGCCTATCTCATGGTCGACATGGCCCATATCGCCGGTCTCGTCGCCGGCAACCAGCATCCGTCGCCATTCCCGCATTGCCATGTTGCCACCACCACGACCCACAAGTCGCTGCGCGGCCCACGCGGCGGCATGATCCTGACCAATGACGAGGATCTGGCAAAGAAGTTCAATTCGGCCGTGTTCCCCGGTCTCCAGGGTGGACCGCTGATGCATGTGATCGCCGCCAAGGCCGTTGCCTTTGGTGAAGCGTTGCAGCCGGAATTCCAGGACTACGCCGCCCAGATCGTCAAGAACGCCAAGGCCCTGTCGGAAACGCTGGTCGCCGGCGGCCTCGATATCGTCTCTGGCGGCACTGACAACCACCTGATGCTGGTCGACTTGCGCAAGAAGAACGCCACCGGCAAGCGCGCCGAAACGGCACTCGGTCGTGCCTACATCACGTGCAACAAGAACGGCATTCCGTTCGATCCGGAAAAGCCCTTTGTCACTTCGGGCGTCCGCCTCGGTACGCCGGCCGGTACGACACGAGGTTTCAAGGAAGCGGAATTCAGGGAAATCGGCAACCTCATCGTCGAGGTTCTGGACGGCCTGAAGGTTGCCAATTCAGACGAAGGCAATGCCGCTGTCGAGGCAGGTGTCCGCGAAAAGATCGTCGCTCTCAGCGTCCGTTTCCCGATGTACCCCTACATGTAAGGCCTAAGGCTGATGCGTTGCCCCTTCTGCGGCTCGGATGAAACACAGGTGAAAGATTCGCGACCGGCGGAGGACAATACGTCCATCCGTCGGCGTCGCATTTGTCCGGATTGCGGTGGTCGGTTCACCACGTTCGAGCGGGTGCAACTGCGTGAGTTGATGGTTGCCAAGAAGACGGGCCGCAAGGCGCCCTTCGATCGCGACAAGCTGGTGCGGTCTTTCGAGATCGCGCTGCGCAAGCGTCCTGTGGACCGCGACCGTATCGAACGTGCCGTATCCGGCATCGTTCGCCGACTGGAAAGCTCCGGTGAGACCGAAATCTCTTCGGAGGCAATCGGCCTTCAGGTGCTTGAGGCTCTGAAGAGCCTCGATGACGTCGGCTTCGTCCGTTATGCTTCCGTCTATCGCGATTTTTCCCATGCCGAAGACTTCGAGAATGTGATCGCCGAGATCAACGCAAAGATCTCGCGCGACAACGGGGTGGACTGATCCCTTGTCCGTCACGGCAAAGGATGAGGCGTTCATGCGGGAGGCGATCAGCCTGTCGCTGACCCATCTTGGCCAGACGGCATCCAATCCCTCCGTTGGCTGCATCATTGTCAGCAATGACGAGATTGTCGGCCGCGGCGTCACAGCCCCGGGCGGACGGCCGCATGCCGAGCCCCAGGCAATCGCGGACGCGGGTGAACGGGCGAGGGGGGCGACAGCCTATGTCACCCTTGAGCCCTGTTCTCATCATGGAATGACCCCGCCTTGCGCGGGCGTGCTGATCGCGGCTGGAATATCGCGTGTGGTTGTCGCCGTGGCCGATCCTGACCCCCGGGTTTCCGGGCGGGGTCTGCAGATATTGGCGGATGCCGGTATCGAGGTGACCACCGGCATTCTCCAGCGCGAGGCGCGCGAGGCAATGTCCGGTTATCTCACACGTCAGACAAAGGGACGGCCGCAAGTGACTCTCAAGCTTGCGGTTTCTGCCGATGGCATGTTGGGCAAGGTCGGTGCCGGGCAGGTCGCGATCACAGGCCCCGAAGCCCGGGCCGAGGTTCATCGGCTGCGTTCGACAAGCGATGCGATCCTGGTCGGTATCGGGACTGCCAATGCGGATGATCCCGACCTGACGGTCAGGCTGCCGGGACTTGAGCATACGTCGCCTCTGCGGATCGTGCTGGATCGCAATCTCGAACTTTCGCCCTCGTCCAGGCTTGCGCAGACGGCACACGAGGTGCCCGTACTTCTGGCCGCAAGCGTGGGAGCCGTCGGCAATCGTCAGGCGCTTGAGGCGCTGGGTGTGGAGATTGTTGAGGTAGATGGCATCGAAGACCTGTTGCTTCGGCTGGCGCAAAGGGGTGTGTCATCGCTGATGGTTGAGGGAGGCGCGCGCGTCGCTGCAAACTTCCTCGGGCAGGGTCTGGTCGACCACATTCATCTTTATCGCGGTACTGGAAATCTCGGGGAAGGCATAGCCTCGCCAATTCTCGGCGATCGACCTCCGGCGGGATTTTCCTTGCAGCGATCGGAGACTTTTGGCTCCGATCAGCTGTTGGTGTTCGAGCGCCTTCCGGCCTCGGCTTGGCTCTGACGCCTTAGCGCCAGAACAGCATGATCAGAATGATGATCGGGATCGGCACCCCGACCAGCCAGAGAAGAATACCGCGTCCCATGATGACCTCCTGTTTTGTATGACTGCATCCGCCGGAGCATTTTTCCGTCTCGGCACTCAGACAACACGCAGTTGGCCGTTTTTGTTCCGCCTATGGCAACATGCACCCCCGCGCCGGGAGCGCGGGGGATGGAGAACGGCATGGGGGGAAGCGGGATCAGCTAGCGCAGATAGAAGGTGACGGTACCGTCGCTGGCGCGTTCGGCGCCGACGATATTGGTCAGTTCCACCCTTTCCGACTCGAGTCTCCGGGACAGCGACTTGTTGGCAATCACCGAAGCCTGGATCATTCGGGCTTCCTGCGAGCCTGGCGCGATGGTCTCGAACTTTTGCAGAAGGGGATCTTCCCTGTCCAATTCATCGAGCCGAATGATATCGAAATGGTTGGCGGTCAGTCCGGTGATCGTCTGTTCGATTTGTTGCGGGCCAGAGGTGCCAGTGGTGATGCTGGTGGCCGGCATGGCAGCATAGCTGTCGCCACCAAAGGCGAGTGCCGAGATGGCCGATGCGCTGAGTGCGGATGCAAAGCGATTCATTGTCCTCATCCTTTCAAGGAAAGCTGCGATGGCGGGGAATTCCGTCGCTCGCTTGCAAGGTTGAAGCTGGGATCGGATTGCGGCAAAATCCAGCCGGTAAGGCACTGAATTCCATTAAAGATTTGTCATGATCTTCGACACGTTTTTGCCCGCATTAGCGCGTGCCGAAACGTGCGGTTGCGCCTTTGGCCCTCAACCCGTCGACAAGGCCACAGATTTCGGAGAGGCGTGCTGGCCGAAAAACACTTGCCTTCCGTGAAACAGCGTGGTTTGACCGCGTTTCTGTTTGGCCGTGGGCCACAATCACATTCAAGATCGGATCAGGTTATGGGAAAGAAGACGGCTTCGCCGCATTTGCTGATCGTCGAGGCACGTTTCTACGACGATATGTCTGATGCACTCCTGGATGGTGCACGCGTAGCGCTCGAAGAAGCTGGCGCCACTTACGACATCATCACGGTGCCTGGTGCACTCGAAATTCCGCCGGCGATCGCCATGGCGCTGGATGCCTCCGACGATGAAGGCACCGTCTATGACGGCTTCGTTGCGCTGGGCATGGTCATTCGTGGCGAAACATATCATTTTGACATCGTGTCCAATGAGTCCTCTCGTGCCCTCATGGACCTTGCCGTCTCGGAATCGCTTCCCATCGGCAATGGCATCATGACGGTCGAAAACGAAGAGCAGGCCTGGGCGCGCGTCAAGCGTTCGGAAAAGGACAAGGGCGGCTTTGCTGCCCGTGCAGCGCTGACCATGATCGCGCTGAAGAACAAACTGGGTAGCTGATCGATGACGACCGAAGACAAGCAGCCGGCCAAGACGGCAAACCAGCGCGGCGCAGCCCGGCTTGCGGCCGTGCAGGCACTCTACCAGATGGATATCGGCGGCACCGGGGTGCTCGAAGTCGTCGCGGAATACGAGACACATCGCCTCGGCCAGGAAGTCGACGGCGACACCTATCTCAAGGCCGACGCATCCTGGTTTCGTTCCATCGTGGCCGGCGTTGTTCGTGACCAGACCAAGATCGACCCGATGATCCGTTCAGCCCTGCAGGATGACTGGATGCTGTCGCGCATCGACAGCACGGTACGCGCGATCCTGCGCGCCGGCACGTTCGAATTGATCGAGCGCAAGGACGTGCCCATTGCGGTTATCGTAACGGAATATGTCGAGATCGCGCAGGCCTTCTTCTCGGACGACGAACCGAAGCTGGTCAATGCCGTGCTTGATCGCATTGCAAAGCAGGTGCGTGCACCGACGCAGAAATAAGGCAGGGCAGGGCATGGACGGGACGTCGAACGCGGGGCTGGACGGTCAACTTGCGACGGCCAAGCGGAACGTCACCCTCCTGGCTGTCGCCCAGGCCATTCTGGGCGCAGCACCGCCGCTGGCCTTCTCTGTCGGCGGCCTTGCCGGCTTTCAGATGCTCGGTGCCGATAAATCCCTGTCAACCGCCCCATTGACCGGATTCAATGTCGGTATCGCGCTGGGTGCCATTGCGGTGGCGGCTGCATCACGTCTGGTCGGTCGGCGCGAAAGCTTCATGATTGGCGCCCTGACCGGCGCAACCGGCAGTGCTCTGGCGGCCTTCGCCCTGATCCAGTCGAACTTCTGGCTTTTTGTCGTCGCCCTGGTCTTGATGGGCTTGTCCGCCGGCTTCACCCAGAAGATCCGTTTTGCCGCCGCCGATGCTTCGCCGAGTTTCTACAAGGGCAAGGCCATCTCCTGGATACTGGCGGCTGGCATCGTATCGGCCATTGTCGGCCCGCAGATCGCCATCTGGCTAAAGGACAGCCTCGCACCGGTCACGTTTGCCGGTGCCTTCCTCGGTCTAGTCCCACTGCTGCTGACTGCAATTGGTTTTCTCTACTTCTTGAAACTGCCGGTCCTCAGCGCGAAAACCTCCGCAGCCTCTGAGCCCACGCGCCCGCTGCGCGAAATCGTCATGACCCAGCGTTTCATGACCGGCATGGTTTGTGGCATCGGCTCCTACGCCCTGATGACCTTCATGATGACCGGCGCGCCGCTCGCCATGGTCATCGGTTGTGGTTTTTCAACCGAACTCGCCACGCTCGGCATCCAGTGGCACGTCATTGCCATGTTTGCCCCGAGCTTTTTCACCGGCATGCTGATTTCCCGCTTCGGGCCTGAAAAGATCGTCGCGGCCGGCCTGTTGATCCTGATGTCCTGTGCGGTGGTGGCCCATTGGGGCATCGAGCTGTGGAACTTCTGGGGTGCCCTGGTGCTGCTCGGCATCGGCTGGAACTTCGGCTTCATCGGCGCGACGGCCATCGTCGCATCGAGCTACCGTCCGGCCGAGGCCGACAAGGTCCAGGGGTTTCACGACATCATTCTGTTTTCGACCGTCGCCCTGTCCTCCTTCTCGTCCGGGAAGGTCTTCACCGCCTTTGGCTGGTCGGTGATGAACCTGGTCATCTGGCCGGTGACAATTCTCTGCCTTGTTCTGGTCCTGCTCCAGATGCGTGCCGCCTCCCGCAAACCCGTCTGAGCCATTGATCCCCCAGGATATGCGCACTTGACGCAAAGGAAAGTGCAACGCAATCTCGCCTCGCGTCGACGAGGTCTCGGAGGAGGGGTCTTGAGTCTGCGTGACACCGCCCGCGAAGAGTGAGGCGCGGGCAATACGGGAGGGTATTGCGAATGACGGTTCTTTTAGGCGTAATTTTATGCGGGCTATTGTCGGTGGTCTATGCAGTCTGGGCGACGCGCTCAGTGCTGGCGGCTGACCAGGGCAATGCCCGAATGCAGGAAATCGCAGGCTATATTCGCGAAGGTGCGCAGGCCTATCTCGCTCGTCAATACCTGACCATCGCGATCGTCGGTGCCGTGGTGTTCGTCGCCACATGGTTCCTTTTGTCCGGTCTGGCAGCCATCGGCTTCCTGATCGGTGCCGTCCTGTCGGGCGCTGCCGGCTTCATCGGCATGCATGTCTCTGTTCGCGCCAATGTGCGCACGGCACAGGCGTCGTCGCACAGCCTGGCCGCCGGTCTCGACATCGCCTTCAAGTCCGGTGCCATCACCGGCATGCTTGTCGCCGGTCTCGCCCTGCTCGGTGTCTCCATCTATTTCTACATTCTGACGGCGATGCTGGGCCATCAGAGCGGCTCGCGCGAGGTCATCGACTCGCTTGTCGCACTTGGCTTCGGTGCATCGCTGATCTCCATCTTCGCCCGTCTGGGCGGCGGTATCTTCACCAAGGGCGCTGATGTCGGCGGAGACCTCGTCGGCAAGGTCGAAGCGGGCATTCCCGAAGACGATCCGCGCAATCCGGCAACCATTGCCGACAATGTCGGCGACAATGTCGGTGACTGCGCCGGCATGGCTGCCGACCTTTTCGAAACCTATGCGGTCTCGGTGGTGGCGACCATGGTTCTGGCGGCGATCTTCTTTGCCGGATCCGCAGCCCTTGATATCACCATGATCTATCCGCTCGCCATTTGTGGCGCCTGCATCATCACCTCGATCATCGGCACCTTCTTCGTCAAGCTCGGCACCAATGGTTCGATCATGGGTGCGCTGTACAAGGGGCTGATCGTCACCGGCCTGCTGTCGGTCGGCGGATTGGCGCTTGCCACCTCGCTGACAATCGGCTGGGGCTCGATCGGCACCGTTGCCGGCATGGACATCACGGGCCTCAATCTCTTCTTCTGCGGCATCCTTGGTCTTGTCGTTACGGCGCTGATCGTGGTGATCACCGAATATTACACCGGCACCAACAAGCGCCCGGTCAATTCGATCGCCCAGGCCTCGGTTACCGGCCATGGCACCAACGTCATCCAGGGCCTTGCCGTTTCGCTGGAATCGACCGCTCTGCCGGCCATCGTCATCGTCGGCGGCATCATTGCCACCTATCAGCTCGCCGGCCTGTTCGGCACGGCCATCGCCGTCACCACCATGCTTGGCCTTGCCGGCATGATCGTCGCGCTCGATGCCTTCGGACCTGTTACCGACAATGCCGGCGGTATTGCCGAAATGGCGGGCCTGCCGCCGGAAGTCCGCAAGTCGACGGATGCGCTCGATGCGGTGGGCAATACCACCAAGGCTGTGACCAAGGGTTATGCGATCGGCTCGGCCGGTCTCGGCGCCCTGGTGCTCTTTGCCGCCTATTCGAATGACCTTAAGTATTTTGCCGCCAACAGCACTCAATATCCCTACTTTGCCGATATGGGCGTGATCTCCTTCGACCTGTCGAACCCTTATGTCGTCGCCGGCCTGATCTTCGGCGGCCTCATCCCTTATCTCTTCGGCGGCATCGCCATGACGGCCGTCGGTCGTGCCGCCGGTTCGATCGTCGAGGAAGTCCGCCGGCAGTTCCGCGAAAAGCCGGGCATCATGGCCGGCACCGAGAAGCCGGACTATGGCCGCGCCGTCGATATCCTGACCCGGGCGGCGATCCGCGAGATGATCATCCCGTCACTGCTGCCGGTGCTGGCGCCTCTGGTCGTCTATTTCGGCGTATTGCTGATCTCGGGCTCCAAGGCATCCGCCTTTGCCGCCCTCGGCGCCTCGCTGCTTGGCGTCATCGTCAACGGCCTGTTCGTGGCGATCTCGATGACATCGGGCGGCGGCGCCTGGGACAATGCCAAGAAGAGCTTCGAGGACGGTTTCATCGACAAGGATGGCGTCCGCCACCTGAAGGGATCGGATGCCCACAAGGCGTCCGTTACCGGTGATACCGTCGGCGATCCCTACAAGGATACGGCCGGTCCTGCCGTCAACCCGGCCATCAAGATCACCAACATTGTCGCATTGTTGCTGCTGGCCGTCCTCGCCCACTGATCCACATTGCACACAAAAGAAAACCGCGGAATGGTCTTCCGCGGTTTTCTGTATTCTGGAAATGCGATGAGACTTACCTGCCGTCCAGGCCGCCGCCGGCACCCAGCACGTTCTTGATGCTGTTGGCCGCGCTGCCGCCGCCCGAAAGCAGCTGCTGGATGAATGTGAGGTCCTTGCCGCCGGTCGGCGTGGTGCGCGAGATCGAATCGAAGACCTTGCCATCCTGCAGGGTGTAATTGGCAAGCTGCGTGACGATGCCGTCCTTGTCGAAATAGATCGCCAGGATCTGCTGCTCGACCAGTTTCTGCTTCATGAAGGCGACCGAACGGGTGCGCTTCTGCGAGATGTAGTAGAAGACCTCGCCTTCGAAGGTCGCGGTGGTCGATGGCGTGCCGAGCGACAGCAGAACCTGTTCGCGGCTCGAGCCGACGGGAACGAGGTCGAGTGCTGCCTGATCAACCACATAGCCGTTGTGGAAGACTTCGGAGGTTTGGCAACCGGAAAGGCCGCTGATGGCGAGCGCCACGGCAAGGGCCGTCGAGCTCAGAACCTTGCTGTCCGATCTGAAAATCCGAATTTCCACGCACGTCTCCCATGACTGTCGATGGCACCCTTGAGTGCCGCATCGCTTCTGCGCATAGCATTGTGTCCTTTCCGGGGAAAAGACGAAGCCAACACCATGGTTTTCCGCACTTTTCAGCGCCATACTGCCGCAGGATGCGGCAAAGGCGTTCCAGAACGGCATTGCAATTCACGTCTGCTTCGGTAAACCAGCTTTCGCAATCATGCAACACGACCACGCGCGGGCCGACCCGTTCGGCAGGCTCTTTTTGGTGGAATTGGATGGTATTCGGCTTCTTTCGGAAGAAAAGAAACAACAGGGCGATCGTTGAGCGCCAATATGCGGCGCTGACATCGGCTGCGCGAGCACCGGCCTTCTATCTCGACATGCATGTGCCCGATACGGTCATGGGCCGCTTCGAGATGCTGTCGATCATGTTGATTCTCTATTTCCGTCGCACGGCAAAGTCTGATCGTAGCGGACAGGAGATTGCGCAGGAGATCATCGACGCTTTCTTTGAGGACGTCGATCACTCCATTCGAGAGCTGGGCGTTGGCGATCAGGGCGTGCCAAAACGCATGAAGAAGCTGGCTGGCATGTACTACGGCCGTCTTGAATCCTATGCCGCAGCGCTCGACAAAAACGACGCCACCGCGCTCGAAGCGGCTCTGCGCCGCAACCTGCATCCGGAGGCCGGCGATGCCGCACCGTCCATGCGGTCCGTCGCCGATTGGATGTTTGCTGCGGAGCGCGCCTTGGCCGGGATTGAGGAAGTGCAGATTGAAACGGGACATGCGCCAATTGCCGTGCCCGCCGCATCGGCGGAAGGTTTGAATTGATATGAGCTCAAACAAAAGCGGCGAAGCCGCAGCATTCAGTTACCTGGTCAAGGTCGGCCATGTCTCGGCAAACCCCGTGCGGGTTCGCCTCGCGGCGGATGAGCGTGAGCGCCAGGCACTGGCGAACGTCTGGAATATCGAAGGTGTCAACAGCCTGTCCGCCGAACTCCAGATCGCGCGCTGGAAGAAGGACGGCGTTCGCATCACCGGACGTGTCTCCGGTGAAATCGTCCAGGCTTGCGTCGTGACACTGGAACCGGTTGTATCGACGGTCGATCAGGAAATTGACCAGATCTTCGTCCCGGAAGGCTCCAAGCTTGCCCGGATCGTTGCCGATGGTGCCGGCGAGATGGTGCTGGATCCGGATGGTCCCGACCTGCCGGAAACCTTTGTCGGCGATACGATCGATGCTGGTGAACTGGTTGCCGAATTTGCCGCGCTGGGCATTGATCCCTATCCGAAAAAGCCGGGTGCCGAGTTTGCGGCGCATATTGAGAGTGCTGAGGACGTGGACCGCAAGCCGTCTCCGTTTGCTGTGCTGAAAGACTGGAAAAAGGACTGATCAGGCCCCATCTGCTCCCTTGGGTGGGTTGTGCATGGACACAAAAGCGGTATTTTGGCCGAAATTTCGCTAGGCAGCGAAGAAGAAGGGTCAGGTTTCAGTGATCAGAATTTCTCTCGACGTCATGGGCGGCGACTTCGGTCCCGAAGTCGTCATACCCGGCGCTGCCAAGGCGCTTGATCGTCACCCGGATGTGAGTTTCATCCTGTACGGGCAGCAGGAACGCTGTTTGCCGATTCTGGCGCAGTATCCGAAGCTCCAGGCGAAATCGGTCTTCCACCACTGCGAAGTGTCTGTCGGCATGGACGAGAAGCCGAGCCAGGCTTTGCGTCGTGGCCGCTACATCTCCAGCATGTGGCGCTCGATCGAAGCGGTGAAGAGCGGGCAGGCCGATGTGGTCGTGTCGGCTGGCAATACCGGCGCGTTGATGGCGATGGCAAAGTTCTGCCTGCGCACGATGGCGACCATCGAACGTCCGGCGATCGCAGCGATTTGGCCAACGCTCTCCGGCGAAAGCATCGTCCTCGATGTCGGCGCGACGATTGGTGCCGATGCCCAGCAATTGCTTGATTTTGCCCTTATGGGGGGCGCCATGGCGCGCGCTTTGTTCGAAATCGAGCGTCCTTTGGTCGGCCTGCTCAATGTCGGCGTGGAAGAGATCAAGGGACAGGAAGAAGTGAAGGAGGCCGGTCGCCTGATCCGCGAAGCCGGGCTCGACACGATTGATTATTATGGTTTTGTCGAAGGCGACGATCTAGGCAAGGGTACCGTCGATGTGGTGGTAACAGAGGGCTTCACCGGTAATATCGCCTTGAAGACCGCAGAGGGAACGGCGCGACAGATTGCCGAATACCTGCGCGCGGCGATGTCGAGGACACTGGTGGCCAAGCTGGGCTATCTGCTGGCCAAGGGCGCCTTTGACCGCCTGCGCGACAAGATGGACCCGCGCAAGGTCAATGGCGGCGTGTTCCTCGGTCTGAACGGCATCGTTATCAAGAGCCACGGCGGCACGGATGCTGAGGGCTTTGCAGCAGCCATCGACGTCGGCTATGACATGGCCCGCAACGGTCTGACGCAAAAGATCGAAAACGATTTGAAAAAATATCATGCCCGGCACCCGTCTCCAGCGGGCCCCGAAGCCGCATGAACACTAGGTAGGAAACATAATGATTCGTTCTGTTGTTCGCGGTTTCGGAGCGTCGCTCCCGAAGCGGGTGATGACCAATGGCGAGCTTGAGGGTTTGGTGGAAACGTCTGATGAATGGATCGTGCAGCGCACGGGCATTCGCCAGCGCTACATTGCCGGCGAAGGCGAGACCACAGCATCGCTGGGCGCCGCGGCCGCACAGCAGGCGCTTGATCGTGCTGGGCTGACCTCGGCCGACATCGATCTGATCATTTGCGCGACGTCGACGCCGGACAATACATTCCCGGCAACGGCGGTGAACATTCAGAACCGGCTCGGCATGCATCATGGCTTTGCGTTTGACGTACAGGCAGTCTGTTCGGGCTTTATCTACGCGCTGTCGACCGCCGACCTCTACATTCGCGGTGGCATGGCCAAGCGCGTTCTGGTGATCGGCGCCGAAACATTCTCCCGAATTCTCGACTGGCACGATCGAACCACCTGCGTGCTCTTCGGTGATGGCGCGGGTGCCATTGTACTGGAAGCGGCAGAAGGGGCCGGCACGACAGAGGACCGCGGCGTACTGACCACCAATCTGCGGTCGGATGGCGTCCATCGTGAGAAACTCTATGTCGATGGCGGCCCGTCCACCACCGGCACTGTCGGCCATCTGCGCATGGAAGGCCGCGAAGTCTTCAAGCATGCCGTCGGCATGATCACCGATGTGATCGAGGCCGCATTTCATGCGACAGGCACGACAGCCGGCGATATCGACTGGCTGGTTCCGCACCAGGCCAACAAGCGCATCATCGACGCGTCGGCGAAGAAATTGGGCATCCCGTCCGAAAAAGTCGTGATCACGGTTGATCTTCACGGCAACACCTCCGCGGCATCGATTCCCTTGGCACTGGCAACCGCTGCCGGTGACGGTCGCATCAAGCAGGGCGACCTTGTGATGCTCGAAGCGATGGGTGGCGGCTTCACTTGGGGCGCCGTCCTGCTGCGCTGGTAGTCAAATGCCAAAAATTGGGCATCAACAAGCGCTTGACCGTCGCCGTTAAGGACAATAGTCTTTACGGAATTCAACAAGATCATTGATTTAGGCGGGCGAGAACTATGGCCGGGAAGACAGTGACGCGTGCGGATTTGGCTGAATCGGTCTTCCGGAAAGTAGGGCTGTCACGCACAGAATCGGCTGAGCTTGTCGAAACGGTGATCGACGAAATCTGCAACGCGATCGTGCGGGGCGAAATGGTCAAGCTTTCGTCCTTTGCCACCTTTCAGGTGCGCAGCAAGAACGAGCGTATCGGCCGCAATCCCAAGACCGGCGAGGAGGTTCCGATCTCCCCACGCCGGGTTATGACTTTCAAGGCGTCGAATGTCCTGAAACAGCGTATTTTGCGCGCCCATATTTCCCGCAAGGCCAAGCAGAAGCCGGTGAACCCCGCCGCATAGGCAATCTTGGCGGCGCATTTCGTCCGCCATCGCGCAACGCTTGAGAAGAGTTGCGGTAAGTCGTTGAACTGCGCAGCGATGAGCGAGGCAGGTCGTTAGCCTGACGCATGAGGAGCGGTGAAATGCAATTGGACAAGAGCCCGGATGCTTTCCGCACCATTAGCGAAGTGGCTGATGATCTCGATCTGCCGCAGCATGTCTTGCGTTTCTGGGAAACACGCTTTCCCCAGATCAAGCCGCTGAAGCGCGGCGGTGGCCGACGGTACTACCGACCCGATGACGTCGAACTGCTGAAGGGCATCCGCAACCTGCTCTACGATCAGGGTTATACGATCAAAGGCGTCCAGAAGCTGCTGAAGACCAATGGCAACAAGTTTGTCATGGCTGTCGCCACCGGCGATGTGGCGACGATGGAGGCCCTTGTGGCCGCAAATGCTGCCAAGGGTGAAGACCCTAAGCTCGGCGGCGGCTTGGATGAGGATCAACTCGTCGGACGTCCGAAGATCCGCGCAAGCGGTCGTTTCTTTGGATTTGGCAGCGGCAGCGACGACGCATCGGAAATCTCCGTGGGCAAGGGCGCTATCGGCAAGGAAGATCGCGCCTTGCTGCAAGAGGCGCTGTTCGATCTGCTCGAATGCAAACGCCTGCTCGATCAGGTTCGATAACGCTGAACAGATCGGCCATATCTGGCCGCGGGTGCTTTCCGCAGGGTCCCAGGGAACCTCTCGGGCTCTTCCTCGTTTACGACCATTAGCGTCACATGCGAGGTATCATGAAATCATATTTTTTCGCTGCAGCTCTGCTCGCACACTCGGCTTCTGTTGTGCCCGTATTTGCCCAGGCATCGACGCCGGCACCAAAGACAGTTGAAGATGCATGCGTCTTCGTCGCGAAAAGTATGCTCATGGTGAAGGAGTTGAGGATTGGCGTGGTCCAATCCTTTCCTGAATTGAGCCCGCCGGGCGCAAGACTGACTTATTCGACCAAGCTGGATGCGAAAGACACCGAGATTGACCAGGAGATCGAATGCCAGTTCGATCCGGACGCCCAGCCGCTCAAGGTGACTCGATTCTGCATGGACAGCACCTGCTATGCGATCGACAGCGAGGATCAAGAAGATCGTCGCCGTCTGCTGGAGGTTCAGGCCCTGATGGCCCGATTGAAGTAATGATAGCTGCTGCGATTTTTTCAGCCGTTTCCGAGTTTCCCCTTGCACCGCTCCGACTGACTGTCTAAAGAAAACTTGCCTTATAGGCGGGTCGGGGCGTAGCGCAGCCCGGTAGCGCACTTGACTGGGGGTCAAGGGGTCGTCGGTTCAAATCCGGCCGCCCCGACCATTTACTCCTTGATATCCCAGTAGTTTTTCCATTTTCGTCACAGATAGAAATGCGGGCTCTGCCCGTAAGAACCATTTTTTCTCGCCTCGTGTCCTGTGTTTGCTGCAATGCAGCATTATATGCGATGATAGAGACTGACAAAGAGCGAGAGCCCGATGCGCTTCAAGATCCCTATGCCGCTATCGTCGATCCTGCGGGAACAGCGCAAGTGGAGCAGAAAGCTGACCGCTGCCATGCGTGTCTTGCCGACAGCAGACACGCCCAAGTCTGCGCCGCGCGCCCGGGCGGGCCGGTCTGGGCTGGTCGAAGTGCCTTCCTTTGGCACCAATCCAGGCCGTCTGCGTATGCTGGAATTCGCCCCGGCCGCCGCCGCCAAGGCCGAACGCGCGACGCTCGTGGTCGTGCTGCACGGCTGTCTGCAGACAGCCGCGGGCTTTGATCACGGCAGCGGCTGGAGCCGTCTTGCGCGCGAGAAGGGGTTTGTCCTTCTCTACCCGGAACAGACCAAGCAAAATAATCAGAACCTCTGTTTCAATTGGTTTCGCCCGAGTGCTGTTGCCAGGGACCGCGGCGAGCTCATGTCGATCCGCCAGATGATCGAGCATTCGGCAAAGCGGCACGGCATCAAGCCGGATCGCATTTTCATCCAGGGTTTGTCTGCGGGCGCCGCGATGACGGTCGCCTTGTTGTCCACCTATCCGGACCTGTTTGCCGCCGGCCAGATCGTTGGTGGTTTGCCCTATGGATCTGCCCGGGATGCAATGACCGCCCTGTCCGTGATGAAATCCGGAGCCAATCGCAGCGCTTCGGAGTGGGGCGATCTCATCCGCCAGGTTCGCCCGGACACGCAGGCCCAGCCGGCGATCTCCATATGGCACGGCAGCGCAGATAAGGTGGTCGCGCCGGTGAACGCTAAGGCAAGCCTGTCACAGTGGCTTGATCTCTATGGTCTCACGGAACAGCACGGCGTTGAAGTGGCGACAGCCAACGGAAAGTCACGCATCTGGAAGGATGGCGATGGCAGGGTGCTGGTCGAGTTTCGGATGATCGACGGTCTTGATCATGGACTCCCGGTGACGCGCCGGGCAGGGACGAGCGAGCGCCAGCCCTATATGCTTGAGGGCGCCGTAAGCGCCCCCGTGCAGTTCTATCGAAGCTTTATCAAGCCGGTGTAGCTCAAGTTCTAGCGCTCAGTTTTCTTCAACCGATACGCCGTTTTCGCCGATGCGGAGTTCAACGCCCTGCGGCTTGCTTTCCTCGCGATAGACGTAGGCACCCAAGCCGACGACGGCCACGACGAGTGCACCGATGATGAGGTAGAGGCCATTGCTTCGATTCATGAAATTCTCCTGTCTGTGTCTTTCAGGCAGGTAAGTGATGGAACAATGCTTTGTTCCATCCATCATGAAATTAATCGTCGTTCGTGGCGTTGAGGTTCTCCGGCCGAATGCCATCCACTTCGTGCGGGCGACGGTTCAGGCGGATGCCTTCTCCGCCTTCGCCCCCTTGTCCTGCTTCCAGAAACGCGATGCCCATCTCTTCAAGTGCCGACTGGAGAAGCCCGTAGGCTTCCGGTCCGGCATCATAGGCTCGCTCGGTTTCGATCTGCAGGATCATCAGCGCCGAAACGCCGCTCGCTGCAGACAGCTTGTCTATGGTCAGATCGATAAAGGCGCGGGCTGCGCGAATTTGAGCGGCTGAGATCATAAGATCTAATATGGCGCAGGTGGCGCAAGAATCAAATCCTCACCGTGATTTTAGGTGGTGGCTCTCGGGTCCGTCCGCTTTTGCCGCTGGTAACGCCATTCCAATGCGCCGCACCCCCAGACGATTCCGAGGATGAGATAGAAATGCCGCCAGTGATCGGTGTCGATGACGTTGCCGATCAGCATGTGCCCGACCAGGACGATCCATGACACCATCAGGTAGGGCTGCCATGGCCGGTCGCGGAGCAGATAGCGAAAGCCCATCGCGAAGGTCCAGAGGATCATCGTCACATACGATACAAAGCCCAGCCAGCCATAGGTCATCAGCGATTTGAGCCAGATATTGTGTTCGTCTTCCGGAAAGATCTTGCTGAACATCATCGGCCCGATGCCGAGTGGCCGTTCCATCGCCATTTCGAACCCGAGCCTGTGGCGGGCGAACCGGCCGAGATGACCGCCATCGTAATCCTGGACCAGTTGCGTTCGCGCAAGAAACAGGTCTCGGACCTTCTCGAACTGCAACGCGACGACCAGCGCGAGTACGATCATCGCGACGGCCGCCAGCGACAGCATCAGGATCTTCAGCCGAAATGCATTGGTGCGTTCCTTGAGGAGCATGATGAAGACAAGCGCCAGTGCCGCAAACAGGAACAGTCCCCAGGCTGCGCGGGAGAATGACAAGAAGACGGCAAAGGCGATGATCAGCATGCCGACAATGCGCAAGGGTGCGTCAACAAGGCGCCCGGTCAGTAGACCATGCATCAGGTAGAGCATGGGACCGACCAGAAACGGGCCGAACACGTTCGGATCCTGGAATGCGCCCATGGCGCGGTCGTATCGGGTAAAGATCTCGGCACCCGGGAAAGCATGGAAATATCCCAGGATGCCAAGCGTGCCGGTGATCACGGCCGCAGCCACCCAGGCCTGGAAGATCAGTTTCAGCCGCTGGTGGCGGTCCTCGATAATCGCGGCGTAGAAGACAGCCGTAATGGCGAGGAAGATCGAAACGGCCACATAGAGCACCTGGTCCGTCGCGATATCGCGCAACACGGTCAGCGACAGCATGCCGCCCACATTGAAGGTCAGGAGAAGCGCAAGCAGCGGGGCGACCGCGCGCGAGATTTTCAGCCCGAGCAGGAACCATAATGCCACCTGTACGACCATCAGCAATTCATATGGCGCCGGTTCGGAGATCACGAATCCGGAGAGGTACACGCCGAACGCAATCAGAGATGACGCGATGATCTGCATGGCCGCTGCCTGCGGCCTGAATGCAGCCGACGGATGGGCGGCGATCGAGCTCAATAGGCATTTTCCGTGTTGAGCAGACGGATCGGCGTCAGGAACAGGATCTTGAGATCGAAAAGCAGTGACCAGTTCTCGATATAGTAGAGGTCATAGGCCGTGCGAAACTTGATCTTGTCATCGGTATCGATCTCGCCGCGCCATCCATTGATCTGCGCCCAGCCGGTCACGCCCGGCTTGACCCGGTGGCGGGCGAAGTAGCCCTCGACGACGTCGCCATAGAGCTTGTCGCGTGTCTGGCCGAGAATGGCATGCGGGCGCGGACCGACGAGGGAAAGGTCACCGCGCAAGACGTTGAAGATCTGCGGCAATTCGTCGATCGATGTCTTGCGGATAAACCGGCCGACAGAGGTGACACGCGGGTCATTCTTGGTCACCGCGTTGCGCGCCGTCGGATCGCTCATCTCGGTGTACATCGAGCGGAACTTGAGCACGTTGATGATCTCGTTGTTGAAGCCATGGCGTTTCTGAACAAAGAAGACCGGGCCTTTCGAGTTCAACTTCACGGCAAGTGCTGCGCCGATGAACACCGGCCAGAGCAACAGCAGAGCGAGAATGCTGAAAAAGATGTCGAAAGCCCGTTTCGCCACAGAATCCCAGTCGCGGATCGGCTTGTCGAGAATGTCGAGCAGCGGCACTGCGCCGACATGCGAATAGGCACGCGGGCGAAAGCGCAGATTGTTCGAATGCGCCGCCAATCGAATATCGACGGGCAATACCCAGAGCATTTTCAGCAACTGCATGATGCGCGCTTCGGCGCTGAGCGGCAGAGAAATGATCAGCATGTCGATATGCGCAAGCCGGGCAAACTCGACCAGTTCGGCCACCGTGCCGAGCTTTGGATATCCGGCGATCATGTCCGGCGATCGCTGGGCATTGCGATCATCGAAGATGCCGCAAATGCGGATGTCATTTTCCGGCTGCTGCTCCAGCGCACGGATCAGGTCCTTTGCCGGTTTGCCGCCGCCGATGATCACTGCCCGACGCTCCATCACGCCGTTTCTTGCCCATCGGCGGATGCCGAAACCAATGAGGTTGCGCTCGATGAACAGATAGGCTGCGCCGAGCACGAAGCAGGCCGCGAGGATGGTGCGGTAATGGGCGTCATTGGTCAGGAAAAGCAGGTTGACCAACGCAGTCATGGCGACCGCGGCCATCCAGCTGGCCAGCACACGGCCCATGAACCGCATCGGTGTCCGCACGATGGAGACATCGTAGCAATCAGCAGCCTGCATCAGCACCAGCGCCAGAGCCGCAATCACAACGCCGTTGACCGCCGAGCTCATGAGATGATCGTAGGGCTCGAGCGCGAAGAAGAAATTGGCGGCGAGCGCTATGGCAAACAGGCTGAAAAATTCGAGGAAGCGAAGCTGACCGATGATGATTGACGGCGAATAATTGACGTCGCTGTATTGGCCGGCGATCTGCCGTGCAAGTGCGCTGATCTCGACCGGTTCTGTCGGGCCCTTGGCAGCGTCAGTATCCCTGGCTGCCTCGCTCGCCCTCTGGCGCATGGCGCCGAGGTCGAATGCGTCTGGCTTATCAACCTTGTTCATTGCTCGCTCTCGCATGTGGGTGCGCGAACGCTAGCAGCAAGGTCCTAAGAAACGTTTGAGGCTTTGCGGTCAAATGACGACATTCTGTGCCAATCTGGCGCAGTGCGGTCTCCGCCGGTTAAGACACGATCAAGTGTCTGCGATAGAGGGCTTCGATTTCATGGGCCATCACCGACGCGGAGAAGCGCGACTGGAATTGCTGGCGCTTAGGCATCGTGTCGGCCCCCCAGGCAGGGGTGAGGATGGCTTTTGCCATGATCCGGGCCAAAGCCGTGGCATCGCCGGGCTCCACCAGCGCTTCGCTGGTTGCGCCGAGGACCTCCGGAATGCCGCCGACGCGGGATGCGATCACGGTTTTTCCGGCAGCCAGAGCCTCCAGCACTATGTAGGGCATGGCTTCTGCCCGCGACGGCACAACGATGATGTCGGATTTTGCAAAGGCCTGCTTCACCGGCATGGCGGGCAACACGTCGACGCGGGCGGAAAGCCCCATTTGTTCAAGCATGATCTGGTATCGTGCCTTGTCGGGACCATCGCCGACAACCAGTCCCTTCAGCGGCCGACCGACGAGTTTTTCGGCTTGGGCAAAAGCCTCGATGAAGACATCGGGTCCCTTCATATCGCGCAGCATCCCGACATAGAGCAAATCGACCCCGTCGGCACCCGGAGGGATCGGGTCGAAGTCGTCGTCCCGGATGCCGTTATAGATGCGTGCCGCGTCGCAGCGCGGTTTGCCGATCTTGGTCTCGTAGGTATTGCGCTCGTAGTCACAGACAAAGGAAATCGCTTCCGTCATATGCTCAAGCACCCGCTCGATCGCAAACACCGCTTTGCCTGAAAGCTTGGTGCTGGAAAAGTGCAGGCTGCCCCCGTGGGGCGAATAGAAGCGGGAAACGCGATACCTTTTAACCCGCAAGGCTGAGCCGATGACCCGCGCAAGCACACCGCCTTTGGCGCCGTGCCCATGCAAAATGTCAGGCCGCAATTCTTCGATTTTCTTGTAACTTTTGATCAGCGCAGCGAAGTCTCCGGGGCTGACCGAGCGCCGGATGGGCATCCGGGTGAGGCCAAGCGAGAGATAGGGAGCGATCTGCGCGAAAAGTTTGTCTTCATGCTCGCTGCCGGTGGAGCTGTCGCACACGATACCGACCTGGTGTCCGGCCCGGCTATGGTATTCAGCCAGATCGCGCACATGGCGAAAAATTCCACCGATGGGCGATCTGAAGCAGTGAACGATGCGAAGTGATCCCGTCTCCTGCATAGATCAGAACAGCCGCTCACGAACGTAGATCGTGTCGCCGGCGAGGATCGGATCGGTGATCGGCACACGTCCGGTCAGGATCTGTCCATTGATCTTGCGGGTGACATCGACATCCTGCTGGTTGGCGCGGCTGGAAAAGCCACCGGAGACAGCGATGGCGTTGATGATGGTCATGCCGGGCACATAGGCATATTGCCCGGCCTGGCCAACTTCACCCATAATGAAGATCGAGCGATAGCGGTCGATCTCGATGGTGACATCCGGATCGCGCAGGTAGCCCTGCTTGAGCTTCTGGGCGAGGGCGCCTTCGAGCTGGGTCAGAGACGCACCGCGGGCCGGCACCTGCCCGACAAGCGGGAAGGCGATATAGCCGGCTTGGTCGACGGTATATGTATTGCTGAGACTTGGTTGCTCGAACACGGTGACGCGCAGACGGTCGCCACTGTCCAGCCGGTAAGGCTGGATGGTCGCCTCATGAAAGACTTTCGGCGCCGGGCGATATCCCGCACAACCAGCAAGTCCCGCGGACAGAACTGCTGCCGCGAGCAACAATATCCCGTTTGTACCAGCCCTTGCCATGCGCCGACGCGCTCCCGATCATTCAATTCGTTGCCCCGTTATCAATCGGTTAGGGTTAACACCGGGTAAAGAAGGACGCGTCGATCGCTCAGTCTCGGCCGGATCGACAGCCAGCCGCAACTATTAACGGTTGAGTTACCATGTTCATTTACGTTTGGCCCGAATTTGTACCGGGAGTTGGGCATGTCGAGTTTAGGCAACGGTCATCAGGACGTGGATATCGATCTCGCGCAGCTTTTCCGTGCCGTCTGGTCGCGGAAGGGAACGATCCTGGCCGCGACCGCACTCACCGGAGCGCTGGCCTTTGTCGGCGCGAGCCTGATGGATCCGACTTATGAGGCCGACGCGCGGGTTTTGATCGAGCCGCAACAGCCGACATTTTCATCGCCGGGCACGGCCTCGGGCACAAGCGAGCCGCCGTCGGACGAACTTAATATCGTCAGCCAGGTCCAGCTTTTACAGTCTGTCGACTTGATGAAGCAGGTCGCCCGCGATCTGAAGCTCAATGAGCGCGAGGAATTCGACCCGGACACCAAGCCGTCGGCCATATCCGATTTTCTTGTCCTGTTCGGCCTGAAGAGCAACCCGCTCGAACTGCCGCCGGAGCAGAGAGTGCTCAAGGCCTTCAAGGAAAAGCTGCAGGTCTACCAGGTCGAAAAGTCGCGCGTGATCGGTATCGAGTTCACTTCGAAGGATCCGGCGCTGGCGGCAGCTGTTCCGAATGCGATCATCAACGTCTATCGCTCGCTGCAGAGCGGCGCGAAACTCGACAGCAATTCCGACGCGGTTCGCTGGCTGGAGACCGAGATTGCCAATCTGCGCGAGAAAGTTCGCGATGCCGAGCAGAAGGTTGCCGAATATCGGTCCTCTGCCGGTCTGATGCCGCTGGGCACCGATTCGTCTTCGTTCAGCGCCAAGCAGTTGTCGGATATATCGTCCGAACTGGCACGTGTGCGCGGCGAACGGGCCGATGCGGAGGCCAAGGCACAGAATGTCTTGGCCGCGGTGAAAAGCGGCAGGCCGACAGATACGCTGGACGCCGTCGCGGGATCGGAATCGGTCCAGCGGTTGAAGACGACGGAATCCCAGATACGCGGCCAGATATCCGATCTGTCGACCACCTTGCTGGATGGCCACCCGCAGATGAAGGCATTGCGCGCGCAGCTTTCCGGCATCCGCGAGCAGATTGCGGCCGAATCGTCCAAGATTGCCGCCAGCCTCGAGAATGACGCGGCGGTTGCCCGCGAACGCGAAACCCAGTTGATCGCCCAGTTGAACTCGGTCAAGGCAGACAGCGCCCGGGCGGGCGAAGACGAAGTGGGTATGAATGCCCTCGAACGGGAGGCCGCGGCCCAGCGCCAGTTGCTGGAAACCTATCTTGCGCGCTATCGCGAGGCTTCAAGCCGTCTCGGGGAGGGGGCAAGCCCTGCGGATGCGCGTGTTGTCTCGAGCGCGATCGAGCCCTCCGAACAGAATTTCCCCAAGGTTGTCCCGATCACCATCGTCGCCGCCCTGGCAACGCTCATCCTAAGCGCGGTCCTGGTCATGATGCTGGAGCTCTTCAGTGGTCGGGCATTGAGGCCGACGGACAACCGCGCAGAAGATCGCGAGCCCGGTGATGCCTTCCACCCACCGCTGACAAACCCATCGTCTCCGGTTTTTCCGGCTCCGGTTGCGGCGTCCGCAAATGAGATCGAAACGCCTGCCGACGATGCCTTGGCGGAGGAGATGGAGCAGTTTCTCGAACTTGAACCGGAAAACCGCGATGATGACGATGTGCGGGTTGTCGCCGCAGCCGAAGAGGAAGACGAATTTTCGGTATCTGCCGTTGCGACCTATCTGATCGACGAGCAGACCCGAATTGCCTTTGCGATATCGCCTTCGGGCGATGATGGTTCGACGGGTACTGTCCTCTTGGCACGTGAACTGTCTGCCCGCGGCGTCAGGGTGGTTCTCGTCGACATGACCGGGTCTGCCTGCCCGACATTGCTGATGGCACCCAATACGGATCTGGCCGGTGTCACCGATCTCTTGTGCGGCGACGCCGCCTTTGCCGATACGATCCATCCGGATCGCCTGTCGGGTGCGGATATCATTCCGCAGGGCAATTCGGATATTCGTCAGGCGATGCGCGGCGCGGATCGGTTGTCGATGATCGTCGATGCGCTCGCTGACGCCTATGACATGGTTCTTGTCGAATGCGGTCCGGCCAATGCCGAAGGCGTTGCACGTCTCAGCCGCAGCGGCACGCATGAAATCATTCTCTCCGCCCCCGAGCCCAATCCGGAGGAGCTTGCCGAAATCATGGCGGCTTTCGAACGCGCCGGCTATTCGGATCTGGTTCTGATGGCCGCAAGTGTGCCCACGCCCGATGATCGCGACCGCGACGCGGCCTGATCTTCCGTTTGATCAACCGTCGGCGGCTGTGGGTTTGCCCGAGGCCGTCGTCGCCTGTGCCCGCAAACGCTGCAGCAGCGCATAGAGATGCGCATTGCCCTTGATCGCCGCCTTGGTTCGCGTCACGCCTCTTTGGGTGAACGCCGCCAGACGCCCAGATGCTGTCAGCGGCAGCAGGATATCGTGCTGCACGGTTTCCTGCGTGCACCAGCTCCGCTTGTATTCCTGATCGCCGATTCCGAAATCGAAGAGTGCAGCGCCATTGCGGCAACTGCGTTCGATCATCAGCCAGAACAACAGCTCGCCTGGGCTGGCCTCGGGAACCAGCGTGTCGTCGATCGAGCCGAATTGGCAGATGACATGGTCGCCCTTGCGTGACAGCCCTGCAATGGCGGCAATCTTTCCGTCGTTCTCTCCTTTGAGACGGATCGCATGCAGTTCGAGCGGAACATCCAAGCCACCGCGATCGAGGTCGAGCAGCATGTGAAAGAATGCCTGAGTCTCGGGCGCCTGAAATACATTCGGCAGGCCGAAAGCTTTGAAACGCGCGGACTTCTGGGCAAAGAACAGTTCCAGAAAGCGAGCCTTGTCCGCCGAGGATATGGCTCGCACATGCTCGAAACCGCCCGCACTTTCCATTTTGCGGACCTGTCCCCGATATTTCTTCCGGCGTCGCTTGGCGTTGAGCGGCGCAATGGTCTGGTCCATGTCCGCACCCAGCGGCAACTGGAAGGAATGGTTCTGGTTCTCGACCGTTGCCAGTTCCGCCAGAGGATGGCGTTCGCCACACCATTCCAAGGGGATGTTGCAGAGGCTGATCAAATCGGCCCGGCCTGACAGCGCTTCGCGCAGAGCCTTGGTCATTTCGGCCGCCGGAATACCCGGAGCCTTGGCGCGGAAATCGGCGGAGAACAGTCCACTGTTGAAATTGGTGAAACGTGTCGCGATGAACTGGGCGCAACGAACCATGTTCAGGCGCTGGATTTCCAGTGGCAGCAGAAACGCCAGCACACCATCAACGCGGCCCTCGACGATGGCGAGCGGATGGCCGTGGATCTTGACCCACGCGCAGCACCAGTCATAGCCTTGATGCAAGGAATTGCGAGGATCGGCCTCGAGAAGGCGCCAGTCGTGTTGCACAACGGACATGGTATCGTGCACGCGAAGCGTCAGCCGCACAGAGGCTGCGTCAACCGCAACGGTCCCCGCTTGTGCCTTTGTCTCTGGTCGTAATGCTTGCACGCGCGATCTCCCGTCCGAACGAATACGCCGGGACGAGGCTAGCCGCCGATTGGCAAAATTCGGTTAGCGCAGCTGACCGACGTTTGAATTGCCGGTGAATGCGGTGAACAGAGGGTTAAAGTGGGTGCGCGAACCTATTTGCGGATCGGGCCGGCCATCCACCTGATGATCAGCATTGCCGGTAGAATCCACAGGACACCGGTCAGCGTGAAGTAGAGCACATGAACCCACCACGGCGACGCGGCGAGCGTTGCAGTCGCGATTGTGGTCGCCAGCAGCGCGTAGACAAGAACCAGGATGATGATCAGAACAGTGCCGATGAATTTGCGCAGTCTGATGGGCATGGCATATCCTTTTGCTTCCGTCGATATCGCGGCAGGGCGCGCGGTGACGCGACCGCTTGCCGCAAACGGTCGGGGTTGTTTTGCACACCCAAGTGATGCAAATCAACTCTTCTGAAGAGGCAAGTCTCGAAAAGGGGTTTTGACGAATGACAGTTGCGAAGAGCGGAAACGAGATGGATGTCCGCCGGGAAATAAAGCGCGTTGATGCCAATCGCCGGACGATCCGGATCTGGCTCGGCGTCGTGATCGCAACGCTCTTCTGTCTTGTCCTGGTCGGCGGTGCCACGCGCCTGACCGATTCCGGCCTGTCGATCACGGAGTGGAAACCGATCCACGGCGCGATTCCGCCGCTTTCCGTTGCCGAATGGCAAGAGGAATTTCAGCTTTACCAGCAGATCCCGGAATATCAGCAGATCAATCAGGGCATGACGCTGGACGAGTTCAAGACCATCTTCTGGTGGGAGTGGGCGCACCGTCTTCTCGCACGCCTGATCGGCCTCGTGTTTGCTTTGCCGCTGATGTTTTTCTGGCTCACCGGGCGCATCGAGCGCCAATTGCGTCTGCCGTTGGTCGGCCTTCTGGCATTGGGCGGATTTCAGGGCTTCATTGGTTGGTGGATGGTCTCGTCCGGCCTCAGCGTGCGCGTCGATGTCAGCCAGTACCGGCTTGCCACGCATCTGATCATCGCCTGTCTGATCTTCTCTGGTTGTGTCTGGATCATGCGCAGCCTGACGCCGCACAGCAATGATGCTGCACCGACCGCCGGATCACGCCGTTTCGCCGGCATCCTGGTCGCCCTGACCATCTTCCAGATCTATCTGGGTGCCCTGGTGGCAGGTCTCGATGCAGGATACTCCTACAACACCTGGCCGTTGATGGACGGATCCTTGATCCCGTCCGACCTTTTCATTCAGCAGCCGTGGTGGATCAACCTCTTCGAAAACCCGAAGACGGTGCAATTCGTCCATCGTGTCGGCGCCTATCTGCTGTTTGCCGCGGCTCTTCTCCACATGGCAAAATCGCTAAAGGCCGATGCCGAAACCACCCATGCGCGCCGCAGTGTCGTCCTGTTTGCCCTCGTGAGCATCCAGGCCGTCATCGGTATCGTCACCCTGATCACGCAGGTCCCGCTCCATGCCGGTCTCACCCATCAGGGCGGTGCGCTGGTGGTGCTTGCCTTCGCCATAGCGCACTGGCGTGGCTTCTACGGCGAACTGCCCAAACCGCTGGCGCTGGAAGTCAGGGATTGAATCTCAGCCAAATCTAAAGTCTGAGCGCGATAGACGATCTCAGGCCGAGAGCATCAGGTCCATGTTCTGTACAGCAGCGCCCGACGCGCCCTTGCCGAGGTTGTCGAGCACGGCAACGAGGTTGACATGCGCGCCGCCCGGCGTGCCGAAGACGTAAAGCTTCATCGTATCCTGGCCGACCAGTTCTTCGGCGTCGACGCGGGCAAGCTTGGCGCTGTCTGCAAGCGGCACGACCGTGACGACGGTCTGGCCGGCATAATGTTCCACCAGTGCAGCATGGATGCTCTCCAGCGACATAGCGTCCGCGAGGTCTTCGACGAACAGCGGCACCTGGACGATCATGCCCTGGGCAAAGCGGCCGACCGAAGGCGCAAAGAGGGGGGCACGGTCAAGCTGGCCATGGATGGTCATCTCGGGCACATGCTTATGCTTGAGCGGCAGGCCATAGAGAAAATTGTTGGCCGCCAGGTGCTCGGGATGGTTCACGTCCTCCATCTGCGCGATCATCTGTTTGCCGCCGCCGGTATAGCCGGACACGGCATTGACAGAGACCGGATAGCCGTCCGGCAGAATGCCGGCTGCGCGCAGCGGCCGGATCAGGCCGATGGCGCCGGTCGGGTAGCAGCCCGGATTGGCGACGCAGCGCGCCGACTTGATCCTGTCGCCCTGCGCCTTGTCCATTTCGGCAAAGCCGTAGGCCCAGTCCGGCGCAACCCGGTAGGCCGTCGACGTGTCGATGATCCGCACCTTGTTATTGCCCGACAGCATGGCGACAGCCTCCTTGGAAGCATCGTCCGGCAGGCAGAGGATGGCGATATCAGCGCCGTTCAGCAGGTCTTCGCGCATGGCGGCGTTGCGGCGTTCGGCTTCCGGGATCGACAGCAGCGTCACATCGCGGCGGCCGGCCATGCGGGTGCGGATCTGCAGCCCGGTGGTTCCGTGTTCGCCATCGATGAAGATTTTCGCGCTCATTTCTTTGTCCACAAAATCAGAAGGTTACGATAACAGGCAGAATCACTTTATCCGCCGTTTGATTCAGTTTGTTAACGGCCTGCAGCCAGTCGTTCGGCCTTAAGTCCCAGCATATACATCGCCACCGTTGCACCGGCAATGGCGGTGATATCGGCATGGTCGTAAGCCGGCGCCACCTCGACGATGTCGGAGCCGCGAATGTCGAGGCTGCCGAGCTTGCGCAAGACCGACAGCATCTTGGCCGAGGAGGGGCCACCCGCAACCGGCGTTCCTGTCCCGGGCGCAAAGGCCGGATCGAGGCAATCGATGTCGAAGGTCAGATAGGCCGGCCGATCGCCGACATGGGTGAGGATCTGGTCGGCGATCTGCTGGGCGGACAGGTCTTCGACCGTGTAGCCATGCAGGATCTTGATGCCGAAATCCTCCGGCGCTTCCGTGCGGATACCGATCTGGATCGAATGGGCCGGGTCGATAACGCCCTCGCGGACCGCCCGGCAAACGAACGAGCCGTGGTCGATCCGCTTGCCGTCGTCGTCCCAGGTGTCCTGGTGCGCGTCGAAATGCACCAGCGCCAGCGGCCCATGCTTTGCGGCATGGGCCTTGAGCAGCGGCCAGGTGACGAAATGATCGCCGCCGAGGCCGAGCAGATAGGCGCCGGAGGCAAGAATCGTGGCCGCTTCCTGTTCGATCAGGCCTGGCGTCTCCTGATGATTGCCGTAGTCGAGCAGAACATCGCCGTAATCGACCACCGCCATCTGCTCGAACAGGTCTCGGGCAAACGGATATTGCGGATCATTGTCGAAGATTGCCGAGGCGCGGCGGATTGCCTGCGGTCCGAAGCGGGCACCGGGACGATTGGACACCGCAGCGTCGAAGGGAATACCGAGCACCACGGCATCAACGCCCTCCACTGCCTTGGAATAGGGACGGCGCATGAAGGAGAGAGCACCCGCATAGGTGGGATCGGTCGCGGCACCGCGCACGGCTTTGGCGGTAAAGGCATTGTCTATCGATTTGCTCGCCATGCGAAAGTCTCTCCAACTGCGGTGTTTGGCACAAGCTAGAATGTGGCGCGTCGGGGTGCAACGGGAAGGACGGCGACAGTGCCGCTGTTGCAATCCCTCCGAACGAAAAAAAGGCGGAGCCGAAGCCCCGCCTTGTTTTCCGTTTCCGGCTGTCCAGCGATTAACGCTTGGAGAACTGGAACGAACGACGGGCCTTCGCCTTGCCGTACTTCTTACGCTCGACGACGCGGCTGTCGCGGGTCAGGAAGCCACCCTTCTTCAGGACCGGACGCAGGCCCGGTTCGAAGTAGGTGAGGGCCTTCGAGAGACCGTGACGAACTGCACCGGCCTGGCCGGACAGGCCGCCGCCGGCGACGGTCGCGACGATGTCGAACTGGCCATCACGGGCAGCTGCGACGATCGGCTGCTGCAGAACCATCTGCAGAACCGGACGGGCGAAATAGGTGCGGAATTCGCGACCGTTGATCGTGATCTTGCCGGTGCCCGGCTTGACCCAGACGCGGGCGACGGCGTTCTTGCGCTTGCCGGTGGCGTAGGAGCGACCCAGCGAGTCGACCTTGCGGACGTGAGCCGGAGCTGCGTCCTGTGCCGGGGCAAGGTCCTTCAGGGAAGAAAGATCGGCCATTATCAGGCGCTCCTTGTGTTCTTGCTGTTCAGCGAGGCGACGTCGAGAGCGACGGGCTGCTGGGCTTCATGCGGATGGTTGGAGCCGGCGTAGACGCGCAGGTTCTTCATCTGGCGACGGCCGAGCGGGCCGCGCGGGATCATGCGCTCGACAGCCTTCTCGAGAACGCGCTCCGGGAAGCGGCCTTCGATGATCTGGCGGGCAGTACGTTCCTTGATGCCACCCGGATAACCGGTGTGCCAGTAGTAGGTCTTGTCCGAATACTTCTTGCCGGTAAGAACAACCTTCTCGGCGTTGACCACGATGACGTTGTCGCCATCATCAACGTGAGGTGTATAGGTGGCCTTGTGCTTGCCGCGCAGGTGCGTGGCGATAATGGTGGCGAGGCGACCAACAACGAGGCCTTCGGCGTCGATGATGATCCACTTCTTCTCCACCTCTGCAGGCTTCTGAACGAAGGTAGACATTGAGGTCTCTTTCAGCTTGATCCCTGATCGTCCTTATGGCGAACGATCGGGCGTTTCTTGTTGCTTGGGTCGCATTCCGAAGAATGCAAAAAGAAAGCGGTCCCGATGGGCCGCGATCTGTGGCGGTGTATAATCTGCAACGAAAACGCGGTCAAGCTGTTGTGCATGCTGGCACCAGCATCTGCGCGAACAAAATCAATGACTTAGTTGTGTGGTGTTATTTTACCCCATGATGCGACGTGTTTTTTTGAGTGTTTCGGCGGCCGAAAGGCCCCGAACGCAATGCTGCGGCGAAAATATTCGTCGCGGTACCGTCGCATTTTGTCCATGGAGCGTTCGCCGCCGATCATTTTTTTACATGCTGGAGACCGGAAAATGTTCATTGCAAGTGCAAATGCACAAAATCTGACTGAATTTGGAAAGATTGTATTACATACAAAGTCGCAACCTGTGATGACGCTAATATGTGCATGAACATAATGAAAACATAAACCGAACGTATCGGCAGGCGACATTTTGCGGAGATGTGCATGTCGCTTGAACGTCGAATTTCACTCATTACCCTCGGCGTTGCCGATGTGGCGCGCAGCACAGAATTCTATCAGCGGCTCGGCTGGTCGAAATCGTCGGCATCCAACGAGGATGTCACATTTATACAGCTGAAGGGAACGGTGCTCGGCCTTTTTTTACGGCAGGCTTTGGCCGACGATGCGCGTGTCGAAAACACACCGGTCGGATTTTCCGGGGTGACGCTGGCCTACAACGTCGCCAGCGACATTGGCGTCGATGCTGTGGTGAAATTCGCCTTGTCTTGCGGGGCGACGGTTGTGAAGGCGCCTGAAAAGGTGTTTTGGGGCGGTTATTCTGCTTACATCGCCGACCCCGACGGCCATCTCTGGGAAATTGCCCACAATCCCTTCTTCCCATTCGATGAACATGGCCACGTGGTCTTGCCGGACTGATCGTCGGCATTTTATCGATCACAGCGAGGTCCGCTTAACGAAGCAGGACTATAACAGTCATGGGAGCACGGGAACGGTACATTGGCAGGCCCACGCATGGGTCGGGAGGAATGAGCCATGAACCACGACGCCTATGAGAATGCCTATCTGTCCGATATTCTCGCCACATCGCGCAATGTCGCGGTTGTCGGCGCCTCGACCGGTGATCATCGCCCAAGCCACTGGATCTGCGGCTTCCTGCTTGGCAAGGGCTACCATGTCTTTCCGGTCAATCCCAATCACGCGGGAGAAATGCTCCTCGGGCAAAGGGTCTATGCGGCTTTGAGCGACATCCCGGATCCCATCGATCTGGTGGATGTATTCCGCCGCTCAGAGCATCTGGACTCGGTCGTCGATCAGGTGCTCGCGCTGACCGTGCAACCGAAAGCGATTTGGGGGCAACTGGGCGTGCGCAATGACGCGGCAGCTGCCAGGGCGGAAGCTGTGGGGATCAGAATGGTTATGAACCGTTCCCTGGTCAGTGAATATCCGCTGGTCTACGAGATCACCCATCAACCTTACGGCGGAGGCAAGCATCCGGCGCGTGCCGCGTGACGACGAGCGCCTTTGTGCCGCTTAGAAGCGGATCCGTGGCTTGCCGAATATGCCGTTGCCGTCCACCGGATCATAGGTCTGGCAATTGAGAACGGGGCAACGCGGATTGTCGCGCGTCGGGACATAGGACCGTTCGGCGTATTCGTGGGCGTCGCATTGCTCATTGCGTGTCACGTAGCGATCATAGAGCGTCATGCCCTGAACCCGCGTCGATGGATAGCGCAGGACCGCAGCGCCCTCGTTGATCACTTTTTGTCGCGCCGCGTCGCAGGTCAGCGATAGTGAATTGTAGCGCGAAATCGCCAACGCCGGCGAGGCTGAACTGATCGCCAGAAGCGCCACAGCGAAACGTTTCATGATCATGCCTAACTCCTTGTCATTGCAAGCGCGCCATGCGGTTTCGGCCACCCTTGCCCATATCGACATGAACCGTTTGCCTTGCCCTTGTGTTGCGCTCTACCCATGTAGTGCTCAAGGAAGCCGCGACCAGAGCGTCACAACCAGTTCAGGAGCATGCCATGGCCGATCATGACAACTACGAAGACGACTACATCGCTGCGATCCTCGACGAGACCCGCACAATCGCTCTGGTCGGAGCGTCTCCCAAGGCGGACAGACCAAGTTTCGGGGTCATGCAGTATCTCCTGTCGAAAGGATACACGGTGATCCCGGTCAATCCGGGCCAGGCCGGCAAGGAGATACTGGGGCAGAAGGTCTATGCGAGCCTTGCGGACATCCCGGATGAGATCGACATGATCGACGTCTTCCGGGCGCCGGAATATCTGGGTGAGGTCGTCGCTGATGCGCTGGCGCTATCGTCGCGGCCCAAGGTGATCTGGGGCCAGCTTTCCGTGCGCGATGACGCTGCCGTGGAACCCGCCGAGGCGGCGGGTATCAAGGTGGTCATGGATCGTTGCCCGGCGATCGAAATTCCGCGCCTCGGTCTTTGACGTCGTCAGGGTTCCGGCTGAAGGTCAGTGTCCGCCCGAAGCGCGTTCAATGTTTCGGCATTGCCGCAATAGTCCAAGAAGGATTGCTCAGCGACGGCATCCGCCAGGTCGCGCCGACAGCGATCCTTGGCGCCACAGGCAGCACATGTCGTCTGCATCTGGCGAAACACCGTCCTCATGCGCAATTCGACTTCGGTCGGATCGATGTTGAGCGCCCGCATCATCTGCGGCATTTCGTCGGTCCCGTGCGGGCCGGCTTTGACCAAAGCGACGAGCTGGTGGGTTGATAGGCCGCAATCCTGGGCCAGTGCCTCAAGCTCACGCTCGCTCAAGGCCGCCAGGATATCGGCCTCGGCTGTTGCCTCCCAACCCCTGGCAAACCAGGACAAGACCTGGACGAGTGAGTGGCGGATCGGATCTGCAATAGCAAGGGTCATGGCTGTCTCCATCATCTGAAGTGATGGTCCCATCGGCCGCGTCGATCCGCCTTGACCTCGATCAAGGAGGAATTTTCTCCACCAGACGTTGAGATTGGAATTTTGCTGGCTGACAAGCCTCGGCGAGGCTCTATGATCCGCATCACCAATAAGGGAGGGTAAAACGATGTCCGACAACAATCCGGGATTTGCCACGCTCGCCGTTCACGCCGGTGCCCAGCCGGATCCGACCACCGGTGCGCGCATCACGCCGATCTATCAGACGACCGCTTTCGTCTTCAACGATTCGGACCATGCCGCTGCCCTTTTCGGCCTCAAGCAATTCGGCAATATCTATACCCGTATCATGAACCCGACGCAGGCCGTGCTTGAAGAGCGTGTTGCGGCGCTCGAAGGCGGCACGGCCGCCCTTGCCGTGGCCTCCGGCCACGCAGCGCAGTTGCTGATCTTCCACAGCCTGATGCAGCCGGGCGAAAACTTTGTCGCAGCGAGGAAGCTTTACGGCGGCTCGATCAACCAGTTCGGCCACGCGTTCCAGAATTTCGACTGGCAGGTGCGCTGGGCCGATCCGGCCGATCCGGAGAGTTTCGCCGCTCTGATCGACGACAAGACCAAGGCAATCTTCATTGAAAGTCTTGCCAATCCGGGCGGTACGTTTGTCGATATCGCGGCAATTGCCGAGGTGGCCCATCGTCACGGCCTGCCATTGATCGTCGACAACACCATGGCGAGCCCCTATCTCGTACGTCCGCTGGAGCACGGTGCCGACATCATCGTGCATTCGGCCACCAAATTCCTCGGTGGCCATGGCAACTCGATGGGCGGAGTCATCGTTGATGGCGGCACGTTCGACTGGTCGGCGATTCCAGGCAAATATCCGATGCTGTCGACGCCCCGTCCGGAATATTCCGGTCTGGTCCTGCACCAGGCTTTTGGCAATTTCGCCTTCGCCATCGCCTGCCGCGTACTCGGTCTGCGTGACCTCGGCCCAGCAATTGCGCCGATGAACGCCTTCCTTCTGCTGACCGGCATCGAAACGCTGCCGCTCAGGATGCAACGCCACTGCGACAATGCGCTCAAGGTCGCGACTTGGCTGAAGAGCCATCCGAAGATCGCCTGGGTCAACTATTCGGGCCTTGCGGATGATCCGAACAATGCGCTGCAGAAGCGTTATGCACCGAAAGGCGCGGGCGCCGTTTTCACCTTCGGCATCAAGGGCGGCCTGGAGGCCGGCAAGGCGCTGGTCGGTGGTCTGCAGCTATTTTCGCACCTGGCCAATATCGGCGATACCCGATCGCTGATCATCCATCCGGCCTCGACGACCCATGCGCAGTTGACCGAAGAGCAGCAGGTCGCCGCCGGTGCCGGTCCGGATGTGGTGCGCCTTTCGATCGGCATCGAGGATGCGGACGATATTATCGCCGACTTGCAGCAGTCCCTGGCGGCGATCTAAAGACCTAACAGGAGCGGCATCATCCGATGCCGCTCGCATTCTCTTCGGCAATTCGGAGCCCAGCATGAACCATGTCCAGTCGTTCGACACGTCGGCAATCGAGCCGGAGGAGGGCGCGCCGGCAGCCGATCGGCTGCTGTCCGGCAATCCCCGCTTTACCACCTGGAACGTCGAGGAGGCCGCGGGAGGGATCTATTCCGGTATCTGGCAGTCCACCCCGGGCAAGTGGCGCATCGTCTATGACGAATGGGAGTATTTCCACATGCTCGAAGGCTATTCGATCGTCACTGAAGATGGAGGAGAGCCGATCCACCTGAAGGCCGGTGACCGCCTGATCCTCAGGCCGGGCTTCAAGGGAAGCTGGGAAGTCATTGAAACGACTCGCAAGGACTATGTCATTCGCCTGTGAGGCTGACTGCGTTGCCGGGATCCGCGTCTATCTGTGGAAACAGCCATAGCGCGCTACCCAGGCAGCGACCGCAGGGATAGATGTCGCCGCTTCTCCGAAGAGGTGTTGCCATGAGAATTCTCCGACTCGTCTTTATCGTCGCTTTCGTCGGGTTCATGCTCGCCGGCTTCCAGTGGTATCGCTACATCACCAACACCGAAAGCCCCTACCAGGAGGTCGGCATCGAACTGAACAGCCGCATGCCGGAGCCGATCCGGAAATGGGGATGCGACCGTTTGCATGAAACCTTTGCCAACACTTTGCCGCCATACGGTTGCCAGGCCGGCGATGGCACCAGCTGGATGTAACCCGTCACGTTATTTTTCGGGCTGAGTTTTGGGGGCAAGGTCCATCGATGAGATTGCGGCCAAGGTCTGGCGCAATCTGGCGGATTCCTCCGAGCCAAAGGTCTGATCGAAGCGGCCTTGCGCATCTCTCCACATGGCGAGCGCCGTCGCGTGTTTCGTTTGTCCCACGGCCGTCAGGCGCGCACGCTTGACCCGCCTGTCCTTGTCATCGGTGACCAGTTCGACAAGTCCGTCCCGGATCAGCGGTTTCAAAGTGTGGCCGAGCGCCGACAAATCCATGATCAGTGCGTCGGCTAGGGTTTTGAGCGATGGCTCGCCGCTGAGGGATATCTGCGACATCAGCGAGAATTGCGTGCTCTTGAGGCCTGATTGGCTGATGATCTCATCATAGAATTGGCCCAGACGTCGTGCCGTTCGCCTGATCGCGCTGTTTGTGCAGTGATTCCAGATGCCGTCGTCCTTGGTCATGATCGTCTTTCCGCCGCCTGCGGGCCAATATTGCCTGCGGACGATCTAGGTTGCTGTCTCGAAAAATGAAAGTTTTTTCGGCGATCCCTTGCATCGTTGAAACTTCTGCCACATATATAGTGGCATATACCAGTAATTTCCAACGGTAAGGACAAAGCCATGACATCGACCTCCGAAACAGCACGTTCAACTGCGCCCGGAACCGCCCTCGTAACCGGTGCCTCGTCGGGCATTGGTGCCACCTATGCCCGCAAGCTTGCAGCGCGTGGCTATGATTTGGTGCTCGTTGCCCGTGACAAGGACCGGCTGAACACCTTGGCAACTGAGCTCAAGGCCGCCTTCGGCGTTGCCGCCGATGTGCTGCCCGCCGACCTCACCATCGCAGGTGACGTGCGTAAGGTTGAAGAGCGGCTGCGTCAGGACACGACGATCACGCTTCTGGCGAACAATGCCGGTATCGGCCCGAATGGAAATTTGCTCGACGGTGACATCGACTATCTCGACCGGATGATCGCCATCAACGTCACGGCGGCCAACCGATTGGCTGTGGCCGCAGCGCAGGCCTTTAAGGCGCGGGGCAGGGGCTCCATCATCAACATTGCCTCGGTTGTCGCTTTGGCGCCGGAAATCTTCAACGGTACCTACGGAGCGTCCAAGGCCTTTGTGCTGGCGCTGACCCAGGCGCTCGCCCATGAACTGGCGGACAGCGGCGTGCGTATTCAGGCGGTCCTACCCGGCCTGACACGTACCGAAATCTTCGACCGTGTGGGCAGCAGTTTCGACCATATCGATCCAGAGCGCGTCATGGATGTCGATGACATGGTTTCTGCAGCGCTGGCCGGCCTCGACCAGGGAGAATTGGTGACAATTCCGTCCTTGGCTGACGTATCGCTTCTCTCGACATTCAATGCCGGCCGCGCGGCTCTCGGCCCGCATCTCTCGCATCGTCTGCCCGCAGAGCGATATGGCACCCGTGCTTGAGGTCGGCTGTCTAGCGCCTACCAGGCCAGATCGAGACGCTCCAGACCGTGAAAATGGTAGACATCCTTGACCACGGGCTTGGCTGCGATTTTGACGCCGGGTAGGCGCTTGAAGAGCAGCGGCAGCACGATGTTCAGCTCCAGTCGAGCCAGCGGCGCGCCGATGCAGAAATGGATGCCGGCGCCAAACGAAAGGTTGGCGCCGTCGTCGCGCGCAGGCTTGAAGCGCAGCGGATCGCTGAACTTGTGCGGGTCGAGATTGGCCGCGGCCAGAATCAGACTGACCTTGTCGCCTCGGTTGAGCGATACGCCGTCGATTTCGCATGGCTCGAGGCAGTAACGCTGGAAGATGTGCACGGGCGCGCAGATGCGCAGCGTTTCCTCGACGGTCCGCTCGGTTGCCTTGGCATCCGCAAACAGGTCCTTGGGATCCAGCCCGCTTTCGAGAATGATCCTGACCGAATTGCCGATCTGATGCACGGTCGCCTCGTGGCCCGCGTTCAGCAGCACGATCGTGGTCGAGATCAACTCGTCCTCGGTCAGATACTGGCCCTTGTGCTCCGTATGGATCATGTGGCTGAGCAGATCGTCCTCGGGTGTCGCTCGCCGTTCGGCGATGACGCCGCGTATATAATCTGCAAATTCCTTTGATGAGCGGTCGGCAGCGTCTTCGTCGGCGCGGGTGCGTTTGAACATATACATGCCGACATAGTCATGCGACCATTTCAGCAGCTGTGGTCCTATCTCCTCGGGAATGCCCAGCATCCGCGCGATCATCGTCACCGGAATGATGTCGGCGAACGATGACAGCAACTCCGTTTCGCCGTCTTTTTCGAAGCGGTCGATCAGTTGATTGGCCAGTTCGGCAATTTCCGGTGTCATCTTTTCGACATGGCGCGAGACAAAGGCGCGGTTGACCAAGGTGCGAAGCCGGGTGTGTTCGGGAGGTTCCAGTTCTAGCAGGGAATGCAGCTCCGCCTTGTCGAAATGCGCGGTGTGTGGCGCAGGCTCCGGCATGCCGAGCTCTTCGCGCGTGGCCACATGCAGAATCTGCCGACCGAATCGCCGGTCGCGCAGCAGGGCATTCACGTGATCGTAGCCGGTGAAGAACCATGCTTTCTGCTCTGCCCAGTAAAAGGTTGGACAGGCGGCGTGTAGTGCGGCGTAGGCGCGATTTGGGTCGCTGTAGAAGCAAGGATCCCGGGCATCAAGGGAGACGGTGCGGGTCGCTGGATCTATCGAGAGAAATGAAAGCTCGGTCATGGAGGTTGTCTAGCGCAAAGAAGAGGAAGGGCAAAGGGTATGGTGGCGGCGAATTAGTGATCATCCGGCGCGGCAAAAGCAGCAAGGCGCTTGAGAATCGCGACGTGCCGGTCCGCTTGGTCGTCGAGTGCATCCGTGCGTCCGTGCGGTACGGTTACGACACGCTCGCCGTTCGTGACCGTTGTGCGGTTACGCCCCTTACCCTTGGCCTTGTAGAGCGCCTTGTCGGCATTTGTCATCAGCTTATCGAGATTGGCGTCGGCCATCGCCGATACCGCGATGCCGATGCTGACTGTGACCGACGTTGAGACAGCTCCGGCCGGAATTCGTTTCTCCGCCAGTGCAAGACGAGTGGTCTCGGCGACAAGTGCCGCATCTCGGGCGCCGGTGACGGACAGCACGGCCGCGAACTCTTCACCGCCGGTCCTCCCGAAGGCGGAACCTTGCGGCAAGAGAGACGTGAACAGCCGCGTAAACTCGCACAACACCAGGTCGCCTGTCTGGTGGCCATATTGGTCGTTGATCTGCTTGAAATGATCGAGATCAAACAGCAGCAGTGCAATGGCCGGCTTTTCTGCCCGTGTCATCATCTCATCGAACGCCTCGTTCACTCCCCGCCGATTGAGGGCTCCGGTAAGGGGATCGGTGCGGACCAGTTCCTGAAGTTTTGCTTCGGATTGATCCATCAGCATCTTGGCGAGGATGACGGTGGCTGTGACGAAGCCGACAATTGCGACCATGCCCACATAGGCCTTGATGGTCAGGTCCTGAAAACCGTTCGGCATGCGCGTGACGACAAGACCGGCAAACACGATGCCGCTGATCGCCTGTAGGATCCAGACCGCAGCCAGCTTCTGCCGGTAGAAAGCGGTGCTGAAGGCCGATTTGCTGACGGTGTAGGCCATGATGCCAAAGCCCACGCTGGAGGCGATGTCGTAAACCGCAAAGCGGTAGGCAAACTCGGCGCGAATGAAGGGTAGCAGGTTTGCCGCCGTCCACAGCAGCGGCGGAAGCAGAAACAGGCGCGGCGGCCGCCGTCTGTCAAAACTCGCCAAGCCCACCGCCCAGCAGCTGAAGGACAGGAGCGAGATGAAATTGGCAACTTGAATCGACATGAAATCGGGAATCTCGTTGCGGGTTGCAACAAGACCGAGGCCAAGCGCGTGAGCGGCAAATCCGAGGCCAAACCACAGGTAATGTCTTTGGTTGGGAGCATGCAGCCAGATCGCGATCAAGAGAATCGAAAACGTTCCGGTCTGGGTAACCCAGAGCAGAAACGCCGTCTTCACATCGAGCACGGCGAACAATCCTAAAATTAGTCCAAGCAGTTTCCATGCTAAAATGATCCAGATGCGTTAAGCAGTCGCTACGAAAAACCGCAGAATTGAGGGGCTGTGGCATTTTTCGCAGAGACCAGGAATTACCGAAGATTCACCATGTTAGCCCTTTCTTGTGAACCGCCGCCGATGCTTTGCCTTGCCATTGGCAAAAGCCTCGCAAACCCGCTAGTCGGGTGGCTGTGGTCTGTGTGGCACCATTAAGGATATCCCTCTCTCGCGTCTTGAATGTCAGGGTGCGGACACTCTATGTAGGGGTTGACAGATTTTATGTGATTCCCGCCGCCGATCGGTGCCGGGGAGAAGCTGATAAAGGACCGACATGAGAAATCCCGTTGATACCGCCCTGGCTCTGGTGCCGATGGTCGTGGAGCAGACCAATCGCGGCGAACGCTCCTACGATATCTTCTCCCGACTGCTGAAGGAGCGGATCATCTTCTTGACCGGTCCGGTCGAGGACAACATGGCGTCGCTGGTCTGTGCCCAGTTGCTCTTCCTTGAGGCCGAAAACCCCAAGAAGGAAATCGCCATCTACATCAATTCGCCGGGCGGCATCGTCACCGCAGGCATGGCAATTTACGACACGATGCAGTTCATCCGTCCGGCCGTATCGACGCTGTGCGTCGGTCAGGCGGCGTCGATGGGTTCGCTGCTTCTGGCAGCCGGCGAAAAGGGCATGCGCTTTGCGACGCCCAACGCCCGTGTCATGGTGCATCAGCCTTCGGGCGGCTTCCAGGGGCAGGCGTCCGACATTGAGCGCCATGCTCGTGACATCATTAAGATGAAGCGTCGCCTCAATGAGATCTACGTGAAGCACACGGGTCGCACGCTCGAAGAAGTGGAAAACACGCTTGACCGTGACCATTTCATGGAAGCAAGCGAAGCGCAGGAATGGGGTCTGATTGACCGTATTCTGACGTCGCGTGTTGAAGTTGAAGGTGCAGCTCCGTCGGCCTGATACCATTGCGGCTTATCCTCCAGCGCCATGAGGCGCCGCAGGATGTGAACAGCCGAGGGGTTTAAAGTCGGCGCGAAAGCGCTAATAGTAGAATTAAGGCTATGTTGAATTCTTATGACATAGTCTGCCGCGTTAAGGGGTTTTCGTTGCCGCCGTTCCGGGTCTTGCTCGGATCGGCTAGTAGCTCCTGATCGGAAAGGGTTTCGGCCATCGGTGGTGGTCGGAGCCGGACGGTTTGAGTGATCGCCCTGCCGCAACAACGCGGTGGCGCGGCGTGCTGGAAGGATAAAGACATGAGCAAAGTCAGCGGAAGCAACGGCGGTGACTCCAAGAATACCCTTTATTGTTCCTTCTGCGGCAAGAGCCAGCACGAGGTCCGGAAGCTGATTGCCGGACCGACGGTATTCATCTGCGATGAATGCGTCGAACTCTGCATGGATATCATCCGCGAAGAGAACAAGTCTTCGATGGTCAAGTCCCGCGAGGGCGTTCCCACGCCGCAGGACATCATCAAGATCCTCGACGAATACGTGATCGGCCAGAAGCAGGCCAAGAAGATCCTGTCCGTCGCGGTCCACAACCATTACAAGCGTCTGTCGCATGCCTCCAAGGGTGGCGATGTCGAGCTTGCGAAGTCGAACATCCTGCTGGTCGGTCCGACCGGCTGCGGCAAGACCTATCTTGCCCAGACGCTCGCCCGCATCATCGACGTTCCCTTCACCATGGCGGATGCCACGACTCTGACCGAAGCCGGTTACGTGGGTGAAGACGTAGAGAACATCATCCTCAAGCTGCTGCAGTCGGCCGACTACAATGTCGAGCGCGCCCAGCGCGGCATCGTTTATATCGACGAGGTCGACAAGATCAGCCGCAAGTCTGACAACCCGTCCATCACCCGCGACGTCTCGGGCGAGGGCGTGCAGCAGGCGCTGCTGAAGATCATGGAAGGCACGGTTGCTTCAGTCCCGCCGCAGGGTGGCCGCAAGCATCCGCAGCAGGAATTCCTGCAGGTCGACACGACGAACATCCTGTTTATCTGCGGCGGCGCCTTTGCCGGTCTCGACAAGATCATCTCGGCCCGCGGCGAAAAGACCTCGATCGGCTTCGGCGCGACGGTCACTTCGCCGGAAGATCGTCGCGTTGGCGAAGTGCTGCGTGAACTTGAGCCGGAAGACCTGGTCAAGTTCGGCCTGATCCCGGAATTCATCGGTCGTCTGCCCGTTTTGGCAACGCTCGAAGATCTGGACGCCGACGCCTTGATCCAGATTCTGTCCGAGCCGAAGAATGCGCTCGTCAAGCAGTATCAACGCCTGTTCGAGATGGAAGACGTCGAACTGACGTTCCACGAGGACGCACTGCGTGAGATCGCGCTGAGGGCGATCACCCGCAAGACCGGTGCCCGCGGCCTGCGCTCGATCATGGAGAAGATCCTTCTCGACACCATGTTCGAACTGCCAGAATTGGAAGGTGTCCGCGAAGTCGTCATCTCCGACGATGTGGTCAAGGGCTCCTCGCGCCCGCTGTACATCTATGCGGATCGGCAGGAAGAAAAAGCCAACGCTTCCGCGTAAGCAAGTTGAGCTGACACAATCACAAAAGGCTCGCCATGTTGGCGGGCCTTTTTTGTATCGTCATGAATTTGCGGGGAATTCTATCGTGCATGCGCCCGCGATGGATGTCGCTTGCGATAGGCTTGGATTGGAATCGGTAGTCAGCGTGGTCTTGCTCGGACGTATGCGTCCGATTTTCGCCCGCGTTATCCCTTATCTTCTTCGCTTTAATCCACAGCGCATTCAGACATGCACGCATGGTTCGGACCAGCCTAAGTGATTAGTGTAAAAGTTCGACGCACTCTGTCATGCTGTCGTCACAGATTCGCGACCGCACCTTCGGTCAGGCTTGAATAACGCATGCCGCCACTCCACTTGTTGGGGGAGCAAGAAATATGCCGGCCGCCTTCGGGGGCAGGCATCAAGTCCCGGGTTACATCGGGACCTCGGAAAGGAAGTGAAATGCCGAAAACGTCTGCTGCACACGAGAGCAATACCTATCCGGTGCTGCCTTTGCGCGACATCGTGGTCTTCCCGCACATGATCGTGCCTTTGTTCGTCGGCCGTGAAAAATCCATCCGCGCTCTTGAAGAGGTGATGGGTTCCGACAAGCAGATCATGCTGGCCACACAGATCAACGCCAGTGACGACGATCCGTCGCCCTCCGCCATTTACGAGGTCGGTACGGTCGCCAATGTCCTGCAACTGCTGAAGCTGCCCGATGGCACCGTCAAGGTGCTGATCGAAGGCCGCGCGCGCGCCAAGATCGAATCGTACACCGCTCGTGAAGATTATTATGAGGCGTCCGCCCATGTTCTCGCCGAGCCGGAAGAAGATGCCGTCGAGATCGAAGCGCTTTCGCGCTCGGTGGTCTCCGAATTCGAAAACTACGTCAAGCTGAACAAGAAAATCTCCCCGGAAGTCGTCGGTGCCGCGAGCCAGATCGAGGATTACTCGAAGCTCGCTGACACGGTCGCTTCGCACCTGTCCATCAAGATCACCGAAAAGCAGGAAATGCTTGAAACGGTGAGCGTCAAGACGCGCCTTGAAAAGGCCCTTGGCTTCATGGAAGGCGAGATTTCTGTTCTCCAGGTCGAGAAGCGCATCCGTTCGCGCGTCAAGCGCCAGATGGAAAAGACCCAGCGCGAATACTACCTCAACGAACAGATGAAGGCGATCCAGAAGGAACTCGGCGACGGCGAAGACGGTCGCGACGAGATGGCCGAACTGGAAGAGCGCATCGCCAAGACCAAGCTTTCTAAGGAAGCCAAGGAAAAGGCCGACGCCGAGCTGAAGAAGCTGCGCCACATGAGCCCGATGTCAGCCGAGGCAACGGTTGTTCGCAACTACCTCGACTGGCTGCTCGGTCTGCCATGGAGCAAAAAGTCCAAGGTCAAGGTTGATCTCAACCTTGCTGAAAAGACCCTCGATGAGGACCATTTCGGCCTCGACAAGGTCAAGGAACGCATTGTCGAGTATCTGGCGGTGCAGGCCCGTGCGACCAAGCTCAAGGGACCGATCCTGTGCCTCGTCGGACCTCCGGGCGTTGGTAAGACGTCGCTTGCCAAGTCGATCGCCAAGGCGACCGGCCGCGAATATGTACGCATGGCGCTGGGCGGCGTTCGTGACGAAGCGGAAATCCGCGGTCACCGTCGGACCTATATCGGTTCGATGCCTGGCAAGATCGTGCAGTCGATGAAGAAGGCGAAGAAATCCAACCCGCTCTTCCTGCTCGACGAGATCGATAAGATGGGCATGGATTTCCGTGGCGATCCGTCTTCGGCGCTGCTCGAGGTGCTGGATCCGGAACAGAACTCGACCTTCATGGACCACTACCTGGAAGTCGAATACGACCTGTCCAACGTGATGTTCGTCACGACCGCGAATACGCTGAATATTCCCGGCCCCCTGATGGACCGCATGGAGATCATCCGCATCGCCGGCTACACCGAGGATGAAAAACTGGAAATCGCCAAGCGTCACCTTCTGCCGAAGGCGATCAGGGAACACGCCCTGCGCCCGGAGGAATTCTCCGTTGCAGACAGTGCGATCATGGCGATCATCCAGCAGTACACCCGCGAAGCCGGTGTGCGTTCGTTCGAACGCGAATTGATGAAGCTCGCCCGCAAGGCGGTCACCGAGATCATCAAGGGCAAGGTGACCTCGGTTGCCGTGACCGGTGCCAACATCAACGAATATCTCGGCGTTCCGCGCTATCGCCACGGCGAAGCGGAAGGCGAGGATCAGGTTGGTGTCGTCACGGGTCTGGCCTGGACGGAAGTGGGCGGCGAACTGCTGACTATTGAAGGCGTGATGATGCCGGGCAAGGGTCGCATGACCGTAACCGGCAACCTGAAGGAAGTGATGAAGGAATCGATTTCGGCAGCGGCATCCTATGTCCGCTCGCGCGCCGTCGATTTCGGCATCGAGCCGCCGCGCTTCGACAAGTCGGATATCCACGTGCACGTGCCGGAAGGTGCGACGCCGAAGGATGGTCCGTCCGCCGGTGTGGCGATGGCAACGGCGATCGTCTCGATCATGACCGGTATTCCGGTCAACAAGGACGTGGCGATGACGGGTGAAATCACCCTGCGCGGCCGCGTGCTTCCGATCGGTGGCCTAAAGGAAAAGCTGCTCGCAGCGCTTCGTGGCGGCATCAAGAAGGTTCTGATCCCGGAAGAAAACGCCAAGGACCTGGCGGACATTCCGGACAACGTGAAGAACAATCTCGAGATCGTTCCGGTGTCGCGCATGGGCGAGGTTATTCGCCATGCGCTGCTGCGTGTGCCCGACCCAATCGAGTGGGATGGCACCGTTGAAACGCCTGCCATCGGCACCGTCGAAGGCGTCGATGAAACCGGTGCGGCGATCGCTCACTGAGGCATTTCTGCCATGCTTGCGCCATAAAGGCGAAAAACAACGAAAAAGGCTGGCATTTATGCCAGCCTTTTTTGTGAAAAGTCTCGGGAATGGCTTGTTTTCCGGGGTATTCGGGTGCTTTTGAGTTGCGCAGGGCAGAAGCATTCGTATTCTCCGCCCGACTTATCCATTGAGTCGTTTCATACCAATCAGAAAGGGTGGAAACATGAACAAGAACGAACTCGTATCCGCGGTTGCCGAGAAGGCTGGCCTGACTAAGGCCGATGCGGCCTCTGCCGTCGATGCCGTTTTTGAAACGGTCCAGGCTGAACTGAAGAGCGGCGGTGACATCCGTCTCGCCGGTTTCGGCGCGTTCACCGTGGCTCGTCGCGAAGCCTCCAAGGGCCGCAACCCGTCCACCGGTGCTGAAGTCGATATTCCGGCTCGCAACGTTCCGAAGTTCACGGCCGGCAAGGGCCTGAAGGACGCCGTCAACTCCTAAGGGAGAACGGTAAGCCGCCCCGTGTTTTACGGTGGTCGCAGACAAGACTTGAGCCCGGCCATTGTGCCGGGCTTTCTTTTGCCCGTCTTGCGTTGCAGCAAACCTTGCCATATTCCTTGCGAGCCGGTTTGCCGGCATTCGTTCTCAGGGCGGGGTGCAACTCCCCACCGGCGGTAAGGGGATCCCCAAGCCCGCGAGCGCCTGTTTCTTTCACGGCAGCGTCGGAAGGGCAGGGTCAGCAGATCCGGTGTGATTCCGGAGCCGACGGTATAGTCCGGATGAAAGAGAATGAGGTCATCGATCGCGGTCTCGTCCGGCTTGCCGGGTGAACGCGATTTGCCGTCTTGTCGCCCGGTTTCGGGCGGTTCTGTCGTCACCTCATCTGTCCTGATTTGTGTTGGTCCTTCGCAAAAGGAAAACGGACATGAATCAGAGCTCCTTGTCGCTCTTCCGCTCCCGCGCCTTCACCGGCGCCGCCTTCATGGTTCTGGCGGGCATCGCCTTTGCCGTGCTCAATGTCGTGACCCAGTGGCTTGCCATGACGCTCGGCTTCCCGGCCGCCTCGACGGCGTTCTGGCAATATGGCTTTGCCCTCGTTCTCTCCCTGCCGCTGTTGTTTCGCCTCGGTCTGAAGGCCATGCGCACCGACTATCCGTTGCGCCACGCCTTTCGCGTTTTGCTGGCCGCCTTCGGCGTTCAGGCCTGGGTCATGGGTCTTGCCACAGTGCCGATCTGGCAGGCAATCGCACTGGTGATGACGTCGCCCTTCTTCATTGTCGTAGGCGCACGTCTCTTCCTCGGAGAAACAGTCGGGCCCGACCGCTGGCTTGCGACCTTCGTCGGCTTTGCCGGTGCGATGATCATCCTCCAGCCCTGGTCGGATGGCTTTTCACTGTCGGCGCTCTTGCCCATCCTCTCGGCATTGCTGTGGGGCGGTTCATCGCTTCTGATGAAGAACCTCACACAGTTCGAACCGCCGGAAACCATTACTGTTTGGCTGCTGGTCCTGCTGACGCCGATCAATGCCGGCCTTGCAGCCGCCTCCGGCTTCGTTGTGCCGGAAGGTCTGGCCCTGTGCTTGCTGCTGGCGGCGGGCCTTTTGACCGCGATCGGCCAATATCTGTTGACGCTGGCCTACAATGCTGCGGATGCCGCCTATGTTCAGCCTTTCGACGATCTGAAGCTACCGTTGAATGTTTTCGCCGGCTGGCTGGTCTTTGGCTATGCCCCAAGTGGCTATCTGTGGATTGGGGCTCTGCTGATTCTCTGCGCATCGCTCTTCCTGATGTTGCGCGAAGCCGGTCGCGAGGCGCGATCGAACTAAACTCAGCGTTGGTGTCCGCAGCGACGGCTATTGTCATCCGCCTGTCATTCACATGACGCAAAAGCCTCCTGTTCCCATTTTTCGGAAACAGGAGGTTTCCCCATGACGTTTGGTATTTCCCGTGTCGCCCTGACGGCGGCTCTTCTCGCATCCGTGGCGCTGCCCGCCTCAGCTGAACAGGTCTTCAACCGTATTGCCGCCTTCCCGGTCGCCACCAATCTGCCGGCCGACAAGGACAAGCTCTCGACCACGTCGGCCGAAATCATCACAGCTTCGAAAGACGGCATGACACTGGTCTATTCCGACAGCCCGCTCGGCGGCATCGGCTTCGTCGATATCACCGACGCCAAGGCCCCCAAGGCCGCTGGCGCCCTGATGATGGATGGCGAGCCGACATCGGTTTCGGCCATCGGCAACAAGGTCCTGGTGGCCGTCAATACATCCGAGAGCAAGGTCAAGCCGTCGGGCCGCCTGGCCGTCGTCGATATCGCGTCCAAGGCGATCGACCTGACCTGCGATCTCGGCGGTCAGCCGGATTCGGTTGCGATCTCCCCGGACAAGACATTCGCCGTCGTCGCCATCGAGAACGAGCGTGACGAAGAGCTGAACGAAGGCAAGCTGCCGCAGATGCCAGCCGGTGATCTTGTCATCGTCGGCCTGAAGGACGGCACGGTTGATTGCGCGTCGCTGAAGCATGTCGTCATGACCGGCCTCGCTGGCATTGCCGGTGATGATCCGGAGCCGGAATTCGTCTCGATCAATAGCCTCGGCGAAATCGCCGTGACGCTGCAGGAAAACAACGAGATCGTCATCGTCGACGGCAAGACCGGCGAAGTGAAGACGCATTTCACCGCCGGCACCGTCGACCTCGACGGCATCGACACCAAGTCGGATGGCGCCTTGAAGTTCACCGGCAAGAAGGAAGGCGTGCTTCGCGAGCCTGACGCCCTGAAGTGGCTCGACGACAACCGTTTCGTCGTTGCCAACGAAGGCGACTATGAAGGCGGCTCGCGCAGCTTCACCATCTTCGACAAGACCGGCAAGGTTGCTTACGAATCCGGCGCTTCGCTGGAACTGGCCATCGCCCAGATCGGCCACTTCCCCGACAAGCGCGCCAAGTCCAAGGGCGTCGAGCTCGAAGGCCTGGAAGCTGCCACCTTCGGCGACCAGAAGTACTTCTTCGTGCTGTCCGAGCGCGCTTCTGTCGTCGGCGTCTACAAGGACACCGGTGCCGAGCCAGAACTTGTGCAGTTGCTGCCCTCGGGCGTGTCTCCGGAAGGCGCTGTCGCCATCCCGGGTCGCAACCTGCTCGCCACGGCCAATGAAGTGGACCTCGGCGAAGACGGCGGCCCGCGCTCGCATGTGATGCTGTATGAACTCGCCGAAGGCACGCCCGCTTATCCGATGATCCGCTCCGATATCGTCGACGGTGCGCCGATCGGCTGGGGTGCCTTGTCCGGTCTCGTCGGCGATGCCGAAAAGGCGGGAACGCTCTACGCCGTCAACGACAGCTTCTATTCGGCGCAGCCGACCATCTTCACGGTCGACGCAACGCAGAAGCCTGCCGTCATCACCGCAGCCCTGCCGGTTACCCGTGGTGGCCAGGCAGCCCAGAAGCTCGACATCGAAGGTATCACACTCGACGGCAAGGGCGGCTTCTGGCTCGCCTCCGAAGGTGATCCGGCCAAGCTTGTCGGCCACGGCATCTACAATGTCGATGCCAAGGGCGAGATCAAGTCGGAGATCGGCTTCCCGGTCGAACTTCTGGCAGGCCAGACCCGCTTCGGCCTGGAAGGCATCACTTCCGTTGGCGAAGGCGACGACCAGACCCTGTGGATGGCCGTGCAGCGCGAATGGAAGGACGACGAGAAGGGCACTGCCAAGCTCGTTTCCTACAACATCAAGGCCAAGGAATGGGGCGCTGTCAGCTACCCGCTCGACAAGACCGAAGCCGGTTGGGTCGGCCTGTCCGAGATCACCGCTCATGACGGCAAGCTCTACATCGTCGAGCGTGACAACCAGGTTGGCGACAATGCCAAGCTGAAGAAGCTCTACACCGTAGCCATCGCCGACCTGAAGCCGGCCAAGCTCGGCGAAAAGCTGCCGCTCGTCACCAAGCAGGAAGCGCATGACTTCCTGCCTGACCTGAAGGCGGCCACCAACGGTTATATCGTCGACAAGCTGGAAGGCTTCGCCTTCGACGCGGCTGGCAATGCCTTTGCCGTGACCGACAACGACGGCGTCGATGATTCGTCCGGCGAGACCCTGTTCTGGCAGGTCAACCTCAAGGGCACCAACTGATCCCTCGCGGATCTGCCTCCATCTGAATGAGAAAAGGCCGGGTGATCGCTCACCCGGCCTCTTTTTCGTTCAGGTCTTGGCTCTACGACTACCAGCGATGATGCACATGCGGTGCGATCAGCCGATCATAGGTGTCCTTGGCGGCCGCCATGTCGTCTGCGGAAAGCGCGGCAAGGTCTGACGCTGCGGCATTGGCCTTGGCCTGTTCACCGTTGCGCGCACCGGGAATGACGACGGTGACCGCCTCATGCATGAGGATCCAGCGCAGTGCGAATGCGGCCATGGTGCCGCCGACAGGCACCAGCTTGCGGATTTCCTCGACAGCGGCAAGCCCGGTCTCGAACGGCACGCCGGCAAAGGTTTCGCCGACATCGAAGGCTTCGCCGTTGCGGTTGAAGTTGCGATGGTCTTCGGCGGCAAACTGCGTGGCAGCGGTGATCTTGCCCGAAAGAAGTCCGCTTGCCAGCGGCACGCGCGCGATCACCGCGACGTTTCGACGCTTGGCTTCCTGGAAGAACAGCCCGGCGGCGCGCTGGCGGAACATGTTGAAGATGATCTGGACGCTGACGACACCCGGATATTCGATCGCCTTCAGCGCTTCCTCGACCTTTTCGACAGACACGCCGTAGTGCTTGATCTTGCCGGCCTTGCGGATCTCTTCCAGGCCCTCGAACATCTCCGGACGGTAGTAGACCTCGGTTGGCGGGCAATGCAGCTGCACGAGGTCGAGGCTGTCCACTTCGAGGTTCTGCAGCGAACGGTCGATGAAGGCTTCTATATTGGCCTTGGTATAGCCGTCCGCCACATGCGGATTGAGCCGACGTCCTGCCTTGGATGCCACCATCGGCCGTTCCCCGCCGCGCGCCTTGATAACATCCGCGATGATCCGCTCCGACCGGCCGTCGCCATAGACGTCGGCGGTGTCGATGAACGTCATGCCGGCATCAAGCGCTGCATTAAGCGCGGCACGACCATCCGCCTCGGAGACCTCTCCCCAGGACCCGCCGATCTGCCAGGCGCCGAAACCGATATCGCTCACCGTAAATTCTGTGCGGCCAAAAGCATGTTGTCTCATGAATATCTCCCTGAAATGTCGTTGCGGCTACCAATTGGCGCAGCGGCGGGCATGGGTCAACGGCGAACACAGTGTCACGTCGCAAAAACACCGTGAACGGGGTTTAGGCACTTACGTTGTGGAACGCTCCGGCCGGAACGGCGAGATATGATGCCTGTTTATGCACTCCTGCGCCTCTCAAGGTTGGCGGCCTTTTGCATCGCGGGCTTTGCCGTTTGGGAGGCGGCCTTGCCCGTCTATCGCAGCAGCCTCGCGCTTGGCCTTGTCGATCCCGTCTCGCTCGCGCAGTACCGGCTGGCATTCGCCTCGACGGACGCCTTCCGGAACGAGATCGAGACTGCCATTGCCGCGGATGACTATGACTATGCCGGAAGTCTCTACAAACTGGCCGTTCAGGAGGGGCACCATCTGCCGATGGATCTGGGCGAACGTGCCGAGGGTACGCTTTTGCGCCGCGCATTCGTCACCGGCAGCGGCGTGGCAAACGGCTTTGTCTTTGGTTCGCTCGACAGCGGTTCAGAGATTGCGGGCTCGGTCACCAGCGATCTCATCGGCTTTGGCGATCTGCGCGACTTTTCCGTCGAAGGTTTGAAACTTGTCGGCGGAGGTGACTACGATCCGGTCCTGCTCACCTTGTCGGGTGTCGGACTTGGCCTGACCGCCGCGACCTATGGCACGGCCGGCGCAGCGGGCGTCGCCGATGCCGGACTTGCTGTCGTCAAGAATGTCCGCCGCGCCGGCCGGATGAGCCGTCCGTTCGCAGCCTACCTGACAAAAACCGCCGGCCGGGTGATCGATACCAAGCTCCTGCGCCGGGAAATTGCCACGGCTGCCGACGAGGGCGCCCTGGGCCTGTCGCGCGCCCGCACGATCGCCGCTCGTGTCATCGACCCGAAAGCGGCGAACAGCCTCGTCGATGACGCGCGCGTTCTGGGAGAAATCGGCACGGCTGGTGGTCCGCGCGCGGCGTTCCAGGCGCTGTCGCTGGCGGACGGACCGTCTGACCTGCGGCGTCTGCAGCGTGTCGGGCTACATTTCGGCGATAGCACCACCGCGGTGATGAAATTTCTCGGTCGCAGTCTGCTGACGATCGGCTGGGAACTCTACGCGCTCACAGCAGCACTGGCGGGCCTTGCGGCAAGCCTTGCGCTGTTTGCCGTCCGTCAGGTGATCAAACTTTTGCTCTTCCCGTTCCGCCGTCAGTTGCAGCCCGTGTTCAAGCTTGCATCGGTCGTCTGAGCCGGTCGAACGGGGCCTCGCCGTGATCGGCCGAAAACCGGATCAACATCCAGACCGTATTGCCTTGCAGAACTCGGTCTTGCGACCGCACTGGCGAGGCCTCCATGACGATCTCGATGACTTCTCCCCAAGGTGAGGTTATGCCCGCCACGCGCCTGTTGGCGCTTTACGCCCTGCCGGCCCTGCCGCTCGCCGCCATCGCCCTGCCGTTCTACATCGTCGTTCCCACATTCTATGCCGGAAACTTCGGTATCTCGCTTGCCGCCATCGGCGCGGTGCTGCTGGCGATCCGGCTGATCGACGCGGTCACCGATCCGCTCTTCGGCTGGCTCTCCGATCGTTTTGCCCATCGCCACGGTCGCCGGCGTATCTTTTTCGCCCTGTCGCTGCCGCTGACCGCGCTTGCCGCCTTCATGCTGTTCTGGCCGCCGCAGGATGCGGGCCTCGCCTATCTCGGGCTTTGGGGCACGGCGCTGTCGATCGGCGCCACCTGGACGCTTCTGCCTTACACCGCCTGGGGCGCCGAACTGGCGACGGGATATCAGGCGCGTGTCCGGCTGTCGGCATTCCGGGAAGGGGCAACGCTGATCGGCTCGCTGCTCGCCATTTCGCTGCCTTTCATGGGTGGCCTCGATACGGCACAGGGTTTTCACGGATTGGCGTGGATCGCCGTCTTCATTGCGATCGTCCTGCCGCTTGCCGGCCTGACGACCGTGGCGATGGTCCCCGAACCGACCGACATCTCCCGACGTCGTCTGTCGCTACGTGAAAGCCTGAAGCACCTGGCCGGCAATCGCCCCTTTCTCCGCCTGGCGGCAGCTTTCCTCCTCAACAGCTTTGCCAATGCCGTGCCGGCATCACTGTTCATCTATTTCGTTGGTCAGCGGCTGGCTGTGCCGGCACTGCAAGGCCCTTTGCTATTTGCCTATTTCCTCAGTGCGATTGCCGGCATTCCGCTGGCTGTCTGGTGCGCGGCGCGGCTGGGCAAACATCGTGCCTGGTCTCTCGCCATGCTCGCTGCCTGCCTGATCTTTTCCGCCGCCGGCTTCCTTGGGGAGGGGGACGTCATTCTTTTCAGCGTCGTCTGCGTTTCGACGGGCCTCTTGCTCGGCTTCGACCTGACCTTGCCGCCGGCCATCCAGGCGGACGTGATCGACAATGATACGGTGCGGTCCGGCGAACAGCGATCGGGTCTCTATTTCGCCGCCTGGAGCTTCATCACCAAGCTGGCCGTCGCCCTGTCGGCCGGGGTGGTTTTCCCGCTTCTCGATCTCGCCGGTTTCGTTGGCGACCTGAACGCCACCCAGAGCGGTCAGGCGCTGTCGGTCCTCGGCGGTCTTTACGCCTGGCTGCCGATCCTGCCGAAACTTGCCGCCATTGCCATCATGTGGCGTTTTTCGCTCGATGAAGATGAGCACAGGCGTCTTCGCCATGCGCTCGATCTGCCGCAGTCCTGACACCGGGCAGTCGGCCTGCGCTTCGTCCCGACCTTGACTTTCTCCCGGGAAGCCGGATGAGCTTGATCCACATCCGGTGGCTCATGGCGCCGGGCAAGGTGGGACGAAGCGGATGGGTGCGATGGAAGAGATCAAGGATGGCAATGTGGTCGAAGGAGCGCGTGCACGCGGCTCCGGCAGCCAGACGGTGTACAGCACCTTGCGCCAGGACATTCTGGCCATGGCCCGGGCGCCGGGAAGCCCGCTCGACGAGGTGACGCTGGCCGAACATTTCGGCATGTCGAGGACGCCGGTGCGCGAAGCTCTGTTGCGGCTGGCCTCGGAGGGCCTGGTCACGACGCTGCCCAATCGCAGCACGATCGTCGCGGTCATCGATTTTTCCACCCTGCCGACCTATTTCGAGGCGCTGACGCTGATGTACCGGGTGACGACCCGAGGTGCTGCGCAAAAGAGCGGCAAGGCCGGCATGGACATGATCCACAGGCGCCAGCGCGAATTCACCGATGCCGTCGCTGCCCAGGACGCCTTTGCCATGATCGAGGCCAATCGCGAATTTCATGTCGCCATCGCCGAACGTGCCGGCAATGGTTACTACACCAGTTTCTTCGCCCGGCTGCTCGACGAGGGGCGCCGTATCCTGCGTCTGTACTACTCGACCTTCGACGATCGCCTGCCGCGCCAATACGTCGATGAGCACGAGGACATGATCCGGGCGATCGTCAGCGGCGATGTCGAGCGCGCCGATGAACTGGCGACCGCCCATGCCGCCCAGATCGTTCACCAGATCCAAGAATACGTCTCCCGCGCCTATGGCAACGCCGTGTCCATGCCGCGCCTCTGAACTCCCCTTCGTTGATTTTGTCCAAGGAATTGCCATGACTGCCTCCCTTCGTCCTGCCCCGATCGCCAATTCCGAGCGGGAGCAGCGGCTCGCCCGGCTTCGCACTGCCATGCAGGCGGCCAATGTCCATGCCCTTCTGCTCGGCTCGACCGAAAGCCTGCGCTATTTTACCGGCATGGTATGGCACGCCAGCGAACGCCTGGTCGGCGCGCTGGTGACGCAGACCGGCCTGACCTACATCGTTCCCGGCTTCGAGCAGAGCAAGGTAGAGACGCTTGCCAAGCTCGAGGGCGACATCGCGCTCTGGCAGGAAGACGAAAGCGGCGCAGAATGCGTGGCACGGCTGCTGGGGCAGGGCGATCGGCTGGCACTCGACGATGCCATGCCTTTGTTTGTCTATCATGCGCTGGCGTCGAAACTCGGGCCTGACCGGCTCGTGGATGGCGGGCGGCTGATTCGCGATATCCGCCTGTGCAAGTCCGATGCCGAGATCGCCATCATTCAGTATGCGATGAACCTCACCCTCGAAGTGCATCGCCGCGCCCATGCCTTCATTCGCCCCGGCACACGCGCCTCCGAGGTCGTGCGCTTCATTGACGAGCAGCACCGCGAACTCGGCGCTGCAGGCGGCTCCAGCTTCTGTATCGTCTCTTTCGGGGTGGCGACCTCGCTGCCACATGGCGCCGACGGCGAGCAGACCTACCAGTCCGGCGACGTGATCCTCGTCGATACCGGCTGCCGGCTCGACGGCTACCACTCAGACCTGACCCGCACCTATGTGCTGGATACGCCCGATGCCGATTTTGCCCGCAACTGGGCGATCGAGCGCGCAGCCCAGCAGGCGGTGTTCGATGCGGCAAAGCTCGGTGCCACCTGCGGCAGCCTCGACGATGCCGCCCGTGCGCTGATCGCCAGCCATGGTCTCGGCCCGGACTACCGGCTGCCCGGCCTGCCGCATCGCGCCGGCCATGGCCTCGGCCTCGAGATCCATGAGGAACCCTATATCGTGCGCAGCAACCAGACCCGGCTCGCGCCCGGCATGTGTTTCTCCAACGAGCCGATGATCGTCTTCCCCGACCGCTACGGCATCCGTCTGGAGGATCACATCTACATGAGCGGGGCCGGTGCCCACTGGTTCACCGAGCCTGCGAGGGGCCCGGCCGAGCCGTTTGCTTGAGGGTTTGAGGCGCAGACAAGTCGAAAGCCCGCCGGAGCGATCCAGCGGGCTTTTCTTCTGACTGCTCGTTTGATGACCAGTTGTTTACCGAGAAAAACAACTCTGCTTTGCATGCGCCGTCACTAAATGCACCATAGGCTGATTATCTGAGGTGAGTCTCAGAGACAAAGGGAGCGTAGGGAATTGGCTGCCAATAATCATCTGCTGCGCCTGGCCGTCCTCATCGATGCCGACAATGCTTCGCCGAAGATCGCCGATAGGCTTTTTGAGGAGATCGCGCGAATCGGTGAAGCGAGCATTCGGCGAATCTATGGTGATTTCACCAGTCCCTGTTCTCGGGGATGGACGGAAGCCCTGACGCGACACGCGATCGTTCCACAGCAGCAGTTCGCCTATACCGTCGGCAAGAATGCGTCGGACATCACCTTGGTCATCGATGCAATGGATCTGCTGCACAGTGGTCGATTCGATGGCTTTTGCCTGGTTTCGTCGGACAGTGACTTCACACGCCTGGCGTCGCGAATCCGCGAGCAGGGCGTGGACGTGTTCGGATTTGGCGAGCAGAAGACGCCCGAGAGCTTCAGGCAGGCGTGTCACAGGTTCATCCACACCGAAAACCTGCATGCTCCACCCAGTGTGGGCAGCGACTCGAAGCTACCGGCACTTCTAAAGCCGCCAAGCGCCGCTGCGCCGATTATCAAGCGGTTGCTGGCGGAAATCGAAAGCGAAGACGGGTGGGTGCAGCTTTCTGCGCTCGGGAAACAACTTTCGGACCTGAAGTCCGATTTCGATCCCAGGACCTATGGCTACAAGAAGCTAAGCGAATTGGTTAGAAAGGCTGGAGCGTTTGAACTTGAGCATTGCTCGAGAGGCCACATGCGTATGCGGCTACGCAAGCATCAGGCTTAGCAGCTCAAATCTGCGATACTGTGAAATCAAAAGAAATGGTGGGCGATGACGGACTCGAACCGCCGACATCCTCGGTGTAAACGAGGCGCTCTACCAACTGAGCTAATCGCCCGCTCGCTGACCGGATCATGTCCGCCGCGTCGGTGGCCGTGATCTATGCGGATCGGCGAAAATCCGCAAGAGCGTTTGTGAAGTTTTTTTGTTTTTTTTACTGGCGGTTCATCGGGCTCTTGTGAAAAAGCCCGGAAAATCTGGAGCCTTGCCCTGCGTCCCGTTGTCGCGAACCCGAATGCATGATCGGGGTAGGGAAGGGGGCTTGGGATAAAAAACGCTTGGTCGCAGTTTTGTCTTGAAAGCTGCTTGACACTCCCAGACGAACGCCTTAGTTAGCCGCTCATCGAACGGGTTAGCCCGCTCGGCGAGGAGCGCTTTACTCCTCATCTGGAAATACGCGGGTGTAGCTCAGTTGGTTAGAGTGCCGGCCTGTCACGCCGGAGGTCGCGGGTTCGAGCCCCGTCACTCGCGCCATTCCCAGAAAAAGCAAAAGCATGGCAGTCACTTGGCTGCCGAGGAGATCGGATATCAAGGTATCCAAAATGCGCGGGTGTAGCTCAGTTGGTTAGAGTGCCGGCCTGTCACGCCGGAGGTCGCGGGTTCGAGCCCCGTCACTCGCGCCACTCCTCCCCTTTCCCGAATTAAATTTGTTTTCAATCATATCTAAAGCGGATTTCGCGCGACACCCATTTTACCCGCTGGTAAGGTGTGTTCGGGTATCGGGTGAAAAGGCTTTGGTTGGACTTGCGCTGGCCGACAGGCTGCGCTAACCACGGCTCGTTACAACTCTCTTTCGGCTTGTCGGCTCCGCCCCAGATGCTTCCCGGCATTAGAGACAAGCAGGGTGATATGATGACTGAACTTCTCAGTTCCTACCTTCCGATCGCCATCTTCATCGGTATAGCCCTTGTCATCGGCCTGGCGCTGTTGATCGCGCCTTTTGCCGTTGCCTACAAGGCGCCTGATTCGGAAAAGCTTTCGGCCTATGAATGCGGCTTCAACGCCTTCGACGATGCGCGCATGAAGTTCGACATCCGATTTTATCTGGTGTCGATCCTCTTCATCATCTTCGATCTCGAAGTGGCCTTCCTGTTTCCATGGGCCGTGTCCTTCAGCGAAATCGGTTGGTTTGGTCTCTGGTCGATGATGGCCTTTCTCTTTGTGCTCACCATCGGCTTTATCTACGAATGGAAGAAGGGGGCGCTCGAATGGGAGTGATCCAGTCCAACACGCTGGTCGCCCAGCAGCCCAAGGGCATCATTGACCCCAATACCGGCAAGCCCATCGGCAGCGATGATGCCTTCTTCGGCGAGATCAACAATGAGCTCGCCGACAAGGGCTTTCTGGTTACGTCGACCGACGAGCTGATCAATTGGGCCCGTACCGGCTCGCTGATGTGGATGACCTTCGGTCTCGCCTGCTGCGCCGTCGAAATGATGCAGCTGTCTATGCCACGCTACGACGTCGAGCGCTTCGGCTTTGCGCCGCGCGCCTCGCCGCGCCAGTCGGACGTGATGATTGTTGCCGGCACGCTGACCAACAAGATGGCGCCTGCGCTGCGCAAGGTCTATGACCAGATGCCGGAGCCGCGCTACGTCATCTCCATGGGTTCCTGTGCCAATGGCGGCGGCTATTACCACTATTCCTATTCCGTCGTGCGTGGTTGCGACCGCGTCGTGCCGGTCGATATCTATGTGCCAGGCTGTCCCCCCACGGCAGAAGCGCTTCTTTACGGAGTGCTGCTGCTGCAGAAGAAGATCCGGCGCACCGGAACGATCGAGCGGTAAGGCGAAGGGACAAGAGAATGACTGAAGCCCTGAACGAGCTGGCATCCTACCTCAAGGAAATGCGCGGCGCGTTGATCGCGACGAGCGAAATCACCTATGGCGAATTGACGCTGACCGCCAAGGCGGAAAACATCATCTCGCTGCTGACTTTCCTGCGCGACGATGTCCAGTGCGGGTTCGTCAACCTGATCGACATCTGCGGCGTCGACTATCCGAAGCGCGAAGACCGCTTCGAGGTGGTCTATCACCTGCTGTCGCCGCGCCAGAATCAGCGCATCCGCATCAAGGTCGCGACCGGCGAGTTCAAGCCGGTTCCGTCGGCCTGTCCTGTGTTCCCGGGCGCCGACTGGTTCGAGCGCGAGACCTGGGACATGTACGGCATCCTGTTTACCGACCATCCGGACCTGCGCCGCATCCTCACCGATTACGGTTTCGAGGGGCATCCGCTGCGCAAGGACTTCCCGACCACCGGCTTTGTTGAAGTCCGCTACGATGACAATGCCAAGCGCGTTGTCTACGAGCCGGTCGAACTGAAGCAGGAATTCCGGAATTTCGACTTTCTCTCGCCATGGGAAGGCACGGATTACGTGCTGCCGGGCGATGAGAAGGCGACCAGTTAAGCGGAAGGTTTGGGCCATGACAGAACACAACGTCCGCAACTTCAACATCAATTTCGGTCCGCAGCATCCGGCCGCACACGGGGTCTTGCGCCTCGTGCTGGAACTCGACGGTGAAATCGTCGAGCGCGTCGACCCGCATATCGGCCTGCTGCATCGCGGCACCGAAAAGCTGATCGAGACGAAGACCTATCTCCAGGCGCTGCCGTATTTCGATCGTCTCGACTATGTCGCACCGATGAACCAGGAGCATGCCTATTCGATGGCCGTCGAGAAGCTGCTCGGTCTGCAGATCCCGATCCGCGGCCAGCTGATCCGCGTTCTCTACTCGGAAATCGGCCGTATCCTGTCGCATCTATTGAACGTCACCACACAGGCCATGGACGTTGGTGCGCTGACGCCGCCGCTCTGGGGCTTCGAAGAGCGCGAAAAGCTGATGGTGTTCTACGAGCGCGCCTGTGGCGCCCGCATGCACTCGGCCTATATCCGTCCCGGCGGCATTCACCAGGATCTGCCGCACGAACTGGTCGAGGATATCGGCAAGTGGTGCGATCCGTTCCTGAAGACCCTCGACGATATCGACGATCTTCTGACCGGCAACCGTATCTTCAAGCAGCGCAACGTCGATATCGGCGTCGTCACGCTGGATGACTGCTGGGCCTGGGGTTTCTCAGGCGTGATGGTTCGTGGGTCCGGTGCGGCCTGGGACCTGCGCAAGTCGCAGCCTTACGAATGTTACGCCGATCTCGACTTCGACCTGATGGTCGGCAAGAATGGCGACTGCTACGACCGCTATCTGATCCGCATGTTCGAAATGCGCGAATCGGTGAAGATCATGAAGCAATGCGTGAATCGTCTGCTCGGCGATGCCAGGGTCGGCCCGATTTCGGCGCTGGACGGCAAGGTCGTTCCGCCCAAGCGTGGCGAGATGAAGCGGTCGATGGAAGCCCTGATCCATCACTTCAAGCTCTACACCGAAGGCTACCATGTGCCCGAGGGCGAGGTTTATGCGGCCGTTGAAGCGCCCAAGGGCGAATTCGGCGTCTATCTCGTCTCCGATGGCAGCAACAAACCGTATCGCTGCAAGATCCGCGCCCCGGGCTATGCCCATCTCCAGGCGATGGATTTCATTTGCCGCGGCCACCAGCTGGCGGACGTATCCGCTATCCTGGGTTCGCTGGACATCGTGTTCGGGGAAGTTGACCGCTGATGCTGAAGACCCTTGTCGCGATCGCTGCTTTTGTCTGTGCCTCCGCTGCGGTGGCGCAGGAAAGCGACGTGACGGCGAGCAAGTCATCGGCATCGATGGCCAATCTCATCAAGCAGGGATATGAAATCAAGAGCTCGTCCTGGACCGGCTCGAAGCTGTTCGTGTTCCTGCAGAAAGATAAGTCGGCCTATGCCTGCGAATTCGCCAATGTGACGAATACGCGGTGTGGTTCCATAAACTGATACAAGGCGTGAGGAAGTATGTCCGTTCGTCGACTAGCCGAAGAGCAATTTCAGCCGGCAGGCTTTTCCTTCAATGCGGAAAATGCCGTTTGGGCTGACGCCACCATCCGCAAATACCCGGAAGGCCGCCAGCAATCGGCGGTCATCCCGCTGTTGATGCGGGCGCAGGAGCAGGATGGCTGGGTGACGAAGGCGGCGATTGAATTCGTCGCTGAAAAGCTTGACATGCCATATATCCGGGTATTGGAGGTCGCGACCTTTTACACCCAGTTCCAGCTGCGGCCGATCGGCACCCGTGCACACATCCAGGTCTGTGGCACCACGCCGTGCATGCTGCGCGGCGCAGAAGACCTGATCAAGGTCTGCAAGTCGAAGATCCATCACGATCCGTTCGAACTGAATGAATCGGGAACGCTGTCCTGGGAAGAGGTCGAGTGTCAGGGCGCCTGCGTCAACGCACCGATGATCATGATCTTCAAGGATAGCTACGAAGACCTGACGCCGACCCAGCTCGAGCACATCATCGACCGTTTTGATGCAGGCAAGGGCTCCGATATCAAGCCCGGCCCGCAGATCGATCGCGTCTTCTCCGCCGCAGCAGGCGGTCCGACCGCGCTGATCGAGCCGATCGAGCCGATCCGTTTTCAGGATTCACCGGCCGCACAAGTCGAAGCCGCACCGGCACCTGCCGTGACTGCATCCGTGCCGCCGGCCAATGCTGCCAAGCCGGTCACCGATGCTCCGGAAACCGATGCCAAGCTGAAGACCCCCGCAACCGACAAGAAGGCCGCTGCGGAAAACATCAAGGTCAAGGGCGACAATGCCGATACGGCTCGTAGCGAAAAGCCTTCGCTGGAAGACAAGAACCGCCCGGCCGGCATCGAAAAGCCGGACGCAGTCGATGACCTGAAGATGATCTCGGGCGTCGGTCCGAAGATCGAGGCGACGCTGAACGGTCTCGGCATCTACAAGTTCGAGCAGATTTCCAAGTGGAAGAAGGCCGAGCGCGAATGGGTCGATGGTTATCTGAAGTTCTCCGGACGCATCGAGCGTGACGACTGGGTCAAGCAGGCCAAGGCGCTCGCCAAGGGCGGCGAAGCCGAATACATCAAAGTCTTTGGCAAGAAGCCGCGCTGAGAGGTAAAGTGATATGTTGAAAGATCAGGATCGCATCTTTACCAATATCTATGGCCTCAAGGACAAGTCCCTGAAGGGTGCCATGGCACGTGGCCATTGGGATGGAACCAAGCAGATCCTCGAAAAGGGTCGTGACTGGATCATCAACGAGGTCAAGAACTCGGGTCTGCGCGGCCGCGGTGGCGCCGGCTTCCCGACCGGCCTCAAGTGGTCGTTCATGCCGAAGGAATCGGACGGTCGTCCGCATTACCTCGTCGTCAATGCCGACGAATCCGAGCCCGGCACCTGCAAGGACCGCGACATCCTGCGCCATGATCCGCATACGCTGATCGAAGGCTGCGTGATCGCGTCCTTCGCCATGGGCGCCAATGCGGCCTATATCTATGTCCGTGGCGAGTTCATGCGCGAGCGTGAAGCACTGCAGGCGGCGATCGATGAGTGCTATGACGCTGGCCTGCTCGGCAAGAACAACAAGCTCGGCTACGATATCGACATCTATGTCCATCACGGCGCCGGCGCCTATATCTGCGGCGAGGAAACGGCACTTCTCGAGAGCCTGGAAGGCAAGAAGGGCCAGCCGCGCCTGAAACCGCCGTTCCCGGCCAATATGGGCCTCTACGGCTGCCCGACAACGGTCAACAACGTCGAGTCGATCGCGGTAACCCCTACGATCCTGCGCCGCGGTGCCGGTTGGTTCTCTTCGTTCGGCCGCGCCAACAATGTCGGCACCAAGCTGTTCATGATCTCCGGCCACGTCAACCGTCCATGCACGGTTGAGGAAAGCATGGGCATCACCTTCCGCGAAATGATCGAGAAGCATGCCGGCGGTATCCGCGGCGGCTGGGACAACCTTCTCGCTGTCATTCCCGGCGGCGCATCCTGCCCGGTCGTCAAGGCCGAGGACATGATGGACGTCGTGCTCGATTTCGACGGTCTGCGCGAAGTGAAGTCTTCGTTCGGCACCGGCGGTATGATCGTCATGGACAAGTCGACCGATATCATCAAGGCGATCTGGCGTATCTCGGCCTTCTTCAAGCATGAGAGCTGCGGCCAGTGCACGCCATGCCGCGAAGGCACAGGCTGGATGATGCGGGTGATGGAACGCATGGTGAGGGGCAATGCCCAGAAGCGCGAAATCGACATGCTGTTCCAGGTGACCAAGCAGATCGAGGGTCACACCATCTGTGCGCTTGGCGATGCGGCCGCATGGCCGATCCAGGGGCTGATCCGCAATTTCCGTCCGGAAATCGAGGCGCGCATCGATCAGTATACACGAAACGCCATTGCACATGGCGTCGTCATGGAAGCCGCCGAGTAAGGCGAACGAAGGGTCTGGAGCGATGGTCAGCGGTTCTGACAAGACGGGGGAAGGCAAGCCGGTTGATCCGGTCGATGCCGCGCGTCTGGCAGAAACACTGAACCCGCTGATGAGCAATCCGGCAGCAGCCATGGCGGCAGCAACCGCGATTGGCTTCGGACTTGCGACGCATATGACAAACCTGTTCTTCGGCTCGCTGCAGGGCGCCATGGATGCGTCCGGCAAGCTGGCGCGCAAGATCGAGGAAGATCGCAAGGCTGCCGAGGAATCCGAGCCGCAGGTTTCGACTGGAGCGACAGGGCCTGTAGCGGCCAAGCCGTCGGTCAAGCCGCAGGCCAAAACCAAAGCCGCTCCGGTCAAGGCCGCGAAGCGTGTTGTGGCAAAGCCCGCGCCGTCCAAGCCGGTTGCGGTGAAAACACCGGTTGCCAAGGTTTCGGCCGGGGACAAGCCGGCTCCGGCGCCAGTGGCGAAAGCCAAGGCAAAAGCCTCTGGCAAGGCAGACGATCTGAAGAAGATCGAAGGCATTGGCCCGAAGCTCGAGCAGGTTCTGATCGGCAGGGGCATCAGCCGGTTTGCCCAGATTGCAGATCTCGGCGAAGAGGCGCTTTCCGCCTTGGACAAGGATATTGGTCTCGACGGCCGTGTGCTGCGGGATGATTGGGCGGGGCAGGCCCGCCGTCTTTCGGGCGGCAAGGTCCGCTCAGGCAAATAAGGTTCCGGTCGGACGGCGCGGTGGCGACGGGGCTGACCGGGGGAAATGAACGGGCGAGAGCGCAACATCTGCGGATGGGCGCTGAGCCGGTCGGAAGAGAAATCTCCGGCAAAGTGCGCGGTGCGCGTGAGGCAGGAAGGCGAATATGGCAAAGCTGAAGATCGACGGCAAAGAGATCGAGGTTCCGGATCATTTCACGCTGTTGCAGGCGTGTGAGGAAGCCGGCGCTGAAGTCCCGCGCTTTTGTTTCCATGAACGTCTGTCGGTCGCCGGCAATTGCCGGATGTGCCTTGTCGAGGTGAAGGGCGGCCCGCCGAAGCCGGCAGCCTCCTGCGCCATGGGCGTGCGCGATATCCGCGGTGGCCCGAACGGCGAACTGGCGGAAGTCTTTACCAACACGCCGATGGTCAAGAAGGCCCGCGAAGGCGTGATGGAATTCCTGCTGATCAACCATCCGCTGGATTGCCCGATCTGCGACCAGGGTGGCGAATGCGACCTGCAGGACCAGGCCATGGCGTTTGGTATCGACAGCTCGCGCTATACCGAGAACAAGCGCGCCGTCGAAGACAAGTATATCGGGCCGTTGGTCAAGACCGTGATGAACCGCTGCATTCACTGCACGCGCTGCGTCCGCTTCACCACCGAAGTCGCCGGCATTGCCGAACTCGGCCTGATCGGTCGCGGCGAAGACGCCGAAATCACCACCTATCTTGAGCAGGCGATGACCTCCGAGCTGCAGGGCAATGTCGTTGACCTCTGCCCTGTCGGCGCTCTGACCTCGAAGCCATTTGCCTTCACCGCCCGTCCGTGGGAACTGGGCAAGACCGAGTCCATCGACGTCATGGACGCCCTCGGTTCGGCCATTCGCGTCGATACCCGCGGCCGCGAAGTCATGCGCGTCATGCCGCGCGTCAACGAACAGGTCAACGAAGAGTGGATCTCCGACAAGAGCCGCTTCATCTGGGATGGTCTGAAGACCCAGCGTCTCGACCGTCCTTACGTGAAGAAGGATGGCCGTCTGCAGCCGGTCAGCTGGGCGGAAGCCTTTGCCGCGGTCAAGTCGGCTGTTGCCTCCACATCGGCGGACAAGATCGGCGCCGTTGCCGGCGATCTTGCATCCGTTGAAGAAATGTATGCGCTGAAGTCGCTGCTCACCTCGCTCGGTTCGGCCAATACCGACTGTCGCCAAGATGGGGAGGCACTTGATCCGTCGCGCGGCCGCTCCAGCTACATCTTCAATTCCAGCATCGAAGGCATCGAAGCCGCCGATGCGATCCTCATCGTCGGTTCCAATCCGCGCTACGAAGCCTCCGTGCTCAACGCCCGTATCCGCAAGCGCTGGCGCCGGGGCGGCCTGCCGATCGCGGTGATCGGCGAAGCCGGCGATCTGCGCTATCCGTACGAATATCTCGGTGCCGGCACCGAGACACTGGCCGAACTGGTTTCTGGCAAGAATAGCTTTGTCGAAAAGCTGACGGCTGCCAAGAACCCGCTGATCATCATCGGCCAGGGCGCCTTGATCGGTGCCGAGGGTGCGGCCGTTCTCGCCAATGCCGCAAAGCTTGCCAATGCCGTTGGTGCGCTGACCGACGAGTGGAACGGTTTCTCCGTCCTGCACACCGCCGCCGCACGTGTCGGTGGCCTCGACCTCGGCTTCGTGCCGGGCGAAGGCGCTGTTGCCGCCGGCGCCATGCTGTCGTCGCTCGACGTCGTCTTCCTGCTCGGCGCCGACGAACTCGACTTTTCCGCCAAGACCGCCAAATGTGTCGTCTACATCGGCAGCCACGGCGACAATGGTGCTCACAACGCAGACATCATTCTGCCGGGCGCGACATACACCGAAAAGTCCGGCACCTGGGTCAACACCGAAGGCCGCGTCCAGATCGGCAACCGCGCCGGTTTTGCGCCGGGCGAGGCGCGCGAAGACTGGGCTATCCTGCGTGCGCTTTCCGACGTGCTCGGCAAGAAGCTGCCGTTCGATTCGCTGTCCCAGCTCCGTGCGAAGCTCTATGAGGCCTACCCGCATTTCGCCGAGATCGACGAAGTTGCGCCTGGCTCTTCAGCCGATATTGCTGCACTGGCGAAAAAAGCCGGGAAGATGGGCAAGTCTCTGTTTGCGTCGCCGATCAAAGACTTCTATTTGACGAACCCGATCGCGCGCGCTTCGGCCGTCATGGCCGAGTGCTCGGCATTGGCCCGCAACAATTTCAAGGCTGCGGCAGAGTAAGGGCAGGGGACCATGGATAATTTCGTTTCCACATATGTGTGGCCGGCGGCGATCATGATCGGCCAGTCGCTTCTGCTTCTGGTCTGCCTGCTCGTCTTCATCGCCTATATCCTTCTCGCAGACCGCAAGATCTGGGCGGCCGTCCAGCTGCGTCGCGGCCCGAACGTCGTTGGTCCCTGGGGTCTGTTCCAGTCCTTCGCCGATCTTTTGAAGTTCGTCTTCAAGGAGCCGGTCATTCCGGCCGGCGCCAACAAGGGCGTTTTCCTGCTTGCGCCGCTGGTTGCCGTGACACTGGCTCTCGCCACCTGGGCGGTCGTGCCGGTCGCCGATGGCTGGGTCATCGCCAATATCAATGTCGGCATTCTTTACGTCTTCGCGATCTCGTCGCTCGAAGTCTATGGCATCATCATGGGCGGCTGGGCTTCGAACTCGAAATACCCGTTCCTTGGTGCGCTGCGCTCGGCGGCACAGATGGTGTCCTACGAGGTCTCGATCGGCTTCGTCATCGTCACCGTTCTTCTGTGTGTCGGTTCGCTGAACCTGACCGATATCGTCACCGCGCAGAATACCGGCCTCGGCACGATGATGGGGCTCCCGGCATCCTTCCTCGACTGGCACTGGCTGTCGCTGTTCCCGATGTTCGTGATCTTCTTCATCTCGGCGCTGGCGGAAACCAACCGTCCGCCCTTCGACCTTCCGGAAGCTGAATCCGAACTCGTCGCCGGCTTCATGGTCGAATACGGCTCGACCCCCTACATGATGTTCATGCTCGGCGAATATGCAGCCATCGTGCTGATGTGCTCGCTGACCACGATCCTCTTCCTCGGGGGCTGGTTGCCGCCGGTCGACGTCTGGTTCCTCAACTGGGTCCCGGGTATCATCTGGTTCGTGCTCAAGGCATCCATGGTCTTTTTCATGTTCGCCATGGTGAAAGCCTTCGTTCCGCGTTACCGCTACGACCAGCTGATGCGTCTGGGCTGGAAGGTTTTCCTGCCGCTCTCGCTCGCCATGGTCGTCATCGTTGCATTCGTGCTGAAGCTGATGGGTTGGGCATGATCATGTCCACCCGGAAACTCGGCTGATTAGGAGATTAGGATGGCTGCTCTTTCACAGGCTATCAACGCACTTTTCCTGAAGGAATTTGTCGGGGCGTTTTTCCTCTCGATGCGTTACTTCTTCCGGCAGAAGGCGACGATTAACTACCCCTTCGAAAAGGGGCCGATCTCCCCGCGCTTCCGTGGTGAGCATGCGCTGCGCCGTTATCCGAACGGCGAAGAACGCTGCATCGCCTGCAAGCTGTGCGAGGCGATCTGTCCTGCCCAGGCCATCACCATTGAGGCTGGCCCGCGCCGCAACGACGGCACCCGCCGCACGGTGCGTTACGATATCGACATGGTGAAGTGCATCTATTGTGGTTTCTGCCAGGAAGCCTGCCCGGTCGACGCGATCGTCGAAGGTCCGAACTTCGAGTTCGCCACCGAGACCCGCGAGGAACTCTATTTCGACAAGGCGCGGCTTCTGGATAACGGCGACCGCTGGGAACGCGAAATCGCGCGTAACCTGGCGCTCGACGCTCCGTATCGCTGATCCTTTTGGATCAAGTCGCTCGGGCGAGGCATTAGTCCCCGCCAGAGCATTGATGTTTGTAACGGGCATGCCGGTGGGGATATCGGTCATGTCTTATCGGGCGACGGGGCAGGGCCCTCGTCCGGGGGAAGATGAAAAGGCACCAACATGGGTCTTCAGGCTCTCTTTTTCTATCTCTTCGCCATTGTCGCCGTGGGTTCGGCCTTCATGGTGATATCGGCTCGGAATCCGGTCCATTCGGTCCTGTTCCTCATTCTCACCTTCGTCAATGCGGCGGGTCTCTTCCTGCTGACGGGCGCTGAATTCCTGGCGATGATCCTCCTTGTCGTTTATGTCGGCGCCGTGGCGGTTCTCTTCCTGTTTGTCGTCATGATGCTCGATATCGATTTCACCGAGCTGCGCGCAGGTGCCGCAAAATACGCGCCGATGGCATCGCTGATCGGTCTGATCGTCGCAGCCCAGCTGGTCTTCGTGATCGGCGGCAGCGTCATCAGCCCTGCGGCCAAGGATGCAATTGCATTGCCGATCCCGGCTCTGTCGGAACGGCAGAACACCCAGGCGCTCGGTGACGTGCTCTACACAAATTACATCTTCTATTTCCAGATCGCCGGCCTGGTGCTGCTGGTGGCAATGATCGGGGCGATCGTCCTGACCCTGCGTCACCGCGAAAACATCAAGCGGCAGGATATTTCCCGCCAGGTTGCCCGCTCGCCCGAGACCGCCGTCAAGGTGGTCAAGGTCAAGCCGGGCCAGGGCGTCTGAGCCGAGCACGAGGTCAAGGAACGTAAATCATGGAAATCGGTCTTTCCCACTACCTGACGGTCAGTGCCATTCTCTTTACCCTCGGGGTCTTCGGCATCTTCCTGAACCGCAAGAACGTCATCATCATCCTGATGTCGGTCGAACTCATCCTTCTGGCCGTCAACCTCAACATGGTGGCCTTCTCCGCCTTCCTCGGCGACATCGTCGGCCAGGTCTTCGCGCTGTTCATCCTGACGGTGGCAGCGGCGGAAGCTGCGATCGGCCTTGCGATCCTGGTGGTCTTCTATCGTAATCGCGGCTCGATCGCCGTCGAAGACGTCAACGTGATGAAGGGCTGATACGGCTATGCTGATCTACAAGGCTATCGTCTTTCTCCCCCTTATCGGTGCGCTCATCGCCGGCCTGTTCGGTCGCCAGATCGGCGCCAAGGCTTCGGAATACGTCACAACAGGATTGATGATCATTGTCGCGCTCCTGTCCTGGATCGTCTTCTTCAACGTGGCGATGAGCCACGAAGCACATGAAGTCATTAAGGTACCTGTCCTGCGCTGGATCCAGTCCGGCGGCATCGATGTCGAATGGGCGCTGCGCGTCGACACGCTGACGGCAGTCATGCTGATCGTGGTGAACTCGGTCTCGACCCTGGTTCACGTCTATTCGATCGGCTACATGCATCACGATCCGCATCGTCCGCGTTTCTTTGCCTATCTGTCGCTGTTCACCTTCGCGATGCTGATGCTGGTCACCTCCGACAACCTGCTGCAGATGTTCTTCGGCTGGGAAGGCGTGGGTCTGGCCTCCTATCTGCTGATCGGCTTCTGGTTCAAGAAGCCGTCTGCATCGGCTGCCGCGATGAAAGCCTTCATCGTCAACCGCGTCGGAGACTTTGGCTTCATCCTCGGCATCGGCTGCGTCTTCGTCATGTTCGGTTCGATCAATTTCGAAACGATCTTTGCCGCTGCCCAGACCTATCTGCCGCCCGAAGGTGCAGGCTCGCCGGAAGTGGTTATGAACCTCTTCGGCATGCAGCTTGACCGCAGTCACGCCCTGACCGGCGCCTGCCTGCTGCTGTTCATGGGCGCTATGGGCAAGTCGGCCCAGTTCCTTCTCCACACTTGGCTGCCGGACGCCATGGAAGGCCCGACCCCGGTTTCGGCGCTGATCCATGCCGCGACCATGGTCACCGCCGGCGTCTTCCTTGTCGCCCGCATGTCACCGCTGTTCGAACTGTCGCCGGATGCGCTGACCGTTGTCACCCTGGTTGGCGCGATCACCGCCTTCTTTGCCGCGACGGTCGGTCTGGTGCAGAACGACATCAAGCGCGTCATCGCCTATTCGACCTGCTCGCAGCTCGGCTACATGTTCGTGGCGCTCGGCGTCGGCGCTTATGGCGCGGCCATCTTCCACCTGTTCACCCATGCCTTCTTCAAGGCGCTGTTGTTCCTATGCGCCGGCTCGGTTATCCATGCCGTCGATGGCGAGCAGGACATGCGCTACATGGGTGGCCTGCGTCCGCATATCAAAGTCACCTTTGCCATGATGCTGCTGGGCACGCTCGCCATTACCGGCGTCGGCATTCCCTTCACGCCGATCGGTTTTGCCGGCTTCTTCTCCAAGGACGTCATCATCGAGGCGACCTATGCATCGCATTCGCCGATCGCAGGCTTCGCCTTCGCCATGCTGGTGATTGCAGCTCTGTTCACCAGCTTCTACTCATGGCGCCTGATGTTCATGACCTTCTTCGGCAAGCCGCGCGCATCGGCCGACGTCATGCATCATGTGCATGAATCGCCGATGGTAATGCTGCTGCCGCTGATCCTGCTCGCCATTGGTGCTATCTTTGCCGGCGTCGTGTTCGAAGGCTATTTCTTCGGCCATCACTATGCCGACTTCTGGAAGGGCGCGCTGTTCACGCTGCCGGAAAACGAGCTGGTGGACGAGTTCCATCACGTGCCGGCCTGGGTTGCCCTCAGCCCGTTCGTCGCGATGCTCATCGGCTTCGTCACGGCCTGGTACATGTATATCAAGAACCCGTCGGCACCGAAGAAGCTCGCCGAGCAGCAGTGGATGCTCTACCAGTTCCTGCTCAATAAGTGGTATTTCGACGAGCTTTACGACTTCCTTTTCGTTCGCTCGTCCAAGGCGCTCGGCCGCTTCCTGTGGAAGAAGGGTGACGTCGCCACCATCGACGCCTACGGCCCGAACGGCGTTGCCGCCTCTGTTGCCGGCCTGACCCAGAGGGTTGTCCGCCTGCAGTCCGGCTACCTCTATCATTATGCCTTCGCGATGCTGATCGGTGTCGCCGCCCTTATTACCTGGATGATGCTCGGGAGTTCCTTCTGATGACCGACTGGCCAATTCTCTCGACGGTCACCTTTCTGCCGCTGGTTGGCGTGGCGCTGCTGCTGCTCACCCGCGGTGACACTTCCCTTGGTCGCCGCAACATTCTCAATGTCTCGCTGCTGACCACGGTCTTCACCTTTGTCGTTTCGCTGTTCATCTGGATCGGCTTCGACAATGCGAATACCGGCTTCCAGATGGTCGAAAAGCATGACTGGCTCGGCACCGGCATCGCCTACCATGTCGGCGTCGACGGCATCTCCATGCTCTTCGTCGTGCTGACGACGCTGTTGATGCCGTTCTGCATTCTGGCGAGCTGGAATTCGGTCCAGAAGCGCCTCAAGGAATACATGATCGCCTTCCTGCTGCTCGAAACGCTGATGATCGGCGTCTTCGTGTCGCTCGACATCGTGCTGTTCTACGTCTTCTTCGAAGCAGGCCTGATCCCGATGTTCATCATCATCGGTGTCTGGGGTGGCAAGGACCGTGTCTACGCATCTTACAAGTTCTTCCTCTACACGCTGCTCGGCTCGGTGCTGATGCTGCTCGCGATCATGGCGATGTACTGGGATGCCGGCACAACCGACATTTCCCAGCTGCTTGCCCATGATTTCCCGCCGCAGATGCAGACATGGCTGTGGCTGGCCTTCTTCGCCTCGTTCGCGGTGAAGATGCCGATGTGGCCGGTGCATACCTGGCTTCCCGATGCCCACGTCCAGGCACCGACCGCCGGTTCGATGATTCTGGCCGGCATCCTCCTGAAGCTTGGCGGCTACGGCCTGCTGCGCTTCTCGGTGCCGATGTTCCCGCTGGCCTCCGACTATTTCGCGCCGCTCGTCTTCACCCTGTCGGTCATCGCCATCATCTACACCTCGCTGGTGGCCATGATGCAGGACGACATGAAGAAGGTCATTGCATATTCGTCCGTCGCCCACATGGGTTACGTCACCATGGGCACGTTTGCCGCCAATGCGCAGGGCATCCAGGGCGCGATCTTCCAGATGATCAGCCACGGCTTCGTCTCGGCCGCGCTCTTCTTCTGCGTCGGCGTCATCTATGACCGTCTGCATACCCGCGAGATCACCGCCTATGGTGGCCTGGCCACCAACATGCCGAAATATGCCGTTGCCTTCATGGTCTTCACCATGGCCAATGTCGGCCTTCCGGGCACGTCCGGCTTCGTCGGTGAATTCCTCACCCTGATCGGCGTCTTCCGCGCCAATACATGGGTCGCGCTGTTTGCCGCCACCGGTGTTATTCTCTCGGCTGGCTATTCGCTCTGGCTTTATCGCCGGGTCGTCTTCGGTGCGCTGGAGAAGGAAAGCGTCAAGGCCATGCTCGATCTGTCAGGTCGTGAGAAGCTCATTCTCTACCCGCTGATCGTGCTGACCATCTTCTTCGGTGTCTATCCGGCTCCGATCATGGATGTGACGCGCGCTTCGGTCGACAACTTGGTGAACAACTATTCCGCAGCCTTGCAAGCAGCCCAGTCCCTGGCGCTGACTGCGAACTGACGACAGGATCCTTTGGATATGACGGTTGAAACTCTCATCGCAAGCCTGCACCTGGTCACGCCGGAACTGATCCTCGCCCTCGGCGCGCTTGCGTTGCTCATGATCGGCGTGTTTTCGGGCGATCGGGCGACCGGTACCGTCACGGGCCTGGCCGTCGCGCTGCTGCTCGCGGCCGGCGTCTGCGTCATCTGGTTCTCGGGCGAGGGCGAAGCCTTCAACGGTGCCTATATCGCCGATGGCTTCGCGCGCTTCATGAAGATACTGGCCCTGATCGGTTCGATCACCGCCATGATCATGGCTGTCGGCCATGCCAAGAACGATCATCTCGACAAGTTCGAATTCCCGGTCCTTCTGGTTCTGGCGACCCTTGGTATCATGCTGATGATCTCGGCCAATGACCTGATCTCGGTCTATCTGGCGCTCGAGCTTCAGTCGCTTGCTCTTTATGTCGTGGCCGCCATCAATCGCGACAGCCTGCGCTCCACCGAAGCTGGCCTCAAGTATTTCGTTCTCGGTGCACTGTCGTCGGGCATGCTGCTCTACGGCATGTCGCTGGTATATGGCTTTACCGGCAATACCGGCTTCGACGAAATCGCGGCTGTCCTGTCGGCAGGCGAACCGCAGCTCGGCCTGATCTTCGGTCTTGTCTTCATCATGGCCGGCCTTGCCTTCAAGATCTCCGCCGTTCCGTTCCACATGTGGACACCGGACGTCTATGAAGGCGCACCGACCCCGGTCACCGCTTTTCTGGCAGCCGCACCGAAGATCGGTGCCATGGCGATCTTCGTCCGTATCGTCATCGACGCCTTCCTGCCAATCTTCGCAGAATGGCAGCAGATCGTCGTGTTCATCTCGATCGCTTCGATGGTTCTGGGTTCGGTCGCGGCCATCGGCCAGCGCAACATCAAGCGTCTGATGGCCTATTCCTCGATCGGCCACATGGGCTATGCGCTCGTTGGTCTGGCAGCCGGCACCGCCGGCGGTGTGTCCGGCGTACTGCTCTACATGGCGATCTATCTCGTCATGACGCTCGGCACCTTCGCTTGCATCATGGCGATGCGACAGAAGGAAGGCGGCAATGTCGAGAACATCGACGATCTGGCCGGTCTGTCGACCACACGTCCGTTCATGGCCTTCGTCCTGACCGCACTGATGTTCTCGCTCGCCGGCATCCCGCCGCTCGCAGGCTTCTTCGCCAAGTACTTCGTCTTCGTCGCGGCGATCGAAGCCAAGCTTTATGCGCTGGCGATCATCGGTGTGCTGGCTTCGGTCATCGGTGCCTTCTACTACCTGCGCATCGTCAAGGTCATGTGGTTCGATGAAGCCAAGGGTGAGTTCGCCCGCACGGCTGGTGAGCTTCGTCTGGTCTTCGGTCTCTCCGGTCTGTTTGTCGTCGGTTATGTCGTTTTCGGCGGACCGCTCGGCACGGCGGCTGAAGCGGCTGCAAAGACGCTGTTTAATTGACAGGCGTCGACCGATCACGCCGGTTGTCGATCGATAGCTTCCGGCACGAGCAGTTGGACGAAGTCTCGTCCACCAATGTTGAATGTCTCGCCCGCGCTCGCGCGGGCGATTCTGGTTTCCTCTGGGTGACGGCGAAATGCCAGACCGGAGGCCGGGGCCGTCGGGGACGGGCCTGGGTTTCCGAGCGCGGCAATCTCTATGCGTCGCTGCTGCTGATCGATCCGGCGCCCATGGAGGATCTCGCATCCCTGCCGCTTGCCGTGGCCACGGCCGTTCATGCATCCATTCGCGCCGTCATGCCGTTTGGCTCGGCTCCGGTCGAAATCAAATGGCCGAACGATGTGCTGATCGGTCGGCGCAAGACGTCCGGCATCCTGATGGAAGCGGAAAAGCTTGCCGATGGACGCACCGCATTGGTGATCGGCATCGGCATCAACATCGTCGCCCGTCCCGACCATACGCTTTATCCGGTGACGTCGCTTGCGGACGAAGGTGTTTCGATCTCGCCAGAGAAAGTCTTTGCCCACCTGTTTGCCGAGATGACGGACGCCATCTCCATCTGGGATCAGGGCAGGGGCATTGCCGCGATCGTCAAACGTTGGCGCGCTGTCGCATGCGGCCTTGGCGAGAAAATAACTGTCAATCTGCCGGATCGCTCGATTCCCGGGACCTTTGCCGGAATCGATGATAAGGGAGTTCTATTGCTCGACCGCGGTGCTGATGGAACCATGTCCATCGCCGCAGGTGATGTGTTTTTCGGGTAAACTGGATCAGGAAAAAGAATGGCTAACAACGACGAACTGGTTTTCCTGCCGCTTGGCGGCGTGGGTGAAATCGGGATGAACCTCGCGCTTTACGGCTACGGCCCGGCCGCAAACCGTCAATGGATCATGGTCGATTGCGGCGTGACCTTTGCCGGTCCCGAACTGCCCGGTGTCGATCTGGTCTTCCCCGATATCAGCTTCATCAAGAAGCAGAAGAAGAACCTCAAGGCCATCATCATTACCCATGCGCACGAGGACCACTACGGCGCCTTGAACGATTTGTGGCCGGGCCTGAACGTCCCGGTCTATGCCTCGGGCTTCACCGCCGGCATGCTCGAAGCCAAGCGCGCCTATGAAGGCAGCCGTTCCGAAATTCCAATCACGCCGTTCAAGGCCGGCGACACGATCAATGTTGGTCCCTTCTCGATCGAGGCGATCGGCGTCAATCACTCGATCCCGGAGCCGATGTCGCTGATCATCCGAACGCCGCTTGGCAATTTGGTGCATACCGGCGACTGGAAGATCGATCATAATCCGTCGCTGGGCCCGATCACCGATGAGCAGCGCTTCCGCACCGTCGGCGATGAAGGCGTGCTTGCTGTCATGTGCGATTCGACGAACGCGTTGCGCGATGGCGTCTCGCCCTCGGAAGAGGAAGTGTCCGAGGGCCTGCGCAAGATTATCGAGGCTGCCGAAGGCCGCGTCGCGATCACCACCTTCTCGTCGAATGTCGGGCGTATCCGCTCGATCGCCCTGGCGGCAGAAGCTGCGGGTCGCGAAGTGCTGCTGCTCGGCAGTTCGCTGAAGCGCGTCACGGCCGTCGCCCAGGATATCGGGATCATGGAAGGACTGCGTCCATTCATCGCCGAGGATGAATTCGGCTTTATTCCGCGCGACAAGGTTGTCGTCATCCTGACCGGTAGCCAGGGTGAATCGCGCGCAGCGCTGGCAAAGCTGTCGCGTGATGAGATGCGCAATGTCGCTCTTGCCTCAGGCGATACGGTCGTCTTTTCGTCTCGCGCAATCCCGGGCAACGAAAAGGCCATTCAGGACATCAAGAATGGTCTGGTCGAGCAGGGCGTCCATATCGTTACCGATAGCGAGGCGCTGGTGCATGTGTCGGGCCATCCCCGCCGCAACGAGTTGCTGAAGATGTATGAGTGGACTAGGCCGAAGATCCTCGTGCCGGTTCATGGCGAGGCGGCGCATCTGGTTGCCCAGGGCGAACTTGCCCGCCAGGCTGGTATCGAGACGGTGCCGAAGGTCCGCAACGGCGACATCCTGCGTCTTGCGCCAGGTGACGTCGAAGTGATCGGAAAAGCCCCGTTCGGTCGCGTCTACAAGGACGGGAGACTGGTTGGCGACCTCGAAGAAATGGGCATTGCGGATCGCAAGCGTCTTTCCTTTGCCGGTCATGTCGCAATCAATGTTCTTCTCGATAGCCGTTATGACTTTGTCGGTGACCCTGATGTCGTGGCGTTCGGTCTTCCCGAACTCGACCATGAGGGCGAAGATATGGAGGATACGCTGTATGATGCTGTTCTCGGCGCCGTCGAAAGCATTCCGCGCACCCGCCGCAAGGAACTCGAAATGGTCCGCGAAGCCGTCCGCCGCGCTGTGCGCTCTGCCGCCAACGAAGCCTGGGGCAAGAAGCCGATCGTCACCGTCTTCCTGACCAAAGTCTGAGGGACGGCGCGGGGGCAACCACTTTAGTGTCCCCGCATCGATTTTCGAGGAGAAGCAGTATGCTCGGTCGGGTCAATCACATCGCCATCGCCGTTCCCGATCTCGCGCGCGCCACCGCAAGCTATAGGCATACGCTGGGGGCGAGGGTTTCACAGGCGCAGGCTTTGCCGGAGCACGGGGTGACTGTGGTTTTTGTCGAGCTGCCAAACACCAAAGTGGAACTGCTCGAGCCATTGGGCACAGGCTCGCCGATAGCGGCCTTCCTCGCCAGGAATCCCGATGGCGGCATGCATCATATCTGTTATGAGGTCGATGACATTCTGGTCGCGCGCGACCAGTTGATCGAAGCCGGCGCAAGGGTCCTCGGATCCGGCGATCCGAAGGTCGGCGCGCATGGAAAGCCGGTTCTCTTTCTCCACCCGAAGAACTTCTTCGGCACTTTGATCGAACTCGAGCAGGTCTGATGCGTCGCTTTGTCCTTTGTGCCGCGGGCGCCAAGGGATTATAGCAACCAGTGGTGCCGGTATCGGGGCCATCTCGGATGCACCATGCAATAGGGGCCGCAAGCGCGGCAAGCGGAGAGCAGGTATATGGCCATCATTTCAGCGCTGGCGGTCTATTTCGTCATTTGGTGGCTGACGCTGTTTGTCGTCCTGCCGATCGGCCTTCGCACGCAAGCGGAAGATGGGGATGTGGTTCCGGGCACAGTTGCCAGTGCGCCGACCCGCTTTCGCGGCCTTCGGGTCATGATGACGACGACCATCGTCTCGGCACTGATCTATGGCGGCTGGTACGTGGCGAGCACGTATTTCGGCATCAGCGTCAACGACTTGCCCAGAATTCTCCCGGAATTCGGCAAGTAACAGTCTGGGTTTTAGAGTGGTCCTTTTGAAGAGTGGCAGCGACGCCTGCCGCATTTCATGCTCTTTCAACAGGCCAAAAAAAAACAAGGTCTGTGAAGACCTTGTTCAAATAATCGCGTGATCCTTCACCAATTAAGGGGCTGCGACAAGCGCGCCTAAGATCTGATCCTCCCAAGACTTTACCGCGACAATGGCAAGAATTTGAACTCCCTGCCTCTTTTATGGGCTGAAACTAGCCCAATCCATGGACGTTGTCACCCCTAAAATTTGCATAAATGCTACAGTCACCGAAAAAAATCGCATTGGCCTGAAATGTCGCAGAACTGCCATGAAACTCCAGCATTCGCCACTGCGCCTCTGGCTTTTTTGTGGCTCTGACGACCGCTTGTGGGTGAAAGAGCGCGATGCCGCTTGCGGGTTTTCATCGGATGCTGAAACGGCTATGAACGCATCCGGATATCCCATTTCAATCGCTGATTCCGCCGCTTGGCCGGATCATCAACCAGCTGGAAATTGTTATGCGTCTGTCGCGCTATTTCATGCCGATCCTGAAGGAAAACCCGAAGGAAGCCGAAATCGTCTCCCACCGTCTGATGCTGCGGGCCGGAATGATCCGTCAGCAGAGCCAGGGGATCTATTCCTGGCTGCCGCTTGGCAAGCGCGTGCTCGACAAGGTCAATAAGATCATTCGAGAAGAGCAGAACCGCGCCGGCGCCATCGAACTGTCGATGCCGACGCTGCAGTCGGCCGAACTCTGGCAGGAAAGCGGACGCTACGAGGACTACGGCAAGGAAATGCTGCGCATCAAGGACCGGCAGGACCGCCCGATGTTGTACGGCCCGACGAACGAGGAAATGATCACCGACATTTTCCGCTCATCGGTCAAGTCCTACAAGAGCCTGCCGCTCAACCTCTATCATATCCAGTTGAAGTTCCGCGACGAGATCCGTCCGCGTTTCGGCACCATGCGCTCGCGCGAATTCCTGATGAAGGATGCCTATTCCTTCGACCTGACCCAGGCCGATGCGATCCATTCCTACAACAAGATGTTCGCCGCCTATCTGCGCACCTTTGCCCGTCTCGGCATGCGCGCGATCCCGATGCGCGCCGATACCGGCCCGATCGGCGGCAATCACAGCCATGAATTCATTATTCTGGCCGATACCGGCGAGTCGGAAGTGTTCTCGCACAAGGCTTTCGTCGATTTCGACATCCCGCCGGAGGATACCGATTTCGACGACGTTGCCGGCCTGCAGGCGATCTTCGACAAGTGGACCTCGGTCTATGCCGCGACATCCGAAATGCATGATGAGGCGGCGTTCAACGCGATCCCCGACAGCGACCGTCTGTCCGCCCGCGGCATCGAAGTCGGCCACATCTTTTATTTCGGCACCAAATATTCCGAGCCGATGGGCGCCAAGGTCCAGGGTCCGGACGGCAAGGAACACCTTGTCCACATGGGTTCCTATGGCATTGGTCCGTCACGCCTTGTTCCCGCCATCATCGAAGCCTCGCATGACGACAACGGAATCATCTGGCCGGCATCTGTTGCGCCGTTCGATGCTGCCGTGATCAACATGAAGGCAGGCGATGAGGCTTGCGACGCCGCATGCGAAACGCTCTACGCCGCCCTGCTCAAGGCCGGTAAGGATGTTCTGCTCGACGATACCGATGATCGCGCAGGCACCAAGTTCGCCACGGCAGACCTGATTGGCGTGCCGGTGCAGATCATTGCCGGTCCTCGCTCGGTCGCCTCTGGCGAAATCGAGCTCAAGGACCGCAAGACCGGAGCGCGCGAGACGATGACGATCGAAGCGGCGATCAACAAGCTGACTGCCTAAGGGCGAAAGCAGGGAGACACCATGGCGAGCAAAGCCGCTGGCAACGAGACGGGCACAGCCCAAAAGGGCACCGCCGCGAGGGCTTTTTCCGCCTTTGAACGCATGGTCGCCTGGCGCTACCTGAGAGCGCGGCGCAAGGAGGCGTTCATTTCGGTGATCGCCGGCTTTTCCTTCGTCGGCATCATGCTCGGCGTGGCGACGCTGATCATCGTCATGGCGGTGATGAACGGATTCCGCACCGAGCTGGTCTCACGCATTCTCGGCATCAACGGCCATATGATCGTACAACCGATCGATCAGCCGCTGAACGACTATGCCGATCTTGCCAGCCGCTTTTCGGCGGTTGAAGGCGTGACCATGGCTCTGCCGCTTGTCGAAGGCCAGACGCTGGCCTCGGGGCGGGAAGGGGCAGGTACCGGCGCCTTGGTTCGTGGCATCCGTCCCGAGGACCTTGCCAAGCTCACCGTGGTCGCCAGCAATATCCGCTCCGGCGACATGGCCGGTTTCAATGCCGGCGAGGGCGTGCTGATCGGCTCGCGCATGGCAGCCCAGTTGGGCCTGAGCGCCGGCGACACGATCACGCTTGTTTCACCGGAGGGTGACGTGACGCCGATGGGTGTCAACCCGCGGGTCAAGTCCTATCCGGTGTCAGGCATCTTCGAGATCGGCATGTCGGAATACGACGCGTCGATCATCTACATGCCGCTTGAGGAGTCGCAGCTTTATTTCAACGTCGAAGGCATCGTCCAGTCGATCGAGCTGTTCATTTCAGATCCGGACGCCGTCGATGACCTGCGCCCGCTGATCGAGCAGGCGGCCGGCCGCCAGATCTTCATCACCGACTGGCGCCAGCGCAACCAGACCTTCTTCTCGGCGCTGCAGGTCGAACGCAACGTCATGTTCATGATCCTGACATTGATCGTGCTCGTCGCCGCGCTCAACATCATTTCCGGCCTGATCATGCTGGTCAAGGACAAGGCGAGCGACATCGCCATCCTGCGCACCATGGGGGCAACGTCTGGCGCGATCATGCGCATCTTTTTCATGACGGGTGCTGCCATCGGCACGACAGGCACGTTTGCCGGTGTCCTGCTCGGTGTACTGGTCTGTCTGAACATCGAATCGATCCGCCAGTTCTTTTCCTGGGTTTCGGGCACGGTGCTGTTTGATCCGGAACTCTATTTTCTCAGCCAGCTGCCCGCCGACATGAATGTCGGCGAGACGATTTCGGTGGTGGTCATGGCGCTCAGCCTGTCGTTCCTCGCGACCATCTTCCCTGCCTGGCGGGCCTCGCGCCTCGATCCGGTGCAGGCATTGCGCTACGAATAAGGATGCCGAACCCGATGGCCAACGACGTTGTTCTTTCGCTTGCCGGCATCGACCGCCATTATGGACAGGGCGAAACCGTGCTTTCCATTCTGAAGGGGGCCGATTTCACCTTGAAAACCGGTGAAACGGTGGCGCTGGTGGCGCCATCAGGCACAGGCAAGTCGACACTTTTGCATATCGCAGGCCTGCTGGAGCATCCCGATGCAGGCGAGGTGACAGTGGGTGGTATCGCCTGCCATGACCTTGGCGATGAACAGCGCACGACGATCCGGCGCAATTCCGTCGGCTTCGTCTATCAGTTTCATCACCTGCTGCCGGAATTTACCGCGCTTGAAAATGTCATGATGCCGCAGCTGATTGCCGGTCTGCCGCATGCCGAAGCCAAGGAGCGCGGCAAGCAGCTTCTCGACTACATGCGCATCGGCCCGCGGGCGGAGCATCGTCCGGCGGAGCTTTCGGGCGGCGAACAGCAGCGCGTCGCAATCGCGCGTGCGGTTGCCAACGCACCGCTGGTTCTCCTGGCCGACGAGCCGACCGGCAATCTCGATCCGGAAACTGCATCCTATGTCTTCTCGGCGCTGGAGGCGCTGGTGCGCCAGTCTGGCCTGTCGGCGATGATCGCAACCCACAACCACGAGATCGCCCGCCGCATGGATCGCTGCGTGACATTGGTCGACGGAAAGATTGTCGAATTCCATCCCTGATCCATCAGGATGCAGGCCAGGCCCATTGCGAGGTGGATTTTGTTCCGCTTGCAATGGGCTTTTTTTTGGTTGACAACAGAACAGAAAGAGAACAAATTAAAAACATAAAGAGACAGGAGACAGACATGACCGAAATACTTCGTGACGTTGCTGCATTCGCCTCCCTAGCCATGTTCGTTGGCAGCATGTCGCTGATCATGTTGGCGCTCTGACAACTCTTCCGGCAAAGCTGTAGAGAGAGGCTTTGCCGGAGCAAACTCCGCTGGACTTCGCATCTTGGAACGTTGAAAATCGCGCCGATTCAGAATGCGTGAGGATAGACCCGATGGGCGAAGCAAGCGGCGGCAAGGACGCTTCCGATCTCTTGGGTGGAAGCCCCGGTTTTGTTCATCTTCGGGTGCACTCGGCTTATTCGCTCCTGGAAGGCGCTTTGCCGCTGAAAAAGATCCTGGGTAAGGCGGTTTCCGACAGCCAGCCTGCCATTGCGATCACCGACACCAACAATCTCTTCGTTGCGCTCGAATTTTCCCAGAAGGCGATCGGCGATGGCGTACAGCCGATCATTGGCTGTCAGCTGTCGATCGATATGGAGGACGCGTCGGGCGAGAAGCGCAATGGCCATGTGGCCAAATTGCCTTCGCTTGTCGTTCTGGCTGCCAATCCGGCAGGCTATGAGCGTCTTGTCGATATTGTCAGTCGCGCCTATCTCGGCGGCGATGCCGGTCACGCGGTGCATGTGAAGATGTCCTGGCTCGAAGAGGCGGGCACCGAGGGGCTGATTGCGCTCACCGGTGCATCCGATGGCCCCGTCGACCTGATGTTGAAGGACGGCCACAAGGCGCAGGCCGAGAACCGGCTTCTGGCGCTGAAGGTGCTGTTTGGCGATCGGCTTTATGTCGAGCTGCAGCGTCATGGCAACTTCGACCGCAGCCATGAGCGCCGCATGGTGCAACTGGCCTATGATCATGATTTGCCCCTGGTCGCGACCAACGAGGCCTTCTTCCCCTCGAGGGCCGACTACGATGCCCATGACGCCCTGATGGCGGTGGCCCACAACGCAATCGTCTCGGACGACAACCGGTTTCGCCTGACCCCGGATCATTATCTGAAGAGCCGGGCCGAAATGGTTGAGCTTTTTTCCGATCTGCCGGAAGCGCTCGACAATACGATCGAGATTGCACGGCGTTGCTCTTTCATCCTCGACACGCGCAAGCCGATCCTGCCGCGCTTCACCGGCGGCAGCGATGATCCGCAGGAGGCCGAGCGCGAGGAAGCCCTCGAACTCAGGCGGCAGGCAGTCGAAGGCCTTGACATGCGTCTGGCAACGCTCGGCATGGCCAAGGGCTACGCGGAGAACGAATATCGCGAGCGGCTCGATTTCGAATTGTCCGTCATCGAGCGCATGAAGTTTCCCGGCTACTTCCTTATCGTTGCCGACTTTATCAAATGGGCCAAGCAGCACGATATTCCGGTCGGGCCAGGCCGTGGTTCCGGTGCAGGCTCGCTGGTCGCCTATGCATTGACCATCACCGACGTCGATCCACTGCGCTTCTCTCTTCTGTTCGAACGCTTCCTCAATCCGGATCGCGTCTCGATGCCCGACTTCGACATCGACTTCTGCCAGGATCGCCGCGAAGAGGTCATTCGCTACGTCCAGCAGAAATACGGCCGCGAGCAGGTCGCACAGATCATCACCTTCGGGTCCTTGCAGGCCCGTGCGGCTCTGCGCGATGTCGGCCGTGTGCTGGAAATGCCTTACGGCCAGGTCGACCGTATCTGCAAGCTGGTTCCCAACAACCCGGCCAATCCGACGCCTTTGTCCAAGGCCATCGAGGAAGAACCGAAATTCCAGGAGGAAATCGACAAGGAGCCGGTTGTCGGCCGATTGCTCGATATCGCCCAGAAGATCGAAGGCCTCTATCGCCACGCCTCGACCCATGCCGCCGGCATCGTCATCGGCGACCGACCATTGTCGAAGCTGGTCCCGATGTATCGCGATCCGCGCTCGGACATGCCAGTCACCCAGTTCAACATGAAATGGGTCGAGCAGGCGGGCCTCGTCAAGTTCGACTTTCTCGGCCTGAAGACCTTGACGGTTCTGAAGACCGCGGTCGATTTCGTCGTCGAGCAACGCGGCCACAAGGTCGATCTGGCGGCAATCCCGCTCGACGACCAGCCAACCTACGAAATGCTGTCGCGTGGCGAAACCGTCGGCGTGTTCCAGGTGGAAAGTGCCGGCATGCGCAAGGCGCTGATCGGCATGCGGCCCGACTGCATCGAGGACATCATTGCGCTGGTCGCGCTTTATCGCCCGGGCCCGATGGAAAATATCCCGACCTACAACGCCCGCAAGCACGGCGAAGAGGAAATCGAATCGGTCCATCCGTCGATCGATTATCTGCTGAAGGAAACCCAGGGCGTTATCGTCTACCAGGAACAGGTCATGCAGATCGCCCAGGTCCTGTCGGGTTATTCGCTCGGCGAGGCCGATCTTCTGCGCCGCGCCATGGGCAAGAAGATCAAGGCGGAGATGGATCAGCAGAGCGCCCGTTTTGTCGACGGCGCGGTGAAGAACGGCGTTTCCAAGCCGCAGGCAAGCAACATCTTCGAACTGCTGGCCAAGTTCGCCAATTACGGCTTCAACAAGTCGCACGCCGCAGCCTACGCGATCGTTTCCTACCAGACCGCCTTCATGAAGGCGCATTACCCGGTCGAGTTCCTGGCGGCGTCGATGACGCTCGATATGTCCAACACGGAAAAGCTGGTGGATTTCCGCCAGGATGCCGGGCGCCTCGGCATCGAGGTTGTGCCGCCGTCCGTGCAGACCTCGTTCCGCCATTTCCAGACCGGTCCGAACAGGATCTTCTACGCGCTGGCCGCGATCAAGGGCGTCGGCGAAGCGGCCGTCGATCATATCGTAGAGGTGAGGGGCGACACGCCCTTTGCCGATATCGAGGATTTCTGCCTGCGCATCGATCCCAAGCAGGTCAATCGCCGCGTCTTCGAAAGCCTGATTTCCGCCGGCGCCTTCGATTGTTTCGGCCATGACCGGGCCGAAATGAGCGGCAGTCTCGACCGGATCATGGGTTATGCCCAGCGCGCCCAGGAAAATGCCGTCAGCGGCCAGTCCGACATGTTCGGCTCCGGCGGTGCGAGCGGTCCGGAACGCATCGCCTTTGCGCCTTATACGCCGTATCTGTCGTCGGAAAAGCTGATGCGCGAGTTCCAGGTGCTCGGCTTCTATCTCTCGGCCCACCCGCTTGATGCCTACCGTTCGCTGCTCGACAAGCTGCGGGTGCAGAATTTTGCCGATTTCTCCGTCGCGGTAAAGCAGGGCGCCACCGCCGGCCGGCTTGCCGGTACGGTGATCTCCAAGCAGGAACGCAAGACCCGCACCGGCAACAAGATGGGCATCGTCACCTTCTCCGATGCGTCGGGCCAATATGAAGCCGTGCTGTTCTCGGAAGGTCTCAATCAGTATCGCGACCTGCTGGAATCCGGAAAATCCTTGGTCATCCTGGTGGCAGCCGAGGAGCGCCCGGAAGGCATCGGCCTACGCATCCAGACGGCGCAGTCGCTGGAGGAACAATCGATCCGCATGCAGAAGGCGATGCGCGTCTACGTTCGTGATTCCGGGCCTTTGCGCGCGGTCGCTGCCCATCTGAACGCCCGCGGTGACGGCCTTGTCTCGTTCATTGTCATCAAGGATGACGGCATGCGCGAGATCGAGGTCGAATTGACGGAAAAATTCCGAATCTCGCCGGAGATCGCCGCCGCGATGCGCTCGACACCGGGCGTGCTGGACGTGGAATTGGTGAGCTGACGCTCAGCCTCTGGGCGCCGGGCGTGTCACGGTGATAAAATCGGTTCCGTCCCCGGTTTCCATACCGAGACCCATGTCCGAAATGGTGATCGACGTGCCCTCGCTGAGCATGGTCTCGATCTTGGCGCGGATGTCGCCGGGGATATTGATCCGGGCGAGTGCAGCTTGGACGCTGAAGACAGACTGATCGTCGGCCGGTGTCGTAATGCCCAACCGCTTCATCGCCTGGGCCGGTAGATGGTTTTCCAGCGTCACCGAGCGCCATTCGGCCTTGCCCTTGAAGCGGTCGACTGAGGTCGCCTCGATGAAATGCGTGCCGAGCGCAAGCTCCGGATTGGCGATCGAAATTGGCGCTTCGAACAGCGGCTTGAATTGTTGCCGGATCATGATCTGGCCGGCCGGCGGCGTGCCTTTTCCGGCGGACGTGTAGAGCGCTTCGAGGAAGACCGGCGACAGGATGGCACCATCCTTCTCGATCGACTTCCATCGTTTGTAGCCCTTGACCGCCGCCATGGTCTTTGAGCCCATCAGTCCGTCTGGAATGCCGATATCGAAGCCGAGATCGGCAAGCAGGCGTTGCACGTCGAACACTTGTTCGCGCTGGCTGCGCCGGGTGATCAGGATCCTGAGGGCAGGCTCGTCTTCCTCAAGGACCAGCGAGGCGGATGCACCCGCTTTGGGAGGCAACTGGTTCATCGCCACTTCGACCGGCTTCAGCGATGCGTCGATCGTCGTGGGCCGCAGTTGAACATCCGACAGCAACTGGCCGTCGGCAACCGGTATGCGCGGCACGAACAGCGTCGAATGTGACAGCGGGCGCGGCGCCACCGGATCATCGGTGATGATCACATGCGCACCGCGTTCGGTCATGGAAAAAAGCGACTTGGCAAACCCGGCCGGCAGGCGCACGCAGCCATGCGAGGCGGGATAGTTCGGCACCTTGCCCTCGTGCAGGGCAATGCCGGACCAGGTCAGTCGCTGCATGAACGGCATCGGCGCGTTCGAATAGAGATTCGACTCGTGATACTTGCGCTTCTCGAGGATCGAAAACACGCCGGAAGGCGTTGTATGTCCGGCTTTTCCGGTCGAGACCTTGGAGGTGGCAACGATCTGGTCTCCGTCATAGACGGTGAGCATCTGGTCGGCCTTCGACACATAAATCTGCAGCGGGCCCGATCCATTCGCAAGGCTTGGCGAGACGAGCGCCGTGCTGGTGGCAAGGCAGAGAGCGAAGGTGAAGACAAAACGCTGGAACATGGACCGACCGTTGATACGCAATACTGGATGGCGCCGATCCTATGTCGTGAAGTTTAAGAAAAGTTTTGTCCGGACGTTTCCAAATGCGCAAACACGCGACTGTGACTTTGCTGCACGATTTGTCCACAGTGGGGGAGGGGTGTCAGACGGCGCGGGACATGCGAGGCCGAAGTTGCGGCGAGGCCAGCGCCAGAAGCAGTGCCGCCAGCGGTAGGGAAAAGCCGTAGCCCAGATGCTTGAAACCGACGGCACCGACGAGACCGCCGAGAAAGAAAGCCAGCACGATCGGGACCAGCACTCCGAGCTTTTTGCCGTCGGCGATCACAGGGGCATGGTGCGCAAGCCTCGCGACCTTTCGGTAGCCGAGTTTGCCAAGCTCGATGCCGATATCGGTCACCATGCCAGTGAGGTGTGTCGTGCGGATACGGGCGCCGGAGATCTTGGTGATGGTCGCGTTCTGCAGGCCCATGATGAAGCACAGCAACGGCGCAATGACCATCACCATGATCGGTGCATGCGGCAGGGTAGCCCCGATGGCACCAAAGGTGATCAGCAGGGCTGATTCGAGCGCCAGTGGATAAGCATATTGCTGGCGCCTCGCGTGGCGTCTGGCCCAGTTGATCAGGATAGCTGCGCAGGCGGCACCGGTGGTGAAGAAGACCAGCGCCGTCAGACCGACACCGACAAGTCCGACAAGGCCAAGCGCCAGATTGTCCGCGATCGATGAAACCACGCCGGTCATATGCGATGTATACTGGCCGATCGCCAGAAATCCGCCGGCATTGATCGCACCGGCAACGAAGGACAGCACCACGCCGAGCATGACGTCATTGGGCATATTGCGCCGATGCGACGCCGCCATGCGAAAGATCCGCAGCGATTTGCGCCGTGCAAGTGGTGCGCGCTTGGGTCTGACAATCTGGCTTTGCGAAGCACTCTGCAATGGACTTGTCCTAGGATCGTTTGGACGGGAAGGTATAGCCGGTCTGCACAGTACCCTTGCCGAACTTGTCCCGCAATTTGTCCATCGCCGCCTCGGCTGCTGCCCGTCGTGATGCCTGCGCATCGACCAGGTCCGGCGGATCGGCGACCGAGGGGTCCTGGAGATCGCTGACCCCGATGCCGATCAGGCGAAAGCGCGTCCCGTCGGTTTCCTTTTCCAGCAGGGACAGGCCGGTGCGGAAGATCCGGTCGGCGAGCTGCGTCGGATCATCCAGCTTTCTGTTTCGCGTTCGCGTCTTGAAATCCGATGTCTTCAATTTCAGGACGACGGTCTGTCCGGCGATGCCGTGACGCTTCAAGCGCCACGCCACCTTTTCCGACAGTTCCCGCAGGTGTTTGATCAGGTCGTCCGCCCGGCTGATATCCTCGAAAAACGTCGTTTCCGCCGATACGCTCTTGGCCGCCTCGTTGGCATGCACGTCGCGATCATCGATCCCGCGCGACAGCCGCGACAGCCGCTGACCCATGACGCCGTAGCGCCGCATCAGGTCGGTTTCGTCCATGGTCTGCAACTGGCCGATGCTACGGATGCCGTCCTGCGCCAGCGTGGTGGCAAAGGCCTTGCCGACACCCCAGATCATCGTCACCGGCTTGTCGGACAAAAACCGCACGGCTTCTTCCTCGCCGATCACCGAAAAGCCGCGCGGTTTCTGCAGGTCGGAAGCCACCTTGGCCAGAAACTTGCAGTAAGATAGCCCGACAGAAATGGTGATGCCGATTTCCTGCTCGACCCGTCGGGCAAAGCGGGCCAGCACCATGGCCGGCGGCTCGTGATGCAGGAGTTGCGTGCCCTTCAGCTCCAGAAATGCCTCGTCGATCGAGATCGGCTGAACCAGCGGTGTCAGTTCCTCCATCAGCGCCCGCACTTCGCGGCCGACCCGAACATATTTCTCCATGTCCGGACGGATCACGACGGCCTGCGGGCAGGCTTCCAGCGCCTTGAACATTGGCATGGCCGAGCGCACGCCGTGAATGCGTGCGACATAGCAGGCCGTCGAGACCACGCCGCGCTTGCCGCCACCGATGATCACCGGTTTGTCGACCAGGTCCGGATTGTCGCGTTTCTCGATCGAGGCATAGAACGCATCGCAGTCGACATGGGCCAGCGTCAGCTGATGCAGTTCCGGATGATAGACAAGCCTCGGGCTTCCGCAGGCGTGACATCGCTTGCGGCCGTCCGGTTGCCCCTTGAGGCAGTCACGGCAAAAGCCCGGAAACTGTAGTTCGGTGTGGGTCATGACAGGAACAAATATTGAACATGGCCACAGTAGCGCATGTTTCTCATCACACAAGTCATGTCCGGAAACGATCTCCCGTCAGCCACCATTTTCCTTTGGTTGCCACGAGACGAGGCTCACATGCCGAAATGGAGGGCGATCATGTCCTTCGCGTCGATCCAGCCAGCCGCCCGGCGCACATGCTCTGGCGGTGGCGGCGCGAATTTGTGGATCTCGACCGGTGGCGGCATGTAAACGAGCAGACAATCGGGCACATGGTCGCCGACCGACCGCAGGTTATGCGCCATGTCGTCGATGAAGGCGACGGGCAGGGAACGGTCCGCATGCAGTGCCGCCACCAGCGGACCCTTGGCTTCATCGGCAGCAATCAGCGGAAAGCTGAGGGTGAGTTGGTCGAGCAGCCGGCGGCGTGCATCCGCGTGCCGCGGCGGCATGGCTGTCAGAAAGACCAGGTCCGCGTTGCCGGCCAGGGCATGCAGGGTATCGATCGCTTCGGCAAAGGGTGTCTGCCAGCGTTCCTGGGCAATGAAGAAATCATCGATGAGCGTCTGGACGGCGGTCGTATCCAGAATGCTCTCATCGAGCAGGGAGACGATGTTTCCGGCAAGTTTGAAGGAGCGCGGCAGGAGGCGATGACCGCGGCTTCCAAGGAAGGCTTCGAATGGCGTTGCAAATTGCAGCACGACATCATCGACATCACAGACGATCAGTGGTCTATCGGTGAGATGGATCTCCGAGATCTTGGCAAGCATCAGTATTGCCCGGAATCGAGGGACGGCTGGGAATAGTGCTGTGCAGCCTCAATGACGGTCTCCGGCTTCGTCTCTGTTGCCGCGCAGAAGGCCATCAGCGTCGGTTCATGTGCCATCAGGAAATCCAGCATCCCGGCGAGAAAGCCGGGATCATTGATGGCCTGGCGCATCTGGTCCGGCCGCACGCCGGAAAGCGCCAGAAAACGCGACAGCATCTCGGGCTCGCTGGCAAGCCAGCCCAGAACAGCCACGGCCGTTGCTTCGGCATCCTGGTTTATATGCCTGTTTTTCATGAAGTCTTTTCCTGTCTGCCTGTCGAATTACCGATTTCGAAACCAAATAGCACTACCATGCGTGATGACGGAAGATGCAACCCGCCGCCGGATCTCGCGTTGAAGATCTGAAGGGTGCGGGATAAGGGACCGGGTGAATGCCGAAAAAGGTAATGATTGTCGAAGACAACGAGCTGAACATGAAGCTCTTCCGCGATCTTATCGAAGCCTCCGGCTATGAGACCGTGCAGACGCGTAACGGCATGGAAGCCATGGATCTGGCCCGTCGGCACAAGCCGGATCTGATTCTCATGGACATCCAGTTGCCGGAAGTCTCCGGCCTTGAAGTGACGAAGTGGCTGAAGGAAGATCCGGACCTGCATGTGATCCCGGTCATTGCCGTCACCGCCTTTGCCATGAAAGGTGACGAGGAGCGCATCCGCCAGGGTGGTTGCGAGGCCTATGTGTCAAAGCCTATCTCGGTGCCGAAATTCATCGAGACCATCAAGACCTATCTTGGGGACGCGTAAGGAAACCAGCCATGACCGCGCGTATCCTTGTTGTCGACGATATCCCTGCCAATGTGAAGCTGCTCGAGGCTCGGCTGATGGCCGAGTATTTCGAAGTGCTGACCGCGGACAATGGTCGTGACGCGCTCAATATCTGCGACAGCACGCAGGTGGACGTTATCCTGCTCGATATAATGATGCCGGAAATGGATGGGTTCGAGGTCTGCGAGCGATTGAAGTCCAATCCGCGCACCGCCCATATCCCTGTCGTCATGGTGACGGCACTCGATCAGCCTTCCGACCGAGTCCGCGGCTTGAAAGCGGGTGCCGACGATTTCTTGACCAAGCCGGTCAACGACCTGCAACTGATCTCACGGGTGAAAAGTCTCGTCCGCCTGAAGACACTCGCCGACGAATTGCGGATCCGTTCCGACGAGACCCGCCACGCCGGCATCGAGGACGCACTGCGTCTGCATGACGGGCGTCTGGACGAACCTGCGCAGATCTTGCTGGTCGACAGCCGCGGCGCCTCTCAGGAGCGCATCATCAAATCCCTGAAGCCGATCGCCATGGTCAGCGCCATGTCGGATCCTCAGGCTGCCGTGTTTGAGGCGTCCGAAAACGTCTTTGACCTTGTCATCGTCAACTGCAATCTCGATGACTACGATCCGTTGCGGCTTTGCTCGCAACTGCGGTCGCTGGAGCGCACGCGTTTCATTCCGATCCTGCTGATCACCGAGCAGGGGGACGAGCAGATGATCATCCGGGCGCTCGATCTGGGCGTGAATGACTATATCGTCAGGCCGCTTGATCCGAATGAACTGGTTGCCCGCACGCTGACCCAGGTACGCCGCAAGCGCATCAATGATCAGCTACGCAACAGCGTGCGCCAGACTGTGGAACTGGCCGTCACGGACGGGCTCACGGGCCTTCACAATCGACGGTATCTCGACAACCACCTGCGGACGCTGTTTGCCCGCGCCATGGCGCGTGGAAGGCCGCTGACGCTTTGCATCACGGATATCGACCGCTTCAAACAGGTCAATGATGTTCACGGCCACGATGCGGGCGATGAAGTCCTGAAGGAATTTGCCGGACGTATCCGAGGCACTGTGCGGGGCGCCGATCTCGCCTGCCGCTACGGAGGCGAGGAATTTGTCGTTGTCATGCCGGACACATCGGCCGAAGTCGCAACCGTGGTCGCCGAGCGCTTGCGCGGCATGATCGAAGCGCGGCCCTTCCAGCTTCGATCCGGCGAGAAGTCCCTGATGCTGACCGCGTCGATGGGTATCGCAACGATGGGGCCTGGCATCGTCACGCCTGAACAGCTCTTGAAACAGGCAGACCGGGCGCTTTACGAGGCAAAGAACTCGGGCCGCAATCGGGTAGTCGCCGCCGCTGCTTGAGCAGATCGCGGAGGGCGGAAAATCCATTACTAAAATCAGGCTGTTGCGTTGGCCCTGCGGGTCGTCGATTATGTGCTTGTTCACAGCTTTGTGGTCTGCCGTTCAACTGAGCAGACATTTCGAATGCTGATGGGATTTTGAGCAGTTACAAAGCCTACTTTCTGAAGGCCGACAACTATTAATTTGCCCATAGTGTCCTCAAGGACACACTCCCGCGCGCCTTGTTCCGCGTTCCAGCTCAAACATATTATAAAAATTGGTGTGTATACGGCCGCTCCGCGTCGGGAGTATGTTGTTAATCGCGTTTCTGCGGGATTTAACTTCACTTATACTCAGGGAAACCTTGGTCAATGCCAAGTAAAAATTTTACTTTCATTGTCTTTCGCCCAGTCTATGCGCAATCCTTGATAGTTAATTTAACCATAATTGAATCGCTGACTGTCCCGCGGTTAATAAAGTGTTGATTTTTTTCTCTAGTTGAGTGATTTTGACTGTGTGGAACAAAACCTCTCGAAGAGGTTCTTGATACCCCATGATGCTCAGGTCCGCCGCATCTCCTGGGTCGTGGGGTCGGTCGGTTGGTATGCAACGTCCAAAACGGTTCCTCGTGCCGTGTTTGTGTGCCGACCGACCCCCTTATCTAAAAACACCGGTCTCCGTGAGGAGGCCGGTGTTTTTATTTTCAGCACATGATCAATCGGCGGGCGCCGGTCAGCCCCAAAAGAAAAAGGCGCGTCACTCGCGTGACACGCCTTTTTGAAAGGAAAAGATCAAGGCTTACTTGATCTTGGTTTCCTTGAACTCGACGTGCTTGCGCGCGATCGGGTCATACTTCGTCTTGTTCATCTTATCCGTCATCGTACGGCTGTTCTTCGTGGTAACGTAGAAGAAACCCGTGTCGGCCGTCGACAGAAGCTTGATCTTGATGGTTGTAGCCTTGGCCATGGTCGTCCTGCCTCTAATAAACTAAGCCGTGGACGACTGAACGAGGCCCCCGGCAAATCTGGCGCGAAACTACAAATCGCGCCCGAAAAGTCAAGTCTATTTCGGGCTAAAAAGCCAACGCCCCAGGGAAACAACGACATAGAGGGCAAAGAAACCCGCTATTGCCCAGGCAAAACCGTCATTGCCGGAGATATCGATCGCCGCACCGATTGCCTGTGGACCGGCGACGGTCCCCACCGCGTAGCAGAAAACGAAGGCGGCATTGGCCGCCGCAAGGTCTGCGCCGGTGAGTCGTGAACCGAGATGACTGAGACCGATTGTGTAGAGCCCCGACACGCTGCCGCCCCAGAAAAGGAGGACTACGGCCATCAACTGCCAGTTTGATGACAACCAGGGGAGGGCGAGCGACCCGGCAAGGCCGATCATGGCCAGCGCCGACAGCAACAGCCGGCGATCCTTCATCCGGTCTGACAGAAGGCCGAGCGGGATCTGGAACACCATGTTGCCGATACCCATGACGGTCAGCAATAGCGCGGCCTGGGTCTCTGTGAAGCCGGTGCGCGTGGCGTAGATCGGAAACAAGGATAGCCCGCCGGCTTCGACAGCGCCAAAGACGAAGACCGCCACCGTCGCGCTCGGCACCAGGAAGATATAGCGCAGGAAATGGCGCTCGGGTTTTTCGTCCAGGATGGGGCTTTCGTTACGGGCGATGTAGATCGGGATTGCCGCCGCCAGGATGGCTATCGCGCCGATGAGGAAGGGCAGCAGACCATCGCTGCCGATCACAGAGAAGAGCAGGGGGCCTGATGCAAAGCCAACGGCGAGAACTGTTGCATAGATGCCGAGAACCAGCCCACGGCGCCTCTGCGGGGCGGCGGCGTTGATCCAGAATTCCGACAGGATGAACAGTGTCGTCGTCGTACCATGGAAGACCAGCCGCAGAGGGAACCACATCCAGAACTGTTCGGCATAATAGAAGCCGACGGCGCTGATGGCGGCCAGCACGACGGCCCAGAGCATGGTCCGCGCGACGCCGAACGCATGTGCCATCTTGGTCGAGATCGGCGCAGCGATCATCGCCGCAATGCCGGCCATGGCCGAGTTGAACCCGATCATCGTTGAGGAGATGCCACGTTTTTCCAGGATGATGCTGAGCAGCGGCAGACCCAGTCCAATGGCGATGCCGACGGCCGAAATTGCGGAGATTGCAGCAAACAGCGACGGCCAGTGAATATCGTCGCGATGGCCGTTTAGCCCGTTCGTCTGCTCAGACATGCAGCGCCCTCAGGCAAAAACAGCAGACTGCGCGGCAGGAATACGAAGGAATGTCCGGGTTGGGCAACAGGGAATGGGGCATGTCGAATGGCATTGGTGCGTATCTATCTCCCAGGATGTCCATAAGGACTGCGACATGTTCAGACTGCAAATCGCGCGCAAGTCAAGTGGCCGAAACCCCGTCCGCCAGAGCGAATCGGGTTCAGACGGCGGCGAGTTTTGTTTCTATCGGTAAACACAGGCATAAGATTAAAGCTAATGTGACGACGCGGCTGAGGGACCTTCAATCCCCGTGCGCCGGACCGATCTCTTCGACTTCGTCCTCGCGTCCGCTGAACCCGTGCATCTTCAGCGCCCATTGCAGGCCGACAACTCCGCCCTTGATCGGCTGCAGGCTGAGCAGCGAGGCAATCACCCCGATAGGGGCCCAGATGGCGAAATGCACCCAACCGGGTGCTGGAAACGCGAGATCTGTCAGCATGAAACCGCCGACAAGCACGTGGCCGAGCACCAGGATCACCAGATAGGCAGGCAGGTCGTCTGCTCGGTGATGATGATAGGCCTCGCCACAGGCAGCGCAATTGTCCACGACCTTCAGATACTTGCGAAACAGCTTTCCCGAACCGCAAGCCGGGCAACTGTTCAGCATGCCGCGTTTGATCGAGCGGCCGAGCGGCCGCTCAACCTGAGCGCCACCCCCGTATTGGGCTGCGCCCTCCGTCGGCTTGCCATTCGCCTGGGCCGCATCCAGTGGGTTCAATGTCATGTCCGTCATCTCCGTGGTGACAGCTGTCACCGTCTGGGGCGATTGGGTCGTGTTCCGGGTTTTTTCCCGCCCGGGCGGCCGGATCTCTGGCCCGACTTGTGGAAAGACCGGGTGCCGACCGGCAGCTTTCGACCTTCGCTCAGCATTTCGAACCGCAAGGCGCCGGCAAGCGGAGCCGCTTCGGCCAGCTTGACTTCGACGCTGTCGCCGAGCTGGTAGCCGAGACTGGTCCTTTCGCCGACCAGCGCCTGATGCGCTTCATCGTAGATATAGTAGTCGCGGCCCAGCGTGGACACCGGCACGAAGCCGTCCGCGCCAAATTGCGGCAGGCTGATGAACAGGCCCGCCTTGGTCACGCCAGAAACCCGGCCATCGAATTCTTCGCCGATCCGGCCGGCGAGATGATGCGCGATCAGTCGGTTGATCGTGTCGCGCTCGGCTGCCATGGCACGGCGCTCGAAGGTCGAGATCTCGGCGGCGATATCGTCGAGACTTGCCTCTTCCTCCGGTGTGATGCCACCTTCGCCAAGTCCCAGCGACCCGACCAGCGCCCGATGCACGATCAAGTCGGCATAGCGGCGGATCGGCGAGGTGAAGTGGGCGTATTTCAGCAGGTTGAGACCAAAATGGCCGATATTTTCAGGGCTATAGATCGCCTGGCTCTGGCTGCGCAGCACCATCTCGTTGACCATGATCTGGTGTGGCGTATCGACCGCCTTGGCCAGGATGCCGTTGAACGAGTTGGAGCGCAGATTGCCGCCCTTCACCAGCGAGAAGCCGATCGTCGCCAGGAACTCGCGCAGCACCTCCTGCTTGGAGAGCGTCGGCGCGTCATGGATGCGGTAGACCAGCGGCTGGCGCTTTGTTTCCAGCGTTTCTGCCGCCGCAACATTCGCCTGGATCATCATTTCTTCGATCAGCTTGTGCGCATCGAGCCGTTCGGGAACATGCACACGGTCGACGGTGCCGTCTTCCTTGAGGATGATCTTGCGCTCCGGCATGTCGAGTTCGAGCGGCTGGCGCCGGTCTCGCCCGCGCTTCAGCGTCGCATAGGCTGCCCATAGCGGCTTCAGGATGGGCTCGAGAAGCGGCCCGGCCTTGTCGTCAGGCTTCCCATCGATCGCTGCCTGCGCCTGCTGGTAGGAGAGCTTGGCGGCGCTCTTCATCATGATGCGATGGAACGTGTGTCCCGCCTTGCGTCCCTCGTGCGAAAAGACCATGCGCACCGCAAGAGCCGGACGATCGACGCCTTCGCGCAGCGAGCAGAGATCGTTGGAAATGCGCTCGGGCAGCATCGGCACGACGCGATCGGGAAAATAGACCGAATTGCCGCGCTTCAGCGCCTCGCGGTCGAGCGCCGATTTCGGCCGTACGTAATAGGAAACATCGGCAATCGCCACCGTGACGATCACGCCGCCTGGATTGTCCGGTGAAGGATCCGGCTCGGCATAAACCGCATCGTCGTGGTCCTTGGCGTCGGCCGGATCGATGGTGATCAGCGGCACATCGCGCCAGTCCTCTCGATGCGACATTGAGGCGGGTTTTGCCTCTTCCGCCTCGGCAATGACCGATTGCGGGAAGATATAGGGAATGCCATGCGCATGGATGGCGATCATCGAGATCGCCTTTTCCGTGGCGACCGAACCCACCACGTTCAGCACGCGCGCGCGTGTCAGGCCAAGCCGGCTGGAGCGCGCGACCTCGACTTCGACCAGATCGCCGTCCTTGGCCTCGCCAAGATCCGCCGCATCGATCTGCAGCTCTTCGCCACGCCGTTCGATCGGCATCAGGCGCGCGCCGCCGTCTGCCATGGCGCGCACGACACCGAGCAGGGCTCCGCGCTGTTTGTCGATGATCTTGATGACACGGGCTGTATAGGCAGGCCCGGCCCGGTCCTTCGACGGGAAGATCTTCGCCAGCACCCGATCACCAAGTCCGCCGACGGGTGACTTGCCCTTGGAGCGGTCGCTGCTCGACTGTCGGATGGACACCGCTGGTGCGGCGCCAAGCTCTTCCGGCCATTCCGCCGGACGGCCGATCAGGTCTCCATCCTTGTCGCGGGTGGTGATGTCGAGGACAGTCACGGGTGGCAGGGCACCGGGACGCGCCAGCGTCTTGCGGTTCTTGGTCAGCATGCCGTCGTTTTCGAGGTCCTTCAGCGCCTGCTTAAGCTCCACGCGCTGCTCGCCCTTAAGTCCGAACGCCTTGGCAATCTCGCGCTTGGAGGCCCGATCAGGGTTGTCGGTGATGAACTGCATCAGGACATCGCGTGGCGGCACCTCGCCATGGATGATCACCGGCTTGTCCGGCACGGCTCCGGCTGCCGCATTGGCCGCCCGCCGAGCCTTGCGATTGGCGGGACCGGTCGAGTGGCCATGTTCAGGCGGCAGTTTGGTCAATGTCAGCTCTTCTTCGTTTTGCTGGCCGCCTTGGCCTTCGGCTTGGCGGCAGATGTCTTCTTCGGCTTGGTCTCGGCGCCATCGGCAGCCTTCGCCTTGGTGGTTTTGGTCGTTTTGGCTGCGGTCTTGGTACCCGCTTTGGCCGGTGCCTTCTTTGCCTTGGCCTTGCCGCCGCCATCCTTGGCAATGCGTTCGGCGATCAGAAGCAGCGCTTCTTCGACCGTGACCGCCTGCGGCTCCTTACCCTTCGGCAGCGTGGCGTTGACCTTGCCCCAGTTCACGTAAGGACCATAACGTCCCTCGCGAACCGTCATCGCGCCGCCATCGGGATGGTCGCCCAGTTCCTTCAGGGCGACGGCGGCGGCTCGTCCGCCCGGTCCCTTACTCTGCTTTTCAGCCAGAACTGTGACCGCACGATTGAGGCCGATGGTGAATACGTCCTCGATGCTCTCGACATTGGCATAGGTGCCTTCATGCAGGATGAACGGCCCGTAGCGGCCGAGGCCGGCCGAAATCAACTTGCCGCTTTCCGGATGCAGGCCCACCTCGCGCGGCAGGGCAAGCAGTGACTGCGCCTTGTCGAAATCGATGTCTGCCGGAGACCAGCCCTTGGGCAGCGAGGAGCGCTTGGCTTCCTTGCCGTCGCCACGCTGGACATAGGGCCCAAACCGGCCGGACCGCAGCGAAATCTCTTCTTCGGTGACGGGATCCTTGCCGAGAGCCTTCGGCTCGTTGCTGCCGGCTTCCGCTTCCGCGCCGTTTTCGGAGGAAAGCTGGCGGGTGAAGTTGCATTCCGGATAGTTCGAGCAGCCGACAAAGGCGCCGTATTTGCCGAGCTTGAGCGACAGGTTCCCTGTGCCGCAGACCTGGCAAATACGCGGATCGGAGCCGTCTTCGCGCTTCGGGAAGACCAGCGGCGCCAGAGCTTCGTTCAGGGCGTCCAGAACATTGGTGACACGCAGTTCCTTGGTGTCTTCGATCTGGCCGAAGAAATTCGTCCAGAAGTCGCGCAGAACGTCCTTCCAGTTGAGCTCGCCGGCTGAAATCTTGTCGAGCTTCTCTTCCAGATCCGCCGTGAAGTCGTATTCGACATAGCGCGTGAAGAAGCTTTCGAGGAAAGCCGTCACCAGCCGGCCCTTGGAATGCGGGATCAGCTTGCGCTTGTCGATGATGACATATTCGCGGTCGGACAGTGTCTTCAGCGTCGCGGCATAGGTGGACGGACGGCCGATGCCGAGTTCTTCCATCTTCTTGATCAGCGAGGCTTCCGAATAACGCGGCGGCGGTTCGGTAAAGTGCTGGCTGGCATTGACCTTCTGCTTGGCCAGTGCCTCGCGCGCATTGATCTCCGGCAGGCGGCCATCCTCGTCGTCGCCATCCTCGACGGGTTCGCCCTCTTCTTTTTGGTCGGTATAGGCGGCGATGAAACCATCGAAACGAATGACGGAACCGACGGCGCGCAGGCCGGCCTTTTCGCCATTGTTGTCGGCAAGGATCTCGACGGTGGTGCGCTCGATTTCAGCCGACGCCATCTGGCTGGCGATGCCGCGCTTCCAGATCAGGTCATAGAGCTTCAACTGGTCGGCATCGAGGAAACGACGGACCTTGTCCGGCGACCGGCTGAACTCGGTCGGACGGATGGCTTCGTGCGCTTCCTGGGCATTTTTTGCCTTGGTTGAATACAAACGCGGCTTTTCCGGCACGTAACGCGGGCCGAATTGGTCGGCAACGGCGGCGCGGGCGGCATCGATCGCCTCCGGCGCCATCTGCACGCCATCGGTACGCATATAGGTGATCAGACCAACGGTCTCGCCGCCGATGTCGATGCCTTCATAGAGCTTCTGCGCAATCTGCATCGTTCGCGAGGCCGAGTAGCCGAGCTTGGACGAGGCGGCCTGCTGCAGGGTCGAGGTCGTAAACGGAGCGCCCGGATTGCGCTTGACCGGTTTGGCTTCGACGCTGTCCACGGCGTAGCGCGCGCCCTCGAGCAGCGCCTTGATCGTCGCGGCCTGATCGCCATTGGTCACCGAATTGCGCTGGATGCGCTTGCCGAGATGCGAAACCAGCTTGGCCTCGAATTCGTCGCCGCGCGGCGTCTTCAAGAGCGCAGATATGTTCCAGTATTCTTCGGCAACAAAACGTTCGATCTCGTTTTCACGGTCGCAGACCAGGCGCAACGCCACCGACTGGACGCGGCCGGCCGAACGGGCGCCGGGCAACTTGCGCCAGAGAACCGGAGACAGGTTGAAGCCGACGAGATAGTCGAGCGCACGGCGGGCCAGATAGGCATCGACCAGCGGTGTATCGATATCGCGCGGATTGGCCATGGCATCGAGCACGGCCTTTTTGGTGATCGCGTTGAAAACGACGCGCTTGACCGGCTTGTCACCGATCACCTTCTTCTTTTTCAGAAGGTCGAGCACATGCCAGGAAATCGCCTCACCTTCGCGATCCGGGTCGGTTGCGAGAAACAGTCCGTCGGCGGATTTCACCGCATCGGCGATGTCCTTCATCCGCTTGGCTGACGCCGTGTCGACCTCCCAAAGCATTTCGAAGTCGTTGTCGGGAAGCACCGATCCGTCCTTGGCCGGCAGATCGCGCACATGGCCGAACGAAGCGAGCACTTTATACCCCGGTCCGAGGTATTTGTTGATCGTCTTGGCTTTGGCCGGGGATTCTACAACTACGACGTTCATTGCTTCTTTGCGCCTTCATCAGTGCTCTTAATCGGCAGCACAGTGCCTCGGCTTTGGAATACCGATTTTCCGACATGGAGGTCGAAAGCGCTGCGGTCAAGGGGCAAAGTCGATTTTCCGCGTTTGCAACGCGATGCAACCAATGAGAGTTTTGCAGTAATTTGCAATTTTTAAGAATTGCGCTATCGTGCATCTATGGGAACGAAGACGGCCTGTCAGCGACAGCGTCTGCAACTGTGAGCAATGTAGGATGGCAAGAGAGCCGATCGGTATGAATGGTCGCGAACCCAGCACGATGGCGAACATTGCCTACATCCGGCAGATGCTGGGTGAGTTGCGCGGCGTCGCCGAAAGCGAAGGTGCCGAGATGCTGTGTTACCTGATCGAAATGGCTTACGTCGAAGCCGGTGACGTGCAATCGGGACGTCGTGCGTTGTCACTCGGCCATGGCCAGCGAAACAAATCCCCCGGCGTGCCGATCTAGCCGACCGGCGATGTCCAGTTCCAAGAGGACCAGATAGACGGACGATGCGGGCAGACCGGTGTGACGGATGATATCGTCAATTTCGACCGGTGTCGGCCCAAGCGCGTCAACGATGATCGAGCGCTCATCGTCATTCGGCGGCGCCGCCATGGCCCGATGGCCGCTATCTTCATTGCCAGGTTCATCCGCTTCCGGATGCCGGAACAGATCGATCCGCGACAAAGGTGCCAGTGCCTGAAGAACGTCCGAAGACCGTGTCGTCACGGTGGCGCCGTCCTTCAGCAGGCCGTTGGTGCCTTCGCAGCGCGGATCGAGGGGTGAGCCGGGAACGGCAAACACCAGTCGGCCGAATTCGCCAGCCAGTCGTGCGGTGATCAACGAGCCGGACCGGGCGGCCGCCTCGATGACGACCACGCCGAGAGCCGTGCCGGCAATCAGCCGGTTGCGCCGCGGGAAATCGCGGGCTCGTGGTTCCCAGCCAAATGGCATCTCCGAAATCGCCAGTCCGCGCCCGTCGCAGATGGCGCGCAGCAGATCGATGTTTTCCGGTGGATAGGGCTGGTCGAGACCGCCGGCCATGGCCGCGATTGTTCCGGTATCGAGGCTTGCCCGATGGGCGGAGGCATCGATCCCGCGTGCCAGGCCGGAGACGATCGCGTATCCGGCCTGGCCGATATCGCGCGCCATCATCGCGGCAAATTTCGCGCCGCTGATCGAGGCATTGCGAGAGCCGACAATGCCGACCGCCGGAAGTTCTGCGGTGGCAAGGTCGCCCTTTGCCGCGATCAGGGGAGGGGCACCATCGATCTGGCGGAGAGCTTGGGGATAGTCCGGCTCGCCGATGCCGATGAAGCGGGCACCGAAACGATGCGCAATGTCCAGTTCGCGCTCCGCATCGGAGATGCTGGCGATCCGGATGGTTCTGGACGAACCGCCCCGCCGCGACAGTTCCGGCAGGGCTTCGAGGGCGGATTCGGCCGAGCCAAAATGGTTGATCAGATCGCGAAAGGTGGCGGGCCCGACATTGTCGCTGCGGATCAGTCTCAGCCAGGCGATCCTCTGCCGGTCCGTCAGCGCAATCCCTTTTCGTCTTGCGCTATCGTCCGGCATGGCTCTCCTAGCCCTTGTGTCCGATCTTGCTTTCGGTTCCGGCGATCAGCCGTTCGATATTCGGTCTGTGGCGCCAGAAGGTTATGGCGGTCATGGCCGCGGTCACAAGTGCAGCCTCTTCAACCCCAAGTATCCACAACACAACCGGAATGACAAGTGTGGCGATGAGAGCGGACAGCGATGAGTAGCGGCTGATGAAGGCAACCGCGAGCCAGACCGCCGCAAAGACCAGAACCATCATCGGCGCGACGCCGAGCAGCGTACCGATATAGGTTGCCACGCCCTTGCCGCCCTTGAAACCGAGCCAGATCGGAAAGAGATGGCCGATGAAGGCGGCAAAGCCCGCCAGCAGCCCGGCATTCTGGCCGAACAGCATCTGCGCGATCACAGCCGCAGCTGTGGCTTTCAATGCATCGAGCAGCAGCGTGACGGCAGCAAGTTTCTTGTTGCCGGTGCGCAGCACATTGGTCGCGCCGATATTGCCGGAGCCGATCGAGCGCAGATCGCCAAGACCCGCCATTCGGGTCAGCAACAGGCCGAAGGGGATGGATCCGAGCAGGTATCCCAGTGAGAGCACGGCGAGAAGCGCCGGCCAGCCGATGGCAAGATAATTGACGCTAGGCACCGTGTTTCCCCCTGACTGTCTTATCTTATGCGAGTGCGTGCACGCAGCGCCCGGCGACATAGGTCGCGACCGCACGGCCCGAGAAGCGCGCATCCTCAAACGGCGTATTCTTCGAACGCCCCACCAGTTGATCCTTCGACACAAGCCACGGCTCGTCGAGATCGATCAGGGCAATATCGGCGCTTGCGCCCGGCTTCAGCGTGCCGGCCGGAAGGCCGAAGATTTCGGCCGGCCTTGTCGACATGGCATCGATCAGCCGCATCAGCGGCACATGGCCAGCGTGATGAAGGCGCAATGCCGCCGACAGCATGGTCTCAAGTCCGCTCGCCCCGTCGGCAGCCTCGCCAAACGGCAGGCGCTTGGTATCCACATCCTGCGGGTCGTGCGACGAGACGATGATGTCGATGCTGCCGTCGGCAATCGCCTGCACCATGCCCATGCGGTCGTCTTCGGAGCGTAGCGGCGGATAGAGCTTGAAGAAGCTGCGATATTCGCCGATGTCGTTTTCGTTCAGCGACAGATGGTTGATCGAGATTGCGCAGGTGACCCTGGCGCCACGCTTGCGCGCGACCTGAATGGCTTCGACCGATTCCGGCACCGAAATCTGGGCAGCGTGATATTTCGCCCTGGTCAGGGCGGCGATGCGCAGATCGCGCTCCAGCGGAATGATTTCGGTTTCCTTCGGGATGCCGGACAGGCCGAGCCAGCTGGCAAACAGCCCTTCGTTCATCACGCCATTGGCGGCGAGATATTTTTCGCGCGTCTCGAGCGCGATGACGGCATCGAATTCGCGTGCATAGGTCATCGCCCGACGCAGCACCTGACTGTCGTTCAGGCCGTGGCGGCCATTGGTGAAAGCGACGGCACCGGCCAGTTGCAGCAGGCCCATCTCGGTCATTTCGGCGCTGGTCATGCCCTTGGTCAGGGCCGCTGCCGGATAGACATTGACGATCGCCGTATCCCGCGCCGTCTTCTTGACGAATTCGACCAGGGCGATGTCGTCGATGACGGGATCGGTTTCCGGCATCATGATAAAGGACGTCACGCCGCCGGCCGCTGCGGCGCGGCTGGCAGATGCAATCGTCTCGCGATGTTCATGGCCGGGTTCGCCGACAAAGACACGGGCATCGACCAGACCTGGAATGGCGGTGAGGCCACCGCAGTCGCGGATTTCGGCGCCGTCAGGTGCGCCCTGGTTCAGCGCGTCAGCGCCGGCTGCCAGGATCTTGCCGTCTGCGCCGATGATGATGGTGCCGGTCTCGTCAAGCTTGCGCGAAGGATCGAGGATGCGGACATTCTTCAAGACGAGCGGTTTCATCATGCGCCCATTCCCTCGCTGCGCGGACCGTGGTTTTGCGACAGCAGCAATGTCTCCATGACGGCCATGCGCACGGCAACCCCCATTTCCACCTGCTGTTCGATCACGCTCTGCGGGCCGTCGGCCACTTCGGAGGCGATCTCAACGCCGCGGTTCATTGGCCCCGGATGCATCACCAATGCGTCGTCCTTGGCATATTTCAGCTTTTCGGCGTCGAGACCGTAGAAGTGGAAATATTCCCGCACCGACGGCACGAAGGCGCCGGCCATGCGCTCGCGCTGCAGGCGCAGCATCATCACGACGTCGGCGTCTTTCAGGCCTTCCTTCATGTCGTGGAACACTTCCACGCTCATGTCGGCAATGCCGGCCGGCAGCAATGTCGCCGGAGCCACGACCCGGACGCGGGCACCCATGGCGTTGAGAAGAACAATGTTGGAGCGCGCCACGCGCGAATGCAGCACATCGCCGCAGATCGCAACGATGATACGCGAAAGCTTGCCCTTGGCCCGGCGGATGGTCAGCGCGTCGAGCAGGGCCTGGGTCGGATGCTCATGCTGGCCGTCGCCGGCATTGACCACCGAGCAGGCGACCTTCTGGGCGAGCAGGGCAGCAGCCCCGGCCGACGAGTGGCGCACCACCAGCACGTCCGGCCGCATGGCATTCAGCGTCATCGCCGTGTCGATCAGCGTCTCGCCCTTTTTCACCGACGAATTGCCGACCGACATGTTCATCACATCGGCGCCAAGCCGCTTTCCGGCGAGCTCGAATGAGGCTTGCGTCCGGGTAGAGGCTTCAAAAAACAGATTGATCTGGGTAAGACCGCGCAAGGTGGAGGTCTTCTTCTCCCGCTGGCGGCTGATTTTCACGGCTTCGTCCGCCTTGTCGAGCAGGAACGTGATGTCCTGTTCGGTAAGGCCTTTGATGCCGATGAGATGGCGGTGGGGAAAGAAGACCATGGACGCCCTCCGTAGATGTCACGCGGTCTATAATGACTGGCAGGCGGCCGGGCAAGCATATGCTATGTGGATTGCGGCGCGTTCCCCATGTTAAACGAAATTCTTTGCGCTAGTAGAACGGCATGACCATAATGAACCGGACTGAAGAAAAACTCGCCGCCCTGAACCAGCCCAAGCCCTGGTCCGGTGTCAATGCCTACCGATCCGATCCGCTTCTCGTCGATCTGACCTCAACGCTCGCCCGCTCGCTGCGGGACGAATATGATGTGGTCGGCAAATACGTCACCTCGCCCGAGGCGCAGGAACTGGCCCGCATGGCCAATGCCAGCCCACCGCAATTGCGCACCCATGGCGTGCGCGGCGAGCGGCTGGACGTCACCGAATATCATCCGGCCTATCACGCGTTGATGCGCCGCTCCATGTCGTCGGGCCTGCATTGCTCCGTCTGGGAGAACCAGACGGACGCCCGCGGCCACGAACATAAGGCACGCGCCGTCCGCTTCTTCCTCACCGCCCAGCTCGAAAGCGGCCATCTTTGCCCGCTGACCATGACCAGCGCCTCGGTGGCAGCGCTGGTCGCGTCGCCGGCTGTGCAGAAGGAATGGACGCCGAAGATCCTGTCGCGCAAATACGATTCGGCCAACAAGCCGCCGATGCAGAAAAGTGCCGTCACCATCGGCATGGGTATGACAGAAAAGCAGGGTGGCACCGATGTGCGTGCTAACAAGACGAGCGGCGAGCGGGTCGGCGAGGGCATCTACCGCCTCTCGGGCCACAAGTGGTTCATGTCCGCGCCGATGAGCGATGCCTTCGTCATGCTTGCCCAGACCAAGGATGGCATGGGCTGTTTCCTCGTGCCGCGCCTGCTGGAAGACGGTTCTGCCAACGGGCTGGAATTCCAGCGCCTGAAGGACAAGATCGGCAATCGCTCCAATGCGTCCTCCGAGGTGGAGTTCGACGAGGCCTTTGGCTTCCTGCTTGGCACGCCCGGCGATGGTGTACGCACCATTCTCGACATGGTCACGCTGACTAGGCTCGATTGCGCCTTGGCATCTGCCGGCATGATGCGCGCCTCGATGGCTGAAGCGGTGCATCATGTGCGCGGCCGCACAGTCTTCGGCAAGAAGCTGATCGACCAGCCGCTGATGACACGGGTCTTGGCCGACATGGCTTTGGATGTGGCAGCAGCGACAGCGCTCGCCTTCCGCCTTGCCGACAGCTTCGACCGTGCCCGCGAAAATCCGGTGGACGCGGCCTATGCCCGTGTCATGACGCCGGTGGTCAAATACTGGATCTGCAAGATCGCCCCCGGCCTGATCTATGAAGCGATGGAATCGATCGGCGGCAGCGGTTATGTCGAAGAGCGTCCGATTGCCCGCCACTACCGCGAGGCGCCGGTCAACGCGATCTGGGAAGGCTCCGGCAATGTCATGGCGCTCGACGTGCTGCGTGTGCTCAACCGCGGCAAGGATCTCTTCGAGACCCTGTTTGCCGGGCTTGAGCGTGATCTCGGCGCATCCGGCAAGAAGACCGTCGAAGTCCTGCGTGCAGCGACGGCTCTGGCTGAACGCGACGAGGGCGCCGGTCGCCTTCTGATCGAGCAGCTGGCGCTTGCCGCCGGCGCGGCCGAGCTTTATCGCCTCGGCGCCGGCAAGATCGCCGATGCGTTTCTGGAAACCCGCCTGGCCGGCGGCTGGCGCCATACCTACGGCGTTCTCGACGCCCGTTTCGACGCCCGCTACGTGCTGGACCTGCTTTATCCCGCCGCCACCTGAGCGACGAGATAAAGTACGGCTGGAATGGTGAAGAAGGCGGCGACCGTCTGTACGGTGGCCGCTGCCGCATAAAGCTCGGCATCGCCGCCCATCTGTTTGGCCAGCACATAGCCGTTCATCGCCGTCGGCACGGCGGCACCGAGAGCCATCATCACCACGGTTTCGCCGCTCAGACCAAAGGTGAGCGCCAATCCGACGGACACGATCGGAAACAGGATCAGCTTCAAGAAGACCGAAAGGATAATGGCCGGCTGCGGCTTCAGCGCATCTTGGATGCGCAGTCCCGCGCCGACATTGATCAGGCCCAGGCTGAGCGATGAGGCGGCGACAAGCTCGACCGTGGTCATCAACGGATCGTAGATCCCGATGCCAAGCACATTGACGACAACGCCGAGCGCCGAGCCGATGATGATCGGATTGGTGATGATTCGCAGCGCAAACGCCTTGAAGCTGCGCCCCCGGCCGGAAAACCAAACCATGATGCCGACATTGATCAGATTGAGCGGAACGATGATCGCCGCCATGATCACGGCGATGACCGCAAGGCCTTCCGGGCCGGCGAGCTTTTCGCCAATCGCCAGTGCCATGAAGCCGTTCCAGCGGGTCGCCGTCTGGAAGATCGAGGTATAGGCAGGGGCGCCCATGCCTCTGTTGCGAAGAAGCGGCCAGAGTGCCAGACAAACGCCCGACATAATGCCCACCGCGAGCAGCGAGACAATGCTGACGCTGCCGCTGTTCATCGCGGAAAAATTGGTTGTCGCCAATGTCTCGAACAGAAGTGCTGGAAACAGCACATAATAGCCGAACTGCTCCAGCCCGCCCCAGAAGCTGTCGTTGATCAGCGGCGTCCGCTTGAGCACGACACCGATCAGGACCAGCAGGAAGATCGGCAGGATGCTTTCGAAGATGATCAGCATGAAAAATGTCCGGACGCGCGAATTGGCAGCGCAACCGTTAACGGGCGGGCCACGGGCTGGCAACCGCTCAAACAGGGGATGGGCGCTCGTGCGCCAATGTCTTGCTCTGACTTATCCCCAATCGCCGTTAACCTTAACAAAGGGTTTACGTTGCGTCGTAGGACCGAACGCTGCAACTTTGCCATGGGACAGACGTTAAAGGGCAGGGCAGTGGCGGGTGACGCGTCGGTACGACTGATCTTGACTATCATGATGATGGTCTTCTTTGCGGGATTGGCACTCGATATTGCCGTTCCTGCGGTCGCGCTGACGTTGATGGCGGCATTGAAATGGCTGGTGGAAAACTGGCCGGCGGCGAATGATTCGCCGTCTGTGCGAAAGGCAGAAACGGCATGAAGACTTTCCTGCTTTTATGGGCGACGCCCATTGTGCTTCTCGGCACCTGGTACAGTCTGTCCTATTACGACATGAGCTTCGGCATCTTCATGCTGACCCGCCAGGCCCATGAATTGGTCTTCCAGATCTATGGCAATGTTCTGGGCATTCCGCCGGAAACCATTCCACCGCTGGTCATGCGCGCGATCGTGGTCGACAGCGCCGTGCTCTTTGCCATCATCGGCTTTCGCCGCCGCAAGAAGATCATCGCATGGTGGAAGGCGCGTCAGGAAAAGTCTGAGCCGGTCTCATCCGAGGCGCGTGCCAGCATGGACAGCCTGTCCAGTGCACCCTGAAGAATGAAGCTGGCCGCCGCCGAATCGATCCGCTCCTTGCGCTTGGCGCGTGACACATCCATTTCCAAAAGCGCCCGTTGGGCGGCAACGGTCGACAGCCGTTCATCCCAGTAGATGAAAGGTATGTCGGTCTTTTCCGACATCGTGCGGACAAAGGCGCGTGTTGCCTGGACGCGCGGCCCCGCCGAACCGTCCATGTTTGTCGGCAGTCCAATGACGAAGGCTGCAATCTTTTCTTTCTCGGCAAATGCCAGCAGCACCACAGCATCCTGGGTGAACTTTGTCCGGTGAATGACCGGACGGGGCGTGGCAAAGCGCCGGCCAAGATCCGATGCAGAGAGCCCGATCGTCTTGGTGCCGAGATCGAGACCGGCAATCGCCTGGTTCGGCAGAAGCTTTTCGGCGAGTTCCTCAAGGGTCAGCGTCGTCATTTCTGTTTTCCGGTCTTTCTCGCTCGTGCCTACTATCCGTCACGCGCATATGCCATATCTGATGGCGAGGGAACCCGTCACCCTTTCGACGTTATTCTAGGAGTTATTCATGAAGATCACCTGGCTCGGCCATTCCGCCTTCCGGCTCGACACCTCCAATGCGAGCATCTTGATCGATCCGTTTCTGACCGGCAATCCGGGCTTCGCCGGCCTCGATGCCAAGGACACGGCGTCCGGCATCACCCATATTCTCCTCACACACGGTCACGGCGACCATGTCGGCGATACGATCCGCCTGGCAAAGGACACCGGCGCGACAGTGCTCGCCAATGCCGATCTGGCCGCCTGGCTGGGCTCCAAGGGCGTCGAGAAGCTGGAGATGGGCAACACCGGCGGCACCGTGCATTTCGAGGGCTTTTCCGCTACCTTCACCAACGCCCTGCACTCGTCAGCACAACTGACCGAGGACGGCGTCTCCCATTCGCTCGGCAGTGCCAATGGTCTGATGCTGCATTTCGACGGCGATGCCTCGCTGCTGCATATGGGCGACACCGACATCTTCTCCGACATGAAGCTGATCCAGGAACTGCATCAGCCCGACATCGGTCTGGTTCCGATCGGCGATCGTTTCACCATGGGCGGCGCGGTTGCAGCGCTCGCCTGTCAGCGCTTCTTCGACTTCAAGACGGCCATTCCCTGTCACTATGGCAGCTTCCCGATTATCGACCAGACGCCGGAGAAATTCGTCGCGGGAATGGAGGGCACGCGCACCAAGGTTGTCACCCCTTCGGCCGGTCTTGCCCTGCAGCTCTGACAAATCCCCGTTGCACCCGCGCTTGACGGCCATTATAGCGAAGAAAACAGCTTATCTGGAGAATGCCGATGTCCGTTGATCTCGCAACCGTCAAGCGCGTCGCGCGCCTTGCCCGCATCGCTGTCAGCGAGGAGGAGGCAGAGCGCATGACCGGCGAACTGAACGGCATTCTCGGTTTCGTCGAGCAATTGTCCGAAGTCGATGTCACCGGTATCGAGCCGATGACATCGGTGACGCCGATGGCGATGAAAAAGCGTCATGACGTCGTCACCGACGGCAACAAGGCAGACGCGATCGTCGCCAATGCGCCACAGACCGACCGCAATTTCTTCATGGTGCCGAAGGTCGTCGAATAAGCGCGGGCCTCGCCTGCCGCTTGTCCGCTGCCGCATCCTCTCCCTATTGCGCCTGTCAAAGGCGCTGACAGTCTGAAGTGAACCGACCATGACCGAACTGACCAGCCTCACCATCGCCGAAGCCCGCGCCAAACTGGCCGCGAAGGAGATCAAGGCCGTCGAACTGACCCAGGCCTATATCCAGGCAATCGAGGCCGCCAACCCTGAAATCAACGCCTATGTCGCCGTGACGCCCGAGATCGCGCTCGACATGGCCAAGGCCTCGGATGCCCGCATCGCCGACGGCAAGGCCGGCGTGCTGGAAGGCATCCCGCTCGGCGTCAAGGATCTGTTCGCCACCAAGGGCGTGCACACCCAGGCCTGCAGCCACATCCTCGACGGTTTCAAGCCGGAATACGAATCGACCGTCACCCAGAACCTCTGGGACGCTGGCGCTGTCATGCTCGGCAAGCTCAACATGGATGAATTCGCCATGGGTTCGTCGAACGAGAGCTCCTATTACGGCCCGGTGGTCAATCCATGGAAGGCCAAGGGCTCGGATGAAAAGCTGGTGCCCGGCGGCTCGTCCGGTGGCTCGGCCGCAGCCGTTGCCGCCCATCTGTGTGCCGGCGCAACCGCGACCGACACCGGCGGTTCGATCCGCCAGCCTGCCGCCTTCACCGGCACAGTCGGCATCAAGCCGACCTATGGCCGCGTGTCGCGCTGGGGCGTCGTCGCCTATGCGTCGTCGCTGGATCAGGCCGGCCCGATTGCCCGCGACGTGCGTGATGCCGCAATCCTGCTGAAGTCTATGGCCAGCGTCGATGCCAAGGACACGACCTCCGTCGATCTGCCGGTGCCGGATTATGAAGCAGCCCTCGGCCAATCGCTGAAGGGCATGAAGATCGGCATTCCGAAGGAATACCGCGTCGAAGGCATGTCCGACGAGATCGAAAAGCTCTGGGCCCAGGGCATCGCCTGGCTGAAGGATGCCGGCGCCGAGATCGTCGATATCTCGCTGCCGCACACCAAATATGCCCTGCCGGCCTATTACATCGTCGCGCCTGCCGAAGCCTCGTCCAACCTCGCCCGTTACGATGGCGTGCGTTACGGCCTGCGCGTCGACGGCAAGGACATTGCCGACATGTACGAGAAGACCCGCGCCGAAGGCTTCGGCAAGGAAGTCAAGCGCCGCATCATGGTCGGCACCTATGTCCTGTCGGCCGGTTATTATGACGCCTATTACCTCAAGGCCCAGAAGGTCCGCACGCTGATCAAGCGCGATTTCGAGACCGTCTTCAATGCCGGCGTCGATGCGATCCTCGCGCCGATCACCCCATCGTCGGCCTTTGCCATCGGCGACAAGGAACTGGCGGCCGATCCGGTCAAGATGTATCTGCAGGACGTTTTCACCATCACCTTGAACATGGCCGGCCTGCCGGGCATCTCCGTTCCCGCCGGCCTCGACTCCAAGGGCCTGCCGCTCGGCCTGCAGGTCATCGGCAAGCCGTTCGACGAAGAAACCCTGTTCAGGACCGCCCATGTCATCGAGCAGGCCGCTGGCACGTTCACACCGGCGAAGTGGTGGTAATCCAGTTTCACATTCGACCGATGACCGTCGCCGACGCCCAAAGCGTCGGCGAAACCGGTTTTGCCGCCTGGTCCGCCAATCCGGTTCTGAACAGCTTCGGCGTCGCGATCTCGGAACGGGTTCGCCAAGCCTTCCATGACTTCCCGGCAGACAATGTCGCTGCAATAGTTGTGGCTGAAACAGGTGGCAAAATCGTCGGCTGGACGGCTCGCGACGGGGATCCCGATTACATTTCCGATTTGTGGGTTGCGCCTGACCGTCAAGGGCGGGGCGTTGGACAGGCCCTGCTCGAGCACGCCTTCGTCCTGATGAAGCGTGAGGGCATCGAGATGGCGCGCATCGCCACCCATGCTGGCAACAGCGGCGCCATCCGCCTGTATGAACGCTGCGGCTTCCGTCTTGTCTGGCGCGGCATGGAGCGATCGCAGGCGATGCAGATGGATGTCGAGAAGGTTCGGCTGGAGCGACCGCTTTAGGTGCATTCTCCCGACAGCGCAGGCGAATCAGCGTTCATCCAGATGTGTGCGGTTCGGTGCCAAAAGTGTGAATCAAGCTCTAAGCGGAATTCTCTATGTGGTTGAACTATCTGAGATTTATCCGGAATTAAATTTGTGCCGCGGCGCACCACTGGAAAAACCTCACACGGGATGGTCTACTGCCGTCAACAAGTGGAGCGTCGATGATCACCATCCGGAGCGCAAGGCACGAAGAAGCGGATCTGTTGGCCGAGATCGGTGTCCGCGCCTGGGAAAAGGCGATGATCGCGGTTGGTGACACGCGGTCGATGGTGGACAATGCTCGCGCCTCCTTCCGTCACTTTACCCATCAGGGATGGGTGACGATCATGGTGGCAGACCGGGGTGGCTTTGCTGCCGGATGGGCAGCTCGCGAGGATCTCGACGAGAACATCACAGACTTCTGGATCGATCCGGACCAGCAGCGCCTGGGGCTGGGATCCGCGCTGCTGGAGGCGATAGAGGCCGAGATCGTCCGCCAGGGCTTCGACAAGGCCAGCCTGCAGACCCATGCCATGAACAGCGAAGCGATCGGCTTCTTCGAGAAACACGGCTATGCGGTGAACTGGCTGACCATCGCTTACAACCCGAAGCTCGATCGCGACGTCCAGTCCGTCGGCCTGTCGAAGCAGTTGGTGGCGGTCGAGCCACTGGGTTACGGGCAGGAATTCTAGCCGCGCTTCAGGAGATCGATCAGAGATCCTGCGGCGGCGCATGCCTGCCCGGGCGCCAGCAGCAGAAACAATCCGGCCGCCAATTGCAGTCCGAACAGGATCGGCAACAACAGGCGAAATGGCGGCTTGCGCGTCTTGTGCCGCAACATGCGCTGGCAGAGAAAAGCGCCGGTTCCGCCGCCCGCCACGGCAAGGAAGATCAGGGTGCTTTCCCGGACCCGCCAACCGCCCTCGCGTGCGGCAAACTTGTCGAAGGCGTAGATGCCAAACACAACGATATTGTAGAGCGCCGCAAGCGCGGCCACGGTGAGGATTGTTTCGCTTGCCATGGCCGGCAACTTATTCCACCCGGGTTAAGCGATTTCTTCCATAGGCCTTGCCACAGTCCTGCGACAGGCCGGACGTCACAAGCCTTGCACCGCCGGCCCATTTGTTCTACCTCACGAGCCTATAAACCCACGCATGACACGAGCATCCGATGACCCTGGTAGACACGCGCACACCCGATCCCAAACGCTTCATCCCCGGCGCCACAGGCGACTGGGAAATCGTCATCGGCATGGAAGTCCATGCCCAGGTGACGAGCAATTCCAAGCTGTTTTCGGGTGCGTCGACGGTGTTTGGCAATGCGCCGAACTCCAACGTCTCGCTGGTCGATGCCGCCATGCCCGGCATGCTGCCCGTCATCAACGAGGAATGCGTGGCCCAGGCGGTGCGTACGGGTCTCGGCCTGAAGGCCCAGATCAACAAGCGCTCGATCTTCGACCGCAAGAACTATTTCTATCCCGACCTGCCGCAGGGCTACCAGATCTCGCAGTTCAAGGACCCGATTGTCGGCGAAGGCAAGATCATCATCTCGCTCGGTCCCGATCGCCAGGGCCAGTTCGAGGATATCGAGATCGGCATCGAGCGCCTGCACCTGGAGCAGGATGCCGGAAAGTCGATGCACGACCAGCATCCGACCATGTCCTATGTCGACCTGAACCGCTCCGGCGTCGCCCTGATGGAAATCGTCTCGAAGCCCGACATGCGCTCGTCGGACGAAGCCAAGGCCTATATGACCAAGCTGCGCTCGATCGTGCGTTACCTCGGCACCTGCGACGGCAACATGGACGAAGGCTCCATGCGCGCCGACGTCAACGTCTCCGTGCGCAAGCCGGGTGGCGAATTCGGCACCCGCTGCGAGATCAAGAACGTCAACTCGATCCGTTTCATCGGCCAGGCGATCGAATACGAAGCGCGTCGCCAGATCGCCATCATCGAGGACGGCGGCACGATCGATCAGGAAACCCGCCTCTTCGATCCCGGCAAGGGCGAGACGCGCTCGATGCGCTCGAAGGAAGACGCGCATGACTATCGCTACTTCCCCGATCCGGACCTCTTGCCGCTCGAATTCGACGATGCCTTCATCGAGAACCTGAAGAAGGATCTGCCGGAACTGCCGGACGACAAGAAGGCCCGATTCGTCGCCGAACTTGGCCTGTCGATTTATGATGCCTCGGTTCTGGTTTCGGAAAAGGCAATCGCCGATTATTTCGAAGCCGTGGCCGAAGGCCGCGATGGCAAGATCGCCGCCAACTGGGTCATCAACGACCTGCTGGGCGCCTTGAATAAAGCCGGCAAAGGCATTGAAGAGACTCCGGTTTCCCCCGCCCAGCTCGGCGGCATCATCGACCTGATCAAGGCCGAGACCATTTCCGGCAAGATCGCCAAGGATCTGTTCGAGATCATCTTCAACGAAGGCGGCGATCCGGCCGAAATCGTCGAGACCCGCGGCATGAAGCAGGTCACCGACACCGGCGCCATCGAGCGTGCCGTCGACGAGATCATCGCGGCCAACCCGGATCAGGTTGCCAAGGTGCTCGCCAAGCCGACACTCGCCGGCTGGTTTGTCGGCCAGGTGATGAAGTCCACCGGTGGCAAGGCCAACCCGCAGGCCGTCCAGGCGCTGGTCAAGGCCAAGCTCGGCATCGTCGAGGAGTAGGCCGTTGTATTTCGTCCGCACCGCAGGTGAAGGCGATATCCAGCAGCTCCGGTCGCTGCTCGCAACGACTTTTCACGCGACCTATGACGCGCTCTACGGGCCGGCCAAGGTCAAGGAACTGATCGACAGCTGGCATTCGCCGGTGGCGCTCAAGGCGCGGGTGCACCAGAAGGGCGGCGAGTTTCTCGTCGCCGACAATGGCAAGCGCATCGGCGGCATGGCCTTTGCCGCCATGTCGGACAAGCTCGCCAAGACGGCCATGCTCTACCAGCTCTACGTGCATCCCGATTGCCAGCGCCAGGGCATCGGCCGCGATCTGTTCGCCGAGATCGAGAGCTGTTTTCCCGATGCCGAGATCATGCGGCTCGAAGTCGAGCCGAAGAACGCAGGCGCCGTCGCCTTCTACGAGGCGCATGGCTTCGTCGAGGTCGACAGGACGAAGAACTGCGGCGGCCCCAACAGCGGCATCGAAGCGCTGATCATGGAAAAGCCGCTTCTCTAATGGGCTTTCGGCTCTTGGCCGTCATCAAACTGTCGCGAACCGCACTGTAGCTCTGCGCGTCTTGAAGAGATCGGGAGAGACTTTGCATGCAGGATACAGATGTGCGGATACGCGTCGCGCGGCCGGAAGACGTCGCACAGATCGCCGCGCTGTTTGCCGATGACGCGCTGGGCGGTCATGGCGATACCGCAGACCCGCAGGTGCTTCCGGACTATCTGTCTGCCTTTGCCCGCATCGCGGCCTCGCCGAATGAAACCCTTTATGTGGCCGAGAAACACGGCGAAATCGTCGGCACGTTCCAGACGATGATCACCACCACGATGACCGCGCGCGGATCGTCATCGATGATCGTCGAGGCGGTCCAGACACGGGCCGACTGCCGCGGGCAGGGGATCGGCGCCATCATGATCGGTTTTGCCGTCGAGCGCGCCCGTGCCGAGGGGGCAAGGCTTGTCCAGCTCACCTCCAATGCCGCCCGCACCGATGCGCATCGCTTCTACCAGCGGCTCGGTTTTGCGCCCAGTCATCTGGGCTTTAAGTTGAAGCTGAAATGACGGGGGTGCGACCGCGAATCACTGGACAAGCAGAAGGCAAGGCGGCATAAGCAAGAAGATATTATACGGTGCCGATTATCGTTCGTGCATCCGTATGAAGGGCTTCGGCTTGAATCCAAGGACACGACATGAAGCAGTTTCTGTTGCAAATTTTCACCTGGTGGAATGGTCAGACCATGGGTACCCGCTTCTTCACCTGGCGCAACGGCAAGCGCGTCGGCGAAGACGAAGCAGGCAATGTCTACTATGAAGGCGGAACGACATCGTTCGGCCTGCCGCGCCGCTGGGTGATCTACAAGGGTTATGCCGACGCGTCGAAGATCCCGCCGGGCTGGCACGGCTGGATGCATTACCGCACCGACGTCGCGCCGCCGAAGGACAATTACAAGGCCGCCGATTGGCAGCTTCCGCATCGCGAGAACTTGACCGGCACCTCTGCCGCCTATCGTCCGCCGGGTTCGATCGCCGTTGCCGGCGAACGTCCGCGCGTCACCGGCGATTACGACGCCTGGACGCCCGGCAACTGATCAGCCGGCGACGATTACCCGATTTGGCCATAATTCGCCGTTAGGGCCTCTTTCGTGAGGCCCTTGTCGTATCTGGGCCTGAGATGAATTGACTGTGAAAGAGCGGCAGATGAAGCGTCCGGAACGAAACAGCGGTTTGCCTGCTATGGCTCTTTCGGCCTTGGGCGCTGCAATCCTGACCGCCGTCTGCGTCTCGACACCCGCCCATGCCGCGCGCCTCGAAAATCCCGTCGCCGAGTTCGCCGGCATCGACAAGATCACCGGCCGCATCACCAGCTTCGACGTCTATGTCAACGAGACCGTGCAGTTCGGCGCTCTGCAGGTAACGCCGAAGGTCTGCTATTCGCGCGACGAGACCGAAGCCCAGAAGATCGACGCCTTCATCGAGGTCGACGAAATCACCCTCGACCGCAAGATCCGCCGCATCTTTTCCGGCTGGATGTTTGCCGACAGCCCGGCGTTGAACGCCGTCGAACACGCGATCTATGACGTCTGGCTGACCGGCTGCAAGGCGAGTTCGGAGGTTCCGGCCCCCCTCGGCGTCAAGGCCGTTCAGGCGGCACCCGAACCGGTCAAGGCTGCCGAAACGCCGGCGACCGTTCCAGCCACCACGCAGCCCGCCGGCGATCCCAGCGTAGCAGCACCGGTCGCACCAGCAGAGCCGGCACCCACCGCTGTCCCGCCGCTCGAAGCGCCGCAGGAGATTCCCGAGGAGACCTTCGGCGAAACCCTGCCGCCAGCCGATGTCCCGCAGGACGGCGATCCCGGGTTGTACGATCCCGGGTCGCAGGGGCAGGCGCCGCAGCCTCCCGTCCTGACACCACCCGCAGGTGCCGGGCTCTACTAGGCCGCAGCACTCTCCCCTCGCACATCGTGTCGGGGAGGAATGACCGGCAGGCTAGAAGGCCGATGGCGCAGTCTCATCTGCTGCCGCTCCGCTCTCGGGCAGATGCCCGCTGATCGGCAAGCGCGGGTGCGGGGTAGTGCCTGCTCCGACGCTTAGCGATTGACATAACCGGCAATAGAGAACAGGAAGAGAACGAACAGGAGTTCTCCCACCATGTCCCTCTCCGAAAAATTCATCGTCCTTCCGTTCAAGAAGAACCGCGGCAATGTCGTGCCCGGCGAGATGCGCCAGGCCTCGAGCGCCGCCTCGGCCGAAAAGATCGCCACCGCCATGTCCGCCCGCCACCTCGGCGTCGCCGCCTATTCGATCCAGGTCGACGAGGAAAGCGGCGACATGACCAGCCCCAAGCTGATCATCGCCTTCGGCGAGACGGCGGATTTGACGACCAACTGAGGCGTTCTGCAGTCCGATCTCCCTCCTTGTGGGGGAGATGCCCGGCAGGGCAGAGGGGGGTAACCCCATACACGACGCCCATTCCCCTGCCATTTCCCCCTTGACGCATCCGCCCGACCGGCATGCAATGCAGGCATGTCTGGATCCCGGGAGGAAACACCATGAAAACCCCCAAGAACACCATCTGCATCTGGTACGACGAGGACGCCGAAGCCGCCGCCCGCTTCTATGCCGAGGTCTTCCCCGATAGCGAAGTGAAGGCCGTCCACCGTGCACCAAGCGACTACCCCTCCGGCAAGGCGGGCGACGTGCTCACCGTCGACTTCACCGTCGCTGGCATCCCCTGCATGGGCCTGAACGGCGGCCCCGCCTTCAAGCACTCGGAAGCCTTTTCCTTCCAGATCGCCACCGACGACCAGGAAGAGACCGACCGCTACTGGAACGCCATCGTCGGCAATGGCGGACAGACAAGCGCCTGCGGCTGGTGCAAGGACAAATGGGGCATCAACTGGCAGATCACGCCGCGCACCCTGACCGAAGCCATGGCAGCGGGCGGAGACGAGGCCAAACGCGCGTTCGAGGCGATGATGGAGATGGGCAAGATTGACGTGGCGAAGATTGATGCGGCGCGGCGGGGGTGAGGGGGTATTCCGTACCTACGACAGATTCTTTAGATAAGTGGCTCGCTTGATTTCCAGATCTTGGACTGTGATGCTGCCTACGTCTGGAAGAAGCTCCCGCAGTGTCTCAATGATCGTCCGGTTCAGCGTTGTTCGGGTCGATTCATCGCGACCTTCCATCAGGAGGAGGGTGGCATGAACAAATGTCTGTGGATCGGTGCCAATTCGAAAATATGCCACTGGCTTCGCTCGAACTTTAATGTCGGAGGCTTCAAATACGGCACTCTTGGAAAGTTCCGTGAACATCTTCTCGCAGACTAATTGCATATCATAGTTCCGCTCGAGTTCCTCGGAGAACTCAATCGAGAGATGGGGCATATGGGATCCTTTCTTGGCCACAAAGACGTCGAAGTTTCGATTAGCTGCGCGTAGCGAGGTTCTCTCTGAACAGCAGCGCTTTGGGTCGAAAAGCATTTAAATTTCTTAGCTTTATCAAAATGTTCAGGCCATCGTGTGGATGGACACTGATTTGATCTATGGCAAGCGGCAATGTCCGCTTTGCAGGCGCAATCGCGTCTGAGGTCGTCGTTCGCTTCCTAGGCTCGATCCGGCAGTCCGAATGACCGGCATGAACGCGCAAACCTGCGCTCTCCTAAAACCCAACCGTTCCGCTCTCCATCGCCTTCTCCAGCAACACCCCATACGCAGCCTTCGAAACATCCACCGCCCCGAACGTCTTCAGATGCTCCGTGGTGAACTGCGTATCGAGCAGCGTAAACCCGCGTTCCCTCAGCCGCTCGACCAGCGCCACGAGGCAGATCTTCGATGCATTGGTGCGGCGGGAAAACATGCTTTCGCCGAAAAACGCCGAGCCCAGCGAGACGCCGTAAAGTCCGCCGACCAAGTCGTCGCCCTCCCACGCTTCGACGCTGTGGGCATGGCCGAGCCGGTGCAGGGCGCCGTAGAGTTCGCGAATTTGCTGGTTGATCCAGGTGCTCGGGCGGTCGTCCGCCTCTTCGGCACATTTTTCCACCACCGTGTCGAACACCGTGTCGAAGCGGATGTCGAACGGCTTTCGGCGGATCGCCTTTGCGAGGCTTTTGGAAACGTGGAAATCATCGAGGGGAATAATCCCCCGGATCTCGGGCTCGACCCAGAACAATTCGGGATCGTCGGCCGAATCCGACATCGGGAAGAGCCCGATGGAGTAGGCGCGCAGCAGGAGCTCCGGTGTTATCCCTTGGTCCCTGCTGCGCCGCCCAGCCATAGTCGATCAGGCCGATGTTTCGGCCAGATAGTTTTCCAGCCAGTGGATGTCGTAGTCGCCATTGGCGATGTCCTGGTTGGACACGAGGTCCTGGAACAGCGGCAATGTCGTCTTGATGCCGTCGACGACGAATTCGTCGAGCACGCGGCGCAGGCGCATCATGCATTCGACGCGCGTGCGTCCGTGCACGATCAGCTTGCCGATCAGGCTGTCATAGTAAGGCGGGATCTTGTAGCCGGCATAGACGCCACTGTCGACGCGAACGCCCAGACCACCCGGTGCATGGAAATGCGTGATCGTGCCGGGCGACGGCACGAAGGTGCGCGGGTCCTCGGCATTGATGCGGCATTCGATAGCATGGCCCGAGAAAACCACCTGGTCTTGCGTGACCGAGAGGCCGGCGCCGGATGCAACGCGGATCTGTTCGTGCACGAGGTCGATGCCGGTGATCGCTTCGGTGATCGGATGCTCGACCTGCAGGCGGGTGTTCATCTCGATGAAGAAGAACTCGCCGTTTTCGTAGAGGAATTCGATCGTGCCGGCGCCCCGGTACTTCATCTTCTTCATCGCATCGGCGCAGATCTGGCCGATATTCATCCGCTGCTCGACGTTGAGGGCAGGGGAATTGGCTTCTTCCCAGACCTTCTGGTGGCGGCGCTGCAAAGAGCAATCGCGTTCGCCGAGATGGATGGCGTTGCCGGCGCCGTCACCGACCACCTGCACTTCGATATGGCGCGGCTTGCCGAGATATTTTTCCATGTAGACGGCATCGTTGCCGAAGGCGGCGAGCGCCTCGGAGCGGGCGGTCGAAACGGCCTCTTCCAGCTCGTCTTCGGTCTTTGCCACCTTCATGCCGCGGCCACCGCCACCGGCGGTCGCCTTGATCAGAACCGGGAAGCCGATCTGGCGGGCGATTTCCAGCGCGTTTTCCGGCAGGACTTCGCCGTCAGAGCCCGGAACCACCGGAATGCCAAGCTCGACGGCGGTCTTCTTCGCCGTGATCTTGTCGCCCATTAGGCGGATGTGTTCGGCGGTCGGTCCGATGAAGGTGATGCCATGTGCGTCGAGGATATCGGCGAACTTGGCGTTTTCCGACAGGAAGCCGTAGCCCGGATGGACTGCGTCGGCGCCGGTGATCTCGCAGGCAGCAACGATCTGGTGGATGTTGAGATAGCTGTCGCGCGACGGCGGCGGGCCGATGCACACGCTTTCGTCGGCCAGGCGCACATGCATGGCATTGGCGTCAGCGGTGGAATGCACGGCAACGGTTGCGATGCCGAGTTCCTTGCAGGCGCGCAGCACGCGCAGGGCGATTTCGCCGCGATTGGCGATGAGGATCTTTGAAATAGCGGTCATCAGCTTACTCGATGACGACGAGGGGCTCGCCGTACTCTACCGGGCTGCCGTCTTCGATCAGGATTTCGACAACCTTGCCCGAACGCGGGGCCGGGATCTGGTTCATCGTCTTCATCGCTTCGATGATCAGGAGGGTCTGGCCTTCCTTGACGGTCGCACCGACTTCAACAAAGGCGCGGGCGCCTGGAGCCGGCGAAAGATAGACGGTGCCGACCATCGGCGCGGTCAGGGCCTTGGACAGGTCGCGGGCCGCGGCAACAGGGGCTGCGGCGATTGCAGGAGCGGCGGCAACCGGTGCTGCCGGGGCATAGGCCTGCATCTGCGGCATCATCACCTGCGTGCCGTTGCGCGAAACGCGGATGCGCAGGGCGTCCTGCTCGACTTCAATCTCGGTCAGATCCGTTTCGTTGAGGATGTTCGCCAGATCACGGATCAGCGCCTGATCGATACCCGATTTCTTCTCAGCCATGGATGATGTCCTGTATTCTTGTTATTGCGTGATGTTTTTCAGCGCCTGCAGCGCCAGGATGTAACTTAAGGGGCCAAAACCGCAGATAACCCCTTTGACGGCGGGCGCTATCATCGATTTATGGCGGAATTCCTCGCGTGCATGCACGTTCGAGATATGCACTTCGATCACCGGCACGGCGATGGCGCGGATCGCGTCATGCAGGCCCACGGACGTATGCGTATAGGCGCCCGCATTGAAGGCCACGCCGGCGGCCTTTTCGCCGGCCTCGTGCAGCCAGTCGATCAGCACGCCTTCATGGTTCGACTGGCGGAAATCAACCTCTAGCCCGAGTTCCAGGCCGGCTGCCTTGCAGTCCGCCTCGATATCGGCGAGCGTCTTGCCGCCATAGATCCCCGGTTCCCGCTTGCCGAGGGCATTCAGGTTGGGGCCATTCAGAACAAAAATGGTCTTTGTCATCTACAGTTCCGTCGGTTTTCAACCGCCTCCTATAGACCGCGCGGCCTTGCAGGGAAAGCCCTTTGCCACAATAGCGAAGGACCTTCCCCGGAAAATGCCACTAGGGTTAAGGCGGGAACGGCTGTCGCCGGGCCGAGCCGATCGAGCGTCAGCAGGTGGCCTTGCCGCAGGAGCGCATATTGGCAACCTTGGCTTCCAGCGCCTCGGAGCCGACAGCACCGAACACGGCCTCGTTTCCGAGGATATAGGATGGCGTTCCGGTGATGCCGAGACTGGTGGCCAGCTGATAGGCCTCCTGCACCGAAGCTTCGTTCGGGCTGTCCTTCATCTTCGCCCGCAGGGCCTCTTCGGTCAGGCCAAGGCCGACCGCGATCGCAATGGCGCTCTCTTCCGAGGCGCGGCCTTCCGACGTCATCATCGCATGGAAGAAGTCCGGATATGTCTCCGGCGAAAGCTTGCGCACCGCGTCGGATACCTTGTGCGCCGCAACCGATTCCGGACCGAGGATCGGGAATTCCTTCAGCACGAAACGGATGTTCTTGTCCTTCTCCAGGAGCGCGCTCATGTCGTCATGCGCACGGCGGCAATAGCCGCAATTGTAGTCGAAGAACTCGACCAGCGTCACGTCGCCCTTCGGATTGCCGATGGCGATGTCATGTTCGGAGGAGAACAGCGCATCCTTGTGGTCGGCGACGGCGGAGGAGGCCTTTTTCAGCCGTGCCTCTTCCTGCTTCTTCTGCAGCGCGTCCTGCACGTCGAGCATGATCTCCGGATTTTCGATCAGGTATTCGCGGACGAATTCGCCGATTTCCTTTTTCTGTGTCTCGTCGAGCGCGCTGGCCGGGTTGGGCAGCATGGCCGGAAGGAGAACCAGTGCCGTGGCGGCGATCGTCTTGAAATTCAGAGCCATGTCTTTCCTCGTCTTGAATTCTGCCAGCCGGCAATCGGCCCAGGCGATATCGGGCGGTGGGCATGGGTAACCTAACCCTTGCCTCAGGCAAGCGAAATCGCAAAATCGCCGGCGCTTTGTCCCTCTCGCCATTGTGAAGGCCGCAGCTTTGCGGCAAATGTCAGGCGCATTTCGATGATAGGAGCGTCCATTCCGTGCTTTCCATTTCAAAACGCAGCGCAGTTGAGCCTTTTCATGCCATGGATATCCTCGCCGAGGCGACACGGCGTCGCCAGGCCGGCAAGCCGGTCATCTCCATGGCGGTCGGCCAGCCCGGCCATCCTGCACCCAGGGCCGCCCTGACCGCTGCCCAGGCGGCCCTGATCGAGGGCAGGATCGGTTACACGGATGCCTTGGGGCTCGGTGCATTGCGCCAGGGGCTGGCCGATGATTATCGCAACCGTCATGGCATCGATGTCGATGCCGGCCGTATCATGATCACTACCGGCTCGTCCGCCGGTTTCAATCTCGCCTTCCTGTCGCTCTTCGATGTCGGCGATGCGGTCGCCATTGCCCGCCCCGGCTATCCCGCCTATCGCAGCATCCTCTCGGCCCTGGGCCTTGTCGTCTTAGAGGTGCCGGTGAGCGCCGAGACGGGTTATACCCTGACGCCGGAAAGCCTGGAGCGGGCCCAATCGGCAGCCGGCGTTCGCCTGAAGGGCGTGCTGCTGGCAAGCCCCGCCAATCCGACCGGAACAGTGACCACCGCCGCCCAGCTTCGCGCCGTCTATGACTATTGCGAAGGGCAGGGCATCGCCTTGATCTCCGACGAGATCTATCATGGCCTGACCTATGGCGCCGAAGAGGCCTCAGCCCTCACGATCGGTACCCAGGCCGTGGTGATCAATTCCTTCTCCAAATATTATTGCATGACCGGCTGGCGGATCGGCTGGATGGTGCTGCCGGAAGAGCTCGTGCGGCCGATCGAATGTCTCGCCCAGAGCCTCTACATCTCTGCGCCCGAACTGTCGCAGATCGCCGCGATCGGAGCTCTCGGTGCCACCGAGGAACTGGAGCACTACAAGGAAAGCTGCCGCGCCAATCGCGACTTCCTCATGCGTCGCCTGCCCGAACTCGGCCTGCCGCTGCTGTCGCCGATGGATGGCGCCTTCTACGCCTATGTCGATGCCACCCGCTACACCAATGACAGCATGGCCTTTGCCAGACGCATGCTGGCCGAGATCGATGTCGCGACGACGCCGGGCATGGATTTCGATCCTGTCGACGGGCATCTGGCGCTGCGGCTGTCTTATGCGGGCACCATGGCGGAGATGGTCGAGGCGACGGATCGCCTCGCTGCGTGGCTTGGTTGAGTATTTAGGCAATGAGCGAAAAAGATTCTGCATCAGGGACTTCGGCCCATTTGCGGAATCAGTTTACCAATGTGTTGAATCAAGATCTGAGGAAGACTTCCAGCAAGCCATCCTCGCGGAAAGGAGCAGGCTGTTGTTTCAGCATCTCGTCGCGCGACCATTGATCGTCGCGCCGGAAATTCTGACCGAACGGACGCGGATGCGCGCACATCGGGTTGAGGATTTCGCAGCGATGACCGCCATGTGGGCCGAGGAGGCCGTTGTGCGCTTCATCCTCGGCAGACCGTCCGCGCCGTCTGAGACCTGGTCGAGACTGCTGCGCTACATGGGCCACTGGCAAGCCCTCGGCTTTGGCTACTGGGCCGTCGAGGACCGGGAAACCGGGGAATATCTGGGTGATACCGGTTTTGCTGATTATCAGCGTGAAATCAGTCCGCCGCTGGGCAATGTGCCCGAAGCCGGATGGGCGCTGGTGTCCAGCGCCCATGGCAAGGGTCTGGCCACGGAAATCGTCAAAGCGGCGCACCATTGGGCCGATCGGAATTTCCTCGGCGAACACACGGTCGCGATCTTCGATCCGACGCATGAGGGCTCTGTTCGGGTGGCCGAAAAATGCGGATATGTCCGCAGTCACGACGCAATCTTCCTCGAGAAGCCGACGCTGGTCATGCAGCGTACCCGTCACGCCTGACGGCCCACGAAAGCTGTATTGACGACATGAAAAAGGCCCCGAGACGGGGCCTTTTTCAGTCTTGATTGTCAGCTGCGGCTCAGAAGAAACCGCGCTTCTGCCACCAGCCACCCTTCTTGGGCTTGGCCGCTTCGCCATTCTCGTCGGACGTCTTGACCGACGTGATGACGGGCTCGGACGATGTGACGTTCGATTCGCGGTTGGCACGAGCAGGTTTGCTATCCTCGACGACAGTCTCCTCGGAGACAAGGTCGGCAGCTGGCGTCTCAGTCGGCGTCTCAGTCTGCGCGGCGATCGGCGCAGCAGCGGGTTCCACGACCTCGGCAACAACCGGCGCCGCGACTTCGGCAGCAATCGTTTCGGCAACCACGGCCGCCGCAGCGGCTTCAGTCATAGCCGGCTCGACCGTCTCTGGGGTCACCTTGGCCTTGCGGGTCCGGCGCGCTTTCGGGGCAGGGGCCGCAGGGGCCTCTTCCGTCGCATCGACGGCCGCCATCGACGGAGAGATTTCGACGACGCGTTCGTCAGCCGCTTCCTCAGCGGTTTCGGTCACGCCGTCAGTCTCTTCGGCGTCGTCGCCTTCTTCGCCATTTTCATCGCCGGCCTCGAGCGAGCCTTCTTCGCCCGGACGGTTGCGACGGCCACCGCGCTTGCCGCGACGGCGGCGCTTGCGCTTCTGGGCGTCGTCACCATTGGCATCGGCGTCTGCAGCAACAGCTTCGCTGCCGCCTTCGGCAGCGTCGTCGTCACCCTCGTCGCCTTCGTCCTCGTCACCATCGTCTTCCATGCCGGAAGCCTGGGTGCCGTTGGTTTCGCCATTCTGGCCGTTCTTGCCGCGACGGCGACGACGGCGCTTGCGCTTGCGATTGCCCTGTTCATCGCCATTGGCCGATGCGTCGGCTTGCGGAGCCGCGGCGGTTGCAGCTGCAACCGGTGCAGCCACGACTTCTTCGTCATCTTCGTCTTCGGGCTCCGGAACGTACTCGTCTTCTTCCGGCTCCGGCAGCAGCGACAACAGGCTTTCGATCTTCACCGGGTTCGGCACGGCTTCGCCACGTTCGATGGTGAAGTGGTGCGTCCCGCTGTGATCGGTATGATCGGCTTCCACGACGATCGAAACGCCAAAGCGCTGTTCGTAGTCGACGATGGTGCCGCGCTTCTGGTTGAGCAGGTAAAGAGCCGTTTCCGGCGTCGTATGCACGATGATGTCGTGTGTCGTGCTCTTCAGCAGGAATTCCTCGATGCCGCGCAGGACATGCAGGGCCACCGACGACTGCGACCGGATCAGGCCGGTGCCCGAGCAATGCGGGCAAACCTGGGTGGTCGATTCCAGCACGCTGGCGCGGATACGCTGGCGCGACATTTCGAGCAGGCCGAAATGCGAGATGCGGCCGACCTGGATGCGGGCGCGGTCGTTCTTCAGGCAATCCTTCAGCTTCTTCTCGACAGAGCGGTTGTTCCGCTTTTCTTCCATGTCGATGAAGTCGATGACGATCAGGCCGGCAAGGTCGCGCAGGCGCAGCTGGCGGGCGACTTCTTCGGCGGCCTCCAGATTGGTCTGCAGCGCGGTGTCTTCAATCGAATATTCGCGGGTCGAGCGACCCGAGTTGACGTCGATCGAAACCAGCGCCTCGGTCTGGTTGATGATGATGTAGCCGCCGGATTTCAGCGTCACCTGCGGCTGCAGCATGCGGTCGAGCTGCGCTTCGATGCCGGAGCGGGCAAAGATCGGATGCAGGTCGCGGTAAGGCTGAACCACCTTGGCGTGGCTCGGCATCAGCATCTTCATGAAGTCTTTCGCTTCGCGATAGCCTTCTTCGCCGGACACGACGATTTCGCTGATGTCCTTGTTGTAGAGGTCGCGGATCGAGCGCTTGATCAGCGAGCCTTCTTCATAGACGAGGCAGGGGGCAGTCGACGCAAGCGTGAGCGTGCGGACGTTTTCCCACAGGCGCATCAGATATTCGAAGTCGCGCTTGATCTCGACCTTGGTGCGGTTGGCGCCGGCCGTGCGCAGGATCACGCCCATGCCCTGCGGCACTTCGAGACCACGTGCGATTTCCTTCAGGCGCTTGCGGTCGGCCGGATTGGTGATCTTGCGGGAAATGCCACCGCCACGTGCCGTGTTTGGCATCAGGACCGAATAACGTCCGGCCAGCGACAGATAGGTGGTGAGTGCCGCGCCCTTGTTGCCGCGTTCTTCCTTGGCAACCTGAACCAGCAGGATCTGCCGGCGCTTGATCACTTCCTGGATGCGATACAGCTTGCGCGGCTTGCGCTGAATGCGGTCCGGAACCTCTTCCATTGCATCTTCGGCGCCGACGGATTCGATTTCTTCCTTTTCTTCGATGTGATCGTCGTCATCATCATCACCGTCGTCATCGCGGCCACGGCGACGTCCGGCTTCTTCGGAAATCTCATCCATTTCGACCATGGCGGCGATTGTGCCGCCCGAAGCATCGTCGTCACCTGCGGTGTCGTCGGAAGCTGCGGCTTCCTCGCCGGCAGCCGCCTTCTTGGCGCGCGGCTTGCGAACGCGCTTCGGCTTGGCCTTTGGCGCCTCTTCAGCAACCTCGGCCTCTGCTTCAACGGTCGCGACTTCGGTTTCGGTAACGGTTTCGACCGCCTCGAAATTGCTTTCGGTCGCCGCAAATTCTTCGTTGGAGGGAATGCCGATGTCGGGCTGATCCTGGTATGCCGGATCGGCGCTCACTGGCTGATCCAAAGGCTCGTCGCCTTCGACGTCATTTTCCTTGCGATGCTCTTCGGCTTCGGCGCGAAGCAGAGCCTGACGATCCGCAAGCGGGATCTGGTAGTAGTCGGGGTGGATTTCGGCAAAGGCCAGGAAGCCGTGGCGGTTGCCGCCGTAGTCGACAAAAGCGGCCTGCAGCGAAGGTTCGACCCTCGTTACTTTTGCCAGATAGATGTTGCCTCGAATTTGTTTCTTGTGCTGGGATTCAAAATCGAATTCTTCAATGCGGTTACCGCGTACGACGACAACGCGCGTCTCTTCTTCGTGAGACGCGTCGATAAGCATTTTGTCTGCCATTTAAGCTGTGCTCCTCGGCGCCCTCGGTCGGTGGTCCATCCGCGCGCTGAACTGGGAAGCGGCTGGAACCAAGCGGACTGTGCGCCGGATATGAATGTGGACGCACGGAGGACCGGGTTTGCAACATCCGAACGGGCTTCGGGTGATCTGTCGATCCCGGTCCGTTCGTGGTTATGTCAACCTGCTGCAAAGACATCAAAAACCGTACGTCAACGACAATGATATGGACCCCTCGGGATCCGATGGATGCTCATTCAAGAGCTTTTGGTGGGGGAGCCACCGATGTTTGCCGGCCGTGCCGGCGGTGTTAAACCAGTTTCAGAAAAAAATGCGGAGACGGCAGATGAACGTCCGGCTAAACAGGCGCCAATTCCATTGTCAGAGGTTGGCAGCCGTGGCGGAATTTCTATCCCGTTTGCACTTTTTCCCTCACGTGACTTGTATGTTTTCTGTGTCACAATAGCAAGAGCAAACGAATTTATGCCATAATGGCAGTCAATTAGATGGTTTCGCTCGTGTGTTGCGATTCCCGGTCCAAACTGGCTGTATATTCGTATTTTCTGTCGTGAATTCATTGCGAATGACGGGCTGCCGGCGGGCTTTGGTGCAAAATTGAGCTGCGCCTGATCTGTGACGGGTATCACGCGCGGCGGCAACCAATCTGGGGAACAGGCTTGATTTCAGCAATTGTGCAATCGGCGGTGGGTAAGGTCAGGCGTTCCAGCCGAATCGCGAGCGTTATATTGATGTGTGGTGCCGCGCTCGGAGCAGGGGCTTCTGGCGCTTGCGCGGTGTCTGCCCAGCCACCTTCCGAACTCATGGTGGCATATGCCGCCCGCGTCGCCGGCGATGACGCGCGCACCCGCGTCGTGCTTGATTTCGACACGCGTCCCACCTTCCAGGCCCGCTATATTTCCAATCCCGATCGCATCGTGGTTGATCTGCCGGCGACTGCTTTTGCTTTTGCGGCGAGCGACCTGAAGGCGACCGGCCTGTTCAGTGACATTCGCTATGGCTCCATGGATGCAAATTCCGCCCGCATCGTCCTCACTGCCCAGCTTCCGGCCAAGCTCGTCTCTGCCCAGGTGCTTGCCAATGACGATGGCAAGGGGTTCCGGCTTGTACTGGACGCCGAACTGATCCCGCAGCAGGATTTCGATCAGTTGGTCAAGGAGCAGGCCTGGGGTTCGGAACCGCAGCCGATGACGATCGCGGCGGACAGTGCTGCAGCCGTCGGCTCCGTACCGGATGAATATGTCATTGCAATCGATGCCGGCCACGGTGGGATCGACGCCGGCGCGGCCGGCGCAACCACAAAGACGTCCGAAAAGGACATCACGCTCGCCTTCGCCCGAATCCTGCTGGAGAAACTGAAAAAGGAACCGGGCATTCACGCCGTGATGACGCGCGAGAATGATGAGTTTCTGTCGCTCTCGCAACGCGTCGTGCTGGCGCGGCAAAAGGGTGCCGAGCTGCTGATCTCGTTGCATGCCGACACCTTGCGCCAGGGCGACATTCGCGGGGCGACCGTCTACACCATATCCGACAAGGCCTCCGACCATATGGCGGCGCAACTGGCCGAGCGCGAGAACTTTTCCGATGCCATCGGTGGTGTCGCCCTGTCCGACGAACCGTCGGAAGTCAGCGATATTCTGCTCGACCTGACGCGGCGCGAGACGCAGGCATTTTCGATCTCCATGGCGCAAGCGGTCGTCAGTTCCTTTGAGGGTCAGATCGGGCTGATCAACAATCCGCATCGTTATGCAGGTTTCAGAGTGCTGCAGGCCCATGATGTACCGTCGATCCTGCTGGAACTCGGCTTTCTGTCCAACAAGGAGGACGAGAAACTGTTGCTCGATCCGGTCTGGCGCGACAAGGTTGCCGGCTTGATGGTTGATGCGATCCGGCGCTATCGGGCACCGGTTCTGGCCAATGGCGGGTGAGGATCTGGCTGTGGACGTCGGTGCGGACCATGACGAAGTCTCGCCAACGGCCCTATTTTCCTCACATTCCCGCAGTTACTCGAAATCGAAGGCGCATCTGGTCCGATCGGCGAATCGCCCAGTCCGCGCAGGAGCCTCGCATGTCTTGCCAAGCATCGCTCGACGTGCAAAACGCCACGGGGTGTGCGAAGCTTTTCGCGGCGCGCCGAACCCGAAGCAAGAGCCGGTAGCGAAAACATGATCAGACTGATTGGATATCTCTTCGGATTGGCATCCGTGCTGGCCCTTATTGTGGCCGGCGGCGTTGCCATCTATCTGAACGGGATGACCAAGGACCTTCCCAATTACGAGGTTCTGGCGAGCTACGCACCGCCGGTCACGACACGCATCCATGCCGGCAACGGCGCGCTGATGGCGGAATACGCGCGCGAACGCCGTCTCTTCCTGCCGATCCAGGCGATCCCCGACCGCGTCAAGGCGGCCTTCCTGTCGGCCGAAGACAAGAATTTCTACAACCATCCCGGTGTCGATATCTATGGTCTGGGACGCGCCATCCTGGTCAACCTGCAGAATTTCGGGTCCGGCCGCCGTCCCGTCGGCGCTTCGACCATCACCCAGCAGGTCGCCAAGAACTTCCTGCTTTCGTCCGACCAGACCATGGACCGCAAGATCAAGGAAGCGATCCTCTCCTTCCGCATCGAGCAGGCCTATTCGAAGGACAAGATCCTCGAACTCTATCTCAACGAGATTTTCTTCGGATTGAATGCCTATGGCATCGCCGGCGCTGCGCTCACCTATTTCGACAAGTCGGTCACCGAACTGACGATCGCCGAAACCGCCTATCTGGCAGCCCTGCCCAAAGGACCGAACAACTATCATCCCTTCCGCAGGGAAGCCGCAGCCATCGAGCGCCGCAACTGGGTGGTCGACCGCATGGTCGAAAATGGTTTTGTCACCAGCGAAGAAGGTGCCGAGGCAAAGAAGCAGCCGCTTGGCGTCAATCTGCGTCGCACCGGTTCCTCCCTGTTCGCCTCCGACTACTTCTCCGAGGAAGTGCGTCGCCAGATCATCGAACGGTTCGGCGACAAGTCGCTCTATGAAGGCGGCCTGTCGATCCGCACCTCGCTCGATCCGGAGATGCAGATCCAGGCGCGCAGGGCCTTGCAGTCGGCGCTCCTGACCTATGACCAGCGTCGCGGTTTCCGTGGGCCTATCAAGCAGATCCCGGTCGACACCGACTGGGGCGTGCCTTTGGCGGAAGTGCCAGGTCTCGCCGACGTTCCGGAATGGAAGATCGCGATCGTGCTCGATTCCTCGACCGACGGGGTCGACATCGGCCTGCAACCGGCCAAGGAGGGCGGCGGCAAGGTTGTCGCAGAGCGCGTCCGTGGTCGCATCGAACCGGAAGACATGGAATGGGCCTATCGCTCGGCCTCGGCGGATCGCAAGTCGGCAAAGTCGCCCCAGGGCGTGCTTTCGGTCGGTGACGTCGTGTATGTCGAGCCGGTTGCCGGAGAGAGCAATCGCTACCGCCTGCGCCAGCCGCCGAAGGTCCAGGGTGGCCTCGTTGCCATGGATCCGCACACGGGCCGTGTTCTGGCTCTGGTTGGCGGCTTCTCCTATGCCCAGTCCGAGTTCAACCGCGCCACCCAGGCCATGCGCCAGCCCGGTTCGTCCTTCAAGCCCTTCGTCTATGCCGCGGCGCTTGACACCGGCTACACGCCGGCCTCGGTTATTCTCGACGCGCCGATCGAATTTGTCTCGGGCGGCCAGGTCTGGCGCCCGCAGAACTACGGTGGCGGTTCGGCCGGTCCGCAGACGCTGCGCATGGGCATCGAGAAGTCGCGTAACCTGATGACGGTCCGCCTTGCCAATGACATGGGCATGAACCTTGTGGCCGAATATGCCGAGCGCTTCGGCGTCTATGACAAGATGAACCCGGTTCTGGCCATGTCGCTGGGCTCCGGCGAAACGACTGTCTTGCGCATGGTGTCGGCCTATGCCGTGTTCGCCAATGGCGGCAAGCAGATCAAGCCGACGCTAATCGACCGTATCCAGGACCGCCACGGCAAGACGATCTTCCGCCATGAGGATCGGATCTGCGAAGGTTGCAACGCAGACAGCTTTGCCGGCCAGCAGGAGCCGAACATCGTCGACAACCGCGAGCAGGTTCTCGATCCGATGACCGCCTACCAGATTACCTCGATGCTGGAAGGCGTCGTCAGCCGCGGGACCGCAGCCGGCAAGATCAAGCTCGACCGTCCGGTCGCTGGCAAGACCGGGACGTCGAACGATGAAAAGGACGCCTGGTTCGTTGGCTACACGCCGGACCTCGTGGCCGGTGTGTTCATCGGCTTCGACACGCCGGCCCCGCTTGGCCGCGGTTCGACCGGCGGATCGCTGGCGGCCCCGATCTTCAACGACTTCATGCAGGCCGCCGTAGCAGGCAAGCCGGCGGGCAAGTTCCTCGTGCCGGATGGCATGAGCGTCGTTGCCGTCAATCGCACCACCGGCATGTTTGCCCTGGAAGGCGAGCCGGACACGATCATGGAAGCCTTCAAGCCCGGCACCGGTCCGGCGGACACGCTCTCGGTCATCGGCATGGATGGCTATGTGCCTCCGGAAGAAATTCTCAAGGCTTCGCCGCAGGCAAACCAGGCCGTAACCTCGGGTTCCGGCGGCCTGTTCTGACCCATCATCCCTGGATGCTTGCGCCCGGCCCTTTACAGAAAGGCCGGGCGCAACTATTCGAGGGCCACGTTTTTTAAACCGTTCCCCATCGGACCAGTTTCTGTCGAGGTTGAGAACCAGATCTATGCGCAATGAAATCGAGAATGTAGTCGACGAAATCAAGCAGGCCATAAGCCTGCTGAGGAGGCATCTTTGACTGGGATCAGGCGGTAAGACGACTGGACTGGTTGAACAACAGGGCCGAAGACCCGAACCTCTGGAATGATGCTCAGGAAGCTCAGAAGCTGATGCGCGAGCGCCAGCAGCTGGATGACAGCATTTCCGGCGTCAAGCGCCTCGAACAGCAGATGCTGGACAACATCGAGCTGATCGAGATGGGCGAGGAAGAGGGCGACGACAGCATCATCAAGGATGCCGAGGATCAGCTCAAGGCCCTGAAGACCGAAGCGGCCCGCCGTCAGGTCGAAGCCATGCTATCGGGCGAAGCCGACGGCAATGACACCTATATCGAAGTGCATTCCGGCGCTGGCGGTACTGAGTCCCAGGACTGGGCCAACATGCTGCTGCGCATGTATATCCGCTGGGCCGAAAAGCAGGGCTTCAAGGTCGAGGTTCTCGAAGTGCATGACGGCGAAGAAGCCGGCATCAAGTCGGCGACCGTGCATATCAAGGGCCACAATGCCTATGGCTGGATGAAGACCGAATCGGGCGTTCACCGTCTGGTGCGCATCTCGCCCTACGATTCGAATGCCCGCCGCCACACCTCGTTCTCGAGCGTCTGGGTCTATCCGGTCGTCGACGATTCGATCCAGATCGACATCAACGAAAGCGATTGCCGCATCGATACCTACCGGTCGTCGGGCGCCGGCGGCCAGCACGTCAACACCACCGACTCGGCCGTGCGCATCACGCATATTCCGACCGGCATCGTCGTGCAGTGCCAGCAGGAGCGTTCGCAGCACAAGAACAAGGCCAAGGCCTGGGACATGTTGCGGGCTCGCATGTACGAAGCCGAACTGAAGAAGCGTGAAGACGCAGCCAATGCCGAAGCCGCCTCCAAGACGGATATCGGCTGGGGCCACCAGATCCGCTCCTACGTCTTGCAGCCCTACCAGTTGGTCAAGGACCTGCGCACCGGTGTCGAAAGCACCGATCCGGACAATGTCCTGAACGGCGATCTGAACCCCTTCATGGAAGCAGCCCTTGCCCACCGCATCAGCGGCAAGGCAGATGCGGTCTCCGATATCGACTGATCTGTTCTCCCGGGCAGAACAGGATCAAACAGAAAACGGCGGCGGGACCTCAATCCCGCCGCCGTTCTTTTTATTGAATCATTAAGGTGTTTCGCTAATTGCGTTAGCGCCTGCCGTCGCCGGCTTTTGTCGCAGCGTGACAGTCGCGAGGATCAGCACCGCCGTGGCGCAGGCGGCCACCGTGGCAACCATCGGCAGGGCGGTTCCGTCGGCAAAGATGCTGGCAATCCCGATCACGCTCGATGCCGTGACGAATTGCAGCGTGCCCATGAGGGCAGAGGCCGTGCCCGCAATCTTGCCGTGGCCGTCGAGCGCCAGCACTGCCGAGGTCGGAATGACCATGCCGAGGAAGCCGTAGGCGACAAACAGCAGGGCACACATCAGCGGCAGGCTGCCAAGGCCGAGTTCAAACAAGGCAAACAGGGCAAGCGAGGCCAGCGCGAAGCCCGTCACCGCTGTGCGGATCAGCCGCTTCAGGCCAAATCGCCGCGACAGCCGGCCGTTCATCTGCGATGCGCCGATGAAGGAGACGGCGTTCAGCGAGAAGACAACGCTGTAGAGCCGCGGCGACAGGCCGTAATGATCGATCAGCACGAAGGACGAGTTCGCGACATAGATCATGTAGCTCGACATGCCGAACGAGGCGATGAAAACCAGCCCAAGATAATGCGGATCACGCAGCAGCGTGCCATAGCTGGCAATTGCGCTTCTGAAGTTGCTCTGGCTGCGCGCCTCTGCCGTGCGCGTTTCCGGCAAAAGCGTCGCCACCAGGATGATGCCGAGGCCGGCCGCCAAGACCATCACCCAGAAGATCGCCCGCCAGCTGCCGACGGTGGTCACCAGGCTTCCGGCAAGCGGGGCGAGGATCGGCGAGACGCTGAACACCAGCATCAGGCGCGACATCAGGTGCGCGGCGGCAACCCCGGTCAGAAGATCGCGCACGATCGCCCGACACAGGACGGCGCCGGCACAGGCGCCGACACCCTGCAGCGCACGAAACGCAATCAGCCATTCGATGCTGGGCGCCAGCGCGCAGCCGACGCCGCCAAGGGCAAACAGCACAAGGCCGAAATAGAGCGGCTTCTTGCGGCCGATCATGTCGGAGACCGGCCCATAGACGAGCTGGGAAAGACCCATGGCGACGAAGAATGAAATCAGGCTTGCCTGCACGGCGCCGTCGTCGGCATTCAGCGCAATGCCGATTTCCGGCAGCGAGGGCAGGTACATGTCGATGGCAAACAGGCCGACCGCGGTCAGCAGGCCGAGTACGATCGGAAGGGATGCAGTGGTTTTCTCAGACATCAAAAAATAGCCTTTGCGTCACCCGGGGAGGGAGCGGCGGGGGAGGAAAATACGAAAAGGGGTATGGCGTTGAACAGGAAGGGGTGTCGGCCGCAAACGTATCGGGACACCATGTAAAAAATATTGGACACAATTGTCCAATCTGTCAAGCGGCTCTATGGTGCGCCATGGACACAAGAACGCATGCCCCGAATCTCCCCGCAACCGAAACCGGTCCGCGCACCAAGCGCGATGCCATCATCGATGCCGCCGCGGCGATTTTTTCCGAAAGTGGCTATCAGGGTGCCAGCATCGATGCGATCGCGGTGCGTGCCGACGTGTCCCGCCAGACGGTTTACAATCAGATCGGCGACAAGGAGAAAGTCTTCAAGGCGGTCGTCGCCGAAGTGACGCAGCGCTCCAGCGCCGGCTTTTTCTCGGTGCTGGAAACCTTTCCGGACCAGCCGACCGATCTGGAAAATGACTTGGTCGCCTTTGCTGGGCGCCTGCTGCGGGTTGCCGTCTGCGAGCCGAATGGTCGCTGGCTTTTGCGCCTGCTCTCGCTCGAAGGTGTCCGCCATCCCGAACTGTTCGCCTCATGGCGCGAATACGGGCCGGGCCGCAAACATCCGGCCATGGCGGCGCGTTTTGCCCAGCTTGCCCATGCCGGTTTTCTCGATATCGACGATCCGTCGCTCGCCGCCCGCCAGTTCATGGCGCTGATCATGTCGGATGTACGTGCCGATCTGCAATTGGGCATTCCGATCCCGGAGGCTGAACTGGACGGCCTAGCCCGCAACGCCGTCAGGACATTCCTGCGCGCCTTTGCCCGGCGTTGATAGTCCGCGCTGATTGCGGGATCCAGTCTTCTGGCCGGGATTGTGTTTCGATCAGTTGCTGGCGCGTTCGACGCGGATATCGCCGAGATCATCGATCAGCACGGTCCATTCCTCGGCCCGGTCGGCCTGGGGACTGGTCTTCAGGTATACGGTTGCCATGAAGCCCGGCTCTTCGCCGACGCCGGTCATGCTTTCCGGCATGATGCCGGTCACATAGGGACGTATCGCGCTGAATTCTTCCAGTTCGACACTTTGCACCAGCCGCGGACCTGTTGCTTCCGCCGCAATCATCTGCAGGTAGATCTTTGTCGTCCTGTCCTGCTGGCGTATGGCCGCAAGCTTGTAGTAGCCGCGCGCGCCGGTCGCGTCTGCAGAAGTGCCGGTTTCAGCTTCGGTATTCTCGTCCGGCATGCCTTCAGGCCCGGTGATCCAGAACCCGCCGCTGACCACGAAGGTCGCGGTCACGGGCAACTGGCCGATCTCGTCGGCCAGCACCGGCGTGGCCGCCGATAGCGATAGCACTAGCAGCCATGTTCGGCCAAGCGCAGGCAATTTCAAACCACGACCATCCATTGGCATCACCCATTACGCCGTCAATTGGCAAACTGCTCGGCCAGAATCCGGTCCGACCACGAGCGGTCCGGGTCAGACAGGATATGCGCCGTCGTATCCTCAGATTGTCCGATCTCGACCCTGAGCACCGATTTGACCTCGGAATGATCGGCAACCGCATTCACCGGCCGCTTTTCCGGCTCCAGCACCTCCAGCACCACCTTCGCCCTGTTCGGCAGCAGCGCACCGCGCCAGCGCCGCGGACGGAAGGCGCTGACCGGCGTCAGCGCCAGAAGCGGCGCCTCCAGCGGCAATATAGGCCCATGCGCCGAAAGATTATAGGCAGTCGACCCGACCGGCGTCGCCACCATCAGGCCGTCGCAGATCAATTCCTCAAGCCTAACCTGGCCGTCGATCACCACCCGCAGCTTGGCCGCCTGGTAGGATTGCCGAAACAGCGACACCTCGTTGATCGCCAGCGCATAGGAAATCGAACCGTCGGCATTGCTGGTCGTCATCTGCAGCGGATGGAAATCATTCTCGACCGCCTGGGCGATGCGCTCGTCCAGCCGCTCGGTGGAAAAATCATTCATCAGGAAGCCGACGGAACCGCGGTTCATCCCATAGATCATCTTGCCGCTGTTCATCGTATCATGCAGCGTCTGCAGCATGAACCCATCGCCGCCGAGCGCCACGATGACATCGGCCTCGGTGGGGGCGACATGGCCGTAAAGGCGAATCAGTTCGTCGCGCGAAGCCTGCGCGTCGTCCGTGTTGGAGGCGATAAACGACAGTGACCGGAACGATCGAGACATGGCGGACCCTTTTGAACAGGCGCCAGTGGTACATGACAAAGCCTTGGAACCACAAGCCGTTTGCGCCGCCAAACAGTTCCCCCGACTGGCTTTTTGCCCCCGGGTGCCAATATCGCCCGCTAACCATTTCTTCTAACCATCCTGCAATTTTTTGCTTTACGGCAAATCATTTTCGTCTTATTGACGGCGCCACTGCCCTTGTAGCTCAGTTGGTAGAGCACCTGATTTGTAATCAGGGGGTCACGAGTTCGAACCTTGTCGGGGGCACCACTTTTTCTCTTCAGCTTGGCTGGTATTCTGGTACGCGTGCCTATACAGCGCAGCCGGAATTCCATTGGCCGGCTCGGCGGCGCAGACCTGCCGACGGCAGGCTGCCCGCGTCAACGTGATGTCCGGCTGAATACCTCCGGTCGACACCCGTCTCTTCCAAGCGGCTTTATCCAACGATGTTTTTGTGAATCCTGCCGTCCTTGACGATGATGACGAAATTCTGCGCCGGATCCTCGATCAGCCCGATCTCGGCCAGCGGGTTGCCGTCGACCAGCAGCAGATCCGCCAGCGCGCCTTCCTCCACCACGCCAAGCTTGCCTTCGTAAGGGCTGCGCAATCCTGACAAAGCCAGTATCTGGCCATTGTCCGCCGTGGCCATCTTGAGAATTTCGGCCGGCTGGTACCAGCGGGTCAGCTTGGCCAATTGCGCATTCTGGCGCTTGGCGAGCTTGGCGTCGAAAAGCGTGTCGCTACCCCAGCCGGTCTTGATCTTGTGTTTCTTCGCCAGCGCATAGGCATTGTCCGTGCCGCTGAACATTTCGATCTGCTTTTTCCGGTTGGCGGAGCCTTCCGGAAACGGCGTCGCATCCTGATCATCGAGAAAGGGCTGCAGGCACCACCAGATGCCCTTCTCAGCCATCATCGCGACAGTCGTGTCATCGAGCAGATTGCCATGTTCGATGCACCGCACCCCGGCATTGATCGCCTGCTGCACCGCTTTCGGCGTATAGGCGTGCACCGTGGCATAGGTGCCCCAGTTCTCGGCGGCGATGACACCGGCCTGCATTTCCTCCAGGGTGAACTGCGTCACATCGAGCGGATCGTAGAACGACGACACACCGCCGCCTGCCATCAGTTTGATCTGCGACGCGCCCAGCGCCAGTTGCTCGCGTGCGCGCTTTCTGACAGCGCCCGGATCGTCGGCAATCGCAGCAGCGCCCACCCGTTCGCTGTATGAATAGTCGCCGGGTTGCGAAGGCAGTTCATTGGGCATGCGGAAATCGCCGTGCCCGCCGGTCTGCGAGATGAAGGCACCCGACGGCCATATGCGCGGCCCAGCCGCAAGGCCTGTGTCGATACCACGCTTCAGGCCGAATGCGGGGCCGCCCATATCGCGGATCGAGGTAAAGCCGCGCATCAGCGTGTCATTGGCTTCCTTGACAGCAGCAACGTTGATGAAGCCGATATCGGCAGTCAGCACGGCCGCCTGCGGGACCGAGGCGAACATGATGTGGGTATGCGCATCGATCAGGCCCGGCATCAGCGTCCGGCCGTCACCGGCAATCCGGGTCAGCGCGACATCGGCCGGGGAGGCGATTGGAGCGGTTGAAATGGCTTTGATCGTATTGCCGACGATCAGGACGCTGGACGGTTCCGAAAGCCTGTCCGACACACCATCGAAGATACGGACATTTTCAAACAGGATACCGTTGGGCTGGCCCGATTGGCCTGTCTGCGCTTTCGCCGCGGTCGAGATGCTCGACAGTCCGGCGGCGGCAAACACCGCACCGGCTCCGAGAAAGAAACCGCGCCGGGAGAGATCGGCGTTCATCCGTATTGTGAGGGCGTTCAGAGCTGGATCGCAGCACCGGCATGTATCGATATCGATCAGGCTGTCGTATTTGCGTCCAAATCGCACAGGCATATCGATACCCTTCAGGAAGGTTAGCAGATCGATCTTTCGGCATACTATCAATATCGGCTTCGTGTTCAATCAAATAAGGATCTGATTTTATATTGTTGTGGTTTGACCTTTGTCAAAAATATCGCATGTTTTTTCTTTTGCCAGGATTATTAATTTGTCCTTCTGTTGAATCTATCGAATGAGTGGTGAAGATCTGGAGAGTTATAGTGCAGAGTATCGCGGTGATGCCAGTCTGCGCTTTCAACGGGAGATGGGCTTGTGTTCAGATGTAAGGGCGCGACGGCCCGTCTTCTTGCCGGGAGTGCCATGCTGCTGCTCTCGTCTTTGCCGCAGGCGGCAGCGCAACAGGCCCCCACCGGCCCATCGGCCGCGATATCGGCCCTTGACGCCGGAAACGCAGCCGAAGCCTCGTCTCTGCCTGATCGCTGGAAGCTGATCGTCAGTCCCTATGTCTGGGCCCTGTCGCTGGATGGGGATGCGTCGTTGGCCGGCTTCGACACCCATGTCGACGTGCCGTTTTCCGAGACGCTCAAACATCTCGATCTGGCCATCATGGGCAATGTCGAAGTCACCAACGGGCGCTTTGGTTTTTACGTCGACGGCCAGTATGCGCAAACGAGCCAGGAGGAGGAATTGCTGTCCAACGAGCTCGCGGTTGGGATTGCCACCACGACACTGGCGCTCGGTGCCTTTTACCGCGCTTACGAGGTCGAACTCGGCGGACTGACCGTGTTCAACGAAGCGCGGGTTTTTGCCCTGGAGCCGACGATCGGGTTGCGTTGGACCAAACTGGAGGCAACTGTCGATGCCCTTGGCCTGTCGGTCACCAAGCAGGCCAACTGGACGGATCCTTTCATCGGTCTACGATTGAACGCCGACCTCGACGAGCGATGGAACCTGTGGGCCGAGGCCGATATCGGCGGTTTCGATATCGGGTCGAAGATCAGCTACAGTGCACAGGCCTTTCTTGGCTATCGCACCTTCGTTCTCGATCATCCAACGGTCTTGCGCCTGGGATACCGCGTCACCGCGCAAGACTTCGAAACGGATGATTTCACCGGCAGCAACAAATTCCAGTGGGACGTCACCCAGCATGGTCCGATCATCGGTTTTTCCATGCAGTTTTGATCGGCGTGGCAGGATCAGGCGTAGCCGATGGACTCGGGCGCGACCTGACGATTGGCTCCGTAATCGCGGGCAAAAGCATTCTGGCTGCGCCCTAGGGCCTGAAGTTCGATAACGGCCGGGCGTGCGGCACCATCGGCATAGGTCCCGGTGTCCGGCGTTCCCGTGGCAGTGCCGCGTTCAACGGTTCGGATCGCGTTCAGCAATGTCAGCATGTTTTGTCCTCCAGATGAGTGCGGAAACGACGATACGCCGCACTCGGTTCCTTCTTACGAGCCATTCCATTGACCAAGCGTTAACCATAACTGGCGAGACGACTTTTTGATGGCCGAACCGACGACGCAGTCGGACGACCTCGCCAATTGATCTGCAGGTCGAGAGCATCTTGACGATTGTCATATACGTCGCGCAAACGCGCATGCTAGAGCCCGGCTTTGTCGAACAGGAGCAAGGCTGATGGAAGTCCGCGATTCAAATGGAACGGTCCTCAATGAGGGCGACAACGTGACCCTGGTGAAGGACCTCAAGGTCAAGGGTACGTCCGAGACGCTGAAGCGCGGCACGGTGATCAAGGGCATCCACCTGACCGACAATGAAGACGAGGTCGAATGCCGCCATGCCAAGATCAAGGGCCTGGTTCTGCGCACCGAATTTCTGAAGAAAGCCTGACCGGGCGATAGCGGGCATGATCGTTGTCAAGAATCCAGATAGATTCGCGCGTCGCGGCTAAGTCTGGCAGTAGACAATCGTCAAAAATACCGGCGTAGTGATGCAGCGGTAATCTTGCGACGGAGCTTCGTTATGATCTTCGGAATGACGCCTTTTACGTTCTTTCATGTCCTTCTCAGTCTGATCGGCATCGCGGCGGGTTTTGTTGCGCTGCAGGGCTGGCTCCGGTCGGAACTGCGCGCCGGCTGGACGGCGCTATTTCTCGGCACCACGATTGCGACGGTGGTGACCGGCTTCTTGTTTCCCTACACGCTCTTCACCCCGGCCATCGGCGTTGGCATCATCACCGCGGTGTTTCTGGCGGTTGCCGTCTATGCCCTTTACCGCGGGCATCTGTCGGGCTATTGGCGGCCGGCTTTTGTCATCTGTTCGGTGGTCTCGCTCTACCTCAACACCTTCGTTCTCGTGGTGCAGGCCTTTCTCAAGGTTCCGGCCCTCAACGCACTGGCACCGAACGGCTCCGAGCCGCCATTTGCCATCGCCCAAGGCCTGGTACTCGTCGCCTTTCTTGGTCTCGGCTATCTGGCGACGGTCCGCTTCCGCCCAGGCCTCGCGCAGGGCCTGCGCTCGCGGTTCTAGCCGCGAAACACTCTAGCTGTCCGCGTCAAGGCGCGCGGCCTCCTGAATGTCACGGATCAGGTCGGGCAGGGCGCTTTGCACCCTGTTCCAGCTCGGCATGAACGGTGTCGCGTTCGGATTGTCCAGGTAGACATTGCCGGCCTCGATCAGGTTGGCGGCGAACAGTTCCACCGCCTGCTCCTCCCGGTGCCGGTCGGTGGTCAGCCCGTTCATGCGCGCGTCGTGGTGATAGGTCTCCACCAGATCGAGTGCCGTGCGGTAATAGGTGGCCTTCAGCGTGCGGAAGGCGTCCTGGCTGAACACCACCCCATCGGTTGCCAGTTTTCGATACAGCGCCTTGGTAATGTCGATCGACATGCGCGACAGGCCGCGGGCCGCATCTTCCGGCGAAAGCGGCTGGTGCTTGTGGTCATAGGCATCGGCAATGTCGACCTGGCAGATCGAATGGTTCGAATAGTTGCGCCACAGCTCCGACAGCACGCCGATCTCCAGCCCCCAGTCGGATGGAATGCGGATATCCGACAGGATATGGGTCTGCATGGCGAACTCGCCGGCCAGCGGATAGCGGAAGGCCTTGAGGTAGTCGATGTAAGGATGATGCCCGATGACCTTTTCCAGACTGAGCAGCAGCGGTGTCACCAGCAGCCGTGTGACGCGGCCATTCAGCGAACGGTCGGCGATGCGGGGATAGTAGCCCTTGGAAAACACATAGGGAAAACGCGGATTGGCGACCGGATAGACGAGACGCGCCAGCATCTCGCGGGAATAGGTGACGATATCGCAGTCGTGCAGTGCCACCACGCCCGGTTGCCGTGCCCCGAGCAGATAACCCATGCAGAACCAGACATTGCGTCCTTTGCCGGGTTGGTCAGGCGACAGGTCCTGCGCCTTGAGCTTTTCGTCAACCGCACGAAGTCGCGGTCCGTCATGCCACAGGATCGTGTGCTTTTGCGGCAGACGGGAGAAATACTGCCGGGCATGCTGGAATTGCGCCCGGTCGGCCTGATCGAGCCCGATGACGATTTCGGAAATATAGGGAACCTGCGACAGCTCCGAGACGATGTGTTCGAGGGCAGGGGCTTCCAGTTCGGAATAGAGCGATGGCAGGATCAGCGTAATCGGACGGCTGGAGGCAAACACCGCAAGTTCCTTCTCCATCCGGTCAAGATCGCGTTCGCGCAGATTGTGCAGGGTGGCAACCACCCCGTTCTGGTGAAAATCGGCCATGATATTCCTTTCGAAAAAATGCGCGGTTGCCGCCGCGTCAGAGCAATCCTGTTGCAACGAGATGATGGATCATGCGGTTCCAGCCGGCGGGCCCCGGTTCTTCGGAGCGCAGGATGAGACCCTGCCGTTCCCGTTCGGTGACCGGCAATGGTGTGTGGGACGGATTGGCGATGATGATGCCGAGATCGGCCGCCTGCAGCATCGCCAGGTCATTTGGCGCATCGCCGAGGGCCACCGAAACGACCGCCTCGCCGGATTGCCGACGATAAAAGGCCACAAGCTCTGCCATGCGGACTGCTTTCGATGTCCTTGGCATCACGGTGAAGAAGCGCCCGCCCTGTATGGCCTGGAAGCCGGCGGCCTCAAGCAGCGCCAAAAAGGCGTGTCTCTGCACGTCGCTGCCGGTGAAATGGCCGGGTTCGGAAAAATTGCGCTGCTTGGCAAGTGCCGCGGCCTCGAGTGAAAGCCCCGTTGCCAGTGCCACCTCTTCGACACTCCAGTCACCGAAGCCGGCGAAACAACCACGCAGCTCTTGTGGCAACGCCGCAAGAAACAGCCGTATGCGTTGGTAGCGACTCGGCGAATCATCGCCGCCACGCTCCGGATTCCGCCAATTGGCGATGCCCGCACCGTTTTCGACGATCAGCGGATAATCCATGCCAAGCGCCAGCGAAAGAGGCCGCATCTCGGCCTCCGTCTTGCTGCTAGCGAGAATGAGGGCAATGCCGCGCGCCTTCAGAAGCGCCAGCGCTGGCTTCGCCGCCTCGAAGGAATAGCTGTCGTGATCGAGCAGCGTTCCATCGAGATCGGTGAAGACGACGATCATTTTGCCAGATGCTGGCGCGACGCATAAAGCGCGATCGCTGCCGCATTGGAGACGTTCAGCGACTTGATCGCGCCCGGCATGTCGAGACGTGCCAGTGCAGACACGGTGTCACGCGTCTTCTGCCGCAGGCCCTTGCCTTCGGCGCCGAGCACCAGCGCGATCTTGTCGCCTGTCAACGTGCTTTCCATCGGTTCGGGACCGTCCGAATCAAGCCCGATGGAGAAAAAGCCGAGCTTGTGCAATTCGGCCAGGGCATCCGACAGGTTGGTGATCTGGATATAGGGGATCATTTCCAGAGCGCCCGAGGCCGATTTGGCCAGCACGCCCGATTCGGTCGGGCTGTGGCGCATGGTGGTGATCACTGCACCGGCGCCGAACGCCACGGCCGAGCGCATGATCGCGCCGACATTGTGCGGATCGGTGACCTGGTCGAGCACCAGCAGCAGCGGGCTGTCCTGCAGCGCTTCCAGCCGGCGCACGGGCAGGGGCCTCGTCTCGAGCATCACGCCCTGATGGATCGCCTCCGGTCCGAGGATCTTGTCGAGATCCTGCGGCGTGACCATCTCGACCGGGAAGCCGAGGGCCGCCACAGACTCGATCTGCAACCGCACCAGCGCGTTCTGGGTCGCCGACAGCTTGATCAGCTTGCGCTCGGGATTGTCGAGAGCCGCGCGCACGGTGTGCAGGCCATAGAGATGGACCTGATCGGGCGCCACCGGCGGCGGCGTCCAGTCGGCATTGCTTTTGCGTCGCTTTTGCGGCTGCGGGGTTGGGATTTCGCCACGCTCGCGCTTTGCATCGCGCACCTGACGACGCAGCGTTGCATAGTGGGTGTCACGGGAGGATTTGTCGTCGGAAGTGTCTTTTGCCATGCAGCCCTTATAACGCTCCGATGCATCTGGGGATAGACCCGGGGCGAAAGCCGAGCATTTCTGGGGCTGCGAAATTTTTCGAGATTTTTCGTATGTCATCGTGTTGACATCAGGGAATTGGGCAGTCATATACCCGCCGCAGACCGAGGGGGCGCCGCTCCACCGGTCTGGAATGAAAAGCTTGGTCGCTTTGATCCGGACGAAAAACTGGAGAGATGCCCGAGTGGTTAAAGGGGACGGACTGTAAATCCGTTGGCTCAGCCTACGTTGGTTCAAATCCAACTCTCTCCACCATTCGTCCTCGGATCACACATCGCGGGTATAGCTCAATGGTAGAGCAGCAGCCTTCCAAGCTGAATACACGGGTTCGATTCCCGTTACCCGCTCCAAGCCTTATGCCCAACACATTGAAATTACGCGAATTTATCAAATTGCTTTCCGTTGCGGGAATGTCGGTTTGATCTCGCGTTGCGCGCGCGCTTAGCCGCCTTTCTGAGCGCCATCCGCAGCGAGCATTTATCGCTTGCGCAATCCTCTCGAAACCCTTAAACGGCGGACCAAACCGGTTTGCCCGGGGCAACCTCTTTTCGTTCATAGGAAGCATTCAAATGGCAAAGAGTAAGTTTGAGCGCAACAAGCCGCACGTTAACATCGGCACGATCGGCCACGTTGACCACGGCAAGACGTCTCTGACGGCTGCGATCACCAAGTATTTCGGTGAATACAAGGCCTACGATCAGATCGACGCCGCTCCGGAAGAAAAGGCACGTGGCATCACCATCTCGACGGCACACGTCGAGTATGAGACGCCGGCCCGCCACTACGCCCACGTCGACTGCCCCGGCCACGCCGACTACGTCAAGAACATGATCACCGGTGCAGCGCAGATGGACGGCGCGATCCTGGTTTGCTCGGCTGCCGACGGCCCGATGCCGCAGACCCGCGAGCACATCCTGCTCGCCCGTCAGGTTGGCGTTCCGGCGATCGTCGTGTTCCTCAACAAGGTCGACCAGGTCGACGACGCAGAACTGCTCGAACTGGTTGAGCTGGAAGTGCGCGAACTTCTGTCGTCCTACGACTTCCCGGGCGACGATATCCCGTTCGTCAAGGGTTCGGCGCTTGCTGCCCTCAACGACAGCAACAAGGAAATCGGCGAAGACGCAGTGCGCGCGCTGATGGCCGCTGTCGACGCCTACATCCCGACGCCTGAGCGTCCGATCGACCAGCCGTTCCTGATGCCGATCGAAGACGTGTTCTCGATCTCGGGTCGTGGTACGGTTGTGACGGGCCGCGTCGAGCGTGGTATCGTCAAGGTTGGCGAAGAAGTCGAATTCGTCGGCATCCGCGACACCAAGAAGACGACGGTTACCGGCGTTGAAATGTTCCGCAAGCTGCTCGATCAGGGCCAGGCCGGCGACAACATCGGTGCTCTCGTTCGCGGTATCCAGCGCGACGACGTTGAGCGTGGTCAGGTTCTTTGCAAGCCGGGTTCTGTGAAGCCGCACAAGAAGTTCATGGCAGAAGCCTACATCCTGACGAAGGAAGAAGGCGGCCGTCATACGCCGTTCTTCACCAACTACCGTCCGCAGTTCTACTTCCGCACCACCGACGTGACCGGCATCGTGTCGCTTCCGGAAGGCACGGAAATGGTTATGCCTGGCGACAACGTCACGGTTCAGGTTGAGCTGATCGTTCCGATCGCGATGGAAGAAAAGCTGCGCTTCGCGATCCGCGAAGGCGGCCGCACCGTCGGCGCCGGCATCGTTGCCTCGATTATTGAATAATAATCGAGTGTCGATGGCGAAAGCTGCCGACGCAGATTGAAATGCACGAACGGCGCGCAAGCGCGGTTCGTGTGCGGCGCCGGCATCGTTGCCTCGATCATCGAGTAATTTTGATCCCGCACGGGATTGAAGACAAAACCCCGCTGGAGACAGCGGGGTTTTTTGTTGCTCAATCGCATGGGTGCCGGTTGCCCATGCCGCAACTCTGCCGGGCGCTGCAATCACCGTCTATATGGAGGCTGCGGAACGATTCTTCAGCGCTCGTCGACCTCCTCCTCGATTTCAGGCCTGGCCAGCTTCAGCAAATCCGTCACCATGTAGCCGTCGATAGTCATACCCCTGACGTCGCATTCGGCGATCGACACGTTGACCAGGCTGGCGAACCGGATCGAAGCTCCGTCGAGGTCCACATGGCGTAGCGCGACCGAGCGCATGTCGATATTCTCGAACGTGGCACTCTCCATTGACGTCTTGCGGAATGTCGCGTGATAGGCCCGCGCGTCGCTGATCAGCACATTGTCGAGATTGACGTCGCTGAACACCGCTTCCTCCAGATTGACATCGACGAACCGGGAGCCGCTGAGGTTGGCGTCTTCGAATTCTGAGGCGGGCAGGGTGGCATTGTGGATTCGGATCATGAAAGCTCCCATCGCAGGCAACCAGGCGTTTGATTGCTTACTATTGGCCAATTGCCCCGTGCAGGCAAGCGAGCCGCCCACCATGGCGCTGTTTGCTCCCGGGATGTCGGGAAAGTCCTGACAGCGGCTCTGCAGGGCAGCCATGCGCCATTTGCGATTCGTGTTGACGGCTGTGCCTGTTAGGCTGGCGGCGACCGATCCTCGTGCAGCCGGATGCTGCATTGTCTGTGGCCTCAGCGATTGTGGACTATGCCATGAGACCAGCGACGGGTGCAAAACGCGCCGGCATGCTCGCCATTCTATCGTCCGTCTTCGGTGCAGGTGCCGTCCTTGCCGACGAAAGGCCGCTGATCTGGGCGGTCTCCAGATCGGGCGATCGTGATTTCGCCTTCCGCTCGGGTGTCGAATTCGACATGGGCTTGCGTGCCAGTCTCGGGGCCGAATCAAATGTGACGGCTGCGGGTGCTGCAGGTTCGGGCACACGCGTGCTGCCGCTGAGGCTGTGGGGTGATCTGACGCTGGTCTCGGAAAGCACGCGGCAGGCATCGGTGGGGCTGCGGTTCAACGCGAGGACCGGCGCCGCCAGGGTGGTGATGGCCGAGAATCGCTCGACGAGCGTCTCGCCGTCGCTGGATGTCTCTGCAAGCCGGGGTCTTGAGGCATCGCCAATGAATATTGTCGCACGCCAGAACGTCACGTTCACCTTCTCCGACATCGATGCCGCTATCCTCGCAGACATTGCCCTCGACAGCGCCGCCTCGCACCAGGCCTATGTGACGGTACGCAAAGGCCTGCCGCTCGGCGTCAGTCTCTCGGCCTCGGTGGGGGAATTCCAGAGTGGATCGCCGGCGAAGGTCAGCGCCCGGCTGCAGCGCCGGTGGTAGTTCGGGCCGGCGAAGCGGGGGCTTTGGCAAAAAGGAATAAAAAGCCTCTTGCCAATCTTTGTTTGCCGTCTTAAAGGGTGCGCCATGCCTCGGACAGAACGGTTATGTTCAATCCGCAGGACGGCTTAGGGGTATAGCTCAGTTGGTAGAGCGGCGGTCTCCAAAACCGCAGGTCGTCGGTTCAAGCCCGGCTGCCCCTGCCATTTTCAGTGCGGCGCGCATCACTTCGCGACGTGCGGTGATTTATGGCATAAGCCAAAAAGTTGCTGAAGGTCGGTTTCCCTCTTGTGAAAAAGGGAATCGGTCTTTATGTAGGGTTCAAACAGACACGCGGTGCGTGGGGCTGAGTTATTCAGCTTTACGCGCCGTAAATGCGTGGGCATTAAATGGCATCCAAGGCAAATCCATTCGCGTTTCTGCAGCAGGTGCGCTCCGAGACGTCCAAGGTCACGTGGCCATCGCGCCGCGAGACCGTGATTTCGACGCTCATGGTTCTGGCGATGGTCGTTTTCGCTGCGCTGTTTTTCTTCGGCGCTGACCAGCTCATCGGCTGGCTCCTCAGCCTTGTGCTGAGCATCGGCAATTAACGGACGGAGACGAACATGGCGGCACGTTGGTACATCGTCCACGCATACTCGAATTTTGAAAAGAAGGTCGCAGAGGACATCGAGAACAAGGCTCGTCAGAAGGGTCTCACTCATTTGTTCGAAAAGATCCTCGTTCCGACCGAAAAGGTCGTCGAGGTTCGTCGCGGCCGCAAGGTTGATAGCGAGCGCAAGTTCTTTCCCGGCTATGTGATGGTGCGGGCGGATCTGACGGACGAAGCTTATCACCTGATCAAGAATACCCCGAAGGTTACGGGTTTCCTCGGTTCCGACAATAAGCCGGTTCCGATTCCCGACTTTGAGGCTGATCGTATCCTGGGCCAGGTCCAGGAAGGCGTCGAGCGTCCGAAGTCGTCCGTTACCTTCGAGATCGGCGAGCAGGTTCGCGTCTCTGACGGTCCCTTCGCCTCGTTCAACGGCGTTGTTCAGGATGTCGATGAGGAGCGTTCGCGCCTCAAGGTCGAAGTTTCCATCTTTGGTCGCGCGACACCGGTCGAACTCGAATACGCTCAGGTCGAAAAGGTCTGAGTGGAGAAGGGGAGGTAACTCCCCGAACCGCGTGGGAGGATGGCAGTCTCTAAGCCGGACTGACCAGACGTACCACGCAACCGCAGCCGCCGGGTAATTCCGGCATATTGAAAGGCAGAGAGATATGGCTAAGAAAGTTGCAGGCCAGCTCAAGCTTCAGGTCAAGGCAGGATCGGCAAACCCGTCCCCGCCAATCGGCCCGGCGCTTGGTCAGCGTGGCGTAAACATCATGGAATTCTGCAAGGCGTTCAATGCCGCCACGCAGGAAATGGAAAAGGGTATGCCGATCCCGGTCGTCATCACCTATTACCAGGACAAGTCCTTCACCTTCATCATGAAGCAGCCGCCGGTCAGCTACTTCCTGAAGAAGGAAGCCAAGATCACATCCGGCTCGAAGCTGCCGGGTAAGACAAAGGCTGGCTCCATCACCAAGGCTCAGGTCCAGACGATCGCTGAAGCTAAGATGAAGGATCTCAACGCCGCGGATCTCGCTGGCGCAATGGCTATGATCGAGGGCTCCGCCCGCGCCATGGGCCTGGAAGTGGTGGCTTAAAATGGCAAAGCTTGCAAAGCGTATTCAGAAGATCCGCGAAGGCGTTGATCCTACCAAGCTCGTCGCTCTGTCCGAAGCCATTTCGATGGTCAAGGAACGTGCGGTTGCAAAGTTCGACGAAACCGTTGAAATCGCAATGAACCTCGGCGTTGACCCGCGTCACGCCGACCAGATGGTTCGTGGCGTTGTCAACCTGCCGAACGGCACGGGCCGCGACGTTCGCGTTGCTGTCTTCGCACGTGGCGCCAAGGCTGATGAAGCCAAGGCCGCTGGTGCAGACATCGTCGGCGCCGAAGACCTCGTTGAAATCGTCCAGGGTGGCAAGATCGACTTCGATCGTTGCATCGCAACCCCGGACATGATGCCGCTCGTCGGTCGTCTCGGTAAGGTTCTCGGCCCGCGCGGCATGATGCCGAACCCGAAGGTCGGCACTGTGACCATGGACGTCGCTGGCGCCGTCAAGGCTTCCAAGGGCGGTGCTGTCGAGTTCCGCGTCGAGAAGGCTGGTATCATCCATGCCGGCATCGGCAAGGCTTCCTTCGATGCCAAGGCGCTCGAAGAAAACATCAAGGCCTTTGCTGACGCTGTCGTCAAGGCAAAGCCGGCTGGTGCCAAGGGTAACTACGTCAAGCGCGTAGCGATCTCCTCGACCATGGGTCCGGGCGTCAAGATCGATCCGTCGACGGTTACGGCTTAATCTATTTCGGCCGGGGCTTCGCGCTCCGGTCAACCAAGTTTCCGGCCTTTCGGGGCCGGAAATGTCTGGCCTTAAAAACCAGACACTCCTGTCCGAGATTGTGGGTGGCCCCCGTGGCCTTAATATTCACCTGCATGAGACGGGGTAAGACCCGATTTTAAACGTCTGTAGACGTCTTGAAGTTCGGTTCGAGCCTTATTCGCCTTGGCATCGAAGTTCGCTTCGCTGCGAGGGGGCAGGATCCTCAAGCGTCGCTCGGGATCTGATGAGTTGGATCCCTTGAGGCAAAAGGCAAACCCGATGGGGCCCGCAGATTGCGGTCTCATCAACTGGAGACAGACAGTGGAAAGAGCGGAAAAACGCGAATTCGTCACAGAACTGAACGAAGTCTTCAAGGCTTCCGGTTCGGTTGTTGTGGCCCACTATGCTGGTGTCACGGTTGCGCAGATGAACGACTTCCGTTCAAAAATGCGTGCTGCTGGCGGCACCGTCAAAGTCGCGAAGAACCGCCTGGCCAAGATCGCTCTTCAGGGCACGGAAGCCGAAGGGATCACCGATCTCTTCAAGGGTCAGACGCTGATTGCATTCAGCAATGATCCGATCACGGCTCCGAAGGTCGTCATGGATTTCGCCAAGACCAACGACAAGATCGTTGTTCTCGGTGGCGCCATGGGAACAACCACGCTCACCGCCGATGCAGTCAAGTCGCTTGCGACCCTGCCTTCGCTGGACGAGCTGCGTGCGAAGCTGCTGGGCATGATCCAGACACCGGCTACGCGTATCGCAGGTGTGGTACAGGCACCGGCAGCTCAGCTTGCCCGCGTGTTTGCGGCCTATGCAAAGAAGGACGAAGCCGCGTAAGGCGGTTTTTCGCTGTTCATACCCTAACTCGTTCGTTTCGAACCGAACATCTATAAGGAAATAGTAAAATGGCTGATCTCGCAAAGATCGTTGACGACCTCTCGGCTCTGACCGTTCTGGAAGCTGCTGAGCTTTCCAAGCTGCTCGAAGAAAAGTGGGGCGTTTCTGCAGCTGCTCCTGTAGCTGTTGCTGCTGCTGGCGGCGGCGCTGCTGCTGTTGTTGAAGAAGAAAAGACCGAGTTTGACGTCATCCTCACGGATGCCGGCGCAAACAAGATCAACGTCATCAAGGAAGTCCGCGCTATCACAGGTCTCGGCCTGAAGGAAGCCAAGGACCTCGTCGAAGGCGCTCCGAAGGCTGTCAAGGAAGCTGTTTCGAAGGCTGAAGCTGCCGACCTCAAGAAGAAGCTTGAAGACGCCGGCGCTAAGGTCGACGTTAAGTAATATCGGAATGCGGCGGGAGAAGGTTTCCTTTTCCCGCCGGTTTCCTCCGAACATATTACCCAGGAACCGTATGAAAACGGTTCCTGGGTAATGGGTTCTCAAGAGGATGGTCTTGACCCGCGCACCCGGCAAACCGGCCGGCCGCCCGGATCTCGAGACGAGATTGAGTGATCCATTTTTTGACGGAGCCGCCTGGCCAGCGGTCACCGTCTGTTGCAGGCCCGGGTGCAAACTGACAAGGAGCGACGATGGCTCAGACCCTTACCTTTAACGGTCGCAGGCGCGTACGCAAGTTTTTCGGAAAAATTCCAGAAGTCGCAGAAATGCCGAACCTTATTGAGGTTCAGAAGGCATCTTATGACCAGTTCCTCATGGTTGACGAGCCCGAAGGCGGCCGTCCCGACGAGGGACTGAATGCCGTTTTCAGGTCCGTATTCCCGATCACCGATTTTTCCGGTGCGTCGATGCTGGAATTCGTGTCCTATGAATTCGAACAGCCCAAGTTCGACGTTGACGAATGCCGTCAGCGCGACCTGACCTATGCCGCACCGCTCAAGGTCACGCTGCGCCTGATCGTGTTCGATATCGACGAGGATACGGGCGCGAAGTCCATCAAGGACATCAAGGAACAGTCGGTCTACATGGGCGACATGCCGCTCATGACCAACAACGGCACGTTCATCGTCAACGGCACCGAGCGCGTCATCGTCTCGCAGATGCACCGTTCGCCGGGCGTCTTCTTCGACCACGACAAGGGCAAGAGCCATTCGTCGGGCAAGCTGCTGTTTGCCGCACGCGTCATCCCATATCGCGGCTCCTGGCTTGATATCGAATTCGACGCCAAGGACATCGTGCACGCCCGTATCGATCGTCGCCGCAAGATCCCCGTGACCTCGCTGCTGATGGCGCTCGGCATGGACGGCGAAGAGATCCTGTCGACCTTCTACACCAAGTCAAACTATGTCCGCGACGGCAAGGGCTGGCGCATTCCGTTCACGCCTGAAACGCTGAAGGGCGCCAAGACCATCACCGACATGATCGACGCCGACACCGGCGAAGTCGTGGTCGAAGGTGGTAAGAAGCTCACCCCGCGTCTCTTGCGTCAGCTGACCGACAAGGGCCTCAAGGCTCTGCGCGCCGCCGATGAAGACCTCTACGGCAACTACCTTGCCGAAGACCTGGTCAACATGGCGACCGGCGAGATCTACATGGAAGCCGGCGCGGAAATCGACGAGAAGACCCTGCCGCAGATCCTTGAAACCGGTTTCGACGAAATCCCGGTTCTCGGCATCGACCATATCAACGTGGGCGCCTACATCCGCAACACGCTGGCCGCAGACAAGAACGAGAACCGTCAGGACGCTCTGTTCGATATCTACCGTGTCATGCGTCCGGGTGAGCCGCCGACGATGGATTCGGCTGAAGCCATGTTCAACTCGCTGTTCTTCGACAGCGAGCGCTATGATCTGTCCGCCGTTGGCCGCGTCAAGATGAACATGCGCCTCGACCTCGACGTCGAAGACACCGTTCGTGTCCTGCGCAAGGACGACATCCTGGCCGTGGTCAAGATGCTGGTCGAACTGCGCGACGGCAAGGGCGAGATCGACGACATCGACAACCTCGGCAACCGCCGCGTTCGCTCGGTCGGTGAATTGATGGAGAACCAGTATCGTCTGGGTCTCTTGCGCATGGAACGCGCCATCAAGGAACGCATGTCGTCGATCGAGATCGACACCGTCATGCCGCAGGACCTGATCAACGCCAAGCCGGCAGCAGCTGCCGTCCGCGAATTCTTCGGCTCCTCGCAGCTGTCGCAGTTCATGGACCAGGTGAACCCGCTTTCGGAAATCACCCACAAGCGCCGCCTTTCGGCTCTTGGACCGGGTGGTCTGACCCGCGAGCGCGCAGGCTTCGAAGTCCGCGACGTTCATCCGACCCACTACGGCCGTATTTGCCCGATCGAGACGCCGGAAGGCCCGAACATCGGTCTGATCAACTCGCTGGCTACCTTTGCACGGGTCAACAAGTACGGCTTCATCGAAAGCCCGTACCGCAAGATCATCGACGGCAAGGTGACGAAGGACGTCGTCTATCTTTCAGCGATGGAAGAAGCGAAATACTACGTCGCCCAGGCCAATTCCGAGCTGACAGCCGACAACGAATTCGTCGAAGAGTTCGTCGTTTGCCGTCATGCCGGCGAAGTCATGCTGTCCCCGCGCGACACCATCAACCTGATGGACGTTTCGCCGAAGCAGCTGGTGTCCGTTGCGGCCGCTCTCATTCCGTTCCTGGAAAACGACGACGCCAACCGCGCCCTCATGGGCTCGAACATGCAGCGTCAGGCCGTGCCGCTTCTGCGTGCCGAAGCCCCGTTCGTCGGAACCGGCATGGAGCCGATCGTTGCCCGTGATAGCGGTGCTGCCATCGGTGCCCGTCGCGGCGGCGTGGTCGACCAGGTCGATGCGACGCGTATCGTTATCCGCGCCACCGAAGACCTCGATCCGTCGAAGTCCGGCGTTGATATCTACCGTCTGCAGAAGTTCCAGCGCTCCAACCAGAACACCTGCGTCAACCAGCGTCCGCTGGTCACCGTCGGTGACATCTTGAACAAGGGCGACATCATCGCGGACGGTCCTTCGACCGACCTCGGCGATCTGGCTCTCGGCCGCAACGCGCTCGTCGCGTTCATGCCGTGGAACGGCTACAACTATGAGGACTCGATCCTCATGTCGGAGCGCATCGTCTCGGAAGACGTCTTCACCTCGATCCATATCGAGGAGTTCGAAGTCATGGCCCGTGACACCAAGCTCGGTCCGGAAGAAATCACCCGCGACATTCCGAACGTTTCGGAAGAAGCGCTGCGCAACCTCGACGAAGCCGGTATTGTCTATATCGGTGCCGAAGTTCAGCCGGGTGACATCCTCGTCGGCAAGATCACCCCGAAGGGCGAAAGCCCGATGACGCCGGAAGAAAAGCTTCTGCGCGCCATCTTCGGTGAAAAGGCTTCCGACGTCCGCGACACGTCCATGCGCATGCCTCCGGGCACGTTCGGTACCGTCGTCGAAGTTCGCGTCTTCAACCGCCACGGCGTTGAGAAGGACGAACGTGCGATGGCGATCGAGCGCGAGGAAATCGAACGCCTCGCCAAGGACCGTGACGACGAACAGGCGATCCTCGACCGTAACGTCTACGGCCGTCTGCTCGACATGCTGCGTGGCCACGTCTCGATTGCCGGTCCGAAGGGCTACAAGAAGGGTGGCGAACTGTCGAACGCCGTCATCTCCGAGTATCCTCGTTCGCAATGGTGGATGTTCGCCGTCGAAGACGAAAAGGCTCAGGCCGAACTCGAAGCGCTTCGCGGTCAGTACGACGAATCCAAGTCGCGCCTTGAACAGCGCTTCATGGACAAGGTCGAGAAGGTCCAGCGCGGTGACGAAATGCCTCCGGGCGTCATGAAGATGGTCAAGGTCTTTGTCGCTGTGAAGCGCAAGATCCAGCCAGGCGACAAGATGGCCGGCCGTCACGGCAACAAGGGTGTTGTCTCGCGGATCGTGCCTGTCGAAGACATGCCGTTCCTCGAAGACGGCACGCATGTCGACATCGTTCTGAACCCGCTCGGCGTTCCGTCGCGCATGAACGTCGGCCAGATCCTCGAAACCCACCTTGCCTGGGCTTGCGCCGGCATGGGCAAGAAGATCGGCCAGATGCTTGAGGACTATCGCAAGCATCTCGACATCACCGACCTGCGCAACGAGCTGACCGGGATCTATGCCTCGGAACAGCACAACGAGGTCTCGTCCTTCGACGATGAATCGCTGGTTCGTCTTGCCGAAGAAGCCAAGCGCGGTGTCTCCATCGCGACCCCGGTTTTCGACGGTGCGCATGAAAGCGACGTCTCCGAGATGCTGACGAAGGCGGGCCTCAACCCGTCGGGCCAGTCTGTACTGTATGATGGCCGTACCGGCGAAGCTTTCGACCGTCAGGTGACCGTTGGCTACATGTACATGATCAAGCTGAACCACTTGGTCGATGACAAGATCCACGCGCGTTCGATCGGTCCTTACTCGCTCGTCACCCAGCAGCCGCTCGGTGGTAAGGCGCAGTTCGGCGGTCAGCGTTTCGGGGAAATGGAAGTCTGGGCGCTGGAAGCCTACGGCGCCGCCTACACCCTGCAGGAAATGCTGACGGTGAAGTCGGACGACGTGGCCGGCCGTACCAAGGTCTACGAGGCGATCGTCCGTGGCGACGATACCTTCGAAGCGGGCATTCCCGAGAGCTTCAACGTTCTCGTCAAGGAAATGCGCTCGCTGGGCCTCAGCGTCGAACTGGAGAATTCCAAGCTCGATGACGCGGCAACCGGCCAGCTGCCTGACGCGGCAGAGTAAAAGTTGACAAGGGCGTGCGGGACAGTCTCGCACGCCATTGCCGCCTTGAACCGCTTTGGTCGGGGCAGGGAAGTTTCGCCGCATTTGGCGGTTATTGTCATTTAAGGGTTCGGTCCAGCATCCCGGGAATTTGCTGAAACCGACACCCAATTGAGGGCTCTTTTGCCCCATGAAGGAGACAGGCATGAACCAAGAGGTCATGAACCTTTTCAACCCGTCGGTACCGGCGCAGCACTTCGATTCCATCCGGATTTCGATTGCCAGCCCGGAAAAGATTCTTTCGTGGTCCTACGGCGAGATCAAGAAGCCGGAAACCATCAACTATCGTACGTTCAAGCCGGAACGCGACGGTCTTTTCTGCGCGCGTATCTTCGGACCGATCAAGGACTACGAATGCTTGTGCGGCAAGTACAAGCGTATGAAGTACAAGGGCATCATCTGCGAAAAGTGCGGCGTCGAAGTGACGTTGTCGCGCGTTCGCCGTGAGCGCATGGGCCATATCGAGCTCGCTGCACCCGTTGCCCATATCTGGTTCCTGAAGTCGTTGCCGTCACGCATCTCGACCTTGCTCGACATGACGTTGAAGGATGTGGAGCGCGTTCTCTACTTCGAAAACTACATCGTCACGGAGCCGGGCCTGACCTCGCTCAAGGAAAATCAGCTTCTTTCCGAAGAAGAATACATGATTGCCGTTGACGAGTTCGGCGAAGACCAGTTCACCGCCATGATCGGCGCTGAAGCCATCTATGAGATGCTGGCTTCGATGAACCTCGAGAAGATCGCTGGCGATCTGCGTGCTGATCTTGCTGAGACCACGTCGGATCTCAAGCAGAAGAAGCTGATGAAGCGCCTGAAGATCGTCGAGAACTTCATGGAATCCGGCAACCGCCCGGAATGGATGATCATGAAGGTCGTTCCGGTCATCCCGCCGGATCTGCGCCCGCTCGTTCCTCTGGACGGCGGCCGTTTCGCCACGTCCGACCTGAACGATCTCTATCGTCGCGTGATCAACCGTAACAACCGTCTGAAGCGCCTGATCGAACTGCGCGCGCCGGGCATCATCATCCGCAACGAAAAGCGCATGCTGCAGGAATCTGTGGACGCGCTGTTCGACAACGGCCGCCGTGGCCGCGTCATCACCGGTGCCAACAAGCGTCCGCTGAAGTCGCTGTCCGACATGCTCAAGGGCAAGCAGGGCCGCTTCCGTCAGAACCTTCTCGGCAAGCGCGTCGACTATTCCGGTCGTTCGGTTATCGTGACAGGTCCGGAACTGAAGTTGCACCAGTGCGGTCTGCCGAAGAAGATGGCGCTCGAGCTGTTCAAGCCGTTCATCTATGCCCGTCTCGACGCCAAGGGTTATTCCTCGACCGTCAAGCAGGCCAAGAAGCTGGTTGAAAAGGAAAAGCCGGAAGTCTGGGATATCCTCGACGAGGTTATCCGCGAGCATCCGGTTCTCCTGAACCGCGCGCCGACGCTCCACCGCCTGGGCATCCAGGCCTTCGAACCCACGCTGGTCGAAGGCAAGGCTATCCAGCTGCACCCGCTCGTCTGCACGGCCTTCAATGCCGACTTCGACGGCGACCAGATGGCCGTTCACGTGCCGCTGTCGCTCGAAGCCCAGCTTGAAGCCCGCGTTCTGATGATGTCGACGAACAACATCCTGCACCCGGCCAACGGTGCACCGATCATCGTTCCGTCGCAGGACATGGTTCTGGGTCTCTACTACCTGTCGATCATGAACCAGAACGAGCCGGGCGAAGGCATGGCCTTCTCCGACATCGGCGAGCTGCATCACGCGCTTGAAAACAAGATCGTGACGTTGCACTCGAAGATCCGCGGCCGTTTCAAGACCGTCGACGAAGAAGGCAAGCCGGTTTCGAAGATTTTCGAAACGACGCCTGGTCGTATGCTCATCGGCGAACTTCTGCCGAAGAACGTCAAGGTGCCTTTCGACACCTGCAACCAGGAAATGACCAAGAAGAACATCTCCAAGATGATCGACACGGTCTACCGTCATTGCGGCCAGAAAGACACGGTCATCTTCTGCGACCGCATCATGCAGCTCGGCTTCAGCCATGCGTGCAAGGCTGGAATCTCGTTCGGCAAGGACGACATGGTCATCCCGGAAACCAAGGCCAAGATCGTCGGCGATACCGAAAGTCTGGTCAAGGAATACGAGCAGCAGTACAATGACGGCCTGATCACTCAGGGCGAAAAGTACAACAAGGTCGTCGACGCTTGGGGCAAGGCAACCGAAAAGGTCGCCGAGGACATGATGGCCCGCATTAAGGCCGTCGAGTTCGATCCGGAAACGGGTCGCCAGAAGCAGATGAACGCCATCTACATGATGTCCCATTCCGGTGCGCGTGGTTCTCCGAACCAGATGCGTCAGCTGGGCGGCATGCGCGGCCTGATGGCCAAGCCGTCGGGTGAAATCATCGAGACGCCGATCATCTCGAACTTCAAGGAAGGTCTGACCGTTAACGAGTACTTCAACTCGACCCACGGTGCCCGTAAGGGTCTCGCAGACACCGCCTTGAAGACCGCGAACTCCGGTTACCTGACCCGTCGTCTCGTCGACGTCGCGCAGGATTGCATCGTCAACCTCGTGGATTGCGGCACCGACAAGGGCCTGACCATGACGGCGATCATCGATGCCGGTCAGGTCGTGGCTTCCATTGGCGTTCGCGTTCTCGGACGTACGGCCCTCGACGACATCGATCATCCGCTCACGGGTGAACGCATCGTCGATGCCGGCAAGATGATCCTCGAGCCCGATGTCATCGAAATCGAAAAGGCTGGCATTCAGTCGATCCGTATCCGTTCGGCCCTGACCTGCGAAGTTCAGACCGGCGTTTGCTCGATCTGCTACGGCCGAGATCTGGCCCGCGGTACGCCTGTCAACATGGGCGAAGCCGTCGGTGTCATCGCGGCGCAGTCGATCGGTGAACCGGGCACTCAGCTCACCATGCGTACGTTCCACCTTGGTGGCACGGCGACCGTGGTCGACCAGTCGTTCCTGGAAGCGTCGTACGAAGGGACCGTGCAGATCAAGAACCGCAACATGCTGCGCAATTCCGATGGCAATCTGATTGCCATGGGCCGCAGCCTGGCCGTGACCATTCTTGACGAACGCGGTGTCGAGCGCTCCTCGCAGCGTGTTGCCTACGGTTCGAAGGTCTTCGTTGATGACGGCGACAAGGTGAAGCGCGGCCAGCGTCTGGCCGAGTGGGATCCGTACACACGCCCGATGATGACGGAAGTCGAAGGTACCGTGCATTTCGAGGACGTCATCGACGGTCTCTCGGTGCTCGAAGCGACCGACGAATCCACCGGCATCACCAAGCGTCAGGTTATCGACTGGCGTTCGACCCCGCGCGGTGCGGATCTGAAGCCGGCCATCGTCATCAAGGACGCTGCAGGCAATGTCCTGAAGATGTCCCGCGGCAGCGACGCTCGCTTCTTCCTCTCGGTGGATGCGATCCTGTCGGTAGAACCTGGTACCAAGGTCTCCCAGGGTGACGTGCTTGCACGTTCGCCGCTGGAAAGCGCCAAGACCAAGGACATCACCGGTGGTTTGCCACGTGTTGCCGAACTGTTCGAAGCCCGTCGTCCGAAGGACCATGCCATCATCGCTGAGATCGATGGTACGATCCGCCTGGGCCGCGACTACAAGAACAAGCGTCGCGTCATCATCGAGCCGGCGGAAGACGGTGTCGAACCGGTCGAGTACCTGATCCCGAAGGGCAAGCCCTTCCACCTTCAGGACGGCGACTATATCGAAAAGGGTGATTACATCCTCGACGGTAACCCGGCACCGCACGACATCCTGGCGATCAAGGGCGTCGAAGCACTCGCTTCGTACCTGGTCAACGAAATCCAGGAAGTCTACCGTCTGCAGGGCGTTGTCATCAACGACAAGCACATCGAGGTGATCGTTCGCCAGATGCTGCAGAAGGTTGAAATCACCGATGCTGGCGATAGCCATTACATCGTTGGCGACAATGTCGACCGGATCGAAATGGACGACAACAACGAGCGTCTGATCGAAGAAGGCAAGAAGCCGGCTTACGGCGATCCGGTCCTTCTCGGTATCACCAAGGCCTCGCTGCAGACCCCGTCGTTCATCTCGGCCGCATCCTTCCAGGAAACCACCAAGGTTCTCACGGAAGCTGCGATCGCCGGCAAGACCGACACGCTGCAGGGTCTCAAGGAGAACGTCATCGTCGGCCGTCTGATCCCGGCCGGTACCGGTGGCACCATGACGCAGATCCGCCGCATTGCCACCTCGCGCGATGAACTCATCATCGAGGAACGCAAGAAGGGCACGGGCGCCGACGTTGCAACGCCGATGCTGCAGAACCTGGCCGGTCAAGCAGCACCTGCTGCCGAATAAACCGCAAACGACGGGTGCGACGAAGTCGCATCCGCCAGTTTGACAGATCGAAGGCGCCCGGGTTTCCCGGGCGCTTTTTCGTTTGGTGAAGAATGTCCGGGGCTGACGTCGATCAAATATGTCTGGCGCGACCTGCGATCCGGCGGCAAAATGCGAAAAGGCCACCCGGAGAAATCCGGATGGCCTTGCAAGTCAGGAAGAAAAGTGCGGGTCGCTTCAGTTGAAGCGGATGATTGCCACTTCGCCTTCGAGTGCGCCCTGATAGGCGGACGCATGCGGCTCCTCGTCCGGCTCGCCGGTGATCATGCCGATCTGGTCGAGGTCCGCTTCGAGGAAGCCTTCCTCCGAAAGGGCGTTGAGCGCCAGCCGCACGGCCGAATCGTCATCCGGCGCCGTCAGAAGCACATGCAGGTCGATCGGCGCGCCGCCTTCGGTTTCGTATGCCTTTGCGATGATGATGAACACCATCGGCTCGTCGCGATTGTTGTCGTTGTCGGGACTGGTGATCATGGCGTCTGGTCTTCTTGTTCGAGTGTCACGATTCTCTGCGAGTCGAATCGTCCAAGGCAGGGTAGGGTGAATTGACGTTGCCCAACTCCTTATCTAGAAGTTTCCCGGATCAAGCCAAGCCAATTCGTCACCTGTCGCCGTTTTTCCAATGCGGAAAGCCGCCAAAGGCCTGCTCTACAGGCCTTCCGGCCATTAATTTTCGATTGAGACTTGACGAAAGAGGGGGAAAACAGTATTCCCCCGGCCATCAGAGCCCATGTGAGGCCGGGTTTTTTGGGACGCCACGTCCTGGAGTTCGCCTCAAACAAGGTTCTTAACGCACGTTGACGACACGAATGCTGCACGCAAGACGCGTTTCTTGAAATGCGTCCTCTGTCTTTTGTGGTCCATCCGCTTGAAACGGATCGGGCCACATTTTGCGCATGAAGAAAATGTGCGGCCGCCGCCGGAAACGGCAAAACCGTGGGCTCGCAAGGGCTTGAGAGACTAAATTTGCAAGGGATGGTTATATGCCTACCGTAAACCAGCTGATCCGCAAGCCGCGTCAGGCACAGGTAAAGCGCAACAAGGTACCTGCTCTGCAGGAAAACCCACAGAAGCGCGGCGTTTGCACCCGCGTTTATACGACGACCCCGAAGAAGCCGAACTCGGCTCTGCGTAAGGTCGCCAAGATCCGTCTGACCAATGGCTTCGAAGTCATCGGCTACATTCCGG